>OIYD01000010.1_pt1 | contig 222325 bp, 191 predicted proteins | sample 1588141 | NCBI WGS metagenome assembly OIYD01 (sample SAMN03283259) | human gut metagenome | biome: human-associated habitat; material: feces | host: Homo sapiens | place: USA | collected 2013
GCAAAAGCAGCGACAAGATTACACATATTATTTTTTTCATGGTTTTCTCCTTAAACGCACCTTGCTTCAAAGCATCCGTTTAGTATGGTATTATTTTTGCTATCTTTTTCTGTACGAGCAGCACGTCCTCCAGGTTGATTTCTCCGTCTTGGTTCACGTCATAAAGGTCATAGGAATATGGTTTGTGATTAATTTTTGCAATGACCTTTTGAATCAGAATAACGTCTTCAACATCCAATTTCCTATTAAAATTTGTATCACCCAAAGGAAGTACTAAATAAAAAATGGCTGAGCCGTAGCGGAATCCATCTACCATTTTCGCAACTTCGCCAATATCTATTAACCCCTGTTCGTAGGCGTCCGCAATATATATTTGCTTGTCATTTTTTATTGCATATATCGATAACTGATTTTCATGGGCTCCGCCGTTTAAATTGGGGGACGAAAACAAATACCCTCCTATTACCTCTTCCCATTCTGTAATTTGAAAATTGGCATTAATTACGCAAATATCATACCCGTTATTTGTACCGAAGTAGTGATATGCGAGATGAAAATTTTCGCCCCAATCTTCCGCCGAAACAGCCGTTGTCGCAAAGCTGAAAAGCAAAAGCAGCGACAAGATTACACATATTATTTTTTTCATGGTTTTCTCCTTAAAGGCACCTTGTTTCAAAGCATCCGTTTAGTATGGTACTATTTTTGCTATCTTTTTCTGCACGAGCAGCACGTCCTCCAGATTGATTTCCCCGTCCTGGTTTACGTCATACAAGTTAAACACTCTTGGATTCTTAATAATTTTTGCTAAGACTTTTTGAATTTGTATTGTGTCCGCAACCTCCAATTTTTTATTCAAGTCCGTATCGCCTAAAGGATAAATAGAGTAAAAAATAGAGTTATAGGAAAAATTATCTACCATCTCCGCAACCGCGCCAATATCAATTAGCCCTTGTTCGTAGGCATCCTTAATATAAATCTGTTCGTCGCCCTTTACCGCATACAGCGCCAGCCGTGTTTCTGGAGCGCTTAAGGTGGGCGACATGAATAAATACCCTCCAATCACTTCTTCGTACTCCATTATTGTAAATAGGGCGTCTATGGTACAAATATCATACCCGTTATTTGTACCGAAGTAGTGATATGCGAGATAAAAATTTTCGCCCCAATCTTCCGCCGAAACAGCCGTTGTCGCAAGGCCGAAAAGCAAAAGCAGCGACAAGATTACACATATTATTTTTTTCATGGTTTTCTCTCCTTTACCGCTGGTACCAGCAAAGCGCAATGTCCGTGCCGGTACTGAGCAGGTTGGTTTTTCTTACACGTATGGTATAGGTTCCCGGTATTTCCGGCTCAAACGCAATGTATTCTTTTGTATCGTACCGATACCAGGAATTGTATAGCAGCTCGCCGTCGGGGCCGAGCAGCTCTAATATAAAAGTGTCCTTGCCGGCGTCCTCAACCTCGCCCGTTTCGTGGCTGCCGGACGTTACCGTGTTCTTTTTCAGCCAGCTCAGGCATATCTGCAAACGGGAGCCGGCCTCCACTTCGATTTCCTGAGTCAGCGGGTTGTTCGTACCGCCGAAATTCGGAAAATACAGGTAGCAGCTGTCATATAATACAGCCGCCGCGTTGATAACGTTCACCATGCCCGCGCCGTTCTTGTGACACAGGCCCGGGCGCCAGCTGCCAGTCATGCTGTCGACATTATTCGTTAAATCGGCGTCGCTGTCGTAGGCTTCCATTTCCTGTGTTTTTATCGCGCCCGCCAAAAGCGCCGCCTTTAAAAGGGCAGGCTTTGTTTTAAAGTAGGAGTACATACCGCAGAGCTGCGCGACGGCGCCCGTGACAATCGGCGCGGAAAAGCTGGTGCCGCCGCCGTAGGAATTCGTCATAGGGCTGTAGCAGGAGCCGGCGGTCGCGCCCGGCGCCATAATATCCGGCTTATAGGCCGCCGTATTGCTGTCGGAATAAGCTGATTCTTGATAATTTAGTTTAACTATATCACGTTTATCATCAGATAAATCAATGGTATGGTTATCGTTGATATTCCCGACGAGGATTGCGTTATAGGACATACAGCCCTCAGAAATCCGGTAATAATTCCCGGCGGATATGCAGACGCTCACGTTGTGGCTGTATATCAGGTGGTCGAGCCATTTGGCGGAATCGTCATATACACCCTTATCCTCTCTTCTCCCTGGCAGCGCGGTGGACGCGTTGATTACATTGACCCCTTCGTCCACTAACCGCTCCATGGACTGCTTCCAATATTTATAGGTGCCCGTTTTCCCGTCATAATTGGCGGCAAAATAGAGGCTTGCATTGGGTACAATCGCGCTAAAATCGTCAGATTTTCCAACCATAAGCGCGGCCACGCATGTCGAGTGATCCCAATTTCTCGTATAATTGCCGTCAAAAACCACTTTAAATTTATTGTTTTCGGGGTTTGCGTTATCCCGCATGTGGTCAAAGGCCGGTTTGGTAAAATCAGGCGCGCTGTTTTCAATCTGCCCAATTTTAATGCCCGTGCCGTCCGCGTGGTTATAGATGCGCATATTGGAAACGCCCGTCGTCGTCTGATAGGCAAGCGATATATTGCTTGCGGCAGCTACGGTTTGCGGTGCGGCCATCGCTTCCTCCATTTCTAAAGCCTCGGCGCTTACCTGAGTATTATAGTAAAATATTTCCTCCACGTCCGCCGAGCGCGCAATTTCTTCAATCTGGCCTTTTGTAAGCGTCATCATAATATTCGGCGCGTACTTGCAGGAATAAATGACCTCCGGCTGCCTCTGCGGGACAGTCCGGAACCATTCCTGCTTTTCCTTAGGGAACAGGCTTTCAAAAACCTGTGCGTTCTGCCGCGCATATTCCTGCGACGTGACCTCGCGCTTTGTTTCAATAAATCCCTGTGCGTCCTCCTGTGAAATTGCCGCAATATCGAGGCCGTTCACAGGCTGAAAGTTCACAGCTGCCAGCTGCGCGTTTCCACTGTTTTGCTGTTTCATCGTCTGAAGGTCGTCCTCCGGCAGCAGGAGCGCCTGTCCGCTGATTTCACCCTTTTCCGCCTTTCGCTCCAGCCTTTGCGTAACCTCCTGCTCCACCTCTTCATAATCAATATCGCACAGCCAGACCGATACGTCGATTGTATCTAAATCACTCATAGAATCGAGCTTTTCCTGCAAAGCTGAATCTATTTTGTCCGCAGGAGCCGTGTTTTCCGCATTTGCCGCCGATACCGGGGCCAGCAGAGCCAAAGAAAGCAAAACAACCGCAAGCATTGCCGCGCTGTATTTTTTAAAATCCATAAGCTTCCTCTTTCCTATTCATTTCCGATTTCATTAATTTTTACTGGTAAACAAAACAGTCCATTGGATACACCTTCTTGTAAAAATTTCCATTATTATTATAACACCAGCCATTTATTTCGTCAACTTAATCAAAATAAAATCATTTATAACTTAATTGTACAAGTAGATGGATTTCTATTATATTTTCAGCATACAAAAAAGCGCCGCTTGAAGCGGCGCTTTGCCTTGGAATAAGCAATTAATTATGCGTTTTTAATCCTGATATACTGCTCTATGATACGCGTGCATTTTTCAAACCCCAGCTCGCTGCTGTTAAGCACCAAATCATAATTGCGCGCGTTGTCCCAGTCTCTGCCGGTATAATACTTATAGTAAGCGGCACGCTCCCGGTCGGTTTTTTCGATGACCTTCTTCGCTTCTTTTTCAGACAGGCCGTACATGTCGGTTACATTCCTTACACACGCCTCAGGCGATGCGTAAACGAACACGCGCACCATGTTTTCCATGTCTTTGAGCACAAAATCGGCGCAGCGTCCAACAAACACGCAGGATTCCTTCTGCGCCAGCTCCTTGATTACCTTCGCCTGGTAATTAAATAAATTGTCGTCAGAAACAAAATCGCCGCTCTGCGGAGGAATCAGCTTGTTGTCCTGGTATACGTTGACCGGCTTTTTAAACAGTCCGCCCTTAAGCCTCTCGTCCGCCCTGCCGAACAGCTTTTCATTGATGCCGCTGTCGATGGAGGCCAATATTGGGATTTCCTTGTCATAATAGGAAAACCCCAGCTCCTTTGCAAGCATTTTGCCGATGGTCTTGCCGCCGCTGCCATAGGCGCGGGCAATCGTAATCACGAAATTCGACATAAATCACCGCTCCTTTTTACTCACCAAGATAAGCTTTCTTAATCGAGTCGTCGTTCATCAACTCTTTGGCGCCGCCCTCGAGCACGATATTGCCCGTCTCAAGCACATACGCCCTGTCTGCAATGGAAAGCGCCTTCTTTGCGTTCTGCTCTACAAGCAGGACCGTGGTGCCGCTTTCATTGATGCTTTTGATAATATCGAATATTTCAGAGACCAGCAGCGGAGAAAGCCCCATGGACGGTTCGTCCATCAGGATAATTTTCGGCCTGCTCATCAAGGCCCTGCCCATCGCAAGCATCTGCTGTTCGCCTCCGGAAAGCGTACCGGCAACCTGCTTTTTCCTTTCCTCAAGGCGCGGAAAACGCCCGTAAACCGTTTGAAGCGACTGCTCAATTTCCGCCTTGTCCTTACGCGTATAAGCGCCGAGCTTCAGGTTTTCGTACACAGAAAGCTCCTGGAATATCCTGCGGCCTTCCGGCACGTGCGCCATGCCCATCTGCACAATTTTATGCGGCGCTGTTTTTGTGAGCTCTTTATCCATAAATTTGACCGAGCCGGTTTTTGCGGGAATCAGGCCCGATATGGTATGCAGGATCGTCGTTTTCCCCGCGCCGTTCGCGCCAATGAGCGCAATAATTTCCCCTTCGTTTACCGTAAAGGAGATTCCCTTAATCGCCTGGATTACGCCGTAATAAACCTGTAAATCTTTTATTTCAAGCATTGCCATAACGCTTTTCTCTCCTTTACTCACCAAGATACGCCGTGATGACCTCCGGGTCGTTTAATACCTTGGATGTCTCGCCGTGCGTAAGCTCCTGGCCAAAATTCAAGACAGTGACCTGCTCGCAGATACCGGAAACCAGGCGCATGTCGTGCTCGATGAGCAGGATGGTCATGTCGAACTGGTCGCGCACAAAGCGGATGGTATCCATCAGCTCCGCCGTCTCGTTCGGGTTCATGCCGGCGGCAGGCTCGTCAAGCAGCAGGAGCTTCGGCTTTGTTGCGAGCGCCCTTGCAATTTCAAGCTTCCTCTGCTTTCCATAGGGCAGGTTCTGCGCGAGATACCCGGACATTGCGTCCAGGCCGAACACCTCAAGTATTTTCATGGCCTCGTCGTTCATCAGGCGCTCCTGCTTCCAGTAGGACGGCAGGCGGAACACACCGGAGAACGCGGAGTACTTATTGCTCCCGCTGAGGCCGAGCTTTACGTTGTCGAGCACGGAAAGGTTATTAAAGAGGCGGATATTCTGGAATGTACGCGCGATTCCGCTGTGGTTTATTTTTTCCGGCGACTTGCCCGTAAGGTTCCTGCCGTCAAGGAAAAACGCGCCCTTTGTTGGCTTGTATACGCCGGTTAACAGGTTAAATACCGTCGTTTTGCCCGCGCCGTTGGGGCCAATCAGCCCATAAAGCTGGCCCTTTTCAATGGTGACGTTAAAGTCGTCCACCGCTTTCAGGCCGCCGAAGGAGATGCCGAGATTTTTTACTTCAAGCATTGCCATATTCAAGCCTCCTCCTTTACAAGCGCTTTCTTTTCCCTGCGGCTGCGGAAAAACGCCTCGACAGAAAGCCGCGATTTAAAGCTCCTGAACTTCTCGTTTGCATTAAGAATCATCATCGCGACGAGCACGATGGAATAAATAAGCATCCTGTATTCGTCCGCGCCCCTTAAGACTTCAGGCAGCACCGTGATAATTGTAGCCGCGATTATCGAGCCGCGGATGCTGCACATACCGCCGAGCACGACCATAACGAGGATTTCAATCGATTTGTTATAATCGAAGACAGAAGCCTGCACAATGCTCAGGCTGTGGCCGTAGAGCACGCCGGCAATGCCCGCAAAGAACGCGGCGAGCACAAACGCGAACAGCTTGTAATATGTGACGTTGATTCCAATAGACGAAGCGGCAATGCGGTTGTCCCTGACAGAGCAGATTGCCCTGCCGTGCTTGGAATCGACAAGGTTCATAATGACGAACATAGTTACAATCACAAGCGCGAAAACTATAATATAGTTCGTGTCCTGCGGCGTGCCTTTAAGTCCCGACGCGCCTCCGGTAAAGCCAAGGTTTATAATGACAGACACGATAATCTGCCCAAATGCGAGCGTTACGATGGCAAGGTAGTCGCCCTTAAGGCGAAGTACCGGGATGCCGATGAGCAGGCCGAATACCGCCGCGACAAGACCGCCCACGAGAATAGCGAGCGGAAAGCGGATAAACGCGTTCATCGTATCGGCAAACGCAATCGAGAATAAGCAGCCCGCATACGCGCCGACCGCCATAAAGGCCGCGTGGCCGAGGGAAAGCTCCCCCAGAAAGCCGACGACAAGGTTCAAAGAGATTGCCAGGATAATATTCAGCCCCACGGGTACGAGCAGCCCGCGCAGCTGGCGGGTAATCATGCCCGACTGGTCCATAAAGAACACAACTAAAAATGCAATCAGTACGATTCCGTAGGTAATCAGGTTGTTGATGGTGCTCGGTTTGAGCATATGTTTTCTCTTCATCGTCCCCCACCTACACTTTCTCATCAATTTTCTTGCCAAACAAGCCCGTAGGCTTGATGACAAGCACGACGATTAGCACGCCGAACACGATTGCGTCGGCAAGCTCACCCAGATTGAACGCCTTGGCAAGGCTTTCGATGATGCCGAGCAGCAAGCCGCCGACCATAGCGCCGGGTATGCTGCCGATTCCGCCGAACACCGCCGCGACAAAGGCCTTGATTCCGGGCATCGCGCCCGTATAGGGGCCGATATAGTCATAGGACAGCCCATAAAACAGGCCCGCAACCGCCGCGAGCGCGGAGCCGATTGCAAAGGTAATGGTGATGGTTTTATTGACGTTGACGCCCATCAGCTGGGCCGCGCCCTTATCCTCAGAAACGGCGAGCATCGCCCTGCCCGTCCTTGTCTTGTTGATAAAGAGCGTCAGGCAAACCATGATGACGACCGTTACAAGCAGGGTAACGATTGAGGAACCCTGGATAACCAGGCCGTCTGTAATTGTAATGGGGGTCAGTCCCAAAATATTCGGGAACGGCTTTTTATCCGTGCCGAAAATCAAAAGCGCAAGGCTTTGCAGGAAGTAGCTGACGCCGATTGCCGTAATCAGCACGGTCAGCGGCGATTCCTTCCGCAGGGGCTTATACGCAATTTTTTCAATCGTTACGCCGAGAACCGTACACACCACGATTGCCAGAAGAACCGCGATGACGGGCGGCATGCTCATATTGGTCGCAACAATAATGGTAAAAGCGCCGACCATGATAACGTCGCCGTGGGCGAAGTTAAGCATTTTAGCAATACCATAAACCATGGTGTATCCCAGTGCAATGAGCGCGTAGATGCTGCCAAGGCTCAGGCCGGTTATCAGGTTAGATAAGATGCTCATGGGTATATTCCGCCTCATTTCCCTCCGGCGCGGTGCGCCGGGAATTCAAACTGCGCGCGGGGCTGCCGCAAAAATAATCTGTTCAAGAATTGGGGCCGCACGCGAAAACTGTATCTACAATATAATACAATATTTTGCGCGTTCTGCAAAGAGTATTTTTGAGAAAGCCTCAAAAAAAATTGGAAACGGGCGGAGTTTTCATAAAACTCCGCCCTATTTTGCAAGATTCAGTCACTCAAAAATTAATCGAGCGCCACGTATTCGCCGTTTACAATTTTAACAGCCTTGGCGTCCTTTGTCGGCTCGCCGTCGGCGGTCCATGTCATCGTTCCTGTAAGGCCTTCGACAGTGATTTCCGTCATCGCCGCGGAAAGCTTTGTACCGAGCTCCTTAACGTCGATGCCCGCGTCCTTGATTTCAGCCTTTTCCAGCGCGGCCTTGATTGTGTAAACCGAGTCGTAGCCGTCCGCCGCAAACTGGTCGGGGGTAGCGTTTTCGCCGTAAGCCGCTTTATACGCCTTTACGAAGCTCTGTGTTTTTTCGTCCTTCGCGTCCGCCGCGAACGGTGTAAGCAGCATAACGCCCTCAGCCGCGGAAACGTTCGCCTTGCCGAGCTTCTCGAAGATGCCGTCGAGGCCGTCGCAGCCGAAGAACGGGATGTTCATGCCGGCCTTCTGCGCCTGCATCAGAATGGAGGCCGCTTCCTGCGCGTAAATCGGAAGGAATATAAGCTGTGCGCCGGCGTCCTTCGCCTTCTGGAGCTGTACGTTGAAGTCGGTATTCGTCTGGTCGGTAAACGCCTGCTTCGCAACAACCTCAAGGCCCTTGACCTTTGCTTCCTTTTCAAAGTTGTCGGCAATGCCGGCGGAATAGTCGTTGGACTTGTCGTAAATGACCGCGACCTTCTTCGCGTCTAGGTTCGCCGCGATATAATCGGCGGAAACCGTACCCTGCTGCGGGTCGGTAAAACAGATGCGGAAGCAGTTGTCATACTGTACGCATTCCTTCTGGGAGCCGGAGGGCGTAAGCATCAGGATGCCGTCCTTCTGTGTTTCGTTGGCGACCGCAATGCACGCGGCGCTCGTTACCGCGCCGAGGGAAATCTTCATTCCAGCATCCATCAGCGTGTTGTACGCGTTGACCGCCTTGGTCGCGTCCGTTTCGTCGTCCTGGAATTTCAGCTCAAGCTTGATGCCGTTTACGCCGCCAGCCTTGTTGATTTCATCGACAGCAATCTTTGCACCGTTCTGAACCGAAACGCCGTATGTAGAATAGTCACCGGTCAGGGGGCCTACGCCGCCGATGAGCAGCGTGCCTCCCTGGTCGCCGCCGCCGCTTTGCGCGCCTTCATTCGAGCAGCCCGCAAGGCAGGATGCCGTCATAAGGCCGGCGACACAGAGTGCCAATACCTTTTTCATTGGAAACTTCATTGTGTCAAACACCTCCATAAATTTGGCGAAATACTTTTGCATTTCGTTAATAAATATACCCAAACCGCCAAAAAAAGTCAATAAATTTAACATGTTTGTTAATTTTCTTTTAACAATGAATGTATTTTCACCATGAATCCGTCCGTTTTCTTGTACAATTTACTCTCTTTTTCCGAAAAACGCCCAGAAAGGCAAGTAGTTAAAGCGTGGCGTAAAGCGCGTCTACAAGGCCGTCAATTTGCGCCATTTGTTCCTCACGCAGCGCAGAGCGAAGCTCAAGCGGCGGCGACACGAGGCGCATAGTTTTCATATTTTCCAGGCGCTTTTCCATTTCCCTGCCTGCCGCCGGCGACCACGAGCCATTGCCAACAATTGCGGCTGTACGGTTTTGCAGGCGGAGCGCTTCCATTTCATGCATAAGCGCTTCCATTGCAAAGTACAGCCCGCCGTTATAGGTGGAGGAAGCAAGGACGATATGGCTCATGCGGAACATATCGGCTATGATATAGGAAGCATGCGTTTTAGACACATCGTATACGCGCAGGTTCCCCATACCCCTGTCGGAAAGCTTGCCGGCAATTACGTCAACAGCATTCTCTGTGTTCCCGTACATGGAGGCGTAGGCGAGCACAACGCCCTTTTCCTCCGGCTCATAGCGGCTCCAGCAGTCGTACAGGTTGAGGATACAGGGCAGGCCGTCGCGCCATATAAGGCCGTGCAGCGGGCATATCATGCTGATTTTCACACCAGCCAGCTTGTGGAGCGCCGTCTGCACCTGCGGCCCGTACTTTCCGACGATGTTCGTATAATAGCGCCGCGCCTCCGGCAGGTAGTCGCGCGCAAAATCCACCTCGTCGCAAAAGAGGTTCCCGCTGTGCGCGCCGAAGGAGCCGAACGCGTCGGCGGAAAACAAAATGCCCTGGGATTTTTCATAAGACAGCATGACCTCTGGCCAGTGGACCATCGGGGCGAAATAGAACCGCAGCGTATGCCTGCCGAGCGCAAGCTCGTCGCCCTCACAGACCTCCATAAAACGGTTTTCAAAATCAAATGAATAAAACTGGCGTATCATCTGGAACGTCTTGTGGTTCCCAACGATTTTCATATCCGGGAACCTCCGGGCAAGCTCCTCGAGATTGGCGCAATGGTCCGGCTCCATATGGTTGACTACGGCGTAATCCAGGGCGCGCCCGTCGAGCGCGGCGTCGACGTTTTCAAAAAACTGCCGGGTAATTGCCGAATCGACCGTATCGACCAGCGCTGTTTTATCGTCTAAAATTAAATAGGAATTATAAGCCACGCCGTCGGGCAGCGGGAACATATTTTCAAACAGCGCGAGCCTCCTGTCGTTTCCGCCGACCCAGCAGATACCTGGTGCAATCTCTCTTTTATATCTCATTTTTAATCTCCTATACAGCGCTTGTTTTTCTATAAATATAAAAAAATTATAAAAACATTTTTCCATACGGGCGCTGATTTATGCGGAGGGGACGGTATCTCCGATTTTTCGACGCGCGGACGCGTTACAGCTTTTACCTTTGCGGATTCTATTGACACGATTCGTTTTTGCCGTTATAACTAAAGCAGGGCTTTGCCTGACAAACAGCAAATATAAATAATGAATCATATGGCAAAAAGGAGGCGCTTATGTCACAGGCACTTTTATGGGCAGCCGGAGGCACCGGCTTTACCTTTTTTATGACGACGCTCGGCGCCGCGGTTGTCTTTTTCTTCCGTAAAAAAGTAAACATCGGCATTCAGCGTATTTTTCTGGGGTTCGCCGCGGGCGTTATGATAGCGGCTTCCATCTGGTCGCTGCTGATTCCCGCTATCGACCAGGCTGAAAAAGCGGGCGGGATAGGCTGGATTCCCGCCGCGGGGGGCTTTGTCCTCGGCATTCTTTTTTTGGTCGGGCTCGATTCCCTTCTGCCCCACCTGCATCCCGGAGCAAAAGACCCGGAGGGCGTTCCCTCCTCTTTTAAGAGGACGACGCTTCTCGTTTTCGCCGTTACGCTGCATAACATACCGGAGGGTATGGCTGTCGGCCTTTCGTTTGCGCTCGCCGCGCAAAACGGAGGCGACCCGGCGCTTTACAGCGCGGCCATGGCGCTCGCCATCGGCGTAGGCATCCAGAATTTTCCGGAGGGCGCAGCCATCTCTCTGCCGCTGCGGCAGGAGGGCATGAAAACGGGAAAAGCCTTTGCCATGGGCAGCCTTTCCGGAATAGTCGAACCGGTTTTCGGGCTGATTACCGTGCTCATCGCCGGAAGCGTCGCCTGGCTGATGCCTTGGATGCTTGCGTTCGCCGCGGGCGCAATGATGTATGTGGTCGTGGAGGAGCTGATACCACAGGCGCATTTGGGCGAGCATTCCAATATCGGGACGCTCGGCGTAATGGCGGGCTTTCTGCTGATGATGGTGCTCGATGTCGCATTGGGATGACTTCAGGAACATCGAGAAAAGGGCAGGCTGTGTGCCTGCCCTTTTTTGCGCCGCATGCAGGATATCAATATTCTTCTTTCCCCCCAACGTTAATTGTGCTAAAATAAGGAAAATCAAACCGTTGGAAACAGCAGAAAATGGAGGTATGAATATGGAAACGAACCAATACCTAATTGACCTTTACAACAATTACGACGAGGACAGCAGGCTGGTTACAAAGCACGGCTCGGTGGAATTTCTCACCACAATGCGCTACATAGAGAAATATATAAAGCCCGGCGACCGTGTGCTTGAAATCGGCGCCGCGACCGGCCGGTATTCCCATACGCTTGCGCGCCGGGGATATACCGTCGACGCCGTGGAGCTGGTCGGGCATAACATAGAGATTTTCCGTAAAAACACCCTGCCGGACGAAAATATAACCATAACGCAGGGCAACGCTGTGGATTTGTCTGCTTTTCCAGACAACCAATATGATATTACGCTGCTGCTGGGCCCTTTGTACCATCTTTACAGCGACAAAGACAAGCGGCAGGCCCTGAGCGAAGCAATCCGCGTAACAAAGCCGGGCGGCGTGATTTTTGCCGCGTATGTCATATCTGACGGATGCCTCCTTGACGAAGGCTTCCACCGTGGTAATATCAGCGTAATGGAATATATTGAAAACGGCCTGCTTGACCCGCTGACATTTGCCGCCAAATCTGAGCCAAAGGATTTATTTGAACTTGTCCGAAAAGAAAACGTCGATGAATTAATGTCCATATTCCCCGTAACGCGGCTGCATTATATTGCGTCAGACGGCTGCGCCTTATTTATGCGCGAAGCGGTAGACGCGATGGAGCAAGATAAGTTTGAGCTGTATTTGAAATACCATTTTGCAACCTGCGAGCGTGAAGATTTATTGGGCATTACGAGCCACGCGGTAGACATATTCAGAAAATAAACAACCATAAAATAACGGCATGGCACTGTGCTGTACAGCGCCATGCCGTTACCTGTATTTCTCAGAAACAAGCCATTTTTTCGCTTGTTCAAAATCGTCTATAAACGCAAAGGCAAACCCGCCGCCGGAGACTGCTTTCCTTATTTTCGCCCTGGCCTTTTTGTCTGTGCCTACAAAGACAGCACGCGTAAACCGCTTGCTATTATCCAGCAGCTTTTCGGCCAGGGAACGGATAAGCGAATCGTCTATGTACGTGTGGTCCAGGTTGACCGCTATCAGCGACGGCAGCGACGGCCTTTTAAACTGCAAATAATCACGTTCCAGCTTTTCAAGCGCCAACTCTGTGTAATCATAAATACCGTCCAGATGCTCGAACCAGATTTCACCTCCGTCAAAGTACATGGAAAACGACTTTTTCTTTACGCCTGGAAGCTCTTCCCCCCGCATGCCGTCACCCCCTTTGATTCTGTCAGCCGGCCGGGCTGAGAAAAAGCGCTTCAAACTCTTTAACAGGAAGCGGCCTGCCGATATAATAGCCCTGGATATAGTCGCACCCGAGGCGCTTTAACACCTTCATCTGCTCTTCTGTTTCCACACCCTCCGCAACGGTTTTCATATTCAAAGCCTTCGCCATTCCTACAATGCTCGAAATAATTGTCTGGTTGCGCAGTTCAAAAAGCTTTTTATTGCTGAAAAACATCATATCGAGCTTCAGCACCTCAACCGTAACGTCCTTAAGCAGGTTCAAGGAGGAGTAGCCCGAGCCGAAATCATCCATTGAAAAGCAGAAGCCGCGGATTCGCATTTTCCGCATGACGCTTTCCAAAAGCTCTGCGTTCTCGACCATTGTGGTCTCCGTGCATTCCAGTTCAAGCAGGCCGTCCGGTATTTGGTAGCGCTCTTTAATTTCCGTATACCTGCTGATAAAATCCTTGCGCAGCGCGCTGATGCGCGAAACGTTGACAGACAGCTTAATTGGTGATTTTCCATTTTCGAGCAGGCCGTGCAGGTATTTGCATACCTGTTCAAAAATATAACGGTCAAGCTCGACAATAAACCCGTTCTTCTCAAACAGCGGGATAAATTCGCCCGGCATCAGGACGCCATACCCGGGCCGTTCCCAGCGGACGAGCGCCTCGGCCCCGAAGATGGAGCAGCCGTGCTGGACGTCTGCCATTGGCTGGAAATAGGGCTTGAATTCCCCGTCCTCCAGCGATTTTACCATGATGGCCTCAATCTCTTTTTCGCGCAGAAGCTGGCGGCGCATTTCATCGCTGTAGAACGCCACGCGGCTGCCGTCGAGCCGCTTTACGCTCTTTTGCGCGAGGTTCGCGCGGTCTATCATATCCTCGATACTCAATAAATCTTCATTTTTCTCGATGCAGTACACGCCGGAAACAAGCTCAAGCCGCAGTTTTTTCCCTTGGTCTTTCCCATATTTATACAGATGGCCTGACATTTCCTGAAAGCATTCCTCAAGCTCCCGCCGGTCCCCGTAATAGCGCAGGCAAACGAAATAATCGCCGGAAACACGCGCGAAAATCTCGCCCTCCCGCATCGTGCTGGAGCCGATATTCGCCCAAAACCGCAGCACCTGGTCGCCAAAATCGTAGCCATACATGTCGTTGATGAGCTTGAAGTTGCGCAGGTCGCAGTACCACAGGGCATATTTCTTCTCTCCCCTGCTTCGCAGAAGCGCGGCCGCGTCGGTCTTGAATTTACTGAAATTGTAGTGCCCGGTCAGCTCGTCATATTCGGCGCGGTATTCAAGCTCCCTGCGGTCAGCGATTGCCTTATCCACGTCAGTCACCGTAATCATGGAGCGGACTATCTTTCCATCCTTTTCACGGAGGACCGTCAGCGCAACATTGCACCACAGGTAACAGCCGTCCGTCTTTTTCAGGCGTACAGTCGTCTGCGCGTTGTCCCTTCCCATATGAATGAGCTTTGATACATTTTCCGCTTTTTCCCAATCGTCCGGATGTACGTCCTCCCGCGTCAGGAAATAGTGGTTTCCATCAGCGCCGGTATTGTGCAGGAAAGTAAACTGCCTTGCCTGTGCGGATGCATAATATGTATTGGTTTCTTTTGTATATTCCAGTACCATCATACCCGCCTGCTCCATGATAGTACGGTAGCATTCGCTTTCCATCTGGCGTCCAAGCAAAATACGGCGCTGTGACTGTGCTTCCGCAGCATTCTTTCTGGCGGTAACGTCTTTGACAAAGCAAAGGTATATTTCCTTGTGCTGCGCTATCTGGATTGGCACGAGCGTAAATTCCGACCAGGAAACGGCATCGCCGTCCCGTACAGTTCTGAATTCCGAAGAGATGGACGCCGCCCCGTCTGCAAAAGACTTGCGCACGGCGGGCCAGTGAAAGAAATCAAGAAAACGCGCCGCGTCTTCCTGGTAAATAATATCGCGTGCGTTTTTCTCTAAAATTTTGCTTAGGCTGCCCTCTTCCAGATGAAAAACGCCGCCTTCCTTGTAGGACGGGACATAGAAATAATCGCCTGTCACGTCCATAACGGCAAGGTCCTCAAAAACGCGCTGGATACTCTTGATATACCTTCTGGTAAGTGAAACGCGCGCCTGCTTGTTTTTTTTATCGGATTCCCGTCTTTTCAGCGTCCATTCCGGTTCAAAATCACGCGGCGCTTCCCTGTTTTCTATATAGCGCGTGTCATTGTACGTGCTCCAGCCTTCCTCCAGCATATCATTCTGGTAAAAAACGCAGCAGCCGCGGCCGAGCCTTTTGGCTTCATAAAGAGCAATATCCGCCTTCTGGTACAATTCGTCGAAGGCCATGCCGTCCTTCGGAAATACGGCAACCCCAAGGCTCGCGGAAATAAACGTCTGCTCGTCAAGCCGCCTGGACAAGGCTGTACAGAGCTGCGCCGTCGTTTCTTCGAGCGTCTGGTTGAGCTGCACGTTGCGCAGGCAAATGACGAATTCATCCCCGCCGATACGTCCGATGATATCTTCCGCGCGCAGCGAGGCTTTCAGCGACTTTGCAAAATCCATAAGCACACGGTCCCCGAACTGATGTCCTTTTGTATCGTTCAGGGTCTTGAAATGATCGATATCTACCATGACAAACGCATGGCGACCGAGCGGAGTGCTCGTTTCAAGCAGCTGCGAAATCTGCTCTATTACCGTCCTGCGGTTTAAGAGCCCGGTCAGGGCATCCTTTTGCGACAGCTCCTGCAGCTCAAGCTCCCGCCGCTTTTTCCCGTCGATATTCTTCAGAACGAAAAACGCCTTGATATCGCCCGTATAGGGCTCTGTAAGAAGCTGTACATCCGCCTTTGCCCAGAAGGGTTTCTTGTCCTTCCCAAGCCGCCTGTATTCAAGCTCCAGATGGCGTTTGCCTCCTTCAAAACACCTGCACAGGCCATCACGTGAAAAAAAGTCCCGGTAGGCGACTAAATCCTCTGGGTAAATCAAGTTTTTCAGGATATATTGGAAGGTTTCGTCGTAACAGCCGCGCACTTCTGCAGGGATGTTCTGCACAAGGGGGCCTCCCATATGGTCTATCCTGTTTTTCGTAATATTGCATTCGTAAAAAATATGCGCGCCTTCAAGCTGCGCCTTGTTATACTGCGTCCATTTCTCAAATGCAATTTGTTGTTCCCGCTGCTCCGTGATATCTTCAACCGAGACGACCGTATATTTCGGTTCGCCGGTTTTTCCGGTAACGAGGGAGAAAACGCAGCAGCACCACACCGGGTTTCCGCTGCGCGGGTCTATCGTCCTGATAACGGTCTCCCCGCTTTTGTCCCCGCGGAGCATCGCATCGTAAAAGTTCTTATAATCTTCCTTGCTTTCCGGGGTAACAAGGTTGTTTTCCAGAAAACAGCCCGGAACGTTTTCAATCGTTTCGGGAAGGTTCAGCTGCTCCGCCGTTTCCTGCGCAATACTAATGCTGTGCCCTTTAATATCAAAGCGGAATACGCAGCGGCCTGACTGCTTGAGCAGGATTTTGCGCTCCTCATCGTGCTTTTTAAGCTGCTCCATTTTATACCGGCGCTCCGATACATTGAGCACCATACAGATAAAGCAGGATGGGTCATCCCTGTCTGGAATTCCCCTGGCAAGCGTCCACAGTATCGCACCGCTGCGGTGGATGCCGCGCACCTCCAGCTCAAAGACCCCGCCGGCGTTTTTCTCCGCTGCCGCAACCGTTTCGATTGTCCGCTGCCAATCGGGCGGATAGATAATATAGCTGATGGTTGAAAAGCCCGCCTTATCCGCCTCTTCGCGGGTATAGCCGTAAATCCTGTAATATTCATCGTTAGCGTCGAGCAGCGTGAAGTACGCGTCGTTTTTTATTCGGCAGATGCCGCAGGGAAGAACATCGGGCGTCAATATTCTTTTTTTGTTTTCCACGTTCCAGTTCACGCCTTTCGATTAAGCCATCTAAGCTTTTGCATGCATTTTGCCCAGAGGCATTTCCTTTTATATCCAGTGCAAACGATTATTATTATAATATATTTACATTAAAAATGCAATTGTCCTTTCGTCTATTGGACGGCAGTTTTTAGAAAAAAGAATTAATTTTTGTTGTCCTCACCAAAGAAGCACCGGGAAATCCCGGTGCCTCTTTTTAATCCTCCAATGAATCAGACTTATCGATAACGGTATTGCTGCGGGGCTTCCACTGCATTACCGGACCCATTTCTTCCCGGTACGCGCAAAACCGGTTTTTTCCATTGAGCTTCGCTTTATATAAAGCAATATCCGCTTTCTGGTATAGCGTTTCAAACGTCGTCCCGTCAGCCGGAAAAGCGGCGGTTCCAACGCTGCAGGAAATCGCTGCGATTATGCCGTTATAATTGAATTCCCCGTTGAACGCCTTACAAATACGCTCCGCTTTTTTTCTGATGGTTTCCCTGCCGGGGATTTTTTTGAGAAATACTGCAAATTCATCGCCGCCGATTCGCCCGATAATATCCTCCGGATAAAACAGGGACGCAATCCTTCGGGCGCTTTCCGCCAGTATCTTGTCGCCGTACAGGTGCCCGTACCGGTCGTTCACGCCCTTGAAATCATCGATATCAATAATGAAAAGCGCGTCGTATTCTCCCTGTGCAGCCCCGGTACCCATTAAGCCGCGGATGTGTTCCTCCGTTGCGCCTTTATTATAAAGCCCCGTGAGCGTATCGCGTTCTATCTGGTTACGCAGCAGCTCCTCGCGCCGCTTTTGCTCGTCGATATCTTCTAAAATGCCGATTGCGCGCACGGCGCTTCCCTGCGCGTCGTAAATATTGGTCAGGGTGATTTTTCTCCAAACATACCGGCCCGCCGCAAGGCGCGTCTGAACTATGCAGGATGCGTGCGGCGCGCCGCCGCGTATTTTCCGGTACATTTCCAAAAACACAGATACGCTGCCGGGATGGATTGTACCGTTTTCCACGAGGGAGTCGGGTACGTTTTCCATTTCTTTCGGAAGCCCATAAACCTCCGCGGATTTATACGCGTGAATCATCATGCGTGTAGCAATATTATAATCAAAAATCGTGTTGTCCATCTGCGCCAGCGCAATACGGAACCGCTCCTCGTTTATTTTCAGCTCCTGCTCCATCTGCCTGCGCTGCGTGATATCGACGCAGACACAGTGAAGCGCCGTGTTTACCGGGCCCCGGAAAAAATTCCCCTTAATCAGCGCCCAGACCACATTGCCGTCCCGGCGGGCAATCCGGTGCTCAACCTCAAAGCCGCCTGCTCCTGCGTCAAACGCTTTCTTGACCGCTTTTTTTACTTCCGGCAAATCCTCCGGAAGGATAATCCTTCCGATTTGGTTCTGGTGCTCTATTTTCAACTGCTCAGGCGTATAGCCGTAAAGCTGGAAAAAAAGGCCGTTACCGTAAAGCAGCGTAAAAAAATCGTCATATGCAGCCTCGCAGATGCCTGCCGGCAAATTAGAAATAATCGAGGACAAAAGCAGGTTGTCCTTAGAAAGCGCACCGGCAAGCCCTAAAAGCTCTTCGCGCGTCATTGCCTGCAATTTTTTTGTCACGGCTATATTTTCAGGAATTTCCGCATCCTTTGAAATTCTACGCAGTAAATTTTCATCTCCCATATACAGCGCCTTCCATTCTCCATTTAACCCAAATTTCCAGGACGTTCCCAAACAAACGCCCCGCTTTTTAACTGGCCTGTCCCCCGCCGCGCCGTATGGCCTACCCTTTCCATTCGGCTGGCAGCGCATCTGTTCAGGTTTTACATTTCAAGCTCCGCCTTTATTTTATCATATTGGACTGCGACATAGACACAAAGTCGCGGTCCGCTACCACAAAATGGTCAATCAGTGTGACGCCTACAAGCGCGAGCGCCTTATTGATGTCGTTGGTTGCGTAAATATCCTGCTCGGAGGGCAGGGCTACCCCGCTGGGATGGTTATGCGCGAGCGCGGCGTATTTTGCGTTATTTGTAACCGCGAGCTGTACGATTTTCCTGATATAAAGCTGGCATTCGGACATCGAACCCTTGCTGATTACGCCGCAGAAAAGCTCCTTGTATTTTGCGTCGAGCAGCATCAAAATGACGACCTCGCATTCCCTGCCGGTGAATTTTTCAAGCATATGCCGCCCTAAATTTTTTTCATTGATTATCTTATGCGTGTTGTTGTACTTATCGTCGGAATAAAGCCTCGACATGCCGGGTATCATCTTAAGCAAAACGGCTGCATTTTCAGTAAGCCCCGCCTGGGTCAAGACGTTCAGGGGCGCGTCGAGCACCGCCGAAAGGGAGCCGAACTGCTCAAGCAGCCGGTGCGCAATCGGGTTGGTATCCTTACGCGGAACGGCATAATAAAGCAGAAGCTCAAGCGCTTCGTGCTGTTCGAACCCATCGAAATCATCAAGCAGGAATCTTTTGCGCATACGGTCCCTGTGCCCCTTATGCAACGTATCGGATTGCATAAAGCTTTCGCCCCCTTTTAGCCTGTGTTTCAAAACAGGACGCCGTGCTGTACATGCAGGGCGCCCGTTCGGTTTTTTATATGCTTACGCTTTTCTTGAGCCGGGCTTGACAACCGGCAGCTTGCCTTCCTTACATAAAGGGCAGTCTTCCGGTTCCCATGATTCGACCTCTACCTTAATGACGGATTTAAAAGGAACGCCGAAATCGACCGCGCCGTTTGTCCTGTTAACGATAGAACCGACGCCGACAACCTCCGCACCCGCGGCCTTTACGAGCTCGAGCACTTCTTTGACTGAGCCGCCTGTCGTCACAACATCCTCCACCAGCAGCACCTTCATACCGGGTGTAACGGCGAAGCCCCTGCGCAGGGCCATTTTTCCGTTCTCGTCACGCTCAGCAAAAAAGTTTTCACAGCGGAGGTGGCGGCTGACCTCGTATGCCATCTGTACAGCGCCCATGGCCGGGCCGATGACAACGTCCACCCCCTGGTCTTCAAACTGTTCGGCAAGCGCCGCGCACAGCTCTTCGCTGTACTTTGTGTTCCTGAAAATCTTGGCACACTGCAGGTACCTGTTGCTGTGCCTTCCGCTCGTCAAACGGAAATGCCCCTCCAGAAGCACGCCCGCTTCCTTTAATATCTCCATAACTCTTTCCTGTGCAATCATGTTCCAGTTCCTTTCAAAATATAAAATATTATTATAATCTTTGTCATTATAAACCACAAATTACAAATTAAACAGTTGATAAAAGAATTTTCATAAAATTTTCTGCCTGTGCTTTTTCCCCTTCCGTTTATTCTGGGCCAAAGGGGCTTTTTTCTTGAAAATGCATGCTTAATTACATTGACACCCCTACTGACAACAGGTAAAATGTATATATATAACTTCACCGAATACGTTTTCGGATAAAGAGGATAACATGAAAAAAAACGAATTATTCCGTGACTCCAGCCAAATAAGCCTTATAAATATCGCGGCGGTTTCCATCCTCGCACTGATTTTCGCCGCGGCTTCCATTGTAAACGTATGGATTCTGAACAACAATGTCAACTTGATTTATAAAGCCCCTTATTCCGTCACAAAATATATAAACGATATTACAAACATCCTTTCCAGCATGGAAATGCGTATCGTGCTTCTTCCAGCCTACGCTTCCGCCGGCGAAAGCGAGGTCATCAGGCAGGATATCGAAGCGCTGACTCCCCGCCTTATGGACGGCATCCAGTATATAAAGGAAAACAGCATCCGTCCGAAAAGTAAAATCGGCGAACTTGAACGGACGGTTAACTCCATTCTGGAAAAGCAGGAATTGATTTTTGATAAGATAGATACCTATACGCCCCAGGGCCTGGAAAGCGATATTAACAGCAACCTGGTCCCCTATTACAGAACATCCGCCGAGCTATGCGACCTGATGGCTGACCTTGCACAGGAAACCGCGGATGAAATCAGCCAGAAATCGACCTGGACGGCAGCGACAAACACGGCGATGGCGGCTGTCCTTGCAGCGGTTCTGGTTATTGTGACGGTGTACCTTCAGACCGTCGTGCGCAAAAAGAACGGCGAGCTGCTCTACCGGGAACACCTGCTCTCTATGATAACGGAAAACGTCGATGATGTTACGTTGATATATAACCCCGCAAAAAAAGAAATCAACTTTGTAAGCGCCAATGCCCAGCGTGTGCTGGAACATTCCCCTGAGGAGCTGAAAGAACGCTGCTTTGAAATTTTTCCCGAACTGTGGAAAAGGCTGTCTTTCCTGAACGGTATTAAGAATCCGGATGAAACGGAATTTCGTTTTATCCGTAAAAACGATACGATTCCCCGTTGGCTGCAGCCGCGCTTTTACCCAATCCAGGCGGATAAAAAAGAAAACAACGTGATTATTACGCTGACCGACCTGACCGAAGAAAAAAAGGCGCGGTATGCCCTGGAGAACGCGCTGCTGACCGCGCAGAAGGCGACCGATGCGCGCAGGGCGTTCCTCTCCAGGATGAGCCATGAAATCAGGACGCCGCTCAACGCAATCATAGGAATGGCGGCGATTGCTCAGTCAGCCGAGGGCAACCCGGTAAAAACACAGGACTGCCTGATGAAAATCAGGTTTTCCTCAAAGCACCTGCTCAACATTATCAATGAAGTCCTCGACATGTCGGCAATTGAAAACGGGAAAATGCAGGTATCAAACGAGCCGTTCCAGCTCAAAGGGCTGCTCGCGTCCGTCACGTCAGTCTATTATGACCAATGCAAACAGGCCGGGAAAAACTTTAAATGCTATGCGTACAATATACATAACAGCGCGCTTATCGGGGACCAGTTCCGTCTGAACCAGATTCTCCTGAACCTCCTGTCTAATGCCTTTAAGTTTACGGAGCCTGGGGGAACCGTCACACTCTCTGTTGAAGAGCTTGCATTGCGGGACAGGCGTGTTTTCCTGCGCTTTTGTGTAACGGACGACGGTATTGGAATGGACGAGGCGGCTGTGAAAAGGGTTTTTGAGCCGTTTGAGCAGGCATCCCCCACCACCGCGCAGAAATACGGCGGCTCAGGGCTTGGCCTTTCGATTACCAAAAACCTGGCGGAGCTGATGGGCGGCAGTATAAACGTAACGAGTAAAAAGGGCGAAGGGACGCAATTCCGTGTGGAGCTTTCGTTTGAATGCGAACCGCAGGAATGCATATCCGACGCATCTTCATTTTCCAGCCTCAACGTCCTGCTTATTGACACGGATGACCAAAGCCGTCCGCAGGTGAGCAGCGCGCTCCACAGCCTCAATGTCCAGACCAAAGAGGCCCGCTCTTTCAAGCAGGCGAATGCCCTTTTATACGGTGCGGGCAAAAAGGGCATTCGCTTTGATTACTGTATTCTCGTATGCGAAACCGTCGATAATGAGGTTTTGGATTTTGCGGCGCGCCTGATTAAATCCCCCGCTGGAGCACGGGCTGGAATTGCGTTGTTTGCCTATTCCTTCGTGCAGGGCAAGGAGGATTTAAAAAAATGGGGTATCGATTATTTAAGCCTTCGGCCGGTTCTCCGCTGTGAACTCGCACGCTTTTTTATAAATAAAGGCCTTGCGCAGGACATGCAAAAGGACGAGCAGCGGGAAAAGGAATACGATTTCAGCGGAAGGCGCCTGCTGCTGGCAGAGGATAACGAGCTCAATTTGGAAATCGCGCGCGAGCTGCTTAAACGTACCGGCGCAGAGGTGGACGCCGCGCACGACGGCCAGGAGGCCTGCGATATGTTCCTGAACACGCCGCAGGGTTCCTACGACGCGGTCCTTCTCGATATACAGATGCCCTTGATGGACGGGTACCAGGCCGCGAAGAAAATACGCGCCTCCTCCCATCCAGACGCCAAAGCGGTCCCGATTATCGCTATGACGGCAAACGCTTTTTCGGAGGATGTGGTAGCCGCGTTATCCGCTGGAATGGACGGGCATGTCGCCAAGCCCGTCGAGCCAGAGCTTTTGTACCAAACGCTCGGAGCATTTTTGAAAGGAGCTCCGAAGCATAACATATAAAGGATGATATATATGAATGAACAACTCAAAAGGTCGCTTTCCATCTGGGGAGCCGACATTGACGGTGCTGTAAGGCGTTTTGCGGGGAACGAAGCGCTTTATAAAAAGTTCCTGTACAAATTTTTACAGGACAAAACCTACGAAAGCCTTTCAGAGGCCGTAAAAAACGGCGATACGGAAGAGGCGATGCGCGCTTCTCACACGTTAAAGGGGATTACCGGAAACCTGGGGCTGAATCCGCTGTTTTCCCTATGCTCCGATTACGTGAACGCAATCCGCTCAGGCGAGCTTTCAAAGCTGCCGGATTTGTATGAAAAAATTCAAATAAGCTACCAAGCTGTGACCCAGATATTAAAGGAAAACGAAGGTTGACCGAAAATGAAAAGGGAAGATACAATTCTAGTCGTTGACGACATGGAAGTAAACCGGGCGGTCCTGTGCAGTATTTTTGAAAACAAATGCAATGTCCTTGAGGCGGAAAACGGCAGGCAGGCCATGGAGATTCTGGAAAAGAACCCAGCGGTCAACGTCATTCTGCTCGATATCGTCATGCCGGAAATGGACGGCTACCAGGTACTGCAGAAAATGAACGAAAGCGGTACTATCGATAAAATACCTGTTGTTGTCATCACTGCAGAGATTTCTCCCGAAATTGAGCTGCTCGCCTTCGATTTAGGCGCGCGCGATATTATTTCCAAACCGTTTGAACCGTTTATTGTAAAACGCCGGGTAGAAAATATCATCGAGCTGTACCGGCACAGGCTCCATCTGGAAGAGCTTGTCAGGGACCAGGCCTATAAGCTCAAGGAGTCAAACGAAATCATCATAGACGCTTTAAGCTCCGTTATTGAATCCCGCAGCCTGGAATCAGGACAGCATATTTTCAGGATTAGGATGTTTACAAAAATCCTGCTGAAGGAGATTGCGAAGACAAACAGCGGCTACGACTTGAACGAACATACAATCGAGCTAATCGCGAGCGCCTCCTCTATGCACGATATTGGGAAAATCGCAATACCCGATTCGATTTTAAACAAACCGGGCCGGCTAACCGCCGACGAGTTTGAAATTATGAAAACACATACCACGACCGGATGTAAAATCCTTAAAAGCCTCAATAAAATGTCCGACAGGGAATACCTGCTTTATGCTTACAATATTTGCCGCTACCACCACGAGCGATATGACGGCAAGGGCTATCCCGACGGACTTAAGGGGGATAATATCCCAATCTGCGCGCAGGCCGTATCTGTGGCCGACGCCTACGACGCGCTGACGACCGACCGGGTTTATAAAAGCGCCTATCCGCATCAAAAGGCGATGGATATGATTCTTGGCGGAGAGTGCGGCACGTTTAACCCTCAAATTCTCCAGTGCTTGAAGAAGGTTTCTGAACAATTCCGGCAGCTTGCCAAAAACTACGCTGACGGCAGCTTTATCTATCCGCATACGGAGGAAGGCGATTCCGGCGCGCAAATTGCGTCTTTTTCATTTTCAAAGGAGGAGCTTTCCCATATTGAGCTTTATTCTGTGCTGCGCTATCTTGGGCATACCGCAATTGAATTCGATTTAAACACGGAATATTTTAATATCCTTTATGCGCCCGAGGATTCCCTCGCTATATTTAAAGATAAGGGTGGCCACACCCAACGCAGCGAATTTATGAATGATTTTATCAGCCATTACGTCCATCCGGAGGATATCGATTCGGTTATGGGTTTTATCTCCGCGCGGTATGAGGATTTTTTTGAAGAAGTGCAGTCCCAGCCATATCATGAATTTCGCGCGCTTGACCCCCAGACCCAGCGGTGCGCTTCATACAGGGCGACGTTTTTACCTCTGCGTACAGATATCCCCCAAAACCGCAAAGCCATCGTCATATTGGAAAACAGCGCGCCGCCTGCTCCCCTTTCTTCCAATATGAGCACCCATGCAAGCGATTCGAACGAGGCGCATGTAATGGAAACGCTGCATGAAAGCTATACCATGACGGCGGTGATAGACCTGACGAAGGATTCGTTCATGGTCCTGCATACAAACGAGCAGGACCCCTACACCCATTACGCCGCCGTATCCTACAGCGGAATCTGCGAAGAGCTTTTACAAAACAGGGTACATCCCGATGACAGAAGCTATTTTGAAGAGAATTTTTCCTTGGAAAATATGCGCCGTTTTTTTACGGCGGAAACGAAAAAATCCGTTGTATACCGTTTCCTTGGACGAAACGGGAAGTATCACTGGCGTGAAAACATGCTTGTAAAAAACAACAGCTTCAGCGGAGGCGATACGCTCGTATACAGCCTTGTGAAGTATGCTGACCAAAATGAAATCGACCGTATCAAGGCGGCGCGGCGCGACGTAATTTTCGGACGGGAAATCTACCCCGTCCTGCTGGATAAGTTCTGCGATATTATATTTGAGTACGACCTGAAAAACGGAACCACCTATTATTCGCACGGCTTTGAAGAAAAGTTTGGCTTCCGTGCGCCGAATAACATGCGGGAGCTATATAACGCGGCGAGAACACATATCAGCAAGGAGGATATCGACGAATACATCGCGTGTCTGAAAAACCTCGACGAACCGCCCGATATACGTGATATCGAGTACCGTTACCGCAACGCAAAGGGCGATTATATTTGGTGCCGCAAACGGTTTTTGATTACGCGCGACGAATCCGGCTTTGCAATCAGGGTAAACGGCATAATGACGGACGTGGACCGCTATAAGCGTGAAAACGCGCTGCTCAGGCAAAAGTCAGAAACAGACCAGCTGACCGGATTATATAATAAAATGACGGTGCAGGACAGGATTCAGGCATACCTTTCGGAGTGCCCCGCCGATACGATGCACGCGCTGTTTATTCTCGATATCGATAATTTCAAAATCGTCAACGACATTTACGGCCACCTCACCGGGGATAAGACGCTTGAAAAAATATCGGACCGCATTACCTCGGTGTTTGAGGACAACAGCATTGTCGGGCGCGTCGGAGGCGACGAATTTATTATCTTTATCAAGGAGGTCCCAAGCAGCGGCTACGCGCATGATAAAGCACAGCTGCTGCTAAACCGCCTCAACGAAATCCTCTCCTCGTTTAACAACACGGCAAGCATTTCCGTCAGCATTGGCATTTCATTTTATCCGCAGGACGGTACAGCCTTTTATGATTTGTTCACGCGGGCTGACCTTGCGCTTTATGAGGCAAAGCGCCTTGGGAAAAGCCAGTGGCGCGTTTATAATGAAAGTATGAACACAAACGCGTCCCTGCTGAAAAGCTCGCCGGAACACCTGCGCGCAGAACACAGCTTTACAGACAGCTTCAAAATCCAGCTTTTACAAAATTTCTACGCATGCGAAACGCCTGAGGAAGGAATCCGGTTTATTTTTGACGCGACAGCGCGTTACTGCGGCCTTTCCCATATCCTGATATACGAAACATACAGCGGAGCGAAAAAGCTGTACGACTGGAGCGCAAGCTCCATTTTAAATCATACGTCTTACCCCGGAGGGCCTCTTTCTGAAGATATCCGCCGTGAGCTGCTTGGCCTTGCCTCGGAAAATGGGCTTTTATGTATTGAGGACGCCGACGGGCTTTCCTCAGCTGGACTGCGCAAATATCTCAAGGAAGCCCAGAGCGCAGCTTTACTGATTGCGGGAGTAGCGGACAGCAAGACCGAATACGGCTTTGTCGCCTTTGTCGAGCATGAGGCTGCGCGCCAATGGTCAAAGCACGAAAAGGATATCATCTCTTTTGTCGCTAAAACCGCCGCGCTCGTTTACCTTAAGACGAGGTACCTGCAGGACCTTGAAGAAAAATATACGCTGAGCAACCTGTATTTCAATCAAATAAACATCGCTGGATATGTGATTGACGAAACCTTTAAGATAATGGAGGCAAACCGTTTCCTGCGTGAAAAAATGATGATAGAAACCGGAGAAAAATGCTACCGGCTATTTCAAAACAGGGATAAGCCCTGTGAAGGCTGCCCCGTGCTCAAGCTCAATAAGTCCTGCAATACCGCAACATCGCCTATTTACCGAAAAAAATACGACGAAGAGGTTACGGTAACGGCAGCGAAATGCAAAACAGGGCGGCGTGCGGTTTCTTATCTGGTAACGGTTGGAAAAAAAGATAAAATTTCTTTTTAAAACGTGTTGACAAACCGGCCTTTGCCGCATATAATAAATACAAAGAAGGAAATATTGGCAAACCTGGCGAAAGCCAGCGACGCAAAGCGATGAGTCTAAGGCGTACGGCGCTATGATTGTCAGGCTGCATTATTACAAAATAATAATGCAGCTTTTTTATTGTAAAGCAGTACCGCCGCATGGAACGCATAATCACAAAGAATATTTGGCAAACCTGGCGAAAGCCAGCGACGCAAAGCGATGAGTCTAAGGCGCACGGCGCTATGATTGTCAGGCTGCATTATTACAATGATAATGCGGCTTTTCTTTTTCCTGAGAAGTATATTTTTGAAAGCGGGTAGTCAATATGAAAAAATTTAAAGGTTTTAAAACGGTTACTGCGGTTCTCCTGGCTGTTATCATTTCGGCGGGATGCGCGCTCGTGTCAGCATCGGCGGCTTCCAGCGAATATGCGCTTATCGCCTCCTCCGACACAAAAATCAGCGGCTCCGCTCAGGTTCGCGGCAACGCGCTGATTACAGGCGGAAAGCTGGAAGGCGGATACAACCCATGGAGTACGGGGACCATATTTACCGCTCCCGGCGTATCTGTAAAAAACCCTTCCGACCCGAATAAGGGTATTGTCAAAGATTATACGGGCACTGTACCCTCCTATCGGTTTGAAAGCTACAGTAAAGCGCCTGAAACAACATATTTTCTCGAAAAGGGCACGCAGTTTAAGGACGGGACGAAAGATTTGACCGTCGGCAGCGGCGAATTCAAAAATGGTTTTGTCCTCAAGACCGACGCTTTTATCCGCAACCTGACCGTCCCTTATGATACGACGCTCACCATCGACGCGCTCGGCGGCGTCGCCATCATCCGGGTCGGCAAGCTTACGAACAACGGCATTATCAATATAAAGAGCGGGAAAGCTGTTATTTATGTCGATGAAATCGGCTCTGTCAACAATGGCTCCTTCAACACCGGCAGTGCGTCGGACAATGGCGGAAAGCCGGAATACCTGACCATGTTCATCAACGACTACAGTAAAAATATCAATATGAACTACGCAAAATTTGCCGGCAATATTATCGTTCCCTATTCAAATTTCCATATGAACAGCACGGCGATGACCGGCAATGTCTACGCCGGCAAGGACGTCATGTTCGACGGCGACAATAAAATTACCGGCCTCGTTTACGCGCCGGAATCCCAAACCAAGCTTGCAGGCAGCTCTTACATCAAAGGGCAGCTTATTACCAATACGCTCGACCTGAGCGGCTCGGGCTATATTGGACTTGGCGGCTTTCAGGAGCTTCCCTCAGATATTATTGACGGCGTAGGCGACAAAAACAACAGCCAGATAACAGGCGGCGGGGCTCCCCAGCCCGAGGAACCCACACAGCCCGCACCGGAAACGCCCGCACAGCCCGGCGGCTCCGATAACAGCGGCTCTGAACAGCCGACCGAGCCTTCGGCAGGCGGCAATACGGACACACAGCCCAGCGACGGCGAGGTTACAATCACCGCGGTGGTTGCGCGCAGGATGTCCATCAGGCTTGAGGACGGACGCATCCTCAAGAGCGGAGACAAATTCAATATGCCGAAATACGGCACCATCCGTTTCCAGGTCTGCACAAACAATTGGGATACAAATACGTATACGGACGACGGTCAGGGGCTCGCGGGTCCCGTCGTATATGAATTCACACATAAGAAAAACAAGGAGCTTTACCTGAGGGTCGATAACGACCGTTACTTTATGCCGGTACGCTTTCATTTTGAAAAGGGTGACTACAGTAAGCTGACGGGCGTAGACCAGGTGCTTTCCACCCCGCTTGAGAGCCTGTCGATTAACTTCCCGCTGGGTGCGACTGTAAACGTCAAGGCTTTTGTAAAAAGCCAGGTCGTCGATTCCCAGAACATTTTTGTCGATTCCAACCTGGAATGGTACAATTGGCCGTACTAATCCGAACAAATTATAAGTAACCATCCCCCCTTATTATCCATTACAAATGAAACCGGCTGATTAAAGAAGCCTCAACTGCTGAGTCCCTCTTTAGTCAGCCGTAATTTTTGGTAATTCTCAGAAATATGCAGGAAAGGCCAGGCAGTCAAATATGAAAAAATCCGTCAATAAAAAGCTTCCAGTGATACTCGCGCTCAGCGCGGCGGCCGTCGTTATTGCCGCCGTCTGTATTGTCGGCGTGCTCTTGTCGCAGAAAGACTACGATACCGTCAAGGACAACGAAAACAGCAGTAAGGCTGTGTCTTCCCAGAAGGCACCGCAAAGCTCCGCTTCCTCAGACAGCGCATATGCCGCCATCAAAGTAACAAACGGCTTCAACGACGAAAGCTTCGACCCCGTATTCTATACGAAACGGCTTTACGAGCTGAAATACCAGTTTGGAATAGATGCCTTCGATTCCGTTTCCGACCTGTCAGTGAGCGCGGTCGTCCAGCTTGCGTTCTGCCATATTTATTATGACAGCCTGACCGAAATGCCCGACGAAAAGAACATGCTATTCCGCCAGGTGCTCCCTGAATCGATTTCCGAGAAAATCACAGAGCTTTTTGGCAAAAATAATGTTGACGTTTCCAAAAGCGACCTTTACAATAAAGATAGCGGCCTTGTAGAAATGTGGCAGCCGAAGCTCGGCGCTATGGTTTACGCAAACGTCTCCTGTGATAAAACAGGCGACGGGCAGTACACTCTGACAGCCACGTTCTTTAAGGAAGAGGACAAGACGCAGAAGGACAGCACCGTCACCGGCGTTTTTGAAAAGCAGGGTGACGGATATATTATAAAGAGCATGAAAACGCAGTAACCCGTTTTCTGTATGCTCTCTCTTTGACGGAAGGTGACCCCGCGTATGCATACGGCTGTAAGCCCCAACGAAACGAAAACAGAACAAAATGCCGCGCCGCAGGCGGAGGCCGCGGAACAAGCCGCGCCCTCTTCCCTGCCGGACGTGACGGACGGAGAAGTTACCGGCGGAGCTTCCGGTACGCAGGCCCTTTTACAGCCTGACGAGCAGCTTCAGGCACTTCTGGCGGAAAACGAAGCGCTGCACAAAGAAAACCAGGAGCTATTACTGCGCTGTGACGCCTTTGAAAAAGAAACCATAGGAAAGACGGACGATATCAGGCGCCAGCTTACAGAGCTGAAAACCGCGCTTACCGACAGGGTTTACCTGCTTGTATGCGCTTATGAAGAAACGATAGAAAAAATAGACAGGCTCATTGAATCGCTCCCCGCGGAAATCGCGCGGGATGGCGCGGCGGCCGCGCAGGCCCAAACACGCGCCGTGGATACCGGCGCCGTCCCGCACCAGACGAGGCTTCCCTCTGGGGATAGCCTTTCTTCCAAAGCGGCGGATACGCTTACGGAAGAAAAGAAGGTATCCATTATCGAAACGCTCAAGAACAATTCTACGCCTGCGGAGCCGGTAAAACCTGCCTTCGGCGTAACGCATAAGGAGCGCGCGAACGCCAAAAACCTCCTGAAAAAATATTCTAAGATTCAATAAGAATAGCATGACGCCGGGGCCGATCCCCCGGCGATTTTACATAAGATGGAGCCAATAGAATGAAAGTCAAGTTTACCAATTTGAAAATCATCCAAAGTATCGGGCTTTCCCTGCTCGTATTTATTTTACTGCTTGCCGCGGTCCTTCCGCTGTGTGTGGTCGAGCCGCAGTTAAAGCCCATGGCGGAGGATGATATTTCCATTACGGACTGGCGTTTTGTCTGGGGCGGCGACAGCTCCTCCATTGAAGGTAAGATAGAGGAATGGAATATCGCCAACGTAAACAAGCCTGTTACAAAGCAGTTTGGTTCTCAGTTTGTCCGCATGCGCACAACACTGCCCGTACACGCACAGGAAAAGGCGCTGCAAATTGTAACCGCTGGAAATCCGGTCAAGGTACTGCTTGACGGCAAGGAGATATATAACAACGGTTATGGCGCGCAGGTATATACGGGAAACCGGACGAATGTCGTCACGGTAAGCGCGTCTGACAAGGAACAGCAGCTAGAGCTTTACCTGCAGGTACCCCTTTCCTTCGACCTTGACGTAAGGCTGATTTCGCCAGCGAGCGCAGTCAATGTGCTTTCCCTGTTAAGCGTTATCGGCATCTCCCTGGGTATCGGCGTTATACTGACCGCGATTCTAATCATTATTTTAATGGGCCTGTTCTCCGTCAAGGGCTACCAATTGAACGCTGCCGTATGGGTCGGCGGGATGCTGCTGCTCACAGGGCTTGGGCTTATTCTTTCTCAGGCCGGTTTTTTTGCTTCCGGCTTTTCAAGCCCCTGGCTCTATAAAATCGAGGCGCTCTCCATCCTTGCTTCAAGCGCGGGAATGTCGTTTATCAGTATCCATATAGTAAGCGGCTGGCGCAGGAACGAGCAAATCGTCGTCTGGGCGCAGATGATTTACGCCGTGCTTTATATGATTCTGCCAGACATAATCGGCGTATGGCTTTTAATGCTCGCGCCGTTTGTCCTGCTTGCCGGCGTCGTACTCGTTACGCTGCGTATGACCGATTTTGTACAGGGGAACCAGCGTTACAGCGCGCTGATTACCTTTGCATACCTAAGCGGCTCCTTCTGTATCCTGTTTGATTTCCTCAACCAGCTCATTGGCTGGATGCCGCCCATACACGAGCTTTCCTTCGCAGGAATATTCGTTTTCTGCTATATCGCGTTCTTTATCCTCGTCAAGCAGTCAATCCGCGTACATATCCGCCTGCGTGAGCGTGAAAAGCAGATTGAGCTCGATTCAAAATGGGTACAGCGCACCATATCGAGCTGCGCCGTCGTCTTTACCCAGCAGGACGATATCGGCTTCTGCCGCGAAACGGCAAACGCCGTGAAGGACCTCGTCCTGTTTGACCGCCTGTGCCGTGAGGAAAACGCCAGCCTGGGAGAAGGAAACATTAGTATCTGTATTGCTCTGATGGAAAGCGGCGCTTTCCATGAAATATACACGGAAAACCAGGCGGAAGCATGCCGCTATGAAAAAATACTTGAGCATTCGCGCGACAGGGACGGGGAATCCCTCCTGTTCGGCGCGCGCTGTGTCGATATGCTCCTGCGCTACCAGAGCGAGGTCTTCTGTATTATCCATGTAGAGGGCGTGACCGGAGGTATTTCGTCCAATTTACAGAACATCATGCACATCGCGTACACAAACTTTGAATCCGCGCTTAACAGCATGAAGCTGCACAAGGGCATGAACGACACGCAAATCAACGTATTCCTGAACCTTGCAGAGCTTGCGGAGTACCGTTCGCATAATACAGGCGAGCACCTGAAGGTTGTGTCCGAATTTGTAAACGTGCTGTGCGAAGAGCTCGGCATCGAGGAAAAGGAGCGCGAGATTATTTCGATTGCTTCCATGATGCACGACATCGGCAAGCTGGCTATTCCCGAGGCAATCATCGACAAGGAAGGCAAGCTCACGGAAGAGGAGTTCGAGCAAATCAAAAAGCACATTTATTATGGTTATAATATCCTGTCAAAGTCATCGGGCGAATTCATGGAAGCCGCGGCGATTATCGCGAAGGAGCACCATGAGCGGTTCGACGGTACGGGCTATATGGGAATCAAGGGTAAGAACATCCACCTGTACGCGCGTATCGTTATGGTAGCCGACGTATTCGACGCGCTTTTGAGCGAACGCTCCTATAAAAAGGCATGGCCAGAGGAGGAAGCGGCCGCGCATATCAACGAGCAGTCCGGCAGGCATTTCGACCCCGAAATTATAAAAGCATTCAACCGCTGTAAGGACAGGATGCTCGACATCAAGCATAAATATGACGGGCCGGCGCCGCTGCCCGAAGATACGAAAGGCTGACTGAAACGATGAAAGAAAAAGCGAAACGGTTTTTAAAGCCGTATTTTATCATACCGGCAGCAATATTGCTGCTCGCCATTATCATTTTCGGCGGCTGGTTCTTAATCCCCTCTTCCCCGCTTGATATTGTTGTGCTGGACAAAACGGTGCCCGCGGGCGCTTCCGGTACGGCAGACGACCCCATCTTGAGTTTCCGAAAGCACTACGGCCTGTTTTGGCTGCTCGACACGCTCAAATATAAAAACCCACAGACTGGCAACGCCTACGATTATGAAACGGACTATTACGGCTCCGTGCTCAGCGGCGACTTACAGCCTGAGGAAAAAAGCATGGCGAACCTGGGGCGCACGCCCGACATGGTTTACCTTGCGGACGCGTACGGCGCGGATACAAAAAACACAAAGGACGGCAACAAGGGGATTTCCTATGATGATATTTCCGCCGCCGCGGTCGCGCATGAAAACGGCGCGACGCTGATTGCGGAGACCGATATCCTCGCAAGCGCAACGGAGGATTCTGTCAAGGGCGAGCTGCAAAGCACTTTTGGCTTTAAGTATACGGGATGGACCGGACGCTATATCACAGATATGGCAGACCTGTCGGATGTTCCCACCTGGGCGCAGTCGCTCCACGAAAGCCAGTTCGGGCGGCCCTGGGACTATAAGGGCGCGGGAATGCTGCTCGTTTCGGAAAAGGAAGAAATCATCGTGCTCGAGGAAAAGGATTTTGACGGAGACATGCTTTCTATCAGCATCAATCCCGATTACGAGAAGGAATTCGGCAAGCACGCCGTCAATTATTATAACTGGTTTGAAATCGTCACACCGGAGTACGGCACCGAAACCATCGCAAGCTACCGCATGAATTTGAACGACAGCGGCAAAGAAAAATTCGGTAAAATCTCCAACGAGACGGATTTTCCCGCGGTTGTGCGCACCAAAAACGCGAAGGCCCCCGCCTATTATTTCGCGGGCGATTTCAACGATTATGTTTCGTTTGAGCGTTATTCGCATTTCCTGTTTTCGCTGAACCTTTACCAGATGTTCAGCTATGAGCGCGCGGGCGACATCACAAATTTTTACTGGAACTTCTACACGCCCTTAATGGATACGATTTTAAAGCAGACAAAAGAGAATAAAGAAAATGTCGTCCAGCCAGCTCCAAACAGCCAGGCGAGCTTCCGAATCGAGGGCAACGGGTTCCAGCTGAAAAACGGCGATGAATGGCAGGCGTTCCCTGTCAAGGGCTTTAACGTAAACGGCGTAATGCCCGGAGACGGCATCGGGGATGACACCCGGGATATTTCCGTTTATCAGGATTATTTTAAACAAATCGCCGAAATGGGCGGCAATACCGTACGCGCTTATGACCTGATGCCGCCGGAATTCTACCGCGCGCTGTGTGAGCACAACCTGGAAAATCCGGAGCAGCCCGTTTACTTTTTACAGACCATCCCTCTTCCCAACACGGTAACGGGCGACCAGGCGGTTTATGACGAGCCAAAAAAGGAAATCAAAAAATATATTGAGTATGTCATTAACAGTATACATGGCAAAAACAGTGAAGCTGCCGAACAGAAGGAAAAACGAACCTACTCAATCGACGCGGCCGCTTACCTGATTGGCTTTATCGCGCAGATTGACGACTCCTTGGAAACCATAAAAGCAATCAATGAGGAAAACAGGAGCCCGGCAGATTACCAGGGCGATTACATTTCCGTCTACGGAGGCAGCGCGGCACAGGCGCTGATGGCGGAGCTGTGCGATTATATCTACTTATACCAGCAAAAAACGTTTGAATACATTACGCCTGTGGGCGCCGCGGGTAACCCCCGCCTAATCGGCGGCTCCGGCTGGGTGCTTGACTATGAAAGCGTAAGCTTCGATTTGAACAGCCTGGACGCGTCCGATAAAACGGGCGGTTCGTTCTTCGTTTCTTACCCGCTTACGCCTTACGACGACCTGTTATTGAACCATACGAAAGATTTGTTTGGCGATTACACCGACGCGTCGGGTACCTTTGCCTATGGCGGCTATGTCCGTGAGGTAAAGAAGCTCCATACGGACTATCCCGTGCTGGCGGACAATATTGTGCTGTCCACCAACACCAACGCCTTTGAAAAGGAAACCTCCATCAACGGCCTGACGGAAACCCAGCAGGGCAACGGACTTGTCCGTATGCTGCAGGCGGTGGACACCGAAGGATACCTTGGCGGCCTGATTGGGGACTTCGCCGATTGCTGGAGCAAGCTGTCCGATGAGCAGTCGAAGTTTATCCTGCCGGAAAAGGACAATCCCCTCTGGCATGACATGCTCGACTATATGCAGAACACCGGCGTCGTTTCGATTGAACCGAAGAATTCGGGAGAAATTGGCATGAGCGTCAAGGACACTGGCCGTATGCAGGAGATGCAGGTCTCTATAGACCCTTCTTACCTATATGTAACGGCAGTCTTTGACAGCGAAATCAATTACGACCAGGAGCAGCTGATAATCGGGCTGGATACCTACCAGAGAAACAACGGCGAATATCTTTATGATTCCGACTACTTTGCGACGAGCCTCTCCGGTATGGAATATACCGTCAAGTTTGAAAGCAAGAACACGGCGGCGCTCTATGTAATACCGAGCTACAACCGCAGCAACGGGAAATACAGCTCAAAGGAAACGTATAAAGGGAAATACGATTACGTATGCCAGCTTGTTTACGGGCCGTTCGACGACAGCGCGAACCACTTCTACCAGACGGGCTCCACCATCCATCTGCGCATTCCCTTGAGCCTGCTCAACATCACCGACCCGTCCAAAATGCTCGTGTTAAACGACACCAGAAGCCAGAAGGAAATCGATAAGGACGCATTCGGCTTGCAGACGATGAGCACCGACGGCATCATCTTCTCCGTACTGATTGCCGACAAGGGCAGCAAAGACACGGCGTATATCTTCCCGGAAAGCAAAAAATCCGGCGGGTACAAGACTTTCAAATGGTCCGCGTGGACGCAGCCTGAATATGTATTCCGCCAAAAGGCAAGCTTCAAAATCCTGCAGCGTTACTTTACATCTAACTATTAGAAAGCAGATGAATTCCGCCATGAGCTATGAACAGATTGCTATTTTAGGTATCATTATATGCGTGCTTGTCATTGTGGCGGAGCTGCTTTGGCTGTTTTCCCTAGCAGAGGGACAGGAGTCCCATGCCAAGAAGCATTTCGCCGCCGTCGAATACATAGACAATTCCCTCGGCATGATTTTAAATTACCCAACGCAGTCCACTTTGAAAACAGAGACTGAGGCGCTCAAGGAATTTGTAGGGGACGACCAGATGAGGATGGACATTATGTCTGACCGGATTTTGGATGTTTTGTTCCTGGAGCAGTATGACGACGAGCAGAAGGCCGCAGCCTGTTACCTGAACGACCAGATTGTCCCGCTTGATTTCTACCGTGATATGCTGCATGACGGAAACCAGTATGAAAAAGCGTTTGCCTGCAGGAAAATAGCCACCTTCGGCGGCGAGGATGAAATCCCGGAAATCCGCAAGCTGATGGATGTGAGGAACGCGGACGTTTCCTACAACGCGGCCATGGCGCTTTCCGCCTTTGGGGACGAGGAATCCGTCGCGCAGTTTATTATAAACTGTGAAAAGAACTACCGGTATTCCCACCGGATTATCCTGGAGCTGCTCGACGTATACGGCGGCGATATGCTTTCGCTTGCAAGGCGTATCTTTGAGCAGTGCGACGACGATTACATCAAGTCAACGATTATCAAGGGGATTTCGGACTTCAGATTTACCGAGTTTGAGGATATGTATATCGAAGGCACGGACAGCAAAAACAACAATATCAAAATTGCGTGTATCAAGGCGCTTGGAAAGATAGGCAAGAAGGAATACGAGCAGGCGCTCATTACAGCCTCGCGCGACCAAAACTGGGTCGTGCGCGCAACCGCCGTGAAGGAGCTTGGCGTCCTGCACACGAAAAACTGCCTCAGCGCGCTGGAAGAGGCGACACAGGACAAGGAATGGTGGGTGCGCTTTAACGCCGCCAAAACGCTTGTCGAATGCGACAGGACCTGGGAGCACATCGAAGCGGTGCTGAATGGCTACGATAAATTTGCATCAGACGCGGTAAAATACGCGCTTTACAAAAAATACGACATCAACCCAAATAAGGAAGCAAAGGAAATCCTGGAGGAGCGGCACGCTTCCATGGGAGATAAAAACGAAGCCGCAGGAGGGCTTTTTGGCGCTTCCAAAGATGCGGATACCCAAGCGGCTGCCGCGGCGGAACCGTCCGCGCCCTCCCCTGTTTTGCAGGACGTTCCCCAAAACGGGGAGAAACAAAGCTCACAAAATGGTGAAGGGGGCGGCACAACCGAATGAATTTTATGAACGCCGTGCGCGTCTTTATTTATTACTTCAATATTTTCTGTATGGTCTTTACCCTGCTGCTGAGCATTATCTACGTGCTGCAGCTCGTGTTTTCATACCGGCAGATTACAAAGCACCGCAAGCGCAAGCCGGCGGACGATTATATCAATTACATCGATTCCGAAAACCTGATGCCGATTTCCATTCTCGTTCCCGCGCATAACGAGGAAGCGCATATCGTGGATAATATCCACGCGCTGATGGAGCTCGATTACCCGGAATTTGAGCTGATTGTCGTAAACGACGGCTCGACCGACTCGACGCATGACAAAATAATAAGCGCGTTCGGGCTTTATAAAATAGAGCACTCCATCAAGGTGTCTATCCCGACCAAGGAAATCCGCGGGGTTTATTACAACGCGAAATACCCCAGGCTTATCTATGTAGACAAGGAAAACGGCGGTAAGTCGGACGCTTTAAACGCCGGCATCAACGTTTCAGTCTATCCCCTGTTCGTCTGCCTGGACGCCGATTCCCGTATTGAGAAGGACGCCGTGCTAAAGCTTGCGACCGAGTTTATGAAGGATTCCTCTACGGTCGTCGCGGGCGGGCTCGTCCGTATTGCAAACGGAGCGGTTATTGAAAAGGGTGAATGGAAAAGCTTTACCATGCCGGAAAAAGCGGTCGAAAAGTTCCAGATAGTCGAATATTTCCGCGCGTTCCTCGCGGGCCGCGTCAGCTGGAGCATGAACAATTCCCTGCTGATTGTCTCAGGCGCGTTCGGCGTGTTCAACAAGCAGACGGTCATCGACGTAGGCGGCTACAAAAACGGTACCGTCGGCGAGGACATGGAAATTGTCGTGCGCATCCACGAAAAGCTCAGGCGCGGCAAGCTGAAAAGAAAATACAACATCGTATTCTGTGAGGACGCCGTCTGCTGGACGCAGGGGCCGATGTCCCTGAAGGATTTGCGCAGCCAGAGAAGGCGCTGGCACATCGGGCTGACAGACACGCTGTTCCATCATAAAAAGATGATTTTAAACCCCTTTTACGGGGCGGTCGGACTGTTCTCTATCCCCTACAGCTGGATTTTCGAATGGCTCGGCGCACCGATTGAGGTGCTCGGCTACCTGATTATCCCGCTTTCCCTCTTTTTGGGCGAGCTGAGCCTGCAATTCTTCCTCCTGTACCTGTTCCTTGCAATCGGGCTTGGCATCGTCATTTCACTCGGCGGTTTGATTCTGGAACAGAAAACCCGCCAGGAGCGCATGTCGGCCAAGCAGGTCATGACGCTCACGCTGTACGCGATTCTCGAAAACTTCGGCTACCGGCAGCTCGTCACCATCTTCCGTATGGAGGGCATTTTGCGTTACCCTCAGCTGAAAAACACCTGGGGGCAAATCAAACGGCAGGACTTCAACACCAGCAGTACCGGAAACGCCGGCAAGAAATAGCTTCAGATTACTGCAAGGACATAACCGATAAGGAGTTCATCATATGAAGAGCAAAAAAATCATCATCGCGGCGGTAGCCGTTATAGCGGTTGTGCTTATTTTAATACAAACCGGGCTGCTGCGGGGCGTCGGTATCCGCCCGTTCGGCGAAGAGGAGGAAGGTACGTCTTCCCAGCCGTCCGGCAGCTCCTTCGATTATGTTACGCAGGGCAGCCTGAAATACCGCGTCAAGGCGGAGGGCAACTACTTTTATTTTTACCAAAACGGGGAATGGAAAAAGGAGTTCCTTAAGGGCGTGAATATCGGCGCGGGCGAGCCCGGCCTGTTCCCCGGCGAGCTTACCATCAGCTATGAGGATTACTACCGCTGGTTCCAGCAGATTAGCGATATGAACGTCAACTGCATCCGCGTTTACACAACGCTGCGCCCGCAGTTCTATAATGCTCTGTACGACTTTAACGAACAGGCGAAAAAACCGCTCTATCTGTTCCAGGGCGTCTGGATAGACGAGGCGGACGTACAGGCTTTATCAGACGTGTACGCCCAAAATGGAAAAATTGCGGAGGACTTCACGCAGGACGCGCTCGACCTTGTAGACGTGCTCCACGGAAATAAAACGCTGCCGGCGCGCGCGGGCTTTGCCTCCGGCGAATATACGGCGGATGTATCGAAATACCTTGCCGGCTGGATTATCGGTATTGAATGGGACCCGAACCTCGTAGACAACACGAACAACAATAATCCCGACAAAAACGAGTATGAGGGAAATTACCTCTATACGATGAGCGCCACACCGTTTGAGTCGTTCTTGTGCAGCGTCGGCGACAAGGTCATTGAGCGGCAGACGAAGGAATACGGCGTGCAGGTGCCTGTAGCGTTTGCGAACTGGGTGACGACGGACCCGATTTCCCACCCAAACGAGCCGCATGAGGACGAGGACCGCACGACGGTCAATATGGAAAATATAAAAAGCCGCGACGGGTTCCTCCCCGGGCAGTTTGCCTCCTATCACGTTTACCCCTATTACCCGGACTCGTTCAACTATCAGGAGGACTATATCAATTATATAGACCCCGACGGGAAGGTAAACCCCTACCGCGCGTATTTGAAGGACTTGAAGCTTGCGCACACTATGCCGATTATCGTCGCGGAGTTCGGCATTCCGACGTCGCGCGGCAAGGCGCATGAAAGCATCATGGGCTACAACCAGGGCGGCGTGAGCGAAACCGACCAGGCGGAAATGCTGCTGGATATGTTCAAGTCGATGTATGAGGAAAACTACGCCGGCGGCATCGTCTTTACCTGGCAGGATGAATGGTTCAAGCGGACCTGGAACAACGTCAAGTTCGACGTGCCGGACAAACGCCCGTTCTGGAGCAACTACCAGACGAACGAGCAAAACTTCGGGATATTGGCGTTCGACCCGGGCGAGGAAAAAAGCACCTGCTATGTAGACGGGGATATCGGCGACTGGAATGACAATTCCCCTATCCTTACAAATTCAGCGGGCAGCCTTTACATGAAGAGCGACGAGAAATACGTCTATTTTATGGTAAAGTCCGACTCCTACGACTTTGATAACGACACGCTGCTGATTCCGCTCGACACCATCGCGCAGCAGGGAAACCTCCGTATCAAGGATGAAAAGGTAACGTTTGACAAGGCGGCTGATTTTGTTATCCGAATCAACGGCAAGGACAATTCCCGTATTACGGTAGATTCTTACTATGATGTATTTTATTACCTCTACGGTGAACAATATAAAATGCTGGAGCTGGTCGATGACATCCGCACCAAGAATTCCGGGCGCTTCAACAACATGATGATGTGCTATAATTATGAAATGACCGTCCCGCCGAAAAACACCGTTATCCCCTTCGGCTCGTATGAAACGGGCAAGCTTACCTACGGCAACGCAAACCCGGACGCGGAGGATTACGATTCGCTCGCGGACTTCTGCTACAGGGACGGCGCGCTGGAAATCAAAATCCCGTGGCAGCTTCTAAACGTAATGGATCCGTCGGGCAAGCAGGTTATGGACGATTTCTATACCATGCAGAACATTGTTGCGATGGATACGGACGACTGGGCGGTCGGCATGGGGATTTATGATTCCAAATCCGAGCAGGAAATCAAGCTCAGCGGCACATATACATGGGAGGAATGGACGCTTCCGACGTATCATGAGCGCTTAAAGCCCTCCTACTACATTCTGAAAGACCAGCTCCCGCAATTTGAATAGTGAAGGAGAACCGCCTGTGAATGAACACATGGATAACAATGAAACGCCGGCGAAAAAGCACCTGTATAAAAGACGCCATATGATTATCGCGACGGCCGCGCTGCTCACCGCGGCGGCCGTCTTTTCCATCCTTTGGATGACGCTCGGAGGCAGGCAGGCTTCTCCCGCGGGGAATCCCACCCAGAGCACGCAGCCCCCGCTTGTGATTGATGGCAAGGACGCCTACCCCACGCCGAAGGCAACCATCCAGGCGGTTGACAGCGGAAAGGTCAAGCTTTATACCAGAGCCTCCAATGATTATTTCTATACGCTGACAGGCGGCGTCTGGAAATGCACGTATTTAAAGGGCGTCAACATGGGCCTTACGCTCCCGACGACCGATTTGAACGACCCGGATATCCCATATGACACCTATATGGAGTGGTTCGGGCAGATTGCGGCGATGAACGCGAACACCGTCAAGGTTTTTACCGTAATGAACCCCGATTTCTATAACGCCTTTGCCGATTACAACGAAAAGCACCCGGAAAATCCGCTGTATCTTTTACAGGGAATCTGGTTTAACGAAACGTATATGGAAACCGTAGGAGACGCCTTTGGAGAAAACGGCAAAATCGTACAGGCGTTTGAGCGCGCCTGTACGGAAACGGCCGATATTATCCACGGGAACAGCGATTACACTTCTTATGGCAGCATAGAAAACGCCGTTTACGACCGTGATATCTCAAAATATGTAGCGGGCTATATCCTGGGGCTTGAATGGCAGCCGGATTTTGTAACGAACACGAACAAAAATAACGCTGAACGCAAGGCGTATACCGGAAATTACCTCAAAACGGAAAACGCTTCTCCCTTTGAGGTCTTCCTCGCGCAGACGGGCGACACGCTGATTTCCTACGAAACAAAAACCTACAGCGCACAGACGCCGGTGGCCTTCCTCAACTGGTCGACGACCGACAGCCTTACGCACAGCAACGAGCCGTTCCCGGAGGAAGACGCCGTGCCGGTAGATACGGAGCATATCAAGGCAAAACCGGAATTCTACGCCGGGCTGTTTGCCGCAATCGATTTGTACCCCTATTACCCGGAATTTATAAATTATCAGCCCGAATATGTCGATTTTATTGATTTTACGGAGCAATCCAATCCCTACCGCGCCTACCTGCGCGATTTAAAGAAACAATATTCCGTCCCTGTGATTGCCGCGGAATTCGGCGTGCCATCCTCGCGCGGCATCGCACATGAAAGTGTGATGGGCTATAACCAGGGCGGTTTGACGGAGCAGCAGCAGGGCGAGTACACCGCTAAAATGGCGCAGGACCTCGCGCGTGAGCAGTTTGCGGGCTCCATGGTGTTCGAATGGCAGGACGAATGGTTTAAGCAGACGTGGAATACCGTAAAATATGCGCCCGAGGATTCTGAAAAGCGCACGCCGAACGCCCAGTCTGCGGAACAGGGCTACGGCCTTCTTTCCTGCGAGCCGGGCAAGACAAAAAGCGTTAGCTGCCCTGACGGCAGCCTGTCCGAATGGGACGGAGACGAGCCTGTTTACAAGGATGAAAAAACCAGAGTCTATGTAAAAACGGACGAGGGATATCTTTACTTGATGGTAAAGCTCGTCGGCACGGCTTCTCCTGAGGAATGCCATCTATACCTTCCCATATCCTTAGGCGGGAACGGCAGTATATTTGCCGGAAGGGAAGCGCTTATTTTCAGCGACCCCGCTGATTTTTTACTGGAACTAAACGGAAAAAAAGAGACGCGCCTGCTCACTGACGCCTATAACGATTTATTTTATTACCAGTACGCGGTGGAAAAAAACCTGTTTGAGCGCCAGAAAGAAAACGAAAAGAAAAATTCCGGCGTATATAATCAAATCCGTCAGTTTTTGAGCAACGAAATCGTCCTGCCGCTTTCCGGCAAAACGTACGAGCCCAAGGCATATGAGTCGGGGCTGCTGCGTTATGGGAACGGCAACCCGGATAGCAGCGGCTACGATTCCCTGGCAGATTTCTGCTATGGTGATAATGCGATTGAAATACGCTTGCCCTGGTACCTGTTAGGCGTGGTAAACGCGGCGGAAAAGAAAGTAATAGGCGACTTTTTCCAAAGCGGGCAAATCACGTTTCAGGACGGCGGGAATATCATGCTGGGCGCTGTGTTCGCGGGCGACAACTCACAGGTAGAGATGAAGGCTTACAAATGGGACGCGATAGAAAAATCCACGTGGCACACAAGGCTGAAGGACTCATATCAAATTATCCAGAGCTGTTTTTCCAGCCTGATGAAGGATTATAGCTAACACCATATTTATTACCGGAACAAACGAAAGGGAGACGGTCAAAAGCCGTCTCCCTTTCGTTTTCAAACCCAATATTCTACATTTTCATGGCGCAGTCAATCGTCTTGCTTTTTCTCGAATTCCTGATACGGCCGCCGTATGTACCCTAAAAGCAAGGCCGCCGTTTTGAATGGAAGCCCATAAACCAGCAGGCGCGTTTATTGCACAAGCTGGCAAATTTTCATTTGTATTATCAAAATCAGAATGCGGGCGCTATATAAAAAAGCTGTACGCAGAACAAAACGTCCGCTTATAAAAGCGGGCGTTTTGCGTATGCTGTAATGTCTGTTTATTACAAATGTTCCCTGATATACGCAAGCCCCTTCACGGCGATATCCTCTTTGCACGGCGCCATTTCACGCCAGATGTGCAGGCGAGAGGCAAGCGCGGGTACAGAGGTGTCGAACGCCTCTATCGTCAGCCATCCGTCATATTCGATGTCGCGGAGCGCATTGAAAACGTCACACGTAACGGCGCAGCCCGTCCCGGGAATACCGCGCGTATTCTCTGAAATATGCACATGCCTGATATATTTTCCCGCGTCCCTTATAGACTGCGGCATATCGAGCTCTTCCATATTCCCGTGGCAGGTGTCGGCGTGGATGCCGAAGTAAGGGGAATCGATACGCTTTGCTATCTGCAGGGCCTGAGCGATTGTATTGACGAAATACGTCTCGAACCTGTTGATGGGCTCGCCCGCCAAGGTTATCCCGTATTCTTGCGCACACGGCAGGATTTGACGGTAGGTTTGCACACACCGGTCTATTTCTTCCTCTGTAGGGCCCGTACCCGTAAAACGGCCCAGCCCCTCATACAGCGGGCCCGCGATGACGGTTGCGCCAAGGACAGCCGCCTTTTCGATGCAAGCCTTCATATAGCCTGCCGCGGAAAGGCGCAGCTCCGGGTTGGGGCTTATGGGGTCCGCTTTATCCGCCGGCATTGCAATGATGCCTGTCGCCCCCAGCGAAAGGCGTTTTAGCTCCTGTGAAAAGAGAAGGGTATCCTCCGGCGTCATGTCGTCCAGCGGGAATTCCACGCCGTCAAAGCCCCATTCTTTTATCTGCCGCAGAAGCGGAAGATGCTCCCTTGTGGGCCTGTCCGTCCAGAGCAGCAGGTTCATCCCGATTTTCATACGGCTATTCCCCCATTCCTTTATAGAAACTGTTCCGCGTCAGGGTTTGCAGGCCCGAAGTGCTTGAGCATGACAAGCGGGCTTTTCTTACTGAAATTCTTTATGACAACGCCCTTTTTCGCCGCGTCGAAGCATACATACATTTCGTCCGCGGTAATATCGTCGTAGCCAATCATCGCGGGGGTTTCAATTTCAATCCCGTTTATTGTGCCGTAGCCCTCCATCATAATCAATCCGTAGGCCGCGGCGTCCTTTATGGTTACGGTCTGCCCCGGCAGGACAGTCAGCTGTTTTGCGGAAAAGTCCTTGGAGCCATATACGACCCATTCCTCACGGCAGCCTTCCTCTTCCATTTCCTCCAGGGGCTTTACGGGGATAGGCTCGTGATAGTGGTTCTTTTTGAAATCCGGGTCGAGGTTTGCCTCCCAGTCGATGGAATCGGCGATGTAGCTGTAGTCGCCCTTTTTATCATCGGAATAAAACTTGGTCATCAGCTCGCGTTCCATAAACTTGTCGTGAACCATCGACTGCCAGAAGGAAGATGTATCGCTGACGCGCTGCGGCTCGTAGGTTACGAAAGAGCCGGGCGCGTGTAAAATACCAGCTGGAATGTTCCAGCCGGTGCCGAGCTTCAATTTAAACGCCGCGGAATGCTCGACGATTCCATTGTCGCCATGCCTGCCCCAGTGGGAGATACAATCGACAATATCCTCCTTTGCGGTGCCCGGAAGCAGGCCGAAATAGGTATAAGCGCTGTGGTAGTCGATTGCGTTTAGCTGATATGGGAAAAAATACGCCTCCGGCTTGGAATGTGCGCCGACCTTCTGCGCGTCCTGCTCCAAAAGGTGTACATGGAACGGAATCGGCGCCTGGAAATCATAAAATTTGGCAAAGGACTGCAGGCAGCCGTACGCTTCCATAATATCTTTACCCAGAATCGTATCGCCCGCCGCTTCAATCGCGTCCTTTAATGTGACCAGCTCCTCTCCGCCGTTTAGCACGACGAAGCTCAGTCCCTCGTTTTCAAGCGTCAGCTCCCCGTTGTCCGCCATGCCCGTGGAGGAAAGCCACCGCTCGCATACGCCGCCGTGCTCCGCGCCCGCGCGGTACAAATCGTCCGGATTGAGCTTTAGCCGCTTCCCGGGCGGCAGGAGCGTGCGGTGCACCCAGCACGGCTTTAAATTGAGCACGCCGTTTGAACGTTTAATTTCTTCTAAAATTTTATCCCTGATATTCATCGTGAAACCTTCCTTCCGGTGTGGAATAAATTATAAATCGAATTGGATAGCAAAGGGCGCTTGCCCCGCCGTTAAGCAGGGCAAGCACGTTAAAAGAGCGGAGGTATTATTTAATATACTCGTCTACGTTTTCCTTTGTAACGACTTTCGGCTCAATCAGCGTTTCTTTTTCCACTGTTTCGCCGCCTATCGCCTTAATAAGCAGGTCCATGCCGGTGTTTGCTTCGCCGTGGAAATCATTGAAAATGGTTGCCTGGATGTTGCCTTCCTTGACTTCCTTGAGAACGTCCTGCTGGGCGTCGAGGCCGTAGATTTTGATTTCCCCGGTTTTGCCGGCCGATTTGACCGCCTGCAGCGCGCCGATTGCCATGCCGTCGTTGTTGCAGACGAGCGCGTCGATATTTTTGCCGGTTGACAGCCAGTTCGATACGAGCTCGAGCGCGTCCTCAGAGTTCCAGTTTGCCTCGCCGTCGAATACCGTCTTATACTGGTCTTCCTTGCCCGCTTCCTTGAGCGCGTCCTGGTAGCCCTCTGTGATGTCGATTTGCGCAGTTTGTCCGAGCGGTCCATACAGGATGCCGAGGTCTGCGCCGTTGGGGAAATCCTTCATGACCTGCTCCATCTTGAGCTTGCCGCCCGCCCTCAGGTTGCTGCCGACAAACGCCGTGCAGTCGTCCTGGGTCGATACGGATTCATGAACGGTTACAAACGGGATTTTCGCGGTCTTCGCAGCCGCAACGGCTGTTGTGATACCGTCGAACGATACCGGGTCGATGATGATGCCGTCCACACCCTCCGCGATGGCCTGCTCAATCTGGGAAATCTGCTTTGCGGGGTCGTTGTCCGCGATGTAGACCTTGCAGTTTACGTTCTTGGCCTTGGCCGCTTCTTCGACCGCTTCCCTCAGGCCGATTTGATACTCGTTGTCCTGGTGAGGGCCGAAATACGCGATGTTGAGCGTTTCTGTTGTGCCGCCGCTTGAATTTCCGCCGGAGCTGTTATCTGACGCCGGAGGCGCGGAGCTTTCCCCGCCGCCGGAGCAGCCTGCAAAAACCGCAGTCACGCACAGGATTACCGCCATAAAGATTGCCCATTTTTTCATGCTTTTCATAATTTTTCCTCCTTTAATATATTCCACAGCCGGTTTTTTTCTCCGCTCTTAAGCGTTTCACCGACAAAGAATCCTGAGTTTTTATGCTTCCGCTCCTTTTTTTGCCTTGCTGCGCAAATCAAGGAACACGGCCACGACAATAATGAGGCCCTGGATAATGCTCTGGTAGAAGGCCGAGACGCCCATGATGTCTAGGCCGTTTGTAATAACGCCGATAATCAGCGCACCGACGACGGTGCCCCAAATGGAGCCGATGCCGCCCGTCATGCTTGTTCCGCCGATGACGACCGCCGCGATGGCGTTGAGCTCGTACCCCTCGGCGGAGGTAGAACTGCCGGAGGAGATGCGCGAGGTCATCAGCACGCCGCACAGGCCCGCGAGCAGCCCGCAGATGACGAACACGAGCAGCTTGACGCGCTTGGTATTGACGCCGGAAAGGCGTGTCGCCTTTTCATTGCCGCCTACCGCGTAAATCCGGCTACCGATTACCGTCTTTTTAAGCAGGATATACCCGATAATCAATACAACCACAAAGAAAATGACGAGGTTTGGAATCCCAAGCACAAAGCCGTTTGCAAGCTGTAAAAACGATTCCGAAATACCGAACACCGGTTTGCCGTTGCATAGGACCTTTGCGACGCCCCTCGCAATCATCATGGACGCAAGCGTCATGATAAACGATGGGATTTTCAGGTAGGATACCGCAAAGCCGTTGATTAGCCCGAACAAAACGCCCGCGGCAAGACCGACAAGGATTGGAAGAATCAGCGGCATATTTTGGTCGGCAAGGCCGCCGAACATGGCGGAACAGACGCTGCTGAACGCAATGATGGACGCGACCGACAGGTCTATTTCGCCGGTCAGTATGACCATTGTCATACCTATCGCGAGTATTCCCGTAATGGAGCTCTGCTTGATAATGAGCATCAGGTTCTGCGGCGTAATAAATGTCGGAGAAAAGATGGTCATTGCGATACATAAGAGCAGCAGCACCCAAAGGATTGCAGTCTTTTGGAGAAAGCTCTCAACCTTTGTTTTTCTGAGCGACAAATTCATTGCTCTCCACCCCCGTTGTTATAAGCGTGCGCATAGGACATGATATTTTCCTGTTCAATTTCCTCACCGGAAAGCTCTCCCGTAATTTTCCCTTCGTACATGACGATGACACGGTTGCTCAGCCCGATGATTTCATTAAGCTCAGAAGATACCAGGACGACCGCCTTTCCGCTTAGCGCAAGATTATTGATGATTTTGTATATTTCTATCTTCGCCCCGATATCGATGCCCCTTGTCGGCTCATCCAGAATAATAATATCGGGGTCCGAGAGCAGCCACTTTGCCAATACGATTTTCTGCTGGTTGCCGCCGCTTAAGGACATGACCGGCTGTAAAACAGAGCTGCATTTAATGGACAGCGCGCCGACCATCTCTTCCGTGTCCTGCATTTTCTTTTTTTTGTTGAGGAAAAATCCCCATTTGCTGTTTTCCTTTTCCACGGCAAACTCGATGTTATCGCTCACGCTTGAAATCAAATCGAGGCCGTACTGCTTCCTGTCCTCCGGTATCAGGGCGATTTTCTGTGCCGCCGCATATGCAGGGCTTTTGATTACCATGTGCTTGCCCTTTACCTCTACAGAACCGCTGTCGGGCTTTCTTTCACCGAAGAGCGTCATCATGGTCTCTGTACGCCCGGCGCCTACAAGCCCCGCGAAGCCAACGATTTCTCCGCGTTTGACGCTGAAGCTCACATTCTCGAACTCGCCTTTTCTTGTAAGCCCCTCCACCTTGAGAATCGTTTCGCCGAACTTGCTGTTCTTCGGCGGGAAAATATCTTCTATCTTACGGCCGACCATCAGGCGGATCAGGTCGTCCTCCGTCATGTTTTTCGTTTCATCCGTATGTACCATGTAGCCGTCGCGCATGACGGAAATCGTATCCGTCAGCTCGAACAGCTCGTCGAGCTTATGGGAGATATAAATAATGCTGATTCCCCTGTCCTTGAGCATATGGATGAGCTTAAAAAGCTTTTCCGTCTCGCCCCTGGTAATCGAGGAGGTCGGCTCGTCCATTACGATTATTTTGGAATCGTAAGAAGCGATTTTCGCAATCTCTACCATCTGCATCTCCGAAACGGACAAATCGCGCATGCGGCGCATCGGAGAAAAATCGAGGTCAAAATCGCGGAGATACTGCTGCGCAAGGCGGTTCATCTCTTTTTTGTCTGCAAACCCGCGCTTTTTTATTTCGCGGCCGATAAACATATTTTCCGCAATCGTCATATCCGGCGCGTTGTTCAGCTCCTGGTAAACCATTGAAATGCCGAGGTCGAGCGCGTTCCTTGGGCTTGTGATTTCCGTCGGCTTTCCATAAAGGATAATTTCTCCGGCGGTTTTCTGGTATTCGCCCGTGAGGATTTTCATCAGCGTGGATTTTCCCGCACCGTTTTCACCGATTAGGCCCTTGATTTCCCCTTTTTGCAGGCTGAAATCCACCCCGAACAAAACCTGGACGCCGCCGAACTTTTTATCGATTCCCTTCATCTCTAAAATCGTTTCGCGTCCCATGGCTACCCTTCTTTCTCCAGCAAAATCATTCCTTTGATTTTGTCCTTCGCGCCGGAATGCATGAATTCTATCCCTTTCACGGTATCTTCAAGCGGGAAGGTGTGGGTAATCAGCGGTTTCAATTGCAGCTTGCCGGACTCCAGCGCTTTCATTGCCGCGCTCCAGGTAAAGGGGGCAAGCCACGAAAAACGGATGGTTTTGTTTGAGGTGAGCGTCTCGAGCGCCGGCACCTCTATGACGTCCCGCTCACCCGGCAGGCCGAAGAAAACGATGGTGGAAGCCTTTCCCGAAACCTCAAAGGCGTTTCGATAAGCTGCCTTTGCGCTTGTCGGTACGATAACCCGGTCAGCATAAAGCCCGCCCGTCAGCTCCTTCACCGTTTCTTTTATGTCCGATGTATAGTACAATGAATCTTTCTTGAGCGTGTTATATACGTAATCGGCTCCGGTCTGTTTTGCCATTTCAAGCGGGAAATCCTCAATGTCAGTAACCAGCACCTTTCCCGCGCCGCGCAGCTTACACAGCTGGGCCATCATAATCCCCATCGCGCCTGAACCGATGACGACGACAAAATCGCCAATTTGTACGTCCAGGTTCTGGATGCCGTAACAGGCACACGCAAGCGGTTCGGCCATCGCGCCCTCCTGATAGCTCATTCCCTCCGGAAGCTTGAAAACGTTAGCGTACCCAACCTTGACATACTCTGCAAAGCCGCCGTTTACGCTTACGCCGATGGTAGAGGTGTTCTCGCAAAGGTTTACCTTTGTTTTTCTGCACATTGCGCAGGTATTGCATGGCTGCGGCGGATTGAGCGTTACGCGGTCGCCGGGCTTAAAAAAGCCTTTTTGCGCAACATAGGAGCCCACCTCGGCAATTTCTCCGCTTATTTCGTGCCCGATGATGAGCGGCCCCTTGCCGTCAGGCGTTTCCAGCGGACTTTTTCCAAAGTAATAGGAAACGTCAGAACCGCAGATGCCGCACGCTTTTACCTTTATGAGTACTTCTGTTTCAGAAATTTGCGGTATGTCCGTTTTCTGGTACTCCATGTGTTCCGGCTCGTAAAATACGTTCGCCATCATTTCTCCATTTGGCATATGGCATCCTCCTTCTTCTTTTCTGTTATTTAAAACGTTATCCTTCGTATTTCTTTTGCAGGCTTCTTACCGTGTCGTAACAGCGGCGCGTTACGTTCCATGCATCCGCCCAGAAGCAAAGGTCGATTGAAATAAATTCGCCGCTGTAAATTTCCGGCTTTAAAAGCTCACTGTAAACCGCGTCCATATCGAGCACGCCGTCTCCGAAGGGCGCGTGCGTGGAGGTATCGCCGTCGTGCAGGGTTCCGTCGGAATCGATTAAATGTACCATTCCGATTCTCCCCCGCAGCTTCTGCATCAATTCAATGACGCCGCCCTGGAGCGTCTCTTTTTCGCCCAGCTGCCTTGCTCCGACCACGCTGCACATGTGTGCGTGGCACGAATCGAACAGGATGGAGAAGTTTTCATCCGGCACATCCTTTAATATTGAAAGGATTTCGCTTGGCTTATTGAAAAGGAAGCCCGGTTCAAACTCCCAGACGATTTTTACACGGTGCCGCCCCGCAAACGCGGAAAGCTCGCGGAAGGTTTTAACCGTCCTGGAATACGCCTGGCTATAGCTTACGTTTTCCGGCAGGTTGGGCGGGCACGCCGTGTCGAGCCGCAGCATCGGAAAGCCGCACTGTTCAAGGAACAGGATATTGCGCTTCATCCGCTCTATATAGGGTTTGGGGTCTATCACCGGATTGAGCCCGCACGGGTCGGGTGAAAATTCCGCCGCCTGGAGCCCCGTCCTTTGGAGCAGGGAGAGCAGCTCTTTTTGTTTTTCCCGCGTTTCATAGTCGTCTACCAGAATATGCGGGCGGAACCCCGCGATGCTCACCGCGTCGAACCCAATGTCCGAAAGCGTTTCCGCTACGGTTTCAAAATCGATTGGATGGCTTTCATACGGGCCAAAGATATACGCCCACGTGCCAATTGCAAGCTTTTTCACCGTTATCATCCCTCCCGGTAAATTCCTTTGATTTGCTCATACAGCCTCTTATATTTTTCATACTCCGCGGAAAAAGCCGGGGCCAGCTTTCTGTCTGGAAGATATTCCTTCTTGACGTGCACCATATTTTTACTGGCTTCCTCCATACTTCCGTAGCATCCGTCCCCAACCGCCGCCGCGGCTGCCGCGCCCAGGGCGCTTGCCTCCTTGCACTTTGTAGCGCGCACAGGGACGCCGTAAATGTTTGCCTTGTATTGCAGCCAAATGTCGGAGCTTGCCCCGCCGCCGACTGCATAAATCCGGTGAAGCTTTATCCCGTTTTGGGAAAGCCTGTCCAGATTTGTTTTCATTTCATAGCTTACGCTTTCCATAATCGCCTGGTAAATATCAATTGCTGAGGAGTGGAGGTTCAGCCCGACAACCGCACCGACCGAAAGATGGTCCATCGTCGGTGTGCCTGCACCGGAGAAGTGCGGCAAAACCAGCAGTCCCGACGGGCTTTCCTTACATTGGAGGTCAAGCGCGTGAAAGCTCTCTTTTTCGCCGGCCTGCATCACGCTTTCTGTAAACCATTTGAGCAGCCTGCCCGCCGTATGGGTAAACGCGATTGTATTGAACATGCCGTTTACCAAAAACGGCTCGCACGGGAAGTTCGTATCTTTAATAAAATCAGGTTCCAGCTTCTCTTCCCCAAGCACAGCCGTAATACATTCCGAGGTTCCTATGGAATCGGCGGCTTCCCCTTTGTAAAACGCACCCGCGCCGATTGCCGCGCAGGGCTGGTCATGCCCGCCCGCGTATACGGGTGTTCCCGAGGGAAGCCCCGTGCGCCGCGCGATTTCCGGAAGGAGTCCGCCGATTTTCCCCTCCGGGTTAACCGGAGAGGAAAATAGCGCCGGATCAATTCCGGAACAACCAAATAAAGAAGAAGGAAACTTCATTTTGTGAATGTCGAACGCTAAGGTCCTGGAAGCAAGCGAGAAAGAAATACATGCTTCCCCCGTCAGCATATATGCGATATAATCGCCAAACAGCATGACGCGCTTTGTTTTTTCATATAGTCCGGGTTCATGCTCACGCACCCATAAAAGCTTTAGGAGCGAATAGGTAGCGTTAAGCGGGAGCCCCGTTGTCCTTATTATCTCATTTTCATTCTTTTTGATTTCTGGAAGATACTCCGCGCCGCGTTTGTCGCCGGGCAGAATGGCGTTTCGCAGGACCTTTCCGTCCTTATCAAGCAAAACGCACGCTTCCCCCAAAGAGGAAATACCGATTGCACGTATTTCACAGCGCATACCGGAAAGCCCGCGCAGTGCATCTATCACCGCGCCGCATACCTCTTGCGGACACAGCTCAAGCTGCTGCCCTTCCCCACGCACCGGATATTCCCGGCAGGCGCGCTTTATCATTTCACCCGTTTCGGAAAACAGCACCGCCTTTACGCCGGAGGTTCCGATATCGAGCCCTATGTACATCTTTTCCACCCGCTTTATTGAATGAGTTCGCGGAACTCCTGGATACGCTGCTTTAAATCGCCCTTTTGGAACAGGCACGAGGTTCCGGCGACGAAGATATCCGCGCCGGCTCTGCGCATTTTCAGCGCGTTTTCAAGGCTGACGTTGCCGTCGACCTCTATCATTACATCTGTAAGCCCCTTTGCATCGAGCATATCACGCAGGCGGGTTATCTTTTCGAGTGTTTGCGTTACGAGCCTTTGCCCCGCAAAGCCGGGATTGACCGTCATGACAAGCACGCCGTCCACGTCGCACAGCACCTCTTCAATCATGCACAGCGGCGTCGCCGGATTTATGGCGGCCATCGGCCGGGCGCCTGTTTCCCTTATTTTTGCAAGCGTGCGCTGTAAATGCCGCGTACTTTCCGCATGGACGGAAACGAGCTCCCCGGGCTTTAAATCAAACCATGCAAGCTTTTCCTCCGGGCGTTCTACCATTAGGTGTATATCCAGCGGAATAGCGCTGGCACTGCGCATCTGCCTTACCGTATCCGTCCCGAGCATAAAGTTCGGAACGAACTGCCCGTCCATCACATCCATATGCAAATACTCAACGCCCTCGCGTTCAAATGTTGCAAGCACCTGCGGTATTTCCAAAAGGCCCGCGCACATCATAGAGGGAGAAAGCTTCGCCTTCATAAAAGACACCTCCTAGGGATGCACCACCACGCGCATACACGCGCGGGAAGCCGCCGTATCAAACGCCTTTTGAATGTCGTCGAGCGAAAAGCTGTGCGTAATAAAGGGCCTGACGTCGATGGTGCCGCTGCGGATGAGCTCCACCGCCTTACGGTGCTGCCGCGGCAGCGAACCGTGCGAGCCGTGCACAAACAGCTCTTTATAATGAATGAGGTTTGTATTGATTGTTACATTGGACGCCTCCGCCGGAAGGCCGCCGAAGAAATTGATGCGCGCCCGGTTCTTCGCCATCCGGATAGCGCGTTCCTGCATCTGGGGTACAGGCGTGGCGGTAAAAATAACGTCCGCGCCCAAGCCCTGTGTCTCTTTAAGGACAGCGTCCACGATATCGCATTCGGAGGGGTTGATAATCACATCCGCGCCGTTTCTTGTTGCGGTTTCCTGGCGTTCAGCCGCGCGTTCCACGCATATGACCTTTGCCGCGCCCATTCTTTTTACTACGGGTATCATCATACAGCCGATGGGGCCGCAGCCGATAATGACAACGGTATCGCCAAGCGATATGCGGGATTCCTCCATCGCGTTGAGCACACAGCCAAGCGGCTCTGCCAGCGCGTATTCATCGAAATTGCCGTCAGGCGGGATAACATGGACAGGTCCCTGCTCCATTACCATCTTGTTGAGCAGCACGTACTCGGCAAAGCCGCCGGCATACTGGTAGCCCATCGCGTAGTTTGTCTGACAGTTGTTGCCGATGCCATCCTCACAGAAGGAGCATTTTCCGCAGGGGATGTCCGCGCCGATTGCAACTTTATCCCCTACCTTTATTTTATCAATGTTTTTACCGGCTTTAACTACCTCGCCGGAAATTTCATGACCTAATATCTGTGGTAATTTTACCCTGCTGTTGCCGCTGCGGTAAATTCTCAAGTCAGAGCCGCATACCGCGCATGCGCGAACCCTGACCAAAGCGCTGTCGTCGTCGCACAGGGGCGTCGGGACTTCCTTTACAACCAGCTTTCCCAGCTCTTCCAAAACTGCAGCTTTCATCTCTCCATCCCTTTCATTGATTGATAAACATGACTTTCACAGTAAAATCATCTTTTGAGGTCAGTGCGTCAAACGCTTTTTTATGTTGTGCAAGCGCAAAGCGGTGGGTAATGAGCGGTTCAAGTGCAATCTTGCCTGTTTCTATCCCGCGGATGACGCGCGTCCAGTCGTTGTCCGTACCGCCGTACGAGGAGTTCCAGGTACCGAGCAGCTTCAGCTCTTTTCTGAGAATGCACCAATACGCATTTTGGGAAAGGCGCATTTCGCCGCCTGGATTTCCGACCGTCACAACCCTTCCAAATATATCCGCCGCGTTCAGGCAGGTTTCAAGCGCCGGGGAAACGCCCGCGCATTCAAACGCCGCGTCAACGAACCTGCGCCCTGTCAGCTTCATAAGCGCGTCCTGAACGGCTTCCTTTTGCGTGTCGACCGTGCAGGAAAAACCGAGTTTACGCGCAAGCTCCAGGTGCCTGGAGCTGATATCCGCGATAACAACCTCTCCCGCGCCTGCCGCGCGGCACCACATGGCCGTGATTAAGCCAATGGTCCCCGCGCCGACTACCAGGACATTGTCACCCGGCCGCAGCGCCGCCATTGCCATCGCATGGTAAGCGACGGCAGCCGGCTCGCACATAGCGGCCTGTTCAAAAGGAACGTCTTTTGACACCTCAACGAGGTTCCAAACGGGAACCGCGAGATACTCGCTGAAGCCCCCGTCACAGCGGGAACCGAAATAGCTGTAGCTTTCACATTGCGCATAATTGCCGGTCCGGCACGAAGCACAGGAAAAACAAGGTAACAGCGGAAACACCGCGACATGTTTATAAAGCCATGACGGGTCGGCTCCCTCCCCTGTCTCTTCGACGATTCCTGCAAACTCGTGCCCGGGGATTGTGGGAAAATGGTAGGTGCCTTTTGTAAGGACCCTGGGAATGTCGCTTCCGCAGATACCGCTTGCCATAATATGTACGAGCACCTCGCCTTGTTTGGGCTGCGGCTTTGCCACCTCTTCACATCGAAGATCGCCGGCTGCATGGAGTACACAGGCTTTCATATGTAACACTTCTTTCAAAATTTTGCAAGTTTTCTCTATTATCTATTGAAATTCGCGTTTTATCTCGCTATACTAAAGACAACAGGTTTCATTCTTTTGCAATATTTCTTTCATCGTTCTTTTTGCGTCTCTCTTTTGTACAGTTTTATTATAGTAATCCCCACTTTATATGTCAACTGTGTGCGGTAAAATTGAAAGTTCGACATTATTCATCCATAAAAATTACATAAATGAACAGGAGTGTGCAGCATGTTCACTTTAGAGCGGCAAAATGAAATTATGGAAATCCTGAAGAAAAACAAGTTTATTTCAATCAACGAGCTGGCGAAGCGCTTCTATATCAGCACGGCGAGCATACGGCGGGATTTGGAAAAGCTTGAGCAGCAGGGACTTGTAAAAAGAACCTACGGCGGCGTAATGCTGGTAGAGGGCGTTCATGCGGAAATTCCGCTTGTTGTGCGTGAAGCCGAACAGAAAAACGCAAAAATGAAAATTGCGCAGGCGGCCGCATCCCTTATCAGAAACCAGGATACCGTTTTTTTCGACTCCTCGACGACGACGCGGCAAATCTGCGGTTTTCTCGGCGATAAATCCAATTTGACCGTCATTACAAACGGCATCCGTGCCATTTCCGCTTTGGCGGAATATGACAATGTGGCGGTTTATGGTATTTCCGGCAAGCTGCGCCACCATTCCCTGTCGATGGTTGGCAGCCAGGCGGAGAGCTTCGTCAGGGATTTTTGGGCGTCAAAGCTTTTCTTTTCCTGCACAGGTCTTTCCATGAGCCATGGCGCCATGGATTATTCCGACGCTGAAGCGGAAGTACGCAAAACCATGATGAACGTCTGCCAGAAAAAAATCCTTTTGGTTGACCATACGAAGCTGGAGCGCCCTGCGTTTTACCGTATTTGCAGCTTTTCAGATATCGATACCGTCATCACCGATAAAAAACCAAACGAGAAATGGGAACAGCTTTTTATGCAGAACAATATTAAGCTGATTTGTGTGGAATCATAAGGGATTGAGCGATTTGGCGAAATGCTGTTTATACAAGGGGAACCGGGTAAGGCGCTTTCTTGTTGTAGTATTGTCCCTCACCTGTTCATCTCGATGGCTGGCAGTTTTTTTGATACATCAAAGCAGCTATTCAAATATAAAAAAACGCGGGAACGAAACCTTTTGGGTTCCGTTCCCGCGCTACATTTTTTATTCGTTCTGGTTTGGGGTATTTCGATTTTGCCAGAGAATGTGTTACCTGTTAATAATCAGAAAATCTGCTCCACGGCAAAGCAGTCGATTTTCTTTGCAATATACTGCTGAATCATAAGGACATCCTGCAGCGTAATGCTGCCGTTGCTGTTGACGTCGGCCGCGTCCTTTTGCTTGTCTGTCAAGATTGCGGCTCCCGCCATATAGTTTTGGAGCCTGGTGACATCATTGAGTTCAATCACGCCGTTTCCGTCTACGTCGCCCAAAAGTGTATCACGCACCGTTACGTTAAATTGATAAATTTGATTCGTTGCCGTATTGCGCCCCGTAACCATCGCAGTACCAGCTTCTAAGGTTTTCATTTTTTGTTTGATATTCTGGTCAAAGGTTACAGTCCGTACACCATTAACCTTGGGCGCGGAATAATAAATGTCCTGGCAAGTCGCGTTTTCAGGAGTAAATTCAGGATAAATAAAATAACTTGCTCCTATCCCAAACGATTTCTGAATTTTTGCAAAAGATACGCTCTGAATCGGTATTTTTTTTGCGGTACTGCTGTTAATAACAATCGGAGAATTTGCAGTTACGAGGATATAGATGATATCAGAAGAGTAGAAGGCTACGTCAAGTTGCTTGTAATTATATGAGTTGACGTTACCGTCGGCCGGTGTAATCATATCCCATGTAACCGTCTCCGGTGTATAGCCTTCTTGCAGCTGGATTACCTTACCGCCTGTACCCGCTTTATATCTCCAGCAGCTGCTGCCGATTCTGCGCATAAAGTGGTAATTATAACTGTGCAAATCGCCTGTTTTATATATGCTTTTGGGAGAAACCCGAAGAGCCATCAGGAACTGGTTGGAGGCCGTCGGATAGTTCGGCCTGCTGTCGGCTCCTGTAAGAATCCTTGCAGAGGCGCCTAGGTTTTTCACATCCTGCACAACCCAGTCTGCCACTGTGTTGACATCTATATACTTTTTCCTTATGGTATTGAGCATAATGCCGCTGGCAGTCGTCTCCCCTGGTGAAAGAGTATAATTCGTTACTCCCAGCGCGTATGGATAGCAGTAAAACTGGCTTTGTGTCGATTCATCATAATTGGTTACCCACTGGTGTGTATCGTATGTACCATCAATTGACGCAACTTTTTTAATCAGGTGCGGGTTCTTACTGTCAGGGCTGACATTTGTCGCGTCAAACGCAAAGGACGCGGCTGTACTGCCAGCTAAAAGAAGCATAGCCATTAAAAACGCGGTTGTGGTTTTCAGCAACCTTTTCTTACTAATCATTAAATCCTCTCCTTTTCTTTCCTTTTCTTTTACCCCAAACCGAGCATCTCTATTATAACAAAAATAACAAAATATTTCTACATATTTTTGTGAATTATAAATATAAAATGGATTTTTATAAGAGTTAAGTTATATTTTTATCGAATATATATTGTATTCCATTTTTATTATAATAAAAATAATAGCTTTCTTTTGTTTTATAGCTACTGCTGGAACAGGCGTGCGAAATCAGAATCTCGCACGCCTGTTCTCTTTTTGATATACTGATTTTGGGGTGGTTGGTCCTACTTACATTTATCAGCCGTTATTATTAAAAAATCTGTTCTACCGCAAAGCTGTCGATTTTCTTTGCAACATACTGCTGAATCATAAGGACATCCTGCAGCGTGATGCTTCCATTGCTGTTGACGTCCGCGGCCTTCATCTGTTTTTGTGTCAGTTCCGCGGCTCCCGCCATATAGTTTTGCAGAAGCGTGATATCCTTGACTTCAATTGAACCATTCCCATCCACGTCGCCCAGAAGCACGTCGCTCACTGTAACGTTGAATTCATAGTATTGGCGCGTATCCACATTAAAGGCCCCAACCGTGACAGTACCGGCTGCCAAGGTCTTCATTTTATGATTCACCTTGGAATCAAATTTGACTATTCTGACCCCGTTTACACTTCGCGCGCTATAGCTGAAATTCTGATAAGACGCATTTACGGGAGTAAAGGCTGGATTTATTAAATAGCTGGCGCCAATTCCCAGCGACTGCGGAATATTATTTGTAAAATCAACGGCTTGGGTTGTCACTATATTGAAGGAATCCGCGGTAATCTGGATGCTTGAATTTGCCGTGACTACCATGTATACAATATCGGAAGTATAAAAACCAGCTGCATATTGCTTATAATTATAGGAAGAAGCAACTCCGTTGTCCGATACCAGCACGTCCCATGTTACCGTCTCTGGCGTATATCCCTCCTCGAGCTGAATGACCCTGCCGGTATCGCCCGCTTTATAGCGCCAGCAGCCGTCGCTTATTCTCCGCATAAAATGATAGTTATAGCTATTGATGTTGCCCGTTTCATATGTACTCTTAGGCGAGACTCTCAAGGCAATCAGGAATTCATTGGATTTTGTTGGATAATCCGGCCTGCTGTCCGCCCCAGTGAGAATCCGCGCGGAAGCGCCGAGGTTTTTTACGTCCTTCAAAACCCAATCTGCAACTGTATTTACATCTACATATTTTTTTAGCAGCGTGTTTTTCAACATATATCCAGCCACTGTGTCTCCCGGAGCGAGAAGCATATCGGTTACTCCCAGTGCATAAGTATAGCACCGAAACTTCGGCTGTGTAGCTTCATCATAGTCTGTAACCCATTGATGCGTATCGGAGATTCCGTCGAGAGCTATGACTTTATTTTTTAAATGGCTGTTTACACTGTCAGGGCTGCTATTTGTTCCGTTGAACGCAAAGGACGCTGATGTGCTTGCGGCTATGAGCAGGCATGCCATTAAAAACGCGGCTACCGACTTAAACCGTCTTTTTTTATTTTTCATTATTTTCCCCCTATCCTTTCTTTGTCACCCCAAAATCCAACAACTATATTATACAAATTCCAGCAAAATAATTCCACTTATTTTTGTGAATTTCAAACATACAATGTACCTTTTAAAGTGCTGGTTTATATTTTTGACAAATATATATCGCATTCCCATTGAAAAAAGGTGAAAAGCAAGGAAGGAAATGAAAGCGTACAGCGTTCATTTCCTTCCTATGAATAAGCGGTTCAATAATCGTTGCACTTATAAATCCAGCGCTTCAAACGATTTTGCCGAACTCCGGTACGCAAGAAACGTCAGCAGGGCATACGCCGCAGCTCCTGCCAGCAGCACAACCAGCTTCGGGGCAAGATACTGCGTTCCCGGCTGATTCAGCTCAATTTTTACAAACGGAACAATATGCGTGCTGGTTTCGACGACCAGCATACATACGGCAAACGCGGCGCATCCATGTAAAAAAGCCTGCCCAACCTTGCTCGTATCCTTGTAATATTTCTTACAAAAGAAAAAATTGAACAAGCCGAACATAAGGAGCGCAAAACCAAAGAAAGCGGCGTTTGCGTTCATCCCGACCGCGTTGCTTTCCGGTACCAGAACGCCGCGCAGAACCGCAAACGGCACGGCAAGCAGCAGCTGTGCGGCTTCGAGCAGGACAACCAGTAAAATCCGCGCGCCCGCAATATTCCGTTTGCGGACAGGCAGCGCCATCGTATAGTCGATATCCTTGTTTTCGCGCCCGGTTAAACAAATAAAGAAGACGCCGAGGCTCGTGTAAAAGAACGTGATAAAGAGCGGATAATTCGGAATCAGCATCATAGACGAAAGGCACAGGAACATCACTGACGCAGGATGAAGAGAAAGGCACATCTCTTTGTATAGCAGTTTTTTCAAGCTCAATCACTCCTTTTCCAGATGAACCATAATAGATTCGAGGTCAGCCGGACGCAGATGCAACCCGGGAAGCGGCAAATCATCAGTTTTTACAAGCGCTGTATAACCGTCACGGTTTCTTTTCATGCCGATAAGTTTTCCGGACAGCGCCGAAACATCCTGCTCTTTTTTCAGCGCAACAAGGCGGAACTTCTGCTGGAGCGCCTCGGTTTTGCAGTCCTCAATAATTGTCCCGTTTTTGATATAGACGATATGGTCCGCGCATTTTTCCAAATCAGATGTAATATGCGTTGAAAACAGGATACCAACCTGTTTCTTCTCCGCAAGCGAAAGGAAGACGTCGAGCAGGTCGTCGCGCGAAACGGGGTCCAGCCCGCTGGTTGGTTCATCGAGAATCAAAAGCTCCGCGTTATGCGAAAGCGCCAGCGCCAGCGAAAACTTTACCTTCATACCCTCTGAAAGCTCGTGCGGGTTTTTTTGCCCATCAAGGCCAAAATCCGTCATATAATTTTGGAAAGCGCTGTCATCCCATTCGTTGTAAAACTGTTTCGTCACAGCGGCTATGGTACGAAGCTTTTTCCGCGGGTAATAGTCGATGCCGCCGGAGACAAAACCAATCCTCTGCTTGATTTCCATCTCGCTTTGAGAAAAAAGCCGGTCAAAGAACCGGATTTCGCCCTTGTCTGGATGGACAAAATTGAGCAGGGATTTCAGCGTCGTTGTTTTGCCCGCGCCATTGCGCCCGATAAACCCTGTAATAGAACCGGGCAAGACCTCAAACGACACGTTTTTCAGTGCAAAGCTTTCATATTGCTTACATAGGCCGTTTACAGACAACTGCGTCGCCATCTTATTTCTCCTCTTCTTCCGTTGGTTTCGTCGTACCCGTCTGGGCATTAAAAATCGCTTCCGCAAAGTGCTTAAACGCGCTGTTGTTGACGATAGCGATGCCCTGGTCGATATCACCAAGCAGCAGCAGTGTGTCGCCGGGTTTGATATCGAATACCTCCCTTGCTTCCTTTGGAATTACAATCTGCCCCTTTTCACCTACCTTAGCTGTCCATGCATATTTTCCCTGAGGCATACCTGTGTTCATTCTAATCCCTCCTCGTATGAAAAGTATGATTTGTTATACTTGTTGGATATATTATACCCCAATATGGCAAAGATGTCAATCGCCATGGTATCAATATTTCTCAACCGTCTATCATCCGGCAATTCAAAAATATGGACGCAAATAAGCGGATGAAAAGCGCATAACACAGCGCTTTTCATCCGCCTGGGTTTCATCTATTTAAGCTTGTGCGCCGCTTTCCATTCGAATAACGGGGCAGCCGTCAACCAGTTCCCTGTAACGGTGGCAGGTTTCCGTGTGGTCGTTTACAATCCCGCAGGCCTGCAAATGGGCATAGACCGTAATGGAGCCCAAAAACTTGAAACCGCGCTTTTTAAGGTCTTTGCTGATTTGGTCAGATAGCCCGGTTTTTGCAGGCGGGTTTCCCTTTTCATGCCCAACATAAAGAACCGTCCGGTTGTCCGTAAAGCCCCAAAGATAGCGGTCAAAGCTGCCGAATTCCTCCCGAATTGAAAGGAAGCACCTTGCGTTATGGATGACCGCGTCGATTTTCCTTCTTGAGCGAATCATATTTGGCGTTTCCATAATGCTTTGGATTTTATCTTCGCCATAAAGGGCAATTTTTTCATAATCGAACGCATCAAAGCATTGTTTGAAGGTTTCCCTTTTTTTGAGCATCATCAGCCAGTTCAAGCCGCACTGCATAACTTCCATCAAAATAAATTCGAACTGCTTTCGGTCGTCATGCACGGGAACGCCCCATTCTTCATCGTGATACGCCTGCATAATTCCGCCGTCCTCACACCAGGCGCAGCGTTTTAAATTTTGCATATTTACTCCCATTCAATGGTCGCGCACGGCTTTGGGGAAAGGTCGTAACACACACGGTTGACCTGCGGCACCTCAGCCAGAATGCGGTCTGTAATCTTGATTAGTACCGGCCAGTCGAGCTGTTCGATTGTAGCGGTCATCGCGTCCACGGTATTGACCGCGCGAATAATGACCGGATAATCATAGCTGCGCTCGTTGTTTTTTACGCCGACCGATTTAAAATCAGGAACAACGGTAAAATACTGCCAAACCTTTTTGTCGAGCCCGGCCTTTGCAAACTCTTCGCGCAGGATTGCATCTGCCTCGCGCACAGCCTCCAGGCGGTCCCTCGTAATCGCGCCAAGGCAGCGTACCCCGAGCCCCGGGCCGGGGAACGGCTGGCGGTAAACCATTTCGTAGGGCAGGCCAAGCTCTATTCCGCAGGCGCGCACCTCGTCCTTAAAGAGCTGGTAAAGCGGCTCGACCAGCTTGAACTGTAAATCCTCCGGCAGGCCGCCGACATTATGATGGGATTTGATTGTCTTCGCGGTCTTTGTGCCCGACTCGATAATATCAGGGTAGATAGTACCCTGCGCGAGAAATTCGATTCCGTCGAGCTTGCGTGCCTCTTCCTCAAATACGCGGATAAACTCCGCGCCGATGATTTTACGCTTCTGTTCCGGGTCGGATACCCCCTCAAGCTTTGTAAGGAAACGTTCGGCTGCGTCCACGTATACGAGGTTCGCGTGGAGCTGGTTTTGGAAGACCTCGATAACAGCCTCGGATTCCCCCTTGCGCATCAGCCCGTGGTTGACATGCACGCAGGTGAGCTGGCTCCCTATCGCCTGAACCAGCAGCGCCGCGACGACGGAGGAATCAACACCGCCGGAGAGCGCAAGCAGCACTTTTTTACTGCCGACCTGCCGGCGGATTTGCTCCACCTGGTCCTGGATAAAGTTTTTCATGTTCCAGTTAGCCTGCGCCTTGCAGGTATCGAAAACAAACTTCTCCAGTATTTCTTTCAGGCTTTCGTCGTCATGCGGCAGAACGGTATTTTCGACACGGGAGGGCGCATGTCCGAAGGAAATCACCGGATATCCCGCGGTATATAACCCGTCTGTCACGTCGATTGGCTTTCCATCGACGATATTGTTCTCCCCGCCGCTTAAAATAACGCCCTTGACGTTCGGCAGGGCGTTAAGCTCAGCCACGGTGATATCATGCGGCTTGATTTCGCTGTAAACGCCAAGCTCCCTGATAATGCGGGCAATTTTTGTATTTTCATGGCTGCCGAGATCCAAAATGACTATCATATCCTGTTTCATTGCACTTTCCCCCGTTATTGTATTTACAGTAATTTTTCACGCAGCTCTTCCGGCGTTCCCTGATGCAGGTACGCGGGCGCGATATCCAGAACGGTCTTGCAGCCGAACTGCCCTTCCCTGTTGAGGCGGTACGCCGCCCTTGCGTAGGCGGTGAGCACACTGGCGGTAAATTCCGGGTTGGAATCCAGCTGCAGACGGTACTCTATAATATGTTTATTTTGGTGCGCAAGGCCTGTCACCCCGCTTCTGAATACCACGCCGCCGTGCGGAATGCCCTTGTGGTTCTTCAGCAATTCCTCTTCACTGATAAAATGGACGGTCGTGTCATAGTCTGCAAAATAATTCGGCATGGTTTTTATGGCCTCTTCTATCGCCTGTAAATCTGCGCCGTCCTGCGCGACGACAAAGCATTCACGCGTATGCTTCCCGCGGGTTGTGAGCGTTGGATTTTCACCGCGGCGCACACTGTTTAACGCTTCCTCCACCGGTATGGTATATTGCCGCGCGTCCCTGACGCCCGGAATACGGCGGATTGCGTCTGAATGGCCCTGGCTTACGCCCTTGCCCCAAAACGTATAGTCCTGTCCATCCGGGAGGATAGCCTGTCCAAACATACGGTTAAGGGAAAACAGGCCCGGATCCCAGCCGACGGAAATGATACTGACTTTCTTGCTCCTTTTGCTTGCTTCGTCCACCCTGCTGAAATGTTCGGGAATTTTTGCGTGGGTATCGAAGCTGTCAATTACATTAAAATACCGCGCAAGCTCCGGCGTCTGCTGCGGCAGGTCATTCGCGCTGCCTCCGCAGAGAACCGCCACGTCGATTTCATCCCTCAGTTTTGGGGCTTCCTCCATAGAATAAACCGGCACACCGGTTTCGGTCCTTATACTTTTGGGGTCTCGTCTGGTAAAAAGCGCAACAAGCTCCATATCGCCGCTTTGAGCGACAGCGCTTTCTACGCCGCGGCCCAGGTTCCCATACCCCGCGATTGCGATTCTGATTTTCAAAACAAATCTTCCTTTCTGAACATATCACATAGGATAGCCCCAGCGTTTATATGTAAGATAATACAGCGGAAGCCTTGCGGTAAAAGCGGCGTCCGCCGTTCATAACAGATAAATTATTATAGCATAGCGGACGGACTCTTTCAAGCTAAAACCGCTTGTAAAAGACAATAAGCGACAGTCTCGCACGCATAATCCCGACAAATACAAGAGAGCCAGCCGGCTGATAAAATCAGCCGGCTGGCTCACAAGCTATTGGAACCGCCTTCCTGGCTTTAGGTGTTTGATTACGCGCACTACCAGCATTTTGTTCAGGGCATCAAGCTCTGCCTTTTGCGCTGCGAGCCGCTCGTTTTGCTTTTTTAATTGCCCTTTTAGCTCGCCTTCCTTCTTCCGGCAGCTTTCCAAGTCTTTTCCCAAAGCAGATAGCTCCTTTTTATACTGTGAAATTTCTTTTTCCTTTTTTTTCAGGTCTGTAAATCTAGCAAGGTATTGCTTTTCCGCCTTTTCAACCTTAAAAAGCAGGTCAAAAACGTCTTCATCTATACTGCCGGAGTTTTCCGCCAAAACCGCTGTAACTTGTTCAAAGCCGTAAATTTCTATGTCTGCCCCTCTGTCCTTCACGACGCTGCCCAGGAGCACCTGATATAAATAACGGTATAAGGACATCAGATATTCCTGGTAAGCCTTCTCCTGTCCAGAATTCTTTTCAGGCTGCAAAACCGAGCGCAGCTTATGAAAAACCTCCTCGCTGTCCCACTGTTCAAACGCAAACGCGCGGTCCGGATAACCGATGTTTTGATAAAAGAACGGGATTTTATCATTCCACACAAGCGCAATCGATGGAATTCCGAAGGAATACGCAATAATTGAGGAATGCATCCGGAAAGTAATGACAGCGGAAAACCGTGAAACCGTTTCGACCAGCTGCTTTGTCGTATGCGGATAAAAGGTACGGCCTGCGGGAATATCATACTCCCGCGCGAAATAGCGGAGGGTATTGTTGTCCAAAACGCTGCCATTTGTATAAAAGAGATATTCCATGCCGGCTTCCTCCAGCAGGCTTTTCAGCTTATATAAATACTTGAATTCATCCGTCATACCCCATTTTTTCTTGTTGTCCAGAAATAAGCCTCCGCGCACGACGTTGATTCCGATTACTTTACTATCAGAGCAGGGGTTTATATGATAAACGTATTTCGTCCAAACCGCGGGGTCGCAGACCTGCTCTATTTCCAAGCCGCAGCCTTCGGCATATTGTTGGAACAAGCCAATGTTTTCGCGCACAGAAACCGACGCGATGCATCTGCGTTTTAAGATATTTCTCAGCTTTTCTTCGTTCTCCGCGGTTGCGTCCATATTATTGATTCCAATCGATGAAAAAATGACGGGAATCCCGTGGCCTTCCGCCAATTGCGTAATTTCATCGAGGTAATCGAAAAAGTTTAAATAGCTCAAACCGAACAAGCCGCCGCCAGCAAAGAAAATGACGTCGGAACCGGTAACAAGCGCCCTGTCGATTCTTTTCAGCGGCATTTTATTGATTTCGTAATCATTCTCTGCCAAGTGCAGGTTTTTTAATACGACCTTTAACAGGCTTTCAAAACATATCTTAATTAAATTATCGCCAAAGTTATCGTCAACAAAAGAAACGATTAAAATTTTCATAGCAAGCTCCCGGTTCGTTTGATGCTTTGATATTAGCATACTTGCCTGAGCCGGTCAACAGAAAAAAGTCCGCTCAAAATACATTACCGCGTGTTTGGACGGGGCTTTTTAAGCCGCGTGGTATCTTTATCGTCAGGCTTTTCTGCAATGCACAATCCATTATTTTTTCAAATAACCCAAAACCCCGTTTGCGACCAAGCCCTGCGCCATTTTTAAAAACTCATCATTTGTCAAATCGTTTCCGTTTTCATACCATTTTGCCATCAGCCCGATCATGGCAGAGTAGGTATATTCCATCAGATAATCCAAATATTTTGTTTCTTCCGGCAAATTCCAAAAATGGATAAGCATAGACCGGAAGTTTTCTTTGAATTTACTTGTAAATTTGGGATCTCCGTCTTTGCCGAGCAAGGTAAATAATTTTTCTTCATGTCTTTTGAAAATCGGCGCACTGAAGGAATACAGCAGATTGATGTCTCTTGCGTCTTCTTTAAAAGCATAATTGCTCAAAGCCTCTTTTACTTCCGTATTCACCTGCTTAATCAAACCATCTTCTATCTGCTCCAGAACATCGTAGGCATCTTTGAAATAGTGATAAAAGGTCCCTCTGTTATTCCCTGTTATCCTTGTGATTTCGGCAATTGATATTTTATCAATTGCTTTCTCTTTATAGATTGACCAAAACGCATCCATTAATTTTTGCCTTGTGGCGGCAGTAACTTCCGGCTGTTTTTTCACAGTGCCCACCCCTTTCCCTATTCTAACTTTACAGAAATCCGCTTTCAGCATCAAGCAACAGTGTGTTTAACATTGTTGCTTGATGAACCGCGTATATTTGTCTATAATGGCAATTGTACAACATACTGTTGCATAATTCAAGGCGAAGATCGGAGAGATACAAATGTCGGTTATTGAAGTCAATAGATTGACAAAAGATTATGGACACGGCAGAGGTGTGTTCGACGTATCCGCCCATGTGGATGAAGGAGAGTGCTTTGGATTTCTCGGCCCAAACGGGGCGGGTAAAAGCACAACCATCAGGCATCTAATGGGATTTTCAAAACCACAGCGCGGAAGCACGGTCATTGACGGGAAGGACAGTTGGGAATACTCGGCGGAGCTGCAGCGTAACATCGGTTATCTGCCCGGTGAGATTGCTTTACCCACCGGAATGACAGGTACACAGTTTTTAGTAATGCAAAAGAAAATGAGGGGCTTAACAGACACTTCCTACCTGGGGAAATTACTGGAAAGATTTGAGCTTGACCCCAATATTGGCTTAAAGCAAATGAGCCTTGGTACAAAGCGCAAGCTGGCGGTTGTGACCGCTTTTATGCACGACCCAAAGATATTGATTCTGGATGAACCGACCTCCGGCCTCGACCCGATTATGCAGGAAATCTTCATCGATTACATTCTTACGGTAAAGAAGAGGGGTAAAACGATATTCCTGTCCTCCCACATTTTTCATGAAGTAGATGCTTCATGCGACCGGATTGCAATTATCCGGGATGGAAAAATCGTTTCGGAATTCGACCCCGAGGTGTTAAAAAAAGAAAGCGACAAAATTTACAGGGTTACTTTCGACGATAAAAACCAGTGGCGGGAGTTTACATCTCACTCTTACCGCTATACTTCTGTGAACGAGCATAAGCTTCGTGCAAGAATTCAGCTTAAAAGCAGCGAAATCAATTCATTTCTTGCTGATATTTCCCAGTTTCATATCAAGGATTTCACAGAGTTCCCCTTTTCTTTAGAAGATTACTTCATGCAGTTTTATCATGAGGATAAAATTTTTGAGGGGGTGAAGTGATGAACGATATTATTATAAAAACGAGTGACCTGACAAAGGATTACGGCAAAAGCCGCGGCGTGTTTGATATCGATATCGAAGTCCATAAGGGCGAGGTTTTCGGCTTTATCGGAACGAATGGTTCGGGAAAGACGACGACTATTCGCAATATGATGGGATTTATCAAGCCGGACAGCGGCATTTCTTCCATAAACGGCTTAGATTCCTGGACTCAGTCCGCTGATATTATGAAAAATGTCAGCTATGTTCCTGGCGAAATTGCTTTTCCTGCGTTGAAAACAGGAACTGAATTCCTGAAAACGCAGGCGAAGTATCTCGGCGTAACGGATTTTGAATATATGAATCATGTTATCGAGCTGTTACAGCTTGACCCAACCGCTAATTTAAAAAGAATGTCCAAAGGAATGAAACAAAAGACCGCAATTGTTGCCGCACTGATGGGAGAAAAAGAAATCCTCGTGTTGGACGAACCGACCACCGGGCTCGACCCACTGATGCGGGAGGCATTTTTGGAACTGATTCGTGAAGAAAAACAAAAAGGACATACCGTGTTTATGTCCAGCCACATATTTGAGGAAATTGAAGCGGTATGCGACAGGGTTGCCATGATTAAGGACGGACATATCATCGCTACAACATCTCTGTATGATTTACGCCATCCAACTGTTAAAAATTTTACCGTAGAATTTGAGCAGGCATCCGAAAAACAACGCTTTATTGAAAATGCGGAGTTCAAGACTGAAAGCATAGACGCAAAAAGTTGTACCATTCTTTGTAAAATCCAGCAGCTGGACGCGTTGTTTCATTCACTCAAGGATTATCCAATCGTTAATTTACAGGAGATTCACCGCTCTTTGCAGCAGCAGTTTATGAGCACATATAAGGAGGGACTCATCCAAAATGGAAACAACTAAAAAAACAGCGCGGTTTTTCTCAAAGCCGTTAATGAGGCAGAATATCAAATCCAACTGGGCATTGTGTCTTGCTATTTTACTTATCATGGTACTTTTAGGAAATGTTATGAATTATGCCATGAGTATGATGGCGACCGAAAAATCCGATGTTGATGTCACAGAATACCAGGAAAGCTTTTATACTTACCTCGGAGCGCTTGCAGCGTATGATACGATGACGCAGCAGGAGCTGTCATATGACGATTTTGCAAATGGTAATAATAAAGCCGTTTATGAGACAGCTTTTGGAATGCTGAATAAGCAGGCAGCAATGGACCTCAGTATAGAAGGCTTTCAATCTGCAATCGATGGGTTGTCACAGTCCGGCATCAGCCTTGATAAATATGTAAAGCAGTTTGAATATGTATATGCCTTGAAACAGTCGGAAGGCGTGTTTGACAAGGAGGAGCTGACAGTTTCCGGAATGCTTACAATCACGCTGGACATGATGGGTGTTTCATCAGAAATGGTTGAGAAGATGAGTGAAATGGATCCTGCGGCTATGATGAACCAGATGTATTATACCGCAATGGGCTTGCTGCCGATTTTTATCCTTATTGTCATTTTGGCAAATTCTCTGATTGCGAACCAGGTAGACCGTGGCTCCATGGCGTATGTTCTGTCTACGCCGACCAAACGCTCTGCTGTTGCCATAACGCAATTGGTGTTTATGCTTATTGTACCGCTTTTGATGATTGCCGTGGTATGCGCAACCCGGATAGGAACCTCATTTATGTTTTATGACGAAGTAAACGTAGCGGGAATGCTTGCTTTGTTTGGCGGTATGTATATTCTGGTTGAGGCAGTATGCGGTATTTGCTATATGGGAAGCTGCCTGTTCTCACAGAGCAAAAAATCAATGGCTTTCGGCGGCGGGCTTGCGGTTTGGTTTTTCCTTGCGTCCATGATTGGCCTGTTTGGCTCAGAAAATATGGTCAACACCGGCATGGGCGTTAAGGAGCTGAGTATCTTCAACAGGCTGACATTGGTCGGATTGTATGATGTAAATTCCCTGTCAACCGTCGGTACAGGAAACGTGGATACCTCATTTGTTTGGAAGCTGCTGGTTTTAGCAGTTATCGCAATCGCTTGCTATACGATTGGCGCCGTAAGATTTTCCAAAAAAGACTTACCGTTATAAATTTCATTGTGGAAGGGCGGCAATCCAAGCAAGGATTGCCGCCCTTTTTCTTATACCCCTGCTTATAAAAAACAGCAGAAGCGTTATTTGATATAGAATTCTGCATTACGCAAAATACGCCTTATTAAAATACAAAAAAACATGGAACACGCTGAAATAGTGCTTTTAACTCTTTATTACGCTTTGTTACAGTTTATAAAAATCAAAGTGAAAACTTATCGTCTCAAAGAAATTATTTTCTGCGAGAAGCTCTGACAAACGGTGCTTTGACATCTTCTTCAATCAGTAAGTGATATTTTTGGGGCTGCCTGAACGCATTACTGTGTACTTCATTGTTTCGGTAATCTCGAATCATCGCAAGGTCAAAATCCGCAATATAAACGCCTTCCTCTCCACAAGCTTCCAAAATACACATATCTTGTTTGCTGGCTGATTTTGGACGATATGCCACTCCATCAAATGCGCTTGAATGTCCATTGCAGCCTTGTACCGCTTTCGGATAATTGCAGGTGGCGATGCCCATCATATTTTCAAAGGCTCTGCCGCGGAGCTGGGAAAGGCGGTTAATCTCCATTGAACAGGCATTTGGAACCAACACGATTTCCGCACCTTTGAGCATCAATATTCTAGCGCTCTCGGGAAACTCCCGGTCATAGCATATCATAATGCCAACCTTAACAATGCCGGTATCTGTATCCAAGTCAGCAACATAAAAATCGCTCCCCGGCGTGAGAGCCCGCTCCACATCAAAATCGCAGGTATGTACCTTTGAATAATCTATAACACGGCTGCCATTGCGGTCAAACAGGGCAATTGAATTTTTGGGACCGGTTTCGCATTTCTCAAGATATGTGATTCCGATTGCCATACGAAGCTCTTTAGCAAGTCTGCCGAATGTGTTTATAAAATCGCTGTCCGCGGGTATCGCTTCCGCTTGCCATTCTTCTGCAGGTCTGTCATAGATATTGTAGCCATTGCTCCACATCTCTGGGAACAATGCAATATCCGCCCCCATAGACTTCGCACTTTTACAAGCCGCTGTTCCTTTTTCTAGATTACCGGCCAAACCTCCCGCAGGTGCAATTTGGAGTAACGCTACGTTCAAATAACCCATATTTAACCTTTCTTTCTGTTGACAAATTGATTATTATCTCATATTCATTTTTATAGTATTATAGACCTGTCCAAAAACATAGAGGGCAGGCAATCACTTTATGGCTTGCCCCCCTGATTACCACAGAGCAAAACCGGAATCTAGTTATTCAGCAGTTTTGTTAAATCCTCAATAGAGGCATCCATTTTTACCGATACTTCTTCTATCGTCATACCAGAGGCAAGAAAGCGATTTATTACCATTTTCATATCTTCTCCAACCTCTATGATATGTCCGTCTAAATCATAAAATCTGATAACGCGCTGCCCCCAATCATGCTCAATGACTTCCCCTAAGTACTCAATGTCAGGATACTTTTTTAGCTTATTCAAGAAACCGTCAAAGTCCTGTTCCTCAAAGCATATTTCTATATTATTGGATTTTTTCAATACGTTTTCTTTGGGTAAACCGACAAGCCAATTAAAGTCTTGCTGCAAAGCCAAGCCACAGGTAAAGGATATATTTATTCCGTAATCCTGATAAATTTCCAGTCCGAACAAATCTTCGTAAAAATTTCTTGCGGTATGAATGTCTGCTACCGCTATAACCATACAAGTGTGTTTCAAATTATTGCTCCTTTCAAATTCCGATTTGCCTCTCTGTTATTTGAAAACAGTATATCACAGGACTGCGCATAAATCTACTTTTCTTACAGTTCATCACGGCTGAAAGAGAACCGTAGCCGTTTTCTGGCTTTCCCTGCCTGTTCTCTCTGTTTGGTGGTTCCCAACGCCGAATACTTTGAATGGGAACTGAACCGGCCGAGGAATTTCGACGATTGCGGAAAATGTGAGCCTGACGTTTTATGGCGGAAAACAGAAAATTATAAAACGGTCTTGCTGAACGAAAATCAGCAAGACCGTTTTATATGGTTGGAGCTTACAGACACTTACAAGCCGTTCGCTATCCACAATAAGTGCCAAAAATGCTCCTGTTATCAAAAGGCAAATAAGAACCCCGGAACCCCCTTGTTTAGCGAGCATCCGGGATTTTATAGCTTACTCCCACTCGCTAAATGAATACAGGTTCTAAACAATTTTGTTTGGGTGATTTGATTCTCATTTGCTCAATTTAATACCAATTATCCATACCATACAGGATTTACTAAACTTCTGTTATCAAAAAGCTATCAAGGGGGTGTTATCGCTAATTTGTAAAAGGCCCTAAACTCAACGAGTTTTTACGATATCATATCCATCGGCATCATTTTCACTTTTATCATATGCATTATCTATGTACTTTGAAGGGTTAGAAAGAAATGTTTCTTCTTCAACATAAGCGATATATGAGCCTGTTAACGCATCAACAGTTTTACAAACATCACAACTATATTTTTTGGGATTTTGATTGAAACGATTATTATTGATTATTGAATATACTTTACTTTCATCATAACTTGAAGATTCACAACCATCAGCTTTCTTGGATATACTCTTAAACCAATCATAACTTCCATTTTGTTTCATAATAACTCCAACCACGCCATTGGTATGAGAAGTTCTTCCTTTCCGGGTGTTATTCTTAAGACAATATTCAATTTCCCAATCAATCCATTTGCTATCTTTCATGTTAGGAGATATAATTACAATCGTAACAGATGTGTCATACATCATGTCCCTTAGGTTATTCTTAATATTTTCCGTAGATGTATCAGTTAAATCAGGAGAATCGGAAGTTTCCCCTTGGTAATAAGTAGCATCATCGCCCAATGCGTCAATAATATCATCACGCAAATTTTGTGCCTCGCTATATTTGTACGAAATAAAAGTTTTATGTGCCATATGACATTATCTCCATTCCTTATTTTTAATACAGTTTTTTAAAAAATCTAGTTTTATCTTGGCGCTTTATTTGCAAGGGCATTTTCAATTAAATCTTCAATGTTATCTTTAATATCATCGTATACGTAAGTGCTTGTCTTATAGCTTGAGTCAAAACAAGTAACGTAATTAGAAAGGCGTTTACTTTCTTCGCCAATATAGAACTGGTAGAAAGGATTGCTACCCTTTGACGTTTGGTTCCCATCTGCATCTTTAAGGTTATGAATGTAAATTCCTACAATGCCTTTATTTAACTCATAAGCCTTTTCTATTTCGTACTTTATCCATTTCCGACCTGATGTCGTTGCTCCAATTAAAACTACAAGACAAGAGCGCTTAGCCATTTGGTTATCTATCCACTCTTTAATTTTTGTGTCACTTTTTTCTTTTACTTCTTCCCAATCATTGTCAGAAAAGGTTGAACTCTCATCTACTTTTCCCATATTTCTAACCTGAGATGCTCTCCAAGCATCTTTGTTGTATTCAAAACTAAAAAACACTTGTCTTTTCAACGTATATGCCCTCCCTATAATCATTTAATTCAATGTTACCAATATTATTTATTATCTCTAATATTGCCTGTGTCAATTTTTCCGGATCAGCGGTAGATAAAACGTCTAAAAAATCTTTTAAATATGAATACTCATCAATGTGTTGTTGTACTTCCGCATAAATCAGTTCTGAAGCTCCACCAGTGCCTCCGACAGGTATTACATATTTGTTTTTCTGTTTTGCTATACCAAATTCTTGTAACACCCCATTGGCGTTAATAATCTTACCATCAACCAATTTGTTTCCAAATAAAAAAATAACAATTCCAACATCATCAATTATATCTTCACGATATTGTTGCCATAGTTCTTCTCGTGTCACTGAACCAACCGCAATTTGAGGGAAGGGACGTAAGGATAGGTATTCGTCAAGATGTTTGTACTTGCTTGACATTATTTCTTCTAATGCCCCATTCACAATGAGTGATCCAACTCCCAACCCAAAACCTGAAACTATTTTATAACCTTTTTCAACTAATGATCGACCTAATTTAAATAAGAAATTGCTAAATTTTGTTTCATCCCATCCGGAAGGCAAATATCCTGCTGCTGAACTTCCTGAAACAAATATATTCTTGAGCAAACAGCAACGCTTAATTTTTAAGAGAATGCTTGTTATTTCTCTGAAATCATCTATCAATATTGTTTGAATCCCATATCTCTGTAAATCTTTAATGCGTAAGTCCTGTTTTACAGAATCATAAATAAACCGCTGTTCATCGTCATAATCACTTTTACAGACTTTTCTCAAAATACAATAGTGATCCCGGACGGATTCATCTAACAATACTTTTATAGAGCTTATTATATAATCAAGATTTGGATCTTCAAAACTAAAGCCAATAAACAAGAAGGTCTTTGATATTAAATCACCTCTTAAAGCAGTGCGAAAAAGTGAATGGCTTACTCCGTACTTATCATAATCATCTTTTGTGAGAACAGCATTGTCAGGGTCACGTACATCACCGTGCATTTTATATACAACTGCATCTCTATCGCATATATTATTAGATAAGTTTTTCTCTGTAACTTTAACATCAGCTTTTCTATTGTTAGATTTTAAGCCTTCTTCAATTAAACAGTCATAATTTGTTGTCCAATATGTACTTATTGGTAACTCCGTAATGATGTTAACGTTTTTATTCTCTTTTGTTTCTGCTGTAAAATTGTTAAGTATAGCTTGATTGATTTGATTACGATTCCCTTTTGCGTTGCGATAATATTGAGCAACCGCTACTAAATCATTTTCTTTCTCAACATCCAAACCAATTTCTTCTGCCATTGGTTTTAATAAATTTTTCCAATCAATATAGCCTGACGACCGTGACAATCCTGCACCTGCAAAAATTGCTGCATACCCTTCAGTTATCGCTTTTGTATATTCTTTTACGAAATTTTCTATCTTGACCATAGTTCAATCACCCATCTAATATAAATAAATACTTTAAGAATCTAAATTTATATATTGTGAAAATTATACCATATTAACGACAAAAAAACAAGCTGAGTGTAATTATTAAGAGATGGGCCTCAGGATTTTATTTCCAGAGGCCCATCTCCGCTAACTAATATCCCTTATCACACTTTGCTGAGGAAAGATGAACGTATCAAGCATAATACCCGCACCAAGCCGGAATCCCTCAATAAACCGCTCAATTTCGGAAAATTGGCTGAGTTCACTTTGGGCATTTATCATCTGTGACAGCAAATGCTGTTCTTCTTCCGCGTTGGGTAGAGCATTCAGAAAAGCTGTGAGCTTTTCTTCATTATCCGTAACGATTTTTACGAACTGGGAGTATCGGGATTTCCGGTCAAAGCATTTCTCATTGGGATTGATATTGCCATAGTATAAATCTTCAAGGATGTTCATGCCAGCACCCCCAGATTCTTTAGCAGCCAAACGCAGTCTTTTAATCCCTGCTGATAAAGGAGTTCGGTTTCATGCTCTGCGGCTAACCCAAACTCAAATAAAACTTCTTCTACCATATCTTTTTCATCTTTGGTAAGGTTCGTGGTCAGCATTTCGTCAATATGTTCCCGTCGCTGCTTTTGATATTCATATTCCTTTGTCGTTTGGAGATTTTTCAGTGAGCAAGATAGTAGATTACTTAAGAACTCGTTCCATTCTTCATTTTTGCTCATAGCTATAAATTCCTTTCAAAATCGTGCAACCCTTGAAAGAAATCACAGCGCATGGTATAATATTTACGCTGTAACTGTCTTTTAGGCAGTTGCCGTACTGGAAGTGGCTAATTCTTTGACGAGGAGGAGCCGCTTCCTTTCATTTTTTCTTTAGGTCGGGTTTCAACCGTTTAATTCCACGTCTTGCTGCTTCCATTACAGAAACAGATTCCTGTTCGCAATAGGCATCGAGTATATCTTTCGCCTCTTGATCTAACTTCACGCCTATTTTATATGGCTTTGGATTATCGGTTGGCCGTCCCATTTTTTTCTTGTCCAATTAATCACCTCACTTTGGGACACCCTAAGTATAGCACTTAGGATGTCCCAAAGTCAATAGGTGTTTTTATATTTTATTGATTTGATTCTCCGAGATTAATTGTAGATGATATCATTCACTACAATTTCTTTAACCCTCGCTCGAATATTATTTATCCGTCCTACCCATTCCATCTGGTCATGAGCCTTTAATTCTTCTGTTATTCCTTCTTTTTCAGCAAGTTCCTTTACCAGCTGAAAAAAGAGATTTTCCGCCTGTTCATTGACATCTGCAAGGTAACTGTTCAGTTTGCCACTTGTCAATAAATCCGTGTAAAGGATTTTGCGATTCTGCTTGATATACCGCAAGTGCCGTTGTCCCCAAATGCCAATGGTTTCTTCCTTTTGGGTGGGTAAAACAAGGTCAGGAAGATAATAATCGCCCTGCAACGTGTAGCTGATATCTGTTTTTTCATCTGTATAATGCTGTTTCATGGGTGTACTCCTCATCTCTCATAATTGTGATTTCTAAAGCGCTTATCACGCTTTTTAGACTGCTCTGCGGCTCTTGCCTGCTGTAAAAGCTCGTCTACCTGTTTACTGCCGATAGTCTTGCGTAAGAGCTTATAATCCTTCACATCGTCCTCAAGCTGAGAATTCTTCTCTTGTAGAGTTCCGACCCGGCTGCGTAAAGTATCACGTTCAGCTGCAAGACTATGGTTTGCCTTTTGCCACTTACCGAACTCATTTTTAAGCTCAAAATATCGCACCAGAACGCTCTTTACAAAGCGCTTTAGCCGATTGATTAATGGCTCAACGAATTTTGTTTTGTAGCTCTTTGCAGACATTAACGCAGTAGGTTCTGGTAACTGATACTGAGGATCAGTCTCAAAGGTTTCCGTAATTTTTGTGATAGCTGTTTCACAATCAGCAAGGTTAGCTATACGCTTGGAAAGCTCATCAACCTTGTCTTTTTTATCGTTTATTTCCACCTCCAACTGTGCGACCTCTTTGGCACGCTCCTGTTTTTTATAATCCCAATCCGTCTGGTGCTTTTCGTGCGTACCTTTCTGTTCCCATTCAATGCCGTGACGCTCCATTACAGCGGCAAGCTGCTGTTTTTCAGAATACACCCACTGATTCCATTCCGTATAGCCACGGGTGCCACCCTTGAAGCCCTGCGCTGCAAGCGCCTGTTTGAGCGATACACGGGTATCAAGCCCACGCTTGCTCCCGGTGGTGAACGGCACAAAGTCGATGTGCAGATGGGGTGTGGCTTCGTCCATGTGGAGATGTGCTGAGAAAACACGGAGATAGAGGTTGCGCTCCTGAAATCGCTGCATATATTCGTCAAGCACCTTTTCCGCAAGCCGTCCTTCCTCACTTTGAGCGTTCATATCCTTAAAATTCCCGATCTGCAAAATGACCTCATGGAATGGTTTCTCTTGTTTGCCCGAACGTATCTTTTCGTAGTAATCAGCTATTACACGGTCAGTGCGTGTCTGTTTGGCATTGAAACGCTCTAACGCTTCATCAAATAGCTCGTGGTAAACTGTCTTTATATTTTCATTACAATAATCATGGTTCAATGAGGCTCGCTCTGGGTCTGTATTCTTAGCATGGAACATACGGCTGTTATGATTGACCGAGCCTTTCCCAACCATAACACTGATGGTTCGCTGCATAGAACCCTCCTTTCTTTTTCGGCTGATAACCGGCGCAAGCCGAAGGTTCTGTTACTCTTGTCAAGAGTAACGCAAAAGCACTTTTGACACTCGCAAGCCGTTGGCTGCTCCTATCAAAAGCTGCTGTTGCGCTCTCCGAGGGGGTAACAGTCATCTTTTGATGACTGCGCCAGCTCACGCCGCTGGCTGGGGCGTCGCCCCGTTGTCTGCGGACAACTCCCCAGCAGGGCTGCCCTTTGAAAAGGCCACCCTGCACCCCGCCTAAACTTACCGTGACGGTACGTGTCGATGGTGACGGTGTTTTTGATACCCCCTAAACTATCGTCACGACCGTCACACATCGTCACGCCTGCTCAAAATAAAAGCTTACTTTTCGCCCACCATGGCTTCGACTGCTCTCATATCGAACACCATACTCGTTGAATAACCGCCCTGCGTTGACATTCAGCTTCATTGTCAAAACATTCGGCTTAAGGTCAACTCCGAGAAAAGTGGCTAATTCGGTTGCCGTGCCTTTCCATTGGGGATTGTTCACCGTAATCCGTTTTGCAATTTCCTCCAACAATGGTTCTGGGGGTTCTTTCCATAGTTCTGTTTCCGCTTTCTCAAGTTCCCATATCAGCCTTTCGGGATGTCGTGTAAGGTACAGCTTTTGGTCTTGCTGATCTCTGCCCGACACTTCAAGGGTAGCGGCATTATTTGTACGCTTTTCTTTCTGCAAGAGAAACGCTCCGTCTGCTGCACCGAGTAGCCCCGTTGTCCCTGAAATCATATCAAATTTATCATCTGCTTGTTGTTTTCGAGTGTGGTGTACCAACAGCACGCAAATACCGTGGTTATCAGCAAACTGTTTGAGCCGTGTTATGATCTCATAATCATTCGCATAGCTGTAACCTTCACCGCCCAATTCACGGATTTTTTGCAGCGTATCGATGATGATTAATCTTGTATCTTGGTGCAATTTTACAAACTCCGAAAGCTGCCCATTAAGTCCGCTGTGAAGCTGACCAGCCGAAACAGAGAAGAACAAATTGTCTGCCCCCTCTGTGCCAAACATACGGTAAAGCCTTTCCTGCAAGCGGCGGTAATCATCCTCAAGGGCAAGATATAGCACTGTGCCTTTTCGGACTGGATATTCCCAAAGGGGAAGTCCCACGCTGATGTGGTAGGCGATTTGAGCCATCAAGAAGCTTTTGCCAAGCTTCGGGGCACCAACGAAAAGATAAACACCGGGGTAGAGCAAGCCGTCAATTAGCGGCGGCTTGCTCTGATAAACAGTGTCGTATAACTCAATCATGGATACTGTTTCAAGAGATTTGATTTTTTCGTATTTTTCGGATATACTGTCATTAGCACATACAAGAGATGATTGCCTTTCATCTGCGCCAACAGATGAGTAACGGGCAATCATTTCTTTTTGTCTATTCATTCTCTTTCCTCCTTCATGCCGTCCATGGTTACAGTAATCAATTGAATTGTTTCCAGAAGCCCATCATCAACTTGTTGGCCGGATTCAATTCGTTGTAATTCTTCCAGAACTGCGGCAAGCTGGTTACGGAGTGCTTTGAATACACGGGGATTGCCAACAACCACAACATCCCGGCACATTAAACGCCGTGTGATATAGTCCTGCTTGGTAAGACCTGACAATTGCACGGCCATTTCAATCTGCTTATCCTCCTCTGGTGACACTCGAAACGCTACTGTCTTGTTTCTCCAGCGGTTGTGATTATCAAGATTTTTAGCTGACATCTTCCATTCCTCCCCTGATACTACTTAATTTTTCTGCCATTTCCGTTTGGGTTGTAGGGAAAAGGTGTGCGTATTTGTAGGTTATATCAATGCTCTCGTGCCCTACACGGTCAGCAATCGCCAGCGCCGTAAAGCCCATATCAATTAGCAGCGATACGTGAGAATGACGAATATCGTGAATTCTGATTCTTTTCACACCCGTTGCCTTACAGCCACGCTCCATTTCATGTTTGAGATAGTGTTTCGTGATAGGAAAGATACGGTCATCTGGTTTTGCGCCGTATAGCATTTTTAGATATTCCTGCATTTCGACGCTTAGAAACTGCGGCAGTTTAATGATTCTATTACTCTTCTTTGTTTTAGGCGTTGTGACTACATCTCGACCTTTCAGCCGTTGGTAGGATTTATTGATGGATACGGTTTCTTTATCAAAATCGAAGTCTGCCGATGTCAACGCCAGCAGTTCACCCTCACGAATGCCGCACCAATACAGCATTTCAAAGGCGTAATAAGAAATCGGCTTATCCATCATGGCATCGGAAAACCTCTGATACTCATCCTTTGTCCAAAACAGCATTTCTTTGCGTTCCTCCGTCCCCATATTCCCGGCCTTTGCTGCCGGATTAATCCGTAAATCATAATAGCGGACTGCATGGTTAAAAATGGCGCTCAACTGATTGTGAATTGTTTTCAGGTAGGTGGAGGACAAAAGGCGGCCATTTTTGTCCTTTTGGCTGCGGATTTCATTCTGCCACGCAATCACGTCTTTTGCCGTGATTTCTGATAGCTTACGCTGCCCAAAATAGGGCAGGATTTTCTTTTGGATGATACTTTCTTTAGTCAGCCATGTGTTCTCCTTCAGGCGGGGTTTGATATCCTTTTCATAGAGGGTGACAAAGCTCTCAAAAGTCATATCCACGTCCGCCCGCTTTTGTCGTAGGAACTCCTGTTCCCAGTCAAGCGCTTCCCGCTTGGTAGGAAACCCTCGTTTACATTTTTGTTTTCGTTCCCCCTTCCAATCGGTGTAGCGGAACATGGTGTACCATGTTCCATTATCTTCATTTTTAAATGCTGCCATCGTTAATCCTTCCTTTCATTTGGGTTCTTTGCCCCATAGAATTTCTCGTAAAAGAATTTGCGGTCAATTCTTCCTGCAATGGTAATACACCCTGATTTTTTCAGTTCTTCGTTTAGCTTTCGGATAAGCTTATAAGCATACGGCGTGGAAACATCAAGCGCCTCTGCAACCTCACCCACACGCATAAACATTTTTTCAGCCATTCATCGTTCCTCTCTTTCTAAGATTCTTTTGCCGTTTTACCCGAAACAGATTCCTGACAGGCAACCTTGTGTGGCGCTGTGTCGTTCTCACTTCCTTGGCAGGCTCGCTTTCTTTACTGAAAGGTCTTGGCCTGCTTCCCCAGAAGGTAGCTGTTCGGACGGTCATTTGGTTTTTGTTAAGCTTATTTGTTTAGCTTAGCTTATTATACTAAACATATTTGTTTGTGTCAAGGAGCTTGCAGGAAAATAATTAAACTTTTTTGCTTAGTTTCGCTTGACTATTCTTAAACAAATATGTTATACTAACTTCAACGAAGCGCTACATAGGAGTTGATAAAGATGGCGATTGGAGAAAGAATTCATTTTTTGCGGATTCTGCGTGGTATGACGCAGAAGTATCTTGGTATGGCGGTGGGGTTCCCAGAGAGAACGGCTGATGTTCGCATGGCGCAATACGAAACTGGCACAAGGACACCGAAAGCGGATTTAACTGCCGCTTTAGCGCACACGCTTGATGTATCGCCGCGGGCACTTAATGTTCCTGACATTGACAGCGATATTGGCCTCATGCACACATTGTTTGCCCTTGAAGATTTGCGAGGGCTGAAAATCAGTGAGGTTGACGGAGAAATCTGTCTGCGGCTGGACAAAGGGGCAGGGCATACCTATGATGATATGGTCAAAATGCTTACTGCTTGGTGGCAACAAGCTGCAAAGCTGGAAGCCGGGGAAATCATCAAAGAGGAGTACGACCAGTGGCGGTATAGATATCCTGAGTTTGACACCACACATCATTGGGCGAAAGTTCCGTCACAGGAATTGAGCGATATGCTTCTAAAGGAACTGGATAAATAACGAAACGGTCTTGCTGATTTTTGTTCAGTAAGACCGTTTTATATGGTTGGAGCTTACAGACACTTACAAACCGTTCACTATCCGTAATAAGTGCCAAAAATGCTCCTGTTATCAAATTGTTATCAAAAGGCAAAAAAGAATCCCGGAAACCCGCTTAAACAGCGAGTTTCCGGGGTTTTGTTACTTATTCCCACTCTATCGTGGCGGGCGGCTTTGAGGTAATATCATAAACAATCCGGTTAATGTGGCTTACCTCGTTGATAATACGGTTCGACACCTTAGCAAGCAAATCGTAGGGGATATGCGCCCAGTCGGCCGTCATAAAGTCGTTCGTCGTAACGCCGCGCAGGGCAATTGTAAAGTCGTAGGTGCGGCCGTCGCCCATAACGCCCACACTTTTCACGTTGGTGAGCACCGCGAAATATTGGCTGACGGTACGGTCAAGCTTTGCAAGCCTGATTTCCTCACGGAAAATTGCGTCCGCGTCCTTTAAGATTTCAAGCTTTTCTTCCGTAATCTCGCCCATTACGCGGATAGCAAGCCCCGGGCCGGGAAACGGCTGGCGCCATACCAGGAAATCGGGTATCCCCAGCTCTAAGCCCGCGCGCCTGACCTCATCCTTGAAAAGGTCGCGCAGCGGTTCCACCAGGCCGGTAAAGCCGATGTCGTCCGGCAGGCCGCCGACGTTGTGGTGGCTTTTGATGACCGCCGCTTCCCCTACGCCGCTTTCCACGACGTCCGGGTAAATCGTTCCCTGGCAGAGGTAATCGACCTTGCCTATTTTTTTGGCCTCTTCCTCAAATACGCGGATAAACTCTTCTCCGATAATTTTACGCTTGCGCTCCGGGTCGGAAACGCCCTTGAGCCTGCTTAAAAAGCGGTCCTTCGCGTCAACTCGAACAAGATTCATATCAAACTGCTTACGGAAAACGGTTTCCACCTCGTCGCCCTCGTTTTTACGAAGCAGGCCGTGGTCTACAAAAATGCAGGTCAGCTGCCTGCCGACCGCCTTATGCACGAGCAACGCGGCGACTGAGCTGTCCACACCGCCAGAAAGCCCGCAGAGCACTTTTTTATCGCCGATTTCACGCCTTAATCTCTCTATCGTCTCGGTCACGAAGGAGGACATCTTCCAGTCGCCTCTGCAGCCGCAGACATTATAAAGGAAGTTGTGCAGCATTTTGCCGCCTTCCTCTGTATGCGATACCTCCGGATGGAACTGCATGGCGCAAAGTCCCTTTTCCTTGTTCTCCATAGCGGCAACCGGGCAGTTCGGTGTCTTTGCCGTCACGATAAAGCCTTCCGGCGGGGATTCGATATAGTCGGTATGGCTCATCCAACAGACGGAATTCGGCTTGACATTTTCAAACAACGGGCTGCAGGTATCAAAAGTGACAGTCGTCTTGCCGTATTCCTTGACCTGCGAGCTTTTTACCTTTCCGCCGAGCATTTGCGCCATCACCTGCGCGCCGTAGCAAATGCCGAGCACCGGCACGCCGCAGGAAAACAGCTCAGGGGCGCATTTCGGCGTGTCGTGCGCATATACGCTGTTGGGGCCTCCAGTGAAAATAACGCCCTTATACCCGGCTTTTACAATATCTTTTACAGGGGTTTTATATGATTTGATTTCACAATATACGTTATGCTCGCGAACCCTGCGCGCAATCAGCTGCGCATACTGTCCGCCAAAGTCCATCACAAGGACAGATTCGTTTGTTTTGCTCATAGACCTTCCGCCTTATTTCTTCAATTTATCTGTAAATAATATTGTCCCTCGCGGCACCGTTGGATATAATCCCAATCGGGATACCGATTTCTTTTTCCGCGAACTCAATATACCTGCGGCAGTTTTCAGGCAAATCCTCGTATTTCTTGATATCGCGGATATCGCAGTTCCAGCCGGGAAGCACCTCAAAAATAGGCTTTGCCCTTTTCAGTTTTGTCGTCGATGGGAAGTAATCGATACGCTCTCCGTCGAGCTCATACCCGACGCATACCGGAATTTCATCGAGATAGCCGAGCACGTCAAGTACGGTAAAAGCGATTTTCGTCGTACCCTGCACGCGGCAGCCGTAGCGGGTGGCCACCAAATCGAGCCAGCCCATCCTTCTCGGCCTTCCGGTCGTCGCGCCGTATTCGCCGCCGTCGCCGCCGCGGCGCCTCAGCTCGTCGGCCTCTTCCCCGAAGATTTCGCTGACAAATTCACCAGCGCCCACTGCGCTTGAGTATGCCTTGACCACCGTAATGACTTCTTTGATTTCATAAGGCGGAAGCCCCGCGCCTACCGCGCCGTAGCCCGCGATTGTGTTCGAGGACGTAACCATTGGGTAAATTCCGAAGTCCGTATCCTTCAGCGCGCCGAGCTGTCCTTCGAGCAGGATGTTCCTTCCATCCTTTACCGCGTGGTACAGGTAATCGAACGTATCCGCGACATATGGGGCAAGCTGCTCTTTATATTCCATCAGTTTATTATAGATTTCTTCTACTGTAATTTCCGGCTTATGATACAGGTGCCTGAGCGTCGCGTTCTTAATTTCGAGAACACGGGCTATTTTTTCCTTCAAAATTTCCTGGTCGTCGTAAAGCTCGTTGACCTGGAAGCCGATTTTTGAGAACTTGTCCGAGTAAAACGGCGCAATGCCCGACTTGGTAGAGCCAAAGCTTTTGCCGCCTAAACGTTCCTCTTCATAACAGTCGAACAGGATATGGTATGGCATAACAATCTGCGCCCTGTCCGAAACAAGAATTTTAGGAGCGGGTACGCCGCGTTCTTCTAGCGAAGCAATTTCCCTGACGAAATTTTCGACGCTAAGCGCCACGCCGTTGCCGATGATATTGGTGATATGGCTGTGGAATACGCCGGATGGAAGCTGGTGCAGGGCAAATTTGCCGTAATTGTTTACGATGGTATGGCCCGCGTTGCTCCCGCCCTGAAAGCGGATGACAATATCTGACTGTCCGGCAAGAACGTCTGTAATTTTGCCCTTGCCCTCGTCGCCCCAGTTTGCACCGACAATGGCTTTAATCATGGAAAACCACTCCTAAATTATAAAATTCAAACACGCAATCCCGGGGTATTTTCCCATTTGCAAGCCGCAAAAAATGAAAAGTCCCCCAGACTTTTAAGAATAGCAGAATAAAACAAATTTTGCAAGGCAAATCAGCGATTTGCCTTGCAAAAACAGAAAAACTTATACGTTGATTTCCGCCTTTTCCAGGTTAAGGCCCTCATAACCGGAAAGGGCTTCCTTCACAGGCCCGTTTAAAAATTCCTCCGTCTGCTGCGGCGCCCTGCCGACATAGCGTTCGGGTGTAATAATCTGCTCAAGCTGCGCAAGGCTCACGCCGAACGCCGGGTCAGCCGCAATACGCTCAAGCAGGTCGTTTTCCCCGCCCTCTTCCTTGATGACTTTGGAGGCCGCCATGGAATGCACGCGCACGCGCTCATGGAGCACCTGCCTGTCCGCGCCTAGCTTAACCGCGTCCATCATAATATTTTCAGTCGCCATAAACGGCAGCTCTTTCCTCAGGCGCTGTTCAATGACCTTCGGGTAAACGACAAGGCCGTCGGCAACGTTTGCATACAGGTTTAAGATTCCGTCGACCGCTAAAAACGCCTCGGCTACGCTGATACGCTTGTTCGCAGAGTCGTCGAGCGTGCGCTCGAACCACTGGGTAGAGGCCGTCATGGCGGGATTTAAAGCGTCCGCCACTACATAACGCGCAAGCGACGCAATGCGCTCGGAGCGCATCGGGTTGCGCTTGTAAGCCATAGCGGAGGAACCAATCTGGTTCTTTTCAAACGGCTCTTCCACTTCCTTCAAATGCTGCAGCAGGCGGATATCGTTTGAAAATTTCGCGGCGCTCTGCGCAATTCCGCTTAAAACAGAAAGCATTTGGTAATCGAGCTTTCTCGAATAGGTTTGGCCGGAAACGGCAAAGCAGCCGCTATAGCCCATTTTCTCTGCAATTTTCTTATCCAATGCCTTGACTTTCCCATGGTCGCCGTCAAACAGCTCCAGAAAGCTTGCCTGCGTGCCGGTCGTCCCCTTCGAGCCCAAAAGCTTTGCTTTTGAAAGCTGGTACTCTACGTCCTCCAAATCCATAAGCAAGTCCTGAATCCAGAGCGCTGCGCGCTTACCCACGGTTGTGGGCTGCGCCGGCTGGAAATGCGTAAACGCTAGCGTCGGCAGATTTTTATACTTGTCCGCAAAAACAGACAGCTCCTTAATGACAGACACAAGCTTATTGCGAATGAGCTTTAACGCCTCCGTCATGATGATAACGTCGGTGTTGTCCCCAACATAGCAGGACGTCGCTCCCAGATGGATAATGCCCTTTGCCGCCGGACATTGTTCGCCGTAGGCGTAGACATGCGACATCACGTCGTGGCGCACAAGCTTTTCGCGTTCCCGCGCGACCTCATAATTGATATCATCCTTATGCGCCTCAAGCTCGTTGATTTGTTCCTGCGTAATCGGCAGGCCGAGCTCCATCTCCGCCTGCGCAAGCGCAATCCAGAGCCTGCGCCATGTGCGGAACTTCATATCGGGGGAAAATAGGTATTTCATCTGCTTGTCCGCATAGCGCTCGGAAAGCGGGGATTCGTAAACGTCTCTCATACTGTAAAACACCTTTCAAAGCAGGAAAACCGCGCCCCGAAACGGAGGTACGGCCCTACCTCTGTAATTTCTATTACAAATAATACATATTAATAATTTCATCATAAGAATCCACTTCATTTGCCTGCGTGAATTCCCCGGTAAATGGAACCGGCTACTTAACCGCCAGCAAATAGCTTCTGTCTATTCTGCGGCAGATTTCTTCAAGCGGGACGGAATCATCAAGAAGAATGGTATACCAGTGCTTTTTGTTCATGTGATAGCCGGGAAAATATATTTTGTTATCAAGCAGGGGTTCCAACTCTTCCGGTTGGATACGAAGGTCTATAATTTCCGCCATTTCGTCAGATTCAACGCCTAACCTTCGCTTTGATACGTTGAGAAGCACCCCATACCACTTTCCCGTGTCCCGCCTGCGCCAGACCGCATTATCAGGAAATTTTTCCCATAAATACTCAAGCTCATCACCATAAGCATTTCTTACATAAGAAATCAGTTCTTTTGCTTGTTCGGACTTGAATACATCCGGCTCAAAGCATTGGCCGGCAATTTCCAAAAGCGTTTCTTCATATTGGCCTCTAACCACACCCACGAAGCTGCCAACCGCGCCATCAGTAAGATGCAGTGTGTAAGGCTCGTTAAAGGAAGGGTCAATCATCTCTGATGAAATTTCGCCCTCCGCTGTGATTTGAACAGTTAATATGAACCCGCTGCCGGGAAGAATTTTATCATAAACATAGCGGGAACCTTTTTGCTCAAATCCGAAAGGCGCGAGTTTGGAGAGGTTAACTTTTTTGTTTCTGAATATACTGTGAATCAAATCTGCCACATTGCGCCTCCAAATTCGTTTTCCCCGACGCCTGCCTTCTTGTCCTTCCGTCGCGAAACCGCAGCCGCGTTCATTAAGCGTTTCAACGTTTTAAAATACAAGTTCCTGTTTTTGTAAAATCTGATATCAACACTTTTTAAACTGCATGCCGCCGCGTTCCTTGCCCTCGAGCATACGCGTTGTGGTCTGCGCGGGATAGCTGCCCGTAAAGCACGCGTCACAGTAGCCGCATTCCTTGTTGAAGAGCATCTCCGGCAGGGATTCCGCGGGCAAAAAGCCGATGGAATCCGCACCGCTTAATTTGCCGATTTCCTCTACCGTATGGTTGCAGGCAATCAGCTCTTCCTTTGAAGGGATGTCAGTACCATAATAGCACGGCCACATAAAGGGCGGTGAACTGATGCGCAGGTGCACTTCCTTCGCGCCCGCGTCCTTGAGCATTTTGACAATACGGTCGCAGGTGGTGCCGCGGACAATGCTGTCGTCGAGCATGACGACGCGCTTTCCCTCTACCGACGTGCCCAGTGGATTGAGCTTTATACGCACGCTCTTCATGCGCTCTTTTTGGCTTGGCTTGATAAAGGTCCTGCCGATATAGTTATTTTTGACGATACCCTTTTCGTAGGGAATGCCGGATTCTTCGCTGTAGCCGATTGCCGCGTCAATGCCCGATTCCGGCACGCCGATGACGAGGTCCGCCTCTACCGGGTAGGTACGGGCCAGAATCCTGCCGGCCTGTTTTCTCGCCTCGTATACGCCGATGCCGTCGATAACGGAATCGGTGCGGGCAAAGTAAATATATTCAAATACGCACAGCGCTTTTTTGCCGCCGCAGTGGTCCTTGATGGAATGAACGCCCGTGTCGTCCACCACAATAATTTCACCCGGCTCGACGTCGCGCACAAAATCGGCGCCCGCCGCGTCGAGCGCGCTCGTCTCGCTTGCAAAAACAACGCTGTCCCCCGCCTTACCCATACACAACGGGCGGAACCCGTGCGGGTCGCGCGCGGCGATTAGCTTTCTCGGGCTCATGACAATCAATGAATACGCGCCGTTTATCTGGTACATGGTGCGGCGTACCGCTTCCTCGATAGAATGGCATTTAATACGCTCGCGCGCGATAATATAGGCGATGACCTCGGAGTCGATGGTCGTCTGGAAAATCGCGCCGCGGTGCTCAAGCTCGCGCCTTATCTCAAGCGCGTTTGTCAGGTTGCCGTTGTGCGCAATCGCAAGAACGCCCTTGATATAGCGCATAACGAGCGGCTGCGAATTTTCCCGCACGCTGCCGCCGGCTGTAGAATAGCGCACATGGCCTACCGCCATTTGCCCCTGCATGTCGTCGAGCACGCCGCCTGAGAACACCTCGGTGACAAGGCCCATATCCTTATGGTAGCTGATGACGCCGCGGTCGTTGACCGCGATGCCGCAGCTTTCCTGCCCGCGGTGCTGTAAGGCAAGCAGCCCGTTATACGCCGCGTAAGCGGGGGCAAGGGCGCCGTCGCCGTAGATACCGAAGACGCCGCATTCCTCATGCAGGCCTTCATCCCTGAAATGATTCAAAGAGAAATCCAATCCGTTCACCTCAAAGCAAAATTAAAAAACTTACAGCCCGATTCTCTTCATAACCTCTGCGTATGCTTCCTCGACGCCGCCCATATCCCTGCGGAAGCGGTCCTTGTCGAGCTTTTCCTGCGTATGGATATCCCAAAAGCGGCAGGTGTCGGGTGAAATTTCGTCCGCAAGGACAATGCCGCCCTTGTATCTGCCGAATTCGAGCTTAAAGTCGATTAAATCAATGTTGACGCTCTTAAAGAACTCCACCATGATTTCATTAACCTTGAGCGCCATGTCTGCAATGGCGTCAACCTCTTCCTTCGTCGCAAGCTCCGCGGCAAGGATGTGATACTCGTTTACAATCGGGTCGCCCAGGTCGTCGTCCTTATAGCAGAACTCCAATACAGTCGTTTTCATCGGCGTACCCTCGGGAAGGCCGAGCCTCTTAGAAAGGCTGCCTGCCGCCTTATTTCTGACAATGACCTCCAGCGGGACAATTTCGACCTTTTTGACGACGGTCTCCCTGTCGTTAATCTCCTCGACAAAATGGGTCTTAATCCCCTTCTCCTCAAGCAGCTTGAACATGAAATTCGACATCCTGTTATTTACGACGCCCTTGCCGACAATCGTACCCTTTTTCTGGCCGTTGAATGCCGTCGCGTCGTCCTTATAGGAAACGATGCAAAGGTCAGGGTCGCTCGTTTCAAATACCTTTTTTGCCTTGCCCTCATAAATCATCTTGCCCTTTTCCACTGGAAAGTCCTCCTTTGAGTTATGAATAAAATGTTTCTGATAAAACCAAAACTTATTATAAACCAATCACCCTGCAATCGCAACAGGTTAAATCTACTTTTTCTGTTTTTATCTTCATTTAATAGACAATTTTTGAAGTTAGCTAAAATGTCGGTTCAAATACAGGTATTTTTTGGACGCTATTTTTTGCAGGATTTTAAAAAAATCTTGCAAAAACATTTTTTTTATGCTATGATGAAGCACGTCAGCAACGAGGCTGTTTTACAGGATGCGTCCGGGCAGCCAGCCTGCCGGGGCGCATTTTATGTTCCATCAATTAAAGGAGGTTTTTTCCCATGTCCTATGTAAGCGAACAGTTAGAAAGATTAAAGGCAAAGAACCCTGCTGAGCCGGAATTCATCCAGGCCGCAACTGAGGTTCTGACTTCCCTCGAACCCGTATTTGAGCAGAACCCCAAATACCAGCAGGAAAGTATATTAGAAAGAATTACAGAACCCGAAAGGGTTATTATGTTCCGCGTGCCCTGGGTAGACGACAACGGCAAGGTACAGGTCAACCGCGGCTACCGCGTACAGTTCAACAGCGCAATCGGCCCGTATAAGGGCGGCCTGAGGCTTCATCCGTCCGTCAATCTCGGCGTAATCAAGTTCTTAGGTTTTGAGCAGATTTTTAAAAACGCACTGACCGGCCTGCCCATAGGCGGAGGCAAGGGCGGAGCCGATTTTGACCCGAAGGGCAAGAGCGACCGCGAGGTCATGGCCTTCTGCCAGAGCTTTATGACGGAGCTCTGCCGCCATATCGGCGCGGACACCGACGTTCCCGCGGGCGATATCGGCACGGGCGCGCGTGAAATTGGTTATATGTTTGGCCAGTACAAAAAAATCAAGAACGTATACGAGGGCGTCCTGACCGGCAAAGGCCTCAATTATGGCGGCTCGCTTGCGAGAACCGAAGCCACCGGCTACGGCCTGCTCTACCTCACCGCCGAAATGCTCAAGCAGAACGGTAAGGACATCAAGGGCAAGACCGTCTGCGTATCCGGCGCGGGCAACGTTGCGATTTACGCGACGCAGAAGGCATTTGAGCTCGGCGCAAAGGTTGTCACCATGTCTGATTCCACCGGCTGGATTTACGACGAGCAGGGTATCGACCTTGCCGCGGTCAAAGAGATTAAGGAGGTCAAGCGCGCGCGCCTGACCGAGTATAAGAACTATCGTCCGGCTTCCCAGTACCACGAGGGCAGGTTCGACTGGTCTGTTCCCTGTGATATCGCGCTCCCCTGCGCGACACAGAACGAGCTTGATAAAGAAAGCGCTGAAAGGCTTGTCAAGAACGGCGTATTTGCCGTAGCGGAGGGCGCGAACATGCCTTCCACATTAGAGGCAACCAATGTGTTCCTCGACAACAAAATCCTTTTTGCGCCCGGCAAGGCGGCAAACGCTGGCGGCGTTGCGACCTCCGCGCTTGAGATGACGCAGAACTCCATGCGCCTTTCCTGGACGTTTGAAGAAGTCGACAGCAAGCTGCAGGGCATCATGGTCAACATTTTCAGCCAGATGGCTGCGGCCGCAAAGAAATACGGCTTTGAGGGCAACTATGTCGTCGGCGCGAACATCGCCGGCTTTGAAAAGGTTGCCGACGCAATGATTGCGCAGGGCGTTATTTAAGTCGATACTTTCTTATTTTCTAAAGCAGGCCCCGCGGGAATTCCCGCGGGGCCTGCTTTTTTCATTTTAATAGCACTCCGTCGGAAAAGTAAGGCAAATCCGGGCTTTTTTCATAAAATAAAGAATGGAACACTTTTCGCGGGAGGTGAAACCATGAACGCTTCCAAAGACCGCAAATGCAAAAGCATTGAAGATTTGCCGGAGGAAATCAAACAGCAGCTGTGTTTGCTCGACAATTCCCAGCAGCTTATGGCGCGTATTTTTATCGGGCTGCTCCTGCAATACCATGCGCTCGATGTAGACCGTGTACAGCTGCTCAACAGCGTACAGCCTGAAGGCTGCTGTGAAACCGGCGGATGCCCGGACACCCTGACGATGCGCCTCGGCTCCTCGTTGATAATTTTAAGCTCCCTTTTGGGCTTTCAGGACCAGATAGAGCAGACAAACGCGCAGACACGCTGTTCAGGCGAATGCCCCGACGAAACGGACGCGCAGCTCGGGCTGATTGTCATTATGATTGCCGTCATCCGTTATTTCCGCCTGCTCGATACGGGCAGCGCTGCTGAAAACGGTACGGACAGCCAAATTGAGCTTGAAGAAGAGGACGAGGCGGCCGCTATCGTATAGGCGCCAAAAACAGGCTGAGAAAAACATCCGCTGTTTTCAGCGGATGCTTTGTTTCGCCATAAATTAAATTACATTGATGTCGATGCTGATGCCGCCGTCGCGCTGATGTTTCCTGTTGTCGCCGCCGTAACCGACCGCATATCCCATACCGACCGTTTTGTTGCCGGGCTCGGTAAATTTAACGGTGTAAACAACAGTCTTTTCATCCGGCTTTTTCGTATCAATTAGCTGAAACCCTGAAGCTGCACAGCTAAAATAATCCCATATTCCGGGTACCTTTTCAAAGTCCACTGTAATGTCAAATTCTTGATTTACCCGCACTGTTTCGGGCGCCTCCATTGACTTGAATCTGCTTTTCTCAATTTCCAAAGACGGAGTGGACCATTTCCCATAATACCGAACATTTTCTCCGCCCTTTGCCTGAATACCGGGCTCGTTCCGCGCCGGATACTGGTGCACGCCGTCGGTAAAGATAATCCTGGCATTTTCGATTTCTTTGATATCGTACACATATTCATCCGTGTAATAATTATTCATGGAAATGCCGGGCCAAGAGTACATTTCCACTTCGTCGGCGTCGTCTGAGTAATAATAAACGCGGATGTCGGTTCCCCAGTCGCTGGGGCGTTCAAAATAGACCGGAATGTACTTCTGGGAACGCTCCAGGACATGGTTATCCTTAACCGTGACCATACCGCTGACTTGTAAATCCGCTGTCTGGTTGCCGCTGCCGTCGTTGACGACAATGCTGCAGCTGCTCAAATTGCTGTTTTTGTAACGGTACCAGCCGTTTCCCTCATCTGTCATGGAAACGCCGGGCCAATTGGTATCGTATGAACCCGCATTCCACAGGTGGATTTTAATATTTCCACTCCAGCCCGCCGGCTTTGAAAACAGGATATCGACCCCGCTTCCGGTTACAGCTGAAGCGGGAACTAGGAACATAGCCGCAAGAAGCACGGCAGCTAATAAAGTACAGATTGTTTTTTTGATTTTCCTCTTCATCCTAAATTGATACTCCTTAACAATTTTTATGGAAAATGCGTGCACTCATAATCCCATTATTAGAATACCATAAATGATTAAAAACGCATGTCATTTTTTGTCATACAATTGTATATTATACATTATATATAAAAACGCCTCACCGGAAGAAAAACTTCTTCCGGTGAGGTACTGTATAAAGGAGCGTTACGGGCAGTTTTATTTATGCAATTTTTGCAAGCTTATTCTGGATTTTCAAAACGTCAGTCATGTTGATAAATCCATTCGCGTCGTAGTCTGCAAATTTTCTGTCCGCTGACGAGAGCTCCGCCGCCAGCGCAAGGTACTTCTGGATTTCCAGCACATCTGATAGCGCAAGCTCTCCGTCGCGCGTAACGTCGCCGTAGCTCGCGAGGCTTTCCTCAGCGCTGTAAATTGAAGTATAATCCTTACGGTAAAGCTGTGCGAGCTCATCGTACATTTTTGAAACGAGCCTTGGATTAAAATTAGAGATACTAAATCCGCAGCCGCTGAGATTCATCTTTGCAATTTCCAGCCCTTCCGGGCTCGTGCCGCGCTCTGAAAAGCCTTCCGATGCGGAACCCGTCCCGTTCAAGTCGATTGCGCAGCCCGTTTCCGGGTCAAATCCTGTTCTGCCGGTCTCCGGATTGTGGTACTTTGTAATAATCAGGCTGGTGCTTGCAAACAAACCGCTGCTCCAAGAGCCTGTACGCTCGTCATAAGTGCCGTCGGGGCCGAGCAGGTTGCAGGTAATTGCCGCCATACCGTCACGGTCCGTATAGGAGCCGATGCGCGTTTCCCTGTACCAGGGGTTTCCTGTCGTTGCGGTGGGATGGATGAACAGCGTGCAGCCCATTGCCGCGTAATACCGTCCAAGCTCCGGGTAGAAATGCCCGTCGCGGCAGATGTCGATGCCAGCCCTGCCCCACCTTGTTTCAAACATATAAGGTGTGTCTCCCGGGACGGACCACTTGGACTCCGAGCCTGCGCGGTGCATCTTCTGGTACGCATCAATCTTACCGTCGGGATACAGCACCGCCGCCGAATTGTAGACCTTTTCCACACCTTCGTCGTAGATAGGTTCATCTGTCTTCTGCGTCATGCCAAAGATAATGTACATGCCGTACTGCTTTGCGTATTCCGAAAGCAGGCTGGTTGTGGGACCGGGCACCGTTTCCGCAAGCGCGGCCTGCATGGCTTTTCCGGTCTCCTGGTAAAATGGGTCTGTATCGGGCGTTTTCCATTCATAACCGGTCAGGACCGTCTCCGGGAAAACCAGGATGTCGACGCCCTTCTCCCCGGCTTCTTTAATATACGCAGTCATATTATCGATATTTTTCTGCTTGTCGCCCCAAACGCCCGGCATATTGACGACCGCCGCCACCGGACCGTCTGTAACACTGCCCGAATAGCGAAGCGGTTCGCCCGCCGCCTGTTTATCCGCAAGCTCCTTGTACCACTTTGCATACATTTCGGGGGCAAAGTCGCTGTTGCGGCAGGTGGAGCCGGTCGAAGCTTGCAGCTCTACGCTGTTGGTCACCAGGCCAGGAACGGCTGTGATGATGTTCGCGTTCTGGCCGGGCTCCCCGTCTGCCGCCTCAGCTCCGGCATAATAAACGGGGCCGGAGCCCGCCGCCCCGATAATAACGCTGCCGCCTGGGAAGTTATAGGTATATTTACCGTCTTGTAATCGGGGGCCATCGCCGTTTACGAGATTTGCGCTCAGGACGGTATAGCCTTCACGGGAGGCAATGCTTTCCAGCCGGTTTTTATAATACCAAATCCATCCCTGGTCATCCTCGATACCGTCGCCGTCTATATCGGTAAAGCTGCGTGAGGTTGCTGTCGGATTCAGGAGCAGGTTACAGCCCTTTGCCGCGTAATACCGGCCGATTTCAGGCATGGCGTAGGTATCGTAGCAGATGCTCAGTCCGATTTTTCCGTACTCGCCCGCATCGATGAGAACCGGGTTTTCCCCGGGGATACACCACGAGCCCTCCACCGGCGTGATTTTCTGATAGGAGGTCGCCCTGCCTTCCGGTGAACAGGCAAACGCCGAGTTATAGGCGTGCTCCTTATCTCCCGGGACGACCTCCGTCGCCCCGTATACAATCCACATACCATACTGCTTTGAAAGCGCAGAGAAGGTTTTCGCAGTGGGGCCGTTTACGGTTTCCGCCTGGTTTACCGCCATTTTGTAGATTTCCGAATCAGTATTGCTCGACGAAGCATAACCGGTCACGCACATTTCAGGGAACAGCAGGATTTTCACCCCTTTTTTATACGCCTGTTCGACGTATTGCTTCATGCTTTCCACATTGGCCCGCTTATCGCCCCATACCGTTTGAAAATTCACCACGCCGAGCTCGTTTGGCGTAAACGTATGGCTTACGCGCGGCTGGGGCAGCCGCTCCTCCCGGCTGTAGCCGGCGGCATAGGTGCAAACAATTGCACCCGCCGCCAGAATTACAGCCAAAAACACGGCAAGCGAGCCTTTGAATACGCTTCTCTTTGTCATAGCGACCATCCACTTTCCTAAAAATTTATAAAGAAAAAGGGAAACAAGCGCAGTCTGCTCTTATGCAAACGCCATTGTTTCCCATCTCTTACTATAAAATTTTCCTCGCCCCAACGCAAGATTTTAAAATAAAAATTGCAAATCAAAGCATTGGTTGTTTTTTCTTTGTTGTTATTATATTCCTGTTTGCAGAGAAAAGTCAACGACTTTCTCAGGTTTTTCCCACATTCTATTTATAATGGAATAACGTTCCATAATGGTGAAAAAATTTTTACACTTCCCACAAATGAATATACCAAATATAATTCCTGCATTTTCTCCAAAATTGCAAAGGGCATAAAATACCATCGGCCGGTTCGGTCAACAAAAGATGGGACAGCCTATAGAAAGCGAACGGCTGTCCTCCCCACCGCAAGGCGGCAGAAACAATTTTTTCGTAGGTATACAAAACGCGTCCCGTTTTCAGGACATGTATTTTATATATCAAACGGCGTGTACACCTTATCCGCGCCAGCAATTCCCAGCTCCAACAGCTTCTCTTTCATAACGGCAAAACAATTTTTAAATAAGGTATCGGCGGATGCCGCCAGACGGATGCCGTCCCCCTCTTCCAGGCTTTCGCAAATATTCCGCGAAATTTCCGGCCAGCCGGGGAACCGTCCATATTCGCCGCCACGGATTTGCAGTATGCTGCCAAAGAGCAGCAGCAGGGTAATTTTACTGTAAATTTCTCGAATTGCCGCCAGTGGGCAATGACGGGCCGCCGCCTGGAGCAACGCGCCGACAGTGGCATTGACGGCTGCATACTGCACCTTTATTCCAGCCGCGCGGGAGATTGCGCCGAGCGATTCCGCGGGGCAATGCGGAAAAGTGTACGCAAGTACAGGTTTTCCGGTAATCGCAAGCAATTGGAGCGCTTCCAAAAAACAGATGAATTTGTTATTGCTCATCAGGCTTTTCATTTTATATGGCGTAGACTCATCCCCCGCGCTTACCACACGGGTTCCTACGCCGTTGCGCGTTTCTGAAACGCCCAATTGATTCATCAGCCCGACGGTCCGGCGGATTGTCATTTCAGAGACATGGTAAATGTCCGCCAAAACCGCGTTGCTTGGAAACAGCGTCCCGACAGGATGAATTCCCTGGCCGATTTTGCGCAGCAGGTCGACTGCGATGACGTCGCAGTACCTGTTCCTTCCCTTATTCGGTTCCCACAAAAAGCTTGTTTGCCTCTTTTCTCTGCATTTTTTCTTTGCAGGTTCAAAATATCGCCCTGTTTTTTCAAAAAAGGCGTCCTGCATCTCATTCAGCCTGTTCCTTCCTTCTTTCAAGCGCCGTTCCCTGCAATCCCGCATGCTTTGAAGAAAGGAATCCGAAAACTGTGATAAAAGAAGCTCCGCTCCATTTTCACCGTATAGTTTATTTAATATGTCCAGAAACGCGCTTTCAGTAAAGGCGCCGATATCATAGTAAAGGTTCAGCGCGGACCGGCTGCCCAAGGCGCACAGCGCCTGTACAAATAACCGGTAAAGACGTTTCCCGGGATGAGCGCAGCCGTATATCTCCATGAATTGCTTTTCGTTCCCGCCGTTTCCCGCCGCGCAAAGCCCCTGAAAACAAATCGGGGATGAAATCAGCTTCAGAGAACGGTTCAGGTCATCAAGCGCTTCTATACGGCTGAAAAAAATTGTGCTGTTCAAATAATCATCATAGGGTTTTCTTAGGACGGAGGTCTCCTTTCCCCTGCAAAGCCGAATAAGGCCGTCGTTTTCAAGCAACTTGAGGGCCCGCTGTGCCGGGCAGTAGGATATCTGGTAACGGCGGGCTATTTCCTGGGCGGACGGAAAACGTTCTCCATCCTCATAGAAGCCCAGCTGTATCTGGCTGGCGAGGCTGCGGTAAACCGTCTGTTCCTGGCTGTTGGTATATATCATAGTTTTCCCTCCCACCCCGTAACGCCCATTATACGCTCTCCAAACAAAGAATGCCAGAGCGGCGTGATTCGCGGCCTGTCATCAAAGCATGGAAACGATGCAAAAAAGAGGCTCCCGGATGAATTTTCCGGGGGCCTCTTTTATGAGCTTCACTGTGTTATTTGCCCATCCATTTCTGCAGGGTGTCCATTAAGAAATGAATATCAATCGGTTTTGCGATATGGTCGTTCATCCCGACGTTGCGCGCCTTTCCCACATCGGCGGCGAAGGCGTTGGCTGTCAGCGCAATAATCGGTACCGTCTTTGCGTCGTCCCGGTCCAGCCCGCGGATTTTCAGCGTTGCTTCATAGCCGTCCATTACAGGCATCTGTATATCCATCAAAACCGCGCTGTATTCCCCTATGGCGGAATCCGCCAGCAATTCCACGGCACGCTGCCCATTCTCCGCGGTATCCACGATAATATTCTGCATCTGGAGCAGCTCTATAATTATTTCACGGTTTAATTCGTTGTCCTCTGCCAGCAGGATGTGTTTTCCAGACAGGTCCAGCCGCTTTTCCGGAGCCGGTATATGTTCAGCCTGCGCCGCGTTTTCATCACAGAACATCTGAAGCACATGAAGCATTTTGGACTTGAAGAGCGGCTTTGTAATAAAGGCGTCGGCGCCGGCAAGTAAAAAATCATCTTCAATATCGGAATAATCATAAGCTGATATTACAATAATGGGAACGTTTCCGCCCAATTTCTTCCGGATAGCCTTGACGGTTTCCATTCCATCCATCTCCGGCATTTTCCAATCGAGTATTACCGCGAAGAAATCGTCCTGCCGCTCATGTGCCGCCGCAATCAGGCTGACCGCTTCCCTGCCTGACAGTACCCAGTAGCCGCGCATCCCCAATTCATCTAAAAGGGCTGTGGCGTTTTCACATGTAATTTGATCATCGTCTACCACCAGGACGGGCAGCCCTGCCAGCTCCCCGCTGCACGCTTCTTCTTTTTCGCACAGCTCAAGGGGGACCGATAGCGTAAATTCACTGCCTTCTCCCAGCCTGCTCTGAACGTTGATGGTCCCGTTCATCATATGGACAATATTTTCTGTAATCGCCATGCCAAGCCCCGTTCCCTGCGTTTTACTGATACGCGGGTCCTCGGCACGTGAAAACGGCTCGAAAATTTTCGGCATAAATTCACTGGAAATCCCAATCCCGTTGTCAGCGCAAATGAATTCATACTGGCCTTTTCCTGGAATCGGCGAATACAACTCGTTAATTCTAAGGGAAATTATCCCGCCTTGGGGCGTGTATTTAATAGCGTTCGAGAGAATATTCATTAAAGCCTGCTGAAGGCGGCCTCCATCGGCAATTACATTTTCATGCAGGACTTTTCCAATACTTATCTGAAACTGCTGCTGTTTTTCCGTAATCAACGGACGGCACATATTCATTACGCCTTCAACCAGCTTCGCAAGGTTTACCGGGCTGAGCGAAAGGTCTATTTTGCCGCTTTCAATTTTGGACATATCGAGCACTTCGTTAATCAGGCTGAGTAAATGACGGCTCGATACATTGATTTTATTCAGGCAGTCGTTTATTTTTTCAGGCGAGCCCAGGTTTGCCTGCGCAATGGCAGTCATACCCATAATGGCGTTCATAGGCGTTCGGATGTCATGTGACATGGAGGATAGAAAATTGGTTTTAGCAGAGCTTGCGACCCGCGCGGACTGGTAAGCGTCTTCCAGCGCCCTGCGCTGGCGTTCCTGCTCCATCCGGTCCTTCGTTACATCCAGGCCGACGCTGTAAAAGGAAGGGATACCGTCCCAGCTGTTTTCCCCGCTGACATAGCTGAATGTCATCGTCAGAATTTTTGTTTCTCCGCTGCGTGTAACGACGCGCGCTTCCGCAACCGTGTCCACTCCTGTTTTTTTAGAGTTTTTCATGATACCGATTGTACGCTCCATGTCCTCCGGGTGAACATAAGCGCAGGTGGTATTCAGTTCCTTTTCAAACTGCTCCTTTGTATAGCCTATCAACTGCAAAAATCCGCCGCCATACCAGAGGACCGTGTTCATATCGCGGGCGTCTATCCGCACAAACCCTCCGGGAATCGTCCTGAGGATTGCTTCCCGTTCCCGGTCCTTTTTTTCCAGTTTATACTCCAGGCTGTAATTATCATGCGACAGCTCCAGACGCGCCCTGTGCCCTTCCCAGTCAATCACGCGGTTTTTAATAATAAAGGTACGTTTGAGAACCGGATTGTAAAATTCCCATTCATAAAATTCATCCTCGGTCAAGCGCGCGTTGGTACAGAACGGGCAGGGTGAATTACGCCCCTGAATTACCTCATAGCATTTACGTCCCAGCGTTTTTTGAAGAGGAAGGCCCAGGGTATCGCAGGAAGCCTGGTTGAGGTAAAGCAGCTCATACGTATCCAAGTCGGCTATATAGACGTTGCCCACATATTCGTCGAGCATCCATTTAAAATAACCTGCTTTTTTCTCTAAACAGTCCCGTTGAGAAAAAGAATGGCCGGCCTGTTTTTCATCGACAGGGCCTTCTGCCGCCTTTACTATTCCAGTTTTTTGTTCTGGCAGCGCGGTATCATGTTGCTCCATAGCCATTCTCCTCGACTGTAAATTACGGGCAAATCAGACATAAAATAGCAATTTTAACCTTGTTCACATTATATCTGACGTCATTTGCAAAGTCAACTTATTCTTTCATCGCCCGCTTATCATACAAACGATAAGAAGCCTTATTCCCATTTGAAACATTTAAGAGATACAGAGATACAAATAATGGCGATAACAGACATAACAGCCAGCGGAACCAGCACGTTATCGACCGGCAATCCCAGGAAAGCTGATTTCAGCAATTTTATTCCCTGTGTCAGCGGTAAAATATCCGCAATTTTTTGAAGCGCTGTGGGCATAACCTCATAAGGAAGCGTCGCTCCGGAAAATATCAGCATAGGGAAATATAAAATGCTTGCGATAACCCCTGCTATTTTCGTATTGGGCGCTACACCACCTACCATCATACCAATACTGAACATGGAAACGATTATCAAAAGGTAGCCGCCGAAAAAGGCTGCAAGCGAACCGCGGAATTGGCAGCCAAAAAAAATGGCAGCCGCAAAGTACAAAAGCAGGAGAGAAGCAACCGCATAAATGGTGTATATCGTTACCTGCACAAATAATATCAAAGAGGGGCGAACGGGCGTGACTTTATAACGCTTCAATATGCCTTTGCCGCGGTAGTCTGATACGACCAGCGGCAATCCCATAACGCCGCCCGCGCAAATGGAAATTGCAGCAAGCGCGCCGAAGGATTGTTCCAAAAAGGTGTGCTCCGCGCCCTCATAGGCGGGTTTATCCCCGTATAGGATACCGAGAATTACTAAAACAACCATCGGAACACAAATTGCGAATATGAACATATCCATGCCCCGCAGCGACATTTTCAGTTCCGTTTTCAGCATTGCTCTAAAAGTTTTCATCGGCCTGTCCCTCCTCGTCCGTATACCAAAGATAAGCGTCCTCGAATTTGTCACAAGGGCTGTCCTCGATTGCTTCGTGAACTGTGCCTTGAAACACAATTTTCCCCTTTTTCAAAATACAAATCTGGTCGCATAGGGCTTCTACTTCGTCCATGAAGTGAGAGGTCAAAAAGATAGTCAGCCCCTTTTCCTTTAGTCGGGAAAGGATTTTCCAAACTTCCCGACGCGCTTTTGCGTCAAGCCCGGTTGTCAGCTCATCCAGAAAAACGACTGTCGGGTCAGGAATGAGCGCAAGGACGATAAACAGCCGCTGCCTTTGTCCGCCGGATAAATCCTTGACAAGGTTTTTTTGCCTGTCGGCAATTCCAAAACTTTTCAATAACCCATGGAAATCAGCGGGAGCACGATAGAGCGACGCGGTGACTTCACAAAGCTCCGCCACGGTGATTTGGTCTTGATAGTTTGTTTCCTGGAACTGGACGCCTACCTTTTCAAACAGTCTTTTGCGGTCGGTGAGCGGGTTCATCCCCAGAACAAGCGCTTGCCCGCAATCCGCTTTTTTTGTTCCTAAAATACACTCAATCGTCGTACTTTTTCCCGCGCCATTGGCTCCGAGAAGCCCGAAAACCGTGCCGCTTGTTACCGATAAACTGATGTTGTCTGCTGCAAGCAGCTTGCCATATGATTTTGTAAGCTGCTCCACTCTGATTGCTTCCTGCATAGATTTGCCTCCTTGTTTTGATACAAAAAGAATACCACCAATGGAAACATTGGTGGTTAAATGGAGGGTTTATGAAAATGTAATCTTCATTTTTTTCAGCATATGAATTATCTGTTTGGCATTATCTTCTGCCTCCGATAAAGAGGTAATGAGCCTATCGCATACCGCAATAATTGTTTCATCTTCTTTTGGCGTATTCAACGCCGCCTTTATATCAACATTTGGGTTTTGCGACAGCTGGGAAAGCAGCCCTAAAATCGCCTCCAAGCTGTAATTTGCACACCGCAAGGAACGGATAACTTTCAACCGCCGAATATCTTTGTCGGTATACACACGATATCCGTTTTGTTTTCGTTTAACGGTTAGTAAACCATTCATTTCCCAATTTCGCAGGGTGTCCATTGAAACGCCCAAATATTCCGACATCTCTTTTCTTTTGAAAAGATGTATATTCTCCTGTGAAGCCCCGGACAGAATTTTCTTTACAATTTCAATCGCTTCCTCTGCGTTGGTACGTTCTTGCCGAACTTGAGCTAACTATTCTTGCGCAAGCGCAAGAGCTGTGTCAAAATTGCCTGCTGCCGAGCTTTTCACCATTTGAACAGCTTTCTTGCGCAGGCCATTTTGCAGCACTTCAACGCGAAAGGCAAGACGGGCAAGCCTGAATTGCTCGATATGAAAATCCGTAAATACACGATAGCCGTTGGGCCTGCGTTCCGGTTTTGGTATAAGCTCCAGCTCCTCATATAACCGAACCGTATTCGGGTGAATCCCGATTGCGGCGGCTATTTCAGCGGTTTTGTATGTATTCATTAATTACCGCCTCCCTGTTAGAGCAATTTTATCAAAGGTCGAAAGTATGGTGTAATAGTGGAGGGTTTTATTATAGCAAAGACTGCCGCGGCACTCAATGGCAATAGCTGGGGCAGGAAGGCGCCGCCGCTTTTAGGCAGCGGCGGCGCGGTTCATTCTCCCGTACAATGGGGCAATTTTGTCGATTCTCATGTCCGCGTTTTCCTGAAATGAAATATGCTCTAAGCTTCTTCAATAACCATGAGAAAAAACATGATTGAGAAGTTGTTTAGAGCAGATAACACCTAACACCGGAAATCCGCACTGATATTACTCCTGCCTCTCCCCGGACGCCAATCGCGTATTCGCTCCTATTTTATATACAGGAGCTAAAAACCTGGGCAGCTTTCGCATAGCATTCGCCTAAATATGCAATCCGCTTGGAAAGCTCTCTCCGAAAGCTTTTGTTCAATAACGCTTTTCTGTCCGCCTCAAAAAAGTACCCGCCTTGGAGGTCGATAACTTTTTGAAGGGCATCCCCTACTATCTGATATGCTTCCCTAAAGCGCACAATCATCGGTGAAATATCCGGGCACAGTTCATAAGCGCGGTTTAGATATTCCTGGATGTAATGCAGGTTTGTTCCAATCTGGACAATACAGCTCATATATGTGTCAAGCGGAGCCGCCAGCTTGCTTTCATCCTGAAAACACACGTCGTCAAGCAGTGAATCCGCCCATGCGTCGAACGCTTGTTTTCCAAAAACAATCCGCTGGGAATATAAGCCTTGGGTTTCAGGTAAATTGGCAAGCTTTGAGCTGTTTTTCAGCGCGCCGCGGATGCCGTCAGCAATGCTGGCCGTATATTTTTTATGACCAATAAACACCAATCCATCTGATTTCTCTAAACCGTTTCGTTTTTGAAAGTAATTTTCCGCCATGCATTCTTCATGCGGGCCGTCGCTTTCAGGGTGTGGTTCATCGGTAAATTGCGACCAGCCAATCAAAACCTCGCCGTTTTCGTCATATCCAAAAATTATAGAGCATATTGGGGGACCGACGATTCCAAAGGTTAATACCGGCACGCCGTTGTCTATGGACTGCGTTATTTTACGGATATACTTTGATTTGTTTTTTTGCAGCTCAGCCTTTGGCACATATTCATAATCATAGCCGCAGGCCGTGAACGCATTGTGAACCGGACAGATTGTATGGTGGCAGGCCCCTGAATAGGAATCATTATACTGCCATTTGGGATTTATCCACAGCTGTGTAAACAAATCGCCCGCTGCTCCCGCAAAAAACAAAAAATCAAAATTTTTATCCTCTCCCAGCGCATTCATTACAGAACGCATGCAGCTGGGAAACATAAAATTCTCTGTCTTGTTTTCGTAGATTCTTTCTACGCCAGGTATTATTCTGCGAGTCAAAACATAACCTCCCTTAATACTTATATTGATTGTAAGCGGCGCGAACATTTTTAAATTGCCGGAGTGGTTCTTTGCCTCGGATGGCGTTACGCCATGGAACCGTACAAACGCTTTTGAAAAGCTTTCGGGTGTTTCGTAGCCATACTTTAACGCGATATGCAAAACAGATTCATTTGACTGTAACAGCTCATCCGCCGCAAGCGTCAGCCGCCGGTTCCGTACGTATTCCCCGACCGAATGGCCTGTTATAATATGAAAAGCCTTTTGAAGGCTGCTTGCAGATGAAAAGACGTGCTCCGCAATCATATTGACAGACAGTTCGTTCATTAAATTTTCTTCAATGAAGTTGATTGATTTCTGTACTTCTTCAATCCAGTCCATTTCGTATCACCTCTTTTCGAATTATAGCAGAAAGTGTTTTCTTATTTCCTGTCTTTTTCAATTTTAATTTGTCCAATTTGCGGCTTATAAACGAAAGAAGCCGGCCGCTTTGCGGCAATCGGCTTCTTTCGGCAATATTTTCGGGATACCTTATAAAAAAGATTTCTGCTAAGCCCTGAATCAAAATCTCAAACCACAATAGTTTTATAGTAAGCAAAGCCGGCGCAGGTGCGTTTACCGGCAGGTTACTCAGCCGGTACGCCGCCTGCCCAGCGGTTCACCAGCTTACTGCAGGCAGTAATGGTTGGGGCCATAATCGGGCCTACCGCCAGCATGCCTAAAATTGTTCCCACAAACACGACGCCACCCATCAGGAAACCGCCCAACACCATAACGCCGTCAAATATAATCCGTTCCCACCTGAGGGGAATTTTTGTTTTGGCGGAAATCGTCTGGTTTAAAGCGTCTGAGGGGCCAATGCCAAATTCAGCGGATTGGTAAAGCCCCAAACCGATACCGATGCCTAAGGTTCCGGCTATAATCACCACGATACGAATAGCAAGGCCAGGCGAAGTTCCCATTCCCTGGTTCAGCAGGGAAATAAACATATCGCTGAAAAAGCCCAAAGAAAATGTATAAAGTATCGTTCCAATATTGATTAGCTTTCGGTTGAATATCAGAATAAGCAGGAAACAGGCCGCGTTAAACACATTCATGGCCATTCCAAAGCTCAGGTGAAACACGTTGCCCAGGCCCTGTACAAAGGCTGTCACCGGGTCACTGCCTAAATTTGCTGTAACATAACAAGCAGCGCCAAATCCGCAAATCACGACTCCAATCATAATGACCAGGCACCGTACAACAATACTGCGTAAGGTATATTTTCCTTTTCCCATAGGGCAACTTCCTTTGCTGTGTTCTGCCCCAGTATATCGGTGATGAACCGCCAAGAAGCATCACCGATATATACGGGAGCCTTTTGTAAATTACTTTTTTTCCAGTATGGCGTCAACGAAGCCGTCGATAAACCGCCGCCCGTCCAGATATGTGGCAATACGGCAGTTTGGCTCTTTCCCCTGGCCGGTTTTAAGAATCTGCCGGCCGAAATAAGCGACTGTCTGCCCGCGGGAAAGTGTTCCCTCCAGCTCAATGTCGATGTATACAGGCGCTGAATATTTACACAGGTCTTCATCCACTGTCAAGGCCAGCGCTATGGCGTCATCCATCGGGAATCCGCCTAATTGAAAATATTCCCGCCAGATGTCGATATAAATAGGGAACTTATCAGCAATAAATTCCACCGCTTTATTCGAGCCCTGGTTTACAAGGTCCGCAATGTGGTCTCGCGTGAACATACCGCAGGCAAAGCGGTTGTCTTCGCAAATATCGAGAGGCACACAGGTTATAGCCATACCGGAATTAAATACAATTTTCGCGGCCTCCGGGTCGGCCCAGATATTGTATTCCGTAACAGGGGTTATGTTACCCGGCGTTTGGAAGCACCCGCCCATAATATACGCGTGCTTTATCTTCCGGGCAATGCCGGAATCCTTCCGCAGCGCCAGGGCGATATTGGTCAGCGGGCCAGTAACCACTAAAGCAATTTCACCGGGCCGCTCGTTAAACGCCTGCGCCAGGTAATCGCTGGCGGCCATGCTTTCCGGCATTTTCACAGGCCGCTGCGCCGGAGAATTGAATTTGTCCAGCCGGTCTCCAAACTTCCACCGGAGCTCGTCGTCAAAATGGACAGGGGACTCCAGGTCTTCGGCAGCCTGCGGGTTAAGCGGCCCCTGCGCGCCGCTGTAAACAGGAATTTCCGTATGCCCGGCAATTTCCAAGGTGTTGAGGGCAACCCAGGAGGCCTGCTCGATGCTGCCGCTGGCTCCACAGGAGGTCGTTACGGCAAGCAAATTTATTCTGCTGTGAAAAGCCCCGTAAAGAACCGCCAGAATATCATCACCGGCTGAGTCAATATCTAAAATAACGTCGACCATTAAAAAACCTCCCTTTACTTCTGCTCTCTCAGCTGCATAAACTCTACCCGGATGCCATCCGGGTCAATCAGCTGAACCCACGGTGCAAATTCATGCTCGATAACGGGGCTCACAAACGCTACTCCCTGAGCCTTGAGCGTATCGACGAACCGGTAGATATCCTCTACCAAAAGCGCTATGTGGGCTGCGCCGATTTGGTTAGCCAGGACCGGAGCCTGCGGCCCCTGCCCCTCCTTATATTGGATAAATTCCAGCATGCATCCATAACCGACCAATTGTATAGGCTCAATGGCGCAGCCGGGAAAGCCCATGCCTTCCGCGCATTCTTCCGGTGTTTCTACCCACCGGTCAAAAAACTGAAAGCCGAGCTTTTCATAAAACGCCTTGGATACGTCCACATCCTTCACGGTAAAGCCAATATGATGCAGGGACTGAATCCCCAAACCTTCCGACATATACAATCTCTCCTTTCCGCCCAAAAGGGCCTTTTCCGCTAATCCTTTGGAACGACAGACGGAACGTAGGACTCCAGATTTTCCCTTTCACCCCTGCGTTTTTTCCGAATGCCATAAACCACTAGCGCTAAGATGGTAGCCGCGTAAGGAAGCATGGACAAAATTTGGACAGGCATATTTTCTGATTGAAGCCGGATGGCAGCGCCTTCCGCCGTGCCAAAAATCATGGCGGCAATTGCGGTGCCTCCAATACGTCCGTTTCCGAAAATTGTAGCCGCCAATGCGATAAACCCGCGGTCTGAAGTCATGTTGTGGCTGTAGAGGCCTAACGTGGAAATTGAAAGAAACGCGCCGCCAATGCCCGCGGTAAAGCCGCTTATCATCAGCGTGGAGATTTTTACCTTCAGGGCGGAAATGCCGGCAGCCTTTGCCGCGGCCTCATTTTCTCCTACCGCGCGGACCCATGACCCATATTTGGTTTTTTCCATTACATAGCGCAATACGAATACCAAGACAATGGTTATAAAAAACAATACGCTTTGCCCATTGAGCGCAGGGCCGATTACCGGGATGTTTTCAAGGAATGGAATATCCACCACCGGCAGGGTAGGCATCCCCTTGGGCTTATAGGTGCCCGGTTCATTGAACCAGACGGTCATCAGCAGCAAAGTCAGCCCTGAAGCAAACAGGTTCAGTCCAATACCGCCGATTATCTTATCGCACCCCAAATAAAAAATCATCAGGGCGAACAGGAACGAAACCAAAAGAGAACAGGCAATCCCGCCCAGCAGGCCAATCCAGGCGCTTTGTGCCTGGAACCCGATTACCATGGAAAAGAAGGCGGATATCAGCATCATACCTTCCATGCCAATATTGGTCGTCCGGGATTTTTCCGCAAAGGCTCCGCCGATGGCCGTGACTAAGATAGGAGTCATCGTGCTTAAGGCAGTAGCTAAAAAGAGTTCCAGTTCCCTCATACGGCCGTCCCCCCTTTTCGTTGTTTCTTGAGCCTCAACGCTTTAGGCCATTTCAGGTTCTGGCTGGTTACCAGCATAACGACAATACCCTGGATAAGGAAGACCAAAGCAAAGGGAACGTCTGTACTCATTTGCATGGTGGTGGCACCGTTCATCAGCGTTCCATAGAAAACAGCCGATATTAACACCCCGATTGGATGCAGGCCGCCGATAAGGGCAACTGTGATGCCCAGCATGCCATAGCCTGGAGAAAAGCCTGAAATAAAGCGGTATTCAATGCCCATGGTAACTAAAGCGCCCGCCAGGCCGGCAAACGCGCCGCTTGAAAGCATCGAATAGAAAAGCACCTTCTTGTCATGGATTCCTTCCGTCTGTGAAAACAATGGGTTCATTCCGACCATGCGCACCTTCAGTCCGCCCTTCGTACGGTAGAAGAAGAAATAGACAGCCGCAATCAGGAGCAGCGCAATGATAATGCCTACGTTGATTTTAGTGGAGGGAATGAGCTGGGGAAGACGGAGCGAGCGATCCAGCCGCACCGTTTCCGGCGCGCCTGAATTGGGATTTCGCAGCGCCCCGTTTACAAGATACGCCGTCAGGAAGATGGCAATATTGGACGACATGAGGGTTGTAACGATTTCATTGATTCCCAATGAAATTTTTAGTATTGCGGGAATAAGCACCCACAGAGCGCCTGCCAATGCGCCGCCCAACAAGGCCAGGGTAATCGTGAGAAATGGAGGCAGGGGACTAAAAATGGCAATTACGGCAGAAACCATAGCGCCCAAATACAGCTGGCCTTCTCCGCCCATGTTAAATGCTCCGGCCTTAAAGCCAATCATAGAAGCAAGGCCTGTCACAATCAAGATTGTCGCGATTGAGATCATATTGCCAAAATTATAAATATCTGTGAAAGAACTAAGCACAAAGGAGGAAAACGCCGTTAACGGTTCTTTTGAAATAAGCGCTATGGCTAAAATCGCCACGATAAAGCTCAGAATCACAGCGCTTATCTGGCGGGAAGAGCTTTTCCATAAGTGTGATATAGATTTAAACAACTTTTCTTTCATCTTGAACACCTAACATATATGGTCCGATGGTCCGTTCATCAGGCAGTGCTCCGCTGAATTCCTTCATCAGCATGCCGTCATATAATACCATCACTCGGTCGGATAATTCCAAAATTTCTCCAAGCTCCATTGAGATTAAAAGAATTGCCACGCCCTCGTCCCGCAGCTTGTTCAACTGGTTATGTACAAACTCGATAGCGCCTATATCCAGTCCGCGGGTCGGCTCTGCCGCTACTACAATTTTGGGGCTGCGGGACAGCTCCCGGGCTAGAACCACCTTTTGGATATTACCGCCGGACAAACGGCGGATAATCGTGTTGGGATAAGCGTCGCGTACATCATACTGTGCGATTAATTCTTTTGTTCGTGCAATTACCTTTTTACGGTTTAAAACAAATTTGCCAAGGGACGGGTCGTCCAGAAGCCCTGCGGCCACATTATCCGTAATATTGGAATAGCGGCTGGTTCCGCGGGTCATTCGGTCTTCCGGAATCAGCACGACCCCGTTTTTACGAAAAACGGATACAGGCTGCCCGGTCAAATTCTTTCCGTCAATCAGCACCTGTCCATTATGGGGCTTTTGAATGCCTGTAACCAGATTAATCAGCTCGGACTGTCCGTTTCCAGCCACGCCCGCAATGCCCAGGATTTCTCCCGCCCGCAGCTGAAAGCTGAAATCTTTCAGCATATTGACGCCATGGATATCAAAAGCGCTCAAGCTTTTGCCTTCCAGCATTACGCCGCCCATTTTATGGACAGTTTTCTCTTTGGGCGGCGTTGGTTCTTTTCCAATCATTAAAGTGGCCAGCTCATGCTGCGTAAAGGTTCCCCGCTCATGGGTGGAAATCTTTTTACCCCGCCTTATAATGACGACCCGGTCGGCAATTTGCTCTACTTCGTTGAGGCGGTGGGTTATAAGGATTATGGACATACCGTCGTCGGTCAAACGTTTGAGTACTTCAAAAAGCTTGTCAACTTCACTGGCGGTAAGCACTGCCGTAGGCTCATCCAAAATAAGGATTTTCACTTCTTTTGACAGCGCCCGCAGTATTTCTACTCTCTGGCGCAGCCCCACGGACAGGTTGGACACACGGTCGGTGGGATTGATTTGCAGCCCGTACCGCTGTGAAAGCTGCGAAACGATTTCGTTTTGCTTTTTTTCATTGACCCGGTTCATTTTTTCTGTTTCTTCGTGGCCCAAGAACACGTTTTCCGCTACGGTGAAGGAAGGCACCAACTTAAAATGCTGATGTACCATACCAATGCCGTAATCCAGCGCGTGACGTGGATTTTCCAGCTTGACCGGCTGCCCTTCAATGATAATTTCCCCTTCTTCCGGGATTAGCAGCCCAAAAAGGCAGTTCATCAATGTGGATTTTCCGGCGCCATTTTCGCCGCAGATTGCAAGCACCTCGCCGCGCTTTAAGTCCAGGTCGATATGGTCCACCGCGACCTTATCGCCAAAACGTTTTACTATTCCTTTGAATTCAGCCACGGGCTGCCCCGCCGGATTTTGATTCATCGTATTCATCTTCGTATCCATCATAAATTAATTATCATAATAGCTTGCAGGCTTAATCTCCCCAGAGGTAATTTTCGCCTTAATTTCTTCAATCTGGCTGCGAATATTTTCTGGAACCATTTCTTCGTCCATTTCCAGGTCCATTCCTTTATTGCTTACATCGCCTACAATGGTTTTGCCCAGTTCAAGCTTGCCTTCTTTCGCCTGGGAAATCGCATCAAATACAGTCTGGTCAACCGCCTTGATAACACTGGCGGGAATAAAGCCTTCGTGCAGGTGGTTCTGGTTGCTGTCGCTTCCCATTCCATAACGCTTCGCCTCTGCCGCCGCTTTCAAAACACCGAGTCCGGCGGGGCCTGCGCACTGGTATACCACGTCGGCGCCGTCATTGATTGCAGCCATGGCCGTATCGTAACCCTTTTGAGGGTCGGTAAAGCTTCCCGCAAAACGGGAGTCAACCGTAATCTTGGAATCAATATATTTGGCGCCGGCTTCAAAGCCCGCAATAAAATCGCGGCCGACAGGGATATCTTCCCCGCCTACAATAGCGACCCGGTTACTGCCTGTGGCATTAGGGAACAGATCTGCGTTTTTCGTAATCAAAGCAGCCAGCGCGCCTGCCAGAAAAGCGCCTTCGTTTTGCTTATAGACGATACCGGTAACGTTGTCGCCGTTTGATTCGGCATCAAAAATAATAAATGGCTTGTTCGGGAAGTCAGGGGCAATTTCTTCCAATGTGGTGGCTACCACGGTACCGCCGGTTACAATCAGGTCCACGCTTTCGTTCTGCGCCGCTTCGCGCAGATTGCGGTCCCAGGCCTGCGGGTCGTCTGTAGAAGCAGGGATAACCCTGACTTCACAGCCTAACCGGTCGCGCGCCCACTCTAAGCCGCGGTTAGCGGAATCCATAAAGCTTTCGTCGCCTAGCTCGCCGGAAAGCGGGGCGTAAACAACAAATTTATCGTCGCCGCCGGAGCTTGCCCCACCGGACGAAGTGTCGCCGGAGGATGTGGCTGGAGTCTCGCCGCAGCCCACAAACAGAAAAGTGCATAATAACACCGACAGGATTAAACTGAGAATTCGATACGACTTTTTCATGTGTCATCCATTTCCTTTCTTCAATCAAACATATTTGTTGTATTGTCATAAGCGCCAGCCGGTCAGCGGACAGAAGCCCGGCGCTTCTCTTCCCACATTTTCTGAAAAGCCGTCACCTCCTTCATGGTAGGAATGGACGCGGACGCTCCTTTTCGGGAAACCGCGATAGAGGAAGCGATAGACGCGTTTTCCAAAATTTTTTCTAATGGCTCCCCCTGGAACAATCCCGCTACGTAGTAACCGCAAAAGGTATCGCCCGCCGCGGTTGTATCAACGACCGGAACGTTGTAGATTCCGTGGCGGATGCTTTGGCGGCTGTCCCGATAAATCGCCCCGTCTCTCCCCACTGTCAGTACCAACGTTGCGCCTGGATATTGGCTATGTAAAGAGGACAAAATTTCTTCATAATCTGTTTTTCCGGTAAGCGCCTTCCCTTCCAGTTCATTAAGAATAAAACAGTCCACCAAATGAAGCGGGTAATCAAGCAGCTCCTGCGTTACAGGAGAGGGGTTAAACACAACCCGGATACCCTTTTCATGCGCCCTTTGAATGGCATAGCCAACATTGCTTATCTCGTTTTGGAGCAATAGCAAATCGCCTTGGTCAAACCGCGCAAGCGTCTGCTCTATATAAGCCTGCTCTATAGCGCCGTTTGCGCCTGCATAAACGATAATGCTGTTCTGCCCCTTACGGTCCACCTGGATAATTGCATGGCCGCTGGGAAAATCCAGCCGCTGCAAATAATCCACATGAACGTTTTCCCGCTCCAGCAGGGCGATTAAATCTGCTCCATCCTCTCCCACCGCCCCGGCATGGTAAACGGGGATTCCGGCCCGGGCTATGGCAATGGATTGATTGAAGCCCTTTCCTCCCAGAAAAATTTCAAATTTTTGAGCGGAAATAGTTTCGCCCGCGCTTACAAATTCTTCTACATTATAAACGCGGTCAACATTCAGAGAACCCAAACTTAATATCTTCACAATATCCCTCTTTTCCTGACGGGTGAAGCTGTACTTTCCCGTATGATAAGTTCCGGTTTAAATACATAATTATGCTTTTCCGGGCCTGTCCCCTTTTGTATCGACTTTAACAGCGTTTCTACTACGCATTCACCCATTTGGCGGATGGGCTGGCGGACGGTCGTCAAAGAAGGCTGGATTATCTCGCTGAAAAAGGTATCGTCGAAGCCAACTACGGAAAGCTCTTTCGGAATCGATAAATTAGCTTGGCGGGCTTCGCGGTAAATCCCATATGCCATGATATCGTTGAAGGCGAAAATAGCGGTCGCTCCCTTATTCAGAAAATAGGCCAAAGCCGACTGCTCGCATCCTATTTGGTAGGTTCCCTCATAAACAAGCGAATCATCAAAGGGGATGTTATGCTCGGCAAAAGCAAATTTACAGCCGCTGAGGCGCTCTTGTGAGGAATTCAGGCTGTGAGGGCCGGTATAGCAGCCAATGCGCGTATGCCCCAATTGAAGCAGGTGGCGGGCCGCGAGATATCCCCCCTGAAAGTGGTCTAGTACAATAGAACTAACGCTGCTGTCCTCTACCACACGGTCCACAGCTATAATTGGAGTAGTTGCCTTTTGTATAAACCGGATACAGTCCCTGTCATTTTCACAGTTCAAGGTAGTGGATTTCGCATAAATGATACCATCGACGCGCCTGTCCACAAACATTTTCATATATTCGATATCCCGCTTGGAATTATTATTTGAATTCCCATAAATCAAGTTATATCCGGCATGGCGTGCCGCTATCTCAATCGCCTTAGAAAGGTCGGCAAAGAAAAGGTTGCTGTTATCCGGAATAATCAGGCCCAGCACATTGGTTTTTTTGGTTATCATACTCACCGCCAATTGGTTGGGCCGGTAATCCAATTCATCTGCGGCCTTCCAGACCTTGTCGCGGGTTTCCTGCGGAATGCTTACATTTTTGTTGTTCATGACCAGGGAAACAGTAGCAATGGAATAACCGCTTTTCCGTGCTACATCTTTAATGGTTGCTTTCATGGAACTCACTTCCAAATTTTAGTTAAAAGGTTTTAACTGTTTTTCTGAGCTCAGTATAGCACAAGATAAATTTTTAGTCAATAAGCTTATAAATTTTTTATTTTAAATTATATTTTTGTTAATTTACACAATCAAAAGCTCTTGTTTTTTAAAAATCGAGTAGAAAAACTGTCTATTATACCAATTCCGATTTTTATTCTCTGGACATAACACCGAAGTTTTTATTAAAACGTTTATATATAAGCCTTTTTCAGTGAGTATAGTGAGAAAAAAATTTTCCATTCAAACGACGATGTAAATGCAAATTCCGGCATAATTTTAATGAGGTTGAAATTAGCTGGAACCTTTTTACTGGTGTAGGATTGTATCTTTAGAATTAAAAATAAAAGCGCAGGGACAGCCATACCGTTCCCGCACTTAAAACTCTTTAACTTTTTATTTAAAATACTCATGGTGAGGACTTTCGCATGAGTATTGGGTTTATTTTTGTGCATCTTCTTTATATGCGAAACAACAGCCGCCGAAAGAGGCCGGTAGTACCGAGGAGGCGCTGCGATTGCGCTTTGCTTTTGATAAAAAAACGGAGCAAGCAATAAAAAGCTTGCTCCGAAGTGTGTTCATTTTACAAAAAAGATGCCAGTCAAAGCGTGTGGCAAAAACAAACGCTCCCCACTTTCGTGAGGAGCGCGATGTGTGTGCAGGTTAGACCTGCTGGTGCCGGTGGCCGGACTCGAACCGGCACGGTGTCGCCACCGGTGGATTTTGAGTCCACTACGTCTGCCAATTCCATCACACCGGCATGGAACTTTTCTATTATAACGTGAACTCCATAAAAAATCAAGACTTAACCCGGCGTTGTTTTACCGGATTTTTTAAAACCTGCCCTGCACCTAGCGCCTTCATTATAAACTCCTACTCCCGGCAAGGTAAAGGAGATGCATCCAGGCTTGTTAAAAACGTATTTACTTGATACAACGCCGCCCCTGTCGCCTGTGTATACGCCCCCTGCGTACCCAATAGGAACTGCTCCCCGGAAACCGGAAACGCGTTGGATTCATTTATGTGTTGTAAGAGAAAAGCGACGTCTTCTTTCATCAAAAATGGAGCCAAATAGCCGCTGATTATGATTTTCCCATCAACCACAGCACTGACATTCCGTATAGCAAAGGCTAAATATTTCAGATATTCGCTCCAGATTTTCAAATATTTGGCTTCTTTCTTCCTAACCTCTTCAAAAAACAATGGAAGCGCCATGCCCGCCGCTTTTTCCAATGCATTCACTGAACAGTAGGTTTCTAAGCAGCCGCGGCTTCCGCAATAGCACAGAGGCCCGTTCTTCTCGATGCATAAATGCTCAAAATTCCCGCTTTGCATGTGGAGCCCCTGATGTACTAAGCCATTGATTATAACAGCGCCGCCCATATTATGGTTTAACAGGAACATCGAAGCGCTTTGAATATCAGGGTGCCTCCACAACTCCAGAAACGCGGCCGCTTTTGAATCGTGCTCCAACCGGCACGCGTATGGAATATGCTTTTGAAAATCCGACAGCTTCATCTGTTCATTGTGCATGATTGCCCCGTAGCTTACCGCTTGGCCGTCAGGGGAAATACTGCCCTGCACCGCAACCGATACACCGAGAATCCTGCTGGAGTCAAGGCCATGCGCGGAAATAAAGGAATCAATTTCTCTACCAAGCCTTTCGTAGTATGTATCTGCATGACGGTACGGGATAGTTAGAACGGCCGACTGGAGCACAGTACCGTATAAGTCGGCTGCGACGATATAAATACACTCCTTCAGAATACCAAGCCCAATTGAAAGCCTCGCCGTCCGGCATATTTGGATTGCCTGTGCCTTTCGGCCCCCGGTCGATTCAAAATAGCCTTTTTTCTCTATTAGCCCTTCTTCCTCAAGGGCTTTTAAATTCTGGTCAACGGTAGACAATCCCATCTGCAGTTTTTGAACAATCTGCAGTTTTGATACGGACCTTCCACGGTAGATTTCCGCATAAACCTTATTTTTATTGATTTGTTTTACCGATTTTGCCGTCATTCCCTTATTGGCCATACCTTCACCACCCGACTTGCCATTCTTTTTATTAATTATAAACTTTATTATAATCGCAATCTTGAGATAAAGCAAACGGGTATATACAGTTGTGAATCTGTACAAGGAAATACCGAAAATTTGGGGATTCTATCCCTTTACACAAGCCGTTCTCAGCTTTATACTTAACTTATACGTAACACTTACGTATAAGTATATAAAGTAAGGTGGTTTTGGCATGAAGAGCGCTGTATTCTATGGCAAGCATGATATGAGGGTTGAGGAATATGAAAAGCCTAAAATCGGGCCGAAGGAGGCGCTGGTTGCGGTTAAGGCGTGCGGCGTATGCGGCACAGACGTACATATTTTCGAGGGGGACAAAGGTTCCGTTGAGGTAACGCCGCCGGCAATCCTGGGACATGAATTTTCCGGTATTATTGTAGAAACCGGAAAGGATATAACAAATTTCAAAACGGGCGACCGGGTCTGCGTCGACCCCAACTGCTATTGTGGAACCTGTGACGCCTGCCGCAGCGGCATCCCGCATTACTGCCGGAATTTAATTGGCTATGGAACGAAAAGAAATGGCGCATTTGCTGAATTTTGCGCCGTGGACGAGCGCCAGCTATATCTTCTTGGAGAAAATACCAGCTTTGAACAGGGCGCAATGGCCGAGCCCGTCGCCTGCTGCCTGCATGGAATCGATTTATGCGAAATACGGCCGGGACACCAGGTCGTTGTAATTGGCGGCGGAATGATTGGGCTGCTGATGGTACAGCTGGCACGCTTAGCCGGCGCCGCAAAGGTAGCGTTGCTGGAGCCTGTCAGGAGCAAGCGTGAGGTCGGCAGAAGGCTAGGCGCGGATATCTGCATCGACCCCATACATGAGGATGTAAAAGCCGTATTGGCCGCACAGGGAATGACCTGGATACATACTGTAATAGAATGTGTCGGGCGGCCCGCCACAATTGAGCAGGCCACCGATATTGCCGGTAACAAGGCGGTCGTTATGATGTTCGGCCTGACAAAGCCTGATGAAGCTGTTTTAGTAAAGCCGTTTGAAATTTTCCAGAAGGAGCTGGTATTGAAGGCATCTTATATCAACCCCTATACGCAGAAACGCGCGCTTGACCTGATTGATTCCGGGCGCCTGGATGTCCAAAGCATGGTTTATGAAATCTGCGGGCTTGATAAGCTGGAGGATATACTAAGTAAGCCGGAGCTGCGCGCGCTCGGAAAATACATCATTTCGCCGCAGAAATAAAAAGCAAAAGCCCCGCTTTAAGCCGGAAGGCCCCGGTTTTCAGCGGGCTGCAAAAAGCGGAAAGCCTTGGTTTTCCTTGACTTTGTACAAGGCTGAATCTATAATAATCAGGATAGGTTTAGAGTGAGTTATAGATTTGGTGGTGTTTTGTTTGATTAAAAATCTTATCGACCTGGAAGACCTTCCTTTCTCCGACCTGAAGGAAATCATTACACTCGCGGGGAAAATCAAGGACAAGCCCGGGGATTACCGCGAAGCGTGCAGGGGCAAAATTATGGCGACGCTTTTTTACGAGCCCTCCACACGGACGCAGATGTCGTTTCAGACCGCTATGCTGCGGTTAGGCGGCCAGACGATTGGATTTGACAACCCCATGAATTCCTCCGTGGCAAAAGGCGAAAGCTTAAAGGATACGATTAAAATCATCAGCGGCTATGCCGATATCATCGCCATGCGCCATCCGCTTGAGGGCAGCGCAAAGGCTGCCTCCCTCTTTTCCAGCGTCCCTCTGATAAACGGCGGGGACGGCGGACACCTCCACCCAACACAAACGCTCACCGACCTTGTGACCCTATATAATGAAAAGGGCCGTCTGGACCACCTGTGTATCGGTCTGTGCGGCGACCTTAAGAACGGGCGCACCGTACATTCTTTAATTAAAACGATGTCCCATTTTCCGGACAACCGTTTTATTTTAATCTCAACGGACGAGCTGGGCGTACCGAATTATATCAAGGACACGCTCCACGCGGCAGGATGCAAATACGAGGAAATCAACAATCTGCGCGACGCCATGCCGCTGCTCGACGTGCTTTATATGACGCGCATCCAACGCGAACGCTTTGCGAGCGAAGAGGAATATAAAAAGCAGCAGGGCATATTCGTGCTTGATACAAAGAAGCTGAGCCTCGGCAAAAAAGGCCTGAAAATCCTCCATCCGCTTCCGCGCGTGGATGAAATTGGAAACGACGTGGACGACGACAGCCGCGCCATCTATTTTAAGCAGGCCGTTTACGGGATGTACGCGCGTATGGCGCTGATTATGCTGATGCTTGAAAGGCCGCTTCAAAGCGACGAGCCGCTCACCCATACGCATATACAGCGTTGCCAGAACCCCAAGTGCATCACCTCATCAGAGGAGTATTTGCCTCACGCGTTTTGCGGCCAGGGCGATATGCTCATCTGTAAATACTGCGACGGCAGAATGCTCATATAAGCAAAAAATCACGGGTGCAGGAAATCCTGCACCCGTTTTTCTTATTCGCACCCTTTAGATTTATATTCTTTTAAAAAACGCTTTGCGCGGCTTCTTACGCCTGCGCGCGGATTTTGGAGGCTGTTCTCTGCAAATTGCAGCATTTCCCCTTGATATGCAGACGTTTTATAAATCTGAAAGAAACAATCGATTATATGCTCCTTGGCGACATTCAGGCAATCCTGCGATGGTTCGCCTTTGTGGTAAAAAACATGTCCGTCGACGCCGAGCAGCTTCGGTACGGTTTGCCTCTCCAGCTCAGGGAACGCGTTTAAAATTTTCGGCAGGCTTTTTACCGCGTTGCCAAACGCCGGTATATCCTTTGCGCTGTAAAAGGAAAGGTATTTTTCCTCAACGCCCTGCCATTCCTCCGCGCAGATAATAGAAATCATGTTTGCAACAGAAAGGATAAATCCCCATTTGATAAAATTATTCGTGTTGCCGAGCAGCGCCGCCATGCGGCTGAAGTAGGGGTACAAAGCCTCGGGCGACTGCTCACTCAGCCGCCTTACAATCTTCTCACAAAGATATTTCACCGCGCTTTTCTCCTGCTCAAGCAAATCGAACAGCAACGGCAGAATATCCGGTTCTTTTTGAACGAGCGCGATATAAAACGAAAGCTCGCGTTTTTCCCTGAGCATAGATATAAACGCTTCCCTATCCATAGGCAAATCGCTTCCTTTCCGGTACGTCGCGCCAATTAAGCGCTTTTACTTTGTTCCAAATATCCTGTCGCCCGCGTCGCCCAATCCGGGAACGATGTAAGCGTGCTCGTTGAGATGGTCGTCCTGCGCGGCACAAAACACCTGCACGTCTGGATGCGCCGCCGTAAGCGCCTCGATTCCCTCGGGCGCCGCGATGATACATAGGAATTTAATGCTCTTTGGGTTGCTTTTCTTGATGATGGAAATTGCGTCCACCGCTGAGCCGCCCGTTGCGAGCATCGGGTCGAGCACGAACACGTCCCTTTCGTGGATATCCGCAGGAAGCTTATTGTAATACTCTACGGGCTGGTGTGTCTGCGGGTCGCGGTAGAGGCCGATATGTCCAACCTTCGCGGCGGGCACCATTTGCAGCATGGCATCCAGCATACCGCAGCCCGCGCGCAAAATTGGTACAAACGCAAGCTTTCTGCCGGCGATAATATTCGCCTTGCAGGGCGCAACCGGCGTCTCGATTTCGATTTCTTCCAAATCCAGGTCGCGCGTCGCTTCATAGCACATGAGCATGGCGACCTCGCCGACCAGCTCTCGGAAAAGCTTGCTGCCTGTGTTTTTGTCGCGCATAAACGTCAGCTTATGCTGGATGAGCGGATGATTGAATACGGTTACCTGTTTTTCCATTCTGAGAACCTCACTTATTTTGAGCGGACGCCTTTAGCGGCACCGCAAATTTTTCTGCTTCTCTCTATCTCCCCTTAAAACAGCCGGTTTTCCTTACAACCGCCTGACAGGGAAAAACAAATAGGCCTGCTGTTCCTGTGGGCAGGTATAATCCTGCACCGCACCCGCAAGCTCAAGCCCATTTTCCTCAAGATAGGCAAGGCCGCCGGAAAATGCCGCCATGTAGTCGTCCCCGACCTTGCAGTAAATATATGTGAACGCCGGAATTGTCCATTTTGTCCAGCCCTGCGGCGGCAGGGCGTTGTCCTCTGTCTCAACTCCCGCAAGATAAAGGCCCTTGGTAAAGTTATCTTCCCACGGCTCAAATTCCCGCTTTGGGCCGGTCATCAAGCCCCAAAAGCCCGCAAGGCCCTCTTCCGAGCGTTTGGCAAGGTGTGCAATCTCGTCAAAATGGCTGTTTGTGTCCTGCCAAAGCTTTTGAACAAAACCTTCGCCTTCCTGCGACGCGCCTTCTTTTCCAATTACGGAAAAAGCGTCCATTGTACATTTTTGAAATTCCATATAACCCTCCAATTTGTGCCGAGGTTCAGCCATTATCCCCTTGCTCAATTTTTGTTATCATGCCTACCCTTCGTTCATGGCGTCCGCCGTCAAACGGCGTGTTCAGGAAAATACCCGTAAATCTTACGGCCTGTTCCTCGTTTATAATCCTGCCGCCCATGCAGAGGATGTTCGCGTCGTTGTGCCGGCGGGCCATTTCAGCGCTGAAATCGTCTGAAACGACAGCCGCGCGCACGCCCTTTATTTTGTTTGCCGCTATCGAAATGCCAATGCCTGTCCCGCAGCACAGGATACCCTTTTCCGCCGCGCCGCTTGTCACCGCGCGCGAAACCTCTACGGCGATTTCAGGATAATCGACAGCCTGTCCGTCATAAGAACCGAAATCCTTATATGGTATGCTTTTTTCTTCTAAATACTTTTTTACAGCTTCCTTGATTTGAAATCCGCCGTGGTCCGCTCCGATTGCTATCATTTCCCTGAACCCTCCATTTTTTGTTTCTGCAGCAGCTCCCTCTGGGCCTGCGGCAGCCGCAGATAGACCGGCATCAGCTCCGATGCCGAAACCGTTTGCCCCTGCATAAATTTCTGCGCGGCAACAAAGCACACGCCGGACGCGCGCTGGTATTTCAATTGTTCCTGCGCCGTCTCCAGCCGCGGCAGTCGCGGGAACATCAGCCCAAGAGCTGCGCCGCTTCCGTCGCCTGTAAGGATGATTCGCCCGGGAAGCTGTTCAAGCTCCCCCGCCAGTTCCTCAGAGGAAAGCGCCCTGTCTTCCGTCAGCCGTGTGATTTGCCCGTTTTTGCTTTCAAACAGCGCGTTATAAAACTGCCTGCACCGCGCGTCCATGACAGCGCATATGACGCATTCGGTTCCCTTGAGGTTCTGCGCCATGGCCTCCAGCGCGGAAACGGAGACGCACGGCTTTGAAAGGGCCTGCGCCATTCCCTTGACTGCCGCAACGCCGATGCGCACGCCTGTAAACGAACCGGGGCCCGCGGAAACAGCGAACGCATCAATTTCTTTTATATCGGTCATCGTGTTTTTCAGCAGCGCTTCGCACATGGTCATAAGCGTGACGCTGTGGGTCAGCTTCGTGTTGATAAAAAATTCGCCGAGGATTTTGCCGTCCTCATATATTGCGGCGGACGCGGGGCCCGCCGTGGAATCGATTGCCAGAATCTTCATAGGCGTATGTCCCCCTCAATCCGGAATATGCGGCTGTTCTCATCCGCGCCCATTTCGATATAGATACGCACAGCGTCTTCGGGCAGGGCGTTTTCTATGTTCTCGCTCCACTCGATGACGAGCACGCCGTTGCCGAGATAATCGAAAAAACCTGTGGAATACAAATCGTCCCAACCGGTAATCCGGTACATATCGAAATGATAGACGGGGAATCTGCCGTTATATTCGTTTACAATCGCAAAGGTTGGGCTCGAAACGCCGTCTTCTATGCCCAGCCCCTTTGCAAGCCCCCTTGTAAAGGCGGTTTTTCCCATGCCCAAGCCGCCGAACAGGGCAAGCACCTCCGTACCCCTGAGCAGGCCGGCAAGCCTTTCGCCGAGCGCCTCTGTTTCGCGCTCACTCGCGCTTTTTATTGTTATCATCAAGCCTTCAGTCCCTGAACCTTAAAATTTATAGCCAGTCAAAACAGGCCGGAAATCACACCGTTTTCATTTACGTCAATTTTTTGCGCGGCGGGCGCTTTCGGAAGCCCGGGCATCGTCATAATGTCGCCTGTAAAGACGACAACAAAGCCAGCGCCGTTTGAAAGGCGCACGTCCCTGACCGTAATATTAAAATCCTCCGGCCTGCCGAGCAGCGAAGGGTCGTCAGACAAGGAATACTGCGTTTTTGCTATGCAGACGGGCAGCGTCCCCGCGCCGAGCGCTTCCGCCTCTTTGATTGCCTTTTCTGCCGGCGCCGTATAATTAACGCCGCGCGCCCCGTAAATTTTTGTGGCGACCGCGTTTATTTTTTCTTTCAGCGGAATATCAAGCGGATAGCAGGGCTTGAAAGCAGAGGGCCTCTCCGCTGCCGCGCATACCTTTTGCGCAAGCTCCATACCGCCCTCTCCGCCTTTTGCAAACACCTCTGACAGGGCAAAATCCGCACCTTTTTCCTTACAATACCGCTCAATAAGGGATAGCTCCGCATTTGTGTCCGTGTCGAACCGGTTGATTGCGACGACGACCGGTACGCCGTACGAGCGCATATTGTCAATATGCACGCCCAGGTTCACAATACCTTTTTCAAGCGCATCCATATTTTCATTTTTAAGCTCCGCCTTTGGTACGCCGCCGTTATATTTGAGCGCCCGGCAGGTGGCTACCACAACGATGGCGCTCGGCTTGATTCCCGCATAGCGGCACTTGATGTCGAGAAATTTTTCCGCGCCGAGGTCGGAGCCGAAGCCCGCCTCTGTAATGCAGTAATCGGCAAGCTTGAGCGCAAGCCTGGTTGCGCGCACAGAGTTGCAGCCGTGGGCAATATTAGCAAACGGGCCGCCGTGCATAATCGCGGGAGTCCCTTCCAGCGTCTGGACAAGGTTGGGCATAATCGCGTCCTTTAAAAGCGCAGCCATCGCGCCCTGCGCGTTTAAGTCGCGCGCAAAGACCGGATTTCCTTCTGCCGTGTAGGCGACCAGGATGTCGCCGAGCCTCTTTTTCAAGTCTTCTATATCGTTTGCAAGGCATAGGATTGCCATAACCTCGCTTGCTACCGTGATAATAAAACCGTCCTCACGCGGGACGCCGTTTACCTTCCCGCCCAGGCCAACGATAACATTGCGCAGCGCCCTGTCGTTCATATCGAGGCAGCGCTTGATTAAAATCCTGCGCTGGTCTATTTTTAAATCGTTCCCCTGCTGCAGGTGGTTGTCGAGCATCGCGCAAAGAAGGTTGTTCGCGCTGGTAATGGCATGCATGTCGCCTGTAAAGTGAAGGTTGATATCCTCCATCGGGAGGACCTGCGCATAGCCGCCGCCCGCGGCGCCGCCCTTTACGCCGAACACAGGGCCTAAAGACGGCTCGCGCAGCGCGATAATGGCGTTCTTGCCGATTTTCGCCATTGCCTGCCCCAGCCCCGCTGTTGTAGTTGTTTTTCCCTCGCCCGCCGGCGTGGGGTTGATTGCCGTGACCAATATAAGCTTGCCGTCCTTTTTCTCATTCAGCCGCTCAAATAGACGGTCGTTGAGCTTTGCCTTATACCTGCCGTACGGCTCGGTTTCCTCCTCGAGAATACCAAGCTGGTGCGCTACCTGCGCAATGGGCCGGAGTTTACACTGCTGGGCAATTTCAATATCTGTAAGCATTGGGGCTATCCCTCCGAAATTCAGATTTTCTGCGTAAATTATATCACATAAGACATAGTCAAACAAGTATGAAACGGGGCAAATTTACCGAGCGGTTCGTCCCCCTTGCGTGAAAAGGCCCTTAGCCGCGCAAAAAATCCCCGCGCAAAACTTGCGCAGGGATTTATAAAGCTATTCATTTTTGCTGACTGTAATATTCGCGGTATATTTTACCCGGCTGTACGCCCAGCAATTTTTTACACCCGTTACCTCGATTGTCACCGGCACCTCGGTAGAGCCGACGAAGTCCTGCCCTAAGCTTTTCAGGTCGATTACAGCAGACAGGTCTGAAGAGGAAAGGTCCTCAATCACATTGTCGGGGCCAACGATAGTTACATCGACTGCCGACGTGGCAGGCGTGGCTGTATAACCGCCCGGCAGGTTTTTAAAATTGAATTTCTTTACCGTCTGCCTCGTGGTAGAATAGCCCGATAAATCGAGCGTCACCGTAACCTGCGTGATATTGCTGATGTTTTTACAGCCGTTGGGCAGGTCGACCTCGCGCGTAAAAGTGGTATTCGCGGGCGAAATTTCGGTAAAATCAATCGGCTCCAGCTCAACCGCTTCCAGCTTGCCGATGGTATCCTCCGGTCCGGCAATCTCGATTTCATCCGGAATCAATTTTGCAAAGCTATCCGTATGAAAGCCCGCCGGGACGTTTGTAAACGTCGCCTCCACAGGCAGCTTTTTCTTAGGCAGGACGGAAATCGTGACCGTGACCGAATCCGCGCTGGTTGTAATCAGCTCATTTTTAATCTCGCCGCCGGCCGCGTCGTACAGTATAACCTTATAGTCATTTTTATAGGCGGAGGTCAAAACGCCGTCGACCGTCCCGATGACCTCTGCGGAAGCGACCTTCAGCACCTCTGACTGCGGACCGGATACCGTAATTTTGTCCGTAGACAGAATGGGAGACGCCGCATAATAGGTCGGGTCTACCTTATATTCGATTTTATCCTGGATTTCAAGCGTTTTCTGGCTGTAGCGGTCAACGTAAACGCTTGCAAACTGCGGGGAAACCGACTCGATTTTAAATGTTTTGACGCTGTTGTTCTTTGCGGTCAGCTCCAGGCTGTAGGTATTCGGCGTCAAAATTGTATTGGCTGCCTGCTCCGCCACAACCTGAATATCTTCCTTTGTTACAGTACCGAGCGTCAGGCGGTTGCCGGAAATCTGGACGGTGGCCTTTGTATCGGCCCCCGTAAAGATGACGAGCCCGTCTTCCTTTGCCTGGTCGCTCAGCTGGATGGATATTGGAATATCTGAAATCGACGCGGTTGTGTCCACGCCGGAATTCTGCGAAAAAAAGAGCCACAGGATACAGGCCATCAAAAAAGAGAAAACAAGCAGGAACTTATTGTTCTTAAAGAGCTTATCGAGGGTAATTTTTGATTTTCCAGTTTTTTTATTTTTTGGAACAGCCCTTTTTGAGCCGAACGCTTTTTTATTTTTGCTCATGCTTCTTCTCCTTTCTCTTGGACGAGAAAATGGGAATCAGCTCCACAATGTCCGTTTTATCTGCCGGCAGGACAAGCTCCTCCAGGCGTTCCATAAGCGCCTCGCGGGTATAATCCCTTGTAAGCCTGCCGCGGTAGGCAATTGATATATTGCCGGTTTCCTCAGAAACAACAACGACGGCGGCATCTGAAACCTCGCTGATACCGAGCGCCGCGCGGTGGCGCGTACCCAGGTTAATATCGACGTCCTCATTCTTAGTAAGCGGCAAAATACAGCCCGCCGCATATACCCTGCCGTCGCGGATTACGACGGCGCCGTCATGCAGCGGCGCTTTATTGAAAAACAGGTTGCCAAACACAGAAACAGAGGGCGCGGCGTCGACAATCGTGCCGGTATCGATAATATCGCCGAGCTTGGTCGAGCGTTCAAAGACAATCAGCGCACCAGTTTTGCTGCGCTGGAACAGAATTGCGGCGTCGCAGACATCGCTGATAGCCTTACGCTGCATGGCAATCAGCTCGTCGTCCTGCTTGGATTGCAGGCTGAATTTTTTAAAGTTTTTAGAGAATTTACTTCGCCCTATCTGTTCGAGCGCTTTCCTGATTTCCGGCTGGAATACAATAAACAAAATGAGGACGCCAAACTCAAAGAAATTCTTGAGCAGGGCGGTAAACATTGTCAGCTGGAACACAAACGCCGCAAAATAAACAACGAGCAGAATTACGACGCCCTTTAAGAGCTGCTCCGCCCTCGTTTCCTTTACCAATTTAAAAATACCGTATATTACAAAAGTAATGCAGAGAATATCTACAAAATCTTTGAATTGAAAGGTCTTAATAATGGAAAGAAAAGAGCTGAAAAACGAGATAATATAATCCATGGTTTTCTTCCTTCCGTTTACTTTGGAACCCACTGCCTATTCATTTATTATTCTATCACAAAACAATCCTGTTGCAAACACTTTTTTGTCAGGCGCCGCTTTTTCTCATGCGCGCTACGCCGAAAGCCAGCCGGTCTATCTGCGCCGCATTTGTAAAGTATGAGGGGCTTACACGTACCGCGCCCGTTTCGAGCGTACCCATTGCGGTGTGCGCCGAGGGCGCGCAATGGAGTCCCGCGCGCAGGGCGATATCAAAATTGCGGTTGAGAAAATCGGCCACCGTCTCGCTGTCATAGCCCTTTACGTTAAAGGACAGCACCGGAGAAAAATAGTCTATGGTCGGCTTTTCCGTATAGAGGAGGACGCCGGGCGTATTTTTGAATCTATCGTATAAACGCCGCACAAGCTCCATCTCATGCCGCGCGATATTTTCCTGTTTTACGTTTGTCACAAAAGAAATACCCGCCTTTAGCCCGGCAATACCGGGGAGGTTCGGGGTACCGCTTTCAAATTTATCCGGCATCTCAGACGGCTGTTCAAATGATATCGAGCTGCTGCCTGTTCCGCCTTGTGTCAGGGTGGAAAGCCTGTCTGCGCAGGCCGTTATGAGGATGCCGGTACCCATCGGGCCGTAAAGCCCCTTATGGCCCGCCATACAAAGGTAATCGATATGCATATCCTGCACGTCAATCGGCAAGGTTCCGGCGGTCTGTGCCGCGTCTACCATAAACTGAATGCCGTACTCATGGCACAGCGCGCCGATGCGCCCAATCGGAAGGCGCACGCCCCAGACATTCGAGGCATGCGTACATACGACAAGCTTCGTATCCCTGCCGATAGCATTGCGGAAGGAATCGACCGTTTTGTCATTGTCGCAGGGATAAATCTTAGCCTGCGTAAAGGTAACGCCGTTTTTTTCGAGCTCATGGAGCGGGCGCATAACTGAATTGTGCTCCATGTCGCTTACAACAACGTGGTCGCCGCTCTTCAAAAGCCCCTTGAATACAATGTTGAGCGAGTGGGTGCAATTGAGCGTAAACACCACATGCTCCTCTTTTTGCGCATGAAAAAGCGCGGCGGCCTTTACCCTGCAATCATAAATTTCTTTGGAGGATCTCATCGATTGTTTGTGGCCGCTGCGCCCGGGATTTGCGCCATATACTCTTAACGCCTCATCCACCGCCCTCGAAACCTGCGGCGGCTTCGGGAAGGTGGTGGCCGCGTTGTCCAGATAAATCACGGCATGGCCTCCCTGTCCGTACGGCCAAGGACCATAATACCGTTGTCCTTTAAAATCTGTTCCGCTTCGTCTGTCCTGCGCGGAACATAAAGGCTGTAGCCGCAGCTGTATTCCCCGCTGCGTTTCGGGGTCCGTTCTATATCGGCAGAAATCCCCTCATTTAAAAGGATTGCCCTGCCTTTCATTGCATATGTGATGGAAGTCAGCATAATTAACTGCTTGCCCACATATATCACCTCGTTTCTTTTTACTACCATGATATGCAGATACGAGGGGTTATGTGTACAGGCTTGCGCGCACCCTGTACATCCATGAAAAGCAGGCATTCTGTGGTTGAATTATTATGAGAACCGCCCGCCGAAACCGTCGCCGAAATTGTCGTCGCCGGTGCTTTCAATCGTCTCGCCGTCTTCGTGGCCGAAGCCGTCGTTTATGATTTCGCCCCTGCGCATACGCAGGCGCAGCTTTTCCTCCTCCACAAGATAGGAAAGGTTGTCCTTGAATTGCTGGGAGTTGCGGATGTTTTTCACAACGAGCGTGGGCTGGAACTTGTCCTGCGCCTCTACAACGACTGTGCCAAGCCCGAACAGCTTTTGTATGAGAGTACGCGAAAGGGTCATATCGAGCACGCGGTACAGCAGGATTTCGTCTTCCCGGCTCGTGAAAAAGCCGGAATTAATCAATATTTTGCGGTTGGTGAGCGTGTACTTTGTAAAGGTAAACGGCAGCCCGAAAAGAAGCCAGCGTTTTCTTTCCTGCTGCACCACCTCCACATCGGCCGGTTTGTTCATTGCGCCCACGTTCGGGGCATTCGGCGCGTATTCTTCCATTTAAAATTCCCCTTTCTCGTTTCAGTGGTTTTATGTTTGCCCATCAGCAAAATCCGCTTATTTACGGGCTTTCTGAACGCTTAGTTGAATCATTTCATACGCGGCGCGTATATCCTTCTCATAATCCGACTTGATTTCCACACAGGGAAGCCCTAAGCCTTCGCATCTTTCTTTGAGCCTGCTGTTTGCAAAAAGAAGGGCCTGCTTATCGATATCAGCCGTTACGAGCCGCTTTTCCATTATGTTTTCGTGCGCAATGATTTTATCAAAATGCCTGTCGATATATTCCTGCGAAAAGACAAGATATATACAGGCGACCTCCTTACTAAGCAGCTTTTTTACTTTCTCGGGCGGAAGATAGCAGCCCTCAAGGATAATGTCCTGCTTATTTTCAATGCAGGTGTTTATTATCCCACTGACAACGCCCCAAAGTTTTTCTGAAATTGCGTCGCTGCCGTCGTAAACCGTGAACCCGCAGTCCTGATACCCATGGATAAGCCCCATTTTGATGTGGTCGAGGCTAGTATACGGAAAATGGTATTGCTCCAGCAGCTTCTGTGCCAGCAGCGTTTTGCCCGTGTGGGTTTCTCCCCCGATTAAAATAATCATTGCCTTTCACCCGTTCCTTTTGCAAGCGTTTTCTCAGTATGAAGCATTCCGAAAATCTATTCTCCAAACGAAATGCCAATCTGCTTAGCGGTTTTTACAACCTCGCAGTCAACCGGCACGCTCTTGAGCTTTCCCGCGACCTCAGACAGCGGCACGGGCACAACCTGGTTGTTTACAAGGGCGACCATGCAGCCGTACTGCTTTTTAATAATCAGCTGCGCCGCCGCCGCGCCGAAGCGCGTGGACAGCACCCTGTCGTACGGGCACGGGCTGCCGCCGCGCTGGAAATGGCCTGGGACGGTGACGCGCGTCTCCTGCCCTGTCGCCTGCTCGATTTCCTGCGCAATCTGGTAGGAGATAGACGGGTATTTCAGCGCGGAAAGCGCCGCCTTCATTTTCTTTTTCGGCATGGCGGCAAGCTCCTTGGATACGGCGCCCTCCGCGACCGCCAAAATAGAAAAGTTTTTACCGTTTTTCGTGCGCGTTTTGACTGTTTCGATTACGGAATTGATATCGTATGGAATTTCCGGAATCAGGATGATGTCGGCGCCGCCCGCGATACCCGCGTAAAGCGTCAGCCACCCGACCTTATGTCCCATAACCTCGACGATGAACACCCTTCCGTGGGAGGTGGCGGTCGTATGGATGCAGTCAATCACGTTTGTCGCGATGTCCACAGCGCTCTGGAAGCCGAACGTCATATCGCTCCCCCACAGGTCGTTATCGATGGTTTTCGGCAGGGAAACGACGTTGAGCCCTTCCTCACAGAGGAGGTTCGCCGTTTTCTGAGTGCCGTTGCCGCCGAGGATGACGAGGCAGTCGAGCTTCAATTCATTGTAATGCTCCTTCATCGCCTTAACCTTGTCCACGCTGTTTTCATCCACCACGCGCATAAGCTTGAACGGCTGCCTGGAGGTGCCGAGGATGGTGCCGCCGCGTGTGAGGATACCGGAGAAATCCTCCTGCTTCATCAGGCGGTATTCGCCGTAAATCAGGCCGCGGTAACCGTCGATGATTCCGTAAATTTCCAGCCCGTCGTTCCCGAAATGGCCGTAGAGCGCCTTTGCAACGCCGCGGATGGAGGCGTTCAGGCCCTGGCAGTCGCCGCCGCTCGTCAAAATTCCTACCCTGTACATGTGTCACACTTCCCTGTCCATTTATTTTTTATCCCCTGTATGGATGTGAGTCGGCAGAATCGGCGTGCCGACCGTTTTGCTCTCTTTTATCTTCTTATTCTTTCTCAGCTCTTTCTTCGCAAGCTCTGAAAATTCCGTCTGGGAATTTACCACGCGCTTGCCGCGTTTATCTATATTCAGATATGTTGTATCTGGCAGCTGGATACGCGCGTTTACCGTGTCTGACAGGTGCAAATCAAGTATTGCGAGGCTGCGTTTCTTCAGCGCCTCGTCCTCCACCGGGAATACAAGCTCAACACGCTTGTCGAGGTTGCGCTGCATCCAGTCGGCGCTGCCCATATAAACGACCGGGTCGCCAGCGTTCTCAAATTTAAAGATACGGCTGTGCTCCAAAAGCTGCCCGACGATACTGCGCACCGTAATGTTTTCGCTGATTCCCTTGAGCCCCGGAATCAGGCAGCAGATACCGCGCACGATAAGCTTTACTTTAACGCCTGCCTGCGACGCTTTATACAGCAATTCTATGATAGACGGGTCCACAAGGGAATTGACCTTGACCGTAATGCCGGAAGGAAGCCCCTGCTTTGCGTTTTCCGTCTCTTTTTTAATCATATCTTCAAAGAATTTGCGCATACCTGTGGGCGCGACGATAAATTTATTATACTCCGGCGGGATGGAATATCCTGTCAAAACATTGAACAAAGAAGAAGCGTCCGTACCGTATTCCTCCTTGCAGGTAAACATGCCGATATCCGTATAAAATTTCGCCGTGATGTCGTTGTAGTTGCCTGTGCCCATATGCAGGTACCGGCGGATAGCGTCTTGCTCGCGGCGTACGACCAGGCAGATTTTACAATGCGTTTTAAGCCCTGTCAGGCCGTAGATGACGTGGCATCCGGCCTTTTCCAGCTTTTTTGCCCAGTGGATGTTGTTTTCCTCGTCAAAGCGCGCCTTAAGCTCCACGAGCACCGTTACCTGCTTGCCGTTCTCAGCCGCCCGGATGAGCGCCGCGATAATCGGCGAATTGCCGCTGACGCGGTATAAAGTCTGCTTGATGGCAAGCACGTTTTCGTCCTCAGCCGCTGTTTTGACAAAGCGCAGCACTGCGTCGAAGCTTTCATACGGGTGGTGTACCAGCCTGTCCTTTTCCCGGATAGCGTCGAATATATTGTCGTAGCCGTAGAAGTCCGCGGGCGGGCTTACCGGCACAATCGGTTCAAAGAACAGCTCCGGCGTGCCGCAGGCCGACGCAAATTTGGAAAGGAACGTCAAATCAAGCGGCCCTGACTGCTCGTAAATCTCCTGCTCGCCTACATCCAGCATATCAATCAGGAAGCATTTCAGCTCCTCGTCGCACTTTTTATAAAGCTCGAGGCGTACAGGCTTGCCGCGCTTGCGCTTTTTAATAGATTTTTGTATTTCCTCCATCAGGTCGTCCGTTTCCTCGTCGATGTCGAGGTCGGAGTCCCTGGTAATGCGGAACGTACAGAACGCCTCGATATTATAAAGCTCAAACAGCTCCGGCAGCTTATCCATGATAATACTTTCAAGCAGGATAAACGCCCTGCCATCATTTGCGGGAAGCTCCAGGAAGCGCGGCAGGATAGACGGCACCTGAAGCACCGCGAACACGGACTCCCCTTCCTCGTCGGTCAGGCGCACAGCTATATTGAGGCTGCGGTTTGCAAGCAGCGGGAACGGCCTGCTCGTATCTACCGCCATTGGCGTCAGCACCGGGAAAACGAGCCGCTCAAAGTAGTCGCCGATAAATTTCTTCTGCTTGTCGCTCAAAGCGCTTACCGTCAGGATTTGAAGGCCGTGCTTTTTGAGTGCCGGCAGGATGGAGCGGTTGAGGCAGTTATACTGCTTTTTTGAAAAGTCATGTATTTTAGCGGAAAGCCTGTCCATCTGCTCTAAGGGCGTAAGCCCCGCCGGGTCGGGGTATGTGTACCCCTGGTGGATTTGCTCCATAATGCCCGCGACGCGCACCATAAAAAACTCATCAAGGTTTGAAGCGGTGATAGACAAAAACTTTAAGCGCTCCATCACGGGATTTTCCTTTTCCGTCGCTTCCTCCAGCACGCGGATGTTAAAATCCATCCAGCTTAATTCCCGGTTGTTGTACGGCATGGCATACCTTTCTTTCTCAGGCGCCGGTTTTTGCTGTTCTTTTTCCTTTTTTGCCACAGTTTCTTCTTTCCTTCCTTTGTTTATAACTTAAAAAGGCGGGCCCTGCCGGCCGGCACAAGTAAATGCGCGGGCCGGAGCAGACTCCCGCCCCAACATTCCTATTGCGTTTATAATGCCTTTACGCACCGCTCGACCGCGTCCAGCGTTTTCTCAAAATCCGCGTTCGTTACGAGCAGTGAAATCTGCACCTCGGATGTCGATATAATCCGGATATCCGGGTTTACCGCAGAAACCGCCCGGAACAGCTTTGCCGCAACACCCGGCTTCTGCGCCATGCCCTCGTCGAGCACGGATATGATGTAGTTGCCGCCGCTTACAATCGCCTTGGCTTTACCGCCCTCCAGGCTCTTGGTATATTCGAGCAGCCTGATGAGCGATTCGTCCCGGATGGTAAAGGAAAGGCTCGTCTGCGCACCCTGGACAGGCGACAGCGAAATAATGTCCACGTCGATGTCCATTAAGGCAATTTTTTCAAAAATCTCAGCAATGACAGCCATTTCCGCCGGGATATTGTGCAGGGAAACCAGCGTGATTTCTTCTTCCACTGTAATCTGCGGGTTCATAAAGGTCATCCCTTTCCGAATTTATTTTGATGCGAGCAGGTCGGACATATTGTAAAGCCCTGCTTCCTTTCCGTTCAGGAACACCGCCGCGTTGATGGAGCCGACGGCGAATACCTCTTTGGAATGCGCTTCGTGCTTGATGGAAAGCACCTCGTCGTGGCCGGCAAAAATAACCTCGTGCTCGCCGACGATTGTGCCGCCGCGCACGGAATGAATGCCGATTTCGTTTTTCTCGCGTTTTTTGCGGTAGGCATGCCTGTCGTAAACGTACTGCGGCTCTTTATCCATAACCTCTGAAATACCGTCGGCAATCATCAGCGCCGTGCCGCTTGGCGCGTCGATTTTCTGGTTGTGGTGCTTTTCCACAATCTCAATATCGAACGCGCTGCCGAAAACGGACGCCGCTTTTTTGGAAAGCTCGATAATCAAGTTAATGCCGAGCGACATATTGCCGGAATGGAACACGGCAATCTCCTTTGCCGCCTCCTTAATCTGCTGTACCTGCGCGGTAGAATAGCCGGTTGTACAGATGACGGCCGGAAGCTTTTTCCCACGCGCGTGGGAGAGCAGCCCGTCTAGTACGACGGGGTTGGAAAAGTCTATAATGACGTCCGCTTCCGTGTCGATTTTTTTAAAATCGTTAAAGACCGGGAAGTCATACCCGCAGTCCGTAAAAATATCCACGCCTGCACTGATGACCGCGTCTTCCCTGTCGGCCACCGCCTTGACAATCGCCTGCCCCATTTTGCCGTTGCAGCCGCTTAAAATAATCCTTGTCATTTCACATTCCTCCGAAACCGCGCTTTAAATCAGCCCGTATTTCTCCATGCAGGTTTTGAGCTTCTCAAAGTTTGCGTCGTTCATTTCAACGAGCGGCATCCTGCATTCGCCGCAGTCGAAGCCAATCAGGTTCATTGCAGCCTTGATTGGGATTGGGTTGACGTCGCAGAACATGACGTTCATCAGCTCCAGATATTTAATGTGCAGCTTTGCCGCTTCCCTGCACTTGCCGTCAAGCATGAGCTTTGTGATGGTGTGCATTTCCTTTGGCATAAGGTTTGCAAAAACCGAAATAACGCCGATACCGCCTAAGGACATGACCGGAACCGTCTGGTCGTCCGCGCCGGAATAAACGCCGAAATCATCTCCGCACAACGCAAAAATTTTCGCAATGGAGGATATGTTTTCGCTCGCCTCCTTGGTCGCCACAATGTTTTCATGCCTGGAGAGCGGTACATACGTTTCAGGCTTGATACAGCAGCCCGTCCTGCCCGGCACATTATAAAGGATGATTGGGATATTTACGCTGTCCGCAATCATATTGAAGTGGCGTACAAGCCCCTGCTGGGAGGTTTTATTATAGTAAGGCGTAACCGATAAAATAGCGTCCGCGCCAAGGCGCTGCGCCTCTTTGGAAAGCTCGATTGCGTATCTCGTATCGTTGCTGCCGGTTCCCGCGACAACCGGGACACGCTTGTTTACGCGCTCAACCGTATAGGAAATGACGTCGCAGTGCTCCTTGTCGCTTAAAACTGCCGATTCGCCCGTCGTCCCGCAGGAGATAATGGAATCCGTGCCGTTTTCAATCTGAAAGTCAATCAGCCTTCCCAGCTCGTCGAAGTTAATCGAGCCGTCGGCCTTCATCGGCGTTACAATCGCAACGCCCGAGCCTGTAAAAACAGGATGTTTCATTTCTGCAACCCCCAATTGCTTTGTATGAAATTATGTTATGGATTAATTTATCAGTCCAAATAGCCTTCCGCGCAGAGGAGCTCCGCCATCAATACCGCGCCGCCTGCCGCGCCGCGCAGCGTGTTGTGGGACATGCAGACGAATTTTATCGTATACTGCGTATCCTCGCGCAAACGCCCGACGGAAACAGCCATACCGTTTTCAAGGTTGCGCTCCGATTTAATCTGCGGCCTGTCGTTCTCCCTGAAATAATGGAGGAACTGCTTCGGCGCGCTCGGAAGGTCCAGCTCCTGCGCCCTTCCCCTGTAGCTTTCCCACTTTTTAATAATTTCTTCCATTGAAGCCTTTTTATCCAGCTCCACAAAAACAGCCGCCGTATGCCCGTCGCTGACCGGCACGCGGATGCACTGTGAAGTAATGAGCGGGCTCTGCGCGTTTACAATTTTATCGCCCTCGACGCGGCCCCAGATTTTCATCGGCTCCTGCTCGGACTTCTCTTCCTCGCCGCCGATATATGGGATGATATTGTCTACCATCTCGGGCCAGCGCTCAAACGTCTTGCCCGCGCCGGAAATCGCCTGGTAGGTGCATGCAAGCACCTTGCTGACGCCCAAATCCATCAGCGGCGCGACCGCCGGAACGTAGCTCTGTAAAGAGCAGTTGGACTTGACGGCGATAAAGCCCTTCTTCGTGCCAAGGCGCTTACGCTGCGCCGGAATGATTTTCGCGTGCTCCGCGTTGATTTCCGGAATAATCATTGGGACGTCCGGCGTAGAGCGGTGTGCGCTGTTGTTCGAGATAACGGGGCATTCCGCTTTTGCGTACGCCTCCTCGAGCGCGCGGATTTCATCCTTCTTCATATCGACCGCACAGAATACAAAATCGACAAGGGAAGCGACCTTTTCTATCTCCGCCGCGTCGATAATGACCATATCCGCAAGCTTTTCAGGAACCGGCTGCGCCATTGCCCAGCGGCCCTCTACCGCTTCTTTGTATGTTTTTCCGGCACTGCGCCCGCTTGCCGCGAGAGCCGTAACCGTAAACCACGGATGGTTTTCAAGCAGCAGGGAAAAACGCTGCCCTACCATGCCCGTCGCGCCGATAATGCCCACCTTGTATTGCTTCATCGTAAATCCTCCCAGAACCCACGCAAATTGAAAAACTTCTGAAAAAAGTTGTCAACCGGTGTATTATTTAATATAATAAGAAGAAGCAGCCGCTGCCGGAGCCTTCCCGTTGCCCCTGAGCGGCTTCCTTCCGGGGCAGTGCGCAAACGCGCTTTTACCCCATACTTTATACCATTCTAATATACCATTCTTAGTGTATGTTGTCAATTTTAAAAAGTGAATCTTTTGTGAAAGGACCTTATCCGCATGAAAACAAGCGACTTTTATTACGACCTGCCTCAGCGCCTGATTGCGCAGACGCCCATCGAGCCGCGTGACAGCTCGCGCATGCTCGTGCTCGGCAGGGAAACCGGGGCAATCGAACATTTGCATTTTTACGATATCCTGGACAAGCTCAATGAAGGAGACTGCCTGATTTTAAACGATTCGCGCGTGCTTCCGGCACGTATTTACGGCATCAAGGACGGCACGGGCGCGCGCGTGGAATTCCTTTTGCTCAAACAGGCGCGCGGCAGCATATGGGAATGCCTTGCAGGCCCCGGAAAACGCGCAAAGGCGGGCGCGAGCTTCGTCTTTGGGGATGGTATTATGACGGGCAGGGTTTTAGAGGTGCAGGACGACGGCAACCGCCTGGTTGAATTCATATGCAGCGGCGGGGAGAATTTTTTCTCCGCGCTCGATAAAATCGGCCAGATGCCCCTGCCCCCTTATATTACGGAGGAGCTAAAAGACAAGGAACGCTACCAGACGGTCTACAGCAGGGAGCTCGGCTCGGCCGCCGCACCGACGGCAGGCCTGCATTTTACAGGCGAGCTGCTCGAAAAAGCAAAGGCAAAGGGCGTAAAAATCGGCTTTGTCACGCTCCACGTGGGCTTAGGAACGTTCCGCCCCGTCAAGGTAGACGACGTTACAAGCCATAAAATGCATTCCGAGCATTACGAGGTGCCAAAGGAAACAGCCGCGCTCATCGCCCAGACGAAAAAAAACGGCGGGCGTGTGATTTCCGTCGGGACGACAAGCTGCCGCACCCTGGAGGCTGTCGCGACAGAGCACGGCGGAACGGTCGTTCCCTGTGACGGCTGGACGGATATTTTTATTTACCCGGGCTACCGGTTTAAAGTGCTCGACGGGCTGATAACGAACTTCCATTTGCCGGAAAGCACGCTGATTATGCTGGTATCGGCCTTTGCGGGTTACGACAGCATTATGAACGCTTATAATGAAGCGGTCAAAAAGGAATACCGGTTCTTTTCGTTCGGGGACGCGATGCTCATTTTATAAAATTCAGATGGGAGATGCCGCATGGCGCGCAGGCGTAAAGCTGGTTTTAAAATAGGCAATAAAGTCCCCGGAACCATATGGTTCCGGGGACTTTATTGTTTCAGAAGCAGTTTAAACCACGTTTTTCAGAGGGGAAAAGGCACATTGCGTATTTTATTTAACTGTACAGCGCAACAAGCAGACCAAATATTTAAAGGTCAGCATACAAAACAGTGGAATTGCCATCCCTGCCATTTGGGAAAACAACAATCATATTTGCTAAGTATTTCTGTATTTCCAGGCTGTCTGCATTGGTTACAACGCCGTCCCCGTTTACATCAGCCACCTCTTTCTGGTCATCAGTCAGAGTGATTGCCTTTGCCAGGTAGTTCTGAATGACTGTTGTGTCGAGTATGCTGACCGTTCCGTCAAAATTGACGTCGCCTGTCTTTTCAAGCTTGCACCACTTCATTTGAATATATATATTGTTTAAGGGGTCGTCCAAATCATCTTTTGTAACGTAAAGGAGCTGTTTGGTTACCGGCACCCCGCCGACATTTACAAACTCTTTGATAAAAGAATTTCTCAAGACGATGTTTTTCGTATCGTTTTTCTCTGCCGGAGAGGCACTTGATCTATGATATGTATTGCCGGATATGGTTAGGTGCTTTACACCCTGGAAATGTATAGGGGTGGTATGGATATTCTGAAATTGGTTATTTTGTACCGTTATATTCTCTTGAAAAATTTTATTGGCGGAATCAAAAAAATGGTCGCCAACGCCTCTTATTACATCATTGAATACACAGTTTTTAACGGTTATATTTTTACTTACCGTGTCATCGCCCTTTATTTTACAGGTTGGCCAATTTTTATATATTTCCGCTTCCCCAGTATCATACGTCAGTGCTGAGGCGCTTTCAAATTGTATGACCTCATGGTTTTTAAGGGTTGACTCGATTGTATTTTTGTCTCCTGCGCCTAAAGCGGTGTAATGTGCATAGTTTACGTTCATGCTCGACTTGTACATATAAACGATATCTCTGAATACACAGCTGCTGACCGTCACATCCTTCATGGAGTTAAGCTCGATTACATGGCCGACCCTGCCGGTATAAACCTCACAGTTTTCAATCTTGATATTTTGGGCGTGCGCAAATTTAAAGGTATCTATTATCCTGTAATCCTTTAATTGCGTACCGTTTTTAAAATTTTCACCTGTTTTTTTATTTCCAGTTATTTTTATATTCTTGAAAGACAGATTGCCCGAACCATTGTAGCCGCCGACGTTCGCGTCGCTTTCATCTGTGTTGATAAAAACCGAATAGTCGTTTTGCTTGCACAAAACTGGATTTTTAGTTTCCAATTTATCAAAGCTCGTATCGGAATAGACCCTGTACGGACCATAAACATCAAAATAGTCGTAGCTTATTTTGATGTCGAGCTTGACATTCGAGGGCTTAGCAAGATTCAGGACCCTGCTTTGAAAGTCAAATTTTACCCCATTGGCATTTGACTCTGAGTCGATTATCACTGAATTTTTATATAACTGCCATGAAGCGGGCTTTAAAACCAGCTCATAGCTGTCAATCACATTTCCTGTGCTTTTTTCCCTTGTGACAAAAGTAATATTGTTTGTTGTACCCGCAGTATTGCCGATTCTACCGACATTATTTACTCCCGACGTTACCGTTTTACTGCTGTCTATCGTCCCTTTAGAATCACGGGTTATCCATTGTATCGGCGTTGCTGCATTAACAGAATTGGCTGTAGCTATTGCCGCTAACGCAAAGATACAAATCAAAGACAAGGTTTTTAAAAAATTTTTCATCTTTATTCCCCATCGCTGTTAATTTTCTCAGGTATGAAATCCCGCGCACAATTTCTCCTCTTCCGCGTGTTCGAAGCCGCACCTGGCTGAACTATGTATGTTGTCGGCCCTGATAAATCAATTTTTCATTTTGTTCCCCCAATCTATTAAAGCATCATAACTATTTTTTTGTCTTTTCTTTTGTCTCCCTTTTTACTGAATTAAATTTTAACATTATAGTTATTATTTATATTTAATTGCATTTTTCAACCAATAATTTATTCAAATTATACCATCAATGAACTATACAGTCAACAAGGAGCGCAATTTTCATTTGCGCACATTGCAAAAAATTCAAAAAATGTTATAATGGCTTAAACTATGAGGGGCCGCCCATGAATAAAGCGCGGGCGATTTAACCAACCAGCCATATAAGCGGAGGGGAAGCTCAGAATGAAAATAGATTTTAACCAAATAGAGGAAACCTGTATCATGAATTTTCGCGGCGGCGAAAAGGAAACCATCGCGAAAATGTTTACAGACGAGCACAACCGCATCATGCTCGGCAGGCTCGTGCCCGGCGCCTCCATCGGCCTGCACACGCACGAAGCAGGCAGCGAAATCGTCTATATTTTAAGCGGAGAAGGCAAAGCGCTTTATGACGGCGGGCAGGAAACGCTCACAGCGGGCGACTGCCATTATTGCCCTAAGGGCCATAGCCACAGCCTGATAAACGGCGGCGGCGAAGACCTCGTTTTCTTTGCCGTCATACCGCAGCAGTAACAAAAAGTGAGGAAATTACCTATGTTTACGATTTTAAAAGAAGACGGCTGCGCGCGCCGCGGGGAATTTAAAACAGTACACGGTACAGTGCAGACGCCCGCGTTCATGAACGTAGCGACCTGCGGGGCAATCAAGGGCGCGGTATCCGCGCTCGATTTAAAGGAATTGAAATGCCAGGTACAGCTCTGCAACACCTACCATCTCCACCTGCGCCCAGGCGACGAGACAGTAAAAAAGCTTGGCGGCCTGCATGAATTCACGCGCTGGGACGGGCCGATTCTGACAGACAGCGGCGGGTTCCAGGTGTTTTCACTTGCAAAGCTGCGCAATATCAAGGAGGAGGGCGTATACTTTTCCTCCCACATCGACGGGCATAAAATCTTCATGGGGCCGGAGGAGAGCATGCGCATCCAGTCAAACCTCGGCTCCACCATCGCGATGGCGTTTGACGAGTGTGTGGAAAATCCCGCCCCGTATGACTATACGAAGCGTTCCGCGGAACGTACAACGCGGTGGCTTGTGCGCTGCAAGGAGGAGATGGCGCGTCTCAATTCCCAGGAGGGCACCATCAACAGGAACCAGCTTCTCTTTGGAATTAACCAGGGCGGCGTCTATGACGATTTGCGCATCGAGCACATGAAACAAATCAGCGAGCTTGACCTGCCCGGCTATGCGGTCGGCGGCCTGGCGGTCGGCGAGCCCACAGAAACGATGTACCATATTTTAGAGGAGCTAAACCCATTCCTTCCAACGGGCAAGCCGCGCTACCTGATGGGCGTGGGAACGCCCGTCAATATTATTGAGGGTGTGTACCGCGGCATCGATTTGTTCGACTGCGTTATGCCCAGCCGCAACGCGAGGCACGGGCATTTGTTCACATGGCAGGGCTGCCGCAACCTGATGAACGCAAAATACGAGCTCGACACACGCCCGATAGACGAGCAGTGCGATTGCCCCGTCTGCCAAAATTTTACGCGCGCTTACCTGCGCCATTTGTTCAAAAGCGGGGAAATGCTCGGTATGCGCCTTGCGGTTATGCACAACCTTTATTTTTACAATACGCTCGCCGCAAAAATCCGGCAGTCGCTCGACGAGGGGACCTTTGGCAGCTTCCGCAGTACCTATGCGGAAATACTCGGGAAAAGAATCTGACAGATTTTGCTTGCAAGTGGGCATAATTATGTTATAATGTTAAAAGCCAGCGCTTTGAGCGCTTATTTACGAGAGGAATGATAAATTAAATGAAGAAAAGAATAGCTTTGACCATCTCAGCCATCGTGTTTTTGATGGTGACGCTTTGTTCCTGTATGCCCACAACGGCCAGCGGTTCCGGTGGGGACGCCGCAGGTATGGGCGGCGGTTCTATGTGGCTGATGATTCTTGTTTATGTAGCGATTTTCGCGGCAATTTACTTCTTTATGATACGCCCGCAGTCCAAGCGCAAAAAACAGGAACAGGCCATGCGCAACAATCTCGAAATCGGCGATGAGATTACGACCATCGGCGGCATCATGGGCAGAGTCATCAGTATCAAGGAAGAAACGGACTCCATCGTGATTGAGACGGCAGCCGACCGCAATAAAATCCAGCTCAAGCGCTGGGCAATTTCCACAGTCGATACCATTAAGGACGAACCGGCGGACGATAAAGCCGCGAAATCCGAGGGCGGCGGCTTCTTCAAGAAAAAGAAGAAAAAGGACGACGAGGAATAATCACGCGTTCCCGCGTATAATCCCCTTTCGTTTTGCATACCTATGGAATGAGAAATCCTTCCATAGGTATTTTTTATGCCTTTTGGAGCGGTGAAACAAGACAGAACGGGGGCCTTGCTGTGAAGGGCAAAGAAAATAGTATGAACAAAGGCGTAAAGGCGGTGATGTTCGGCGCGGTCGGGGGGCTTGTCGTCTGTACCGCTCTGCTGCTGATTGCCTCGTTCGCGCTTGCCCAGATGAAAAGCGTGCCGGGCAGCGCGATTGGAACCATCACCATGGTCTTTGGGGCGTTTGGCGCGCTTGCGGGCGGATACATTGCGGTGCGTATAGCCCGGTGCCGAGGCATGATGTACGGCATTCTGACAGGGCTCGTGCTCTTTCTCGTCGTCGTCATTGTCGGCGTGTGCAGCTCAAGCGAGAGCGTAACGATTGCGACGGTCATCAAGGGAATCGCCATGCTCCTGTCAGGCGCTATCGGCGGAATTGTAGCCGTCAACAAAAAACAGAGGGTCAGATAAGCAAAAGCCTCCGGGACATTGTCCGGAGGCTTTTTTGTTTTGCTCACACATTTTCGGCTCATGCATATGATGATAACAGGGGCTTTGATTCGGACAAGTCTCCAAAACTATTGTACAAGCCCAAAACCTGAAAGGAGCATAATGAGTAAAGATGAAAACGGCTACAAGCCGTATGGCCCGGTTGAGCCGATAACGGTCACCGGACAGTACCCAAACGCAACCATCACCTATTACGATATCTATAAGGATGATACGGACAGCAGAAAAGATACCAGCAACAAGGTACAGTTTTTACAGGATGCCATCCTGAAACAAAACCTGCTGCATTACTGGTCGCAGCTTGCATACCAGATATTCAAAAGCAATTCCAAAATCTATTTTGACCATGCCGGCAACGGCTGGGACAAGGATTTTGGAGAAGATCATTATATGGATTTGATTTACCATTTGCAAAACACAACCTCAGATAAAAAAGTAAAAAGCACCGGGCTGACCTACTGCAAAAATCTTAAAGATGTCCAAAAGGCTGCTGACAGCTCTATTGCCGATTTTATTGACCGTAAGGTCAAGGCGGATGACTTCAAAAAGCACAGCCCGATAGATGAACTGGACGACGATACGCAACGGGATGTCTTTTATACCCTTGCAACCATCTATGACCGGTACGGTGGAACCTTCCAATACGCATATGACTGCTTTGGCATTGCATTCTACGATTTTGAACTGAATATTCTAAGCGACGGTACGCTCATGCATACAGCCTTGGGCAATATGACACTTGAAGAAGCCATTGAAAAAGGAAGTACCGTACCGGGCTTTTCCTACAGCGCTTCCCCGGGTAAAAAAACGACAAGCAGCGTCACAAACGGAAGCGCGCAGGATGTTGCAAGCGAACAGACAATAAAAAAGGATATGACCCTGACTGACTCAAACAGTATGACAAACACAAAGGAATACAGCTTTTCTGAAATGATTGGTGCAGACTTTGAGGTATCGAAGGTATTGCCCCACCTAAAAATCACCGCACGGGTCGAATTCACTGCGGGACAGGTGCTTTCCACCGCATATACGGAAACAAAATCGGTATCTGAAACAGATTCCCAATCTGCCTCAATCAGCCTATCTGTTCCCGCGCATACGGAAATCACGATAGAACAGGAAACGACAGGTTCTACCGTAACGCTTTCCTACGACTGTCCTGTTTCCATTAGCTATAAAACGGCACTTTTCGCACTTTGCGGTACCTTCTATGACGACAACTGCCTAATCCAGTCCTTCACGACGGCTGGATACCACCAGCGGTCGTTTATCAGTATGTTTGGCAACGGCAGTCAAAATGCAATTGAGAACCTGTATAGCAGGGCGGTCGTCAATAAAGACGTACCCGGAAACGACAAAGCCTCCGCCACAACCTGTGGAAGGGAGTATGACGAGGATGATTGGATGAACAGCCTTGACTGGAATAGCCTTTTTAAGAATAAAAGCAAGCCCAAAAGCAAGAATATCGATGAGTCGAAGCTTTCTACGACGGAAGAGCTGGTAACACAGCTCACCAAAAACGCACCCATGTCACCCACCGGCGGTACGCTGGCGAGCGAGGCGACAAGTATCCATTCCACCGTATACGACGCAGTCGCGCTGTATCATCTGAAACGCATCAAAACAATGGATGGGACTGTGGAGTACAACATCGGACTTGGCGACATCATCTACGCAAGCAATATCGGCCTGCAGGGCTTTAATGAACAGGGCGTCTTGTATTATGGATTTTCCTCCGACAAGGGCCGCTGGAGCCTTGTGGACGAGGACGACAACGAATTGGAGGACGACAGTATTGCCGTGCTGGAAACCGACCCTGCCTCAGGAATTGTAACCGTGAAAGGCAAGGGAGCCGGTACAGCCTATATGAAATACTGGATTGACGAGGGAGCCTACCTTGCAAAAGACGGCGTGATGGCGACAAACTCCAATATTTCAACCGCCCGTATCAAGGTAATCGTCCATGATACAAAGCTTGACGGTACAATTAAGGTAAAGGGCAGCGTAACGGCATATGCCGATGACGAGCCGCTTAATCTAGATACCCTGGATACCATTACCGCTTATGTGTATGACGAAACAGGACGAGAGATTTCTGTCCCTGTGATTTGGGAAGCACAGGAGCTTTCAAGCAGGGGAATCACTGTAGAGCACAATAAGCTTACCGTAACAAAAAAAGGCGATTTCCACATTCGGGCGGCTTATGAGGGAATACACTCAAACTGGGCGTCAGTTACCGCTCTCGACCATATACCGCTCGATTAAAAACACAGGAAATGCCTCCGGCTCGAGCCGGAGGCATTTTTTAGTTCCGTGTGGTTTATACGTCGCCCGAAAGGCCGTCCGCTACGCCCAGCAGGGCAATCCCGACCATAACGAGCAGAATGATGAGATACTGTTTTTTTGCAAGCTTTTCCTTGAGGAAAAGGCGCGAAAGCAGCACCGAGAACACACAGTAGGACGAAATCATGGGCGCCGCGACAATCGCGTTGTCCGCAATTGCGAATACATAGAAAAACTGTCCCGCTGTCTCGCACAAAGCGCCCGCGCCCTTGACGCGCTCGTTCCAAATGTTGAATTTCTGTTTCCTGATAAAAACCAGATAAATAAACGCGCCGATTGCGCACAGTAAAAATGTTAATTCGTAAGAAATATTCGCCTGGTCCTCGGACAGCCAGTTGTCCAGCACAAGCGCGTCCCCGAACGTACCAAGCCCGTCGATGATACAGTATAAAATAGGAAGTAAAATCGCGATAAAGCTGATTTGGTACTTTTTATCGATGACGACCTTCCGCCTGAGGCGCTCCTTCTCGTCCATATGCCGCTCGTAAAGGGAAAGCAGCAAAATACCGCCCAGGATGCAGATGACGGCGACAATCTGGATAACGCTGATTGTCTGCCCCAAAATGAAGAAGCAGAGCAGCACGGTTACGGCGCCGGAGGAATTGCAGATGGGTGATGACACGGAAAGCTCCATATACCGCAGCCCTGCGTACCCGATTGTCATAGACAATATGTACATAAACGAAACGGGCAGGTATTTGAGCATATTAATCGGCTCATAAACAAAGCCCGGTTCCGTGTTCGTCTTATAGATGGTATAAATAATCGCATGGATGCCCATGACAAGGCCGACCATAATGACCATGCGCCAATGGCTGTACTTGTCCCTGGGGTTGGTGCCCATTTTGGAAAACAGGTCTGAGCCGCCCCATGCAAGCGCCGTAATCAGGGAAAAAATAAACCACATTGTTACATAACTCCTCAAACAAAATCAGGTGCCATTATATCATAAAGAACCCTTCAGAACAAGTTTTTTATTACGGGTTTCGTCATTTTTTACCGAATATGTGTATGAAACCTGTTTTGACAAAAACAAGGGAGGAAACCAAAGGTTCCCTCCCTGTTATCTATTTTATCTATTCATCAGTAAATTACGGCAACCTGCCCCGCCCCTACGGTACCGGAAAGCTTACCGCCGGCAACAGTGAATTCTGTGTCAGTCAGCTTTTCTTTGTAAGAGCCGTCCGCAAGCACCGTGGTGACGTCCTTAAGCGCGGCGTCCTTGCCGCTTACATTTATAATCACCGCGCCCTTATCGCCTCTTTCAATCATAACAAGCTCTTCGTTGTCCATCGGGTTTGAAAGCGTTTCGCCAAGCCCCGCCATTACGTTGCGGAAACGGTTGACCGCGGCAACCTCTTTGTCCTTGAACAAATCGCTGCCCTTTTTGCCGATTTCATTGTTTCCCCACTGGTCGTCGAGATTTGCGCCCGCGGGACGGCTGAAGAACAGCGGCGTGCCGCCGCTTCTTGCGGCAATCAGCGCCCATGCCCATTTAATGTCCTGCTCGTCGAGCTGCGCCCAGGAGCCGTCATTGCAGTAGTTGTCGTGCGATTCCACCCAGGTCACAAGCTTGCTTTCATCCACGCCGCTCGCCGAATAATTCGACCAGTTTGCGATTTCAAGCGATTTGTTGATGATTGCGCTGCGCACCTGCCCGCCATAGGAGGACGCCGTGACGCTCATGATTTTGGAGTAATCCTTGATGCGGTCCGCGCCGCCCTGCAGGATTTCACCGTACTGGAACTGTGCGCCGTTATTTAAAACAACAGTCCAAAAGTCGCTCGCGTAGGATTTGTCGTCGTCAGGAAGCTCTATGTGCTTTGCCGCGTCATAGCGGAAGCCTGAAGCGCCCGCCTCGATACAGGATTTCAAGTATTTCAGGATGTATTGCTGTACGCTCTTATCCTGCGTATTGAGGTCAATGAGCCCGAGCAGGTTGCCCTGCGTCGCCTCTTCCCTGTTGTTATAGTTGCCTACGCCGCCGTTTTGATGGAACGGCTCATCCGACAGGTTCAGTACATTTTCAGAGATTGCGTTAAAATCACTCGTCATATGGTTGACGACCGCGTCAACGATAATCTTAATACCATATTTATCAGCCTCAGCGCACATTTCTTTAAATTCCGCTTCCGTGCCGAGCTGGTAGTTTCCAATTACATAATCGGTTGGCTGGTAATGGAAATACCATTTGCCCTTGTTTGCGCTGCCGTCCTTGTCCTGCAGCTGCATGCCGCCGTTGTCGCCGACCTTGCATTCGTTGATGGGCGAAGTCTGGATGGAGGTATAGCCAGCCTGCGCGATGTCCTTCATATTTTCTTTTATAGTATTGAACGACCAGCACCATGCATGCAGGATCGCACCGTGCTGTATGTCGTACGCAAGCTCATATTCGCCCCGCGTAGCGAGCTGACTGCCGGACTGCGGCTGCGTTTCTTCCTCTGACGCAGTACTGTTTTCAGCGGACGGCGCCTTGGAAGCTCCGGGGCCGTCGTATGAGGAACACGCCGTTACCGAGAACAGAAGCGCGCACGCTAAAAGCAAAGCTAATACTCTTTTTTTCATATGGTACATTCCTTTCAGGTTGGTTGTCTTTTTGAAAAAAGCTTTCAGTGCCTAAGTATAGCAACAAACCGGAAAATGGTAAAGGAAAACAAAACAAACAAAAGAAAGTTTGGCGTATTCCATAAATTAGAAGACATCAATTATTCAAGATGAACAAAACAGGTTTTCATCGGCGAACGACAAAAAGCTCCCCGCGAAAACGCGGGGAGCTCCTGTATCATAGGAAATCAGACGATATACGAGGGGTCGAACTCATAGGTGCCGAATCCGTAATGTCCCTGCGCGTCCTGCTCTGATTTATCGCAGTAATAGCCCAGGCTGTCGGACGCCTCTGACAGCGGGATATCCTGTGTCTGCTGGCCTTCGCCGTTGCTAAAAATGATATTGTCATATTCGCTCAGGTCTATGGTTATGGAGTAAATCTCTTCCCCGTAGCTGTTCTTGCCGATAGAGGTGAGCTGTTCGCCGGGCCACGCCTGATTCATATGCTCGTCAGAGGTGCGCCATGCATACGCGTAAACATTGCCCCAAAATACGCTGTTCGAGAAATAAAGCGTGACGACCTGGCTTTCCGGATTGGTCGGCTGCGGGTCTGTCGGCTGGGGAGCGGTTGGCTGTGTCGGCTCTGGGTCTGTCGGCAGGGGCGTTGTCGGAGCCTGTGTCGGGTCCGTCGGAGGGACGTCGCCGAAAACTTTGCCGATTTCAAAGTTCGTAGGCATTTTTGCAAGATATTTCTGGATTTCAAGGATATCGACCAAGTCGATTTTACTATTGCGGTCAACGTCGCCGATAAAAATCTGCCTGTCTGTCAGACGGATTTTCGCCGCGAGATAATTCTGCATAACCAAGACGTCCGCAAGAGAAATCGTCCAGTCGCTGTTGATGTCGCCGAGCATATAGCTTTCTCCGGGATTCGTCGGGTCACTGCCGGGATCCGTCGGCTTTGTGTCAGGATCCGTCGGTTTTGTGTCGGGGGTTGTCGGGGGTTCAGTGCCGTCGTTATAAACATAAACGACGTTCTTTGTGCCGACACCCCAATTACCCTGCGGCGCGCCCATAACCAGCACCGGCTCGCCGGCGCCGGATAGCCCCTGGGTGGTGTAAGAATCGGAGGTCGTGACCTTCGTGCCTTCAATCACCTTATCATCCGCAAGCTTTTTACCAGACTGGTTGATGTAGCTTACGACAATCTTTGAGTTAAAGGAGGTTCCGCCGTCCTTTACCCAAACCTCGCCGGTCGCTTCGTAGCCGGGTGCGTTTTGTCCGGGCTCCTGCTGCGTGCCGGAAGCCTTGCCGTCTGTAAACATCAGCTTAGCCTGCGGTACATCTACTTCCGGATAGGTAAACCAGCCGGCGCCCATAGAGGAATCGGCCGTCATCTTCGTTCCGGGCCATGCGCCGGTCAAAAGGACAAGGTCGGTGGAATCATCATATGCATAGATATAAGGATTTGCCCAGCCATTGCCGTTGTAGTAGTGGACCTTGAGCTTATCGTACGCGGACGCCTTATATGTGTAGGTGACCGTCGTATCGGCGGAAATCGTACCAAACGCGTTGTTCGGGAACTTCGTCGTATCGAGCTCATAGCCGGCAATCGTCTCATGCTGCTCGCTGTAAGGAACGCCCTGCTTTAGCTTCTGTGTCTTGGCCTGCATAAGGTCCTTACCCGTACCGTCGACATATTTGACCGTCAGCGTATAGCTCGGGATGGAATCAGGCGTATAGTAATAGGTGACCGTCACGTTATCCGTCACTGTTCCGCTCGTAACGCCCTCGGTCTTTACGAGGTTATAGTCGAACAGGATATCGCTGTCCGGCTGTGTCCTGTAGGTGGTGCCGACCTCATAGTCGGAGTTGATTGTCTTGATGACCTCGCCCGTCTTCTGGTTGATGTGCTTGACCGTTACGGTCTTATAGGCCGTTTCCGGAATGGTAACCTTGGCAAAGCTCTCCGCATCGACAAGAACCATAGCGGACCTTGCGGGAACGCTTACTGTTGAGCCGGTTGTGCCGAGGCTCTTGGTGCCTGCCTGCGTGCCGTTTGCAACGATTACCCAGCTGGAGGGAAGCGCAGCGCCGCTCTGCACCTTGAGGGTGAGGGTCTTTGCGGAGGTCGTGTTGTTGGTCAGTACCGCTACCGTGCCCCATTCCTTCGATGCGTTCGCCGTCTTGTTCAGCATCGTGTAGCCAATGGCGCTGCCGTTTTCGACAAAATAAGTTGTATTTCCGGAGGCCGTCGTCGGGTCGCGGAACGGGGAATAATTCGCCCTGATTTCCATCAGGCCCTTATAATAGCTGACCAAGTCGCTGTAGCGCTGTACCCTCGTCCAGTCGATTTGGTTTACGCTGTCGGGCGCGTTATAGCTGTTTCCGTCGCCATGCTTCGTCCTTGCAAACTCTTCGCCCGCCAGATAGAACGGGATACCCTGAGAGGTGAGGACAATCGCGGCGGACAGCCTGTTCTGTGAAAGCATGGTGTTGCTCGTCGTGTCGTAATTCGCAAGGCTGTTGGATTTTAAAATCTTATCCCAAAGGGTCAGGTTATCGTGCGCTGAGTTGTATGTGACGCACTGGGAGGGCTGGCGCGACCATTTGCCCCATGTGGAGCTTGCGCCTCCCATCATACCTGCCTTGATATCGCCTGTTACGGTTGTGGAGCCTTGGATATAGCCCTTCGTCGCGTCGTCTGTGCCGCCCTTGAGGCCGTTCCTGATTTTATCGCTGAACATGCCGACGCGCTCGCTCACCTTGGAAGCATTGTCCATTGTGCAGGCCTGGGAGCTTGCGATACCGTTGGAATTCCAGTCGGCCATCCACGGCTCGCCGTATACGATGATTCTCTGGTCGATTGCATCGAGCGTAGTCCTGACCTGGTTCATCGTCGTGATGTCGTGGCAGCCCATCAGGTCAAAGCGGAAGCCGTCTATGTGGTATTCCTCCGCCCAGTACTTGACTGAATCGGTGATGTACTTGCGGAACATCGTCTTGTCGGAAGCCGTTACGTTTCCGCAGCCTGAGCCGTTTAAGAACGTGCTGCCGTTCATCCTGTAATAGTAGCCCGGAACCGTCTTCTCAAAGCTGGAAGCCGTGGAATACGTGTGGTTGTAAACAACGTCCATGATGACGCCGATACCCCTGTCGTGCAGGGCCTGAACCATCTGCTTGAATTCCTTAATCCTGACCTCGCCTTTGTACGGGTCTGTGGAATAGGAGCCTTCCGGAACATTATAGTTGACCGGGTCATAGCCCCAGTTGTACTGCGGCTTGTTGAGCTTGGTCTCGTCAACGGAGCCGTAATCGTACACCGGGTTCAAGTGCACGTAGTTGACGCCCTGTTTTACGAGGTAATCCACGCAGGTGGAAATGTCGTCCGTGCCGTTGACCTTTGTGCCGCTTTCCGTAAAGGCAAGGTATTTGCCTTTATGCGCGTCGCTGACGCCGGAAGAACTGGAGATAGAGAAATCGCGCACCTGCACTTCCCAGATGACCGCGTCCGTCTGGTTTTTCACGAGCTTGTGGGAATCGCTGTTCCAGCCCTCGGGATTGGTCGTGGAAAGGTCGATGACCATCGAACGCTCACCGTTGACGCCTGTCGCGACGGAATAAACGTCCTGCGTCTCGTTCGTTTTGCCGTTCACGGTAACAAGGTATGTGTAATATGTACCGTTCAAGTCGCCGTTGATTTTGATGGACCAGACGCCGTTGGAGTTATCCTTCGACATGTCCTTCGTCTCGATTACCGCTGCGCCGGCCTCTGCGTCAGAGCCGGTCGTATAGCGCTTAATCTGAACCTTTGAAGCACTCGGCGCCCATACCTTGAACGTCGTTGCGGCCTTTGTGTAGGTCGCGCCCAGGTCGCTGCCGTTGTAGGTGCTGTAGGGCTCCGTACTGTTCGTGTACGCGCCAGTTGCTTCGTCTCCTGTGACAGCCGCCTGCGTGGGCAGTACCATAACGGAAATCGTCATGAGCACACACAGGAAAGCCGCTAAGAGTTTTCTTGCTTTCAAAAAATCCTCTCCTTTGTTGCAGTTCAATGGACGAGTTTTACTTCTTACCCAAAAGCTTTTAAAAACTCGTCCATTCTTACTTAAAATTATAACATAACACAATAAAAAGGAACACACATTTTTTCCAGATAGATGAACAATCTTTCCCTGTTTTTTTATTGCAATGTGAATAAAAAATGGCATGTAAACGTTTTCAAAGAAAGGAAACAATACGAATGGCCCGGTATATGGTTTTTCATAAAAAATAGGTTAACTAAAACTATATTTTCTGTTCAAAAAACTCCCGCTGCTTGAAACACAGCGGGAGCGGCTTCATGGAAATTAGGCCGGATTACGAAAAAAAACAATACGGAATTTCTTCGGTTTTTCAGGTATTGTGCTGGAATAAAGCGATTCCATAACATCCGAAAAGGTAAGCGTATCATCTTCGGACAAAACGACGGCCGTGCTGTCCTTCGGAGGAATTCCGTCTGCCCCCCTGAGCGTCAGCAAATATGGGTACGGCTCCGGCTTTTGTTTGCCTGCGCTTTCATCAAAAAGGTAATAAGAGCCGTTTTGATGGTATAAATCAAGAAAATAAGGCTTGGCTTTCTCTTCAGAATAGAACTGCGCAATCCGTATATAGGCGTTCTGTCCATCCTGTACGCTTCGGGTAAATTTGTTCCATGCGTCCCGATTTTTGGAGTCCTCCAAATCGAGCATTACATAATAGCCCAAGCTGCCCGCTTCCTCCATCGTACAGCTTCCGGGCACGTCGGAAAATCCGGTGTATAAGCCCTGCGCGTCTGTCGGGGGGTCCATCTGCCCAGCGCCGCCCGAACAGCCTGAAAGCAAGAAAAGCACCAGGATACACAGATAGGCCGCGGCACGCTTCATTTATACCGCCTCCTTCTTTGAGGTATTATTCAGCAGAACCATTATGCCATAGGTTATGGCGCCAGGGAGCAGAATTACCAGCACGTCGCAGGGGGAAAACGGGGTTTGCAGGACCGGGCTGAAAAACCATCCGCTGCCAAAGGAAAACAGCTTTCCGCACATAAGCAGCAGCTCGCCGCAATACATGGCGGCTGTAGCAAGCACCGCCGTTACAGCGGGTAAAGCAATGGAAAACGACCTCCTTTTTCCATATAAAACACTTCCAAAATAGGTTCCGGCCGTTACGCCGAGCACGACAAAGAACAAGCCCGTCAAAAACGCCGACAGCGGCGAAATTGAGAGCGTCCCGCTGCGGTAAAAGGCTGTCAGGCACGCAAGCACGCACAGCCCAATAAAAACAGAAATACAGATAAGCTGCACTATCAGCGGCTTTTTTCTTGCTTTGTCGCCTGTTTTAAGCATATGGGTAAAGCCGTAAAGCAATATGACGACCGCGGCGATAATTACAACCGCGATAAAATAGAAGTGCGCCTTAAACGCTGGATTGTTTTGTGCAAAGGCTGGCTCCCCTATCGCGCGCAGAGCCTCCGGCGTCGCAGCGCACAGGCTCATCTGCCAGGAGCTTACAGGCAAAAACTCCGTCTCATACCCGGTAATGACCTTTATCTGCTCAAAAAACAACTCCCCCGCTATAAAAACAAGGACGCTGAAAATTGTCGCCGTCCAAAGGGAATGCCGCTTGAACACACGGTAAAACAGAGGCATAAGCAGCGCGGCTAAAATAACAGCGATGCACATAGGCGCGTAAGGGATGACATATTTGGGGTAGTCCTCCGCTCTGACAGCGCCCTCAGACATATAGTAGAGCAGCGTTTTTACACCCATATATATCGGATAGGCGCTCGCCGCGAGAACCAGAAAAAGGGAAAGAAAATAAAAGGATATATATTTACGTTTCATGACGTCCTCCTTATACGGCGGCGTTGGTCAGCAGCGCGGCGGCGAACACCGCAATAAAAACGGCGCAGCAGGCCGCGGAAAAGACGGTCATTTTTTTGTATGACAAAATGCTTTCAACGCGCACCCTCGTTTTCGCGCCGCCGAACGCTGAGGCAAACACGGTTTTTTTCTCCCGGATTCCAATCAGCGCATACGCGTAAGCTTTTTTCTGTCCGTCCCCGCATATTTTCAGCACCTTTTCATCGCAGGAAAGCTCCATGTCGGCAAAAAAGCAGCGGAGGAAAACCCATGACAGCGGGTTAAACCAGTGAAGGCACGCCGTAACGACAGCCACACAGCGCAGCAGGTTGTCGCGCCTTTTGATGTGTACCTGCTCATGGAGCAGTACGTATCTGCGCACCTCCCCATCAAGCCCAGCCGGCAGGATGACCTTCGGCCTGATTACGCCGTACACGGCGGGGGCGGTGATCTTCGGTGATTCATACACGTTGCCCGACAGCCTGACCGCGTCCCTGATTTCCGCCTTTGTAATGAAGTAAAGCGCTGCCGAAGCGAGAAAGAGCGCCGCGAATACAACAAGCCAGACTAGGCCGGCAATAAAAAACAGCTGCGCAATCCGTTCATCCAGGAAGGTAAACGGATTATAAGTTTCAGCAAGCGTTATGCTGTTGAGTATTGTTAAGGAACCGCTGTCAAGCACAGGCACCGACCTTAACGTAAACCAGGAAAGCACGCGAAACAGGCTGAAATTGCTTGTAAGCCCGAACGGCAGCCAAAAACGAAGCAGCGGCACCATCCAAAGGACATACGGGACAACCCGGGGAATCCGCCTGATTTTGCGCAGCAGTAAAATCAAAAGCCCCGCAAGGGACGCGCTGATGCTCATATTGAGCACCCAGTAAAAGAGCTCGCCAACCATTGGCCTCACCGCTTTTCTATCATTTTTTTCAGTTCCTCAAGCTCCTCGCCAGTCAGGCCCTCGTCCTCCAAAAAAGCGGAGAAAAACGCTTTCTTAGAGCCGCCGAACAGCCGGTTAATCAGTGTTTTCGTCTCTTCCCTCGCAACGTCCTGCCTGCGAATCAAAGAAGCACACTGGAAAGCGGGCTCGCTTCGTTTGACCGCGCCCTTTTCCACCAATTTTTTAATGACGGTATAGGTCGTATTTTTATTCCACCCATAAGCCTCCTCTGCCAAGAGGCTCAGCTCCTTGGCCGTTGTGGGCTCCTGCGCCCAGAGCAGCTCCATAAGCTTAAGCTCGCTTTCAAACAGTTTGATTTTATCCATTGGTTCCGCCTCCAGACTATTCTGTTCGTCTATATACTATCACAATAGTCTACAGTTGTCAACCCCTTTCTTTGACGGAACCCGGCGCACTTTATCAGGTTGCGTTTCATATACTGATACCACGGCAAAGCCGCCTATTCATATCATTTTGCGCTGCGGGCGGCCGATTCTATTATATAAGGGAGATTTGCTATGTTTTATGTGAAATCAAACGACGGCGCGAAGATAGCCGTTTACGATTTAAAAAGAAGAGGCTGCGACAAGGCCATCGTATTAGTGCACGGGTGGCCTCTGTCCCACAAAATGTTCGAATACCAGATACCCGCGCTGCTTAAAGCGGGATACCGCGTCGTAATGCCCGACCTGCGCGGCTTTGGCGAGTCGGACGCGACAGCGTGCGGTTACGATTACGACCAGATGGCGTCCGACCTGTACTGCGTAATCCAAGCGCTGGGTTTAAATCGCTTTGCGCTGCTGGGCTTTTCGATGGGCGGGGCAATTGTAACAAGGTATATGGCGCTTTATAAGGGCTGCGGCGTGTCAAAGCTCTGCCTGCTCGACGCCGCCGTCCCCTCCTACAGCAAGACCGCGCGCAACCCGTATGGGAACGCCGTGGACGACACAAACAAACTCATCGCGCTCGGCTGCCGCGACAGGCCCGCGCTCAACAAGTACTTCGGCAGTATTTTCTTTGAGCAGAAGCATTCCGACGCGTTCATGGATTGGCTGCTGCATGTCAGCAACAGCGCTTCCGGAATCGGGGAAATGAAATCGCTCATATCCCTGCGCGACGAGTGCCTGTTTGACGACCTTGCCCGTATACATGTGCCTACAGGTATTTTCCATGGCCGGGAGGATAAAATCTGCCCGTTCGGCATGGCGGAAATCATGCACGAAAATATCCGCGGCTCCAAGCTTTTCCCATTTGAAAAAGCAGGGCACGGCGCGTTTTACGATGTGCTCGAGCAGTTCAACTGTACGCTTATACGCTTTCTTGAAGGGGAATGCTGAATACTTTAGCGACATAAAAAGAGGCGGGAGTTTAGCTCCCGCCTCTTTCGGCTTTTTATTATTTGTTACTGCGCGTAGCCAAGCTCAAACGCTTTCAGGTTCATCTCGACAAACTTTGCCGGGACAGTTTCCTTTATGGTGTCGAGCCAGACCTGCTTCTCAAGGCCGAGATGCTTTGCCATCACACCGATGAGCACAACGTTTACCGCCTTTACCGAACCCGCCTCTTCCGCAAGTGCAAGCGCGTCGGCCTGCACGAGCTTAACGCCCTTATCGGCAAGCGCCTCCATAATGCCCTGCGGGTATTCCTTTGCCCCTGTAATGACTGGCATTGGATCGATTGTCTGCGTGTTCGAAATAATAGTCCCGCCCTTCTTTAAATACGGCAGGAAGCGCGCCGTTTCAAGCTGTTCAAAGGACAGGATGTAGTCGGCCTCGCCCTCCTCGAGAATCGGGGAATACACCTTTTCGCCATAGCGAACATAGGTGACGACGGAACCGCCGCGCTGGCTCATTCCGTGTACCTCAGAAACCTTTACGTCATTCCCCATGCGCAGCATGGCGTTGCCCAGAAGGCGGCTGGCAAGCAGGGTGCCCTGTCCGCCGACGCCGACAATCAACACTGATTTTACATTGTTATCCATAATTTGTTTCCTTCCTTTCCGGGCTTACTGCTCAATGGCGTGCTTCGGGCAGAGGCCTTCGCAGATGCCGCAGCCGACACATTGGGTATGGTCGATTTCAGCCTTGCCGTCCTTCATGCTGATGGCGGGGCAGCCGATGCCGAAGCACGCCTTGCAGCCGATGCATTTTTCTTTATTGACGGTAAGCGCGGGCTTGTGCTTAACATATTTGAGCAGCGCGCACGGACGGCGCGAAATAATGACGGAGGGGGCGTCCGCCTCCAGCTCTTCTTTGATGACGGCCATCGTCTGCTTCAAATCGTAGGGGTCTACGACCTGCACCCTGTCGATTCCGACGGAATGGCAGAGGTCTTCCAGGTTGACGGCAAGCGCCGGGTCGCCCTTAATATTATAGCCGGTCGTCGGGTTCTGCTGGTGGCCCGTCATGCCGGTAATGGAGTTATCCAGGATAATCACGACAGAGTTTGTCGCGTTGTACGCAATGTCTATGAGTCCGGTCACGCCGGAATGCATGAAGGTGGAGTCGCCGATGACAGCGACAGACTTTTTCTCCGCCTGCGCGCCGCGCGCCTTATTGTAGCCATGCAGCGCCGAGACAGATGCGCCCATGCAGACGCAGGTATCCATCATAGAAAGCGGCGCGGACGCGCCGAGCGTGTAGCAGCCGATGTCGCCGCTGACATAAACCTTACATTTTTTGAGCGCGTAGAACAGCCCGCGGTGCGGGCAGCCGCAGCACATGACCGGCGGGCGCATGGGGATGTCCATGTCGAGCGCGTCGCTCTGGGGCTCAACGCCCAAAATATTTTTGCGGACGATATTCTGTGAAAACTCACCGCAAAGTGAGAATACCTCTTTGCCGATTGGGTTCAAACCGATTTTCCGGCAATGCGTTTCGATAAAGTCGTCGAGCTCTTCGATGACGTAGAGCGTATCGACCTTAGCGGCGAAATCCTGTATCAGCTTAACCGGCAGCGGGAACACCATGCCAAGCTTTAAATAAGAGGCGTTTTCGCCGAGCGCTTCTTTTGCGTACTGGTAGCTCATGCCGGAGGTGATTACGCCGATTTTCGTGCTGTTCATCTCCACACGGTTGATGCCGGAGGTTTCCGCGTATTCGGCCAGGTCCCTCGTGCGCTGTTCCACAATCACATGCTTTTTCTTTGCCATCGCGGGCAGCATCACGTTTTTCTGCGGGTTTTTCTCATAGGGCTTTAAATCGAGCTCCTGCCGCTCCCCCAGCTCTACCAGGCTTCTGGAGTGGGATACCCTTGTGGTCAAACGCAGCACGACAGGCGTGTCGAACTGCTCGCTTATTTCGTAGGCAAGCTTTGCGTAGTCCTTACATTCCGCGGAATCCGAGGGCTCGAGCATTGGTACCTTTGCCGCCATCGCGTAATGGCGGGAGTCCTGTTCATTCTGCGAGGAATGCATGCCGGGGTCGTCCGCCACGGCGAGCACCATACCGCCGTTTACGCCGATATAGCTCATCGTAAAGAACGGGTCCGCCGCAACGTTTAAACCGACGTGCTTCATCGCGCAGAAGGAACGCGCGCCCGCAAACGACGCGCCGGCCGCGACCTCAGCCGCAACCTTTTCATTCGGCGCCCATTCGCAGTCGATTTCATCGTATAGCGCCGTATATTCCGTAATTTCGGTACTGGGCGTACCGGGATAGCTCGACGCAATTTTCACGCCGGCCTCAAATAATCCCCTTGCAACGGCTTCATTGCCGAGCATCAGCTTTCTCATACAATCAGTCCTTATATGTATTTCATCTCTTCACGGGCTCCGCGAAGTTTTGCACCTTATCTTTATTATTTTACCAAACAGGCCAACTGAACACAAGACATAATTTCTGCAAAGTCAGTTCCCAGCGTTTCTCAAATCGAGAATGCGCTTCGCCTTGCCCTGAAAGCGCTCAAGCGTTTTCGGCTCGACGAGCGTGACCTTGGTTTCAAGCCCCAGAACGCTTTTAAGGCGGTCGTGTATTTTCTTCTGGAGCGCCTCAAGCTCCCGGAAATTGACAAGCAGGTCGCCGTTTATCAGCTCGACCTTGACCTCCAGGTTATCCTTGAAGTTCGCCCTCCTGACGATTAGCTGGTAGTGCGGGCCGATGGCTTCCATTTCAAGAAGAACACTTTCAATTTGTGTTGGGAACACGTTAACGCCCTTGATAATGAGCATGTCGTCCGTCCGGCCCATGGTCTTTTCCATACGCGCGTGCGTCCTTCCACAGGCGCAGGGCTCATATGTAAGCTTCGTAATATCCTTCGTGCGGTAGCGCAGAACAGGCATTCCCTGGCGGGAAAGCGTGGTAACGACAAGCTCGCCGACCTCGTTTTCGCCTAAGACGCCGCCTGTGTCTTTATTGATAATCTCAGGAATAAAATGGTCTTCGGCAAAATGCATGCCGCAGCGGTATTCGCAGTCGCCCGAAACGCCGGGTCCTCCGATTTCCGTCAGGCCGTAATTGTCCGAAACGCGGATTTGCAGGTTCTGTTCAATCTGGCTGCGCATTTCGGGCGTGCACGGCTCGGAGCCGAGAATCCCAAGGCGCAGCTTGTAGTCGGACATCGGGTAGCCGGAATCCTTGACCGCTTCACTCAGGTACAGTGCATAAGACGGCGTTGCGACAAGCCCTGTCACGCCAAAATCACGGAACATCATCAGCTGCTTTTCCGTGTTCCCTGACGATGCCGGTATAACGGTCGCGCCGATTTTTTCAAGCCCGTAATGCAGCCCCAGCGCTCCTGTAAACAGGCCGTAGCCGAAGCTTATCTGGATAATATCGTCTTCGGTCGCGCCGCCCGCCACCGCCACGCGCGCGACACAGTCCGACCATATATCGATGTCCTGCTTTGTGTAGACGCCGACGGTCGGTTTGCCAGTCGTACCGGAGGAGGCGTGGATTCTGACGATATCCTTCATTGGAACCGCGAGCATACCGAACGGGTAATTGTCGCGGATATCGTCCTTCGTAGTAAACGGGATATACTGAAGGTCTGAAAGCTGCCTGATTTTTGAGCCGTCGAGCACGCCGCATTCAGTAAGCCTTTTATGGTAAAACGGGATTTTGTTGTAGCAATAGGAAACCATCGCCTTAAGTTTATTGAGCTGCAGCGCCTCAATCTGCGCGCGCGGCATGGTTTCAATATCCTTTTGAAACATGAAATAAACACTCTCCTTATGGCAGCCATACATCGGCGCGCCATTGACTTTTTCATCAGCCATTCTTATTGTTCTTAAACGCATGGAAGCATTGCATACGGCAACCCATATGCAATGCTTTGCGTTTTTTATCCTGCATGAGAATAACGTTATTTTATATTATATCATAAACCGACAGCGTTTGCGGTAGAAAAAAGCATCGCGAAATTATGCAGTGTGACGAATCAGCGCGTTTTGAGCTCCTTTTTGTAGCTGTCGTACACCTCGTCAATCTGCGCCTGCTTTTTATTTTTGGTAAAGAGGCTGACAAGCGGGACGAGTACAAGCCCCGCAATCATTGCAATTGCGCCCCAGTTGATGGGGGAAGCGAGGTTCAGCGGGAGTGATGCCGCCGCCTTCGTAAGCTCAGGGAAAAAGCCGAGGTTGAACAGGAACATAGACACAACCGTAATACCAACACCGCAGATAAAGCTGGCCCAGCACGCGGTCTTCGTGACCTTGCGGGAAAACAGCCCATAAAGGAACGGCGCGAGGAACGCGCCCGCAAGCGCTCCCCAGGAAATAGACATCAGCGTAGTGATATAAGTGTTCTTATTGAGCGCGATAATGACCGAAAGCAGGATGAACGCGGCGATAAAGATGCGCATGATGAACACCTTTTTCTTTTCGCCGGCCTCTTTTCCCCTTTTTTTCATAAACGGCAGAATCATATCGATGGTAAGCGTCGAGCTCGATGTGAGCACCAGCGACGAAAGCGTAGACATGGACGCGGACAGCACAAGCACAACGACGATGCCGAACAGCAGCTCGGGTACCGCTTTGTTGAGGAGCGTCGGCATAATCATATCAAACACGGGCTTGCCCGTTTCGGGGCTTGCGATTTCTCCCGCCGTTGTAAAGAGCCTGCCAAAACCACCGATAAAATAGGAGCCGCCCGCAACGACGAGCGCAAATATTGTAGAGATAACCGCGCCGCGCCGGATGGCCGGCTTATCCTTGATTGCGTAGAATTTATGTACCATCTGCGGCAGCCCCCAGGTACCGAGCGACGTAAGGATAACGACGCCGAACAGGTTGATTGGGTCAGGCCCGAACAGGGTATTGAGCGTATTCTGCGGCACGCCCGCGTCGGAAATTTGCCCAAGGCCAAGCAGCGCGCTCGAAATACCGCCCTGGTTGGAAAGCACGCACACGACGACGGCCGCAATTCCGCCGAGCATGATAATCCCCTGGATAAAATCGTTGATTGCCGTCGCCATATAGCCGCCGAGGATTACATAAACGGCTGTGAGCACCGCCATCACGACAATACAGATGGAATAATCGATATGGAACGCCTGCTCAAACAGGCGTGACAGTCCGTTGTAAACGGAAGCGGTATACGGAATCAGGAAAACGAACACGATGAGCGCGGAGGAAAGCTTGAGCCCGCGCGAGACATAGCGCTTTTCAAAATATTCCGGCATAGTAGAAACATTCAAATGCTTTGTCATTACGCGCGTACGGTTGCCGAGCACCGCCCACGCAAGCAGGCTGCCGATTATGGCGTTCCCAATGCCAATCCATGTAGCCGCGAGGCCGTAATTCCAGCCGAACTGGCCGGCATAGCCGATGAAAACAACAGCCGAAAAGTATGACGTGCCGTAAGCAAACGCCGTCATCCACGGCCCGATGCTCCTGCCGCCAAGCACAAATTCTGAAACGCTGTTTGTCTTCCTTCTGCAATAAAAACCGATACCGAGCATCACACAGACATAAACAATCAGCGTAATCCACATGACCATAGTAATTCCCCCTCTTGCTTTACCGATTTAAAGCTTTTACCTAATGAAGTTTAAAACGAGGTTTATTATACCTTGAAAACCGAAATAAATCAAGTAAGTAAATATGATTTCGTCGAATTGTCCCAGATAATGGAATTGCTTTTGTGGAAAGCGTACAGCCCTCCCCTGGCTGATACTCAAATAAAAGCGGCACAAGCAAAAAAGGACCGGCATTGCCTGGGCAGCTCACTTCTTTCAGCATTGCTGGTGTTTGCCGCTTAATCACAAAGGGTTAACCGGCGGCCAGATGGGGCCTATATGAACAAAAAAGGGGGTACGGGCGGCATGGCGCTGCGTTACGACATAAAAAAGCCGTTTGACTTTTGCACGCGCTGATATTAGAATGATGCCGGGAACATGAACATAATAAATAGAACTTGAAACGGGAGTACATATATGGATAATAATTTTGTGAATTTAACACCTGAAAATCTTGCCTCCGAGCATTTATGCTGTATTATCCGCAGTAAAAAGCCCCATCCGGGTGTAGAGGCAAAACGGCAATGGCTTACCGAACGTCTTAGTGAAGGCCATGTATTCAGGAAGCTAAACGAAAAGGCCACGGTTTTTATTGAATATGCCCCTCTTGAAACGGCGTGGGTACCTGTTACCGGCAGCAATTATTATTATGTGTATTGCCTGTGGGTTTTGGGCGCTTACAAAGGAAAAGGGTATGGGAAAGCATTGATGGAGTATTGCCTGGCAGACGCCAAAGCGAAAGGAAAATCCGGTGTTTGTATGCTAGGCGCAAAAAAACAAAAGTCATGGCTTTCCGACCAGTCATTTGCGAAAAAATTTGGCTTTGAGGTCGTTGATACCACCGATAACGGCTATGAGCTGCTTGCGCTCTCTTTTGATGGGTCGGCGCCGATGTTCACGAAAAATGCGAAAAAGCAGGAGATTGAAGGGCAAGAGCTAACAATTTATTATGATATGCAATGCCCTTATATTGAGCGAACTATCAAGAAGGTCAAACAATATTGTAAGGAAAACGGCGTTCCCGTGTCTTTTATTCACGTTGATACGCTGCAAAAGGCGAAGGAATTGCCCTGCGTTTTCAATAACTGGGCTGTATTTTATAAAGGGAAGTTTGAGACAGTAAATTTATTGGACGGCGCTTCCTTAAAAAGAATTCTCAGATTATGAGCTTACAAGTTATGTTTTACGGGGGTACCTCGTTTCGCTTGATTGGTATACAAAGCGTGCCAGCATACAGGCAATAAAAAAGCAGGGAGAAAAGCGTCATGCTCCTCTCCCTGCTGAAACGTTTGCTCATACTGCTTTGCGCATCTGGGCTAATGATTAATAATTGGTGGCGCGGATGCGGAAATAGGACTGCGGATGCGCGCAGACGGGACATACCTCCGGCGCCTTCGTGCCAATTACGATATGGCCGCAGTTGCCGCACTCCCAAACCTGAACGCCGGCACGCTCAAAAACTTCGCCTTCGTTTACGTTCTTAAGCAGCGCACGGTAACGGTCCTCGTGCTCTTTTTCAATTTTGGCAACCTCAGAGAACAGGTAAGCGATATGGTCAAAGCCCTCTTCCTCCGCTTCCTTTGCAAAGGTCGCATACATATCGGTCCACTCGTAATTCTCGCCCTGCGCGGCGGATTCGAGGTTTTCAGCGGTCGTGCCGATGCCGTCAAGCAGCTTAAACCAAATTTTTGCGTGCTCCTTTTCGTTGTTTGCCGTTTGCTCAAAGAGCTCGGCTATCTGAACGTAGCCTTCTTTTTTAGCCTTAGACGCAAAATATGTATACTTGTTTCTCGCCTGCGACTCCCCCGCAAAAGCGGTCAGCAGATTGGCTTCTGTTTTTGAACCTTTTAAATCCATGTGAAAAACCCCATTTCTTCGAAAAAATTAAAATTAAGAATCATTCTCAATTTATGTCTCTATTATACTTTTTATGGCACAATTTGTCAAGAAAAAATTCCACTTATTTACATAAAGTTCATACGGTTACTGCTCTTTTAAAAGCGCCTCCAGCTCTTCCAGGGATAATAGGCAGTTAAGCATCTCAAGCATGGCTTTTGTGGACAGGTATTCCGGAAGCTCAAGCCTTTGGAGCAGCTTTCCGCGCTTTTGCGCGCTGTTTTCACCGCCGGAAAGTCCAAGCCGGTAAAAATCCTCACGCGTAATAGAGGGAATGCGCATTGCTTCCCCTTCGCCGCATTCCGCGCCGCTTTGCCGGATGGCCTTTAAAAGCGTCTGCTCGTCCATGCCCTCTACGCCGAGCGTCCCTTCCTTGGAGGGGGACTGCTTTCTCTTTTCTTTCCCTTGTATAGGAGGAATATAGGCGTTTTTTATTGTTTCAGGCGGGACCAGGCTTTTTAAATAGTTGCGGATTACAAAGCCCGCGCCGTCGCTGTCGGTCAAAATGAGCAGCCCCCGCGTCTGCGCCAGCTTTTTGATAAGGCTAACCTTTTCTTTGTCGCGGAAAACGCGGAATCCATTCGTCTCAATAATCGGCGCGTCTATCAATGCGCTCAGCCGCATTTTATCGTATTTTCCTTCAACGACTACCGCCTGTTTTATCTTAATCACCGGGATACTCCTTTTTTGAAATCATCAGCAGCTTCGCAATCAGCTCCTGGAGCAGCAGGGCGTTGTCGCGCGGCGTGCTTTTCATTAGTTCATCCGTTTCGGCCAGAACAGAAAGGCTGTCGCGCAGCGCCTGCGTCGGCAGCTTCTTTGCGTAGCGCTCCGCTTGGTTCAGGCGGAATTCCTTACGCTTATAATCATATATTCCCGCGGCGTCCTGCGCCTTCCCGCCGCTTTCTATGACGGCGCGCACCCTGTACATATCAACATAGGTGGAGGAAAGCACCGCCAAAATACTGATAGGCTCCTCCCGCTGGTAAAACAGCTGGTCTAACTGCCGGTAGGCGTTGTCGCAGTCGCCCGTTACCACGTATTTCGACAAATCGAACACGCGCGCTTCAAAATTTTTGACGACGGCCTGCTCGATTGCCTCCCGTGTAATTTCCCCGTTGTCCGTAAAGGCACAGAGCTTATCAAGCTCATTGCGCAGGTTCTGTAAATCCGTCCCGCAATAGGAAACAATGCGCCCGGCATCCGCCTGGTTGAGCGCCGCACCGCGCTTGAGCGCCCAGGTAACAAGCTGCTTTTGGAGCGCAATCTCCCCCATTTTGTTGAGCTGTACGGCGTTGCCAAGCTTCGTCAGGGCGGCAAGCAGCTTTTTGTTTTTGGCTTTGCCCATATCCGGGTTGGCGGTAAGCTGCGCTACGACGACCGCCGTGTCCTGGGGAATGTTTTCCAGCAGCTCCATGAGCTTTGAAAACTCTCCGTCCGAAAGCTTAGAAGCGTCCGCGTCCGCAATGCCGACAAAATTCCGTCCGCCCATAAACGGGACGGCTCCAGTTGCGACCGCGATTTGGTCGATATTATCGAGCGTACGGAACGTATGGAAGGAAAAATCGGACGGGTGCTTCCCCGCGATTTTTTCCACCAGCTTGTCATAATACAGCTTGATTAAAAACTTTTCATTCCCGTACAGGTAATAGAGCTGTCCGGGCGCATCTTCCTTAATCGCCTTTTTCAGCTCGGCTTCCGTAAGGCTGGCCATATTGTCACTCCCCCTCAGGGCTTATATAGTTGAATCAAAGTGTCCCCGTTTACCGCCGGGGCCGTCAGGCGCTCCTGGTACGGGGCAAGCAGCTGCGCAATTACAGGCGCTTTTTCATCACTGCTTGAAATTACAGTACACCCCGCGTTTAAAAATTCAATATGCTCAGGCGGGTCAGATACAAGGCAGATATCGGCTTTACGCCATGCCGCGGGAATATCCGCAAAGCTTCCTCCGTCCGGGCAGACAAGCAGGCTCCTCTGTTTTGTTTGCACGAACGTCCAGACATTGCCGCCGTAAGCTGCCGTTTCAAGCTTAACGTCGCCCCATAGCAGGACGCGCCTGCTGTCATGAAAGCTATCAATCCGCCCGTTAATTTCCGTAAGGTCTTCCTTGAGCGTTTCGTTGCTGCTTGTATCATATAACAAAATGTTTTCCACGTCAATTTCATTTGTCAAATCCGCAGCGTAGCTTTTGAGCCTTTTCCCCGAGGTAATCAGCATAAAATCGACCGGGTCCGATTTTTCTTCATAATACCGGAAAAGGGGCGGATTGTACCGGTTCCCACCGCAGGCGAGCAGCGCTGTTTTTCCGTTTTTTTCAAGCACGGCACAAATCCCGTCCCCCGCGTCGAACACGCGCAAATTCACGGCGTTCCACTGAAAAGCAGTATACGTCGCGCAGCCGCACAGCAGCACCAAAAGCGACAGGGGAACGATGAGCTTGACCGGGCGAAACCCCCGCTTACTCAAAATACCCACCGCAATCATCAGCAGCGTTGCGGCAAACCAAAGGTTTAAAAATTTCTGGTCTATGCTGATATATGCATAGGGAAGCTTTGCAATAAACACGGCGGTTTGTATCATATAGGCGCTAATACACGTGGCGGCAAACGCGAACGGGAAAGCCAAAAACGACAGCGGCCCGGCAAAGCTCAGCAGCACCATCGGCAGGCAGCAGCATAAAAGAAGCTGCGCCGCCCAGACAAGCAGCAGGTTTGACAGCAAAAAATAAAGAGAAAAAGAGGCAAACGCATAGAGCATAACCGGGAAGGCCGCCACAGTCGCGCTTAAGGAAACGAGCAGGACAGAAAGTACAAAATGTACGGCTTTCCTGCCAAAGCGGAGCTTTTCAAGCTTGCCGCATATGTAACCATCCATCGCCGGGAAAAACAGGATAATACCGAGCGTAGCGCAAAACGACATCAAAAAACCAATCTCCCCCGCCGCAAACGGATTGAAAGCCGTCAGGACGAGCGCAGCAATTCCGATGGAATTGAGGGAATCGCTTGTCCGGTTGAAGAGCTGCGCCAGCATATAAACAATCAGCATAATACCGGAGCGCATGACGGACGGCGTAAACGCGGTCAGCGCCATAAAGAGGAGGATTCCAACAATCGAGACAGCCGCGGCAAGCTTTTTCCTGCGCGTAAGCTTGAACAGGATAAAGTAAACGCAGCCCTCCACAACGGCCATATGCAGCCCCGAAACCACAATCAGGTGCCCTGTTCCGGATTGATTGAAATCCTCCTTCAAATTTTGGTCGAGGCAGTATTTATCCCCCAGTAAAAGGGCGCTGGCAAGGGACGCTTCCTCTGACGGCATATAGGTATAGATTTTGCCGGTGACGGCCTTCCTTGCGCAGAGCGCGTAATAGTAGGGCGGTTTTTCCTGCGTTTCCCTGACCGAAACTTTCCCGCCCTGCTGTACTGCCGCCAGCAAATAGATACCTTTTGCCATGTACCTGCCGGAGCTTCCGGCCGCCGGCTGGTAAAAATCCGCCTCGCAGGTTACCTCGTCGTAAAAGTCCGCGTCGATGGGGTTTGACGATGACAGGAGTATTTTGATTTTCTGCGGTACGTCCGGCAGCTCTATTTTGCTCGTCTCAAGCTCATAATAAAAACGGCCGTACCGCTCATAAGGCGCTTCTGAAATTACGCCTGTAACCCTGCCGGCTTTGCCGTCCAGCGCCTGTACAGGCACAACCCACATTTGCACGGCGAGAAGGTAAAGAACAAAAGCGGCGCACGCCGTAATAAGCGCGGCAGGGACCGTTTTTTCCTTTCTCAGCTTAGAAAAAAAGAGGGAAACGGCAAAGCCCGCCGCAAAAGCGCATGCCAGGACAGCGCCCGCGCGCGCACCGAATACAGAGGCCGACGCAAGCGCCGCTAAAAACGTAATTCCGATTACAGCAAACGGGCGTTTCAATCCTATCCCCCCTCTAAATATAAAAGAGGCGGGATAGCTCCCGCCCCTCGCCGTGTACGAAATTCACATTCCGCCACGGCTGTCTTCTATTGATTTTGAAAGAAAAGCGGAAGCGGTTCCAGAAAAACAATATCGCTTCGTTTTGCCGCGTCCCCCTCAGCAAGCACACAGGCTTTACCTGCGATTTGTCCGCCCGCCATTTCCACTAGGCGCTCCAGCGCGTTTACCGCCTCGCCCGTGCTTATCACGTCGTCAACAATGAGCACACGCTTATTTTCAAGCTGCCGCGCGTCCTCGCCCGAGAGGTAAAGCTGCTGGACGTTTTCCGTCGTGATTGTTTTGACCGGAACAGAAACCGAATTCGTCATATAAAGCTTTAAACCCTTGCGCGCAGCCACATAGCGGCCTTTTTCCTGCCGCGCCATCTCATAGGCAAGCGGAATCCCCTTGGCCTCCGCCGTCAGGATTATATCGTGCGCCGGGCAGCGCTTAAGAAGCGCTTCGGCCGTTTTCTCCGTGATTTCCACATCGCCGAACATAATAAAAGCGGCTATGCTCATGTTTTCATTGACAGGGCAGAGCTTTAAGCTGCGCTCACACCCGGCAATTTTCATTTTATAATACCCATCCATACCTTTAAAGCCATCCTTTTTATTTCAGTCATACCATCCTGGTATTGAGCTTTTTACCGCCGAGCAGATGGAAATGCAGGTGATGCACGGTCTGCCCGCCGTCTTCTCCGCAGTTATTTACAATACGGTAGCCGTTTTCAAGCCCCAGCTCCTTTGCGATTTTAGGGATAACTGCATAAATATGCGAAATAACCCGGGTGTTTTCTTCCGTCAAGTCGTCGGCGCTTCCTATATGCTCCTTTGGGATAAACAGGACATGCACCGGCGCCTGCGGCTCCAGGTCATAAATAGCAAGAATCTGGCCGTCCTCATATACCTTTTTGGAAGGAATCTCCCCATCTACAATTTTACAAAACACGCAATCCATTTATTATCAATCCTTTCTTCCTCAGGCTGCCATCTTTATTTTAACACAGGAAAAAAGGTTCGTAAAGGTTTTTATTGTCACTATTGCCTTATCATGGTATACTGTATAAAAACAGAGCAGAAATACTGTCGGCCGCACTGCATTTACAAGAGATGTTTTTTACAGTTTGTATATTAATTACTAATTGTATATTTTTTTGCTTGTTCGGCAGTAATCGGCAGTAAAATAAAAAGGATGAATGGAAAGGAATGAACCGTATGGAAAACAACTCCCCTAAAGGGAAGGGAAAAGAACAGGACGTATTTCGGCGCTTTTTAGAGTACCAGCCAGCCGAATATATTTTTGCCGCGTTTGCGGCGGCTTTTTGCGGCGCAAGCGCGTTAAGCCTCTTTATGTCGGGCGGCCAGCCATTTACTGAACTTACGTTTTCAGGAGCCCTGTCGCAGCCGGCTTTCCTGATTACGCTGATTCTTATTTTCGCGCTCCTGCTCTTTATATCCCAGGCCGTCAGGAGCAAACAGGTTACGCCCGCGGCACTGCTGGCTTTTTCCGTGCTTTACGGCGGCACGCTTGCTTTTTATAACGCAGACAACATTTACTTTAACATCGGCATTGCGTTTGTACTGTTTTTAATTGTCGCCTGGGTGATGAAGGGCGATAAAATCGGCTTGCAAAACATCAGGCTTTCAAAAAAATCCGTTTGGATTTTCGCGGGCGTGGGCGCGGCCGCTTTTACGGCAATCGTGGCCGCGGTTTGTATCGCGCGCTATCAGGCATATGTAGCGCATACCTTTGATTTTGGTATTTTTACGCAGATGTTTGAAAACATGCGTACAACCGGAATGCCGGATACCACCGTAGAGCGAAATGTGCTGATGTCCCATTTTGGCGTCCATTTTTCGCCTATCTATTATGTACTTCTCCCCTTCTATATGATTGTCCCCCGTCCCGAAACCCTGCTTGTCCTTCAGGCGGCGGCTGTCGCAGGCGGCGTTTTTGCGGTCGTATTAATCTGTAAAAAGCTGGGCTTATCCAAAAATATGACCGTAATGTTCTCTTTTATCTATCTGCTCTTTCCGAGCCTTGCAAACGGCTGCCTCTACGATTTCCACGAAAACAAGTTTTTAACTGTCCTTCTCCTCTGGACCGTCTACTTCATGCTCGCTAAGCGTACCGCTCTGATGTTTGTTTTTGCGGCGCTGACGCTGATGGTCAAGGAAGACGCCGCGATTTACATAGCGGCGCTCGCCCTATATCTGCTGTTTTCACGCAAGGAATATTGGAAGGGGGCTGTTATGCTGGTCGCGGGCGCATTTTATTTTGTGTTTGCCGCCAGCATGGTTTCCGCGTTCAATGTACTTGGGGAAGGCGTCATGTTAGGCCGTCTTGAAAATTATATCCCACAGGGCGGCAGCGGGTTCCTTTCCGTGGTGCAAACCTGCTTTTTCAACTTTGGTTACTTTATATCACAGGTGTTTACTGCAGACAAAATCATGTTCATTGTTTGGATGCTGCTGCCTGTTGCGTTTGCCCCCTTTATGAACCGCAAAAAATCAATCCTGCTGCTTTTCATTCCCATGCTTGTTGTGGATTTGATGTCTAACTGGCAGTATCAGTATGATATTGACTTCCAGTACACCTTTGGCGCAGCCGCTCTGGTTATTGTAATGGCCGCCTTAGCTGTTGCCGGGATGAAACGTGAAAAGCGCCAGACTATCGTTGTTCTTTCTGCCGCCCTGTGCGTTGTAATGACGTTCTCTCTGACCGTACCGCGCATGAAGACCTTTCTCTCCTACGAGGCCGCCAACAGGACGGCTGTAAAAGGGTATAACGAGTTAATCGCGGAGCTTCCAAAGGATGCCGAGATAACAGCTAACGGGTTCTTTGTCCCACACATGTATGATTTTAAGAACCTTTACAATTACCCGAACCTGTATGGCGCAACAAAGAAAACGCAGTATCTCCTCGTTTCCTCCGTTGACGTAGCCAGCAATAAAGACGGGCTGAAAACTTTTATTGGGACCGATTATGAGCTGGTTAAGTCCTCTGGCAATATGCAGCTTTATGAAATGAAATAAACTTTATATCCTAAAAGGGCGGGGCACATTTTATGCCCCGCCCTTTTTATTAAAAATTGTAACTTAATTTTCTTTTTTAGACTTTGCCGTGATTTTCTTTTCTGTCCCATTTATAATACGCTTGATGTTTTCCCTATGTTTAATAAATACGACCAGCCCTACGCCGAACGAAAAAGCCGTACCGAATATGACATAAAGTATGGTACGCGGCTGCGCAGTTTCAAGACTTGGTAAATAGTCCAGAAAATAAGTAAAGCAGAAGGTGAAAATCGGGTAAAAAACCGCGCTTACAAGCGAAGCCTCAGAGATAATCTTCGTAATCAGGAAGACAATCAGGAATACGGCGATTACCGCTAAAAATACGCGCCAGTCGGCTACAAGCATCAGCGCGGCCGCTGTAACGACGCCCTTTCCGCCCTTAAATCCAAAGTACACCGGAAACATATGGCCGAGGATACAGCAGAAGCCGGCAATATATTTCCCGTAGCTGACCAGCTCCTCCGCTGGCGCCGCGTTCTGCACAATCGTGGAAAAAATCAGCCCGCCGAGCGCTACCGCAAGCACACCCTTTAAAAAGTCGAATACAATCGTAAATACCGCAGGGCCCTTGCCCACCGAACGCAGCACGTTCGTAAAGCCCGCGTTTCCGCTGCCCATTTTGCGGATATCCGCGTTTTGGGCCACCTTTTTTGTAATAATGATGGAAAAGCTGATGCTTCCAAGCAGATAAGCGACAAGCATTGTTGAGAGGATTTGCAGCCAGCTGCCTGACAGCACGGAAAGAACCGTATCAGCCATATCGTACCATTCCTTTCAAAATAAAAGGTTATCTATATTTATTTGTCGCCGCGTTCCCTTATGACAAAGCGCACAGGCGTACCCTGCAGCTCAAAGGTTTCCCGGATACGGTTTTCCAGATACCGCTGATAGGAAAAATGGAACAGCTCGGCGGAATTGACAAAGCAAACAAATGTAGGCGGCTTTGTGGACGCCTGCGTCATGTAAAAAATTTTCAGGCGCTTCCCCTTATCGGACGGCGGCTGCACCCTGGCGGTCGCCTGAGCGAGCAGGTCGTTTAACAAACCGGTCTTGATGCGCATAGCGTTCGAGTTTGCCGTATGCTTAATCATCTCAAAAAGCCGGTCGAGCCGCTGCCCTGTTTTGGCCGAAATAAAAACCATCGGCGCGTAGGACATAAACGAAAAATCGGTTTCGAGCTTTTTACGGTACTCGTTCATCGTTTTATCGTTCTTTTCCACAGCGTCCCATTTGTTGACAGCAATAATGCACGCCTTGCCCGCCTCGTGCGCAAGGCCGGCTATTTTGGAGTCCTGGTCGGTAAAGCCGTCGACCGCATTTATCATTATAACACAAACGTCGCTGCGGTCAATCGCCATTTTCGCGCGGATAACACTGTATTTTTCAATCGCGTCGTCCACCTTGTTTTTGCGCCTGAGCCCCGCCGTATCGGTCAGGATAAAACGGCCGTACTGGTTTTCCACCTCCGTATCGATGGAATCTCTCGTCGTACCCGCCACATCGGAAACGATACAGCGGTTCTCTCCCACTATCTTATTGACCAATGAGGATTTTCCAACATTCGGCCTGCCGATAACGGCGACGCTTATGATTTCGCCGTCCTCTTCGTCGCCCGCCTGTTCCGGCAGGTGGGAAAACACCACTTCGAGTAAATCGCCCGTGCCATGGCCGTGAACGGAGGAAACCTGGATTGGGTCGCCAAGGCCGAGGTTGTAAAACTCATAAAAATCCGCGTCAGGCTCGCCCACCCTGTCGCACTTGTTGACGCAGAGCACAACCGGCCTGCCGCTCTTTTGCAGCATGGACGCGACCTCCATATCGGTCGCGACAAGCCCCGCCCTTACATCAGTGACAAGGATAATCACATCAGCCGCGTCGATGGCAAGCTGCGCCTGTGTACGCATCTGGGAAAGGATGATGTCGTCCGAATACGGTTCGATTCCGCCCGTATCGACGAGCGTAGCCGTACGGTTCTGCCACTCTACCTCTCCGAAAATTCTGTCGCGCGTAACTCCGGGTGTGTCGTCCACAATGGAAATACGCCTGCCTGTCAGCTTATTGAAAAGCGTGGATTTTCCCACGTTTGGCCTGCCTACAATCGCAATTACCGGTCTTGCCATAAGTCACTCCTCCTTTTTTCTTCCTAAAATCGCACGGAACAGGGCTTCCCCGTCGTTTGGTACCGGGGTCAGCTTAACAGCGAGCGCCTGCTCTGCTTCCTGTGTGGATACGTCGTCGAGGAAAATGTCTCCCTCACGCCTGAGCATGACGCTTGGTATCAGCAGCGCGTCGCCCAAATCCCTGCCTTTGAGCTGTGCAATCAGGTCGCCGCCTGTCACAAGCCCGCTGACATTGACGCCACCGCCGAAAAAGTCGTTGCGGATACCCACGACCTCAATAAATACGCCGGGGTATTTATCACGCATTTGGGACAATAATGCACGCAAAAACGGCGCGGCCGAAGTCCCGCTTGCAACCGTAACCTTACGTTTGAGCGTTTTATCGCCCTGCTCAAGTGAGAGCGCGCCTTCCAACTCGTCCTTCATAAGCGCGAGCAGCCCCACACCGTTTTCCAGCTGGTCAAAATCCTCGTAAAATTCGGCCGGCGGAATCTCCCTGCCCGCCTTTAAATAAAACTCATCGGCTGCAAACACGATGCGGCTTCCGTGCTCCTTCACGCACCTGTCGCCAAACTGTTCGATAAGCGCGAGCGTCTGCGCCGCTGTTTCCCTGGTATAAGGGATAAGCGGGTACAGCCCCTCGCGGTATCGCGTCAGTCCAACGGGGACAACCGCGATACACTCGACCGACGGGTACAGCGCCTCCATATCCGTAAGGCTGCGCAGAAGCTCCTCCCCGTCGTTTATTCCGGGACAGGATACAATCTGGCAGTTGAGCTTGATGCCCGCCCGGGCCAAGCGCTGCATAATGGAAAGCGCGCTGCCGGCAAAGCGGTTTTTCATCATCTTCACGCGCAATTCCGGATTGGTGGTATGGACAGATACGTTAATCGGGCTGATGTGCATCTTGATAATACGCTCAATTTCGTGCTCGCTTAAATTCGTAAGCGTAATGTAATTGCCAAACAGGAAGGAAAGGCGGGAATCGTCGTCCTTAAAATAAAGAGATTTACGCATCCCCTTCGGCAGCTGGTCAACAAAGCAGAAAATACACTGGTTTTTGCAGGATTGCTGCTTGTCCATGAGATATGTCTCAAAGGTTAGGCCGATTTCCTCATATTCACGTTTTTTAATCGGGATGGCACGCGTTTTTCCGTCTGTTCCCTGAAGCTCCAGCATAAGCTCACGGTTCGTCTGGTAAAAGCGGTAATCTAGCACGTCCATAATATCGTTTCCATTGATGGACAGCAAAGTTTCGCCCGGCAGGATACCCTGCCGCGCCGCCGCGCTGCCTTTCGTAACCGATTGTATGATAACCGCCAACCTGACCACCTCAGCCGAAAAAAAATAGAGAAGGATCAGCTCCTCCTCTATCTTCGGGAAAATTCAAAGAAATTATGCTTCCTTTTTAATAACTTCCCTGCCGTTGTAGAAACCGCAGTTCGAGCAGACTCTGTGAGCCGTCTTATACTCGCCGCAGTTCGGGCACTTCATCAGCGCGGGAGCTGAAATCTTCCAAACATTGGAACGTCTTTTATTCTGTCTTGCGCTTGAGGTTTTCCTCTTCGGTACTGCCATGACCGGCACCTCCTTGTACAATACTATGGGGAATACATGGTGCGTATTCTAATTCATCAAGTCTTTGAGCGCCTCTAAACGAGGGTCAATCCTGTGTTTGCCGCAATCACACGCTGTTTCGTTGAGATCCGCCCCGCAGTCCGGGCACAGCCCCTTGCAATCGGGCTTGCACAGATGCTTCGACGGAAGCTCCAGCAGAATATCGGCTGTCGCAAGCTCGTCCAGGTCGAGCTTGTAATCGGGCGTTTCAACATAATCGTCGCTGCTGCTGCCGCTTAGGGAAACGACAAGCGTATGCTCAAACTGGAAAGACATATCGCGTGCCGTATCGGCCGCACAGCGGTCACAGGGACGCCGGTATACAAAAGCGGCGCTTATGCGCAGCCTGACAATCCCCGCTCTGTTTTGCGCCTGCGCCCTGAGCCTCACAGGTTCGGGCACGGGACTGGTTCCATCCAATATTATTTTGCTCAAATCGAGCGTGCCGTCAACTTCCTTATTTGCGCCTTCTGTTAGAAAGACCTCTTTTAAATCAAGAAGCATGTCGCACCTCTTTTTAAGCAGAACAAAATTGCGGTATCCTAAAACACTGGTTAATATTATATCGTTGGGGCGTTTGTTTGTCAATAGGATTCCGCTGTTTTCTTAAAAAAGGCTGTAGGATTACAATACATATAGGGCTGTAAGAAGGGAAAAGAGTTTACTACTCTGGAAACAGGCTTTTTTGAATGATGTTGCCCATTCGGGCAATGATGTGTCCCGCGGGACATAGGGGCAAACATTACATCATGCCGCAGCGAAGCGACGGCACATCATTTTGCAAAGCAATCCATCATTTCGCCGTAAGGCGGCACATCATGAAAAATCCATTTTTCTGCTTTCAACCATTTCTGCTTATCCTGTTCAACTTCAACATGTTTGACAAACCTACAGTTCTTCTGTTTTCTTAAAAAGGGAGCGTTGTGCCGCATTGTTCCTTAAAAGTCGGCTGCACGGCTTCGCGGGAGGGCCGGCATACCTAAATTCCTGCGCGGAAAACGATTTTTTATTCTTCCCCGGTAAAGCCAGATTCGGCCGGTTCACCGCTGAGTACACCATTTTTCCAGTGCAGGGGCGCGCCGAACCAGCAGCAGTCTTTTTCACCCAAATAGACTTTGTAAAATTGACGGATTATATATCGCCTTATCCCCGCCGTTCCAGAAAGCAATAGCTCTTACAAAAGGAAGCCCCTATGTAATTATTTTCTACATAGGGGCCCTTTTTCTATCGAATGTTTTTACTGGTTATGTCCCATTACAGGGACGTCTGTCTTTATATTCAATTACGCCGCGTCCGGAAGCTGTGCAATCATGCCCGCGAACAGCTTCTGGAGGATGAGCGCGTCCTGTACCGTAACGGAGCCGTCAAGGTCCGCGTCGGCATTTTTCAGCGCCGTACCCGTAAGCAGATGGTATTTTGCCAGATGCTTCTGGATGGCGAGGACATCCTGGAGATTGAGCACGCCGTCCGGATTGGCGTCGCCCTGCATGTACAGCGGCTCTCCGCTGTAGGACTGCCACGCGCCGCCGTAGCAGTAGGCCTCTTTCTGGTCGTCATAATGCTTGGTTGCTGTATCAGGGGTAAATAGGTTGCTGCCGTCCTGCGCCATCAGGTCGATCGACTGTTCCTTTCCAGCCCGTTCAGGCAAGCTGTTATTAAAGATAACATAGCTGACGTCCGCCGGGAAGGTGAAGCTGAACAACCCGTTCCCCTCGTCCTTCATTAATTTGCCCGGCCAGGAGCAGGAGGTCTTGCTGTTCCACCAGAAGGCGTACACCTCTTCCCAATTCGTTCCTGAGTTATCGAAATAAAGCTTTACGCCCGCAATCTCCTTCATCGCTGTTATCGCGGCGGTTTTCGCATCGACGACAGCAGCGGCTGTCTTGGCGCTTTCAATATTTGTAAGGCCGTCGTCCTTTGCCTTTACGATTTTATCCCAATCGGCGGCGCTGTAGTCCGCGCTGTTATACGTTTCAAAGAATTCGATAAGCTCCCGCTTCGTCTGTTCCTTTAAGTCGTCGAGGCTTGCAAACGCGCTGTCCATGAAATAATAGCGGCCCTCCGCCCAGTTTATCATATATGCAATCTGCTTGTCGTGCGTTTCGCCGGCTGCCGGAACCAGTAGGTTATCGGTGAGGTCCCAGCGGATATAGTTCATTACGGAGGCGTCCTTCGTAAGCTCCTTGTACGTATCAAAGCTCTTGAGCCGTCCTGTCCCTTCCGTTTTGCCGAAGGCTACATCGAACGCGGGGACAAATTCCTCACGCCATATCTTAGCCGCAAGCTCGTTAAAATCGTCGTGCCTGCACAGCGCGCCGAATATCGTGTACGTATTGCGCGTGTTGCTCAGCTTTGAAATGCTCGCGAAGAACTTCGTGTAATCGGTCATTTTTACACCGTCCTTCGAATTGAGCAGGTTTCCATACGCGATATCAAAATCCCACGCCGGGGAAATATGCAGCTTGCCGTCGCCCTTTGCGTCCGATTCCTTATAAAGGAACGTGCTCGAAATACCGCAGTCCATATTCATGGCAAGCTCCTGGATAAGGTACATTTTCGCCGCGTCCTGCGCGTCAATGTAGTCCGTATAATGCTTACCCTTTGAGTTGTAGCCCGTGCTGGAATAAATCGCGTCCTCCATATCCTGTATAAAGTCGGCGATATAGTTAACCTGCGCCTTCGAGGCATATTCAGGCGCGCGCAAATCAACGTTCTGATTGCGCGAGGTCACAAAGCCGGAGGCTTCCGCCACGCCATACACGTATTCCACGAGATAGCCGCCTGTAATGTCGTCCGGGTCGTTCGGGATATTATAACCGCGCCTGCTGTTCGCCCTGCCGAACGTGCCGGAATTATACTGGCTGTAGGAGCTTAAATCAACAGAGTCGCTGCCTGTCGCCGCCATAACGGCTTCCTCGGTTTTTCCTTCCAAATCCTCAATTTTCACAAGATTGTCGGAACCGACGTCAACCTTCTCAGAAAGCTGGTAGGTACCCAGATATTCGCCGTTTGCGTAAAGGTCGAGGAAGCGTGATTCCGGTGCAAACGGCAGGCCGACCTCGTCAGCCATGTCGTAGGTAAAACGGTTGCGTATCATGGAATGCTCCTGCCCGTTTGCAAGCAGGCACCATTTTTTGCTCTTTGCCATACCCATCAGCGCCGTTTTCTTGGCAAGCTTGATGTTATACGGCTTCTTTTCAATATTGGTCCAGGTCGTATTGCCCCTGCCCTTAATCTGGTCAAGCTTGCCGTCGTAGCTTATGCTGCCGTCCGTATCAATTAAAAGCAGGCTGCCGGATTCCTTGTTTTCCTTATTGGCGTGGATATAGTCCATGCTTCCGCTCTCGGTCGTCAAAAACATCGAGCCGATGCGCGAGGACTGCAAAACCTTAACGCTGTACTGCTTACCGTCAGCGCGCAGGGTATAGCTGCCGCCATTTTCAAACAGGCTGTAAGGCTTGCCGCTTTCAAGCGTTGCCGCGCCGATTTGCACGCTGTCAAAATTATGATATACCGTGATGCTGCTTAAGTCAGCGGATGTCGGGAGCAGGAAATAATAAATCCCGTCGCCGTCGAGGTACCATTTGACCGCGTCGATACCGGAGGTCCCGTCTGCCGGACACGCATCCATCCAGACAGCCTTCTCCGCGCTGTTTTGAATATAAGAGGGGAGCTCCGTATTCTGCGTATCGGCGGCGAAGGCCACAGCCATACCGCCGAGCGCCAGAAGCAGGGAAAGCAGCAGCGCAAGCGCTATGTTTCCCCTTTGTACCATATGTTTCATTTCAATTCCATCCTTTCCTTTGCCAGGGTGTGATTTTCTTATCTATCATCATACCATAAAAGGCAGTCATAAATCCATTGGGAGGATATGACAAATGCCGTCAGGAAAAGTAGGCACAATGACAAAAAGGACAGGAAAACAAACAGAAAGCCTTCCGCCGTATAAAAGAGGGCGGAAGGCTTTTCCATATTTAAATTTTTTTCACCGGGAACGCAATGCGCGCGCCCGTTTCCATCTGTGCGCCGAAGTTAAAGGAAGGCGCGTTTTCAAAGTCGTATGCGTACCCGAACCGTCCAGGGTCGTAGCCTTCATACGCGCGGAATGTTTCTTCAATCGCTATGCAGAAATCCTCTTCCCTTTCAAACGGTCCGCTCTCAAAGTAAAGGAGGTTTCCTTTTGGAAGCTTCGCCGTAAGGTATCCCCACGGGATTTCCCCTTGATAGCCTGCGGGAAGCTCAATTCCCGCGGCAGTATCCGAATAGCCCTCCGGCACCAGCGATTTTGGAAGCGTTACAATTGCAGCCGTGTCCAGCTTTTCTTCAAAGCTGTTAAGCAGGCCCTCCCACTCGCAGCCCATTTCCTCACAGAAGCTCATATAATCCTCCGCGGATTTCGATGGGAGAAAAACAAGCGTCCTTTCTTCTCTTGAAACGACAGTAGCTGTGCAGACCGGCATGCTTTTTTCTTTGTCCGTCATTCTGAATTCCTCATTTCGTAAAAAATATTGGTGGTCGGCAGGATATGCGATAAAAAGCGGGACGGGCGGTTTTTGCGTCCGGTACTGGTATGGCGCTACTCCAAACGCGCTGCGAAACGCCCTGGTAAAGCCCTCGTGCGATTGAAATTGGTGCGACAGCGCGATGTCGAGTACATTATCAGAAGAAGTCCGCAGCTTATCCGCGGCGTCTGTCAGGCGGAGCAGGCGGATATATTCCCCGACCGGTTTTCCCGTCATCCGGGCAAAAAGCCGTTTACAGTGGCGTTCACTGTAGCCGAGCGCCGCCGCTATTCCAGAAATGTTAAGCGACTCATCGTTAATATGCGCTTTGATATAATCCTGCATTTTCCGCACGAGCAATGCCTGTTCCCGGTCTTTTTCCATGCCGTTCACCTTCTTTATCTTACCAAACTGGAATTCTGTTTTCTTGACTTGTTGGGACAGATTTCTCAAGCAACTATTTCTTTGCGCCGTTTCAGAAAATTTCTTTTGAGGAAACGGTAAATTTCCGATATGAGCACAACCGTGAAGGAAAGCCCGATAATTTTAATCCACATCATAAGCGGAAGCGGCACGGTACCGAACACAGCGCCGCCGAATTGTGTTATCAGAACCTGCAATCCAAACGTGAGCGCGAACACACCGAGCATCAGCTTGTTGCCGCCGATGTTTTTAAAAATGCTTTCATCGCTCAGGACGCGGCTGTTGAAGGCGTTGAAGAGCTGGAACACTGCAAAAAGCGTAAATAAAATCGTAGGAAGCTGCTGCGGCGTTCCGCCCAGGAAATTCGTGAAATGCTGGAGCATAAACACGACAGAGATAAACAGGCCGTTTACCACAATGCGCCCCATCATGCTTTTTGTAACAATACTTGCGCCGCGCGGCGTGGGCTTACGGTCCATCAGCTTTTTTCCCGCCGGCTCAAGCCCCAGGGTAAGGGCGGGCGGGCCGTCCATAATAATATTAATCCATAACAGCTCAAGCGCGGAAAAGGGCGCCGCAAAGCCTGCTAAAATCGAGGCCAGGACAACTACAACGGATGACAGGTTTACCGTAAGCTGGAACTGGATAAAGCGCTGGAAATTATCGTAAATCCCCCTGCCCCACTGGACCGCTTTAACGATTGTGGAGAAGGAATCGTCAAGCAATACGATATCGCTTGCTTCTTTGGAAACCTCCGTCCCGGAGATACCCATCGCGATTCCGACATCCGCGTTTTTGATGGCGGGCGCGTCGTTTATACCGTCGCCTGTGACGGCAACGACGTTGCCGCACGCTTTCAGGGCGTTTACCACGCGCATTTTTATTACCGGCGTACTGCGCGCAATGACGCGGATTTCAGGTAAGCGTTTTTTGAGCGCTTCGTCTGAAAGTGGTTCGAGCTCCCTGGCCTCGACCGCTATATGGTTCTCATCGAGGATACCAAGTTCCTGTGCGATTGCCTCAGCCGTAACGATGTTGTCGCCTGTAAGCATTTTTATATCGATTCCCGCGCTCCGGCAGCGGCTGACGGCCTCATAAACTTCTTTGCGCAGCGGGTCGGTAATCGCGACAAAGCCGTCGAACTGCATCTGGCATTCAATATCTTCACGATGCCCTTTGAAATCCGAAATACCTTCCACCTCTTTGTGCGCAAAGGCAAGGACGCGGCAGGTTTTCTCCTGGAAACGGATGATTTCCTTCTGCACACGCTCCTTTTCTGCCGCGTTCATGGAGCACATCGCGATAATCTTCTCCGGGCTGCCCTTGGTATAAGCGACGGCAGAGCCGTTTTCGTCTATTATGGTCGTCATGTTCTTCGTTTCTGATGAAAACGGAAAACAGCAAAGTGTTTTTACGGCGCCGCGCTCTCGTTTATAGTCTCGTCCGGCCAGATGCGCCGCCGTAATCAGCGCGCATTCTGTAGGGTTCCCGACAAAATCGGGCACGCCGTTGTCAAAGCTTACATCCGCCGTACTGTTGACGCAAAAATTTGTGAGCATCGCCCCGCTTTGGAGCTTCTGCGGCTTGCACAGCGCGCCATTTGCGTAAACATCCACGACCGTCATACGGTTTTCTGTAAGCGTTCCCGTTTTGTCCGAACAGATAACGTTGACGCTGCCCGCCGTCTCGCAGGCAATCATTTTTTTGACCAGCGCGTTCTGTTTAGACATTTTAATTATATTGATGGCAAGGGAAACAGCCATGATGGTCGGCAGGCCCTCCGGTACAGCCGCGACAATCAGGACAATGCTGGAAATGAACGCCTCGGAAATTGTATCGAAACTCGCGGTACCGTTCGATAAAAAAGTGAACAGCTGAATGACAAACACGACAGCTGCCGCGGCAACGCCGAGGATTGCAATCCGTTTGCCCAGCTTTGCCATTTTTTCCTGCATCGGCGTGGAGCTTTTTTCCGTAGAGGATAACTCTTTCGCGATTTTCCCGAACTCCGTGCGGTCGCCGACGTCTGTAACAACCATTTTGCCGCTGCCGCCTGTAATAAAGCAGCCGGAATAAAGCATGTTGGCACGCTCGGCGACCGGCGTGCTTTCGCTGTTAAAAACCGCAAGCGCGTCTTTTTTGACAGGTGCGCTTTCACCTGTGAGCGCAGATTCATCCGCCATTAACCCTGTGCTTTCAAGCAGCCTGCCGTCCGCAGGGAGCTTGTCACCCGTTGCTATGACAACGATGTCGCCGACCACAATGTCCTTCTGTTCGATTATCTGCGTTTTTCCATCACGCACGGCCTTTACCAATGTCTCGTCGCCTAGCCTGCTCAGCTCCTCAAAGGCTTTTGCGCTGCGCCCCTCCATTGCCACCGTAATGACGACGGATAGGGCGATTGCGGCCAGGATACCCACACATTCGATAAAATCCGCTTTTCCGCCCGTGAACTGCCTGACGAGGTTCACGCCAAACGCAATGGCGTCCGCCAGGATTAGCATGATAATCATAGGCTCGCATGCGGCCTCCCACAAACGCCGCCACAGTGACACCTTTTTTGCCCTGGTAAAACTGTTTGCTCCGTACTTTTTCCTGTTTTCCTCTGCCTGTGCGCAGGTAAGCCCTGTTTCCCGGTCGACAGACAGAGCTTCGAGCACCTCGATGCCTTTCTTCAGATAGGCGTTCATAAACATTCCCCCTGTAAGGATTTTCGCAATAAAAAGACCCAGGCATGGCTTTCGCTATACCTGGGTAAACCGTTTCATTACGCAGACCATGTATAGCCAAAGCAGGCATACATGAGTCTGGTTATTTAAGACAAGCCAGACCGTTTCCGGCCAGGATGTTGACTTGCCACGCACAATCGCGCTAACTACTCCCTCATGGGTATTTTAAATTGCAGTGCTATTATAGCCCATACTTGCATTACTGTCAAGCTTTTCCTGTTAGCGGCCGATAAAAGGCCGGGCGCCAAGTAGGCCGTCAGCCCATTACCGCTATAAGGGATTGAAGAAGATTCACGTCTAATAAATTGATATTACCGTCGTTGTTCATATCGGCAAGATACTTCTGGCTTTCGTCCAGGATGACAGCCTTGCCGATATAATTCTGCAGCAATAAAACGTCGCTTGTGCCTATCGTCCCATCAAGGTTCACATCACCCCGCTGGTACCCAACTGGCTCAAAATACCATTGCAGCCTGTCTGGAAAGCCTGCATATGACCAAATTGCCGGACTGCTTGACTGCTGAGTATTCTGCACAGTAAGCAGGCTTTCCGTTCCGGGCGTGACAGAGTCGGCAAGCTTGATGCCATACGCATTGTCAAGTCCATTTGCAAAATAGTATATAGATGGGCTGCCCGTTTCATTTATAACGACCTGATTTCCACTTCCCGCTTTGGTCAGGCTTCCAGAAACAACAGAGGAGTTTGTTTTGATTGTAAACGGGTTTGTTCCTTTTTTGCTGGAAATCCATTGCTGGTTCCTCGCTCCATTAAAGGGTGCCTGTTTCACCTGTCCAGTGGATTCGTCAACCGTAAGATATGAACCGCTTTGCCTGTGACGGATATAATAAATCCCCTCGGGATAGTCGGTTCCAGTGAGGTTTTCACCAAAGGTCATTTTGTCTGTACTCCAAGCGTAACCGAAACGCACTGTCTCGGTATTGGCTGTATCGTATTTACTGACCTTGATTTGGTACTGCATTCCTTGTCCTGTAAGCAACGGGAAATACGTCATTTCTGTTGAACTATTGGAATTCGTAGAAGAACCAACAACTGAGCCGTTCCGATATACACGCAAGTCGAGGTCATGTAACGTGCCGACCGATGCGCTTCCGCCAGCATGGTTTGAAGTGGAAACAGTATTATCTATCAACCATGCAATACTGACATTCATATAAGAGGCACCGTAATATGGCTGGATAAAATTTCTAGTTTCCTGCGAACCGGATATTTCCCCATAGCCATATTGCCGCCGCGAAATAATGCTGATTGCGTTCCACGCGTCAACCGCTCCCGCGCCCTGTTTATTTGTAAGACCCTGCCCCATGCTTTCCGCTGGAGTAGAAATTACTTTTCTTTGACAAGACGCCAATAAAATTGCCTTCAGAACCTGCGGCTGATACTCCAATGACGGTTTCAATTGCAGCAACAGTGCGGCAATACCGGTAACAACAGGTGCGGAGCTACTTGTACCACCTCCGAGAATATTAGCTGGCGCAACCACATCGGGCTTTAAGCAGCCGTCACCATTGTCATAGCTATACGCAAAAAGAGTATCGTCATCTTTTGAAGCAGTCTCTTTGTCGTTATATCCGCCAATTGCAAGTGTGTTATAAGCCATCGCAGGTGATAAAATTTTTTGATCTGCATAATTGCCCGCTGAACATATCATTAGGATATTATGCTGATTAGAGATGTGGTCTATCCACCTGTCTTCGTTATTATAATATGTATTTCCTGTACCGGAAAACCAGGAACTCATATTTATTACCTTAACTCCCTGGTCGATTAACGTTTCTAAATTTGCATAAGAAAAGCTATCATTATAAGGTTGTCCGCTTGCAGCAAAAAGAGTAATTTCCGGCGCCATACCGCTTTTGCTTCCCATTATAATTGCCGCTGTGTTGACTGCATGCCCACCAGGCGACGGACTGTTTCCAACTATGGTAATGTCAGAAAGATTATATTCGCTTGACGATTGCGGGACTGCCTGTTCAAACATTCCAACCTTTACGTTTTTACCAGTTAATGCTGTTGTTTGGTAAACACGATTTAAACCAATCGTTTCTTTAATCGAGTTTGGCGTACAGTCCTGCATTGTAATTTCTTCACATAAAGAAACTGATTCTATTTTTTTGTTACAATTTATTTCGTTGATTTCTGAAACTGTCCTTTCCACAATAATGGCTGGCGAGTATCGGCTGGTAAAAATGATATCATTTTCATCAATATTTAACTCTTCGATGATAGAAGCGCCTTTTTCCATATATTTTTCTCTGGAAATTTCACGTCTTGACATAATATAATAATCGGCACGCTGCGCTTCAATCTGTCTTGCCACGGTGGTCCGTGAAAGATAAGCTTGCATTTGTTCTTGACTTCCAGGGACTTCATTCTCTAAATTATTAATTAAGGTTGGATCCGGCATGCTGAAATCAACTGCCAGGCTCTCCGCTGTCAGACCAGTCTGAATTTCCGTTTCGTTGTCCACCTGCGCCTGGTCGATATCCCGGTACCAAATCCAAACTGGGATTTTATGACCGGATAAATCTGAATTCTGCTGTTTCAGCTTCTTTATTTCCGTTGATAGGGAATCGGATATCTTGTCTTCGGGAACCATTATATTCTTTTCCACTGCAAAAGCACTGACCTTGAGCATGGTACAGCATAAAACCAGCATAAGAGAACTCGCTAAAATTTTTATTGCACTCCTTTTCATACAAATCATCCCTCTCCACATTTCTACAATACATTTTTCTTAAATCATCCTTTTGTTACTTTTGCAATAAGGTTCTGCATTCCCAAAACGTCCGCTACGTTAATCACTTTGTTTCCATCGAAATCGCAAAAATTAAACGTACTGACATATGGTTCCATTTGTTCTATCTTTGCTATTACTTTTTGCACATAGAGTACGTCACTAACCGAGACGGCGCCGTCCATATTAATATCCCCCGGTGAATAAACCTCAGGGAAAGATTTTTCGTGCGGCTCGTTACACCACGCAGCGATTTCGTCCAGGTCGATTAATTCCTTTTCATACGCCTCGCTAAGCGGCACTACCTCTCCGTCTTTTTCCGCATAAATCCCGACCGGATATAGGATTCTCCAGCTCAATGTGAAGAAGACATATTTACCAATCCGCTCCGAGGACGGCACAGGATCCCCTCCCAATTGCCAAAAAATATTCCACTCCTTTGAAACAAGCATAAACGCAGTCAGCCTGTAGGGTGTTTCCGGGTCGACGGGATAGCCCTTTTCACTTAAATAATTCCGGAAAGCCTGTTCAATCCTGTCCTCGTCCGGTTCTGCAGCAGAGGCGGGAAGCATTATAATCCCGCCCAACAGAAGCATCGATAAGAAAATACATAACACCTTTTTGCACATTTTCATAAAGCAATCCTCCTTTTTGTCACCTGCCAATTGCAAACAAATACAAAATGAGATTTATTTGTTTGTAAAATTATTATAGCACATGCATTTGTTTTGTTTGTAAAATTTATCCAAATTAAATTCAAAACATATTTATATTTTATTGTTATCGCTATTTTTGTGTGCATAAATGTCTTCTCGCAAAGCTGCTTATAAGCAAATTGGCGGCGCCATGCGAAAGCACAGCACCGCCGTCATTTTTTATAAATTCATTTAGCCATCCGAGCTGGCGTGGGAAGGTAGCTTTTATTTGTTTTACATTCCCGCCAGCTGGTTCTGCAGAAGCCTAACATCCGCTAAGCTCACCTGGCCGTCGTTGTTCATATCGCCCAGATAAAGCTGGCTCTCGTCAAACGTGATTATTTTGCTGATATAATTCTGCATCTTTAAAACGTCGCTTGTATTAATCACTCCGTCGCGGCTTACGTCGCCGCGGCGATAGCCCAAAGGTTCAAAATACCATTGAAAGCGTTCCGGCACGCCAACATAATTCCATATGGCTGCGCTGCCATCCTGTGAATTCTCTATGGTCAGCAGGCTCTCAATGCCGGGAGTGACAGGGCTTGCAAGCTTGATTCCTAACGTATTATTGAGCGCATTGCCGGCATAGTAAACGGACTGGCCGCTCCCTGTATCTACAACTACCTGGTTTCCGCCGGCCGTTTTGGTCAGTCCGCCGGAAACGGCATCGGAATTCGTCTTGATTGTAAACGGGTTCGTTCCTTTTTTGCTGGAAATCCACTGCTGGTTTTTTGCTCCGGTAAAAGCGGATTGAACGACTTCTCCCGTGGCTTCATTAACCGTAAGATACTGCCCGCTGTCCTTATGGCGGATATAAAATACGCCCTCCGGATAATCGGTTCCGGTCCTATTTTCCTCATAAGCCATTTTGTCCGTGCTCCATGCATAGCCAAAGCGCACTGTTTCTGTATTGGACACATCATTTTTGCTGACCTTGATTTGGTATTGGTTCGATGCCGATGACAATGGGAAATATGCCATTTCAGTAGAGCTGTCCGTATTAAGCGATTCTCTAACAAGGGAATCGCCGCGGTAAACGCGCAAATCAAGATTTTGCTGCGCTCCGACCGCAATGCTGCCGCTCTCATGGCCAGCTGCTGAAATGGAATTTTCCTGCAGCCACGCGATGCTGACGTTCATGTTCGCCGCACCGTAAATCGGCTGGACAAAGTTTCTAGTTTCTTCTGCGTCGGATATCTCTCCATATCCGTACTGCCGCCGCGAAATAATGCAGACTGCGTTCCATGCGTCTACCGCTCCCGCGCCCTGCTTATTTGTAATGCCCTGCTCCATTGTTTCCGCAGGCGAGCTGAATACCTTCCGCTGGCATGACGCAAGTAAAATTGCCTTGAGCACCTGCGGCTGAAAGCTTAAAGACGGCCTTAGCTCCAACAGCAGGGCCGCGATTCCCGTAATAATGGGAGCAGAGGTGCTCGTCCCACCGCCCAACAGGTTTTTAGGGGCAAGAATATCCGGCTTGGCACACCCGCCCTTGTTGTTATACCTGCTGTAATACTCCAGATTATCGTCAGCAGGGTTTGCTCCCGTTTCCTTGTTATCATACGCGCCGACGGCAAGCGAATTGTAAGCCATCGCGGGGGAAAGAATCGGATAATTCGGGACCGCGCCGTTTTCGGCCAGATTATTTCCCGCAGAACAAATAAAAAGGACGCGGTGCTGTGAGCTGAGATGGTCGAACCATTTATCGATTGAACTATAAGGCGTTTGATATACTCTCCAGCCAAAGCTCAGGTTGATAATTTCAACGCCCATATCAAGCATCTGCTCTATATTGGCATAGCTGGAATCCGTCGCATATAAGGCGGCATTTGGCGCAACCCCGTTCTGCACACCCACAATCGTCCGGGCCGTATTTGTGGCATGTCCGTCCTGCGGCGCGTTTCCAACGGGAATTACGTTAATTTCATCATGAGGCTCAGGCGGGCCCGATTCAATCATTCCTACCTTGACGCCCTGCCCGGTCAATCCGGTTTTGGAATAGGCCCTGTTTAAGCCCGTGGATTCGCTAACAGACTCAATTCCGCATTTTTCAGCCTTTTCCTCTTCATAAAAATATAAGGCTTCTACCTCGTCGGAGTCCGCTAATTCCTGTATTTGGGACATGTCAACCTTTGCAATAATAGCAGGCGCGTATTCGCTCCTGAATATAATATTGCTTTGCTTCAACGAAATATCGTCCAATAACTGTGAACTTTTCTCACAATATTGGGTACGCGAAATTTCCCGCCGTTTCATCACATAATTTTCACATCGCTCCTGCTCCAACTTTCTGCCTACCGCCGTTTGACGCAGGTAGTCCTGCATCTGACGGGCGCCTGGCTGTTCATTTTGCAGGGTGCTGAGTAACGCTGAATCCGGCATTTTATATTCAACCGGGAGGGTCTTCTCTGTAAGGCCTGTTTGTTTTTCCGCCTCCTGAGTGACCCTTTTCTGGTCGATATCCTTGTACCAAATCCAAACGGGAAGCGATTGTCCGTCAGCACTTTGCAATCGAAGCCGGTCTATTTCCTGTAAAAGGGGGACGGATATTTTACCTTCCTGTAATTCGGGCTCTGTCTGCGCATACGCTGAAGCAGGAACGCCGCACAGCAGGAATATCAGCAACGCTGCCGTCATTCTATTCAAAAAATTTTTCATCGTATCCGCTGCCCTTTCTCGAATGCATTTTTAGTTATGAAAGCTTAGCCAGTTGCTTTTGAAGCGCCAAAACATCTTTTAAATCAATCGTTCCATCCGCGTTGAAATCATAAAAAAGGAAGTCACAGCAGCCCTTCCCAATCTCTGTCATTTTACAGATGGCCTTCTGAATATTCAAGACGTCCTTTACTTCTATGCCGCCGTTTTTATCGGTATCCCCCGGGGCAAAAACCTGCAGGTATTTTGAGGGAACCCCGGCCACCTTTTTAATATCCAGGCCGCCTGCGTCACAGGCCTCCTTCAAGGTATAGATTGTTTCGTCCTTCTCCGCATAAATCCCGATGTCATAGGGGTCGTAGGCATTTGTTGACAGAAGCACATAATCCCCAATTCTGTCAGACGTGAAAACAGGCAGCTCAAAGCCGGGATGTCCAAAAAAAATTGTCCATCCGTCAATATCCGCAATCAAGTCTACGGTTGCCATTTCTTCACCGGAGCCGTCCGGAAACTGATGGCCCACTCCATTGGCGTCCAGGTAAGAAATAAAATGTTGGTGAATCGCCGCCGCGCGCCCTTCGTTTGGTTCCTGAGCGGCGGCAGGCAGCGCCATACAAAGAACCAAAGAGATTGCCAAACATATACAAAGCGGTCTTTTCATAAAAAACCCTCCTTATTGCACGAGGTATATTCCTAACTAATGGATATGAAACAATTTTTAATTTATCTTACATATTTATAATATCACACCAAATTATTTTATTTGGATATTTTATCCAATTTAGATTCATTATAAATTCATTATTTTGAAGCATTTGTCCGCTCACATTCTATTTTATGTCATTCGGCACGCTTATGGAATGCGTTTTTATCAAATGTTTTATCAGTTATTCCCTTTCTTACATGATAGTCTAACCCTGTCCCCATTATGACAAAGCGGCGCCCGTATTTTTATACAGGAGCCGCCTTTATATGTACCGCCCTATCGGGCGGTTTTATCTTGGATAGTTAATCGCAGCCACAGCCGCAGGAGGGCTCCGACCAGTCGTTGCCAAAGTCGTTCGCGTTGTTAAACGCGTTATTGGACGGAATCTGGCTGATTATTGCCCTTTCGTCAAAGAGGTTCGGGGTAATCTGATAGGTGACCGTTACCGGAACTGTCGCCGTAAAACAGCCTGTTCTGCGGCAACCGGAACCGCCCCTGTTTCCCTGATTACAGCCACAGCCGCAACCACAATTTCTGCAACTCATATATATTAACTCCTTTTATAGATGTTCAGGGACAACCCTGTATTATAGTGTATGTTCCAGGGGACAAGTTGGTGCATAGCTCGGTGATAAAACTCTGAACATCGCCCGCCACACGGCGGGCGATGTTCAGAGTTTTAAATCGATGACGTGTTTTACGGGGTAAATGGAAACGGAAATCTGATAATGCAAATGCTCAACATTGCTCCAGTCGTCTCCTTTAAATTGCTCTGATGTAAGCAAATAGGGCAAAACAAGCGTTTTCTCAGAGCCGGCCTCCATTTCCATATACCCGGGGCCCGTTTCTCCCGGATTAAGAAAATGGAACAGCTCAAGATCCATGCCATTGCTCCATGTTTCGGTCTGCGCCTGCAGCATGGCCGGAATAGCAAGCTCCTGCTTGCTATTGGAATTGTTATGAAAAAGAACGGTAATGAGCAGGAACCTAAACTCTGTATTCCCGGTATCGTCGGACAGGGCTATTTCATAGTCCGGCGCAGCTTTTTTCACATCTTCCACAGAAGCGAGCCTGCATCCGGTTGCACGAACCGACGCCGCCCCGCCGTCGATTCCCTCATTCATCTTATGCCGTACAACCATAGTCTGCGGATACCGTACATTTATATTATAAATTTGCACGGCTGACAAAATTACAGCGCTGGTTAACGCCAGAACAAGTAACGTTGCCAGAATAGTTTTACGCTTCATGCTCTTCTACTTCCTTTTGTATAACGTTATGGTCGGTTATTTTCCCTTCGTACATTACAAAAATTTCGTCCGCCAGGAGTTCAAGCTCTTCCGTATCATGGCAGGCTACTACAATAACAGCGCCGCGCTGCTTTGCTTCCTTGAGCAGGCCCCTTACAAGCAGCACGCCGTTTTCATCTAACGCGTTGATTGGCTCGTCAAGCAATACGATATCCGGGTTCTCCATCACCGCACAGGCAATACCCAGCCGCTGTTTCATCCCAAGGGAATATTTGCGGTAGGTCCGCTTGTCGTCGGGGTCAAGGCCTACCGCTTGAAGTGTTTGCCTGATTTTTTCATCGTCAATTTTGTTTTGTATCCCGGCAAGGATTTTCAGGTTTTTAAAGCCGGTATATTTTGTAAGGAACGCAGGATTTTCAATCAGGACGCCAATACTCGGCGGGAACGAAATTTCTTTTCCAAGCTCCCTGCCGTCTATTAAAACCGAGCCGGACGACGGTTTAATCAGCCCGCACATTGCCCGCATGAGCATTGTCTTTCCCGACCCGTTCTTTCCCTTTAAGCCGTACACCCTGCCGCCTTCCAGCTTTAGGGATATGCCGTCGAGCACCTTAGCCCCTTTTATTGTTTTCGACAAGCTTTTCATCTCGATATACATTTTGTTCCTCCTAGTCTTTTTGCAGGATGTCATAACGCCTGAAATATATCAGGCCGATAAAGAATGAAGCGCACAGAATCGCAACGTCGGCAAGAACCGCGTAAAGAGTATCGACCCCGCCGGCAAGCGCGATTTCGCTGCGCAGCAGCATAGAATAATTTCCCGGCAGGAACGGCGTATTATAGTATGCCGAAGCCAAAAAAATGGCGGTAACAATCATATAGCCATATACCGGGCGCAATACAAAATTGAGCATCATCTGAAAAGCGGCCATGGCCGCGGAAGTTAGAAAGGGCAGAATCAAAACTACAGCGAGCGTCTGCGCATAGCCCGCGCTGCTGCTAAATTCGCTGACAAACAGGGTAATTTCCTGGTGAAAGGCAAACGACCCGTCGCCCAGCAAAATGGAAAAAATGAACGCCACAAAAATGCCTATTAAATAGAACAGCGCAACACTTAAAATATTCCATATGGATTTAGATATCCACCATACGCCCCGTTTTCTTGTGCGCACAAGGAACTGCATACCATATGATTCCAAATCCTGCGTCGGATAGCTTAAAATTAAAAACGAAACAACAAGCTGCAGCATCAGCCAAACGACAGGGATTGGAAACGGGTTCTCCCCTGTCGGGATGTACACCTGCATCCCGCGGTAAAAATAAATCAGGCAATCCAGAGCTGAGCCGCTGCCCCCGGCCATTCGCGCCGACTGAAAAAACATGACCGCCGCAAAAGCAAATACAAAAAGCGCAAGCAGGTATTTCAGGATATTCCCTTTCAGCCCGACGCGCAGGTCATACCTGACGCATTTATTAAGCGTTCTATTTCTCATGCAGAAACTCCTTATACTTCAGGCAGGCTTTCCCCGCGTAAAAAACCGCCGCACAGGCCGCCGCAAGGCCAAGCAGTGAAAGGTAATGGTAGGAAGGGACGAAATCACTGTACGAGGCCCCAAAACGGGAAACAATGCCAAAATTACCGTACGAATCCAGCAGCCCAATCAATAAAATTATGATAAAGCATATAAAATCGCGCCCAAACAGCCAGCGCAGGGCAATATACAGCAAAAGGAACAAAAAAACACATAAAAAGCCGTAAAGGAAGGTTAATGCCAGGACGCCGAAAAAAGAAACGCTGCTGATTTGCGCGTCCGTATAAAAATAAAAGGCGCTGTTTGTCTGACTGAAATTAATCAGAACGGGCGTATGGAGCGCCGCTACGCCCAGCGTCACGATAGTTTGTACAAGGGAAACGCCAAACGCAAGATAACCAGCGGCACAGCAGTGCTTTGCGTATAGCGTACCGATGTTTTTCTGTCTTACTATAAAGTTAATTTTAAAATTGTTTTTTATTATGCGAAACAGCAAAAATACGGATACAAATATATTAGCCAGATAGAAAAACAGCGGCTCCTTCAAAAGCAGGAAATAATCCGCAATGCTTACAACCCTCTGTTCGTTTTCCACTGTATGGACATTAGGAACCGGAAAAGAGAAGGACAGAAAAATCAGCAGTAAAACGGTACAACAGAGCAGTATTTTATGTTCCCGCACAAAGAAAAACAGTTCGCGGTGCAGGGATTTAATATGTTTCATCTTTTTTCACCCGCACGCAGTAAATTCCCAATACAATCAGCGCCAGCAGCAAAACCTCCGCACCAGCCTTAACGGGTTCAATCGGGAAATACTGCTGCGGCATCAGCCATTGCTGCATATCGAGTCCTATATCTGAAACAAATCTTGACAGGAAGGTAATCAGCTGGTAAACAATAAAAGGAACCAGCAGCACAACAAACCGGTATTTGACAAAAAAAGTCGCGGCGAGCGCGACCGTTGCAAGCAGGCCGGAAACAATAAAAATCATGGCACAAAAGATTGCCGTATAGAGATAGGGCTGCGTATAGAATTGTTCAGCCCACAATGACGCGGCTTTGGGCCAGAAGGTTCCCGCAGCCGGGTCGGGCATAATACTTGGCAGCAGCATTGCGGACAGGTACAAATTCCAAAGCAGCGGCAGGACTGCCGCCGCGCCGCCGGATAAAAAAACAGAGATAAATTTTGCCGTATAATACGACCTTCTCTTCCCGCGCGTAAAAATATTTTTCACATAGCCGCTGCGGCGGTCCGCGTGCAGGCTGTCGGCAAACGGCAGCGCCGCCAGGATTGGGAGCAGCGCAAAATACAGCACCACCCAGTAGGAATTCCCGCCGCCAATCCACTTGCTGAAAACGCCGTGCGGGTATATGTCTGACTGCGTGAGCGATTGCTGGTACTGCTGCATGGGCAGTACTTCGGCAAAAATTTGAATGGTGCAGACAGCAAGCCCAATGAGCAGGCTTGCGGCAAACATGCGGTTTAAAAACGCGCGTTTCATTTCAATTTTAAAAATCCGTTTCATAAGCGCTCCCAACCTGTTTTTGGTTTGTCTTAATTTATTTTATATGCCTTGTCTTCTTCCAATTCAAAGCCAGGCTGCTTATAATCTTCTTCGGTATATTGCGCATCCAATATAAAATACAAATTATCAGCGTTGATTAAATCGTCGTTTACAATCGTGCCAATCGTGTAAACGGTCGATTCCCCAGGCTCAAAATACTCCATGTAATAGCTTTTTCTTTCCGGAGTTCCTTCTTTTAGTGTACTTAAGTTTTTGCCGCTGCGGTATATACTTGTTATGGTACAGTTTTTATAGGACAGCTCGTCATCCAGTGCAACGACCCTAATCTGCATTGGAATCAACAATCTCTCATCTGCTTTGTTCGTAATCCTCGTTGTTACAAACAGATAGGTTTTGTCGTCGAGAATTGTTCCGTCTTTATCCGTACTGGCCTGCGTCCCGTCGTTCATATAGTCAACGTCTTCTTTTTTTATTCCAGCAGGCAGCTTCTTTGTCTTTTTAATTTTGATATCTGAATATTTTACATTTTTATATTCAATAGATTTGTTTCCTAACACAATATTTGCTTTATTTATAAAGTTTCTATCATCGTCTGTAATATCTGAATTATTGTCAAGCGGAATAGGTTTATCTGTTCCTTTTAGAAATTGAAGTTCGGAAGGAGTGGAAATCGCTGGCTCCTGCGCGCAGGAGGGCAGCAACAGGACGCTCATGCATACAGCGCAAAGAATTGGAGATAAAAATTTTTTCAATGATAGTCCTCCTTTTATAAGAACCGGAGCCGCTTAAAGCGGCTCCGGCCAGCAATAAGAGCTGTTTAGACGCTATCAGGGCTCCAGTAGAATTTTACTGTAAAAGAATTTATCCCACCCGTACCTTTCGGATAACAAGCCATTCCTGCAAAGTTTGTATAAGTCGAAGAGTTTTGATTGTAATTTTCTCTAACGTAGTTAATCATATACCTCGTTGTATTTTTAGTAAGTGTATAGACATTACCTCCTGAAGCGTTATATTTTGAACCACCCACTTTTAAACCGTACACATAAGAAATGTATGGCAAGCCCGAAGAATCCACACATCTTTGATACGCCGAGGTAGTATCATATTTTGGACGAGCCGTATCAGTATAAGAGGTCTTAGAGGTACTTAGGTCAAGCTTCTGATAACTATCCGAGATGTTTCCCGCCGCCCCCGTATTTACCGCGAACAGCGAACAGGCGAGCAACACGCAAAGCGATATGCTCAAGATTTTTTTCCGCATAGTTGATCCCCCTTGTTTTTTAATATTTCCTGTTTTGTGCACAAACAGATTTCAGATAAATAAAATATATATAATTTATTTATCTACAATAATTTAATCATATTATTTATAACTTGTCAACATAAAAATTTGTCTAATCACTTCATAATTCTATATTATTTTTATAACACATAAAGCTTTATTCAAATTATAAAATTTAAAAATACCGTATCACCAGGAAACAAGCGGCATTTTGCGGATTGGTACAAATATCAGGCTTAAATTTTTCTGCTGTTTGCTGAATTTATTCTCAATAATCGAATACTATCCCCGCCAATCAACACGCTGCTTTCCGCCGCTTTTACATCCTGTTTTCCGCTTTTGGCGCAATCCGCCCGAACTCTTGTACAACTCCTGCATATTCTGATAGAAAGGAGTTGAATCAGATGCTTTGGAACGACGCCTCAAAAATTTACGCGAAAAAGATTTTAAACGACCGCCCGAACGCTGTCGCTAAAATAAAAGGCTCCAAAAAATACGCCTCTATCAAGGGTACCGTATCGTTTTACCAAACGCTGCGCGGAACGCTCGTCGTCGCGGACATCGCCGGGCTGCCTGTCGACCGGACGAAGTGCGGCAATTCCATTTTTGCAATGCATATCCATGCCGGAGGCTCCTGCACCGGCAACCAGGAAGACCCGTTTGCCGACGCGGGCACGCATTTTAATCCTGAAAACTGCCCGCACCCGGAACACGCCGGCGACCTTCCCCCTCTTTTTTCTGACAACGGGTACGCATGGTACGCAATGCTTACCGACCGGTTCAGTATAAACGACGTTATCGGCAAGACGGTAATCATCCACGCAAAGCCGGACGATTTTACCACACAGCCGTCAGGTAATTCAGACGGCAAAATTGCCTGCGGTGTTATCAAAAGATGAGCGCCCGCAGCAGGACGTGCCGCGGCAGCCGGCATATTTAAAAAAGAGTATGAGAAATTGGAATTCTCATACTCTTTTTAAACTATGATGAAAAACAGCGGCTTTACGGGTTACAGCCAGTTGTCGCCAAACTGTTTTTTATACTGGTTCGGCGTACAGCCGTATACCTTCTTGCATAGGTTGATAAAGGACTTGACGTTTGCAAAGCCGTTTTCAAGCGCGGCATTGGTAACGGTGTCGTGGTTATAAATCATATCCTTGAGCGCGTATTCCAGCCGCACACCGTTTAAGTATTGGGTAAAACTGCTTTCTGTGATGTTTTTAAAGTATTTGGAAAAATACGAAGGCGTCAGCCCCACAAGCGCGGCAATGTCGTTGAGCGTGATTTCCTCCTTATAGTTCTGTCCCATGTATTCAATTGCTTTCTTCGCGTAAATAAAATTTTCCTGGACATTCTGCGGATATCTGTTCTGCTTATGAACGGCGCATTCACATAGCAGGGTATGGTAAATATCCAGAAGCCGGGCGTTGATTTCCAAATCGGTATAATCGTCTTCCCCGCGGGATTGGTCCAGGTCGATTATCCTAAGTACGTTTTCCTTGATTTCTTTCTTCGCCTGCTCGTTATTTTCGACCTCGAACGCAATGCTGTCTATCTTTCTGCAGTAATTGCGCATAAATTCATAGGAAAGCAGGATAACAAAATACTGGTAAATGGTGTCTTTATCCGGCACCGACGTCACATGGATGTCCTCGCTGTTGACAAAATAAAATTCCCCGTCGTTGATGGTTTGCTCCTTCCGCCCGATTTTCACATGCATCGTACCATGAATCATATAAACGATTTCCAACTCCTTGTGCCAATGCTGCTTTGTGTTGCAGCGGTAACCGGGCTTGTCCTGCATTAAAATTTTTGCGGGCAGGTTTTTCTCGTACTTAACCGATTCAAATGAATACTTCATATAAACTTCTCCCTCTCTGATTCCCTTCATAACACGTATCATGCTGAAAATATCCCGTACAGCCGCAATCCAAATAATAGCTGCGGCTAAATACTTCCCCTTGATTTTTGCCGGACATTTCAATCCTTTAGCGGGCGGATAAAGGCTATTTTTATTATAACAGAATGCAAGCAGCCAGTTCAACCTAAAAAGGCGGTTTCTTGTCAATTCATTTTATATCTGCGGCGCGTCCGCATAACAAAAACGAAGGCGGTATTTTCCGCCTTCGTTTTTGTTGGTATATCCGAAATAGCCGCAGTAGTTATTTGGAAAGCAAATCAGTAATGGCTTTTGCCGCGTTGTCTACGTCCGACTGGGAAACGGAGATTTTATCCGGGCTGTAGGACGTCTTGTTATAAACGGCAAGCGCCGCGTCGATGGCAGCTGCCAGTTCGTCAGAAGGAGCAGCTTCCTTCTGCGCGTTGGCAATTGCCTTATGGAGCGCCGTATAATCAACGAGGTTTTCGTTGTTTTTATAATCGTAGCGTTTGCTGGTAAACCACGCGTCGCTGCTTACAGACGCGGTCATGTTATATTTGCCGGAACCGTTGAGGAACATGACTTCTACAGATTCCTGAGTCGTCTTAATGGTGTAGGAATACCATCCGCCGTATCCGTCAGCAGACCCTTCGAGCGCCCCCAGGTCGGTCCTGTTTTCAACCAGCTCCATGTCGAACGTCTCATCGCCGATTTTCACCTGCGGGACGTAGTATTCCGTACCGCGCATATCTTTAAAGTACACGGTTATTGTTTTTTCCTCGCCGGGCTCGGCCGGCTGAGACGGCTCGGTCGGTGCGGAAGGCTCAGTCGGGGCTTCTGTGTACTTCTGCCAGGAACCGGCTGAGCTGGAGGTCGCGACATACATATCGTTTTCACCAATGCTTACTGCCGTCTTCGGGAAGGAATTCCACACTTTTCCGGTCGCTGAATCTACACGGTTAAAGACGACCGTATCCCAATCCTGCGGAATACTGGCTGTGTAGAGCTTACCGCTTTCGTCCGGCGCTGCAATGATTTTCTTGTCGCCGTTCTGCGCAAAAATAACGGCGCCGGCGTCTCCAAAGTCCCAGGTTGTTTCATTTTTGAGATAAATGTTCTTGTGCGCAACACCCTCAAATTCCGCCGAATCGTCCTTTGTAGGATCGAACGGTTCCTCAGATGGGTCGGTAGACTGTGAAGGCTCAGTCGGCTGCGACGGCTCTGTAGGTACGGAGGGTTCAGTCGGCTGTGAAGGCTCGGTCGGCTGTGAAGGCTCGGTCGGCTGTGAAGGCTCGGTCGGCTGTGAAGGGTCGGTAGGCTGTGAAGGCTCGGTCGGGGCTTCCGTGTACTTCTGCCAGGAACCGGCGGAGCTGGAAGCCGCAACATACATATTGTTCTCACCGATACTGACGGCCGTCTTCGGGAAAGTATTCCATATCTTGCCTGTTGCGGGGTCTACACGGTTGAAGACAACCGTATCCCAATCGGCTGGAACGCTTGCCGCCCAGATTTTACCGGAATCATCAGCCTTTGCGATGATTTTCTTGTCGCCGCATTGTGCGAAGATAACGGCGCCCGCGCTCCCAAAGTCCCAGGTTGTTTCATTTTTGAGATATACGTTCTTGTGTGCGACGCCCTCAAATTCCGCTGAATCGTCCTTTGTAGGATCAAATGGTTCCGCCGGGTCTGTCGGGTTTGTCGGATTGGATGGGTCTGGCTCAGCTCCCTCAAATTTTGCCCAGTTGCCTGTCGTGCTGCCTGTTACACAGTACATATCGTTGTCCCCGCGTGCCGCAACCGGCGCGAATGCGTTCCATACCTGCGTGGTATCGCTCGGGTTGACGCGCAGGAAAATAATGCTATTGTAGTTGTCTTGGATTGTAGCGGACCATGTTTTGGAGCCGAGATAATTGAGCGGTACCCTTTCGCCACCGTCACACTGGACATAAAGCAGCGCGCCGTCCGTCGTAATATCCCACGAAGTCTGGTCCTGCAGATAAATCGTCATCGGTTTGCCGGGTTCCGTCGGCTTTTCGGGGCCGTCCGGGTCATAGTCGGACCATGTGCCATAGGCCTTTTGTGTTTTCTCGCCGCCGACAATCCTGTAAATTTTATTGAAGCCCGCGAACTCCAAATCCATCGTCTGGTACGTGCCGGAGCTAAAAATCAGGTTAAATTCCAGCGTGGTTTCGAGAATTTCGCTGTCGGAAACCGTAATGGAATAAATGTTGTCTTTCACCAACTGCATCTTTGTGCCGGGCCATACGCCGAAATATGCGTCGCCCCAGGTATAGAAATTAGCATCCTTCCAGGATTCGGGTTTTTCAAAGTAGATAACGCCGGCTGTCGTGTGGTATTCCTCCCACTGGCCTGTCGCGCTGTCCGTGTTTTCGCCATCCGTCACTTTGTACTTCTGGTTAAAGCCGTTAAACGGGATTTCAATTGTCTTACAGTCTTTGCCATTGCTGAACACAATTGAAAGCGGGTCTACGGGCTTTGTCGGCTTGCTGCGCTTTTCATCGATATGGTACGGGTTGCCCATGCCGGCAATATATTTTTGAATCTCCAGGACATCCTTGATATTTGCTATGCCGTCGCCATTTAAATCGGCTGCCAGAAGCTGGTCTTCCGTCAGGCTAATTTTCTTCGCGGCATATTTTTGGATTTCAAGAACGTCCGCAACGGAGGCCTTTCCGTCCCCGTTTAAATCGCCGACGATGTACTGGCCATCCGGCTTTGTCATTTCGCCCGCGTAGTCACGCAGGGTGATAGAATAAATGTTGCCGTCAACGTGTTCCATCTCTACGCCCGGGAACTCGCCTATAGAAACGGCGCCCGTCGTAAAGGCATAAGGGGTTTCCCATGTTTCAGGAAGCTCGAAAAACACCTTTCTTGCATCATAATCCGTAAAGTCCTTCTCGGGGGCTTCGCCGTAGCTTTCGTTTAGTACGTCCGTAATAAAATCATGGATAAAGGTATTGTCCACCTTATCGGAGGAGCAGAAATCCCATGCTCTTGCGCCCGCCGCGTACAGCGGAACATCTGCTCCCGTATGGTTGCCCGTGGAGAAGAGCGCATTGGTCAGGTCGGAAGCGGCAGCGCCGTCCGGTACCTTCAGCCCGCCCGTTTCGTGGTCGGCCGTGACGAGCAGGAGCGTGTCAGGATGCTCTTTGACGTAATTGTTCGCAACGTCGATGGCCTCGTCGAATACAATCATTTCCTTTAGCATTTTGTCCATTTCGTTTTTATGGGCATAGGAATCGATATCCGAGCCTTCTATCATGGCAAAAAAGCCGTTTTCATTTGTTAAACGGTCCAGTCCCGCCTTAGTCGTATCAGCAAGCCTGGGCTGGTCGTCTGCCGTTATATAAGAGGTATGGAACGTGCCGAGAATATTTTTGGATGGGTCAGCCGAGGCGACGGAAGCCAAATCGTTCACACGCACATAGTTGTTCGCCTCGATTGCCTCTTCCCTGTTATCGAAGTATGAGCCGCCTCCGCCAAACAGGACGTCCGCCTGCAAAAGCAGCTGCTGCGCGGCAATAGAGTTATAGGAATAACGGGCCGAGACATGCGCCGTAAAGCCAGCCGGGGTTGCGTGCGGCAGTACCTGCGTAACGATGACGCCCGCCTTGAGCCCTCTTGCCTTGGAAAACTCTATGAGGTTTTCCTTCTTCGTGCCGTCGGCAATCATACCGACCATATTGTTGTTTGTTTTATAGCCTGTCGCCATGGCGGTTGCGGCAGCCGAGCTGTCGGTAACGCCGTCGTTTGAATATGTAGTGACCATTGTGGAATAGGGCAGCGTCTGCATTACAAGCTTGGAGCCTTTGTAAATCTCCCCGGCCTTCGCCTGCTCCGCGCCCATGCCGTCGCCAATCATCAGGATAACATTTTTCACCTTGTAATAATCGAGCGTGCCGCCGTATGTGGTTACGCCGGATTCAGTGGTTTTGTCATCCGCGTCAGGCAGGAATATCTGCCCGTCCTCATAGCCCGATATATCCTGCGTGCGCTCATTTGCTCCGTTGGAAAAATAAACGTCCGCCTTGCTGTCCGGAAGCTGCGCGCAGTATATGCCGTCCTTGTCTTTTACCTTTTCTGTTGCAAGCGCGCCGGCTGCCGTATATGCGCTTATCTGCTCCCAGCCGAGCGTATTTCTGAAATATAACGTTCCCGCGCTTTCGGGGATGTCCTGAGCCGATGCCATTACGCCGCATACTGAAAACATTGTCACGACGATTGCAAAGGTGAGCATCCAGGAAAGCAGCTTTCCTACTTTTTTCACTCCAAAAACCTCTCCTTCTAAAATTAGGTAGGCTATTTTTTTATTTCCGCGAAACGGCAATAAAAACACCCAAATTACCGCCGCCTGCCTGTTGACATTGCTTCCCATAAAAAAATAGCCTATGCTTTCATTATAAATAAATTCCCCTGATTTGATATGCTTATTTCATCTATTTTATTGTTGTTTTTTATGTTTCGACCGAAAACAAGCGGTTTTTGGCATTGTTTTTATGTCATTTTTTGTGTTGGATATGTATGAAAAACAAGCCATTTTTTTGGCCTAATAACGCTTGCCCCCATAAAATGGAAAACAGCCGCCCTTCCATTAACAGAAACATGGAAGGGCGGTTACTATTTATGGCGCGTACGCGCGCTTGTTTAACGGTTGAGCAGATAAACGCCCAAATTCAAATATCCGGCGAAGGTCACCCACAACAAATATGGAATCTGCAACAGCGCCGCTGTTTTATTGATTTTCGAGAATGCGATTATCATCGCGAGAATCAGCACCCACAGAATAACAAGCCAGATAAACGCGAACAGATATGCCTGCATGTTAAAGAAAATCAGGCTCCAAACAAAATTAAAAACCAGCTGGATTGCGTAAAGAACAAGGGCTTTTGTTTTGTTCCGGTCATCTGAAACAAAAATCAGATATGAGGAAATCCCCATCAGGATAAACAGGATGGTCCAGACAATTGGGAAAAGGAAGCCCGGCGGCGATAGCGGAGGCTGGTTCAGGTTTGCGTAAACATCCATGCTTCCCATAGTCAGCAGCGCGGACAGGCCGCCGACCGCAAGCGGAATCAAAAGGCATATAATGAGCGGTTTCCATTTAATCTGGTGCATTGTATCATCTCCTCACTTTAGTCTATGCCGCAAATGAGCGCGATATGTAAAACAGGCGCACGGAAAAACCGCGCGCCTGCCTGCAATATGCTTTATTGTTCGTCTTCCCCGCCGGGGCCGTCGCGGCGCTCCCTGTCGTCGGTAAACGCCTTTGTACTGTTTTGGGATGTCCATTGGTTGTTGCCCGCGTCCTTTTCGTTCTTTTCCCAATGAAATTCATCTGAACGCGGCGTATTCTGCTGTTTTTTATCCTCTGGCATACAATCCTCTCCTTTGGCTTTAGCTTACCCGTTTCTGATTGGTTTATTAGCCGTCCAGTCAAAAATCCAAGCCAAGGGAAATTAGTAAGCACGCGGCGCGGGCAAAATCATCCTATCCCAGCCTTCAGCCGCAGCATTTTAAAAACGTCCTCCAGCTGTTGCCATGTCAGCACGCGGTAATGAATCCAGCCGCCGCTTCCGCAGGGGTATTTATTGTCTATCAGCTTTTTCGTTTCCAGCAGGGCTCCCTCATACATTTTATCAAATTGGCTGTCAGCCAGCCTCAGCATAACCGTAAAAGCGCCATTCTCCGCAAAAATGTCGCAGAGATGCTTTCTTTTTAAAGAATATTTCAACCCCCAGCCGTAGTGTTTCCCATAAGGAAAGCGCATTTCTTTTTCTGCGTGCAGTTGATTTATCAAAAAATCGTCCGCTTTTTCAAGCAGCGCTTTCCTTTCTCCGCAGTATTCTGTAAATTCCTCGTAGGACGGCTGTGTTTGCCCGTCCAGCATTCTTTCGTACATTATGTTATCCTCCGTTCGTGACGAAAGCATTTCTTCCCACCGCGTATATACTGCTTCCACTTGCAGCAATCATTTAAATGCAGTATGACATGGCGCGTTGGCGGCATGAGCAGTAACCCCGCTACATCTTTTTTGCCCCAATAATCAAGAAGCCACAGTGATTTTTCCTGGTTAGCCACTCCGCCGGCCTGCTTAATTGCCTCAAGCCCTTGCGGAGATACCTTGCGCTTTATGCCGTCTGCAGAAAGCGATTTTACAATATCGCGTGTCCTTCGCCCAACAGCATTTCGATACGCAGCAAGTTCTTTCAGGTCCAGCTGGCGGCTCAATTCCATAATCTCATCATCTGATAATGCATTCCCCGTGTCAGAAATCGGCGCGTTAAGGCGTCTTTTCCATTTGCCGTCAAACAGCTGCTCCCCACCGGCAGCAAGAATGCCCATTGTCAAATCTTCAATTCTCGCTATATGCCATAATACCCATGCAATTGTTTCATCGGTTGAGGTTGGCATAATACTGTATTCGTCAGGCGTAAGGTCATTGAGCAGATAATCGACTTCATTTTTTTCAGTACCTGTCATCGAGGATAAATGCAGCCTGGAATGTATTTCAAGAAACAGCCGCTTGGCCCGCTCAAGCTGGTCCGGCTTGCGAATCGCTGCATTTAATTCCTTGTGCAGCCCACTTAGGGCGTCCCCAAAATATTTCATCTTATCAGCCCCTGCTTCGTACGTTTTAATATCTCATTCACCCGCCGGGGAGCATCGGCTGGCAGACGGGGCAAAAATAGATATTACCGCCCAGATAGCTCTGCCTTACAATTTCCGCGCCGCAGGCCGGACATGGCCGGCGCAGGGCATTCTTAGACAATACCGTATGGTAACCGCCGGGATTTCCATACAAATCTTTTTCCGTATCCCTGCCGCCCTTATCCGTCATTTCCCTTAGGATGTCCTTCACGCTGCGGAACAAGCTTTCCTTATGGCTGTCCGAAAGCAGCGAAAGCTTTGTTTTCGGATGGAGGCGCGCACGGAACAGGATATCCTGCAGGCAGCCGTTGCCAAGCCCGGGTATCCGCTGCTCCGTCGCCAAAAACGCCTTGATGCTCAGGGACTGCTTTGCTTCTGTCAAAAGCCCTTCAAAATACATTTCATCAAACATATCTTCAAGCGGCGTAGGCTTTTCAAACGCCACCCGGTAATAAAAATTATCGTTAGCCCCTTCCAAAAACGCCCAGATTCCGCCGTACATCTGAACCGTGCAGGCAAGCGAAGAACCGTCGTCAAACGCAAGCAAAAGCTGGCGCTTCTGCGGCAGCCTGCCTTCCGGGGAAACATAGCGGATATTCGCGCCGTCACCAAACAGCAGTCTTTTATCCCCCAGCAATACCTCTACTTGTCCTGCCGCAGCACGCGCGCCGGAAACGGTTTCCCCTTCGAGCAGCGCCGGGTAATCTTTGGGGTCTCCAAAATAAAACGCAAAGCCGTGCGGCGACTCATTGGCGCGGGCCTTTACAATTTGCTTTCCCTTAATGGCCTCGTTCATTTGGGCCGCTATAGTATGGCTTTCCGGCAGCTCCAGCATGCGAACCCCTCCTGTAAGCTTTTATTTTAGGGCGATGTATATGGATACTTCCTGTGTTTTTCCGTCTGGTGATGAAGTATATTGCTCAAAATCGCCCGTATACGACCGACCGAGCTCCATGCCCCAAATTTCTTCCCAGGCCTTTGCCACAGCGGCTGTGTCTCCGCTTGGTACAGCAAATACGGCGTATTTTCCTGCGGGCACGGTTTTTACAGCTATCTGCTGCGGCAGGCCGTCGGCGTCCTGCACCCTGCATCCGACTGTTATATCGTATCGCGCGCGATAATCGTTTTCATAGTCCGAATACAGGCCATATACATGCTCCCCCATGCGGTTAGGAACCGCCTGCGGCCCGCCCTGTGCAAAAAAGCTGTTCCAAAGCGAGCCGATAATCCGGCCCATCTCCGGGTCAAGGTTGCTTGTACGCGCGCTTAAGCCCGCAATCTTCATTTCTGGTAGGTTTACTGTTTCATAATGCATTGTTTCCGCCTGCTTTCCATTTTTTCTTTATTTTACAGTGGATAACATGACGGCAGCCTGTCATATTTCATAATTTCCAAGCGCTTTTTTAAGCCGCTGCTTCATTTCAGTGCGAACCCGCTCCGGTTTAAGGACCACCAGCCCCGGGCCAAATGTCAAAAGGTAATGGTAAAGCCAGTCGTCCTCGGGCATTGTAATCTGCACGAGGAAAGAGCCGTCCGGCATCAGCCGGCGGTTGGCCGACGCAAATTCGTCATAAATGCGGAAGGAAAGCTCCGGCGCGATTTTCGCCTGAACCTCTATCCGGCTGCGCGTAGGATATGTATTTTGACGGCGCTCTTCTTTTGGTAAAGCAGGCGCGCTGCGCTCAAAGCGCTCTTCGCCCAAGGTAATGCAGTCCATCCTGCTGAGCTTGAAGTACCGGTTATCCTCCCGCATCCGGCACCAGGCGTACAGGTACCAGTCATAACCACGAAAAACAAGGCGAAGGGGCACCGCCTGACGGTGCGTGGTTTTGCCGTCCGAGGCACAGTAGTCAAAGGATATTACCGCCCGCGAGAAAATAGCCTCCTTGAGCAGCGCGAGGCTTCTGCTTATCCTGTCCGACGAATCCCATGATGAGAAATCAATTTCAATCCAGTCGTACGGCCGGCCGCCAAACAGGGCGGAAAGCTTTCCAAGAACCGCGCCCGTCTGGCCGGGCTGGAGCGCGTTCATCCCGTGCAGGGCCGAAAGGATGCTGCTTTGCTCTTCCTTTGACAAAACAGATTTATTTAAGATAAAATTGTCCATCAAACGTATGCCGCCGCCCTTGCCGCGGCTTGCAAAGACGGGAATACCCGCCTGGGAAAGCGTGTCGATGTCGCGGTATATCGTGCGTGCCGAAACCTCGAACCTGTCCGCAAGCTCCTGCGCTGTTATACATTTTTTATCGAGTAAAAGATAGACGATTTCAAATAAGCGGCTGATTTGCATCCTGTTCACCTCAAAAATAAGTATAGCATACCGCTGCAGCGCGGGACAGCTCCATTTTAAACTTATATAGATAATAAAAAGGAAAACAGCCGTTATTCATCGCTGTTTTCCCACAATCCACATTGATTGCACCCGGCACTAAGATTTGTTTTTCAGGATTTCCCGCCTGATATAGGTGAAGGCTGCTTCTTCTCCCTCGTCCTTGAGCCTTTTTAGCATTTGTTCGAGCAAAGCGCGTGTTTTCGGATGCAGCAGGTAATGGTCCCGCGAATTCATATAATAATCGTAAGGGTCGCTGTTCCGGTACGCTCCCTTCCGATATGTCTTGCTCGCGGCCATACGGTCACAAAACATTTCGACCACATATTTTACCGGCATTTCCATTCCTGTCAGCGCATGGTCGCCGGTCGGCGAATAGTCAAGCCAATATTCAAGATGGTGCTTGTTTCGTCCCTTATGGTGCAGCCACGCGCTGCTGTAGCCCTTTTCCTTCCGTTCTATTTCATTCGGGCTTCGGTTTCCCTGAAAATACTTCGCTCCCACCAAAAACTCCACAGGGGAATATTTTGACAAGTCGTGCATTATCCCCTGCCGGTATAAGCCTACCCGGAAGCAGTGCATCATGACGAGCCGCTTATGATGATTGATTGTCCTCAAATGTGCAAGCCATTTAACCATGCCGTTTATCCCATCCCTTCCACCTAAATAAGTATAGCACAGACAGGTCGATTGTCCAGAGGAAAAAACAAGGGATAACATATTCAAAATAGAAACGCCCCTGCCTCAAACCCAAAAGGCAGGAACGTTTCGGTTAAAGTAAATCAGTCAATCACATAACATCAGAACGCGTCGCAGACAGTCCAATAATTCGCATCCTTACCATCCTGCACCGCAACGATTCCTATCATTCCGGCGTTGTCCGCACTGCACGCGATGTCGGGGCGATAGTGGACTTCGGGGTCGCTGAGCACTTCCAGCTTCTTTTCCCCAAAGTTCGGGCCGGACGCTGTAACCGTTACGTTAAACGTGCCGAAAAGCCCCGGCGTCTGCAGAATTGCCATCGGATGGTCCGAGGTAATTTCTCCCACCCAGTTGCTTGTCGTGTGCTCCAGCCTGATTTTCCATTTGGTCACGACATCAGGGGTATGATTCTGGCCGGAAATATACCCCCAAAACTGCGCGCCGCCTCCTGGATGAAAATCTTTTGGAACATTACATTTTTCCATATTATTTCCCCATTTCTTATAATAATTTTGTGCACATCTATATACTACTTGCTTTATTAAAAAAAGTCAATTAAATTTCGAAGGATTTAAAAATTTATTTAAAATCTTTTATTGTTAATTTCTTAACATTATATTAAGAACTTTTGGATGTACTGGAATCCTTCTATACAGATTAAGGAACTGCCGGCGAAACGCGCGGCAGTTACGATGGTACCGTATGGTCTGAGCATTTTCTTAAAACACATTCCCAGCGGACAGGCTTCTTTATACAAAAAGGAGGACGCCAAAGGCGTCCTCCTGCAGGTATCATGATTATTCATTTTAACCGCGAATCGCGCGTTTCCTGCTTCTGCTGTGCAGAAATATAAACAGCGCAGAAAGCAGGGCCAGTATTACCGCCGCTAAGAAAAAGGAATTCAAAAATGACGTAACACAGGTATAATAAAGGCTGAACAGCGCCTGCGAACGCAGCGCCAGCTTATCGATTTTATCGATTAAATAAATTAAGACAGGAACCGCAACCGTCATCAAAAAGGCTCCAAGCAGGGAATAGGAAAGATAGCGGTAGGCCCTGTGCTTCCACCTGTTTGTCGCAATGATAATAATGCCAATCAGCAGAATCAAAACGCCCGCGCCGATTGTAACATATAAAACCGGATTTAAAAGCTTATGAAAGTAACCTGCGGCCAGGCCAAGATAAGGCAGCTCAATCCTGTTGATGTAAATATCGCAGGCTTCCCTGATAAACGTATCAAGCCCAGCTTTCGCCTCATCTGAAACCTTCAGGTCATTATCCTTAATATACTGCTCCAGTTTAGTGGTCAGCGTGCTTTTGAAGGCCGTCGCATCGATTGCGGGGTCTTTACCGGAATAGAAGCTTTTGATATAGGATGAAACATTTTCCCTGAGTGTAATCTCATCCACAACTCCGGTAAAAAATGCCTCGTCGATTCCACTTGCGTTACCGAGGTCAATCAGCCCTTCCGTAATTTCGGAAGAAAGGTCGGTATAATAATTGGTATCGTTGATTTCATTCAATATAAAGTTTTTATTCAGGAATGTGGACTGTAAAATCACGAGCAGGGTAAAGAAAAAGATAAGCATGGAAAGCAAGAAAGCAAAAATTGTGTAAACCACTTTTGCGCCCTTACCCTCCTGCGACGATTTGCCCATATTCTATCCCCCTCACTTATCGACGATAATCTTTGGACCGGAAACCGGTTCGGCGTATACGAAAAACCTCTGGTTTGTCAGCCCCAGTTCATCAAAGGGATAGCATGTATACATAACAAGGTTTTCATGGTCGGCATTCAGGTTCAGAGCGGTAGGGTCGGTGCTTGGCCGCACCTCTGTACCCGTCACGCTGTAGGTAAAGTTACCGTAGCTTGTCTTGACGGTTACGATATCCCCCTCTTTCACGGTTTTCAGCCCGTTAAAATAGGTGTTGTTATGCCCGGCAATCAAAATCGTCTTACCGTAGCCCGGGATAAAACTGCCGTTAAAAACGCCTACGCCGTTTCTTAAAGAAACGCTGCCGTCCCCAAAGAAAAGGTTGACATCCTGTACAGTCGTTCCGGAAACCGTAATCTTGCCAAACATCTCCCCATAGCGCGGGTAATCGATGTCGGAAGCGTTCACCGTCTCTTTGACGTTTTTATCGTCAACCGGAACAAAGATATTATTGTACTCCTTGTTATAGTCAAGCTTCTGGTCGGCAAAAAACATGTCCGCAATTCCTATGAACGGGGACATGACCGGCGAAAGCGTAACGAACAAAAGTAAATAAGACAGTATAAAAAACGCAATAGGAAGAATTATAAAATTCTTCCTACTGTATTTCATCATATTTTTGCTCATGATAAATTACGCCCTGGATTTTCTGGTCTTCGCCAGATAAATGCCCGCGGCCGCTACAAAGAGAACAATCATAGAAGAAAGCACGATAGCAGCTGTAGCGTCGGACGCCATACCGGTGGGCTTAATCGTACCGCCGCCCGGCTTGTCGCCGCCGCCGCTGGTACCCGGCTGTGTCGGAGTAACCGGCTTAAGCGGGGAAATAGTAGCAGGCGCACTGAAAGCGACTGTTCCGTCCGGAGCAAGGATTGTAACCGTATTGTCTACAAAATCGGCCGTCAGCGTCATACCGAGCACAGCGACCGCCTTTTTGCCGCAGTCGAGGATGTAGAGCTTCTCTTCATATGTAAGCCCTGTAATATCCTTCGCGCCCGAAGCAATAAAATAATCGATACCGTCCTGAATATACCCGGTGATTTCGTCTGCTTCCTGCGCCGTCATGTCAATCGTATTGAAGTAATTCTCCGCCTGATTGACATAATCAGCAGGAATAACATACTGCTGGCCGTCTACCGTAACCGACTGGGAAAGTAAATCAAGAACTTTTTGTTCATTTTCATTTATTCCGCCTGCGGCAAAAACCGGAACTGCCATAGCAACTGTGAGCAACAGCACCAGTGCCAAGGAAATAAACTTTTTCATAATAGTACACCCCTCCGTGTAAATTCTGGACTAATCATATCATATCCGTAATTTAAAGTAAATACCTTTTTAGAAATAAATCTTGTATTTATGTTATTTTTTTGTCATTTTCAAGTGTTTTGCTGTTATTAATTATCAACTGGCAAAAATTGGAACCCAGTTTTTTGTCAATAATACCGAATCCTGTTTGAAAATCACAGCCGCGCTGGTACGAATGGGTATCGGTTCCCACAATATGGACAAGCCCCTTTTCTATCAGCTTTAAAAGCTTATGCCGCAGCGAAAAGCTTGAAAGGCTGTCCAGGTTAATCTGCATGCGGCAGCCCGCGTTGTACAGCTCCTCGAGCGTATCAGGATTTTTCATCAAAAAGCGGTAACGCTCTATATGCGCGATAACAGGGGTCACATGAAATTGGTTCACCAGCCGGTAAAGCCTGTCGCCAGCCCCGTCGGAAAAGTCGGAATCGTAGGCAAACTCAGTGAGCAGGTAGCGCGTCCCATCATAGCAAAGCCCGTCAATGGATTTATTATTAAAAATGTAATCCGTAATATACGCCTCGCTGCCGAGAATGAACGTAACCCCTTCTATTTTTTTTGAAAGAAGCAGTTCATATGCAGCCCGCCGTTTTTCGTAAAAATTTTCAAGGCTTTCCCTGTTGGAATAATAATGGGGCGTCAGCGCGATATGTGTGACTCCCTGCGACCTGAGCCTTTCTGTCAGCGCAATGGAGGTTTCCAAATCCTTTGCCCCATCGTCAATCCCGGGCAGGATATGGGTATGCAAATCATACAAGTCCGTCATGATACCCTTCCTTTCAGCAGGTTCAAGGCCGCTGGTCAAATCAGCGAGCAGACGAGGTCCCCCATCTCCTTACAGCTGACCTTAGTGGTTCCTTCTGTATAGATATCGGGCGTGCGGTGCGTTTTGAGCGCCTCGTTGACCGCGTTTTCAATCGCGTCGGCCGCCTGCGGCTGTTCGAGCGAATAGCGCAGCATCATAGAAACGGAAAGAATCGTGGCGAGCGGGTTAGCAATACCAAGCCCCGCAATGTCGGGCGCGGAACCGTGAATCGGCTCATAAAGGCCGGCCTGCTTTTCGTTGAGGCTGGCGGACGCTAACATACCGATAGAGCCGCTAATCATCGACGCTTCATCTGAAAGGATATCCCCAAAAATATTGGAGGTGACGATAACGTCGAACTGTCCTGGGTTACGTACCAGCTGCATTGCGCAGTTATCTACATACATATGGTTGAGTTCCACCTCTGGGAATTCCTTGGAAACACGGATAACCGTCTCCCTCCACAGGCGGGAGGACTCGAGCACGTTCGCCTTATCTACGCTCGTAAGCCTTCTCGAACGCTGCATCGCCATATTGAACGCAACGCGGGCGATGCGCTCGATTTCCGCAACGGTGTACATTTCCGTATCGTATGCCGCCAGCGCGCCGTTTTTTTCCGTACGGTCGCGTTCCCCGAAATAGATGCCGCCGGTAAGCTCTCTTACGACCATCACGTCGAGCGCTTTACCGATAATTTCATCCTTAATTGGGGAAGCGCCCTTGAGCGGCTCAAAGATAACCGCCGGACGCAGGTTTGCGAAAAGCCCCAGCGCGCCCCTGATTCCAAGAAGCCCCGCCTCCGGGCGCAGGTTTCCGGGAAGCGTATCCCATTTTGCGCCGCCGACCGCGCCAAGCAGGACGGAATCCGCCGCCTTGCACTTCTCTACCGTAACGTCGGGCAGCGGAACGCCGGTATGGTCAATGGCGATTCCTCCGAGATCCGCTTCATCGTATGTAACGGTGAAATCAAATTTCTCCGCCGTTTTATTGAGTACCTTGACCGCCTCATCCACAATTTCCGGGCCGATGCCGTCGCCCTTGAGCAATACGAGTTTATAGTTCTTCATCATCAAGTCTCCTGTCTTTTCATATGGTTTTATTATATTTCAGTATGCCACAGGATGTCAACAAAGAATGTAAACTACAATACAATTATTAAAATAGCCTGACGGCCTGCAAGGGCAGAAGGGAGAAACAGGACGGGAAGATAATTCCCGTCCTGTTTCTTCATTTTAAGCGTAACGCCCGAAGCTGTTAAAACCCAAGCTCGGTAATGGTCACCCTTTGTTTTCCCCGCAGCGCATTGAAATCAACTCCGTAAAGGCTTTCCATTTGAAAATTGACGGCTGTTTCGCTTATTGCGGTATCCTGCGGTACGGTGAATTCCGCAGTCATTATAGGAGCCAGCCCGTTCAAGTCAAACGGATTGGCGCTGGAGCTGTTGAAACGAATGGTTCCCGGATTCGACGCGTTATAAACAGGCGAGCCGATACGCGAAAACTCAATGGAATCCTCATTGAAAACTACCGCGCCGGAATTGTAGGAGACTGTACCCTGAAGGCCTGCGACCGGGGCGGAAGTACAGCTGTATTCCAGCGTATACCGGAAGGCAGCCCCCTTATGGTATTCCTGCCCGTTAATCCTAATCAGCGGCTTGTTCATAAACAGCTGGATTGCCGTTACATCGGCAATATTGATTACGCCGTCCCGGTTGAAATCCGCCAGATAAAGCTGTGCGCCGGAGAGCGATTCGTCGTCGGCGAGATATTCCTGTAGATAGGTAACGTCCGCGTTGTTGATATAGCCGTCCATATTAACGTCGCCCAGCTTAAAATCGGCTTTTTCCAGATACCATTTCTGCGCGTCCGCGTTTGACGAATCAAAGGGCGCCCATTCCAGCAAGACGCCCGTACCCTGCGCCGGAACCTGCAGATACCGTGTAACATAATCGGATGTAAGCATGCTTGTAATGTAGAACGAGCCGTCGTTCAGCTGTGAGGCAACAATTTTATATTTCGGGTTGCTTGTGCCGGTGGTCAGGGTAACGGACGCTTTGTTGGAAGCAGAATCGACGGTTCCCTGAGTCAGCCTATAATCCTCAGGCAACGCGCCGCTGTACATATAATAATAAAAGTCGTAATCCGAAATTTTAATTGTCCATAGCTGGCCCAGGTTGTTTTTGGAAAACGTATCCTTATATACGGTCTGCCACGGCGCGTTTACGGTAGCGTACATACCGGTCGCTTTATTACGCAGGTAATAAATGCCCTCCTCAGCATCGTACATTGCGCGCGTGCCAGCCTGCCCAGCTTCCAACGCGCTGTAGCTTGCCGGGATACAAACCATTGCCAGAACGAGCAAGACGCAAATAACAGCATTCATTCTTTTTTTCATCGTTTTTTGCTCCTTATTTTGTTTCAATTTTTTTACGCAAGACAGTCAGCGTTAAGCACTCAGAACGCCTTGTCTGACTACTTAGTCAGCGTTTCCACTGTTTCGGTCTGCGTGCCCGTATATTTGTTTACCGCCAGGTCAGAAAATATCAAAGCAATTGAAATTGATTTTCCCTAACAGTTTTGGTGTTTACAAGCAGGTTTCCACCGATAAAGCATTCGATGTATTCTGCATCGAGCTCCAGCAGCTCGGCAGGATGATACATAACACTTCCCTGTATGGAATTCACGGTTGTGCCGCAGCCGTAGCTTGCCTATATTTGCCCTTTGTTCCCTTTTAGAAGAGCTGTCCGTTGATTCTGGCAGTTTTACCCGCAATAAACATTTGTATTGCTGCAGCATCGCGAATATCTACTACACCGTTACAGTCGAAGTCAGCAAGTAATATCTGCGCGGCGGTGAAGGATTCGCAGGCAGCAAGATACATTTGTATTGCTGTCGCGTCCCTGATATCCAAATAGCCGTCCATATTGGCGTCGCCCAACACATAGCCGGCGGGTTCCAGATACCATGAATGGTATTCGATGCTCATAGTGTCGAATGTATACCACGAAAGAAGGGAGCCGGACGTGTTGGATTTATCTGGGACTTCCAAATATTTTTCAAAATCCATCGCCTGTTTTTTTCCGCTTATGTAACAGGTACCGTCTGTATTTTTTGACACAGAAACGTTAAATGCACCGTCGGAAAGCATACTGGCAGCCGCCCTGCTCGATGTCGTCTGCAGTCCCTGAGCCAGATAACAGGAAGCGTCCAACAAGCCATTTTGTACATTATAATATCCATCGTCGGCAGAGCGCTTAATGACCCATATCTGATTATTTCCGCCGGTGAAGGGCTGCTGCCTGATGTTTTGTGTATTTTCCGTATCGACCGAAGCATACAGTCCGCTGCCCTTGTTTTTCAAAAAATAAAGTCCTTCTTCCAATTGCGCGGCAGTGGATTGCGCACTGCCGGATGGCTGTGTTCCCTGTGCGCTGACGCCGCAAAACGGCAGGCACAGCAATACCGCAGCTAGTAAAATCGATAGTATGGTGGTTTTTGTTTTTTTTCTCATTTTCCTTACCCCTTTTGTTTTTTATAAAACGCCCAGTATGAACAATAGACATTTTACAGCATTATTTTATCAATTTATAACCTTTTATGTGAAATTCAGTCACATAATATGTTTATAAAATAAGTAAAATATTTTTGTGTGTCGAAATTCAGGTTATATTGTCGAATTAAAATATATAGGAATTTATTATAAATTATATTGACATTTTTATAAATATATATGATAATTTTGATATAAACCATAAAAAGCCCGATATGGTATTAATAACAGAATAAGGAGGGGCGTATTAAAGGGGAGATATCGTGTCGGATGCAAAAATCTATATTTTAATCTGGAGGAGGTAAAAATCATGAATTTAAAAAAAATCACATCCTTGCTGCTGGCTTCGCTTCTGGTGGCAAGCAGCTTTTCCGCCTCAGCATTTTCAGCGGCGGAGCAGAGCAGTACAGACAGCGCGGCCATTTTGCAGGCGGATATTTCAGATGAACAGGCCCAATCGCTCGACAGCGACAACGACGGCGTACCCGACTACCTGGAGGAGCTGTATCACAGCGATAAGGATAAAGCCGATACCGACGGCGACGGCCTGAGCGATTATGCAGAAATTTATCTGCTTCATACTGACCCTGCGAAGAAGGACACAGACGGCAACGGGATAGAGGACGGCGATGAGGATACGGACGGCGACGGCCTCACAAACCTTGAAGAGCTTGCCCACAAAACAAATCCCGCAAAGGCTGATACGGACGGCGACGGCCTGAGCGACGGCGACGAAATCAATACATATAGGACAGACCCGCTGAAGGCCGATACCGACGGCGACGGCCTGAGCGATTATGAGGAAATAAAGCTTGGACTCGACCCGCTCAGGGCAAGCAGCGACGGTGTCCGTAACGACGCGGACAGGCTCTTTGCGCAAACGCTGGGAAGCGCGGCAATCGACGAAGCGCTTCTGGCGCAGGACGCGCTTCTTATCCCCTCTATATCAGCGGAGGTTCCGGGCTTCATTGACCAACGGGTCAAAGTAAGCGCGGCTGAGGAATTCCTGCTGCCGGACCAGCGCGCGGTCGTGGGAAAAGCGGTGTCAATCGATTCTTCATACGGCAGCAGCTACAGCCTGACGCTCAGCTTCAAACGCCAGGCGCTCCAAGAGGACTATGCCTCTGATTTGGTAATCTGCGCAATGCAGGACGGGAAAATCGTACCATTGGACACGCAGCCCGGCGCGCAAGCCGATACAATCCAGGCGCGTATATCCGCAGGCGGTATTTATTTTGTCCTGAAAGCGGACACCTTCCTCAATAATCTGGGACTTGCCCCGAATACCCAGGCAAGTTCAGATAACACGCAGCCTGGACAAGCCGACGTCGTCTTTGTTGTTGACACGTCTTCGTCCGCTGGGAACGTATCAGGCCGGATTGCGCAGTATCTCGATACATTCTCCGACCGTCTGTCGGACGGCGGCAGCATCGTTCCCAACTTTGCGATAGTCGGCACGGACGGGACCGGCGCGCGGATTTTAAAGAACGGCCCGTCCAACTGGTTTACCGACGCTTCTGAACTCAGCGCAAAAATCGCGGAACTGAACCGCGCGGAAAAAACTCCGGACGACGCGCTTGAAGCGGCCGGAAAGCTAGATTACCGCAGCTCGGCCGATAAATTTGTCGTCTTGGTGACCGATTCCGGCTTGCAGCTGCAGGGCAAAAGCCCGGCCGCCGCAATGAAACAGAAGATTGAGCGCTTCTCTGAAAAGGGGATTTCCGCAAGCGTTATGACTACGCCGAGCAAAAACGCCTCTTATAAGGAGCTTTACCAGAAGACAGGCGGCGCCTACGCAGACCTCAGCGGAAATATGCGTACGGAAATTTCTTCCCTTGCCGGCCATATGGCGGACGAGGTAAACGACGGCTGCTGGGTAATGCTCAGCAACTACCAGTCCGTCAAGCTGGACGGCCCTGTTTCCGCTTCGAACAAAATCGATACGGACGGCGACGGCCTGAGCGATTATGAGGAGCTCGGCGCTTTGGAGCGCAGGGACCTTTCCGCATTTTCAGATGACGCAGGACAGGAAAGCGCCCTGGTTTACACCACGCTTTCAAACCCGGTTGCCGCCGACTCCGACTACGACGGAATCGACGACGCGTCCGATCCGAAACCGCTGGACAATACGTTCTCTGGTACGCTTACAACAAGCCAGGCGGCCTCTACCGTCAATTATTCCATGGATTACCGCAGGTTCTTTGCCAATAACGAAACCTACAGCCAGCCGCTGAGTACCGTTTCCTCGCTGTGGTCGTCCGTCATTTACGACGGCGTCACGCTCAACGTCGGCGGGTCGGCAAAGGCTATCGCCGCCTTGATGCAGTATCACGGCCTGAAGGATGTAAAAAGCTATAAGCTTGCTAATTCATACAGCGACTACCACCTTTCCGAGCTTGCAATCGGGCACAGGACCGTTTCCTATAACGGAACGGAAAAAGAAATAATTTCCGTATCGGTGAGAGGCACAAACGGGACGCTTCAGGAATGGTCGAGCAACTTTGACATCGGCGACCCGAACGAATCGCCTCAGACGGCAGACTGGACTGTGAAAACAAATCACAAAGGCTTTGATATTGCCGCGACAAGGCTGCTCAATTACATTAATACCTACATCCGCAGCTATACGTCTTCCACTTCAAACAAAGTTCTTTGGGTAACGGGCCATTCCCGCGGCGCGGGCATCGCCAATATCCTCGGAGCGCGCCTGCAGAACGCAGGATACTACAACTATACGTATACCTTTGCGGCGCCTAATACCACGACCGCCTCAAACACGGCGAACTACAAGAGCATCTTCAATGTCGTTAACACAGACGACTTCGTCCCGTGCCTGCCGATGACGCAGTGGGGCTTTAAACGGTATGGCAGGACAGCGAGCATAAGCGTTGCGAAAAATTATGAGAAGGAATGGGAAGCGCTTGTCTCCAAGTTTGACTATAACCCCGATACCTTCGGTATGCAGAACACTGTCAACGATATTGCGGCAGTCGCTACAGGCAGAAGCGACTGCTACCGTTACACCTGTAAGTGCCACGGCGACGGCAGCAACGATACCATTACCATCATCAACCGCGGCATGTCGGAATCGAGCCGGGAGAAGGCAATCGCAAAAATCCCTGTCAACGCGCTTCCGCACTGTATTATTACCCGTTATAACGGCGGATTGATTTCCGGCTGGGATTTTGAGGTCTGCCAGTCGCCCAGCTACTTCATGCAGCTTCTCGCGGCACAGATGTCCGGTGAAATCAACGCATACCGCTTCGCGGTCGAGCTGAATATTGCGAAGCGTTATGAAAAGGCAAAAACCAGTATCATCGCTTCCGCAATCGGCGGGCTCGCCCACCCGCACTGGCAGGAGACGTATTACCTCCTGTCCACGCACATCAATTCTTCCAACTTCTAAACGGAAACCGCAGCCCTTGCCCTTGGGTAAAGCGGCACAGCCAAGCCGGCTGTGCCGCTTTTTTGCCTTGTCAAGCCTGTACTTGACCGCTGGAAGGTGGTAAAATAAAGAAAAATCCAGCACAGGAGGAATAAAATGAACGCAGCTATATCCGGCAGGAGGAGCATAAGAAAATACAAAAGCATACCCGTGGAACGGGAATTGATTGAACAGGTTTTACAGGCAGGGCTTTACGCTCCCTCGTCTAAAAACCGGCAGCCCTGGAAGTTTATCGTAACCTCCGGCAAGGCAAAAAAAGCTTTGCTCGGCGCAATGCAAAAAGGGCTGGACAGGGAGAAAAGCAAAGAGGCGCTGCTGCCGGGCAGCAGGCAGCACCTGGGCGGCGCGGCGCACACATTGGAAATTATGGAGCAGGCGCCAGTCGTCGTCTTTGTAATAAACCCGCTGGGAATCGGCCTGTATGAGACGCTTTCACCAGAGGAGCGCGTATACGAAATCTGTAACGCGCAGTCTGTCGGAGCGGCGATTGAAAACATGTCGCTTGCGGCGGCAGATTTGGGACTCGGAAGCCTTTGGATTTGCGACACCTATTTTGCTTACCGGGAGCTGAAGGACAGCCTGAACACACAAGGGGAGCTATTTGCCGCCGTAGCGCTCGGCTACGCTGATGAAGCGCCTCCGCAAAGGCCCAGAAAATCATTGGAAGAAGCCGCCGAATGGAGACTCGGCGAAACAGTATAATTCAAAGCCGTACCGCCCGCGCCGGAAAACGGCGCAGAAGGAATTATGAACGGTTTGAAAAGTTTTTGCCTTTCGCCCCAAATCGCCGTTTCTCTACTTGAACCGCCGCTGCTGCGGTGTTATGATAGGGTACGTTATCAAACAGAAAAAGGAGACTTGCCCTGATGATGTGGAGATTTCGGGAATTGCTTGCCCGCTTTATGTACGGGCGGCACGGCATCGACCAGTTTTCCGTCTTTTTAATTGTAGTTTATCTTGTAATCGCGCTTGCGAGCCTGTTCACCAGAACGTATATTATTACAATCCTGGAACTGCTTCTGCTGGTTTATTTTGCCTTTCGTATGCTGTCGCGCAATACGGTGAAAAGGTCTGCGGAAAACGCGCGGTTTTTAAAAATCTGGAGCGCAGTTTCTTCGTGGTTTCACAGGGCCTCCGCACGTATCAAGGAATCTCGCACAAGAGTTTACCACAAATGCCCGAACTGCAAGGCGACGCTTCGCCTGCCGCGCCGCAAAGGAAAGCATACGGTAGCCTGCCCCAAATGCGGGAAGGATTTCCAGATGAAGGTTTGGTTCGGCCCGTCAAAAAAATAATATTTTAGTTTCTATAAAAAGAGGCTCCGCTGCCAATGCAGCGGAGCCTTTGGTTTTACACGTTTACATCAGGTGCGTATCTTCAATGCGCTTTTCAAAAAATTCATTGAACCGTATCAGCGGCCTGCGCAGCAGCAAACCCAAAACCAGGGCAAACGGTACAAACGCCAGAAGCTTCAGCAGGTCGAACCAGTAATCCGCGCCGTAGGGTCCTGCGACAGCCTCGCGCATGGCGTTGATACCGTATGTAAACGGCAGGAACGGATAAACGCCCTGGAAAAACTCCGGCACGACCTCAACCGGGAAGGTACCGCCCGCCCCTGCAATTTGAATGACGAGGAACACAACGGCAAGCGCCTTGCCAATATCGCCGAACGATACCGTTAGCGTATAAATGATTAATGTAAATACAAAGCTTGAAACCCAGCCCGCGAGCATAAACAGCATCGGCTGGGCGCACTGAATCTGCAGGAAGAACAAATCGCCCAGGCAGATAATTGTCGACTGTATCAGGCCAATACCGAAAAACAGCAGGTACCTGCCGATATACGTGGAGGACGGGGAAAGCTTTTTCAGCTTTTTGTCCTCGTCGACACGCACCTTCAAAATCGCGACAAGTACGATACCGCCGACCCAGATAGCGAGTGTAGAGTAGAACGGCGCCATAGCGGAGCCGTAATTTTTAATCGGGTAAACGGACTTTGTCTTGATTTCGACCGGGGATGACATAAACTCGCCAAGCCCCTTCGGGTCATGGGTAATCAAATCAAGGATTTCCGGAAGCCTGTTATCCGCCTCCAGGCCGTTGATTTTATCGATGGTCTTTTGAAGCTTTTCGCTGCCCTTTCCTAAAAGCGCGCTCGTTTTCTCAAGCGTTTTCTTTAAAGAAGCAAGCGAGGTGCCCGCACTGTCGAGCGCTCCATCGATTTTCGGCATATCGCCGCCTACCGCCGTCAAAATCCCGGCAACGTCCTGCATTGTGCCGTAAAGCTTATCGGCGGCCTTGTCGATACTGCTTTTTGCCGAGGTTATATATGTGGATTTGATATCGTGGAATGAAGATTTGCTGTCAGAAAGCATGGCGTTGATTTCGTTTTGCAAATCGGCCGGCAGCTTTCCCGTACTGCGGATTGTGCCAGCCGCCGCCGTAAGCTTATCGATGATTTTCTGCTGCTTTGCGTTTTCGCTTTCCAGCTTAGAGATAAGCTTGCTGTTGTCGATACCCAGCTTGTCGGAAAGCTGCTGCAATATACCGATAATTTGGTTGTTCATGGAAACAATGGATTCATTGAAAGTAACCGCTTTTTCAAGCTTTGAGGCGGCAGAATCCGTATCGGTTTTTAAAAGCGCAAACGCTTCCTTCACCGTATCGTCTGCGGAGGTATAGATGGAATCCATTGAATCGATGATTTCCCCCAAAGCGGCGGAAACCTGCTGTGTCGCGGCTTTTGAAGCGCCGACCGCATCTTTTACGGAGTCGTTTAAGCCACCTGCCCCGTCCAGCGTTTTGGAGATACCGGGCAGAAGCTTTTGATTGGCTTCCAACAAAGCGTCCATCGAATCGACCGTATCGCAAAACGCTCCGATAGAGGTCCGGAAGCTCTCGATGTCATCCTGCGCGTCCTTGAGGGAATCCGTAATTTTCCCGACGATTTCCCGCTGCGTCTGCCCCATGTCGTCTGTTGTCGCGTTCAATATTTTTGCAATGCTTTCGGTTATCACGCTGATAAAGCTGCTGTCTACTTCGCTCTGTATTGCAGAAATTCCCTTGTCCGTAATTTTGGGCGCAATCGCGTTTTTCTTTTCGTTGACGTAATATTCTATTTGCGGGCGCTTCAGCTCGCCCGTGACGATGCTCGTCAGGTTTGCGCTGAAATCCTCCGGAATGACGACCGCCGCGTAATATTTTCCGCTTTCCACACCGTTTTTGGCGTCGTTTTCGTCGGTAAATGTCCAGCCCATCTGTGTATTCTGCTTGAGGTTTGTGACAATTTCATCGCCGCCGTTAAGCTCAAGCGCGTGGAGGCTGAAGCCCCCGTCCTTATTGACAACCGCTACCTTGATACCGTCGGTGCTTCCGTACGGGTCCCAGTTCGCCGCGATATTGAACCATGCGTACAGAGCGGGAATCACGCTGATACCGATGACAATGACGAGCGCAATCGCATTGCGCGACAGACGTTTTAAATCGCGTTTGAATATTTTAAATACATTCTTCATGCTTTCGTTTCCCCCTGCGTACAGCTTGATTCCTTGCTTTCTTCCGGGCTATGCTCAGGGCCGCCCCCTGCTATAACGCCGCCCTGTTTTTCTCCGCCGCCGGCCTTCGTATTTTCAGGCGGCCGCGCCCCGTTTCTTTCACTGCCTGCTTCCGGCTCACGCCTCTCCGGCCCCACAAGAGGCTGCGGTCCCTCTTGCTCATCCTTGCCGCCGGCGACCGGCTCCTTGTCGAGCCCAAGCAGCTTCCTATACCAGTAATCCTTGTATTCCACAACAATCAGGAACACTGCGAAGGCGATAATCGATATAATCCACAGCGTCAGAAAAACCAGCTTCGATTCCAGGCTGAACATTAAAACAAGGAAAACGATTGGGATAATAAAAATACTCAGCAGCCCGTATTTTATGTACCGCGGGCGTTTTCGGCTGAATTCCCCGTATTGCTCCTGAAGCTTTTTGAAGGTTTGGCGCTCCTGGCACGTTTCCCGCCCTTTGCCCGTTTCCGAACGCTGCGCTTCCCGCTCCGCATTTTGTATGTGCGCGCGTTTTGAATGCTTGCTCAAACGACCGCCCCCATAAAATGATAATAGAGGGTACTGCCCCCTCAGAAATAAACATTATTTTAACATATCCATCCTAAAATAGAAAGGGCATTCGCCCTGATAAACTTTCGACTTTTCTTACAATATTTATGCAGTTTTAAGCCAACCGGTACACGCGCCTGTTTTTTCATTCCTGCGCGCATACTAAAGGCGGAGGGATGCTGTTTGCTGTATTTGATATCTTATATCCCGCGCCGCTTGGAAGGCGATGGGGATTCGCCGTTTATTGACAGGGTTGCAAGGCTTGGGGAAACCAAGGAGCTGTTTGAAGGCTGCGTTTTGCTCAATAGCGCTTTTACGGCAGTTGGGATACGCCGCCGGCTGATCGGGCATATACGCGAGGATGAGATTTTATTTATTACGCAGGTCTTTCAAAACCACTGCGCCGGAAAGCTCACCGGCGGGCAAAAGGAATTTGTACGCATGCATTTATGCCCCGACCTGTTCGGGCCGCCGCCGGACAAAAAGCCATACAGCTTTTAAACAGGAAAGCCCGCGGCAAAACACCGCGGGCAGATATTCACGTCTGCTGCCTGAATTCCTTGGGCGTCAGGCGGTACTTGCTTTTAAAAGCGCGGATATAATAGCTTGCGCTTGAAAAACCGGTTTTGTAAGCAATTTCATCGACAGAAAGCTCTGAGCTTATCAGGTATTCCTTCGATTTTTCCAGCCGGTAATCATTAATAAACTTAACAATCGTTTTACCCGTATAGTCCCGGAACACCTTCATAAAGTAGTTTTCATTATAATTGGCCATTTCCGCAAGCCTGCCTATGTAAATATCCTCGTCGTAGTGGCCCTGTATATATTCGATTACCCCAGTAATCGCGGACACGGTCTTATTAGCCGCCTGTTTGTGGAAGGTATAGCCTTCCCCATTGAGAAACCCAAAAAACAGCTCGAACAAAAGCCCCCGGAACCGGATTTGGTAATAGGGCTCCTTTCGTTTAAAACAGCTGTACAACCGCTGGAAGGTCCCTATAATTTCGCTGTAGTTTTTGCTGTCCGGCGTCAGCAGGAAAGGAAGGATAAGCTGCCCGCAGAGCAGGGGATGCACAAATGTCTTCTGGCAATATTCCTGAGAGGGTCCTTTTAAAATCTCCGGGTCGAACAAAAGGGAAATAAAACGGGCTGTCTCAAGCTTGTTCCCAGCGTGCTTGACGCTGTGCATAGCGCTGCGCGGGACGCAAATCAAATCGCCCGCGCCTGCGAGCAGCTCGTTTTGGTTGATACGGAACAAAACGCTTCCCGTCTGCACATAGACGAATTCCATTTCCTTATGCCAATGCAGCCCGTAGTCGCTCTGCCGGTGAAATACGCTTTCATAAAAAACGACTGGGTTTTCCGCTGTGCCGTGCTCCTTAAGCTCTCGGAAGTCGTCGTCAAAACAGCATCCGCCCGGCTGCTTCGGATTTAATTTTTTTTGTTCGCGCATGGCTTTTCACCTCACGCTGTGATTATACAACAAAAAAATAAACTTTTCCACTTACATTAAAAAAGAAAACAAATCGAATTATTTTTAAACAGATATACAAAGAGTCCTTAATATATTCGCATTCGACTATATTCGACAAAGCTCTTCAACGGAAAGCTGTAACATAAGCGCCGTAATCGATTACAGACTACTTACTGAAAGAAGGAATTGGAAATGGTTCGTAATATGAAAAAGCTCGCCTGCGGCATTCTTGCTGTAATCATGCTTTCCACACTGTGCATGGTACCGGTTGGCGCCGCAAGTGGAAGCGTGAGGATAGAATTCTATAAGCCGGCCGATTGGGCCGACTCAGTTAAAATCCATCTGTGGAACGCGGGTTCCGCCGATACCCAGTGGCCGGGGACCGATATGACAAAGCTCAATAACGGCAATTACCTGTTCGAGACATCCGTAACAGGCAGCTGCGATTTTGTCATTAACGACGAAAATGGAAAGCAGACAAGCGACCTGCACGCAGAAGGCCGCGTCAAGGTAAAGGACGATACGGTAATCAGCTGCAATCGTACGGAAGGCATTCGTATTAACTTTAAGAAACCGGCCGGCTGGTCCGACGATATCAAATACTACTACTATTACAAAAACGGCGATAAAAAAGTCTCTTTTACCGATTGGCCCGGAGAGTCGATGACAAAATACTTAGACGATTCTTACTATACAAGCATTTATGGTATAGATAACGCATGCGTTATCTTTACAGACGGCACAAACCAGTTCCCGGCGGCTTTCCAGGACGGCATTGCTGTAAATAGCGGCCAGGAGCTGATTTTCCAGGACGGTAAGTACACGGTCAACGACCATAATTGGATTCAGGCCGACCAGCCTACAAATTATTGCGTCCAGGGAGAAACCTATACCTGCAAATTTATAATGGATGAGGGCAGCCATTTCGACTTGTATTTCCGCGACCGTGCGACAGGCGAATTTATAAGACCGACCGGTGAAAAAACCTTTATCAAGGATAACTATAAGGTTACCAGCGAGTACAGCTTTAACTTCTCTGAGACTGGAGAGAAAAATCTGGACGTTCTATATTACTATCACTCTGGTTACGGCCCTACCGGGATTACGCTTAACGTCAGGGTGCTCGACCCACAGTATACCAAGGCAAACACCAGCGTGCTTTATTCCGACAAGTACGACCTTACGCTGGGAGAGGACTACGTACTGACGGCCGCCTACATTTCGGAGCTGACCTATAACTTCTATAACGACGCGGGCGAGCAGCTCACCCCGAAAAACATGTCTTATATCTATGAGGAAGGAAGCAGCTGGCCTGCATATGTTCAGTACCATTTCTCGGCCGGCCAGCTCGGCCAATACCAGAAAGTGCATCTCTACGCCTATAACTGGAGAAACCCAATCCCTCGGGACACAGGCACCTTTGTCACACTGAACGTCTGGGCAAACGCCTAACACACTTATATCATAAATAATAGAGGAGCGCCTTTCCTGCAGCAGAAGGGCGCTCCTTTTTTATATGGAAGCCATTTATATTTCTATAACCGATTTATATAAAAATGTAATCGATTATAATTATGAATATTTTATTATTTTTAAACATTCGACTGGATTCGACGTTTTATTGCGGCGCGCTCCATTATGATAAAGATGCAAGAAAGATTGAAAGTACAACCTGTATTGGTTTATAATTTTGTCTAAACTTTTTCATGATAGACCTCTTGGGACCCCCTGTTTTTTCAGGGGGTTCTTGTTGTAAAAATATAAAGGGTACAACCTTCCCGCCAGTATTATATGATAGGAAGCATTCCAAAACGTCATTCGGGCTATCGATACCCAAGCCTTCTATCAAGCACTTAAATACATTTCGCTTTATTGTAACAACGATAGCTTAAATATGAATGACCCCATTTGTATTATAAAGCAAAAGCCCTGAAACCTAAATAGGTTTCAGGGCTTTCTGTTTTGGAGGCGACACCCAGATTTGAACTGGGGAATCAGGGTTTTGCAGACCCATGC
>OIYD01000019.1_pt1 | contig 175492 bp, 195 predicted proteins | sample 1588141 | NCBI WGS metagenome assembly OIYD01 (sample SAMN03283259) | human gut metagenome | biome: human-associated habitat; material: feces | host: Homo sapiens | place: USA | collected 2013
GACGCCCTCGGCCCCCTTCTGTCCAAGTCCGCGGATGATGGCAAGGAAGCCTGCCCTGGATTCAGGGGAAATGGTGCCCAGGCAGAGTTCATCGAAGATGACACGGTTAATCATTTCCCTTTGTGGTTCCTCGGGAATCAGGACCTGGAGCCCGCTTTGGACCAGGCGTTCTTTATAGAAATCCTGTTCCATGGTGTAACGGGTGCCTAACAGGGCCACGGTCTTAATCCCCCTGTCCTTCAGGCACTCCGTTGTTACGTCTGCAATGTGGAGCAGGGGGATGGAGATATAGGATTGGATCCGGGGGGCCACTTTGTGCATGGTGTTGGTACAGATGACAATAAAGTCCGCCCCGGCTTTTTCAAGGGAACGGGCGGCCTGGCCCAGTATGTCCCCGCTTTTGTCCCAGTCCCCGCAGGACTGGCATTTTTCTATTTCATCAAAGTCAACGCTGTACAGGATGCACCTGGATGAGTGGAGGCCGCCCAGTTCTTTTTTCACGGTTTCGTTGATGATCTGATAGTAGGTGACGGTGCTTTCCCAGCTCATCCCGCCAATCATTCCAATTGTTTTCATAAAAATCCCCTTCTGCCGGTTCACAAGCCCGTGGTCAGCACAGCAGCTTAATGAGCACCGGCGCAATATAAACCGCCGCGGCAGCGAGCCCTGCAGCGCCGAGCGTCACTAAGAAGCACGCGCGCTCAAGCGTGCCGCAGACGCTGCGCTTTTTCCGCCGGAACACGGCGTAGCCGGTACAAAGCAGCACACCCGCGCCGCAGATAATCAGGCCCGCCCACATGCCGCCCGGCACAAAGGTCAAAACGACATGGGCTTTGCCCTGCGGCAGCTTTATGGACATCCATCCGCCGAAAACCCTGTTGATTTCGGCAGGCTCCCCGTTGACCGTGGCGGTATACCCTTTATCATTTGGGAAAAAGAGAATCAGGGCTTCGTCCTTTTGCGCGGTGCAATCGGATTCGATTGTATTCCCATTCACCTGGATTGCAGCCGTACGCGCCCTTTGCGCGATATTTTGAAGTGCCGCTTCCTTGAGCCCATATAAGCCGAACGACTTACAGGCGAGGCTCTTGTTGAGCTTTACCACGACGCGCACCGTTTCGTTTTCGAAGGAGCCTAGCTCTAAAATCCCGTTTTCCTGCTGGGACGGATAGCTTTCACTGATAACCCTGCCGTCCGCCTCGACGGAAACCGCGCCGTTTACCTCTTCGACAAGGGACGTGCTTACGCGGTCGAAGCAATCGAAATAAAGCGTAGTGCGCTGCCCGACGGGAATTTCATATACGAGCTCGCTTCCGGTCCCCTTTTCCGCCGTTATGGTATAGCCCTTTCCTTTGCGGTAGCTTACAGACGCGTTCACCGCCTCCCGCGGCTCATAGCGATGAAACAGTCCCGTTTCCCCGAACAGCTTTTCACACAGGTACTGCTGGGTTTCCAGCCTTCCTGTCCTCGGCAATGTTTCATGATTTGACAAATCCGAGCCGGTCAAGAGCGCCGGCGGCAGAAACACGTCGTTTTCCCGGATAGCAAAAGAAGCGTTACGGTAAAACGCGCCGTCAAGCAGGGGGGACCCAATGGTGTAGCGGTTTGAAAGCAGCATATCGGAAAAGAGCGTGCCGCCGCTTGAAGAGACCTCCATCCAGTAAGCGGAATACCCAAGCTTTTTCATTGTATAAAGGTAATCTTCTGACGTCAGGGAGGAATAATGCCCGAGCGTATTGTATCCGGCCGCGCCAGTAAGGTTGACGTCGTACCGCTTTTTATCGGTTTTTACCCGGTAAAAGCCGTCGTCCGCCGTTTTTCCAGCCAAATCCATTACCTGCCGGTAGGACAAATCGTCATGGCGCGGGGCCGCCAGGTATACGCCGCAGTTGAGCATGCATTCACACACAAGCACCAGGGCAAGCAAGCCGGCCGCCGCGGGGACGCGCAGCTTTCCCTTTTTCCATACGTAAAGAATACATCCGTACGCGCCGCACACCAGCAGGAAAACGACGCCCAGGATGAAAAACGATTCCATGTCTCCCCAAAGCGTTTGGATGTAGGCCTGCACGCCGGAATAAAAAAACAAAACGATGGCAGCGGCGCCGGCGCAAAGCACGGCGCAAACGGGCAAAAGAACCGATGCCGTACGGCGGCTGGCTATACGGCGCGGCTCATGCTGCGCTGACAGCCTGTCCATGGCAAAGCCGAGCAGAACAAGGGCGAAAAACGCCGTCATGTATCCGTACCGTGCGGGGAACGCCATGTAATTACCCGTATGCCACATTTTGTTGACAGGCTCCACAACGAGCGGAACAGCCGTCAGAAGGAACAGGGAAAAATACAGCCGGATATCCCGCTCCCTCAAATGCCGGACAGTCAGCAAAATCGCGGGGACGAAAACCGCCGTGCAAAACAGCAGCGGCCATACCGTATAAATATAGCCAATCCACGCACCCGATGTGATGCTTTCAATCAAACCTACTGTGCGCGCGGAGCTCATATACTGCGAAAGCGCCGGCATCCAGAACGGGGCGGAAAGCAGGCAGGCGCAGAGGGAGGATATACAAAAGGTTGACGCGGCGCGCTTTCTGTTTTCCTGTTTATATAAAAGCAGGAACAGCCCCATATAAAAGAGGATACACAGAACAAGCATATAGCTCATGTAGAAATTGACCGCGATACACAGGGTCAGCACAATTATATAAAGAAGCGGCTTGTCTTTCTTTGCCAGACGGTCGAGAGCCAGCACCAAAAGCGGGAACAGGTACATAATGTCGAGCCACATGACGTTCTGGTAAAAAAGCAGGGCAAAGCCGCAAAACGCGTACATGACACCGAGGATTACGTTACAGTACCATTTGAGGCGCGGCAGCCTGTACCGGAAGAAAACGCTTGCCGCCAGCGCGCAGGCCGCCATCTTGAGCGCAACGAGCACGTTCATAAAAAGCTGCATGTCCTGCTTGTCCACAAACACAGTGAGCAGGGAAAACGGGCTTGACAGGAAGAAAAGAAAAACGCCCCAGAAGTTCATTCCGCCGCCGTTTTGCATATTGAGGAACAAATTGCCCTGTCCCGAGAGGATATCCTTTAAATCGAGCAAAAACGGCAGCACCTGCTGGTTCATATCGCACCAGGAGATTGCATATTTTCCAAACGGGTAAATCCCAGTAAACGTGAAAAATACCGTTAAAAGTAAAAGCGCCGCACCGGGCGCAAGCAGGCAGACAGCGTAATTTTTTATTCTTTGCTTTAACATCGCGTCGTCCTTTCCGCGCGCCGCGTGCGGCACCTTCCATTTTTGTATACATATTAACAGAACGAACGGGCGCAATAGGGCGAACCCTGTCTGCGCCTGTTTATTCCGCTGTTTCCCTGTTATAAAGGGGCGGCTGCGTCTCGTAGATATTGCTGCCTTCGCTGTCGACGACGACAATGCAGGGGAAGTCCTCGACCACATAGCGCCTGACTGCTTCCGTCCCCAAATCCTCGTAGCATAAAAGCTCCTCGCTTTTGATGCTTTTTGCAATCAGCGCGGCCGCGCCGCCGATTGCGGCGAAATAGACGCCGCCGTTTCTTACAATCGCGTCGATTACCTCTTTGGAGCGCGCGCCCTTGCCGACCATCGCCTTAAGCCCCCGGTCGAGCAGGGCGGGGGCGTACTTGTCCATCCGGTAGCTCGACGTTGGCCCGGCGGGGCCTACCGCGTGCCCGGGCTTTGCGGGCGCGGGCCCCACATAGTAAATCGTTTCTCCCTGGATATCGACGGGCAGCTCTTTTCCCTGCTCAATCAGCTCATACAGCCGCTTGTGCGCCGCGTCCCTGCCGGTGAGCATGGAACCTGTAAGCAGCACGCTGTCGCCCGCCTTTAATCTCTTTATATCTTCCTCCCGCAGCGGGAGCGTAAGCTTTTTCATTGAAACCCAGTCCTTTCCCCCGTCAAATAACAGTGCTCCTGTGGCGTGCCGCGTGGCAGCAGATGTTCACCGCCACGGGCATCCCCGCGATATGGGTGGGGAACGTCTCGATATTCACGCCCAGCGCTGTCTGTGTACCGCCCAGCCCCGCGGGGCCGAAGCCCATCCGGTTGATTCTCTCTAAAAGCTCGTCTTCAAGCTGCGCGTAGCGCGCGTCGGGATGCTTCGTATCGATGGAACGCAGCGTCGCCTTTTTTGCAAGCAGGGCCGCCTTTTCAAACGTGCCGCCTATCCCTACGCCGACGACGATTGGCGGACAGGGGTTTGGCCCCGCGTTCCTTACGGTTTCCAGCACAAAATCCTTTATACCCTGTACGCCATAGGACGGCGTAAGCATTTTGATAGCGGACATGTTCTCGCTGCCGAAGCCCTTGCCTCCGGCAAGAATAGAAATGGTATTGCCCGGAACGATTTTCGTATGGATGACCGCCGGCGTATTGTCCTTTGTATTGACCCTGTCGAACACCGGGTCGCTTACGACTGATTTGCGCAGGTATCCCTGCTCATAAGCCTGCCGCACACCCTCCTGCACGGCGTCCTCAAAGCTGCCGCCCTCAATCGCGGCCTTGTCGCCGTACTCTACGAACAGCACGCTCATGCCCGTGTCCTGGCAAATTGGTATTTGTTCCTTTGCCGCAATTTCGTTGTTTTCGAGCAGCTGGGAAAGCACGGTTTTCCCGACAGGGGATTCTTCCTTTTCGCGCGCGTTTTCAAGCGCACGCGTAATATCCTCCCCGATATAATAGTTGCAGTCAATAAAAAGCTGCCTGACGGCCTGCGCCACAACTGACGCGTTGATTTTCCTGATTTCCATTTCTGCAGGACCCATACCCGCCACCTTCTTATAAATAATCTAATTTTATTATTATAAGCCCGCGGACATTGTTTTTCAACCGTTTTCATAGGCAGGGCCGGAACGGTGAATTCCGTTCCGGCCCCTGAGCCTCTTTTTCATAGCCTTCCAAGCTTTTTTACCGGAGAGCGAACAGTGTGTACGTTTTACCGGATTCCGTTTTAAACTGTTCGTCCGGGACGACCGCGGCGTTATCCGACACGCCGCTGATATCTATTTTCTGTGTGGCGTTCCCATCTGCGTCATAGAACTGGACGGTACTCCACATTACCATAGACGGCAGGCTGTAGCTGAAGGAGCCGTTTTTCTTTTCGCACTTGCTCAGCTCGCCGAATTTCGTGTCGAAGGGCATCTGCCCATCTCCCATATCGACAATCAGGGAACAGTAGATATTTTCCTGGTCCCAGCCTTCCGGCGGCTGGAACGTAACGGCAGCCGAGGTGTGTTCCTTGTTTTTTATTTCCTCAATCTCACCTGCTGAGAAGGTGTTTTTGTAGGTGGATGCCTTTTCCGGGTCAGGCACGCGGAAAAGCTCCTGAGCGTAGCTGTCTTTCTTCAGCTCATCAGCGTCTACAGGCCGCATCATAAACCGGCCGAGTAGCTCCCATGACCTCTCATAGGTCTCGGGTACGTTGAACACTTTCAGGTAAGTATCGTCTTTTACCTGGCAGCCTACCGCAAGCTGCACCACGCCTTTTCCCTTTGCCGTATAGGCGTTGTACGAATAAACCCCGTAGCTGTCATCCTCCAGGATATCCTGCCGCAGCGCTGCGGCAAGCTCGGAAAGCTGCCCGCGGTCCGTAATCGTAACGCCCCTTTCGCTGGGGGTAACGGCAGCCTCCGCGTCGTAATAAAAACCATCCGAATTCGCTGTTATATAGGTCAGGTAATTGTTTTCCAGGGTGAACAGTACGTTTGTCTGTTTTTTATATTCCTCAGACGAAAGCAGCTTCTGTACGCTTCCGCTGATTTCCTCCAGGTCATACTGCCCCTCCTTATATTCCCTTAAAACGGTGGAGCCGTTCTGGAACGTGTATTCCATACTGATTTTTTTCAGGTTGTATTGACCTTCATCGCCATATCCATAAGAGTTGCTCCCCGAATAGAGCGTGTACGGGTAGCCTAGCTTATCCCTCAGGCCCTCCGTAATTTCGCTGTGCAGGGCTACGACCTCTTCTATCTGCTCTTTGTCCTCGAACTTTGCGGAATCAAATACCATATCATTGTTATTAGCGCTGTCGGTGACTGAACTGTTTACGACAAAACGCACGCTTTTGACCTCGTCGGCCTTTGGGACGTATACGTCGCACCCAAACAGGCCTGTCACAATGATGGAATAGCCGGCCAGCACAATAGCGAGAAGCACGCCGTAGGGGATGAGGGATTTCAGGAACCCTTTTACGCCGCGGTTATAGATAAACGTCACGACCATATGCGTGATAAACGAGCCAATGACCAGCCCGATAACAAACCAGAGGTGCTGCTGCATGACATTGACATCGCGGACGCCCGTGGAAATCGAACCGAAAATCAGGCCGAACAGCAGGCCTATCGTAACGCAGGCGATAAACCGCACGACGACCGCGGGCAGGCGGAACGCAAAGCCCGCCTGGGCGCTTTCAGCCTTGCGGCGGCGGGACAGCACCACGCAGCCAGCAAAGCACGCGGCCGCGAGGATAAACCAGCATAATAGCTGCCCGGGCATTTCAAAGAGGGTGGTGCCGTTATACCTTGACGTTCCAGACAGCGCCGACGTGATGCCCGTAACATACGGGGAAAACGCCGTGTAAGCCACTACGGACGGGTTGAATTCCGTTATAACGCCCGGCAGGATGGTCGTGCTCATCAGCTGGCAGATTCCGACGGCGGCTGGGTACAGCCCGTTGATTGCAAGAACAGAAATGACCATATCGGCCGTGGTGCCGCAGCATACGGCGATAAATGCCGTAAACGTATAGGAAACAACTGTGGCGGTAACCAGGCAGAGCATGGCGTTGAGAAGGGCCCAGATTGCTTCTGTGTGGGGCAGGCACATCGGTATGCATACCCCCGTGACCACGAGCAGCGGGACAAGTAAAATCGTAAGGCCCGCAAGATAGCGCGAGAAGAAGAGCGTGCGCCTGCTCACCGGCAGCGCGCCGAACATGTCTACGCTGCGTTTTTTATGCAGGTAGCTGAACATAAAGACAGAAACGAGCAGGGTGAAAAGCATCAGGATGCAGCCGAAGATAATGGGGTAAACCGTGTTGTTCGCTTCTATCAGGAAGTCCGCCCTGTCAATAATGTTTGCCGCGGTCAGCGTATTGTAAAAGAGCAGAAGCAGCGGAAACGAAAACAGTAAAAACAGGCTGTATGTGATAATTGTCGCCATATTTTTCCGCATGGACCATAGGTACATGCTGAGAAACTGGTGCGTTTTACTATTGCATGATGTTGTTGATGTCATATCCCGCTACCTCCATTTCACTGATAAATACTTCCTCGAGCGTCAAAGGAAGCGCTTCGATAAATACGGGGTTCAAGGCGTTCATCTTTGCCATGAGCTCCTCCTTGTCTCCGCGCGCCACGAGATTGTAAAGCAGGCCCCTCTTCTGGATGTCGATGATATCGATATTTGCAAAAGCGCCGTCGGGCAGCGCGCTTGCAAACGCCGCCTGCACCTTGTGGATGCCGAGCTTCATCTCGTCGAGCTCCTTCTCAAGAACAATACCGCCCTTATGCAGCAGCCCCACGTGGTCGCATATGTCTTCAAGCTCCCTCAAATTGTGGCTTGCAATAACGACCGTCATGCCGCGCGCCGCTACGTCGTCCATCAAAAGCTTCTTCAAAAGCTGGCGGATGACAGGGTCGAGGCCGTCGAATATTTCGTCGAGCAGCAGATACTGCGGGCAGCAGGCAAGCGCAAGAATCAGGGCGGCCTGCCGCTGCATGCCCTTTGACATGTTGATAATTTTGGCCTTTGTGCTGATGGGGAAGATGCCGCAAAGCTGCTTGTATTTGAGTTCGTCCCACGTAGGGTACAGCCGCCTGTAGAGCGCGGCGGTGTTTTCAACGGTTGAATCGTTGAAAAAGTACGGGTAATCCGAGATAAAGTAGACGCGGCTTTTTACATCCTGGTCGTCGAAGCTCGGCCTGCCGTCAATACGCACGGTGCCGCCGTTCGCCTCATAAACGCCCGCAAGAATACGCAGCAGCGTCGATTTGCCCGAGCCGTTTGAGCCAACCAGGCCGAACACCGAACCCTTGTTGATGTTGCAGTTAAGCCGGTCGAGAGCCTTTACCTCCCCAAACGTTTTGGTAAGATTGGTAATCGTAATCATTTCTGACCCTCCTTTTGCGCAAAGGTATCGTCGATGACCCTTTTCAGCTCTTCCTTTGTAATACCAATGTCGCAGGCCTTCCTAATTGCTTTCGTCAGTTCGTCAAGCGCCGTCGCCCTTTGCAGCGATGCGGCCGTTACACCGGATGACACGAATGATCCCCTCCCAACAGCAGAATAGATGATGCCGTCCCGCTCAAGCAATTGATATGCTTTCGAGACGGTGTTTGGGTTGACGCCGAGCTGGGTAGCAAGCGAGCGCACGGGCGGCAGCTGCTCCTCCGGCTGTAAAACCCCGAGGGACGCCAGGCGGACAACATTATTATAAAGCTGTTCGTAGATTGGCTCCCTGCTTTGGAAATTAAGAGTAAACATCATAATCTCCCTTCCAAATCATTGTTGTATTAGTTGAACTATTTGTATTACTTCAAGTAGTACAATAAGAATATAACACGCCTCTCTTTAAATTGCAAGCCCTTTTTTAATTTATTTTTGGAGCGGGAAGAAACCGTAAAAGCTTGGCGCGGCTTCTTTCCTGTATTTTTCCATCATATAAATAAAAGTGGGTTTTTCCTGTCTTATAAATCCATGGGTGTTTGTCAGGAAAAGGGGAACAGAAAAGGAGCTAGACGCTGTGCTTTTAGCAATTTCATCAAAAAGTATGTTAAAATAGTAACAAAATTGACAATCTATATAAAAATTGATATGATTGACTTAACAAAATATGAAAGAAGGGGTTTTTATGACAAGCGTACAAAGCACGCCTTTGCTGCTGCTCGATAACAGCAATATGATGTCGGTCGTCAATCAGGGGGAGTTTAAATGTACCAACCTTTCCTTTGAGGAAGCGAAGGCCATTATCGAGATGCACGAGGAAGCCGACGTCCTGCGCTGTTTTGACGACGACGGAATCCAGACTATCATTTTCAATTACCTGGGGATTGAGCGCAGGGAATTCCCCTATAAGCATATCCGCAACATGCGCCCCGGGCAGGACGCCATTGTCTTTAAGCTTTACATCACCCCGTCCGAAACGCAGCCGGTCATTACGACCGCCGACGGCGTGGAGGCAAAAAAAATCCAGAACGTTTATATCTACTGCCAGTATCTTTCCCGCCTGAAATAAAATGTAACCAATATAAAGGTGTGGCGCGGCTTATAAGCCGCGCCACACCTTTTTTTAATCCTTTTCCTTCGGCTTTGCGACCAGCGCGCCAATCAACCCGAAGACGATTGCCGCCGTAATACCCGCTGCGGCAGCGGTAATTCCGCCCGAGAGCGCACCCATCAGGCCGTGCGCCGTAACCGCCTTTTTAATGCCCTCGGCCATTGTATAGCCGAAGCCGGACAGCGGAACAGTCGCGCCCGCGCCCGCAAAATCGACCAGCGGCTTGTACAGCCCAACCGCGGTAAGCACGACGCCCAGCACCACAAACGTGACGAGAATCCTCGCCGGCGTAAGCTTTGTCTTGTCGATTAAAATCTGCCCGATGACGCAGATTAAACCGCCTACCCAGAATGCGTTTAAGTAATCCAGCATAATATTCCCGGCCTTTCTTTTATCATTGGAATTTTTTGTGTTGTAATTTTATTCTTGACCGTTTTTTTCTTCCTATTCATATTGAAAAAAAGGGGGTAAGATGTTAAACTGTATTTTAATGTGGTAATCTGGCGAAATCTGCGGATTTCCGCCGGAAAAGGCATGCGGCGGGCCTGCTTTTCTTTGCGCAGCTTTTTCTTTTTGTGCCGCCGGATGAATAGATATAGTAGATGAAAGCCCACATGCTATGGAGGGATTTTATGAAACAGACTGAACTGAAATTCCCGTCGTCCCCGTTTCGAACGCGGGGAGGCGCAAAGGTTCCCCACCGGAAGAATACCGCTTCGGCGCCGTCCGCCGTAATGCCGCCGCCGAAGGAGGTCGTTATCCCGATGCAGCAGCATATCGGCGCGCCATGCAAGCTCAAGGTAAAGGCGGGCGATTATGTAAAGGTGGGCACGGTCATCGGGGACAGCGACGCATATGTAGGCGCCCCAATCCACAGCAGTGTCTCGGGTACTGTCAAAAAGGTGGCACAGGTAAAGCTCCCGGGCGGAAACGCCTGCGACGCGGCGGTGATAGAGTCCGACGGGCAGATGCTTGTGAACGAATATCTCGTACCGCCGAATGTACATAACCTTTCCGACCTGCTCGCGGCCGCGCGCGCAAGCGGGCTTGTCGGCCTTGGCGGAGCGGGGTTTCCCGCGCACGTGAAGCTCAATATTCCGGAGGGAAAGACGGTCGATACGCTGATTATAAACGTCGCGGAATGCGAGCCGTATATAACCTCGGACCACCGCGAGGCAATTGAAAACTCCTGGGCGGTGATGTCGGGCGTGTACGCCGTCAAGGAGCTTTTGCAGATAGAGCGCGTGATAATCGGCGTAGAGGACAACAAGCCGGACGTCATCGAGGTGCTGCGCGAAATTGCCGGCAGCAAAACGAATGACCCGCAAGACCATGTGCGCGTGCTGCCCTTAAAGGCGCGCTACCCGCAGGGGGCGGAAAAGGTGCTCGTCAAGGCGTGTACCGGCAGGGTAGTACCCGCCGGGAAGCTGCCGGCAGACGCCGGGTGTATCGTGATGAACGTTACGTCTATCGCGTTCCTGTCGAACTATTTGAAAACGGGAATCCCGCTTGTATCTAAACGCATTACGGTGGACGGAAGCGCGGTGAAGAACCCGCAGAACGTCATCGTACCTATCGGCACGCCGATTAAGGACGTCATAGAGTTCTGCGGCGGCTACCGGGAAACGCCGAGAAAGCTTTTGATGGGCGGGCCGATGATGGGTCTGGCCCTTGCCGACGACTCACTGCCCGTCTTAAAGCAGAATAACGCGATTTTGGCGTTTGGTGAAAGGGACGCAAGGCTCCCGGAGCCTTCCGCCTGCATCCGCTGCGGAAAATGCGCGCTGAGCTGCCCGATGAACCTTGTGCCGCCCGTTATCAGCCGCAGCGTTAAGCTCAAGGACGCGCAGGCGCTTGAAAAGCAGGGCGTCATGACGTGCATGGAATGCGGGAGCTGCGCGTTTAACTGTCCGGCGCATAAGCATATCGTACAGAATATGAGGCTTGGAAAAGCCATTGTGAAGGAAGCCGCCGCCAAAAGGGCCGCGCAGGGGAAGGGGTGAGCAGGATGGATACAAAATTTTATGTTTCCCCGTCGCCGCATCTGCGCAGCGGGGTAAGCACGGCAAAGATAATGGGCAACGTGCTCATTGCCCTGGTTCCGGCGGTTATCGCTTCCGTCGTGATTTTTGGGTGGAAAAGCCTGCTCGTCATCACCGTATGTACGGCAACGGCGGTTTTAGCGGAGTATATCTGCCGAAAGGTAATGAAGCGGGACGATACCATCGGCGATTTGAGCGCCGTCGTTACGGGCGTACTGCTCGCGCTGAACCTGCCGGTCAATATCAACCTGTTTATCGCGGCGTTCGGCAGCATTGTCGCCATCGTCGTCGTCAAGCAGATGTTCGGCGGAATCGGGCAGAACTTTGTAAACCCCGCGCTTGCCGCGCGTATCGTTTTGCTCGTGTCGTTCCCGGTCCATATGACCACCTGGCCCAAGGCCTTCTGGTATTTGCAGGGTACGGCGGACGCCGTAACGAGCGCGACCCCGCTTGCGAATAACGCAAACGGCGTATCGACGAGCTACCTTGATTTATTTTTAGGCACCACCGGCGGATGTTTGGGTGAAACATGCGCCCTGGCGCTTTTGCTCGGCGGTATTTATTTAGTTGCAAGGAAAATTATCCATCCGGCTATCCCGGTTTGCTTCATCGGCACGGTATTCGTGCTGTCATGGGCGCTCGGCCAGGACCCGCTGTTCCATATTCTGTCAGGCGGCGTCCTGCTCGGCGCGATTTTCATGGCGACCGACTATACGACATCCCCCATGACGACTGCCGGCAAGGTTGTTTTCGGCGTCGGCTGCGGCGTTATTACGGTGCTTATCCGGCTGTACGCGAACCTTCCGGAGGGCGTGTCGTTCTCGATTATCCTGATGAACATACTGGTGCCGCACATTGAGCGGCTGACCATGCCAAAGCCCTTTGGAGAGGAGAGGAAAAAGCGTGAAAAATCTTAACGCGAAGGCAATCCTTACGCCGGTGCTCGTGCTTTTCCTTATCTGCCTGATAGTGGCGGGCCTGCTCGGCGGCACAAACGCATTGACAAAAGACCCCATTGAAGAACAGACACAGCTCAAGGCGCAGCAGGCGCGAATGACTGTCTTGCCGCAGGCGAAAAGCTTTGAGCAGGTTACGCTTTCCGGTACGGATGCGGAGTGCTACGCTGCGCTGGACGGAGAAAAAAGGGTTTTAGGCTACGCCATTACGACGGCCGCCAAGGGCTACGGCGGGGACGTAAGGGTGATGACCGGAATCGACGCGGCGGAAGGCAAAATCACCGGCGTTTCTATCCTGTCCCAAAGCGAAACGCCGGGGCTCGGCGCTAACGCCGTCAAGCCGGAATTTACCGGCCAGTACGAGCAGGCGCTCCCTGAAAGCGGGTTTGACGTCATAAAGAACGCCCAGCCGCAGGATGGGGAGATTGAGGCGATGACCGGCGCGACCATCACGTCGAAGGCCGTGACGGGCGCCGTCAACGAGGCGGTTTCCCTGTATACGGAAAATCTTACACAGGGTGGAAACCACGCGCCGCGCTATACGGTTGCAAAAGAGCTAAAGGAATTTATCCAGGACGAAACAATAAAGCAAGAGATGGGAGGCGGGAACTGATGGCGAAGAAATCGTTGTTCCAGGAGTTTTCCAAGGGAATTATCAAGGAAAACCCCGTGCTCTGCCTGGTGCTTGGCACCTGCCCGACGCTCGCTGTCACGACAGCCGCCTCGAACGCCATTGGCATGGGGGTCGCGGCGACGCTGGTGCTCGTCTGCTCCAACGCCGTTATTTCCCTGCTGCGCAGGGTGATACCCGACAAGGTGCGTATCCCCGCTTATATCACCATCATCGCGGGATTTGTCACCATCGTGCAGATGCTTGTCAAGGCGTTCGCCCCGGCAATCGACGAATCGCTCGGCATTTATCTGCCGCTTATCGTCGTCAACTGCATTATTTTAGGGCGCGCCGAGATGTACGCGAGCAAAAATAAGGTGATTCCGTCTATTGTAGACGGGCTTGGTATGGGCGTCGGCTTTACGGCCGCGATGCTTTTGATGGGGATTATCCGTGAATTTCTCGGAACGGGGGCCGTGTTCGGCGTACCGCTTACGTCGGGACTGTTCGACCCGGTTTTAATCTTTATCCTGCCGCCGGGCGGATTCTTTGTATTCGGAATGCTGATTGCGTTTGCCAATAAGCTAAACGGCAAAAAGAAAGAGCCGGAAGAAGCCGGCTGCGCGGGCTGCCCAATGAGCCAAAGCTGCGCGAAAATACAGCAGAGTGAGGAGGGCGGCAGATGAACGTACAACAGCTTGTCGCCGTATTCCTCGCGGCAATTCTGACGGAAAACTATGTGCTGAGTAAATTTTTGGGCATTTGCCCGTTTTTGGGCGTTTCCAAGAAGGTCAACACCGCAGTTGGCATGAGCGCCGCAGTAACCTTCGTCATGGTGCTCGCAACCGCCGTCACCTACCCGATTTACGAGAACCTGCTTGTCCCGAACGATTTGGCCTATTTACAGACGATTGTATTTATTCTCGTCATCGCGGGATTGGTGCAGCTGGTCGAAATCGTGCTGAAAAAGTATATGCCTTCGCTTTACAACGCGCTCGGCATTTACCTGCCGCTGATTACCACGAACTGCGCCGTGCTGGGCGTTACGATGCTGGTGCTCGAAAAGGCCTCGGGCGACCCGTCCTATACTTATGTATCTGCGCTTGTAAACGCATTGGGGGCGGGTATCGGCTTCCTTGTGGCGATGGTTATGTTCGCCGGCGTACGCCAGCGGCTGGAAGAGTACGACATACCAAAATGTATGAAGGGCCTTCCGATTACGCTCGTCGCGGCGTCGCTCGTTTCGCTGTCGTTTTTAGGCTTTGCGGGACTTGTAGACGGGCTGATGTAACGGGCAATGAACAATTCTTCAAAAAGGAAGGGGTAAACCGATATGAACCCGATATTGTTTGCTGTGCTCGTGGTTGCGGGCATCGGGCTGGTTGTCGGCATCGTGCTGGCGGTGGCGTCCGCCGTGATGGCGGTGCCAAAGGACGAAAAGGCCGAAGCGGTTTTAGAGGTGCTTCCGGGCGCAAACTGCGGCGCGTGCGGCTTTTCAGGGTGCTCGGGCTATGCAAAGGCCCTGGCGCAGGGCAGCGCAAAGCCGGGGCTGTGCTCCCCCGGCGGCGAAGAAACGACAAAAGCGGTTTCCGAGATACTCGGCACACAGGCGGAAAAAACGGTAAAGCGCTCGGCGGTCGTGCATTGCTCCGGAAGCCTTGGCCATACGGAAAATAAAATGGATTACCAGGGTATTTCAAGCTGTGCCGCCGCGGTACAGCTTGGCGGCGGTCCCGGAAAATGCTCATACGGCTGTATTGGCCTGGGCGACTGCAGGGCGGCCTGCGAATACGATGCGATTACCGTATGCAACGGGCTGGCGGCTGTCAATCCGGGTAAATGCAAGGCCTGCACTATGTGCGTTTCCGCCTGCCCTAAAAAGCTGATTTCAATCGTCCCGGTCAAAAAGCAGGCGCAGGTGCTTTGCAGCAGCTGCGATAAAGGCGCACAGGCAAGGTCCGCATGCGCAGCCGCGTGCATCGGCTGTATGCGCTGCGTCAAGGCGTGTGAGTCCGGCGCAATCACGGTGGAAAAGTTCCATGCCGCCGTCAACCCGTCGCTCTGCACCGGCTGTATGAAATGTGTGGAATCCTGCAAGCAGGGCTGTATTGTAGAGGCGTTTGCCTGAGGGCTGGAAATATGAAGGGAATTCTATGTTTGTAAGGGTATGGGACAGTGCGCATGGCGGTTATTATAAATCCATTGTTTATGGAATAATCGACACAGGCTATTTTGAAAAATATGTCGTTTTGAATCCGTTTGACAACTCGTTTGAGGCCGTAGATTATCTGGTCAAGGGCGGGGAGACTTTCGCCGGAAAAACAAAAATTAACATAATTAACGCCGAAACCAAGGACTGGTACCGTTTCTTTAACAACGACCTGTTAAAACTCTCCCGTTCTATGGACGGTTATGAAGTTCAAAATAGGGTTCCGGTATTTTATGGGTATGAGGATGTGTTTCAGAGCAGGGGGTTTTTGTTTCAGCTTTTAAAGAACAGGACCGTACCGCGTGGTGAAGCCGCCTTTGCGGTTCGCTCACTTCTCAATGAGAAAGATTGGCATACTATTGAAACACAGGAGGATGCCGACAAATTTATGAGCCTTTTTATGGGATTTCATGATTCTACGCTGGAACGGTGTTGTTACGAGGAGGGGGATGACAAAAGAGACCTTCACATGATATTTGACAACACCGGCTGGTACGGTGTTGTGGAGTTCTTTTTTGAAGGGTTGTTAGACATGCATATCAGGCCTCCCGAAGACAACACGACCAGAGAACTTCTATCGGGCTGCCTGCTGGTGTATGAGGAGAGCGTGTATTGGGCGGATGAGGCGCTTCAGAAAGAAGACCTTTCCTATCATGGCAGTTATGTAAAAGCCTATAGCCTGAAATGGAAAAAAATAAGTTGAAAAGAAACCATAAATAAAAAGCCGCAGGGGAATTCCCTGCGGCTTTCGCTGTTTTTGTTTTACTTTTATCCGGGGATTACCCCCTGATGGTTTTATCAACCATGGCTTCGTTTTGCGGTAAAATCCTTTGAAACAATCTGGAAAACGGTGGTTTTATCAATCAACGCGTCGTTGAATGCAAAAATTTTCCGGCCCGTGAGCTGCTCCAAGATTGCAAGCAGGGCCTCCCGCTTCTCGTTATGTCCCGTAATGAAGGAAACGGTACCCGTCCCGATTACGCTTTCATAAGCGCAGGTGTAGGTGCAGGCGATATCGTGTTTGCCGATGACCTTAATCAGCCGGTCCATCTCAAAGCCGACGGTCGGGTTTTGCTCTAAAAGGTCCACCTTTTTGCCCTCCTGCGCACAGTGCAGGTAAAGAGTCAGGGTATCTCCGTCGAGCGTATAGCCGAAGTTCATCGGTACAAGGTAGGGCGCGGGCTCGTCTGAAAGCGCAATACGGCAGACGGGGCATCCTTTTATGATGTCCGCAATCTGCGCACGGTCTGTGACCGCACGTTCATTTCTTTTCATGTAGTAATCCATCCTTTTCATTTTCTTTCTGAGTTCTGTTTTAAGGCAACAGAAAACCAACCACCAAACTTAATTAAAACAGCTCTGTCGCGGGGTCGTACCGCTCGCCGTTGAACCAGCATTCAAAATGCAGGTGCGCGCCGTAGGAATTCCCCGAATTGCCGATATAACCGATAATTTCACCCTGCTGGACCTGCTGGCCTTCCTCGGCAACCACCACACTGCAATGAGCGTACAGGGTGGAGAAGCCGCCGCCATGGTCGACCATAATATAGTAGCCCCAACCGGAGCCCCAGGAGTCCGTCTTGTTCGCCCGGATGACCGTGCCGCTCTGCGCCGCGACAATCGGTTTGCCATAGGCGCTGCCGTTGCAGGCAAAATCCATACCCTTATGGCTTCTGTCGTCGCCCCAGTAGGAGGTGATGACGTTGCATTCCGGCGCGGGCCAGATGTAGCCGTTCGGGCTTGGGCTGCCGTTTATAATCCCGCCGTTTTGCAGGACATACTGCTTATGCCACTCGGACAGCTCCTGCGACAGCTTATCCTGTTCTTCGGAGTTTTTCTCAAGCTTGCTTTCAAGCGTTCCCTTTGTTTTTGAGAGCTTTTGCAGCACCGCGTCGCATTCCTTCTGTAAAGCGTCGAGCTCGTCGTGCTTCTTCTCCAAATCCTTCTTTGACTGGGAAACGACGTCTTTTTCCCGCTCGATTTCCTCCTTTTCATCCTGGATGCCTGAGAGCTTTTTCTCCAGATTGGCAATCAGCCTGGAATCGTAATCGGAGATGCTCTCTATCAGGTACGCTTTATCGAGAAAATCATCGAAATCCTTTGCGCCGAGTATGATTTCAAGGGCAGAGGCGTCGCCCGCCATATAGACGGCGCGGATACGCCTGCCCAGCGTTTCATAATCAGCGTCGATTTCCGCCTGCTGCTTTGCAATCTGCGCTTCCTTCTGCTTGACTTGTTTGTTGAAGTCTGAGATTGTGGAGGTCAATAGGTCGATTTCGTCCTCGACCCCGCCGATTTTCTCCTGAAGCGCTTTTTTAAGCTCCTGCTGTTTGCCTATGCTTTTGCGGGCCTCCTCGAGCTGCTTGTCGAGCGCTTCCTGCTGCTGTGACAGCTCCTGCTGCTTTTGCGTGAATTCCGAAATATCCGTAAGCGCAGAAGCTGCCGAGGCGGTCAGCACTAGGGCCGCGGTAACTATGCACAGCGCGCGCCGGGCCAAACGCTTCCAACTCATTGGAACCAGTCCTTTCCTTTATTAATAAACAAACCAGCCTGTTTTTATCGAAAAACGCCAGCAAGGTCAAAATTCGATAATTCTCTAGCATAAATTTAGCATAAAAGAAATAATTTTGCAAGAAAAATCCCCATTTTACTCATAAAAACTACAAAAAACGCAAAAACAGTGGGGAATATTTTCACAGATGAGACGATATTCCCATAAATTGGTATATGGTAAATATATAATATAAAAAAGTGATTGTTTATTTGCTTTTTTATCTGCCGGAATGTTTCGCAAAATAGCAGATTGTGGGGGAAAACGGATGAAACGAAAAAAAGCGGCCAGTGTCTTGCTGGCCTTGTTGTTTTTAGCCGCGGCGTTATCTGCGGCGCCTGCTTTTGGAGCGTTCCAGGCAGATACGATAAAGATGCCCGTCCCGGCGGTTGGCGGAGGAGATACAAAAAACACCGGGAAAGCCACCGGCTGCTATCTGCTGGGGGACGTCAATTTTGACGGGACCGTCGGCGTGCTCGACGTATTGCTGATTCAAAACGACAAAGCGATGGTGCAGCCGCTTACCCAGGAGCAGAGGCGCAGTGCCGATATTGACGGGGACGGCGTTCTTGCGATTCTCGATATCCTTCATATTCAAAAATTTCTTGCGGGGATGCTTGTGGAATATCCAGTCGGCCAATGGGTAGACGCCGGAGGGGATTTTCCGACGGTACCGACGCAGGATAATACAGAACCGCCGACCATACCCGTAACCTATCCAACGGACGCCCCGACGCAAGAGCCGACGGTGCCGGCAGCCGATACGACAGAACCGGCCGGGCCGACCGAGGCTGCGCCGGAAAACAGTAATCCAACAGATTCAACCGCCCCGGCCATACCAGAGCCGACAGCACCTACGGCCCCGGCCGGGCCGCCGTCTGTCGGCCGGAAAGAAATGAGCTACCTTTATCTGCGAGACGAATCGGGCGCGCTCCCAAGCGGCGGCCGGATGTGGGTATATATACCAGAGCTCAGCTATGCGGTGGAAATGAAAGAGATGCGCGACGGCGTTACCTACCGCGCTGAAATTTCACGCGATTGGGGCAGTCTTGCGTTTTACCAGACGGCGTCGTCCGTTACCAGGCCCGGTAATCCGGAACAGCTTCCGGCGGGCGAGCTTTGGAACGTATGGGCCGGCCTTCCCGCGCGCGGGAAGAACGACTGTTTTGCTATAGGCGGGGAAAACGCGGGCAGCTGGACGGCGTATGATCCTACCGGGGAACGGACCGTTTATTTTGACGCGGCTTCCGGCGGCTGGCAGGACGCCTATATTTACGGCTGGTCGTTTGGGCTTGACCGTACGTTTGTCCCAATGGAATATGTTGCGGATGGGGTTTATAAGCTGATTCTTCCGCAGGCGCCCGCTGATGGGGCAAAGGGGATAGTCTTTTTGAACCAGGGCTTTTGGGACGGCGCGTTCCTGACGGAGGACTGCGTTATGGAAGCCGGTAAAAACTTTTATACCGGTGTCAGGAAAGCCGGTGAATTATGGACAGGCATATGGGCCGTCTATCCCGGATAGCCCAAATTGATATTTGTTTACGACAGAAACATTTTGTATTTCTTTCTTCTCGTCGCCGCCCTTCTTTTTGAAGGGCGGCATTCTTTTTGTGGTATAAATTTTTCAGTTACGATAAAAAGCCGGAACAAACGCCCGTATCCAGCAAAATAAGCCATAAAGTACAATCCTGTTATGACAAAATTTTTTTATGGCTCGTCCTATAATAGCTCTACTGGGAATCAAAAAAACGGCGGGACGGTGAAAGGCGCATGAAAATACAGCGGGCGGCGGCCGCAAAAGGGTTTTTTGAACATACGATGGCATCCAAGACAGCGCGTACCCTGGTGCTGCAGGGTGTATATTTCTTAGCGGGAATTCTGGTTTCCGGCGGAGCTGTGTTTGGCAGCTATGCGCCGTTTGGCGCGTCTATGGTGGCGGCCGTACCGTTTCGGAACCTGCTTTCTTCGCTTGCGGGTACGGCGCTCGGGTACATAATGTTTTCTCCAGGGGGGAGCTTCCGGTATGTAGCCACCGTACTCGCGGTCAGCGCAATCCGCTGGACGCTTTCTGACCTGCAAAAAATTAACAGGAGCCGTTTTTTCGCCCCTGTCATTTCGTTTATCCCAATGCTTGCAACCGGCCTGGTGCTCGCGGCCGTTGGCAGCTTTGCGGGAAACCTGCTTGCAATGTGCCTTATAGAAGCGCTTTTGTGCGCGGTCGGCGCTTACTTTTTTAACCGCACGATTACGCTTTCGGCGGGTTCGCGAGGAATTACCACCTTCAACCAGCAGGAAATTGCCTGCATTGCCATGACAGGCTGTATTTTGCTGCTGGCGTTTTCCAGCATATCCGTCGCGGGCATTTCGCTTGGGCGTGTGGCCGCGGTGCTTGCCATTTTGTTCTGCGCGCGGTACGGCGCTGTTTCGGGCGGGTGCATTTCAGGCGTGGCGACCGGCGTCATATTCAGTATGACGGACAGCTCCCTGAGCTTTGTCGCGGGCGCGTACGCCTTTGGCGGCCTGATGGCGGGGCTGTTTGCGCCGACAGGAAAAATAGGGACGATTCTTGCGTTCCTTGTGTGCAATACCGTCATGGCGTTCCAGTCACAGAACACGACCCTGATTCTGACCTCGGTTTATGAAACGCTGATTGCATCCGTCGTATTTTTTCTGCTGCCAAAGGACCTTGGAAACCAGCTTTCCGCCGTGTTTTCCCCGCCGGTCGATAAATCGCGCTCCGAGGGTCTCCGGCGTAATGTAATTATGCGGCTCGATTTCGCGGCAAAAGCGCTCGGCGACGTTTCCGCTTCGGTTGACAACGTAGCAAAAAAGATGAAAGAGCTGTTCGCGTCCGACATGAGCGCCGTCTATGGAAAGGCGGCGGAGGATACCTGCTCCCACTGCGGCCTGCGCGTTTATTGCTGGGAGAAGCAGCGTGAGACGAGCCTCAGTGACTTTAACAGCTTGAGCGATTCCCTGCGCAAAAAAGGAAGGATTGAAGAAAAGGACTTTTCTGACCGTTTTATGAAAAAATGCTGCAAAACAAAAGAAATGGCCGCAGCCGTCAACCGCAACTACAGCGCTTATACGGCGTTTCTGGCGGCGGAGCGGCGCGTAGGCGAGGTGCGCAGCGTCGTTGCGGGGCAATTTTCCGGGCTGAGTGGTATCCTCGGCGAAATGGCGGAGGAATTTGAAAACTACGAGCATTTTGATATGGCTGCCGCCGAACGCGTGAGCACAGCGCTCAAAATGGCGGGATTAACACCGATTGACGTAAGCTGCCGCATCGACCGGTTCGGACGCATGACGGTTGAGATAGAAACGGTTGACACCAACCATAACAGTATGAAAAAAGCACAGCTGCTCAAGGAAATTTCAAAGGCCTGCGGAAGAAGGCTTGACACGCCGTGCCTGAGCATGGCGCCCAACCGCTGCCGCATGCAGATGAGCGAGCGCCCCTGTTTCGATGCCCAGGTGGGAAGCTGCCAGCATATCAGCGGCAATGGGCAGCTCTGCGGTGACAGCTATAATTATTTCAATGACGGAATGGGCCGTTTTGTCGCAATTATCAGCGACGGAATGGGCACAGGCGGGCGCGCCGCTGTCGACGGGAGCATGGCGGAAAGCATTATGACCAAGCTCACGAAAGCGGGGCTTGGGTTCGACTGTGCGCTGAGTGTCGTCAATTCCGCGCTGATGGTCAAATCGGGCGATGAATCGCTTGCCACGCTCGACGTCGTTTGTATCGATATGTTTACCGGCGACACACAGATAATGAAGGCGGGCGCGCCGCTCACCATCGTCCGCAAAAACGGCAGGACCTACCGCTGCAACAGCGCCTCCCTGCCCGCCGGAATATTGACAGACATCAAATTTTCACACGATACGGCGACGCTTGAGCTTGGAGACTGGCTCGTGATGGTATCGGACGGCGCCGTGGCAATGGGCGATATGTGGCTCGAATCGCTCATCGAGCATTGGGAGGAGGGAAGCGCCCAAGCGCTTGCGAAAAAAATCGTAGAGGAAGCGCGAAAGCGGCGCACCGACGGCTATGACGACGATATTACTGCGGTTGCAATCAAGCTGATGCGTAACTGAGCATGATAAAAAACGTCCGAAACGGAATTTCCGTTTCGGACGTTTTGTTCTATAATATTCCAGTTTTACTGCTGTACGGGCGCATTCCTGTTCATCGCTCCGCCAACCAGGTAAAGGACGGGGAGTACCAGGCCAATCAGGGACATCGGGCTGAATCCGCCGCTGGTGATTGTAATTACCAGCGAAATTACCTGGATAATCACCAGGATAATTCCCCAGATAAAGCAGGTCGAGGAAATCTCGTTGCAGCGCTTGACTGCTACCGCGCCGGCGATAATCAGTAGAATGCTGGAAATCATGGAAATAATCGCCGCTACAGTAGCCAATGCGCCGAGTGCCGCCCCTGCTTCCAGTTCGCCCGCCGCCGCGCCGAGCGCGCCGAGAAGGCCTCCGCCAAGCAACAGCATGATGCTGCCGATAATTCCGAAAATACCGAAGATGATGTTCAGAATACCGACAACCTTAAGTAAAGTTTTGCCCTTTGCGTTCATAATCTATCCTCCAATTATGTATTTGGCATAATAGCCAAAACCATTATATCACGATAAATTACCCTTGTGCAATAGTACATCGGCAAAAACTCCAAAATGTGTTCAATCAAGAGCTTAATAAAAAACACCCGGGTATTTTGCCCGGGCGTTCTTTTATTTTATGAGTCAAACACATCACTTCCCGCACCCGCGATAACTGTAAACGCTTTGGGAAGGTTCTCAATCTCAACGGTTTTATGGTTTCCGCCGTTTTCCCCGTCGAGCGTCCAGCCGATGGGTTCCTGCGCGGTAATTACGGCATGCGAAGCACGGATTACATGGCAGTAGGGGGAAGAGAAGTTGCGCTTCATAAAATCCGCAACCATGTTTTGCAGCTCGATTGGATTGTTCGGGTTTTTAAACAGGATGACCTCGAACAGGCCGTCGTCGAGCTTTGCTCCCAATCCGCCCCTGTCCTTAAAGCCGCCGACGCTTCGCGTATTTGTGACCATGCCGAGGATATAATCGCCCTCTATAGTGCCGTCGCCGTAGTTTACCCTGATATGGGAGGGCTTGATGTTCGGAAGCCGGCGGATACCTTCTAACAGGTATGCCGCGTGCCCGAAGATGTTTTTAAACTTCTGCGGCGTATCGTAGGACACGTCCGTAAACGCGCCGAATGCCGCGATATAAACAAAATTACCCTCGTTGAAACGGCCTGCGTCACAGGCAAACGGCTTGCCCGCCAGAACATTTTGCGCGGCCTTGACAAGGTTTTTCGGGATGCCGAGCGTGGAGGCAAAATCATTTGTGCTGCCCGCTGGGATATAGCCGAGCGGTTTCCTGTTCCCGGGAGGGAGAGTCAGAAGGCCCCGTACACACTCGTTTAAGGTACCGTCGCCGCCGCAGACGACCAGCAGGTCGAAGCAGCCTGCCTTTTCGCAGGTGGTATTATATGCGTCGTCCGGCCCCTGCGTCGGACGAACCGTTACGTCGTAGCCTCCGCCGGCGAAGACGTCGATGATGTCGCTCAATCGGCTTTTTACCTGCGCCTTACCGGACGTGGGATTATAAATCAACAGTAATTTCTTACTCATACAAGCCTCGCAAACGTAGGGATTACCTGTCCTGCGGCACAGACATCTCACGCACAAGCGTGGGGATATCCTCCTTACAAGGCGTGAATTTACACGATACGAAATGGCATATCGATTTGGTGGAGGAGGAAATATTCCGAATCATGCCGGACAGGTTTTTATGGGTCAGGTGTGAATGGATGATATTGAAGAAGTTTGCAAACACCATTGCAAACGCAAGCCTGAAGTGGCTGAGCCGGTACTCTTTGTAACAGCCGTTTTTTTCAAAAAAATTGCGCAGTACGCCGAGGGAACGCACGTAATCATTGAGCTTTTTGAAATCGAGCGCCGATACGATGCTGTTGCTGCGCTGGGTGTAATAATAAAGGCATTTATCGATGACAACGACCCTGTCCGCACGGGAAAGCAGGCGTGAGGTCGTCGCAATATCCTCAAAGTACATTTCAGGGAAAGCAAGCGGTTCGCCGTCAAAAAACAGGCTGCGGTGCCATAGCTTGTTCCAAAGGTAGGAACGGCTGCGGAAATCGGAAATTGTCATTTTCGTCAATTTGACTGCGCTGTGAACGCCCTCAAACGGTTTACGGAACATAATGGTATGATGCGTACCTCTGTCCTGATTATACAAAGCATAGTTGCAGCACGAAACGTCGGCGCCGCTGTCCTTTGCGGCGCGGTACAGGTTTTTCAGAAAGCTTGGGTCTACGTAATCGTCGCTGTCCACAAAGGCTATGTACTCTCCGCGGGCTTTCTTAACGCCCATGTTGCGCGCGCCGGAAACACCCTTGACCTTATTTTTTACCAGGTGGAAATTATAAAATGAAGCGGCAAAATCCTGCGCGATTAAAAGGCTGCTGTCTGTGGAGCCGTCGTCAATCATAATGACCTCAAAGTCGCGGAACGTCTGGCACGCTACAGAGGCAAGGCAACGGTACAAATAGCTGTCTACATTATATATAGGGATGATAACGCTGATTTCCGGATTATCGTTCATAAGCCATTAAGAGTCCTTTTCAATGGATTTTTCTTCACCGGCTCCCCGCATGCTGTCTTCACAGCCGCTGTCCGGCGCGCTCATTTCCTGTGCAAGCTGATTGATATCGTGCTTTCGTTTGTCCTTTGTAAAATAGGAAAACGGGCTGGAAACGAGAATCATGCCATAATAGGTGATGATTCTCCAGACAAGGATTGCCGACTTGAGTGTACCGCCCACAAAAAACATGCCGAAGAAAGCGGAGAAGCCAAGCTCCGCCGCGCCGGAAGCGCCGGGCAGGGGAATCAAGCTGGAGGCAAGGTTGACATACGCCTGCGAACAAATCATGTCGAGTGGGGAGGCGCCGTCAAGCTGGAACGCACAGTAAATAAAATAAGGAACGCTTAAAATTGCCAAAATTTGAAGGAAAACGAAAATATAAGAGGAGAGCATCAGCTTTGGTACCTTGAACAGTTCTTTATTGCCCTGATGGAACATATCGATTTGCCCCTGAAGCGCCTGCGCTTTCTTTTCTGGGTTTTTAATAAACCGAAGCTTTTTCATGACCCATGAGATAAACCGTACCAGCTGTGCCGAGAGCTTTTCGTTAAACGATACGACAATCAGGCCGAAGGTAACGACCAGCTGGGATAAAAACCCGATTAAAACAAACGCCCACATGAGAGGCGTGTTCATTGTTTTTAAAAAGTAGTCGAACCGCACGACAATCGCAATCAGGCTGAAGGCCGTGGAGGTGAGCTGGTATACGATGAATTTCTGCATCATGCAGGAGGTACCGAATCCCGCGCTGATATTCATCTTTGACAAAAGGTAAACCTGCATGGGCTGGCCGCCTGTTGACGACGGGGTAATCGCGCTGTAAAACTGGCCGACAAGGCAGACCTTAAACGCGTCCCACAGCGTAAAATAAGAAAAGCGGCTATGGATAAAATTAAAGGTCACGAGCGTATCCATAAATACGTTAAACATCTGGGCAACGGCCGCCATCAATAGCCATAGAAAGTTAATGGAACGGGAAGAACGCAACAGGTCCATTAAGCCCTCTTCCGAAAAAAAGAAATACGCGACGAGGCAAATGGAAATGACGATGACCAGTATATTGATAACAGCGCCGGCTCTTATTTTATGGTGGCGCTTTTTTTTAGAACCGTCCAAATATATGCCTCCCTGCCGCCTTTTGACGGACTTTGTATCGTAGTTGAGCGCACAAGTATCTCCATTATAGCACCTGGTGGGGAAAAAGCAAGAAACAGGCCAAATCTTCTTATACCCATATTATCTTACCAAAACAGAAAAACAATACGGGAAGCGCTGTAAATAAAAGGCTTATCCGGCGGGGCTGTAGAGCGCGCCGATAAACACGGGCAGGCTGCTTTCGTTGTCTACAATCAAAAATAAAAACGGGCGGTCGAGCACGACGCGGTGCTCCGTCACGGCGGCGGAAAGGTTTACCTCCGCCTTTGTGGCGGCGCCTGCCTTTACGCCCTGCGGCCCCAGCTCAATATGCGTTTTCTGTACAACGTCATTTAGTATAAGGCCCTGCGGCGAGGCTTTCGTAAAATTGGCCTCATCCGTAAACGCCTGCTTCATACCGAGGCTTTGCAGCGCCTTATTCAGGCTGGTTTCGTAATCAAAGGAGAACGCGGGCGTGCTCACCTGCGCAAAATCCGTTGCGGCCACAGAGCTGAAAAGCGTTGTAAGCTCCTTTTTATCGAGTGACGCAATATAATCCGCAAGGCTGGTTCCCTCGTTTGGAAGGACGGCGGCAAACCGGCACGGAAGGGTTTTCAGGTTTTTTACATAGCCCTGTGCGTTCTCGCTGTGGATATAGCGCTCCGAGCCGTTTAAGAAGCTTGCCGTCTGTACGGTGCCGTCTGCGAGGTGGAAATCCCCGTCCGTTACGTTGGCAGATTGGTATTCGCTTGCCCACAGGTCCTCCAGGTAAAGGGCGTTGAGCAGGTACAGCGCGCCGCTTTCGGACGTTTTTGAAACGATGGAATCAATCAGCCCATTCGTATGGTATTTTGTCCACTCGTTCATATCTTTGGCGGCTTCGGCGCTTGAAAAGTCGGCGCTGAATATGCCCGCGTCAAAAAAGTCGGCGTTTTTCTGCAGGAAACTGCGGTTAACGTCGAGGCCGTCGCGCAGCCAGAGGGAGTTTGCTATCTGCAGGCTGCCCTCTTCCTTGTTGAAGGCCGTCAGGCGCTGACGCAGGTAATTGCTGCACGCGTTGATGTTCTCGGCTGATACGACACCGCCGCCGAGCAGGCTTTTCATTTCCTTGAGCGTACCGCCCTGCGCGCCGTTTTGCAGCATAGCAAGCGTAAAATAGGCAGAAACAGGGGAGAGCAGCGTGTTTTGCCCTTCCTTGCCTGTTTCCCGCAGCAGGGAAGCGGAGAACTCCGCCACAGCCTCTGAAAATTTTTCATAGGACTGAGGCGGTTCCGTCTGTTTGGTAAAGTCGTAATCCACGGCGGCGCTTCCGCGCGGAACACCCGCCGTCAAATCGCGCGCCGAAAGCTGCGGGCCGCTTTCCTGGCTGGAACAACCGGAAAACGCAGCCAATACCATAAGCAGGGAAAGCGCTGTGGCAGCGGCCTTTTGTAAATGCGTTTGTTTCATTCCTGAGAAACACCATCCTTCTGTATTAGGTCCTGCATGAGCATATAAACGTTTTCAGCAGAATTTTCTTTATAAAACGCCTTGCACGCCTGCTTCATCGCATCGAGCTTTCCAGGGTGCACAAGCAAATCCTCTATTTCTTTGGCGCATTTGCTGCCCTTCGAGAGCATGACCGCCATATTGTTGCGTACAAGGAAGTCGGCGTTCTCTTCCTCCTGCCCGGGGAACGCCTTGAAAATCGCCATCGGCAGTGCGGAGGCGAGGGACTCCGATACGGTAAGGCCGCCCGGCTTCGTAATAATCAGGTCAGCCGCGCTCATATATTTATTGACGTCGCTTACAAAGTAGAGGAGCTTTGTCGGTTTGGTGGCGCCGCTTCCGCGGTATATTTTTTGCAGGAGCGTCGTTTCAAGCAAATCGTCCCGGAATTCCTCGGTGGCCGCTTTGATTTTATCCTTGAACTGTCCCGTCTTTTCCTTGAAAGAGCCGGAAAGCTCCTGCATGAGCCTGCTGCGGATGGATTCATGGTACGCGTAATCGGAGTCCGGCTCTTCCGTGCCCTCCCCTTTTTCGGCGTTTGCGATGATTTCCCCCGCGCTTGCGCTCGAAGAGCTTAAAAGCTCTTCAAACGCGTCGTATAGCTTCTGATTTTTTCCGGTGATAACAATCACCTGAAAATCGACTTTAATTTCAGAAATGCTCTGGTATATTTTTAATATATCGGTCACGCCGAAGCTGCCGGCCATGATGAGCACCGTCTTGAGCTTTGGGTCAAGCTGCATCTGCACAAGCAGGGCCTCGCGGTCATAACGCTCGTAAAACGCAGTGTCGATTGGTATGCCGAGCGCGTGTATTTTATTGCGCGGCACCCCGTAGGCCTCCACGGCGTCCACCATTTCCGCGCTCGATACGACGTACGCGTCTATTTTTTCATTAATATAGGTTTTGTGCGGCGCAAAGTCTGTTATAATACAGACGACCTCAACCGGGACGCGGTAGTCCCGCTTAAGGTTCGAAGCCATCTCCGCCGCAAACGGATGCGCCGTCACAATGACGTCAGGGCGGAATTCCAGAATCAGCGGGATAAGCTTTTTGGTCATCTGCCCTGTTATTTTTGTTACCAGCGAGTTCAGGGTCGTGTCACGGTTAGCGGTATTATATACGCTGCCGTAGAGCTTGGGCAGCTTTTTGGCGAGGAACACGTATCCGTCGGATACCGTTTTATTGAGCGTGTGGCTGACATATTCGAGCGCATCGATGACCTGTACGACGGCTGTTTTATCGTGTGTGGCTATGTAGCTTTTCAGCGCGTTTGACGCGCGCATATGCCCGCCGCCCGTCGAAGCGGAAAAAATCAGAACTCGCATGAGCTTCACCCTTTATAAAAATTTCATTATGTTTTTTTAAACTTTAATATCGTCTTTATACCGTTATATTATATTATATCAAAAAAATCTTCGATTTCAACATAGAAAAAGCTTACGGATTTGTCACATACAACTTATTGGAGCAGCGGCTCCCGGCAGCTACAGCAGCTTGCGGCAAACCAAAAAATAACGGGAACAGAAAACCAACTTTGTTAAATTTTACACCGCGCCTTATATAGATAAATCTTTACAATTGCGGGGCTTGTGGTGTATGATATGTACAAGTATCGCTATAGGCGTTTTGTATCTCAAACCGAAAGGAGAAGGTATTGTGAGCGATGATAAAAGAGAGAAGGATATAAACAAGCTGGAGCAGGAAGCTCCGCAGAATATAGAGCCGAAAGAGCAGGATGTCGAGGCGCTTTTGAACGAAATTAGGCAGCAGCAGAACTTCACGCCCAAGGCGCCGCAGGCGCAGGCTATGGAGGAAGCGCCCGCCCCGGTGCAGCAGCCGTCTGAGGAGCAGCCAAAGCGGGAACAGGCCGAGGCTGTTGAAACACAGCGCCCGGCTTTCGGCCAGTTTGAGGATATCAGCAGCTCGAGCGGGGAACAGAAGCAGGAAAATGTATTTGTTCCCGCGCTTAAGCCGGCGGAAAAGAAACCGAAGCAGAAGAAAAAATCGCGTGGGAAGTATGTCGTTATGGGCGTGCTCGGCCTTGTGATTCTGCTTGCCGCTTCGTTTTTCTGCACGCTGTTTTTAAATCCCGAGGTTATCCCAAGCATTGCGCCGGTCACTGAGGTAAAGGGAGCATCGCCGGAGCCGAAAGAAGCGGTCTTTGCAAAGGGCGTACAGGTCGGCGGAATCGACGTTTCGGGCAAAACGCTGAAGCAGGCGACGGCGCTTATCATCGTCAAGGAAAAAGACGCGGCGCCGGAATTTTCGCTCGACGTGGTAAACGGGGATATGGCCCTTACCTACACGCAGGATGATTTCAGCTACACCTATAATACAAAGGAAGTCATTGCGCAGGCTTACCAGTATAGCAAGGATGTCGCAAAAGCGCTTTCTGACGGCAGCATTGACCGTCTTTCAAATCCCCAGGGGGATAATGTGACCGTCGACGATAAAAACGGGACGATTAACTTTAACATTTCCTGTACGGTTACGAATGATTCTATCGAGAAGGTCGTGGGGAGAGCAGCCAAAAAAATGGACGTTCCGGCTGTAGAGCCGCATGTATCGAAATTTAACCCGTCCGCTTCCTATGCGAAGATGTTTACCTTCACGGAAGGGGAAGACGGCGTATCGGTTGACAGGGAAAAACTGTATAGCGATATCTCGGCGCAGTTTTCGGGCGGCGTGAAGAGCGGCAGCGTTACCGTACAGACGGAAGCGGCAAAGCCGAAGCACACATTGGACGAGGTTAAAAAGGCGACAAAGCTTATTGGTAAATTCAGCACGGTTTCCACCAACACATATAACGCGAACCATAATATGGATACCGCGCTCAAGGCAATCAACGGTAAAATCGTTGAGCCCGGCAAAAATTTTTCCTTCAACGAATGCACGGGCGACAGCAACCTGGCCTCGAACGGCTACCTGCCCGCGAGCGTAATTGAAAACGGCAGCTACCAGCAGGGCTACGGCGGCGGAATCTGCCAGGCGGCGACCACTATATATAACGCCGGTATCCAGGCGAATATGGGGATTACAGAGCGTTACCCGCATTTGTGGTGCTCGCCCTATGTCTACGGCGGACTTGACGCGACGATAGATTACGGCAACCTCGATTTAAAGCTGCAGAATAATACGCAGTTCCAGATGTTCTTTAAAACATATATGGACGGTACGACGCTCTACTGCGAAATTTATGGCTGGCAGGACCCGGACTTCGATGAGGTAAGGACCGAATCCCACAATACATGGACCGGCGACGAGGAGTACGGCTTTGCCGCGCAGCGCGTTTACTATAAAGGCGGCAAAGAGGTTGGAAGGGATGATTTGCCCGATTCCACCTACAGCCTTTCAAACGGCCACTATGTCGTGGCGGGCGATCCCGGAAACACCTCAAGGAAGCTCAAGCAGCCGGGAGCAGCCAAGGAAAAATCGGACGAGAAGCAGAGCGCTTCCTCCACTAAGCCGGTTTCCACAAGCTCGACACAACAGCAGGTTAATCCGCCCGCGTCCCAGGCGCCGTCCAGCAGCAAGCCGGACAACCCTTCCTCAAGGCCGGACTCCAGCTCGCAAAAACCGGACGAGCCCTCACAGGCTCCCAGCTCAAAGCCGGAAAGCGGGACGTCTGGAGGGAGCGCTGCGGATGACGAATAAAATTTTTAATGAATTTAAAATTTCAGCGCGCACGGAAAATACTCCGTGTGCGTTTTTGTATTTTGCGCGTGTTTGCCGCCATACTAATGAAAAGGATAAACCGCAGAAAAAGATAAACGGTTTGTAATAAGAAAGGGATGGTTCCATTATGGCAACGCGCAAGGGAAGCTATACGCTTGTGCTGGACAACAGGCCTGCAATAGTGGGCTGGGCTGCCGTCGCGGGCAAAAAAGAAGCCGAAGGCCCGTTAAAGGACAGCTTTGATAAAATTTTTTACGATACGATGGCGGGACAGGATACCTGGGAAAAGGCCGAAAGCCAGCTGCAAAAAGAGGCGGTGAGCCTTGCGCTCGGCAAGGCAAACGTAAAGGCGGAGCAGGTCAATATGATTTTTGCGGGTGACCTTTTAAACCAGTGTATTTCATCCTGCTTTGGTCTGAGAAGCTTCGATATCCCGTTTCTTGGGCAGTATGGAGCGTGCTCTACAATGGCGCAGACGCTTCTGCTCAGCTCATTATTTGTTGATACAGGCTGCGCCGATTACGCGGCAGCGGTTACATCGAGCCATTTTTGTTCCGCTGAGCGGCAGTTCCGTTTTCCGCTTGAGTACGGCGGGCAGCGTACGCCGACCGCCCAGTGGACGGTGACCGCCTCGGGCTGCGCGCTCGTTGGCAGTAAGGGGGAAGGGCCGAGGGTGGAAGCCGTGACGATTGGTAAAATTGTCGATTTAGGCATAACGGACGCGAACAACATGGGTGCGGCGATGGCGCCTGCCGCGGCGGAGGTCATCAAAAACTACCTGACTGACACAGACCACAAGCCGAGCGACTTTGACCTGATTATCACCGGCGACCTCGGGGAAGTCGGTTCCAAGCTGCTCTGTGAGCTGCTGCTCAAGGACAACCTCGATATTAAGAGCAGGCACAGCGACTGCGGATTGCTTATCTATGACAGGCAGGCGCAGGACGTACACGCGGGCGGCTCCGGCTGCGGCTGCAGCGCCAGCGTATTATGTTCATATGTGCTCAACAACATGCAGAAAAAAAACGCGCACGACGTATTGTTCGTCGCCACGGGCGCATTGATGTCGCCCACCTCCTCGCAGCAGGGGGAAAGCATCCCCGGTATTGCCCACCTGGTTCATATTTCGGCATAAAAGCAGGAAAGAAATTTGTGGAAAAACGATAAGCATCTTCCGGAAAAGGAACAATTTTTTTCTGTTAATCGGTTCGAAAGTATGCTATAATACTCTTTAGACTTTATGATTAAGGAGTATGTATATGCTTAAGCGTGTACAATATATAGACGATATCGTCCTGGACAAGATTGTAAAGCTCCACACGCCGCGCCGCAACAAGGTGATGACCTTCATCACACGCATGGGGAATATGGGCATTGTCTGGTTTGCCATGTGTATGCCGTTCCTTATTTACCGGCCGTGGCGCAGCATAGGGGTAAACTTCCTGGTTGGGCTTGTCATCGCGCATTTGGCGGGGGAAATCTGCATCAAGCATATTGTGTGCAGGATGCGGCCGTGCCATAAGCTGGAGGACGACGAGCTGATTGTGAAACGCCCGCGCTATTATTCGTTCCCGTCAGGGCACACGACCGCGTCGTTTTCCGTCGTGGCGGTTGCGTGGATGCGCTGCTGGCCTGTGGCTATCCCGGTGACGATATTGGCATTTTTAATTGGATTTTCCCGTGTGTACCTGCGTGTGCATTACCTGACCGACGTTGTAGCGGGCGCGGTGCTTGGGCTGTTCTGCGGATTTTTATCGGTCGAGCTTTTACGTGCAATGTTCTAAAAATAAACGAAGGGGGGCAGCCGCCCTCCTTTTTAATACATAAATCTGTATGCAAAACCGGTATCCGCTTGATTTTCGGATACCGCTCTTTTATGTTTTCCAGTAAAGGTACAGCCTGCACGTTAGAGGATATGCTCATAAGAGCATGATGAGCTGCCCTTATATAATGCAAAAGGCCGCCCAATTGATGGGCGGCCTCTTTCTTGCTCGGTAGATTTTTTATTTCAGCCAAGCGACGTCCGTGTCGTTGCAAAGGTTATCGAGCCCGTAGAGCACGAGCATTTCCGTAATGCCTTCTTTTTCAATCAGCTCTGACACGGGAAGCTTGTAATAGCGCAAATCAACCATGATGATTTCGCTGTAATGCTCCGAAAGGAACGGCGCGATGCTGTGGCCGAACGAATCCTTAAGCAGAAGGAGCTTGCCGCCGTCCGCCGCTTTGTTTTCAATACGCACCAGGCTGTGGTTGCCGTCGAGGAAAACCGGGTACTTGTCGTCCTCGTCGAGATGGCTCAGGAAGAAAAAGCTGTCGTTTTCCTTTTTTTTATCCCCCTCTTCGATGGTAACATGGACATTGTCCTGATTCTCATAATCCTTATCGTACCAGAGCTCAATTTCATCCGGCGGCGTAAGCCACAGGGCGCTGGTGGAATAAGTGGTTCCGTAGAAGCCGGGGTGCTTTTTAATGTCGAAACGTTCCTCCGGCACTGCGTCAAGTCCCTTTCGCGCACAGTATGCCTGGTAAGCGGTATATGCGCCGCGCGTCGTCCAATGGTGGTCCGTGCGGTAATAAAGCTGCGTATTGGCGGCGTTTTCCTGGAACAGGCTTTTTATGTTGATAAAATCCATGCCGCCTTTATTTTTTTCAATCAGTTCAAAATACGCGTCGTCAAGATAGGAAAGATGGTTATCCGGCAGTTTATCGTCCATGATATAGCCTGTGCTGGGCGCGATGAGCAGCGTAGTATCCGTGCCCATTTTCTCTGCGAACATCGCAAAGGTACTAAGGTTTGCTTCCAGGTAGTTTTTACGGTCGGCGGGCTTATTGATAAGGTAGTTGTCCTTACCCAAATATACGCCGTTTGAGCCGTTCCTGCCGGATATCAGGTCGTAGTAGGCGTTCAGCCCGACAAAGAAGTCGCGTCCCGCCGTCTGGTCGGAAATATAGGTTTCGTATTCCTTGCCGAACTGCCCGCTGAAAAACGTGTCGGTATTAAGCTTTGGGAAGGTGGTCAGGTACCGTTTTTCGTTTGAAGAATACGCCCTGTCCGGTGAAAAGAGGAACAGCAGGCACATTACGCCAATAAACGCGCAGAATACGACAGCCGGCAGGTGTTTTTTTAAATTCCTTAAATTCATAGGTTCACCCCACAAGGTAACGTTGCCCGTTTTCCTTTAGAAACGGAAATAAATAAACGGGTTGTAGCTTTGGCTGACGAGCGCCGCGGTGCAAATGAGCAGGGCGATCGAGCATAGCGCCGTTTCGGGAATCCAGCTCCAATTGCGGTATTTTATCTTATCGTAAATTCTATAGGCAAGCGGCGTACTCGCAATTACCGCGGCAATCAGCAGCGGCAGGTACGACCATACGGCCGCAAGCGCGTCCGCCCCGATAAGGCCGCCGGCGGGGTTGAACAAATCCCCGAAAAACCGCCCCATCTGGCCAAGGTCTTCAAAATAAAAGATAACCCAGCCGATTATGATAAAGAAAAGGGAATAGATATGCTGGACGACGGATGGCAGCTTATCCAAAAACCTTTTGAGCACAAGCTTTTCAATAATTAGGATAATGCCGAAATATAGCCCCCACATAATGAAATTCACATTCGCGCCATGCCACAGGCCGGTGAGGAACCATACAATCAGCAGGTTCAAAACCATGCGCGGCTTGCCCTTGCGGTTGCCGCCAAGCGGGATATACACATACTCGCGGAACCAGGTGCTCAATGAGATATGCCACCGCCGCCAGAACTCTGTAATGCTTTTGGAAATATACGGGTAATCGAAGTTCTTCAGGAATTCAAAGCCCAGCATGTTGCCAAGCCCGCGTGCCATATCGGAATAGCCGCTGAAATCGAAATATATCTGGAACGAATAGGCCGCAATGCCGATCCAGCTGCCCAGGATACCGTTTGTCGGGCTTGTTTCCCGCAGCGTGTCCCAAAGCAGGCCCATCTGGTTTGCGATTAAAATCTTTTTTGCCAGGCCCACCATAAACAGCTTGACGCCGTTTGTAAAATCTGAAAGCGTTTCGCGCCTGTGCTCAAGCTGGTAGGCTACGTCCTTGTACCGGACGATAGGCCCGGCAATCAGCTGCGGGAACAGGGCGACATATGTGCCGAAATTAATGATGTTCTTAGTTACAGGCGCGTCGCCGCGGTACACGTCTATGGAATAGGACATCGTCTGGAACGTATAGAACGAAATACCAATCGGCAGCGGGACGGTCAGGATTGGTATGTTCAAAAACGGCAGGTAATTGAGCGTTTCCGTCAAGAAGCCCGCGTATTTGAAAAAGCCCAGCAGCGACAGGTTTATGACCACGCACGAAACCAAAAATATTTTGGCGGCCTTTTGGTTGCCTTGACGCTTGAACTTGTCGATAAAATAACCGTGCGTAAAATCGACCACGGTGGAAAACAGCATCAATACGACGAATACCGGCTCGCCCCAGCCGTAAAAAACCAGATTGACCGCGAATAGAAAGATATTACGGAATTTACGCGGAATCAGGTAATAGACGAGCAGTACTGCCGGGAGATATAAAAATAGAAACAGAAGGCTTGAAAATACCATGTTTCTCCTCCTTGTCTTAATACGTCGTTCTGCCTCTTGCAGAAAGAAGAAGCCCGCGGTTTTCCGCATAAAGACAGCCTACCTGCCGCGCAGCCTTTACCTATGCTGATGTGCAGGTAAGCCCTCTTTAGGCGGAATCCTTTCCGCGGTTATTGTTATTTTTTCTATGGGTCGAAGCAATCGTTGTAGATGCCGGAAAGACGCCGCGCGTCCGCGGAAAAAATCAGGCGGATATAACGGCCGTTCGAAACGACCCGGCTCTCCCGGTAAAAGGCATACTGCGCTGGGGATTCCTGGCGCAGTTTTTTGAGCTTTATGTCCAGCCGCTTTTGCAGCGCCATACGGATTTTGGCAAGAGAAGCCTTGTCCTTTGCTTCAAATAACAGTATTTCTGTGTTTTCGCCGTCCCCGGCAAAGCTTTTTGTTTGGTATTGCACCGTATCAGCCGCATCGATTCCATAAAAGTTCCATAAATCGAGCGGGGTCGCGGCACAAACTGGAACGCCCTTACAATCGCAGTACAGGGAAAGCCGGGTCATAACGGATGTAAGGCTTAGCCGCCCTTCCTTTGGAGGGGACGGCGCGCAGGAAGAAAGGAACAGAACAAATAAGGGAAGCATCAGAATAGCAATCGTCTTTTTCACAGGACCACCCAAACATTGCAGATTGCATGGCGCGGGAGTCCCCCGCGCCTGCTTATGCCGTTTGCATTCCTGCGGCCCCCTGAGCAGCCGTGTTTTTTACGTCCTTAATCCTTCTAATGCGGTGAAACGCCCGGGCAGGCAATCATAAGACCTGCGCCGGACGTGCCGACCTTATAAACGCGGAAGCCTGCGCCGCCTGGCGGGAGGCGCTTGCCTCCTTCTGCCTGCCGCGCCCGCTGCAGCTGACAAACAGCACACAGAACAAAAGCAGCAGCACAGCCGCGACCATAGCCCTTCGCCCTCTGACCATTTGGCCCTCCTATCGGGGATGAAGTCCCCCTGTGGGTTCAGTTGAAGTAAGAATTATAGACGTCCTTCATGCCGTCTGCGTCTTTTGCGATAATCATCCTGACATAATTGCCGTTTACAGCAACCTCGCACGTTTTTATGATAGCGTAGTTTTCAGGGCTGTAGCTTGCGATTTCGTTCGATTTTGAGGTGAGGCGCTCTTTTAATTTCGTTTCCACGCGTGCCGCGGCTTCTGCATCCGCCGCCTTAATCAGAACGATTTCATTTAGGCCGTTTTTCTCGATTTCCGCCGCAAAAGCCGATACGTCGGCGCTTTCCAGGCGGTAGGAGGTACACAGCTCATCCTTATCTGTAATTTCCTGCATACCGGAAATTTTATAATCCGTGTTTATTTTTGCCATAACCTCGTTTAAGTCCACGTCTTTTACGGAATTGTCCGAGCAGCCCGCGAACGCGAGCACGCAGAGCGCGGCCAGGACCGTTGCAATTATCTTTTTCATTTTCCCATACCTCCAAAAAATTCACTTTTTAAGCAACGATTCCATTTTAAACGGTGTTGTTTGTGATGTCAACAGCAATTACCCGAATCAACCTTTACAATACTGTTACGGTTGTCTCTTACTTTTTTACATGTGCCTCTTCCGCGTGGACAAGCTCGAATTTATTCTGCGGGTAGAACTCTTTTGTCTCCGCTACACGGTAAACCTCGCTCTGGTGCTTTTGTAAAAGCCTGGTAATCGCGTAGAGGTCAATCCAGATTTCATTGACGCATTCCTTTTGGCTTTCGTCAAAAATCAGCTGCAGGCCAAAATGCAGGTGGCTTGTTTCAATACCGTTTACATTTTCTTTCGCGCTGTAGCCCGTTCTGCCGACATACCCAATCACGTCGCCCGCGTTTACCGTCTTGCCTTCGCTTAAATCGGCATGATAGGGGCGGTTCTGGCGCAGGTGCGCATAGTAATAGTAGCGTTTGCCGTCAAAGCTGCGGATACCCACGCGCCAGCCGCCGTACTGGTTCCAGCCCATAATTTCCACAACGCCCGATTCCACCGCGATAACGGGCGTACCCGTCGCGGCCATTAAATCGTGGCCCAAATGCTGGCGCTTATAGCCGTAGTCCCGGCTTGTGCCGAAATCGTCAAAATGGGAAAAGGGAAACGTTTTGGCAATGGGGGAAAAAACGCACAGGCCGTATTTTTCTTCTGTCGTGGTGTTGCCCGCCCCGTCTGTTTTTTGTTCCCTGTAGTTTCCCAGAAAACCGCTGAGCACCGCGCCGTAGGCCTCGCGGTAATAGGGGAAATACTTCATATCCTTTGTGAGGTCTTCGACTTTTTCCCCGCTTTTCAGCTTTTCAATAAACTCCGTACAGTCCTTTTTCTTATAGCTCTTAAAATTGCCGCCGTATTTCGCGCCGAGGTAAGAAAGCACGTCAATCCAGTCTATTTTGATTTCCTGCCCCTGCGACTCGATATCGGCGTTCATCGCCGTTTCCATCGCGTCGTAACAGACGTTGTACTCCACATATTTAATATAATCTTCATTTTTTCCGCTGGCGCCCACCATTACTGCGAGCCCCGTGCCCAGCAGTACCACGGCGAGGGCCGCGCAAATTACCTTCTTCACCCAAATCACCCGCCCAAACAACAAATTGTCTTTCCTATATATATGTGCGTTCCTTCACTGGAATTCCTGAGAAGCTTACCGGTTTACAAATTTGCGCGAAACGCTATAATATAAGATAGATTCAATTAGGAAACGGTGGGGGAAAGATGGGAAAGAAGCTGCCGCACACGATGGTACTCGTTGCCGCCGCGCTTATTGCATGCGCTTTTATTTCGGGCTACAACGCGTTTTATGTACCGCAGACGAACCTGCCCCGCGTAATTTATACTGAAAAAGGGACGGGGCCATCCGTACCGCCGCACGCCGCGCCGTCCGGTGCCGAACAGGAGCCTACCCGGGCGCAAGCGCTTTTAAAGGTAAACATAAATACCGCCGGAGCCCAGGAGCTGCAGGAAAGGCTCGACGGCGTTGGAGAGGTCATCGCCGCGAGAATCGTCTCTTACAGGGAAGAATACGGGCCTTTCGGCAGTATTGAGGAAATCAGGAATGTCAAGGGAATCGGGGAAGCGACCTTTGAAAACATAAAAAACGATATTACCGTTTAAACGGGTTGCATAGGAGAAGATAACAATGGCAAAATCACAGAACGACCTGGGGCGCGGGAGCGTCGGCAGGCTGCTGTTTAATATGGCGCTGCCCGCAATAGCGGCACAGCTGATTAATGTGCTGTATAACCTGGTGGACCGGATGTATATCGGCCATATTGAAGGAATCGGCGACCTGGCGCTTACGGGCGTTGGGGTTACGTTTCCGGTCATTATGATAATTTCCGCCTTCAGTATGCTCGTCGGGATGGGGGGCGCTCCGCGCGCTTCGATGAAAATGGGCGCAAAGGATTTTGACGGCGCAAGGCGCATTCTCGGCAACTGCGCCTGCCTGCTGGTCATTATGTCGGTTGTCATTACGGCTGTTATCCTGGCGTTTGGGCGCGATTTCCTCCTTCTGTTCGGCGCGAGCGGCAACACAATCGGCTACGCGATGGATTACCTGGCGATTTACGCGGCCGGTACAATTTTTGTACAGCTTGTTTTGGGGCTCAACCCATTTATTTCAGCCCAGGGCTTTGCAAAGACCAGTATGCTCACAACCGTTATCGGAGCGGTTTTAAATATTGCGCTCGACCCCGTTTTTATTTTTGTCTTCGGCATGGGAGTTAAGGGCGCGGCGCTCGCGACGATTTTATCACAGGCGGTGTCGGCGGTGTGGGTACTTAAATTCCTGACCGGAAAGCGCACGCAGCTGAAAATCCGGATGAAATATTTCCGTTTGAGCCCGTCGGTCATCCTGCCGGTGGTGGCGCTCGGGGTTTCGCCGTTTATCATGCAGGCGACGGAGAGCATCATCACGGTCTGCTTTAATGTCCAGCTGATGCGCTACGGCGGAGATTTGGCTGTCGGCGCGATGACGATATTATCGAGCGTCATGCAGTTTACGTTTTTGCTGCTGATGGGGCTGACGCAGGGCTCCCAGCCGATTATCAGCTATAATTACGGCGCGGGCAACGTGGAGCGGGTTAAAAAGACGTTCCGCCTGCTGTTTATCTGGTGCATGGCATTCGCGGCGCTCCTGTGGGGCAGCATTATGCTTTTTCCACAGGCGTTTGTTGCAATTTTCAGCAACAGCGAGCAATTAAGCGCAATTTCCGTCTGGGCGCTTCGCATCTACATGGGCGCGGCCGTTGTACTCGGTGCGCAGAACGCCTGCCAGCAGACATTTATCGCGCTCGGCCAGGCGGGCGTTTCGGTGTTCCTTGCTATACTGCGCAAGGTGATATTGCTTATCCCGCTTATCTTTACGCTTCCGCTGTTGCTGGACGACAAGGTGTTCGCCGTCTTTTTCGCGGAGCCTGTGGCGGACATCCTTGCGGCGACAGCAACGGTGATTTTGTTTGCGTACCGGTTTAAGCGGATTTTAAAGAAAAAGCAGGAGGAGGTGATACCTGTAGGGGAGCAGCAGGCGCCCGTACAGGCGGAACCATAGAAAAGAGGTATTTCATGGAAAAGCTTACAGATATGCCGAACATCGGCAAAACCATGGAAGGGCAGCTGAACCGGGCGGGAATCAAAACGCCGGAACAGCTCATAGAAACGGGGAGCAAAAAGGCGTGGCTTTTGATTCAGGCGTTCGACCCATCCGCCTGCTATAACAGGCTGTGCGGGCTTGAGGGGGCTGTGCGCGGGGTTCGCTGGCACGATTTGCCCGACGGCGTGAAAGCTAATCTAAAAGAATTTTACAGAGAGCATAAAATATGAGAAACGTCCCTTCCCGGAGCTTTGGGAAGGGACGTTTCAGCGTTACCAGCATTTGATTTTATCTGTCATAGAAAAATCTGAAAGGGAATAGGCCGTTAGGTACGGCGCGTTTGCAATATAGAAATAGTCGCCGATATACATCCCCCTGGCCCTATCCAGGTAAAGGCTTTCAGCGTCCGGGCTGTCAAGCGTTATCCGCGCTTCCAGTGCGAAGCCCTTTTTGCCGCTGTAGGAAAAAACAGAATAACACAGGGTTCGCTCATAGCTGCTTTCATTTAATTCCCAAACAGGCAGCCCAACCAACCCTTTTTCCGGGTCAATCAGGATTGCTTTAAATTCATTGAGCGCTGCGCTGCTCCCATTTCTGTCCGAGAACGTGATGGAGTGCGTTTCTTTGACGCTGCTGCTGTCGGTTGTGTCAAACATAGAGAGCTTGAGCCCCGTTTGCACGCCGGTTTCATCCGCGTCAATTCCAAAGCCCAGCAGCTTGTTTTCCCCAAAGGGATGCAAATACCGTGAAAAGCCGGGCAGCTTGAGCTCGCTTTTCAGTTCCGGGTGGGCGGGGTCAGAAAGGTCGACCGCAAACAGCGGGTCGGTCTGGCGGAACGTCACAAAATAGGCGGTGTTTTCAACAAACCGCACGGATTGAAGCCGTTCATCCTTTGAAACATTTGAATATGTCCCCACAATGCGCAGGTTTTCATCAAGGACATAAAGCGTTTGGGTTTCCCCCAGTATTTCGGCGGAGACTGAGCCGCCTTCCCGCGTTACCTTCCTGTCCGTATCAGAGGTGACAAGGCGGAAATACCCCCCGTACTCATCCATGGAGTATTGGTTTAAAAGCCCGCCCTTCAGCTCGGTTTCGGCGTCGAGCGAAATTTTGCCGCCGGATAAGCCGTATTTTAAAAGCTGAAGGCCGGATGTTTCCGTTTCCTCATGATATTGGCAGATGGGCAGGTACAGGCTCTGGGTACTGCAATAGACAGCCGTTCCACCGCCCATTACGGCCTTTGCGTCGGTAAAATCGGATGGCTTTTTTAAATTGATAGACGCGATGGTGGTATACTGCGCCTGCGGCTTCGCCATCGATATACACACGTCCGCGCTGGCAACCGCACGCCTTTTTCCGCTGGCGGTAAGCGATGGGACAAACGATGTGGGGAATTGCTCCTGTGCGTCGTAAAATTGGAAAAAGTAATCCGTCAATACGTACAGCGAGCCGTCCACGACGCGCGAGGTAAGGTAATTGCCGCTTACTTCCAAATTGCCGCATTGCTTTGGTGCGCTCCGGTCCGAGATGTCATAAATAAAAACTTGTGTGTCCCCGGAGCGCGCCGCTTCTCCGCAGACGGCGGTATCTTCATATATACCCGTGCCGTACATGTCGGAGCAGAGGACGGCAAGAATATTGTCCTGCAAATACAATTGGACTGCCTGTGTGCTTTGTATATTATTGTCCTTGCCCGTGCCGTTTCCGATGACCTCTGTGTATATGTGTGTGAGCCTGCCGTTATCCGCCTTTGCGATTGTCAGGCGGTTTTGCACGATGGTATAAATATACCTGCCGTCCGTTTTGGAAATATCGCCCTCCTGCACGCCCTCTGCCTGCATATTGGTTGAGGAATAAGCCTTTAACGCGCTGTCACCCGCGGGGCTGTATTCCGGTGCCAGGGTTGTTTCGCTCCCGCCGCCGTCCTGCTTTTTCGCTTCATTTTCCCGGTGCGCCCAAAGCAGCGTGTGATAGATGGTTGTGTAATCGTTCTGCTGTTCCTTAGCCTCCTGTACGGGTGGGAGTAGGCTGCCCGGGTTCATATCGGAGGGTATTACGGATGCCGCCAGCGTCAGGACGAGCACGAGCGCGCATACTACTGCGGCCCCTGCTGCAGGACGCTTTTTCCGCACCCCCCTGAGGGCTTGCTCAACAGCGCCGGGGCGCAGGCGTTCAGGCGGAATCAGCTCTCCGCCCAGTTCCTCCAGTTTTGAGAAAAGCTCCCTATCTTCCATCAGGGTTTCCTCCTTTCTTTCATATACCTTTTCATATTAAAACAGTTTATTTTTCTTCCAAAGCCGCTTTCAGCTTTTTCAGGGCACGCGCGTATTTTGAGCGCACGGTGTTGCGGTTGAGCTTACATATTTTCGCGGTTTCTTCACTGGTGTAACCGCCGAATACCGTGAGGGCGACAATCATACGTTCCTCATCGCTGAGAACGCGCAGGGCTTCTTTCAGCTCGGCGCGGGCGGCAGGCGGCAAAAAGGAATCAGCGGGCGGCGGGCTGTTTAAAAGGCCTCCATCGCGGTAATATGACCGCAGCTGCTTCTTGCATTTGCGGGATAAAATCGTAAACATCCAGCTTTTAAAGGCGTCTTCCCCGCGCAGCCTTCCAATGGTCGCGTATGCATCCGCGACCGCCTCGCTCACGGCGTCCTCCGCGTCCTGGGAATTCCGCAGGACGAAGCAGGCGTAACGGTATAAATCAGCGTAAATTTCCTGGTACAGAAGGGAGAAGGCGTGCCGGTCCCCTTTGCGCGCGCGTTTCACTAAGCTGTTGAAGGAATCAGTCAAAGCCCTTGCCTCCCCTCCCGCAAATTTGCTGTAAAGCATCCGCTATAAGATAAGTGTAAACAAGGCGCGCTTTTGTTGCAAGGAATCTGATAAATTTATAAGAACAGGAAATTTATGGGGTTAAAAGCGCAACATTTTGTAATAATTTACAAATAGAAACAAAGGTTTATGAAAAAACATAGTTAAAAATATCGGAATCGCTTGCATCACAGCGGAAAAAATGGTATTCTCAGATTATAAAAACATTGGACTGGAAAGGATAATGGATGATGAAAAAAAGTAAAGGCATATTGTCCTGCGCGCTGTGCGTGCTGCTGCTTATATCCGTCTTTGCGGCAGTCCCCATAACGGCAAGCGCCGGGACCGGCGCAATCTTCTTTGACAGCAATACCGGTTTTACGTATGAAATGCTCGACGAGGATTATAAAACCTGCACGGTAAAGAAATACGACGGCAGGGATATGGACATGGCCATCCCGGAAAAGCTCGGCGGCGCGGCTGTCGTGCAGATTGAAGGCTTTGCGTTCAATCAGATGGCGCTGACCTCCGTTTCGATTCCCGAGGGTGTTTTAAGCATCGGGGACGCGGCCTTCAATACCTGTACGCAGCTGACAGAGGTGACTGTTCCCGACAGTGTCGGGCATATCGGCATGGTCGCGTTTGCCAACTGCACCAAGCTAAAGAAAATTACGTTCGGTTCGGGCGTGAAAAGCACAGGTTCCCAGGTGCTCATCAACTGCCCCGCGCTCGAAGAGGCGGTGTTCCCGCAGGGCTACGCCTATATTGGCAGTAAGTTCATGACGGGCTGCACCTCGCTCAGGCGCCTTGTGATTCCCGACAGTGTGACGAATGTGGGGGCAATGTCGTTTATCGACTGCAAAAAATTGGAAGTGGTTTCCCTGGGCAGCGGCGTCAGCTCGCTCGACGCGTTCAGCTTTCAGGGCAATACCTCGCTTAAAAGCATAACGCTTGGCAGCGGCATCAAGTCCATCCCGACAGACGCGTTTTCCGGCTGTACGTCCCTTTCGGAGCTTACACTTTCAGAGGGCCTTGAAAGCATCGGCCTGCGCGCGTTCAAGGGCTGTTCCTCCCTTGCCGGTACGCTCGCTATTCCAAACAGCGTAAAGACAGTGTCCGATTATGCTTTCATGGACGCCAATATAGAGGAGCTGCATATCGGCGCCGGCATATCTTCGCTTTCCTATTCGTTCTTCCAGATGCCGAACCTCAAGACGGTCGTTCTGCCCGAGAAGGATATTGCGCTGGGGTACGTTGCGTTCGGCAGCTGCAAGAGCCTTGAAAAGCTGTATATCCCGAAGGAAATCACGCAAATCGACAAGGATATGGCGAGTGGATTCGCAAACCTTTCCGTTTATGGTTATAACGGTTCGGCCGCCCAGGCTTACGCGGACAGCAGGGACAACGTGACGTTCCTCTCCCTTGACGGCGCGGACAAAACGGCGCTTAATCAGGCCATAGCCAGCGCGGAAACTGTAATCAAGGGCGGGCTTGACTCGTATACGCAGGAGAGCGCCGACCGTTTCTTAAAGGCATATTACGACGCAAAGGCTGTAAGCGCGGACATTTTTGCGCTCAAGGCGCAGATTGACGCGGCACAGGCAGAGCTCTCAAAGCAGCAGGCGGCGCTCGACCCGGGCGTTGTCCCGAAATGCACGGGTGACTTGAACGGCGACGGGGACGTCAGCGTGCGCGACGTAGTCATCCTGCAAAAGTACCTTGCAAGCCAGGTCCTGCTTAACCCCGCGCAGCTTGCGGCGGCGGATGCGGACCATAACGGAAAAGTCAATTTAAGCGACGTTTTGCAGATGCAGAAGTATATTGTCAAACTGATTCCCTCGCTTGACTGATAAAACACGGCAGAATAATAGCGCACGGCATATGCCGTGCGCTTCTTTTTTTCTGTTCTGTTTTTAATCCTCGCAAAGCGCCGCCTTTACGGCAAAAACCTTTTTGGAAAGCTCCAGGTACGCCTGCGGGGTAAGCTGCTGCGCCGCGTCGGACATCGCCTTCTTTGGGTTGGGATGTACCTCGATAATCAGCCCGTCCGCGCCGGCGGCAACGGCCGCGAGAGATAGGGACGAGATATACGCGCGTTTGCCCGCCGCGTGCGATGGGTCGATAATCACCGGCAGGCAGCTGCGCTCTTTGACGACGGGAACCGCCGAGATGTCAAGCGTGTTGCGCGTCGCAGTCTCGAACGTGCGGATACCGCGCTCACAAAGGACGACGTTATAGTTGCCCTCGCTCATGATATACTCCGCCGCGTCGAGCCATTCCTCTATCGTAGAGGCAATGCCGCGTTTGAGCAGGACGGGTACGCCGCTTTTTCCCACCGCGCGGAGCAAGCGGAAATTCTGCATATTGCGCGCGCCTATCTGGAACATATCGCAGTACTTGGCGGCAAGCTCAAGCTGGTTTTCGCTGATGACTTCGCTGACGACGCGCAGGCCTGTTTCATCCGCGGCCTTGCGCAGCAGCCTGAAGCCCTGGTCCTCAAGCCCCTGGAACGCATACGGCGAGGTGCGCGGCTTATACGCGCCGCCCCGCAAAAACTGCGCGCCGGCCTTTTTTACACCGATTGCCGCCTGCATAACCTGCTCCTCGCTTTCAACTGCGCACGGGCCCGCCATCATCGCAAGCTCCTTGCCGCCTATCAAAAAGCCCTTTACATCGACGGTGCGCCCTTCGGGGCAGATGTCGCGGCTTGCAAGCTTATAGCTGTGCATGATAGGCACACAGTTTTCCACGCCGTCCATCGATTCGATGCAGGTGTCGCAAAGGACCGACTTGTCGCCGATGACGCCGATGATGGTTGCGTCCGCACCCGTTGAAAGATGGATGCCGAGCCCGTGCTCCCTGAGCACCTTTTCTACGTTTTCTATATCGTTCTGCGTAGCAGTCCGTTTCATTACAATAATCATGGAGTTTTCCTCGCTTTTCTTTGTGTTTATCAGAAAGGCAGGCATACCCGCCTGCCTCAAGGGTTATATGCTGTCCGGTGAGCCGTTATGAGCGTCCTTTTTATCGATATACCTGCGCGCCGCGTGGAGCACGCGCAGGTCGTTTTCGTAGCTGCACATTTTTTCCGCCTGCGGGAAGGTCGCCCAGACAAAGCTGTCTATCTCGTCCTGCTGTATGTCAACCTGGTCTGTTTTGGTTTCTGCCAGGAAAAAAATCACGCGCTTTTTAATTTTTCCGAATGGGCAGTAATCGCTGATTTGCCGGTAATGGTCATAGATTTTTACATCAAGCCCCGTTTCTTCCTTGATTTCACGCAGGGCCGTCTGTTTTTCAGACTCTCCCTTTTCTACATGCCCCTTCGGGAAGCTCCAGTATTTGCCGTTATGGTTTTTGACGAGCAGGACCTTGTTTCCATCGGGAGAGCGGTAAAAAATAACCGCGCCGCAGGATTTTTCGTAAAGGCACGAAAGCTGGGAGATATCGAGCCCGCGTACGCTGCGCAGGCGTTCGCGTATTTGCGGTTCGTAAAAAATATCCCCTTCCGGCGCAACGATGATTTTTGGTTCCGCGCCGCCCTTCTGGGGAGAAAGCGCGATGATTACGCCAGCAAACTGGTCCCGCAGCGGCCTGCGCGATATAATATATACGGATTTCCCGTGAAAGGCTTCTCCGCAAAGATAGCCCGTATACACTCCCCTTCGGGAGATAGAACCGTAAACCGCTACCTCGGTGTGTGTACCCAGCATGGCATCATCTCCTTTCGCCCGGCTTCGCCCTCTAAGCGTTACTGGAACAGCTTGTTCATGTTCTCTATCTGTAAAGCGCTGTTTGCGGACATAACGCCGTTTAGGAACAGCACGGTTTTAATCTTGTTCTTTTCACAATATTCCTTGAGATTCCCTTTGAAATATCGGAAATCTATAACATGTACCTCATCGTAATTGTTAGACAGGAACGGAGCGAAGGCGTTTCCGTACATATCCTTTACAAGCGCGATTTTATCGCCGTTCGTAATGCCCTGGTTATCGATTACCATATTGGCGTTGTCTCCGTATAAAAAGACGTTATAAAAATCCTCGCCGCTTGATACTTCTTTATACAGGCCGACCGTCTCCGGCGTTTCGGAGGTGTTTCCGTCCTCGTCGGTACGGTAAAGCGTACAGGTGAGGTCCGCGGGCATTGTGTAGTAGTCAATGGTGTCGAGGTTGCCGCTTAATTGCTCATTCCAGGTAGACGTAACATAGCTTCCCGCGAAATCGCTTATCGTGTTCTTGTCCATTTCCCCAAGCGCGGTAGGTTCAAAGCCCGCAGTTTTTGCAAATTGCTCATAGGCATAGTATGCGCCCAGGCTAGTCCAGCGGTAATCGGTATGGAAGAAGATATATTCGTTACGCTTTTGGCCGAGCGCGTTATAAATGTCCACGGGAGTTACAGCTGCGGAATAATTGCTGTAGATAACGGTCGTGTTGTCGCGTTGCGGATTTGAGCCAATGACGGTGGACAAACGCTGCGGCAGGCCGAACTCCGTATGGTTCGGGATTACCATATTATACACCTTGATACCGTCGCCGAGGGCCTTTTTATAGGAAGAAACGGCGTCCGAATAGCTCAGGGCCGTTTTTTCGTTTCCCTTGAAAATATCGAAGCCCTGCTTGTTCCAAACATAAATGCTGCCGTCCATTGCGCCCTCTGAGCCGTCGTCCGCAAGCTCCGGGAGGTTTACCTTCTCTGGTGTGTAGGATGAGGAAACCGGCGCGCTGGCTGCGTTTGTCGGCTCAGTCGGTGTTTTAGACGCCGCGTCCTTTTCCGCGTTCATACCCCTGCCGATTAGCATAATGGCAAAAACCGCCGCTACAATCAGGAGCAAAACCACAATAACGCCGAGCACACGGTTGCGCCTTTTTTTGTGGGCAAGCTCCTTCTGCCTGTAATATTCCTCACGTTCGGTTTTCGTATGCCTGCCTGAGGGTCGGTAAACATTTGTATTTTGAGGGGCCGCCTGCTTTTTTTTCCTGTCCTTCTTTTTGTTTTTCTGCGGATCGTCCGGGGCTTTATAAACCGCCATAGCGAAACTCTCCTTTATAATCCCGCAGCAAAGGCAGAGGGGATGGGCGCCGCGGCAAAACTTAATTCTAATACGTCAATAATAAAGTATAATATAAAACGCGGATAATTACAATACAGGAAGCCTCCAAATAACAGAATTTCTTTAAAATTATTGCCTTTTTCGCCTGCGGGCTGCGGAAAATACGGCCTTTGGTTGATAAATCCAAACGAGTGTGTTAAAATTTAGTTTAATGCAGCACGGCGGATTTAACCGCCGTTTATCTTGACGAAAGAAGGAAATTGCCACATGATGGAATACACATTCTCCGACAGGGTCAACTCGCTCAAGCCCTCGGCAATCAGGGAAATTTTTAAATATGCGGCGGACCCGGAGGTTATCTCGCTTTCCGCGGGGAACCCTTCGCCCGACGCGTTCCCCGTAAAGGAAATTGCGGAAATTTCAAACAGGATTTTGACGGAAAATCCGATTGCCGCGCTCCAATACAGCATTACGGAGGGCTACGCGCCGCTGCGGCAGCAGCTTTGTGCATACATGAAATCAAAGTATGGAATCGGGCGCGATTTCGACGACCTGATTATCACGACCGGCGCGCAGCAGATAATGGATTTGGCGGGAAAATCCCTTTTAAACGAGGGCGACACCGTCATCTGCGAGGCGCCCAGCTTTATTGGTTCGCTTAATACGTTCCGCTCGTATAACGCAAGGCTCGTAGGGGTTCCGGTCGAGAGCGACGGCATGGATATCCAGAAGCTTGAGGAAGCGCTCAAGACGGAAAAAAATGTCCGTTTTATTTATACCATTCCCAATTTCCAGAACCCGTCCGGCGTGACGATGAGCCTTGAAAAGAGAAAGGCTGTTTACGCGCTTGCTAAAAAGTACGGCGTCCTGATTATCGAGGATAACCCGTACGGCGACCTCTATTATGGCGAAAAGCCAGCGCAGGCTATTAAATCGATGGACGAGGAGGGCGTCGTCATCCATTCCGGCTCCTTCTCCAAGACGATATCCCCCGGCATGCGCGTCGGCTGGTGCGTCGCCCCGAAGCCGGTCATCTCTAAGTTTACGGTATGCAAGCAGGGGCAGGATGTGCATACCAATATTTGGTCGCAGATGGTTTGCGACGAGTATATGAGAAAATATGATTTTGAGGAGCATCTTTCGCGCCTGCGTTCCCTGTACAGCAAAAAGGCGGCGCTGATGATGGAGCTGCTCGACAAATATCTGATGCCCAGGGTCACATACAATAAGATAGAAGGCGGGCTGTTTACCTACTGTACTTTGCCTGGCGGCGTCGATATGGTCGATTTCTGCAAGCAGGCTGTTTTACGGAAGGTCTGCGTCGTGCCGGGCAATTCGTTCCTGACCGACGAAAATGAGCCGTGCCAAAACTTCCGCGTCAACTTTACGACGCCGACGGATGAACAGCTTGTCCGGGGCGTGCAGATTTTGGGGCAGCTTGCGGATGAAGTGATAAAGTAACCGGGGAGCCGGTCAACATATCTGGGGAGGTTCTATTTATGAATCAGCAGACAGCGGTGCCTGAAAAGAAAAAAATTATATTCAGCGCTATACAGCCGAGCGGCACCATAACACTCGGGAATTACCTTGGCGCCATTAAAAATTGGGTTGCCATGCAGGAGGAATTTAACTGCGTTTACGCGCTTGCCGACCTGCATACGATAACAGTCCGGCAGGACCCGCAGAAGTTCCGGGCGAATACGCTCGAGGCATACGCGCTGCTGCTTGCCTGCGGCATCGACCCGGAGAAAAGCATTTTCTTTATCCAGAGCCACGTGCATACGCACGCGGAGCTGGCGTGGGTTCTCAATTGCTACACGCAGTTTGGGGAGCTTTCCAGAATGACGCAGTTCAAGGATAAATCGGCAAAGCACGCCGACAACGTGAACGTCGGGCTGTTTGCCTATCCCAGCCTGATGGCGGCGGATATCCTGCTGTACCAGGCGGATATGGTGCCGGTCGGCGCGGACCAGAAGCAGCATCTTGAGCTGTCCAGGGACATTGCGGCCCGCTTCAATGGCCTTTATGGCAATACGTTCAAGGTGCCTGAGCCATATATCCCAAAGGTCGGCGCACGCGTTATGTCCTTACAGGAGCCGCAGAAGAAAATGAGCAAATCAGACGAGAACGTAAACGCATGGGTTGCCGTGCTCGACAAGCCCGAGACGATTATGAAGAAATTCAAGCGCGCAGTAACCGATTCCGACATGCGTGTCTGTTATGGAGAGGGTAAGGACGGCGTAAACAACCTGATGGGTATTTACAGCGCCGTGACGGGCAAAACGAATGAGCAAACCGAAGCCGAATTCGACGGAAAGGGCTATGGCGATTTCAAGGTCGCGGTTGCCGAGGCGGTAATCGAGAGCCTGCGCCCGGTGCAGGAAAAATATCATAAGCTGATTGACGACAAGGCTTATTTAAAGGAATGCTACGGGAAATCAGCGGAAAAAGCGCTGCGTTTTTCACAGCGTACGCTCGATAAGGCGATGAAAAAAATCGGGTTTGTCATGAAGTAAGGCCTTCCTGTATTTACCAGGGAAAACCACCCGTTTTCATCGGTTTTTTACAATTTTCACGCCGCCCCTCTATTGAAAAGGGGACCGGTGTGTATTATACTGAAAGGCAGATATGAGTGAGGACAAGGAGGACCATGCCATGCCAGAAGACCATACGGAGTCCAATTACATCAGGAGACAGGAATATTTGAGGAAGCAGCGTTTAAAGCGCCGCCGCCGCAACAGGATGATTATCGTAGGGACCGGCATCGTAATCCTGGTTATCCTGATTTTAATTATTGTCGGCCTTGTCCGGGGCTGTTCTGCCGGTTCCGGAGAGAAGGAACCGACGCAGCCGCCGACAGATGCGACGACAGCCGCTGTCAACGCAAAGCCGACGGAGCCTGTAACCCAGCCGAATGTGAAGGAAATCAAGGACAACGGCGAAGACGGCCGCATGTCGGACGGCTCCATTTTCATCTGGGACAACAAAGGCTTTGAGCTGTTCTTTGGCGGCGACGACAGCGCGAAGGAATACGCCGATAAAATCAACGATTACAAAAAGCAGCTTGGCAGCGGTATTACCGTTTACGATATGGTCGTCCCAAACCATACGGAGTTCGGCCTGCCGGCACGCTTGAGCGAAAAGCTCCAGAAAGACGGGAGCACGCGTTCCCAGCGCCAGAACACCTCGGCAATTTACAAGGGCCTTTCCAAGGATATCAAGGCGGTAGATATTTACGACGTATTAAACCAGCATAAGACGGAATACATTTACTTCAACACCGACCATCACTGGTCGGGGCTCGGTTCGTATTACGCATACACGAAGTTTGCGGAGGTCGCGGGGCTTAAGCCGTTTGCCCTTGAGGATGCGGAAAAGCATTCCGTCGACGGATTTTTGGGCTCGCTCTATACCATATCCAACGACAGCGCACTGGGCGACAACCCTGACCGCGTCGATTATTATGTGTTCCCTGGGGATTATACCTGCATGATTACGCAGGACGGCTCCAGCGAGCCGATGGAGGCCGACATCTACTACCCGAACGCAACCGCCGGAAACAATACCTATGGCGTGTTCCTCTGGGGAGACAACCCGCTGACCGTCATCAAGAACAACGACGGCGGTTCCGGCAGGAAGATTGCATTGATTAAGGAATCCTACGGCAACGCGTTCGCGCCGTACCTTGCGTATAATTACGATGAGGTGCATGTTATCGATTTCCGTTATTACAGCGGCAGCCTGAAGCAGTATTGCAGCGATAACGGGATTACCGAGGTGCTCTTCCTAAACGGGGTCATGTCCGCGAATACCCCGCTCCAGCTCGATAATATGGACGGCTTGTTCCAGTAAATTTAGTTGATTTGCAGCTCCCGCAGACTTTCTGCGGGGGCTTTTATATTTGGATAGATTTGAAAAGCTTTAATAGAACTAATATAAAAGGAGGGGCGAAGCAATTGTGACAATATGCGTATGGATGGATTAGAAAGGCATTTGAAAAGCCCGCAGGCTGGGGAGACAACATTTTTATATACGTCTTTTCAAACGACGGCAGCTATACGTCGTTTGATGATACAAAAGTAATAGGTAGCTTTACAGCGTAAAAGTAAATAACCAGCCAGACGGCAGGCGCCAAACCGGGTGCCTGCCGTTTTTTATGGTTTTCAGTCGGCATAGGGCTTTGCTTTGTGAGAAAGCGAAAAGGTTTTTTACGCAACTTTTTAAAATGGTTTGAAAAACAGCAGGAGTTTGGTATAATAAGGAGAAACAGGCTCAAAACGAGTGAATTTATGACAATTTGACGTGCTGTGCCACGCAGGAGGAATATTGAGTTATGGAATTGAAAACTGTTCGCACGCGCTACGCGCCCAGCCCCACCGGCTTTATGCATGTGGGCAACCTGCGCACCGCGCTTTATGAATACCTGATAGCAAAATCGCAGGGCGGAAGCTTTATCCTGCGTATTGAGGATACCGACCAGCAGCGCTATGTAGAGGGCGCTGTAGATGTAATCTATAACACGTTGAAGACCGCGGGGCTTATACACGATGAAGGTCCGGATGTCGGCGGTGACTTTGGGCCTTATGTGCAGAGCGAGCGCAGGGATATGTACCTGCCCTATGCCGAACAGTTAATCAAAGAGGGCAAGGCATACCGCTGCTTTTGCTCAAAGGAGCGGCTAGCGTCTTTACAGGAGGATTCCGCGGGAGGCGGCTACGACCGGCACTGCCGCGATTTGCCGCAGGAGGAGATTGACCGGCTGTTAAAAGAAGGGGTGCCCTACGTTATCCGCCAAAAAATGCCTCTTGACGGCTCCACAACGTTTGAAGACGCCGTGTACGGCAGTATTACGGTGGAAAACAGCGAGCTGCAGGACCAAATCCTCATCAAGACCGACGGGTACCCCACCTATAATTTTGCAAATGTCGTCGACGACCATACGATGGGTATCACGCATGTTGTCAGGGGCAGCGAGTATTTAAGCTCCACACCGAAATACAACCTGCTGTACAAAGCGTTTGGCTGGGAAATTCCAACCTATGTTCACCTTCCGCTGATAATGGGCAAAAACGAGGACGGCAGCGTTTCCAAGCTTTCAAAGCGTCACGGCGCGACTGGTTTTGCCGATTTGATAAACGAAGGATACCTGCCGCAGGCAATCATCAATTACATTGCGCTGCTCGGCTGGTGCCCAAAGGATAACCAGGAAATTTTTACTTTGGAGGAGCTTTGCAGGGCGTTCTCCATAGACGGCATCAGCAAATCGCCCGCCGTGTTTGACTACGGCAAGCTTTCCTGGTTCAACGGCGAATACATCAAGGCGATGCCTGTGGAACAGTTTGCGGAGATTGCCGCGCCTTATTTCAAACAGGCGCTTTCAGACAAGCCGTTTGATTATGTAAAGCTTGCCTCGATTTTGCAGCAGCGCGTCACGCAGCTTACACAGATACCGGAAATGGTCGGTTTCTTTGCCCGGCAGCCTGAATACGGCACGGAGCTGTTTGTCAACAAAAAGAGCAAGACGACGCTTGAAAATTCGCCCGCTATGCTTGCGGCCGTTATAGAGGAGCTCGAAAAGCTGTCGGAGTGGAACCACGACGGCATTCATGACTGCTTAATCGGCCTTGCGCAGCGGCTTGAGGTGAAAAACGGAACCGTCATGTGGCCCGCGCGTATTTCCGTGTCCGGAAAAACGGTTACACCAGGCGGCGCGGTCGAGATTCTCGATATTCTCGGCAAAGAGGAATCCCTCAAAAGAATGAAGCAGGGGCTTGCAAAGTTTTGATTCCGCGCCAGTACGGCGGGGGGTTATCACCCGGGCTGCGGGATAAACTATATGTGAGGTAATAGGAGGAAGGAACATGGCAGAAGAAATGAAAACGGCACAGGAGCCGTCCGGTAACGCCAATTTTATCCACGATTTTATAGACGAGGACATCGCAAAGGGCGGGCAGTTTGAAGGAATGACCGTCCATACGCGCTTTCCGCCGGAACCGAACGGCTACCTGCATATCGGACACGCGAAGGCCATTTGCATCGATTTCGGCACGGCGGAGAAATATGCGGGCAAGTGCAACCTGCGTATGGACGATACCAATCCCACAAAAGAAGACGTCGAGTACGTCGACGCCATCAAGGAAGACATCAAATGGCTCGGCTTTACGTGGGACGACCGCTTTTACTTTGCATCCGAATATTTTGAGCAGATGTACGGGTATGCCTGCGAGCTGATTGAAAAAGGGCTGGCCTATGTATGCGAGCTGACGCCGGAACAGATGCGCGAGAACCGCGGGGACCTTACGACGCCCGCGAAAAGCCCGTACCGCGACAGGCCGGCGGAGGAAAGCCTCGATTTGTTCCGCCGCATGAGGGCCGGCGAGTTTGCAGACGGCAAAATGACGCTTCGCGCCAAAATCGATTTGGCTTCCGGCAACTTTAACATGCGCGACCCGGTTTTATACCGTATCAACCGCATCACGCACCACCGGACGGGGGATGCCTGGTGCATCTACCCGATGTACGATTTTGCGCATCCGATTGAGGACGCAATCGAGGGTGTGACGCATTCCCTGTGTTCCCTTGAATTTGAAGACCACCGCCCGCTTTATGACTGGGTTATCAATAATACAAGCGTGAAAAGCAAGCCGCGCCAGATTGAGTTTGCGCGCCTGGGCATCAATCATACCGTTATGAGCAAGCGCAAGCTGCGCCTGCTCGTTGAGGAGGGGCATGTCGGCGGCTGGGACGACCCGCGCATGCCTACGCTCTGCGGACTGCGCCGCCGCGGGTATACGCCGCGCGCCATCCGCAATTTTTGCGACCGTATCGGTGTTTCCAAGGTCAACAGTACCGTGGAATACGGCTTTTTGGAGCACTGCCTGCGGGAAGACCTGAACGAAACGGCAAAACGCGTTATGGTTGTGCAGCATCCGGTAAGGCTTGTAATTACCAATTACCCCGAAGGTAAATCCGAGACGTTCGAGGTGGAGAACAACCCGAACCGCCCGGAGGACGGTATGCGCACCATCACCTTTTCACGTGAGCTGTACATTGAGCGCGACGATTTTATGGAAACGCCCGTCAAGGGCTATTTCCGCCTGTTCCCTGAAAATGAGGTGCGGCTCAAATCCGCGTATATCGTGCGCTGTACCGGCTGTAAAAAGGATGAACAAGGCAATGTGGCCGAGGTTTACGCAACCTACGACCCCGAAACGCGCGGAGGCAACGCACCAGACGGCAGGAAAATAAAGGGTACCATCCACTGGGTGGACGCGCAGACGGCGGTAGACGCGCAGGTGCGGCTTTACGATAACCTGTTTACCGTACCCGACCCGGACGCTGGCGACAAGAATTTCCTTGATTATTTAAACCCGGATTCCCTTGTCACGCTTGAACACTGCAAGGCCGAGCAGTCCATGCGCGACGTTGTGCCGCCGCAGTCTTACCAGTTTATGCGGCTTGGGTACTTCTGCCTGGACAACAAGGATTCAAAGCCGGGGAAGCCGGTGTTTAACCGGAGCGTTTCTCTCAAAGACGGCTTCAAGACAAAAAAGTAAGGCTGTAAAAATAAACATGATATGAAAGGGCGCGAACGGATGATGTTCGCGCCCTTTTTAGCGGGGATATATAGCAAATAAGCTCAAATTAAACGTAATGATACCGCTTGCGGTATTTTATAAAGAAAAAGACGGTGAGCGCAAGCGACAAAAACTCCGCCACCGGGCAGGCGAGCCATACGCCGGTAATCCCAAGCAGTATGGAAAGGCTCAGCAGGGCGGCCGCCAGCAAAACGAGCGTGCGCATACACGACAAAAGCGCAGAAACCGGCCCGTTGCTGAAGGCGGTGAACATAGCGGAGGCAAATATATTATACCCCTTGAACAGGTAGCTCAGCGCGTAAATTTGCAGTCCCGCTGATGCGAGCAGGAACACCTGGCTGTCCCGCGGGGCGAAAAACGAGGTCAAATCGCGCGAGAACAGGAACGTAAGCGCCGCCACGCTTACACCTACGGCGGTTAACAGCCCCATACTGAGCCTGAAAATTTTCCTGAGCTTTTCTTTGTTCCCGCAGCCGTAGTTATAGCTGATAAGCGGGGCGACGCCCATCGAATAGCCCAGGCAGACTGCTATGAGGATAAAATCGAGGTAAAGCAATACGGAAATCGCGGCGACGCCGTCGTGACCGACAAGCCGCATCATAATGATGTTGAACAGAAACGTGGTAACACTGGTAGATAAATTGCTTACCATCTCCGACGAACCGTTTCCCATCGCGTGCAGGAACACGCCCCACGCCTGCTTCGGCCTTACAAAATGCAGGTTGCCGCGCCGGTTCAGGGCAAAGTAAAACAGCCCGAATACCGCCGGAATGGCGTTGCCGATTCCGGTGGCTACCGCCGCGCCCGCAATGCCCATATGGAATACGGCGATAAACAGGTAATCGAATACCACATTGCATATACCTCCGGCAATCGTCATAGCAAGCCCAATGGAGGGCTTGCCATTCGCGATATAGAGGTTCTGGAACATCAGCTGCAGAATACAGGGGGCGGCAAAAAGCATCAGCGGGAACGCGTAGTCGTAGCAATAGCCGTAGACAGCCTCGTCGGCGCCAAGCATATAAATAATATCCTTTAAAAACACAGCGCACAGCACGGTGGCAATCACGCCGATGACAATCACGACAAGCAAAACAAACGTGAGGTTCTCATTTGCCTCGCGTTGCTTGCCCTCTCCCAATTTTCTGGAGACAATCGCGTTGAGTCCGGTGCCGAACATCGTGCCCAGAGCAATAGCGACGCCCAGCAGCGGAAAGACAAGGTTGACCGCAGAAAAGGCCTCCGTTCCAATCAGCCGTGCGACGAACAGGCCGTCTACGATGGAATAGAGCGACATCACGACCATCATAACCATTGACGGCAGCGTAAACCTCAGTAAAGAGGGCAATGTTATTTTTTGACTAAGTGCCTTGTTCATTTCCTATATCCTTCCAGTCGTATTGTGAAATTGCGCGCAGGATTTCTGAAAACGATAAAAGCTGCTCCTCCGAAAAGGACTTACGCAGCTCGTGCTCGATATTGCGGAAAACATGGTTATAAATTGAGAAGTTTTTTTCCATGTCGGGATGGATTTTAATATAAAATACGCGCTTATCGTCCTCGCTTTGTGTTTTTATAACGGCGCCCTGCTTAATGAGCTCGTTTACCTTCGATGTCGCCGCCGGAGCTGAAATCTGGAGCGCCTGCGCAAGCTTGCCCGTCGTGCAGCTTTCCATCTGGGATATTACATTCAGGTACAGGATGCTGTTATATGAAAAGCCTTTATAATAATCCTTTTGATTTAATACCCGAAGCTCATAGAGGGCCATATGATAGTAAAAACGGTCGATTTCGCTGAGTAAATCCATAACGCCGCCTCCTGAATGATTAAGCTAATTTATTTAAATTTACTTAATTATATGCGTTGCCTCTTTTTCTGTCAAGTTCTTTTTTTGTAGGCAGCGCCGCAGTTTTTGGTAATCCTTACGAATAACGTATGTATTTTTTGTTCCCCCGTTCCCGCTTTTATCCTTTACAGCATTTTGCGTGTGTGTTATAGTATGAATAGACAAAAAGCGATTTATTTTTTAGGAGGATAGTTCTATGAAAACATTTCTAAAGGTCTTATGGGTTATTGCGGGCATTGTTTTGATTTTGGGAGGCTGCGCGGCGTTTTTTAACCCGTTTAAAGCGTTCGTTGTAACAGAGGTCATCCTTGGCGCGGCGCTTATCATTTCCGGTATTGTGAGCATTATCGCTTATATCCGCACACAAAAGCATATGCTCGGCGCGGGCTGGATCCTTGCGGAAGGAATCCTTTCCTTAATCCTCGGCCTGCTTATCTGCTTCAGCAAATACAGCAACGGTCTGTTTGCAATTACGGTATCGACCTTCCTCGGCCTGTGGCTTTTGTTCTCCGGCGTTTCCCAGATGATTCGCTCGTTCGACCTGCATAAGCTCGGCGCGCACGGATGGGGCTGGATTACCGCGTGGGGTATTATCTGCATTATCGGCGGCGTCGCGGTGTTCTGCAACCCTGTAATAACGGCGGTCGGAACGGCAAGCTTTTTAAGCGGGATTGTTTTGATATTAGGCGGCATCGCGGCGTTGGCCAGATGCCTGACGAGGGATATTGAGGACTAACCAATTTAACAGAACCAGAGAAAAAGAGCAAGCCTTTGCAGGCTTGCTCTTTTTTTGTTTACGGCTATGATTTTTATTTTATGCAGTGTGGTTTCAATTCACATAACACGATACTCAATATTCAAATATGTTAAAATTATTTGTAGAAAACATTTTGCTAAAAGGTTAATGGGACTGTTGTGCGTATTTATGGACGCAATGACACGAAATTTTGATTTAATCTGTTTTAATAAGGGGGATAAATTTGAAAAATAAATGGGAACAATTTTTACGCCATAAGTTATTTTTGTCCTTTTTAATCAACGCTGTTATGCTTGTGCTGTTTCTGGCTTGTACCAGGCTTATGTATGAGACCAACGACGATTACGCAATTTCCAGATTGATTTCTGTATTTAAAGAGACGTCAATCCCTTATTTAAATGCGTTGCTGTCCGGGCTGCTGGGCGGATTGCAAAATGCAGTGGCGTTTTGCAATCTCTTTGTACTTTACCAGCTTGCCGCCAGTTATTTATCCTTTTGCGCGGTTACTTACGTATTTCTCGATAAATTTAAATGGAGATTCTCCTTACCTGCGTCTCTGGCTGTCATAATCCTGTTTGGCTATAACCATTATGCGTTGATTCAGTATACGAAGACGGCGTATTTATTATCGGTTGCAGGTTTTCTGCTCATGGTTCATGCGTCTTATAAAGGAAAATCTGTCCGTATGTGTATAGCAGGCGGGGCGCTTGCACTGTTTGGATGTTTTACCAGGAGCGATTCTTTTTATGTCGCAGCAGCCTTCACAGCCGTTTTTCTCCTGGCGCTTTTTATTGTATGGATGGCCCGGAGAAAGAAAAAAGAAAGGGATACGTTTGTGTCTTTGCTCCAGCTAAAAAAGAAGTACCTGATTTCGTGGACACTGTTCGCCGCAGCTGTTCTGGCTTCAGTTTTTGCGTCAGCGCAGATATATTCAGGCAGAGATGGCTTTGATGAATATAACCGCTTCAATCAAGCGCGTACGGCGACGCTCGATTATCCGATACCCGATTATTCAAATAACAGGGAGTTTTATTCGCAGCTCGGGCTGGATCAAAACGACATCAATATGTATAGAAGCTGGAATATAGATACCAAGATTTTTACAGCTGAGAAGCTGGAGAAAATTGCCGCGCTTCAAAAAGAGCGGCAGCCGTCGTTTGTTGAATATTATATTCAACAAACCAAAACGTTTTTTCATGATGTATCTTCCGCGTTAGCTTTACCGGGCGGAAGCTTTGCTGTTTTGTTCCTGTTAATTTGCGCCGCCTTGATATTTTTGTCGGTTTTACTGCTGAAAAGGTTCCCGCTTTTATTCGCAGTATTCTGCGCCGCACTGTCCGTAACATTATATTTTGCTCATGTGAACGCGTACCGCGGCCTGTTTTATTTTACGGTTTTGCTGGTTGCCGCAGCCTTTTATATGGCGTTATTCCAGAAAAAAATGATAGTGGTTCCGTTGACGCTTGTAGGCCTGTCTATGGTTCTGGTGATGTATTTGGCTTATACACAGAGACTCATTTACCGCGCGGCCTATGGGATTTTCCTGTGTGCCATTATTTTGCTGATTTATTCGGTGGAAGCAGGCGCACTGCGGGAACGGGTATATAGCGCGTCAAAAAGCTGGAAAAGATGGGCCGCCGTTTCGGCCTGCGCGGCTGTAATCGTCTGCGGTGTACTGCTGTTTGAGGGTTTATCAGCCAGGCAGACGCATTATCCGGTTAAACAAGGGCTGATGCACTACCTGGAACAAAACCAGAATAAGCTGTATTTGAAAAATGCTTCGGCCGGCGGTATTTATACATATAACATGGAATATCCCCTAAAACCGTTTGATTCTTACCAATGTGAAAACTTGGCAAGCTTTGGAAGCTGGCTCAGCGGCTCAAAATATGAGGAGGATTTGCTCCGGCGTTATGGAATAATAAATTTGTATGAGGATATTATCGATAACCCGAACGTATTTGTTATTGCCCAATCGGGAACAATACAAAAGCTGGAAACGTATTTAAACCGCCATTACAGCCCTTCCGGTCAAACCAGGATTGTGTTACAGCAGGCTGAAACGGCAGGCGCAACGCCGCTTTACCGTGTTGTGACCGTCCCAAATTAAATACAGGCTTCTGCGCCGTACGACAGGTTTCTGCCGTACGGCGTTTTTCTTTTTACACAGGTTTTACTTTCCCTTGCATTCCGTTTTTACAAAACGAGGTTATAGTATTGGTCGTACAAGAGAAAAGGTACATTACTATATGAAATAGTCAAAGGAGAAACGAAAATGAAAAAAGCAGCTTCTATTTTACTTGCCGCGGTCATGTGCGCGGCGCTGTTTGCGGGATGCAGCAACAGCAACACCTCTTCCCAGGATTCATCAAGCGCAGCGGGTACAAGCGCGCAGAGCTCGCAGGCCTCTTCCGGCGGTTCGTTCGACACAAGCAAGGATATTACGGTCGTAACGAGGGAAGCGGGTTCCGGCACAAGGGACGCGTTCACAGAGCTTACCGGCGTGCTGGAAAAGGATGACGCGGGCAGCAAGACCGACAACACCTCGCAGGGCGCCGTTACGGTCAACAGTACACAGGCCGTTATCAGCAATGTAACGGGCAACGAGTATTCCATCGGCTACATTTCACTTGGTTCCCTCAACAACACCGTCAAGGCTGTAAAGGTTAACGGCGTAGCACCCAGCCCGGAGACTGTAAAGGACGGCACATACAAAATTTCAAGGCCTTTCAACATTGCAACCAAGAAGGACGTAAGCGAAGCCGCACAGGACTTTATCAGCTACATCCTCAGCACGGAGGGCCAGAAGGTTGTAACCGACAACGGCTATATCGCGCTTGACGACACAAAGGCGTATGAAGGCAGCAAGCCCTCCGGTAAGATTGTCGTAGCCGGCTCGACCTCTGTTTCCCCGGTGATGGAGAAATTAAAGGAGGCCTACGCGGAGGTTAACCCGAACGCTACGGTTGAAATCCAGACGAGCGATTCCTCCACCGGAATGACCGCCGCGATGGAAGGTACCTGCGACATCGGTATGGCGTCAAGGGAGCTTAAGGATGAGGAAACCGCACAGCTTACGGCAACCCAGATTGCGCTCGACGGCATCGCGGTTATCGTCAGCAACGATAATGCCTGCGAGGACCTCACCATGGACCAGATTAAGTCTGTCTACACAGGCGAAATGAAAACCTGGGCCGACGTTATCAAATAAGAACGGTAAAAGATATAAGAAGTATCACAGCATCCCCAAGAAGGGGCGGTTTTAAAGCCGCCCCGTTTTTTGGAATCTTAGGAAATTTACCTGTAAAGGTTTGAGTGGTAATATGAAGAAATTTTTAGAGGTCTTCATGAAGGGCGTGTTTTTTGTCGCGGCGCTGACCTCAGTCACGGCTGTCGTACTGATTTGCGTCTTTCTTTTTTCGGGTGGTGTCCCCGCAATGGGGGAAATCGGCGTGCTCGATTTCCTGTTCGGACAAACCTGGGCGCCGCAGAACTCGCCCGCAAGCTACGGGATATTCCCGATGATTGTCGGCAGCGTATACATAACGCTCGGCGCGGTTATAATCGGCGTTCCTATCGGCATATTGACAGCGGTGTTCCTTGCAAGGTTCTGCCCCAAAAGTATTTATAAGGTGTTAAAACCGGCGGTCGACCTGCTCGCCGGGATTCCCTCCATTGTATACGGCTTTTTCGGGCTGGTGGTCGTTGTGCCCTTTATCCGCAGCACGTTCGGCGGCAACGGCAGCAGCATCCTGGCCGCGTCGCTTATCCTGGGCATTATGATTCTGCCGACGATTATCGGCGTATCGGAGTCAGCCATCCGCGCCGTGCCCGACAGCTACTATGAGGGGGCGCTGGCGCTCGGGGCGACAAGGGAGCGCAGCGTGTTCCGCGCGGTGCTGCCCGCGGCAAAGTCAGGCATTATGGCGGGGATTATCCTCGGCATCGGCCGCGCCATCGGCGAAACGATGGCCGTCGTGCTCATCGCGGGAAACCAGGCGTGGATTCCCGGCGGCATCCTGGACGGCGTTCGCACGCTTACGACGAATATTGTGCTGGAGATGGGGTACGCGACAGGCCTGCACAGGGAAGCGCTCATTGCGACCGCGGTCGTGCTGTTCGCGTTTATCCTGATTATCAACCTGCTGTTCGCGTTCTTTAACAGGAGGAATAAAAAGTGAAGCCAATCAATCAAATGACATGGAGACAAAAGCTTTCCTCATATAAGCGCCGTCCCTGGTCGCTCGTTTTGTACCTGGTTGTCCTGCTTGCGACTGTGCTTACGGTCGGCGCTCTGCTGTTCCTGATTGGGTACATTCTTGTGATGGGTATCCCAAACCTCAGCTGGGATTTGTTTTCGTGGGAATATAACTCCAATAACGTTTCGTTTATGCCGGCAATCGTCAACACCGTTATCATGACGGCGTTATCCCTGCTCATCGCGGCGCCGCTCGGCATCTGCTCGGCTATCTATCTGGTCGAGTATGCGAAACGGGGAAATAAAATCGTGGGAATAATCCGTACAATGGCGGAGACGCTTTCGGGCATCCCTTCCATTGTATACGGGCTGTTCGGCATGCTGTTCTTTGTTACGGCGCTGCGCTGGGGGTATTCCCTCCTGTCCGGCGCGCTCACGCTTTCCATTATGATTCTGCCGCTTATCATGCGCACGACTGAGGAAGCGCTTAAGACCGTGCCCGATACCTACCGCGAGGGCAGCTTCGGGCTGGGGGCGGGCAGGCTGCGCACGGTATTCAAGGTTGTGCTGCCGAGCGCTGTGCCGGGCATACTTGCCGGCGTTATCCTTGCGGTCGGCAGGATTGTAGGCGAGACGGCGGCCCTGATTTACACGGCGGGCACCGTCACCGACATGCCGAAGGATTTGATGTCCTCCGGCCGGACGCTCGCGGTGCATATGTACGCGCTTTCAAGCGAGGGCCTGCATACCGAGCAGGCATACGCAACAGCGGTAATCCTGCTGGCGGTTGTGCTGCTGATTAATACGCTCTCCGCTTTTATTGCGAAGAGGGTAGCGAAATAAGAGGGGAAACCATGGAAAGGATGCAGACCGGTATGGATAAATTCAATATTAAAAACCTTGATTTGTATTATGGGAAGTTTCAGGCGCTCAAGGATATCAATTTAAGGATTCAGGAGAAAAACATCACCGCGTTCATTGGGCCTTCTGGCTGCGGGAAATCGACGCTTTTAAAGAGCCTCAACCGGATGAACGACCTGGTCGAGGGCTGTACCATCACGGGAAAGGTGGAGCTCGACGGTGTGGACATCTACGCGAAAATGGATGTAAACGAGCTGAGAAAGCGCGTGGGAATGGTGTTCCAAAAGCCCAACCCGTTTCCAATGAGCGTGTACGACAACATCGCCTTCGGCCCGCGCACCCATGGCGTACACGGCAAGAAACAGCTCGATGAGGTTGTGGAAACGTCCCTCAGGAACGCCGCTATCTGGGACGAGGTCAAGGACAGGTTAAACAAAAGCGCCCTGGGGCTTTCGGGCGGGCAGCAGCAGCGGCTTTGCATTGCGCGCGCACTCGCTGTAAACCCCGACGTACTTTTGATGGACGAACCGACGAGCGCCCTCGACCCAATTTCCACTTCAAAAATAGAAGAGCTGGCGCTTAAGCTCAAGGAGCGGTATTCTATCGTCATTGTCACGCACAATATGCAGCAGGCGCTGCGCATTTCCGACATGACGGCTTTTTTCCTGCTCGGAGATATGGTGGAGTATGATACGACGGACAAAATTTTTTCCACCCCGCGAAACAAAAAGACGGAAGATTATATTACAGGGAGGTTTGGCTGATGAGGGCATACTACGATTTACAGCTCAAACGCCTGGGCGACGAGCTGACCGAGATGGGCGCGCTGATAGAAACGTCCATCGATTACGCGACCGACGCGCTTTTAAACAAGGAGCTGCATAAGGTGGAAAAGGTCAGGGCATATGAGAAGGCGATAGACCAGAAGGAGAAAGATATAGAAAGCCTGTGCATCAAGCTGATTCTGCACCAGCAGCCCGTCGCAAAGGATTTGCGCCTGATTTCAGCGGCGCTTAAAATGATAACCGATATGGAGCGCGTAGGCGACCACGCGGAGGATATTTCCGAAATTGCCATGCTGCTTGCCGACAGTGAGCAAACAATTGAAATCTGCCATATCAAGCAGATGGCAAAGGCCGCCGCAAAGATGGTGACCGCCGGGGTGGACGCATTTGTGCGCGGCGACGTCGCGCTTGCGGCATCCGTGTGCGAAAGCGACGATGTTGTAGATGGGCTGTTCAACATCGTGCGCGGGGATTTAATCGATTGTATCCGAAAGGACGCGCAGAAGGGCGCGGGCGCGCTCGATTTGTTCCTTGCCGCAAAGTACTATGAGCGCATCGGCGACCATGCCGTCAATATTGCGGAATGGGTTATTTATTCTGTTACCGGCCGGCACGACAGCATAGACGAGCTGGAGGGTATTCCGGGAACGGCGGCCGTGTTGGGGGATATTAAGCTGTAAACCGCCCATGCTATATTGAAAAAGACGACAAAGGGCCGCATCCGCGGCCCTTTGCTGCCTATAAAATTTCATGTCTGATACGATATTTTACGTATTTTTTACTAAGATAAAAAAGTTTTTATGATATAATAAGGATGAAAAGCAATAGAATGAGGTGGTTTGCCGTGATTTATATCGTGGAGGACGACAGGGATATCCGCGAAATGGAGTGCTACGCTTTAAAAAACAGCGGGTTCGAGGTGCGCCCGTTTGAGGACAGCACCGGGCTGTTCACGGCGTTTGCCGCCGAGAAACCGAAGCTCGTTTTGCTTGATATCATGTTGCCGCAGGAGGACGGTTTAACGATTTTGCAGAAAATCAGGGCGGATGAAACGCTCTGTGCCGTCCCGGTCATCATGGTCACCGCAAAATCCTCTGAGCTTGACAAGGTAAAGGGGCTCGACATGGGCGCCGACGATTACATTACCAAGCCGTTCGGCGTGATGGAGCTGGTATCGCGCGTAAAGGCGCTGCTGCGCCGCTGTGAGACAAAGCAGGAGCCGGTCGTTTTAAGCTATGAGGGAATCGTTGTGGACGACTTCCGGCACAGCGTCACGGTGGACGGGGAGCGTTGTATTTTGACATACAAGGAATACGAGCTGTTAAAATACCTCATTGCGAATAAAGAAATTGCCCTGACCAGGGAAAAGCTCCTGGAAAAGGTCTGGGGCTACGATTTTGAAGGGGAGAGCAGGACGGTCGATATGCATATTAAAACCCTGCGCCAGAAACTTGGCGAAAAGGGGAGCCTGATTAAGACTGTCCGCCATGTCGGCTATAAGGTAGGGGAGGAATAATGAAGCTCAAAAGCAAACTGACCGGCAGGCTGTGTGTTATCGGGCTGGTGTCGGTTATTCTGACCGCGGTGTCCGCAACACTGGCCTTCTGGTTTATTTTTTCCCAGCAGGCGCAGGACGACCTGAAGACGAGCGGCGCGCTGCTTGCAAGCGCTTACGACCAGAGTGCCGCGCCGTCTGGGGAGGCGCTTTCCAAAATTGCCTCGGAGGAATACAGGATTACCCTGATTTCCCCGGATGGAACCGTATTGTACGAGAGCGACCCGCAGGCGTCCGAAGACCGCATGGACAATCACAAAGAACGCCCGGAGATAAAGCAGGCGCTCGAAACGGGCGACGGCTCGAGCGCGCGTGAATCGGACACGGTCGGCCGGGTCACATATTATTACGCGGTGCGCCTGCAAAGCGGGGACGTGCTGCGCGTATCAAGACAGGTGGATAATGTATTTTCTGTCTTCGGCGGCATTATCCCTGTTTTAATTGTAATTACCGTTTATGTGCTGCTTGTATGCCTCGTCATGGCGTCTGAGATGACGAAGGGCATTATCCGGCCGATTGAAAGCATGGCCAAAGACCCGGATGCGGTAGCTTATGACGAGCTGGTACCGTTTTCGAATATGATTGAGAAGCAGCGCGGGGAAATTGAAGAGCAGATGGGGCGGATTCAGCAGGAAACCGATAAAATCAATACGATTATTGCCAACATGGAGGAAGGCTTTGTCCTGCTCGACGGTGAAAAGAATGTGCTGATGCACAACGACAGCGCTGTCCGGCTGCTGCAAAGCGGGCCGGGGGAGCTCATCGGGAACAGCTTTATACGGCTTTCGCGCAATCAAAACGTAAACCATTGTATTGATTCCGCGTCCAAGGGCAAAAGCCGCGAGGCCGAGTTTGAGGTTGGGGAGCGTGAATTACAGCTGCTTGCAAACCCGGTTTACTCCAAGGGAGAGCAAATCGGCGTTATCTGCATTATTGTTGACGTGACGGGCAGGCACGCGCTCGACCAGATGCGCCAGGAATTTACGGCGAATGTATCGCACGAGCTGAAAACGCCGCTGACGTCGATTTCCGGCTATGCGGAAATGATTGAAAGCGGTATCGCGAAGGACGGCGACGTAAAAACCTTTGCCGCGAAAATCCATAAGGAGGCGGGCAGGCTCGTCACCCTGATTGGCGATATCATCCGCCTTTCTCAGCTTGATGAAGAGCCGTCGCAGGTGCAGCCCGTGCGGGTCGATATGGCGTCGCTCGTGGAGGAATGCACAGACTCGCTCGTCATTTCTGCCGATAAGCATAAGGTGTCGCTCGAGACGGACGTTACGCCCTGTACGGTGCGCGGCGACCGCAATATGCTCTATGAGCTGATTTATAACCTCTGCGACAACGCTATCCGTTATAATAAAGAAAACGGCTCGGTGCTGGTATCCGTAAAGCCCCGGGACGGGAAGGTCGTGCTAAAGGTAAAGGATACGGGTATCGGTATTCCGAAGGAGCACCAGGCACGCATTTTTGAACGTTTTTACCGCGTCGATAAAAGCCGTTCCAAGCAGACGGGAGGAACGGGGCTGGGGCTTGCGATTGTAAAGCATATCGCCGAGCAGCATAAGGCGCAGATTTCACTTGAAAGCGAAGAAGGCGCCGGCTCGGTAATTACCGTGACGTTTGAACGGTAAGCTTGAAAAGCGCCCGCAAGGCGTTATAATAAAAATTGGACGGTAAAACAGGGAGGCGCAAAAAAGGGGCTTGCGCCTCCCTTGTAGACTCTTGATTTTGAAAAACGGCTGATACGCATATGTTTTTAACATGCTGGAATAACCTGTGAAATGCAGGGGAACGCTAGACCTATCAAGCAAAAGGAACGGGATGCCATATGACCTTCAAAATGTCCAAAAGAAATACCGTGCGTGTGATTAGCTTTTCCTGCGCCGCCGTTTTGCTCATAGCGGGCGCCGCTGTGTCGGGGTTCCAGCTCGTGTCACGCTACCGCGCGACGATTGAGCATACCTACCAGCAGGCGCTGAGCGAATTTTCAGATTATTTTACAAACCTCCAGTCCGCGCTCACCAAGGGCGTGTACGCAAATACCCAGACACAGCAGTATGGGCTCGCGGTCAAGCTCGCGGGCGACTCCCAGGGGGCAAAGGCCGCGCTTTCGCGCCTTCCTCTTTCTAACGGCGAGGACGACGCGCTGCAGAAGTACCTGGCGCAGGTAGGGGATTTCGCGGAGTATGTCACCGCAAAGCTTTCGCGCGGGCAGGAGCTTACTGAGGATGACAAGCAAAGCCTGTCAAAGCTAAGCGGCTACGCCGAAAAGGTATCGGGCCAGATTGAAGAGATATCCGCGCGCTACGGAGACGGGGACACTTTTATTGGCCAGGCGCAGAAAATCGAGGGGAACCTTGAGCACGTCAATACGCAGACGGCGGAAAATACGCTGGACAAAAGCTTTACCCAGGTAAGCGAAAGCTTTGAAAATTATCCTTCTCTCGTCTATGACGGCCCATTTGCCGACCAGGTGCAGCAGAAGAAGCCGCGAATGCTCGAAGGGGCCGAGGGCTTTTCAAAGGCCGAGGCGTTAAAGAACGCCGCCGCGTTTTTAAACACATCAGATACAAGCATCTTTTACAACTCCTCCAGGCAGGGGAATATGCCTGTTTATCAATTCAAAAACGATGAGGTATACATTACCGTAACGATGCAGGGCGGATATATAGAGGAAATGTACCGCCAGCGCGAGGTTGGGAAAAAGCAGATAGATTTCGAAACCGCGGTGGAAAAAGCGCAGCAGTTTTTAAAACAGCGCGGGTACTATAATATGAAAGAGAGCTATTACGTGACCTCCGGCGGAGTCTGCACGATAAATTTCGCCTATGAACAGGACGGCACGGTATGCTACAGCGATTTAATCAAGGTCGGCGTAGCGCTCGACACGGGCGAGGTCATGACCTTCAACGCCTCCGGTTACCTGATGAACCATTATGAAAGGGAAATCGCACAGCCAAAGCTTGAGCAGGCGCAGGCACAGGAAAGCCTAAGCCCGCTGCTTAAATCCGAAAGCGCGCGGCGCGCGGTCATTCCAACCGGCGGGACGAGCGAGGTATCCTGCTATGAGTTCACCTGTAAGGGCGAAGGCGACGACAGGGTGCTGGTATATATCAATGCCGACACGGGGCTGGAGGAGCAGATATTCATACTTCTGCAGTCCGATGGCGGAACACTTGTGATATGACAATTATTTGTTGCTTTTGCAACATTGCAATTTTTTGAAACTGTGGTATAATAATGACGTTACCGGAGGAAAGCGGATTCGCCTTTCTAATGGGCAGCAACCTAAAAGAAAAACAAAAAGGAGAGCTTGCTATGGATACCTATATTTGTGACGTATGCGGCTGGGTTTATGATCCTGCGGTCGGCGACGAAGAGGGCGGTATTGCCCCGGGCGTTGCTTTTGACGACCTTCCTGAGGACTGGGTATGTCCTCTGTGCGGAGTTGGCAAGGACCAGTTTTCCAAGCAGTAATACGAATAGAGAAGTGTTTACCGGAGGGCCTGTACCCTCCGGTAAACTGCCCTTTGCAGGCAGGCAAAAGCATAAGGAGTGATACATAATGGCAGTAAACAAAATTTCAGACCATGTCTATTCGGTTGGGGTATTGAATCCGTCTTTGCGCGTGTTCGACATCGTGATGGAGGCAAAATACGGAACGAGCTATAACGCTTATCTGATTGCGGACCAAAAGACCGTACTGGTCGAAACGGTGCATCTCGACTATTTTGACGAATATATCAATAATATCGGCCAGCTTGCCGATATCGGCGCAATCGACTATTTGGTGATGAACCACACGGAGCTTGACCACTCAGGCAGCGTGCTCAAGCTGCTGGAGCTAAGCCCGAATATGACGGTCGTCTGCACCGCGGCGGCGAAAAAATACCTGACGGCGATTACGAACAGGGAATTTAAATGCATGGTAGTAAGAGATGGCGCGGAGCTTGAAATCGGCGCGCATAAGCTTAAATTCGTCGTTGCCCCCATGCTCCACTGGCCGGATTCTATGATGACGTACCACGAGGATGACAAGGTGCTGTTAAGCTGTGATTTTTTGGGCTGCCATTTTTGCGAGCCGCAGGTGTTCGATACCTGTATCAAATACCCGAAGGCTTATGAAGAGCAATTTGCCTACTATTATCAGGGTATTTTCGGCCCGTTCAAGCCGTATGTGCTTGCAGGGCTCAATAAGATTAAGGATTTGGAGCTTGAGGCGGTATGCCCAAGCCACGGCCCTGTCCTGACGAAAACAATAAAAGAACGCATGGACGATTACCGCGTCTGGAGCACGCCGCAGGAAAAAACGGAGAAAACGGCGGCAGTCCTGTATGCCTCCGCCTACGGCTGTACCAAACAGCTCGCGGTAAAGGCATTTGATACGCTCTGCGCCTGCGGTATTAAGACGCAGCTGATTGATATGGTGACGGCTCCCGTTTGGCAGAGCGCGGCAGCGGTGCAGGAATCGGATTTGGTGTTGATTGGTTCCACTACGATAAACAAGGATGCGCCCAAGGTTGTGTGGGAGGTGCTCTCCTCCATTGACGCAATCAACATTAAAAACAAGCCCGCGGCAGCCTTCGGCTCCTACGGCTGGTCGGGAGAAGCCTCCGTTATGATAAACCAGCGCCTGCACCAGCTGCATTTCAATGTGCTTGACGAGCCAATCCGCGCAAACTTTACGCCGGACCAGTGTGACCTTGACACCATTGCGCAGGCGGCGCAGGACCTTTACGACAAGGTTGCCTGTAAGGCCTGTCAAAAATAAACGCCCGTATTTGTTTGATTTGGAAGGGAAAGATGCTTATGAGCAAGGAAAACCCGATTAAAGGCGTTATATTCGATATGGACGGCCTGCTGCTCGATACGGAACGGCTGACCTACGATTTATGCAGCAAGGCGGCGGAGCAGATGGGCTTTACGCTTTCTATGGAGCTTTTTAAAACGACCGTCGGGCTCAGGAGCCCGGATACCAGAAAAATTTACGAGAAGGAGTTCGGGGAAGGCTTTGATTACGACCGCCTGCGGGAACAGAACATCGCATGGTTCTGGGAATATATTAAAGAAAACGGGGCGCCTGTCAAAAAAGGCGTATTTGAATTGCTGTCCTTTTTAAGGGATAATGAGATAAAAAGCGCGGTTGCGACCTCGACCAGCAGCGCGACAGCGCCGCGGATTCTTGAAAAAGCGGGGATTACCGTTTATGTGGACGCGGTCGTCTGCGGGGATATGGTGGAGCGGGGCAAGCCCGAGCCCGATATTTTCCTTGAAGCGGCCAAACGTTTAAAGCTCCCGCCTGAGCAGTGTGTGGGGCTTGAGGATTCCATCAATGGCATTCTCTCCGTATACAAGGCGGGCATGCTGCCCGTTATGGTGCCCGATCTTTTGCCTCCGACGGAGGAGGTTACCTCCCTGCTGTACGCGCAGGCGGACGATTTGGAGCAGGTTATCCCCATTATTAAAAAGCATAACGTTAGGTTTTACCAATAAAGAATCCCCGGCTCTAATTCAGCCGGGGATTCTTTTTACCCTATATTTTTTATATGCTGATAAATCGGCTGAAAAGCTATAGGAATTTAGAGGCGCCTATCTTTGGAGCTCCCCTTTAACCGCCATAGACGACCGGCCGACCTCTTCAAAGCGCTGCTCCAGGATACCGCGCTCATAGCGGACGGAATAGGTGTAATTCGGGTCGTTGAAATAGTAGTAGTCCGCGTCGTAGCCTGTGAGAACCAGGCAATGCTCGTTTGCAATCCACATGCAGGTATCGCCGTCCTCATAGGGAGAGTATTCTGCCGCATCCTCTACCGTCCACTCATATGTAATAAACGGCTCCCACATATACATGGTCGCCCAGATAAGCACCGGCTTGTTGTATACGATATAATTACGTATCATGCTTTCAAGCGGCGTCCCGGTCGTCACGACCGCCTCGTTGCCTTCTTCCAGCACCTGCCCAGCGGCGTGCGCCATGACAGGGGGGAAACAGCCAAGCGATTCAGTCGAATACGGGCTGCCGATAAACACGGATGAGGTGTCCGGCCCGTAAAGGGAACCGTCGCTTTCCTCTCGCAAAAAACCGGTCGGTACATGGTCGTCGATAAAATCATAAGGGGAAATATCGTAGCCGTAATATTGCAGCAGCATCGTTGTGCTGATACATTCACAGCCGGAGGGGAAATCATCCCATTGGCATAAAAGCGGTACGTCCTCAATGAACCACTCTTCAGGCAGCTCCGCCCGCACGACGCATACGGCGGATTTGCCGTCGTCCGTGACGGCAAACAAAGCGGTCTGCCCCATTGCTTTCATTGTAATAACGCCGCCTTCGTCAACCTTCGCAACGGAGGAATTGCCTACATGCCATGTGATTTTTCCGGTCAGCCCATCCCGCGGCGTTACAGTTAAAGGAATTTTGCGCGGCTGGTAGAGCACGGCGCTGTATAGCGCGTGGTCAAAGCTGATATCTTTTGCCTCTGCCGGAGCAGCCGTGCTCCCATCCGCTGCGGGCTGTTCAGCCTGCCCGGCCGCGGCATTGATGGAACCCGCCATGCTTAACGAGAAAAACAGGAGGCAAAGCAGGGCGCATAAGGCCCTTTTGCACCGCTTCATTCTCTTTGCAACCCCTTTCCTTAACCCATACGGCCCGATTGACCGTTGTTCACCACACGTTGCATATGCTGCTAAAATATAGTATACTGAAATTAAACTGTACACATTGAGAGGGACAACCTTATTTTACCATATGGAACCGGTGTTGTCATGCTCCATATGATGGAATTTGCATAGAAAGGGAACGTTACGGATGGCTTTGATTTTTGATGTACACGCGCATTACGACGACGAGGCGTTCGAAAAAGACCGCGACGCGCTTTTAACCGGGCTGCCCTTAAAGGGAGTATGCGCGGTGGTAAACGGGGCAACCGATGAAAAGACAGCGCGGATGGGACTTTCATTTGCGCGGCGTTTTCCTTTTATGTGGACGACGGCAGGCTACCATCCCGAATGCGCTGACAAAGCGCCGGACGGATACCTCGATACGCTCTCAGCGCTTTTGCAGAATGATAAGGCGGTGGCGGTTGGGGAAATCGGCCTTGATTACTATTGGAAGGAAGTCGGGCGCGAGGTTCAAAAAAAAGTATTTGAAGAACAGCTTGGACTTGCCTGCGATTTGGGACTCCCCGTAGTCGTGCACGACAGGGAAGCGCATCAGGATACCTTTGAACTGCTTAAAAAATATCGTCCGAAAGGCTTTCTCCACTGCTTTTCCGGCAGTGTGGAAATGGCCCGTGAGATTATAAAGCTGGGAATGTCTATCAGTATGGGTGGTGTCGTCACCTTTAAAAATGCGCGCCACAGCGTGGACGTCGTGCGTGAGGTCCCGATTGACCGGCTTTTGCTTGAGACGGACGCGCCTTACCTTGCGCCCGTCCCATGCAGGGGAAAGCGGTGCGATTCGACAATGATTGCTTACTCCGCCGAAAGGATAGCGGAGATAAGGGGAATTTCTGTGGAAGAGCTGCTTAATCAAACAAAGGAAAATGCCTGCCGCATGTTTTCCGTTACCATATAAAGGCAAGGGGGAAGGCCGCACATGAAAAAATGCTGCGCTGTAATCCTGTGTATACTATTTGCTTTCTGCACGGCCGTTCCTGCCGGGGCGGCAGAGGCAGTGGTCTGGTATGGGCTTAATATTCCGTCGCAGGCGGCAGCAGGAAAGAGCGTTTCCGCACAGATTGTGCTTTCCTGCGGCAGCGGCTGTGGTTTGGGCGCTATGCTGTTTACGGTGGAATACGACACCGGCGCGTTTACATACCGTGAGGCAAAACTATCTGCTGGTGCGCCTGGTGAGCTGCGCGCGTACGACGGCAATGGCGTATTAAAAGTAATTTATCTCAATACGTCGGGTACGGCGCTCAGCGCCGATAGCAAAGACCTGATATCCCTGAGGTTTACGGCGTCCGCCTCCGAACAAAAAACAACGCTTACCTTATACGGCGAGCAGGCGGCGAGCGCGAAGGAACAACGGCTTTCCTATGGTAATCCATCTGCGTACGATGTGTCTGTACAGAAGAAAGTGTCTGATAGCCCCGCGCCCGCAAAGGCCCGTAAGGTGACGGCATCCTCCTCAAAAAGCCCGGCGTCTGGCTCCAAAAACCGCGTTTCAGCCGGAGCGGGCAGCCAATCTGGGGCAGAGGGTAACGGGGGCTATATTGACCCTTGGGAACAGAATCAAACGGGAGAAACCTCTGAAAACGAAGGCGGCGGGTTCCTGGCGTTTGGGGAGAACGGCTCGAACCCCTTTGAAAACAACGGGTTCTGGCTTATCGTATGCGCTATCGGCCTGGCAGCTGTAATTGCCCTGCTCGTTTTTACCGCTTATAGGCTGGGCCAACGAAAAAAAGGCGGCCTTGCCTCCGGCGAAGAAAAAGGTTCGGAAAACCATGAAGAAATACAGGCGGAAGAGCCCGGGGACAAGGACGGACAAAAGACGCGGCAAGAAATAAAAAAGAAGGAGAATGAGCCCCATGAGCAATAAGGGAGAAAAGGCAATGGAATTGTTTAAGCAGGGCTATAACTGCGCTCAGGCGGTATTCGGCGCGTTTTGTGACGAAACGGGATTCGATTTTGAAACGGCGGTGATGCTCGCCTCACCCTTCGGCGGCGGGATGGGCAGGCTCAGGGAGGTCTGCGGGACTGTTTCCGGGATGCTGATGGCGGCAGGTATGTTGTACGGCTACAATTCTCCTAAACACATACAGGAGAAAAAGGAGACTTACCAAACAGTACAGGGGCTTGCAGACGCATTTAAGAGGCGTAACGGTTCAATTATATGCAGGGAGCTGCTCGGCCTTACAAACGTGCAGGCGGACGATTCCCCGCAGCCGGAGCCCCGTACCCCGGCTTATTATAAAAAGAGGCCGTGCGCGTTGCTTGCGCAGGATGCAGCTGAAATATTGGAAGCTTATATAAAGGAAAATCCGCCAAAGGAGCGGTGATTTTTGGTTTTATGTATAACTTTTTGGGTAACGGCATATAATGGATTTATACAGCGGCAGATTTTTTCTTGACAAACAAATAAGGTTGTGCTATTATTATAAAGCTGTCCGGTAATGACAGCCGCTGCCTTAAAGTGGGGAATATATTTCTACGCTGAGGCAAGACGTTTAAGTATATCGCGGAGTGGAGCAGTTGGTAGCTCGTCGGGCTCATAACCCGAAGGTCGTAGGTTCAAATCCTGCCTCCGCAACCAGTGGGAGTATCTGTAAAGGATACTCCTTTTTTGTTTCTTTCATAGAACTGTAAAAAATATTCTGATTATTTTCAAAAGAAGCCGACAGCAGATAAGCCATCGGCTTCTTTTGTGTTTGCAGGCCTTCTGCTTCAGACGTGAAAGAACGATTGCGGCCACTGGATAATTTTTATGTAGTTTTTTAGATTTTTCAAGAACCCCTATACGTTTCTTCAACATAAAATATAATCAGAGAGGTGACTTATATTGGATTCATGCTCGCTGACATTCAGCGTAACTGCCATTGCAAATTTTATTTCAGAAAAACTATCTGACGATGAGCTTGCAGTCGTTGGAACGATTTTTACACAGCTTGGAGATACCCTGTCCACAATATTGGCGCAGCGGGCGCTCTGTTCGGGAAGGGTGTCCGCCAACCCTGTATTACAAAAAGACGGGAACAATAAACTTTGATAATGGAGAAATTAATAAATAAGTCGAAAGCAGGCAGTGGCATATAAACCTTGTAACCTGTATCAAATTTTATAACAGAAAGCTTTTGCCGTCCTATAGCCAGTCGGGATATATTGAACCTTGCCTGGGCTGTGCTTTCCATAAGTTGAAATGCTTTTGAAAATTTCTGAAATTTTCTTGAAATTTGTTTTTTATGTGTTATAATTATATTAATAAAATTTATAACTAAGGTTGAGGGACACTTATGGTTCGGAAAGTCACGCAAAGGGAGATTGCCCGTCAAGCGAAGGTTTCGGTTTCGACGGTTTCCAGGGTTTTGAATCACAATGACGCTTTGGTAAGCGAGGAAATGCGGCGGGCCGTTGAGAAGGCGGCGGAAGAGCTCCAATACACGGGGCCGCTGAAAAGCAGGCAGCAAACTGTGATAACGCCGCAGGAGAACAAAAAGAAAATAGGTGTGCTTGTCACAAAAATAGAGCATGACTCGATAGCCGCGCTGGTGGAAGGGATTCTGGCAGTGGCAGATAGCTATGGGGTAGAGGTTGTGCTGCAGAACCATAGGGAGGACGAGCAGAAGGAGCTGCGTTTCCTGGATACTATGCGGCGCGGCGGGGTGGACGCGATTATTTCAATTCCAATAAACCCTTCCCGGCTGAATGGGGCTTATGAGGAAATGATTCGGGAGAAATTCCCGCTTGTCCTGCTGGTAAACGAGGCAACCCGCATTACAAGGGACGACGTTTGTGTGGTGACAAAGGACTCCTATCCCGGTACAGTATCCGGGTTTAAATATCTGCTTGATTTGGGACACCGCAATATCCTGATGCTGGGTGCGCCTGGAGCAAACGACAGCTACAAGCGGCGGATTTCCGCGTATCGCAACGCGTGCGGCGCGGCACAATCCGAATTTCAGGAAGATATGATTATCAATTGCTCCGACTCATATAAAGACGCTTATAACGTCGTGATGGAGGAATGCAGGAACCCGCGCTTTACTGCAATTTTCGCCATGTCGGATACGATAGCGTTTGGGGCATGGCAGGCGCTCAAGGATAACGGGCTGCGTGTGCCTGAGGATGTGTCTTTGGTAGGATACGATAACCTGAAGGCCGCGAGATATATGGGATTGACCACGGTTTCGGAACCGATGAAGGAAACGGGGACCTCGGCGGCATACCTTGCGATGGAAAGGCTTGGAAACAAGGGCGCGCAGCCGAAGAAAAATGTTTTGCAGGACAGCCTTATCATACGCAATTCCTGCAAGGGCGTGTCCCGCCGGCACGAATAGCCCGGCAGCGCCCAGCGGTGAAAAAATTTATAAATTGATGCATTAAACCGAAGGACAGGCCGCGTTTGCGGCTTGTTTTTCGTGTCCGCCTTGTCCGGTAAAGGCCGGCGGGTCCATAATGGGAAACAAATGAAAAGCCTTCTTTTACATCTTCGCGGGCATGAAACCCGTTTATGTAAAAGAAGGCTTTTGTGTTTTTCCCCACGCCGCCCGCGTTTATCAGGCAAAAGAATCCGACCGCATAAACGGCCGGATTCCAAATGCATTATTGCAGCTTATAGCTGGATGGAACAGACTCTCCGTTTTTGTATTCGACGATTGTGGAAGAGCCTTCGGACTTTCCAAATTCATCAAATGTAATATACCCGGTAACTCCCACAAAATCCTTTTGGCCGGCTAAGGCTTTGCGCACCTCTTCCCCGGTGCTCGCCTTAGAGGTCTCCATAGAATTGAGCAGCAGATGGATACAGTCATACATCAGCGCGATATGCGCTTCCGGAGCGGCTCCCGTGGCCTCTGTATAACGCTTGTTGAAATCTTCGTACTTCGATTTTGTCGCATCATCGCTGGCGACGCCGTTCTGTGTGTAAATAAGGCGGCCGTCAAGCTGCTTGCCGACAGTATCGAATAATTCACCCTGAATCGCCTGATAATCCGTGCAGATAAACACGACGTCAAGACCAAGCTCTACAATTTGGCGCGTCATGGACATGAATTCCTCCGCGTCCGCCCTTACCCACAGGACGTCGGGCTTTGCCTGCTTAATCTGGGCCAGCTCCGTGCGGAAATCATCTGTGCCGGAATTAAAGGTGCTTTCGTAAACAACTTCTCCGCCGTATTCCTTCCAGAACTGGTTATAGTACTTGAACATATCGACGGTCTGGTCGTTGTAGTTGCCAAGCAGCGCGGCCTTTCTAAAGCCCTTCTCTTTATAGAGGTACTGGGAAGAGAGCTTTACGGAAATTTCATTGGCCGCGTCCAGGCTGAACACGAATCCGTTTTCTTCAAAGATTCCCTTATCCGCTGACGTAGGAATCAGGGTGGGGATTTTCGCCTCGTTTACAATGGGCTTGACCGCCAGTACGCAGCTGGTGAAAAGGGGGCCTACCAACGCATCGACCTTGGTAACGTCAACGAGCTTCTGCGCCGCTGTTACAGCGCCCGAAGAGGTGCCGGCGTCATCCTCAATATAGAAGGTAACGGATTTTCCGCCGATGCCTCCGGCGTCGTTAATTTCCTTCTGTGCGAAATCCATCAGCTGTTTCATTTGTTCTCCTAGGAACGCTGTGTCGCCGGTGGTCGGGCCAATCATTCCAATTTTGACGTCTTGTGACCCTTCACCTTCCGGGGAGCAGCCGGCGGCCAATCCCAGGATTAATATAACGGCGAGCAGTGCGCAAAGCAGCTTCTTCATAGTTTCCCTCCTTGTTCATCATCGGTGTTTATTTCTTTCCTGCGTGAGCAACTCCCAAATAGGAAGAGATAACCTCCGGGTCGTGCATAACGGCCTGCGGATTGCCGGAGGCGATTACCTCCCCGAAATTGAGCACGGTAATCTGGTCTGAAATATTCTGGACCACCTCCGTGTTATGCTCAATAATTACGACTGTTTTATGGTCCTGCTTAATGTTGTCAATCAGCTTGAGCATCTTGTCAATCATTACGGCGTTGAGGCCCGATAAGGGTTCGTCCAGCAGGAGTACCTTGGGCTTGGATATCAGCGCCCTTGCAACCTCTACAAGCTTTTGCTGCCCATAGGACAGGTCGCTTGCCATTGATTTTTCGTACTCCGACAGCCCGACATATTCGAGCATTGACCGGGCCTCTTCCTTTTTTTCCTTATAGCTTCTTCTTGACGACGGTGTTTGGAAGATAGCTGAAATCAGCGAATCCCCCGACAGGTTTTGTTCTCCGCGGACGATGTTGTCTAAAACGCTCATGCGCGGAAACACCCTGACCAGCTGGAACGTACGGGAAATCCCTTTCCTTACAATTTTGTATGGGGGCAGCCCCGTAATATCCTGGCCGTCCAGGAACACCTTGCCTCCGTCTGGCTTGAGAAAACCGGTAACCAGGTTGAACAAGGTCGTTTTTCCCGCCCCGTTCGGACCAATTACACTGGCGATGTGCCCTTCTTCCACATCAAAGGTCACATTTTTGTTGACTACGACTCCGCCAAAGCTTTTATCAATCCCCTGAATCTGTAATATCGCTCCCATAAGTCCACCCCCTAGCACTTCAGCTTACCAAACAAGCCCTGGGGCCGTTTGATAATGATGATGATAAGAAGCAGGCTATAGAGGATATTCTGGATTTGCTCCGTGTAATTGCTGGGCAGGCCCAGAAGGCCTAAAAGCTCCGGTACGCCGATGACCAGCACGGCGCCGGCAATCGCACCTTTCATAGAACCCATGCCGCCGATAATGACCATGGAAACCAGCAGCGAGGAGGTAGCGACCTTAAAGCCTGTAGGGTCGCAGAGCATCATGTAGTGGATATACATCACGCCTGCCACGCCCGCGAAGAACGCACCGATGCAGAAAATCTGCACGCGCAGGGACGCGACGTTTACGCCGCAGGCATAGGTTGCGATTTCATCCTCCCTGGTGGCCTGGATGCTCTTCCCGTAAGGGGAATTTAGAATACGGGAAATAATAAAGAAGCAGACGGCGCAGATGATAACGCAAAGCAGCAGGTACATGGGCAGGCTTGCAAAGCTGATTCCGAAAATTTCCGGGCGCATCAGCCCTGAAATACCAATCGGGCCGTTTGTAACATCCATCCAGTTGTTTGCAACCGTATAAATCACCACGGCAAAGCCATAGCTGCAAAACGTAATATAGTCGCCCTTCAGCCTGATTGACGGAAAGCCGATAATCATGCCGAAAACAGCGGCGACCGCACCCGCCAGGAGAAGCTCGAGGAAAAATGGCAGGTTCAGGGACGTAGCCAGCAGCGCGCCCGCATAGGCGCCTACGGCAAAGAAACCGCCGTGGCCCATATGGAACATGCCGCCGTGGCCCATAATCAAATCCAGGCTGACGCTCAGCAGGCTGTAAACCGCTATCAGGATTAAAATACTGAAAACGTAATTCATATATATGCCCCCCCTTACGCCTTTTCTTCAATGCCGAATACGGAAGGCTTCAGCAGCATAAACAACACGATAAGCACCAGGGGAATCGCGTCCCGCCAGCCGCTGCCGATAAAGAGTATGGCAAAGTTTTCGATAAACCCAATAAGCAGCCCGGCGAACAGCGCGCCGCGTATATTTCCGACGCCGCCCACAATGGACGCGACAATCGCTTTCAGCAGGGCGGTGGAGCTGATGGTAGGCCGCAGGTCGGTGTCCATGCTCAGCAGGATACCCGCGACCGTAGCCAGGACCGAACCGAGCGCAATAACAATAATATATACCTTCTCCACATCGATGCCGACTACCTTGGCCATCCATTTGTCGTTGGAAATCGCACGGATGCGGGTACCGGTTTTCGTCTTTCTTAAAAACAGCGTGCAGGCCGCCATAAGGAGCAGCGCCACAACAAACGAGACAATCTGCACGCTTGTGGCATGAACGTCCGGCGTCAATTCAAAGCTTTGGGGAATTCCCCCGTAAACCTGGACCTTGGAGCTGCCGAATATCATTGTAATAATCGCTGTGGCCAGCGTAGCAATAGCCATGGAAACGGCAACCGACGTCCAGGAAGGCACGCGCTTTTGTCGGAATCCATGATAGCATACGCGGTCAACTAAGAGCATGAGCCCCGCGGTAACGATACATGCCAAAAGAGCGCTCAGCAGCAGGGGGATTCCGCATAGCTGATAAAAAATGTAAAACGCGTAAGCACCCAGCATGACATTGGCGCCATACCCCATATTGAAAAAATTCATGGTGCCGTACATCAGGGTGAAGCCAAACGCAATGGTTGCATAGATACTGCCCGTTATCAGGGAGTTTACGATTACCTGTAAAATCATTTCAATATCACGTCCTTCCGTTGCCCGGCCGCATTTTTATAAGAAGCGCTCTCTCAGCCTTTGCTCCGTGCCCTCGTCTACCTGCGGCTCGGCATAGGAAATGGTTCCCGTTTTGAGTAAATATACCCGGTCTGCAATTGTGAGCATTGCGCGCACGTTCTGCTCCACAATCAATACGCTGACCCCGCGGTCTTCACGGGCGCCCGCGATTAGCTGCATTGTCTGCTCGACCAGCTGGGGCGCAAGCCCGATTGAAGGCTCGTCCACCAAAATAAATTTTGGGTTCATCATCAACCCAATGCAAAAGCCCACCATCTGGCGTTCTCCGCCGCTGAGCTTGCCGGCTACCTTGTTCCGGTAAGATTTCAGCTTGGGAAACCGCTCGTATAACGTTTCGACGCGTTCCTTCAGGGCCTTTCTGTCGTCCAGCAGCACCCCGCCCATTTCCAGGTTTTCCTGGACAGTAAGATTACTGAACACCTTGCTGCCTTGAGGGATATAGCTGATACCGGCTTTCACGTTTTCCGAGGGGCTGCGGCCCTGGATGGCTTTGCCGTTAAACAGGATTTCGCCCTCGCTCGGCTTGAGCATACCGAAAACGCTTTTCAGCACGGTAGACTTTCCGGAACCGTTGGGCCCTACGAGGCCGACGATTTCAGACTCCCCGACAGAGAGTGAAACCCCGTTCAAAACCAGCTTTTCATGGTAGCCTGCTTTTACCGATTTTAGCTCCAGCACAGTAACGTCCCTCCTGTCTTTTTGAACGACGGGTGCGGATGGCACGGGCTACGGGCCATCCGCATCCAATAAAACGGAGACATTTGTTGTTTACACGGTAAGGTGCAGCATCTCTTCCATTTCTTTTAAATCCTGTTCTTTCTTCTGCGGGAACAAATCCCCCACATACCAAGGGAAGAAGAAATGGATCCAGTTATGTAAATTCGTTACATAGTAGCAGTAGGCGTCCAGCAGCTCGCGGTACTCTTTCTTATCCGCAATCAGGTCCAGAACGTCGAGAATTTTCTGTGTGTCGTCCCAAAGCTGCTCAAAGCCGCATGTGGACAGGAAGTTTGCGGACAGCGGCACGGAATCGCGGAAGATAGCCTTCATATGCTCCAAAGTAAAGCTTTCGTTTTCGCACATACGGATTTGTGAAAACAGCATGTAAGCGTTTAACTGGCGCATGTCGCCCTCTGCGAAAACCATGCAGGTAAAAGCCGTGTTCCACAGGCCGCCCATGTTGGAGGGCACGATACAATATTTATATAGGCGAAGCACTTCCTTGGAGGGCTCGTTTTCAATGGCGGCGCCGTGCTCCATCAGCATATCGATTACTTTTCTGACTTCAGCATTCATGTTTAAAAACTCCTTTCAAAGCTACCGGTTTGATTTAGTCTTCTTTTACAGTCAATACGCAGTGGATAACCTGCTTTGTGCGCCAGATGGCGTCCTTTACACGCGTGCCGGCTTCAATCAGCTTGGGGATGTCGCGCTCTACTACCTTAAAAGCAAAGTAGCCGGGCATCTTTTCATAAGCTTCGCCCCAGTTGAAGGCAATATGCCCGTTTTTGCCGCCCGCAAGGCCGTTAGGGATATTGTAAGACATATGCCCTGTTCCAAGCTCCGCCAGGTCGATACGGGTGTTGACAATCTTGTTGTCGCCCAAATCCGGCAGGTCGTCCTTCATATGGCACCAGGTGTACATAACGCCGCCGGTACACATGGCGTGGAGCTGGATAAACTTGATAGGCATCTGGGAGAGGTAATAGTCGTAAATCCAGCGGTTCGCGCCGTCCTCGTTCGGCATGCATTCCACACTGATGTTCAGTTCGGGCCAGGTTGCGATAAAGTTCTTGGTCTCATTCATAATAAACGATCCTTCCTTTCTGTATTGCCAGCGTATTCCGGCTTGCAACATCATAGTATAATTGTTTCAGAAATAAGTCAACAGTTTTTGATTTTTTTCTGAAAATTTAGTTGTTCTTACAAAAAAACGTCTTTTTCTTTATCAATTATTCCAGTGCTTTTTTCGATGAAATAAATATAAATAAGTTTAGAGCGTTGGTGAATATAGGGATAATATCTAATATCGAAATTGTAATTTTTCACATTTATCCATTTTTATGGAAAAAATAACCAATGTACTGCGTGAAACTTTTTGAAATTTATTTTGAAAAAATTTCAGAAATATTCTGAAAAAGTGTTGACATTTTTTGAATACGCTGTTAACATTTCAGTAGACAGAGGAAATGGCAACCGCTGTGAAAACAAAATTATTACTTTAAGGAGGTAAATTTATCATGGCGAAGAAATTCATTCCCGAACCGTTCCGTATTAAAATGGTGGAAAACATCAAAATGACCACGCGTGAAGAACGCGAGCAGAAAATCAAGGAAGCCTCTTATAACCTGTTCCGCCTGAGGGGAGAGGATGTGTATATCGACACACTGACCGACTCCGGGACGAATGCGATGAGCTCCGAACAATGGTCCGCTCTGATGCGCGGCGACGAGGCTTATGCCGGCGCGTCCTCCTATTACCGTTTGATGGACGTCTGCAAGGAAACCTTTGGTTATGGGTATTTCCAGCCTGTCCACCAGGGACGCGCTGCGGAAAAGGTATTGTTCCCGACGATGCTCTGTAAAGGGAAATATGCAATTGCAAACCTTTTCTTTGACACGACCCGCGCCCACGCGGAGCTGGCTGGTGCGCGCTGCCTGGAATGCGTTGTTCCGGAAGCTGGGGACACGGGGCTTCGCGTACCCTTTAAGGGCAATATGGATATTGCAAAGATGGAAGCAACCATCAAAGAGCACGGCGCGGATAAAATCGGCCTGGTTGTCATGACCATCACCAACAACTCCGCCGGCGGGCAGCCCGTATCTGTAGAAAACATGCGCCAGGTTTCTGAGGTCTGTAAAAAATATGGGATTCCGCTTTGCATCGATGCGGCGCGTTTTGCGGAAAACGCTTATTTCTGTAAACGCGACGAGGCGGCTTGCAAGGATATGACGATTGCTGAAATAGTCAAAAAGACCTTCTCTTACGCGGATATGTTCACAATGTCCGCAAAAAAAGACGCGATTGTCAACATGGGCGGTATTATTGGTATTAAGGACGGGGATTCCCCGCTGATACTCAAGGTTAAGGCCAACTGTATTTCCTTTGAAGGCTTTTATACCTACGGCGGCCTCAACGGGCGCGACCTGGAGTGCATAGCGACCGGATTAAAAGAGGGCATGAAAGAAGATTACCTGCGTTACCGTATTGGTACGATGGAGTACATAGGAAGCGCACTGGACGACCTTGGTATTCCATACCAGGCGCCTGTCGGCGGCCACGGTATTTTCCTGGATGCGGCCAAGTTCTATCCGCAGCTTCCCTATTATGAGTTCCCCGGCCAGGTATTGAGCGTAGAGCTTTATAAAGAATGCGGCCTGCGCGCCTGCGATATCGGCTCCTATATGATAGGAAACGACCCGGACACAGGAGAGCAGCTCAAGAGCCTCAACGAATTCACCCGTATGGCGATTCCGCGGCGCGTCTACACGCAGGCGCACTATGATTTGGTAATCGACGCCATCAATGAGGTTTGGAAAAACCGCGAAAATATCCTGCATGGCTACCGCATTACCTGGGAGCCTCCCATCCTCCGCCATTTCCAGGCGTCGCTTGAACCCATTAAATAAATAATTCCATAAAACCTTGACGCATATAAAACAGCGAGGCCGCGTTTCCCACAAAAGGGGGCGCGGCCTCGCTGTTTTTAAAGCCGGAAATTTAGTTTGTCCTAAAATGGAGCGCTATGATTTTATAATTTGTACGGTTAGCGTGTTATTTCCACCCGCCGCAATTTTTTATGCGTGGCATGGACGCGGGAAACAAATTTATATTTAAGGCATACGAGCAGTTTCCTGCGGCGGCCGCCGATTCCATTGGATTTATTATTAGCTTTCCGGTATAATGAATAAAAAGGTTCAGATGATGGTATGGCAGAATAAAATTTATACCGGATTTATTAAAGGCTGGGAATTTTTGCAGCGCATGCCTTCTTTTCATAAAACCGTTTACTTTGGCGTTGCCTTGTGTGTGTTATAATTATTGGCTTAGGCGGTTATGCGGCCTGAAAGCTAAAATGTACGACAAAGCATGGAAAAACCTCAGACAGTCTTGCCGGTTTGCTTTTTGGGGAATTATCCAGAGAGATGAAAGATGTATGTCTTGGAACGAAATGTAGAGGATAAATTTGTCCTGCGGGCATGAACTGCAGAAAAAAGAGGGGAAACCATGAAAATTTCTATGACCCTGCGGTCTGAAAAGGTATTATCTATCGCTTTGACGGCACTGTTCGGCGTCTTTATCATCAGCCGCCTGCTGGCTTGGAACGGCTGGGCCGATATGCTGGCGGCAGCAACGCTGTTTATTTTGTGCCTTATCCTGCTGTTGCGCTCGTTTGGATGGTATGAAATTTCCGGCAGGGGTGTTTCCGAATGTACGTGGCTGTCGAGAAAACAGTTATCATGGAATGGATTGGCGTTTGCGGCGGAGGAGGAGGATACTTACCGGGGCTTTCCGCTCAAACGGTTTGTTTTTTCCATGCTCCCAAAAGCGAAGGTAAAACGCCGGTTCCTGTTTTTGCCGAACCGCAGGGTTATCTGTATGAGCTTTATTATGTCTACGGAAAAGGGCGGGGAACAATATGAACAGGCAAAACGGGCGTTTTACAGGAATTGCCCGGCGGAACTGATTTTGGACAAAAACGGTTAAAAAGCCCTTATTATAGGGACGGGCAAACCAGCAGGGAATGTCATAACCGCGCCATAAGCCGCCCCGCAGGCTGGTGCTGAAAAAATTCAGCTTTAGAGTGCTGTAAAATTATTAAATTTTTTAGAAAACGCTTGACTCTCACGCAGCGTCATAGTGTATGCTCAAAGCAAGCCAGGGGAGGAGAGTATGATGAAGACAGTTAAAGAGGTCAGCCGTATCAGCGGTGTGAGCGTACGCACACTGCATTATTACGACGAAATCGGGCTGCTTGCTCCCAGCGGGATAACAGACGCCGGGTACCGGCTGTATGACGATACGGCGCTTGAGCGGCTGTCTCAAATCCTGTTTTTTCGGGAGCTCGATTTTCCGCTCAAGGAAATCAAGGAGATTCTCGACAGCCCGTCCTTTGACCGCCGCGCGGCGCTTTCAAGGCAGGTCGAGCTGCTTCGCATGAAGCGCGACCGTTTGGAACGCTTAATACGCCTGGCCCTTGGCGCACAGGAGAAAGGAATGAGCTATATGGATTTAAAAGCATTCAGTACAGAACAAATCGAAGCATATAAAAAGGAAGCAAAGAAAAAGTGGGGCGCTACGCCGCAGTGGCAGGCGTATGAAAAACAGGCAGAGGGAAAATCCGGACAGGAGCTTCAAAGTGCGCAGGCGCTCCTCATGAGCCATTTTGAGGAATTTTCCAGGCTCAGGGACAGGGATTACGGCGACGATGCGGTACAGAAGCAGGTCGGGCTGCTCCGGCGGACGATTACCGAAAGCTTCTACCCCTGTACAAAGGAGGTGCTTTCCGCTCTTGGCGGGATGTACCGTGAGGACGAACGGTTCCGTAAGAATATTGACCAGTACGGGGAAGGAACCGCCGGTTTTGTCAGCAGCGCAATTGTGTACTACTGCGAAAAAAACCAGTAGAAAAGAAAAGCGGCGCCGTTATGCATCTGCACAGCGGCGCCGCTTTCCATATAGAAGGAGGAATAGCAATCATCCGGCTTTTTTCACTTTTTTGTTCCTTATGACGATAACCGCCGCACAGCTCAGGGACAAAACGCAGAGGGCGAAAACCGCGGCAGCAGGCGACTGGTCGCCTGTTGCGACACCCGGGTCTTTGCCTTCACCGGCGTTCTGTGTGGGAGCATCTGTGGGGATAACCGGGGCATCTGTCGGCGCGTCCGTGGGTACGTCCGTGGGTACGTCCGTGGGTGCGTCCGTCGGGGCATCCGTCGGCGCGTCCGTGGGTGTGTCTGTCGGTGCGTCCGTGGGTGTGTCCGTCGGTGCGTCCGTGGGCGCGTCCGTCGGGTCTGTAGGTTCCTCCGTGAGCTTCCAGGTATAGGTGATTACCGTATTGTTATCTTCCGGGTAGTTGTCGTCGTGCACAAACGATGAGATGACTCCGGCGGCAAACGCGCCGAGCTGCGCGCGAAGCTCATTCGTCAGAAGGCCTTCCTGGCCGTCCTGCCCGTTAACCAGGCCTTTTAATATCGAACCGATATCGAACGACGCCTCCGCTCCGATGGAACCGAGAATTATGTTTACGTCGTCCAGCAAATCTTTCAGTGTATAATTTTCCGGTATATAAGCGTTTACGCCGTCGAAGTTGCTGTAGTCGCCCTCCAGCGCGCCGTTGATTATCAGCACAATCATATTGAGCGTATCCTTGGTGTTTTCATTTGCGGCGTTGAGCAGGGGCGTGCGGCCGTCAAGCGCTAAAACAGTTTTGTCGTTTACGTTGACGCCCTTCATACCTAAAAATCCCCTGAGGCTGATTTGCCCGGCGAGCGTTCCAGCCGCGGACGTAACCTGGTCAAGCACGACGTTTACGAGCCGGTCGACAAGCGAGCCGTCGAGGAGCGCGCCGATAGAAGCGGTAACCCAGGCTTCCGGTTCTTTGCCGTCGCTGCCGTCCAGATGGGTCTGATAGGTGTAATTTGCAAGGTCAAGCAGCGTTTTTGCCTGTGTTCCGTCGTCATAAACGGTCATGGATGTCAGGGCTTCTACAAGGTTTTTCACAATTTCATCGAGAGCTTCAGGGTTTTGAAGCATCCCGTCTGCCGTTTCAAAGGTATAGCCGAGCGCCTCATTAAGCGCCTGGACCGGAATATCGATTTTGTTTGCGTTGTCTCCCGCGCCGTATTCCACGCGGACATTCGGGGCGCTGTAATAAATATTGAGCTTTTCATTCGGGTCAGGCGCGTCCGGCAGCAGAAGGGGAAGGCCCACGCTTAACAGCTTCTCAATAGTAAGGTCTTTGATTGGCAGGGAATCGCCGGCCAAATCGCCGATAAGCTGTTCCAGCGCCTTCTTGGAGCCGCCCTGTTCAATAACCTGGGCATAGAGCGTATGAAGGAACCCGTTCGCGGCTGTTTCAAGCATATCGTTTGAGAAACCGTGCTGTTTGCCATACGCGGTAATATCGTCAATCGTCTGTTCTTCACCGGTCAGCGGGTTGGTAAAGGTAATCGGGCCGGCGTTTGAAAGCGTACGGATGCCGGTGTTCTCCGTTACCGTGCCGTTTTCGACGGTGCGCGTAATATCGACCCTTCTGGCGGGGGAGGGATATGTCACCAGGGAGCCTGTCTCGATATCATAAAGCGTGTTGCCCTGCGCTGTCGTGACAGATGCAATATCGTTTGCGTGCATATGGCCGGTGAAAATATACTGCATGCCCGCGTCCGCAAACTCCTGTGAAAGCCGCTCGTAACCATTGACGAGGTATTCCGGAAGAACATCCGGCTCCATGCTGAAATGCGGTACCATGCCGTGGTGCTGCATACCAATCACCGTGTCTCCGCGAAGCTTTGCTTCTTCCACCTGGCCGAGCACCCATGCCTTGAGGCTTTCGCTGATAGCCCCGCTTGTTTCGTGTTCATCCTTGCCGGAATCAGTATTGTCGCTGCTGTACCGGCCGCTGTCCATTACAATAAACGTAAAGCCGTCCTTCGGCCGGGCCGCGTAGGAAAGCTGTCCGGACTGTTCTCCCTGCGGGGGCGTGTAGCGGGCAATTACGCTGCTGTCCTGATAGGTCACATTTGCGTACGCGTCAATAAAATCCTGCGGCTGTGTGCGCTCTGCAGGTACGGCGGTTCCATCGCCGGTATTAAAATTCATTGCGTTGGAGTTTCGGACGTCGTGGTTTCCGTTTGTCACGTAAACATGGAGATTTGGCAAATCCTTTTTCAGCACCTCAAGCTTCTGAGCCAGCGCGCGGTGCCCTTCCAGCTCGCCGTCCTTCGTCAGGTCGCCGCTGATTAGCAGGACGTCCGGCTGCTCCTCCCTGACTGTATCGAGCATTTTATCAAGGATTGCGCTGCTTTCGGTGAACATTTTCCGGTCGCTGTTGAGATGAGTTTTGTAGTCTGCGGTGTCCTTAATCATGTCGGGCGGCAGATAATGCGTGTCTGACATGGCGGCGATTTTAATCGTATTATCCGCTTTTTCAGTCAAAGCCATCGTGCTTGCCCCGGCAGCCATCAGGACGGCCGCGCAGGTCAAAACGGCAACGGCTTTTTTTAAGCTGTTGTTCGCTTTCATTTTTATACCTCTTTTTACTCATATTTGCGTTATTTTCGCAGTTTTATTATAAATGGGCAATGTAAAAGGGGAAAATGGGCGGGGTAAAAAGAAAGCAAAAAGATTGTAAGAACATACCAAAGAATAAATAGAAAAAAACTGTTGACACTGTAACAATGTTATGTTACAGTGAAAGCAACAAATAAAACATTGTTACACGGGAGGCTATGAGGTGAACCTGATATCAAAAAAGGATTTGCTTGCTATGACTGGAATTTCATACGGGCAGCTTTACCGCTGGAAGCGGGAAAGGCTGATTCCAGAGGAATGGTTTATTAAACAGCCGTCCTATACCGGCCAGGAAACATTTTTGCCGCGGGAACAGATTCTCAGCCGTATCCGGTCTATTCTGGAGCTGAAGGACAGGTATTCCATTGAAGAAATGGCGAAAATTTTTTCACCGGAGACAGCGCCGGCCGGGATAGCGCCGCAGGAGCTTGTTCTGTTTGAGGAAATAGACAAAAATTTTTTAAAGCTTCTGCCCAGGGCTTACCCAAAGGAGCAGTATGAATTTTTGGATTTGGTCTTTTTTGCGGCGTTGTCTGCATGTATTGGCAAAAATGGGTTTACCCCGCAGGACGCGGCAGAGCTTGTAAGCAGGGCAAACGCAACGGTGTTTACGCTGCACAGTGTGGACCGGGTGCTGGTGCTTTTTGCCTGCGGCGGGGAATTCCATGTGGCGCTTGGCAGGGACGAACGGCCTGTTATGTTTGACACAGGGCTTGAAATTATTGAAATGATTCATTTGAACCAGACAGCGGATCAATTGAAATTACACCACAAGGACCGGTTCCCGGTTTGAATTTGGAAGGAGCTATCGTTATGCAGGATTTTAATTTAGACGGCGTCAGCAGTATTTCGGGCGGGGTATTTAGAAACCTCGCGATTGACGGGGTAGGAAAATGCACCGGTAATATCAAGGCGGAGTCTGTTAAAATAGACGGGACGTTTCACTGCAGCGGCGCCGTAGAAACCGGCCTGTTCCGCTGTGACGGCGTTGCGGAATTTAAAGCGGATATCCGGGCCAAGGAGCTTATCATCGACGGTGTTGTAAGCCTGAAGGGGGAAATGAAATTAGAGGCGGAACGGATTGAATGCGACGGCGTTATCAAGACGGACGGCGAAATTTCCGCCGATTTTATAAAGGCCCAGGGATGCATCCGTGCAAAGGAGCTGGTCGGCGACAGTATTTGCATTTATTCCCACCCGCATCATCTCATGTTTTTGTTCAACCGGCAGGTATCACGCGTAGATTTGATTGAAGCGACATCTATCGAGATAAACGGCGTACAGGCACATGCGGTAAACGGCACGCACATTAAAATAGGGCCGCATTGTAAAATCGATACGGTCGACTGCTCCGGCACGCTGTTTATCGACCCGACCTCCATGGTTGGGAGCGTTACAGGAAATTATACGATGCAGCGGTAGCTGTTTAGAGGCCGGTGCAATAAAACCCGGGAAAGGCTTGTCGAAAAATGCCGCTTATGATATAATAAGGTATATTTTCCTGGTTGGATTACTCACAGGGGGGCGGCGGCTCATGAAAGCGTTATGTATAGATTACGAGTACTATTTTTTCCCGGACGGATGTAATAGCGCGGAGGAGTTTGTCCGGTACTGCGGCCAGCACAGCCCGGAATTTATTATGCTGGAACGGCTCAATGCCGAAAACTGTGTCGCGCCTTATTTTATACAGGATGAAAAAAGAAAACAGGTTTATTTGAACAGCCGCGCAATAAAGGAATTTACAGAGGAAGAAATTGAAATCCTGCCGCAGGAGGAGTACGACAGGCGGCTCAGGCAGGCGGTCAAAACGTGCTGCTTGACATGTGAAAGCTATGAAGAGGACTGCGCAGGCGATAATCTTGAAGGCCACAGGGATAAGCTGTCGCTTGACGGGAACTGCGATTTTTATACAAAATCGGCGCGGGCGCGTTCCAAAAAAAGATTTTTTTAACAAGGCAAGGCCGGCGGTATGATACATACCGCCGGCCTTTTCAGAATTTCTTGTATGAAGCGCGCCGGTCAGATGTTGAAGCTTGGCGGCTGGCTCTTCGCGGGGTCAAAATTCTGGCCGCCGTTCGGGGACGGGGTGGAGAGGTCGAAGTAAATGCGGGAATCCCTGGTTGCGCCCCAGTCTTTCTGCGAACCGGAATCCTGTATCTTGTTGAACGCCTCACGGAACATCGTATTGTGCGCTTCCTCGCGGTTGAGCAGGAAATCAATCATCTCGCGCACACCCTTGTCGTCAATCTGGCGGTAAAGGTTCTGGTATACGACCTTCGCGCGCTGCTCGGACGCAATGTCCGACAAAATATCCGCGGCTGCGTCTCCCGTTTCGTTTACATAGGCCGCGGTCCAGAGGTAACCGGATGCATTTGTAAGCATCGGCGTCAGGCCGCTTAAAACGTGCGCCTCCACAGTGCCGACCGTCGCGTTTTTCGCATCCGGCTCAGAACCGTTTAAAAGGTTTACCGCGGTTGCCACCATCTCCAGATGGCAAAGCTCCTCCGCGGCAATATCCAGAAACAAATCCTTGATTTCAGGATTCTTGATGCGCATACTCTGCGCGAGATATTGCAGCGCGGATTTAAGTTCTCCCTGCGGGCCGCCGAGCTGCTCCTGCAAAAGCGCGGCATAGTTCGGGTTTGTGCGGTCTACGCGAACGTCCTGCAGCAGCTTTTTTTCATGTTTAAACATAATAGATAACCACCTTTCTTCTGGTATATCTTTAATATGTTTCGTTTGTAAAAAGATATACGGAAAAAGGAGGACAAAAAACAAAAGAGGGACGGTTTCCCGTCCCTCTCAAAAAACAGCAGGCAAATCAAACGTTGGCTTCGATATACTCCACCAGGTTGCCGACGGTTTTAATATTCTCAATCTCCTCGTCGGGAACCTCAATTTCAAATTCGTCTTCAATCGACATGAGCAGGTCGACGACGTCGAGCGAATCGGCTCCGAGGTCCTCCTGAATCGTTGTTTCCGCTGTAATAGAATCCTCTTCCACATCGAACTGTTCAGCAAGGATTGCCTTTACCTTTTCCAGTACCATAATGTATTCCTCCATAATTTTTATTTTGCCGCCAGCAGATGATTGTATTGTGGACAAAATCATGCTTTTTATGCTACAATAACACCACGCACATTTCCGCTTTTTTCGAATTTCGAACCGGCATAAGATTAGTACAAAAACATATTATTAGTAAAGGTAGCCTTTGTCAATAACAAAATTGTAACTTTTCGGCAAAAACGGATTTATTTTTATAATCTAACCAAATTTTAGGTGGATGGGAGTGGGTTTATCATGAAAAAGAAAACGTACGCGGTCATCGGCCATCCGATTGGGCATACGATGTCCCCGTTTATCCACAACAGGCTGTTTGAGCTTGCCGGAATCGACGCGGAATACTCCGTTTTGGACATTGCGCCCGAGGACCTGGGGGCACGGTTTAAAGAGGAGCTGAAAATGCTCGACGGCTTTAATATCACAATCCCGCACAAGCAGCACATCATCGGGTACCTGGACGGGCTCGACAAAAAAGCAGGGCTGTACGGAAGCGTGAATACCGTGAAGAACGGGGAGCAGTCCATCGGCTACACGACCGACCCGGACGGCTTTTTGAAGGCGCTTGAGGCGGCTGGAATCCCTCTTAGGGGCAGGGTGGTAATCCTGGGTACGGGGGGAGTGGCGCGCACTATGGCGTATGAGGCGGCAAAGGCCGGCTGCAACCTGACCATTGCCGTGCGCCCTGACGATTTGCCCGCTGTCGCCTGCCTTGCCGGGGAATTGAGCATTAATGTCTTTAATGCGCATGTAGACACCTGCGTACTCGACCGGATTGAGGGCGGTATCGATTTACTAATCAACGCGACGCCCGTGGGTATGTACCCGAATACAGACGCATGCCCTGTCGGCGATGAAATTATCAAAACCAGCAAATATATTTTCGACGCGGTCTACAACCCGCTCGACACGCAGCTGTTAAAAAAAGCGGAGGCGTTTGGTGTGAAGGCACTCGGCGGTATTTCCATGCTCGTCTGGCAGGCGGTCGTTTCCCATGAAATCTGGAACGGCTCAGTTTATGACGCAGGGGATATCGGAAAGCTCTGCCAGGACAGCGCGCAGGAGCTTATACGCACGTTCCAAAAATAAGAAGCTATAACAAAGGAATGCAAAACGTATGCCACAGTACAGGAATGTCGTCCTGTGCGGCTTTATGGGCAGCGGGAAAACAACCGTCGGCAGGCTGCTTGCCAAAAGGACGGGCCTGCCCTTTGTCGATATGGACGATTATATAGAAGAAAAGGCGGGCATGGCCGTAAGTGAAATTTTCAAACGGCACGGGGAAGCCTATTTCCGTGATTTGGAGCATGAGGCTTCCAAAGAGCTTGCAAGCAGGGACGGCTGCATCATCAGCGCGGGCGGAGGCACGCTTGTGTACCAGCGGAATGTCGGAGTCCTGAGCGAAAGCTGCCGGATTGTCCTGCTCGACGCGCCGCTCGAGGTGATTAAGCGCCGCCTGAAAAACGACAAAAAGCGCCCGCTCTTGCAGCGCCCGGACAGGGACGAGGCGATGCGGGAGCTATACGCAAAGCGGATGCCCCTGTACCGCGGCGCGGCGCACCTGACGGTAAACGCGGCGCAGTCGCCGTATAAAACCGCGCGGGAAATCGCAAAGGCGCTTGCGCTTGGTTCGCGGGCAAAAAACCGTAAATAAAAGGGAAAAGCGGCGGAGCATTACGGTTCCGCCGCTTTTATTTATGCGGGGCGCTGTGCGCCCTTTATTTTATGGCTTGTAGTACTTGTCGAGAAATTTGTTTACGTCATCGCTTAAGCCGGTTTTTCTATAGGTGCGCTCCTCCTTGGAGCCGTCCTCTTTTACATAGGAGAATCGTGCATCCCATAGAATCAAATCGGTATATTCTTTTAACGTGCAATTTTTTACACTGCTTTCCAATTTGCGCATATCTGCGAGGCTTTCTTTACTGTCTACTGTAATTTTGAATTCATCTAAGAATTCATTGTTGTGAGAATATGGGCCAATCATCAATTCGCCGGAAACCGCTTCCTCCTCAGGCCCTACGCCGTTTTGGTCCAGGTAAAACGCAAATGCGGATAAAAAAACACGCAGCCTAAAAATATGCAGGTAAAAAGAATTAACAGCCCGCGCGTGCTTAGCCTGCGGTGTTTCATTGGCCTTCGCCTCCCTCTTTCGGCGGCTTGTAGTACTTGTCGAGAAATTTGTTTATGTCCTTGTTTAAATCCGATTTGCGGTAGGTGCGCTGTTCCTTCGTACCGTCCGCTTTGATATAGGTAAATGTCCCTTCCCAGACTATCAAACTTGTGTATTCCTTTAGTGTCATATTTTTCACACTTTTTTCCAGAGCGCGCAGGTCGGCTATCCCTTGTTGGCTGTCAATTTTTACACAAAATTCTTCGGTGAATTCCTCTTGATATAAATACGGGCCATTTAAATAAAATACCGCGGAAACCGCGTCCTCCTCAGGCCCTACGCCGTTTTGGTCCAGGTAAAATGCAAACGCGGATAAAAAAAACACGCAGCCTAAAAATATGCAGGTAAAAAGAATTAACAGTCCGCGCGTGCTTAGCCTGCGGTGTTTCATCTGCCGCACTCCTTTCTATATTAAGCGTTTTGCTAATACTATATAAAGTCTCTTACACTTAAGAAAAAGGGGCGCTGCCGCGCCCCTTTCGTCTTATGGCTTGTAATACTTGTCGAGGAACTTATCAACGTCCTTACTCACACCTGTTTTCCGGTAGGTGCGTTCTTCCTTAGAGCCGTCCTCTTTTACATAGGTAAACTCCGCTTCCCATACTATCATATCAGTATATTCCTTCAAGGTAATATTTTTTACACAGCTCTCCAATTCACGCAAATCAGCAAGACTTTGTTTGTTGCCAATATTCACCTTAAATTCATCAGCATATACATCATTATACGAGTAAGTTCTCAAACTTAAAGTTGCCGAAATCGCGTCTTCCTTTGGCTTAACGCCGCTTTCCGTCAGACCGATGACTGCCACCGTTAAAATAAATACACAGCTTAGGAAGATACACGTCGCCAGAATCAGCATATTCCTTGTGTTCCATTTGATTTTCTTGAGCTTCCATTTTTTCATATTCAATTTGTCCCATCTCTTTCACACATACGCCTGGCTTTTGCAGTGTCCCATCTTATCTTACCTTTCCATTATACTCAGAAATGGCAAGCTTTTCAACTGCATTAAATAAAAGTTATCCCTCCGGTACGGCGGGCACCTGGTACGGCTGGGGTGTAGCGTCCCCGCTGAACACGACCTCGTACTGCATGACGGGGTTCCCCTGTAAATCGAAGGTCAAGTATTCGTCGGCAATTTCATAGCCGATGGAACGGTTCAAGGGGCTTGCCCCCGCGTCCCACAATGCCGCGCCGAGCTGGCTGCGCGTGGCGGCGGTATCGACCGTTAAATCGAGCTGCGCGTAGCGGCCGCGTTTAAAGGTGTTGTAGGCGCACACCTCGCCGCTGTCCGCGCGCACCCACACAACGCAGGAGTCGTCCGTCTTGACCCCGTTTAAATAATAGGCGTACTCCACTACATAAACGCCGTTCTGGCTGCCGTAGTAGCTGCGCTCCAGCTGGTAAACCGTTTGATTTTGCCCGAACAGCGCGTCAAGGTACGCGCCGGCGCTTTCCAGCGCCGCCTGTTCTGTTATAATGTCCTCCGGCTCCAGCTCGCCCGCATAGGCGGTTTCCCACTTGAAGCCGCAGAACGTGTTTGTGTCGTACAGGTAGATGTATTCGTTGCCCTGTGCGTCGGTGTAAATATCGTAGGTGCCGTAGGCGTCTGGTCGGGAGACAAGCGGCGTGTCGCTCTGGTTGAAGGTTTTTTCATACTCCACACTCAGCGCGCTTTGTCCCGGCAGCGTGATTTGCTTTGCCGCCGCCTCTTTGCCGCCGTCCACATACATGCCAAAGCCGCCCTGCTCAATTTCAGCGGAATTGACGTCCTGCGCAAGGGCGGACACGCCCGAAATGACAACCAGCGCGCCCAAAATGACGGCTGTGCACAATAGCTTTTTCTTGTTTTTCATTATTGTCCCCTCCTTTAGGTCAGCTTTTGGTTGGTGTCGCCAATCGCGTATTTGTCGCCGGTGCTCGCCCAATAATCGGCGTATTCCACACAGGTGCCTACGCTTACGCCGTCGTCCGCGCGCGTGATGAAGCACTGTACCCAGGTGCTAGCTAGGGATGTTCCCGGCGCCTCACGGAAGCCAATGGCATAGTGCGCGCCCTTGTTGTAGGCCGCCTTTACGAGGTTGTTCGACGCGCTCGTCGGGTTGCCGTTCGTGTCGTTTCCCGTATAGGAACCGGTCGAGATAAATACACGCATGGAGGAAAGACCATTAGTTGCAAGGCCATTTATACCTGCAATTGTAATCGATCCGTTGGTTGCACCTGTGCTTGTATTAAAATATAAATTCCCAGCGGCTCCCCTACCTCTATGTACCCAAATATCGTCGCCGAGCATATTGGTCAGCGCGTTGTCTGCGCTGGTGTTTACATAGGAATAGGCGCTGTAGCCCATCGCATTTGCCGAATTTTTAAACGCGGTATTTGCGGAGGTGGAATCATAGCCCGTGTAGCTGAACGAGTAGATGTCCGCGTCGCCCTTCGACACTTTCTCAAACGCCCACCTGGAATAATTGCCGTTGCTCGAGGAGCTCATGATAACGCTGTTCGTGGAGGTGTTGTCTATCATGTAATTCGAGCCGTTTTTGATGTTATACGTACCATCCGAAAGCCTGACCACAGAAAACTGCTGGTAGGCCGCGTTTGAGTCCGTATAAATATCGACGTTCCCGCTGGAGATGTCGAGCACGCGGTTCGCCGAGGAACAGCGCGCGACAAACTTGTAGTTGTCGCCCGGGTGCAGCACGCGGAACTGCTGGTTCTTACCGCCGTTGTAGGGGTATGTAATAACGTCGGTAAAGTTTGCGTCCACACCGCTTTTTACGTCCATGTAACGGCCTGAGCCTACATTCCTGAGATAGTAGTACTCGCCCGCGCGGATGCCTGCGGCGTCCGCCGCGTGCCCCGTTACGGCAAAGACGGTTGCCATCACTGCCAAAACTAAGGCAAATGATATTAATTTTTTACTTCTCATAAATTTTCACTCCTTTATTTTAGTTGTATGAAAAGTGCAATAAAATTATAATTTATATGTTGAATATTGTCAATAAAAGGAGCTTGTGAAATGGAAAAATTTCACAAACTCCTTAAAAAATAACTATTTTATTTTCTTGTGGCGCATATTACTCTATCACATACTCCTGAACATAAGCATACAGCCGTTCGTCGACGACCGCCTCCACCGATATGCCGCCGTCGGTATACTCCTCATGGAGCAGTGTGCCCTGCTGCCTCAGCTTTGCTGTCAGCGGCGCCTGCCCGAACGGCAGAAGAAGCCTGACACGCCGCATTTTTACAGGCAGGTTGTTTTCCACAGCCTGGAGCAGGCTGTCCACGCCCTTTCCCGTTTTTGCGCTGATGCGCACAGCGCTGCCTATCATCGGTACGGTGTCAAGCCCGCTTACCAAATCGCATTTGTTCAGTACGGGGATAATCGGCCTGTCCTCACAGCCCAGCTCGCGGAGCAGCTCGCTGGTTACGGTCAGGTGTACCTGCGCCTCTTCGCTCGAAGCGTCGCAGACATTTAAAATAATATCGGCCTGCGCCGCCTCTTCCAGCGTGGATTTAAAGGCGTTGACCAGATGGTGGGGCAGGCGGCGTACCAGGCCGACCGTATCGGTCAGCATGACGCTTACGCCGTTTGGCAGCTTTAAGGCGCGCGAAGTCGGGTCGAGTGTTGCGAAAAGCTGGTCCTGCGCAAGCACGCCCGCGTCTGTCAGGTAGTTCATCAGCGTCGATTTACCGGCGTTCGTATAGCCGACGATTGCAACCGTAATCACGCCGTCCTTTTCGCGGCGGCGCTTGAGCTGGCCGCGGTGCTTTTCTACCTCGGCTAACTGCTCCTGAAGGGTTTCCATGCGCCTGCGGATATGGCGCTTGTCTGTTTCAAGCTTTGTTTCACCCGGGCCCCTCGTGCCGATGCCGCCGCCCAGGCGCGACATCTCGGCGCCCTTGCCGGTCAGGCGCGGCAGCATGTATTTGAGCTGCGCAAGCTCAACCTGCAGCTTGCCCTCCTTTGAACGCGCGCGCTGCGCGAATATATCAAGGATAAGCATTGTGCGGTCAATGACGCACACGTCCGTTTCCTTCTCAATATTGCGGATTTGCGTGGGGGAAAGCTCCCTGTCAAAAATAATCAGGTCGATTTCGTCGTTTTTGCAATATTCGGCAATCTCCTGTAAACGCCCGGAGCCGACACAGGTTGCGACGTCCGGCTTATCTTTTTTCTGCGTTACGCTCGTAACTGTTTCGGCGCCCGCGCTCTGCGCAAGCTCGAACAGCTCGCTCAGTGAAGCCTGCGCGTCGTACTCGCCCGTATCGACAGACACGAGCAGCGCGCGCTGCGGTTTGATTTCATTTTCAAAAATTTCCATAGGTTTCTCCATTGTCAATAATTTATAGAAGCATCCGGCCGCGCCGGATGCTTTCACTGTACCACTTCAGGGCGCGCAGGTCAACCGCGCGGCGGGGAAAAAACTGTTTCCATTATGCCCGATTTGTGATAGAATAAGCACTATAGCAAAAACCGACATGCTTTGCGCCGCTTTTCATACGGCGCGCTGCTATTGAAAGGTTGTAACGCAGGTGAAACAGCAATACGACGTAATCATTGCGGGTACGGGCGCGGCCGGCCTTTACGCGGCCTTACAGTTTGACAGGGACGTAAGCGTCCTTTTGATTTCCAAGCGGGAGCTGCCGCTTTCCAACAGCTCGCTCGCACAGGGCGGCGTGGCCGCGGTGCTCGACCAGGGGCACGACAATTTTAAGCTGCATATCGCGGATACTTTAATCGCGGGCAAATATAAAAATAACCTGGCGGCAATTGAGGTGCTCGTCACCGAAGGGCCAAAGGACGTTTTAAGGCTCAGGGAGCTTGGGGTCGATTTTGACAGGGACGAGAAGGGCCATTTGATGATGACGCTTGAGGCGGGGCATTCCCGCCACAGGATTGTCCATCATAAGGACAGCACCGGCAAGGCGATTACCGACACGCTCATTGAAGCGGTCAAAGAGCGGGGCAACGCCGATATTATGGAAAACACCATGCTGTTTTCCCTGCAAAAGGCGCGCAGCGGCTTTTACGCCGGGCTGATGCGCGACGGCTGCGTGGAATGGATTGGCGCGCGCTATTGCATCCTGGCGACCGGCGGGGTCGGCAGGGTGTATGAATATACGACAAATTCCGCCATCGCTACGGGCGACGGCATTACGCTTGCCTATGAGCTTGGTGCGAATATCAGGCATTTGAGCCGCATCCAGTTTCATCCGACGGCGTTTGCGGCGGATAAGGACCGCGAACGGTTCCTAATCAGCGAGGCGGTGCGCGGCGAGGGCGCCGTGCTCCTCAACTGTAACGGCGAGCGCTTCGCGCACAAGTACGACGAGCGGGGGGAGCTCGCTCCGCGCGACGTGGTTTCAAACGCCATCATGCAGGAAGCAAAGGCGACGCGGAGCGAACGGTTTTATCTCGATATTACGCACAAAGACCCGGAGTTCGTAAAAAACCGGTTTCCAATGATTTACGCGCGCTGCCTCGAGGAAGGGATTGACATTACCAAAGACAGGATACCTGTCTTTCCGTGCCAGCACTACCTGATGGGCGGGATAGACGTCGATTTGTTTGCGCGTACCTCAATCGACAGGCTGTACGCGGCGGGCGAATGCTCGCACACGGGCGTGCACGGCGCAAACCGCTTGGCGAGCAATTCGCTTTTGGAGGCGCTCGTGTTTTCACGCAGGGCGGCCTGCGATATTATGGAAAAGCTGAAAGCCGGCCAGGACGCGCCGCTTGGTGACGCGCCGCTTGGTGACGCGCCTTCCGTACCCAGCACAGAGGGGGAACCCCTGCCGCACGGACTGCGCACAGAAATCCGCCGGATTATGCAGCATACGCACTTTGTGCTGCCCTCTCCGGAAAGCGTACCAGGGGGGCTCAGCCGCACGCGGGAAATCCTGGAACAGGTAAAGACGGGCGGATACGCGCTCAATCCCGATTTTATAGAGGCGAAAAGCCTTGCGACGGTCGCGTGCCTTATCCTGGAGGATGTTCTCCGGAATAACGGAGAAGAAGACAAGAGGGACAGAAAGGAAATATAAATATGGTTAATCCGATTTACATAGACAATTTGATTAAAACGGCGCTGCTTGAGGATATCAATTACCTCGACACGACGACGGACTGCCTCATCCCGCAGGAGCAGCAGGGAAGCGCGCGCTTTCTTGCAAAGGCGGAGGGCGTGCTGTGCGGCATGGACGTCGCCCTGCGTGTGTTTGAGCTGTTGCAGCCGGATTTTAAGGCGGAGGTTTTCTTCCACGACGGCGATGCTGTTAAAAAAGGCGACGTTTTAGCACGGGTAAGCGGAAAGATGCGCACGCTGCTCAAGGGAGAGCGTACGGCGCTCAACCTGCTGCAGCATATGAGCGGGATTGCAACCGCGACAAGCGGGGCCGTTAAGCTCGTAGAAGGCACGCGCGCCTCAATTGCGGATACGCGCAAGACCCTGCCCGGGCTGCGCCCGCTCCAGAAATACGCCGTTACGGTAGGAGGCGGGAAAAACCACCGCTATAACCTGTCTGACGCGGCGATGCTCAAGGACAACCATATCGACGCGTGCGGCGGCATTGAAAACGCGGTCGGCGCGCTCAAAGGAAAGCTGGGCCATATGGTGAAAACGGAGGTCGAAGTCAGGAGCCTCGGCGAACTGGAGGAAGCGTTAGCTGCGGGGGCCGACGTAATTATGCTAGACAACATGAGCCCGGAGCTTATGATGCAGGCGGTTGAAATCACAGGCGGGCGTGCCCTGCTTGAGGCGTCAGGCGGCATCACGGAGGAGACGCTCAGGCAGGTAGCGCAGTCGGGAGTGGATATCATATCCATCGGCGCGCTGACGCATTCGGTAAAGGCGTTCGATATTTCGATGAAAATCGAATGAAATAATGTAAATACAACAATCGCATCGTCAGACCATGATTATGGGAATATAACCAACTCTTTCATTGAAAATTTAGGCTGGAAATCATTTCTCCTGGAGAGCAGGTATGGAAGTCTAAAAACTTATATGACAATAAACAGCTTGTAGAATTATACCCTCCTGTGTCAGGCAAATATACAATTAAGATTAGCAAAATTGGAACTTTTAGTGATAATATAAAGTATGGTCTATCTTATTATCAGTCCTAGAGGTGGTTGCTGTGAAAAAAGCATTACTTTTACTTTTTATAGCTTTTATCTTGTTCGCCTCTTCCTGTACGGCGCGGACGCCTGTTTCAGCGGACGCTCCGCTCGGCACACAGGCAAAAATTGAGCAGTTCATTAATTTTGCGCATATCAGCCGGGAGGATTATGACAACGTCGTAAAGGAGAAACAGCTGCTTTTTCTTGGAAAATCAGGCGGATACTCTATCTGCGAATATGTAAAGGGCGGGGATTTGCGCATTGTCGATGAAAAAATTGGAGATTACACTTTTCGCAGCGGCTTTTCGCACAGCCCATATCCGCTTGGGTATTACGCTATCGGGGAAAAAGAGGTTTATACCCTGAAGCAGGCATATGATGCCGGGGTAATAGATTTAAATGAAGTCGCCGGGTTTGCCCCCACAGCTCCGGCAAATGAAACAGAATAAACAACAGATAATAGAGCCGGCGCGGGAATTAAATCCCGCGCCGGCTTTTTATCTATTTCGGTATATCCACATGAGCGGGCTTGTTTTATCCAGCCGTTGAAACGAGATACAGCGCAAGCATTACGAGTGAGGAAATTACGCCCAGCACAAGCACGATAGTCGGCAGGATAAACCACACTGCCTTCGGCTTTGCTTTCCCTTTCCGGCGGAAAACAGCCCTTGTAATAAAATACGCAATCAGGCCGGCGGTGCCGAGCAGGACGAGCCCGGCAGAAAAGCAAAACCAGACAATCAAAACGAGCACGATTGCCGCTATCCCTAAAAACATATTTCCCCTCCCATAATATGTTGATAAAGCTCTTTCATATCAACGGAAGGCCATAACCGCCCAGTCAGCAAGCGGCCTCCAGATATCGGGGAATACGCGCCCAATTAAATCATAGGCCTGCGCCTTCGTTACGTTGATAATGTCCCCAGGGTCCGGCACCTGGATGGTTTCTATGCCGTTTGGCAGTACGCCGATTGCAACCGGCGCGCTGCACCATCCGCCAACGGCGATATGCGTGCCAGCTGCAACGCCGCCCACGCTCGACACGCCCGCGGCAACCCCGCCAAGGGCAAACACGCCTGCGGCCGTTCCGGCAATTGCCACAATGCCAGCTGCAACGCCTCCCATTGCAAACAGGCCGAGGGAAATGGCCGCCATGGCAAATAAGCCGAGCGCGACGGCGCCGAATGAAACAAGCCCGAGGGAAACCACGCCGATTGAAATAATCCCCTTGCTAATCATCCCGACTGCTACAAAGCCTTTCGCCTTATAAAGCCCGCTGCCTATATTGACATGCACAAGCGGCATGCCGAATACCGTCCTTTTGCTTTTGTATTCATAATGAAAGCGGGCCGTCCCCTGCCCGTTTTTTTGAACCTGCGCCTCATCCGCCGGCTGCGGCGGTGCGGGTGCATCCGTAACCAGGCTGTCGACCGAAACGGAAAAAAAGCCGCTGATGGTCATCAGGTTGAGCATATCGGGGTATGACGTCCCGTTTTCCCATTTGGAAATTGTCTGTCTCGATACGCCCAGCCTCTCGCCAAGCTCTTCCTGCGACATGCCCGCCTGCTTGCGCAGGCGCTGGAGCTCATATTGAAATTTCATAGCGGTTGTCTCCTGTTTTCTTAGTTTTGGTATGGTCAAAGTATAGCAGAACCGCGTTCTCCTGTAAAACAAAGACTGTTTCCTTTTATGACAACAACTGTTGTCATCGGCTTATATAAGCGGTTTTTTATCGTTTTTTCCTGTGAAAACAAATTTTAATGCAATCTTAATTCCATGGAACGGAAGTTTATACTTATTTTATAATAAGGCTGTTATGCTAAAGCCAGAAAAGGAGGGAACGTTATGACAACCAAAATTTATGAAACGAACAACGTCCATTATGGTACTCCGCCTTATCAGAAGGAAAGAAAACACGGCATGAAGATAGTCAATATAGAGCGGCTCGGCGAAAAGCACCCGTATTCCTTCCTGTTTTTGTCTTGCGTGCTTGGCCCAATTATTATTTTATTAGCTGTGGGCGTTGTTATTTTTGCTGCTGCGCTGCCCGTTGCTTTTACGGGCGGCCTGCTATAGAGAAACAATTTTTCTGACAAGAAAGGAAATCAAAATGAAACCGGTCATATTTAAAGGTTCCGCGGCGGCGCTTGTTACGCCGATGAACGAGGATTATTCCATTAATTACGATGAGATGCGGCGGCTTATCGAATTTCACCTGGAAAGCGGGACGGACGCCCTCGTCGTGGCGGGCACCACCGGGGAATCCGCAACGCTTACCGACGAGGAGCATCTTGCACTGATTGAATTTTGCGTCGAAAAAGTAAGAGGCAGAATTCCCGTCATCGCGGGAGCAGGGAGCAACAACACGGCGCACGCGTCCTATTTATCGAAGGAAGCGCAGCGCCGCGGCGCGGACGCGCTGCTGCTTGTCACCCCTTACTATAATAAAACGTCGCAGAAGGGGCTTTACCTGCATTTTGAGGCATGCGCGAAGGCGGTGGACCTTCCGATAATCCTTTATAACGTACCCACGCGCACGGGAATGAATATTCTGCCGGAAACTTATTTGAAGCTGTCACGGATTGATAATATTGTGGCGGCCAAGGAGGCAAGCGGGAATTTTTCTCAGATGGCCAAAATAGCATCCTTATGCGGAGACGATTTGACCATTTATTCCGGAAACGACGACCAGATAACATCGGCGCTCGCAATTGGAGCAAAGGGCGTCATTTCCGTGCTCGCAAACCTCGTACCCGCGCAGACGCACGAAATGTGCCAAAGCTATTTTGACGGGAACACCTCCCGCAGCGATACACTCCAGCTTAAGTATTTGGAGCTCATTGAAAACCTTTTTAGCGACGTCAGCCCAATCCCGGTCAAGCAGGCGCTTGAATTCATGGGCTACCATGTGGGGAAATGCAGGCTGCCGCTTTGCGAAATGGACAGTGCGCCCGCGGAACGGCTGCTTGGCTGCCTCAAACGGTACGGGCTTGCTGAAAAAGAGGAATGCCCCGTCGGCACCGTTACGGTCAGCCGTCCGGCGTATACGCTTCTCTGGAGGAAAAACCACTAATCACAGCAGGTCGGAATCTTTATACTTTCTTTATACACAGGCACAATTTATTAACACCGTTTTTATTAAAGCGGTGTTATTCTTTACCCGTAAGGAGGGGTTTTAATGAATTATATCGTAGGGATATTCGGCGCCTGCGCCATAGGCTTGCTGATATACTATGTAATCATTTTAATGCGGGGTGATAAACAATGACAAACACGATTTTGCAATACCTTTTTTATCTCGTCATTCTTGTCGTGCTTGCAATCCCGCTCGGGGCGTACATAGGAAAGGTCATGAACGGGGAAAAGACGTTTTTATCGAGGATATTCGTCCCATGTGAAAAAGCGGTTTACAGGGTGATGCATGTCAAGAGCGATGAGCAGATGACCTGGAAAAAGTATGCGGCCTGCGTACTGCTTTTTTCTGGCGTGGGCCTTTTGCTTTTATTCCTGCTGCAGCTTTTGCAGGGATTTCTTCCCGGCAACCCGCAGGGACTTCCCGGCGTGCCGTGGGATTTGTCGTTCAACACGGCGGTAAGCTTTATCACCAACACGAACTGGCAGGCGTACAGCGGTGAATCGACCTTAAGCTACCTGACACAGGCGCTTGGGCTTACCGTACAAAACTTTGTGTCGGCCGCAACGGGCATCGCGGTGCTGTTTGCGCTGATTCGCGGGCTGATTAAAGTTAAGACGGACGGCCTTGGAAGCTTCTGGGTGGATATGACGAGGATTATCATCCGCATCCTGATTCCCTTAAACCTGATTATCGCGCTGTGCCTTGTAGGCGGCGGCGTTATACAGAACTTAAAGCCCGCCGAGACGGTTTCCCTCGTCGAACCCATTGCGGTGAGCGCGGACGGCGAAATTATTGAAAACGCCGTCATCGATTCGGAAGCCAACACGGTAACGGTAGACGGGAAAACCGTCGACGGGGCGCAGATTGTAACCGAGCAGTTCGTCCCGATGGGTCCGGGAGCAAGCCAGATTGCAATCAAACAGACCGGTACGAACGGCGGCGGCTATATGGGGGTAAACTCCGCGCACCCGCTTGAGAACCCGAACCCCTTTACCAATATACTTGAAATGATTTCGCTGCTGCTGATTCCAGCTGCACTGTGCTTTACATTTGGACGCAACGTGAAAAATAAAAAGCAGGGAATTGCTATCTTTATGGCGATGTTCATCTGCTTGGTGCTCGCGCTCGGCGCGGTCGCCGTAAGCGAACAGATGGCGACTCCACAGCTTGCGCAGGACGGTGTGAATGTTGCAGTGGATGGCCAGGCGGGAGGCAATATGGAAGGCAAGGAAACGCGCTTCGGCATTGCCGCCTCCTCCACATGGGCGGTATACACGACCGCCGCCTCAAACGGCTCGGTCAACTCAATGCACGACAGCTACACGCCGCTCGGCGGCATGGTACCGATGCTCCTGATGCAGCTCGGTGAGGTTATCTTCGGCGGTACCGGCTGCGGGCTGTATGGGATGCTTGCCTTTGCAATCCTGACGGTCTTTATTGCGGGGCTGATGGTTGGCCGTACGCCTGAATTCTTAGGCAAGAAAATCGAGCCCTACGAAATGAAATGGTCAGTCGTCGTCTGCCTTGCGACGCCGGTTGCCATCTTAATCGGCAGTGGCATCGCGGCGGTGTTCCCGGGCATTATGGACAGCTTGAACAACAGCGGCGCGCACGGCTTCTCAGAAATGCTGTACGCGTACTCTTCCGCCGGAGGAAATAACGGCTCCGCGTTTGCGGGCTTCAACGCAAACACGGTATTCTTGAACCTGTCGCTCGGCCTTGTGATGCTGTTTGTAAGGTTCGTCCCGATTATCGGCACGCTCGCAATTGCTGGCAGCCTTGCAAAGAAGAAAAAGGTCGCCGTTACGGCGGGCACGCTCTCAACCACAAACCCGATGTTTGTGTTCCTGCTGATTTTCATCGTACTGCTGGTCGGCGCGCTGAGCTTCTTCCCGGCGCTCGCACTTGGGCCGATTGCCGAATTCTTCGGCAGCATTGCATAAGGAGGCGTTACTCATGGCTGCGAAAACTAAAAATGCTTTGGCGGACAAAAAAATGGTCGCCCGGGCGGTGAAGGATTCTTTTATAAAGCTGAGCCCGAAAACGCAGGCGAAAAATCCGGTGATGCTGCTTGTATATATCTCGGCAATTCTGACGACAGCGCTCTTTATCGTATCGCTGTTCGGCATAAAGGACGCGCCGGCGGTCTATACGCTTGCAATTGCAATTGTACTTTGGTTTACGGTACTGTTTGCAAATTTTGCGGAAGCTATCGCGGAGGGCAGGGGAAAGGCGCAGGCCGATTCCCTGCGCGCCGCAAAAAAGGACGTGGAGGCGCATATGATTACGTCGCCCTCCGATAAGGAAAACGTGACGGTAATTTCCTCCGCGAGCTTAAAAAAGGGCGATATCGTAATTGTCCGCGCGGGTGAGCAAATCCCCGCGGACGGCGAGGTCATAGAAGGCGCGGCCTCTGTTGATGAAAGCGCCATTACAGGGGAATCCGCCCCGGTCATCCGTGAAAGCGGCGGCGACAGGAGCGCTGTTACAGGCGGCACCACCGTACTGTCCGACTGGATTGTCATAGAGGTCACGAGCGAGGCGGGCGAGAGCTTCCTTGATAAGATGATTGCCATGGTAGAGGGCGCGGCGCGCAAGAAGACGCCGAACGAGATAGCGCTCCAGATTTTCCTGATTGCGCTGTCCATTATCTTTATTCTTGTAACCGTATCGCTTTATACCTATTCCATCTTTTCCGCACAGCAGGCGGGCATCGATAACCCGACCTCCGTTACCACGCTGGTCGCCCTGCTTGTATGCCTTGCGCCTACGACCATTGGCGCGCTGCTCTCCGCCATCGGTATTGCGGGCATGAGCAGGCTCAACCAGGCAAACGTACTGGCTATGAGCGGCCGCGCCATTGAGGCGGCGGGCGACGTCGATATCCTGATGCTCGACAAAACGGGCACCATTACGCTGGGCAACCGGCAGGCCTGCGACTTTATCCCGGTGGACGGGACCTCCCCCGGGGAGCTCGCCGACGCGGCGCAGCTTTCCTCCCTTGCCGACGAAACGCCGGAGGGCCGGAGCGTCGTCGTACTTGCAAAGGAGCGGTTCAACCTGCGCGGCAGGACGCTTGAAGACAAAAACATGCAGTTCATCCCGTTTACGGCAAAGACCCGCATGAGCGGCGTCAACTTTAACGGCAGTGAAATCCGCAAGGGCGCCGCGGACGCCGTCAAGGAATATGTCCTTGCGGGAAACGGAAGCTACAGCGGGGAATGCGATGAAGCGGTCAAACGTATTTCGAACCAGGGCGGTACGCCGCTTGTCGTCGCGAAAAACCACAAAATCCTTGGAGTTATCCATTTGAAGGATATCATCAAGCAGGGCGTAAAGGAAAAGTTCTCCGACCTGCGCAAAATGGGCATCAAGACCATTATGATTACGGGCGACAACCCACTGACGGCAGCCGCAATTGCGGCTGAGGCAGGCGTGGACGATTTCCTCGCGGAGGCGACGCCCGAGGGAAAGCTCAAGATGATTCGTGATTTACAGGCGAAGGGACACCTCGTAGCAATGACGGGCGACGGCACCAACGACGCGCCGGCGCTTGCGCAGGCGGACGTTGCCGTTGCGATGAACAGCGGCACACAGGCCGCAAAGGAAGCGGGCAACATGGTCGATCTCGATTCGTCCCCGACAAAGCTTATCGACATTGTGCGTATAGGCAAACAGCTGTTAATGACGCGCGGCAGCCTGACGACCTTTTCCATTGCAAACGACGTGGCAAAATATTTCGCAATCATCCCGGCGCTTTTCATGGGGCTTTATCCCGGCCTTTCGGCGCTCAATATCATGGGGCTGCATTCCCCCTTAAGCGCCGTTTTGTCGGCTATCATATACAACGCGCTGATTATCGTCGCGTTGATTCCGCTGGCGCTCAAGGGTGTAAAATACCGCGAGGTTTCGGCAGGCAAGCTTTTATCGAGAAACCTGCTTGTCTATGGCCTGGGCGGGCTTGCCGCACCGTTTGTTTTCATTAAATTAATAGACCTGCTGCTCGTCGCGTTTGGCGTGGCGTAAATGAGGGGGCGGCAAATGCGTTTTTAAATAGGAGGTACCTGACATGAAAACTTTAAAATCTATTTTCCCGCGGGCAGCGCTGTTTGTGCTGATTTTTACAGTCGTCTGCGGCCTTGTGTATACCGCTGTGGTCACGGGGCTTGCGCAGTTGATTTTTCCGCACCAGGCAAACGGCAGTATCATAGAGGTGGACGGGAAGAAATACGGCTGCGAGCTGCTCGGACAGCAGTACACGGACGACGCACATATGTGGGGCCGCATCATGAACATTGACGTATCCACTTATCAGGACAAAGACGGAAAAACCCTGATGTATGCCTCCCCGTCGAATCTGAGCCCGGCAAGCGAGGAGTATAAGCGGCTTGTCTCAGAGCGTGTGGAAAAGCTTAAAAAAGCAAACCCCGGGATGGACGGCGCACCGGTCCCGGTTGACCTCGTTACCTGCTCAGGCAGTGGCCTTGACCCCGATATTTCACCGGCTGCGGCGGAGTACCAGGTGGAAAGAATCGCAAAGGCCAGCGGTTTGCCCGCGGATGATGTACGCGCAATTGTTGAAAAATGTACAAACGGCAGGTTTCTTGGCCTGTTTGGTGAGGAAACAGTAAACGTGCTGAGGGTCAATTTGATGCTCGACGGGATTTTAAAATAAAAGTTCAGTTGCAGAAACGGCTAGAAATACAGCCGTTTCTGCTTTCTTGGCTTTTCAAGGCGTAAAAAGGAGGCTTTCAAAATGCAGAAAAAGCATACCGCCTGGACCGGACGAATGGACCTCATGGATGCGCTTTCCGCTGAAGGCAGGGAAAAGCAGCTCTTAAACCTTGTTTACGGGTTAAGCGGGGAATCGGCTTTGAAGCCGCAGGTTTATCCGTCTGACGGGCGTATCCTCTGGGTTTTCTATGAGCATTCCTGCTATACCACACAGGCGCTTTTCGACGAATATGGTACGGCGATGGCCACCGTTTCCCGGAAGTACCCGGTTTCGGTTTATGGGAACATCGACGGCTATGAAAGCGGGGAGCTTTTGGCAAGCTTGATTCAGGATGAAATGGCCGTACAGCTAATCAAACGCAACGTATCGGCGGAGGATTTTGATGAGATTTCTGATATCTGTTTAAAAATTATCTTCCCAACTGAGACGGAGCAAAAGGAATTTGCCGTGCTGATTCAAAATATGGATTGCCAGAAGCCCTATCTTGCAATGCGCAGGACGCCCTTTACGGAGCAGGCGTTTTCAGGCTGCCCGCAGCTAAGCGGCGATACCTGCTTCCGCTATCTTTTGCTGGGGGAGCGGGATGGGCAAAATTATCTTGACAGCCTGCCGGTCGCCCTCAAAAAAGACCTGTGGCTTTTGTTCCTGCGCGATAAACTAAGCCCATTGGAGTTCGACGGCGCACTGGACGCTTTACAGAAGGGTGAATGTGCCGCCTTTCCGTGGGAGCTTTCCCTGCATCTTGCGCTCAGCGAGGAGCAAATTAAGATTAGCTATGAGCAAGGCGGCTTTCAGGTGTTTGACCGAAACGGCAAGAGGCTTTATTATAACTATGAAAATGTGTGCTGTGCGGAAAAGCTCTTTTTGAAGCTCTTGTTTCCGCGGGAGCCCGGCCGGGAAAAAATCAATCGGCAGGTTTAAATCACGCAATCATGGAAAATACCGCATTTGCCTGTTATAATAAATACTAGAATACGGACGGGAGGTGCAAAGGTTGGACGAATACAGGACGGACCCTGAAAAGCTGCTGCAAAAGATTAAGAAGGAAAACGGGACGCCCGGCAGGGGGCATCTGAAAATATTCTTTGGCTACGCCGCGGGCGTAGGGAAAACGTATGCTATGCTAAAGGCCGCGCACGCGGCGAAACGGCGCGGGGTGGACGTAGTAGTCGGTTATGTGGAGCCGCATATGCGCCCGCAGACAACCGTGCTGTTAAACGGGCTGGAGCAAATCCCCGCGCTCGAGGCGGAGCATAAGGGAATCAAGCTGCGTGAGTTTGATTTGGACCAGGCGATGAAACGCGCGCCTCAGCTTATCCTGGTTGATGAGCTTGCCCACACCAATGCGGAATCCTGCCGCCACAGCAAGCGGTACCAGGATGTTGAGGAGCTTTTGACCGCGGGCATCGATGTATATACGACGGTCAACGTCCAGCATATCGAGAGCCTTAACGACATGGTTGCGTCTATCACGGGCATATCCGTGCGCGAACGCGTGCCGGACCATCTGTTTGACGAGGCGTCGCAGGTGGAGCTGGTCGATATTGAGCCTGAGGAGCTAATCGAGCGGCTGAACGAGGGGAAAATTTACCGCGATGCACAGGCGAGGCGTGCGCTCGGCAACTTTTTCAGCGTCGAAAACCTGACCGCCCTGCGTGAAATCGCGCTAAGGCGCTGTGCCGACCGTGTCAATAAAATATCTGAAAAGGTAAAGCCGACAGGCGGCAGCGATTATTTTACAGACGAGCATATCCTGGTCTGCCTTTCTTCGTCCCCGACCAACGCGAAGATTATCCGTACCGCCGCAAGAATGGCGGATGCCTTCAAAGGCGGATTTACGGCGCTGTTTGTGGAGACGCCCGCGTTTGCGGCAATAGACGACGAGGATAAGGGCAGGCTGCGCGCGAATATTCGCCTTGCGCAGCAGCTCGGAGCCGCCATCGAGACGGTATACGGGGAAGATATCGCCCTCCAGATTGCTGAATTCGCAAGGCTTTCCGGCGTTTCAAAAATTGTATTGGGCAGGAGCAGCGCAAGCCGGAAATACTTCTTCGGCAAGCCGTCCCTGACAGAACGGCTGACTGCCGCCGCGCCAAACCTAGATATTTACATTATTCCGGACAGGGAAACAAGGAGTTACCGGCCGAAACGGCCGCGGAAACGGCCGCGGAAACGGCGGATACAATTTTCCGTATTCGACTTGCTCAAGAGTATCCTGGTGCTGGCCCTTTGTACCGGAATCGGTTTTCTATTTGATTGGCTGGGCTTCAGTGAAGCAAATATTATTACAATTTATATCCTGGGCGTGCTGGCGACTGCGGTGGCGACAACAGGCCGGGTTTACAGCCTTGTACTGTCCGTTGCGAGCGTCCTGGTATTCAACTTTTTCTTTACGGATCCGCGGCTGACCTTCCAGGCCTACGACAGCGGCTACCCCGTTACGTTTTTCGTCATGTTTGTGGCTGCGTTTATTACAAGCTCGCTCGCCACAAAAATCAAGCTTCATGCGAGGCAGTCCGCGCAGACGGCGTTCCGAACGAAAATCCTGTTCGATACCAACCAGCAGCTGCAGAAGGGGCAGGGAAAAAACGATATTATTTCTATGACGGCAAACCAGCTTGTAAAGCTGTTAAAGCGCGACATCATCTTTTACCCGGAGGAAAACGGACGGCTTAGCGCGCCCAGTGTTTTTATGGCAAATGAAGATGCCCCGGTGGAGCTTTACACCGTACCCAACGAACAGGCGGTCGCCGCTTGGGTTTTTAAAAACAACAAACGCGCGGGCGCCACGACCGACACGCTCGGCAGCGCGAAATGCCTGTACCTTGCCGTGCGCGTAAGCAGTACGGTTTACGGCGTAATTGGTATCGGCATGGGGGAGCAGCCGCTCGTTTCCTTTGAAAACAGCATTGTCCTTTCTATTCTGGGCGAATGCGCGCTGGCGCTCGAAAACGACAAGGCGGTGAGGGAACGGGAGCAGTCGGCTGTGCTTGCGAAAAACGAACAGCTCCGCGCAAACCTGCTGCGCTCCATTTCGCATGACTTGAGAACACCGCTTACATCTATTTCGGGCAATGCGGGAATCCTGCTTTCCAGCGGGGATTCGATATCTCAGGAAAAGAAGAAAAAGCTTTACAGCGATATATATGAGGACTCCCTGTGGCTTATCAATCTTGTGGAAAACCTGCTTTCGGTGACAAAAATAGAGGATGGCTCCATGCACCTGAACAAAACGGCGGAGCTTATTGACGAAATCATATCCGAAGCCCTGAGGCACGTAAGCCGAGAAAGCAGCGCACATAAAATTGTTTTCCGCCCGCCGGACGATATGCTTTTGGTCAAGGTTGACGCAAGGCTTATTATGCAGGTGGTCATCAATATCGTCAACAACGCAATCAAGTATACGCGGGAGGGCTCGGAAATCCGTATCCGCGTCAAAAAAGAAAGAAAAATGGTGAAGGTGGAAATCTCCGACAATGGGGAAGGCATTCCAGACGAAGCAAAGGAGCGGATTTTTGATATGTTCTATACCGCAAATCCCACGAGTATCGCGGACAACAGGCGGAGCCTGGGTCTGGGGCTTGCGCTTTGCAAGTCCATCGTTGCCGCGCACGGAGGGGAGATTTCCGTTTTGGACAACCACCCGAGCGGCGCGGTGTTCCGCTTCACTTTACCGTCAGAGGAGGTAACGCTGCATGAATAAACCGCTTGTACTTGTCGTCGAGGATGACGCGGCCGTACGCAACCTGATATCCACGACGCTTGAAACACATGATTACCGCTACCATACCGCGCCAAACGGAAAGGAAGCGATACTGGAGGCCGCGTCCCATAATCCCGACGTAGTGCTGCTCGATTTGGGCCTGCCGGATATCGATGGAATTGAAATTATTAAAAAGATACGCTCCTGGTCAAACATGCCGATTATCGTGATTAGCGCGAGAAGCGAGGATACCGATAAAATAGAAGCGCTGGATGCGGGCGCGGATGATTACCTGACCAAGCCCTTCTCTGTGGAGGAGCTGCTTGCCCGCCTGCGCGTTACGTTTCGGCGGCTGCATTACGCGATGGAAAACGCGGGTGCAGACGGCGCCGTATTTATAAACGGAGGATTAAAAATAGATTATGCGGCGGGCTGTGTTTACCAGGACGGCGGGGAGCTGCACCTGACCCCGATAGAATATAAGCTGTTGTGCCTGCTTTCAAAAAATGTGGGAAAGGTCCTCACGCATACCTTTTTGACGCGTGAGGTATGGGGCAGCGCATGGGACAATGATGTGGCGTCCCTGCGTGTTTTCATGGCGACGCTGCGCAAAAAAATTGAGAAGGACCCGTCCTCCCCAAGGTATATCCAGACACACGTAGGCGTCGGCTACCGGATGCTGCGCGTGGAATAGCTGGTCTACAAACGAAATATATATAGTAAGCGCCCCTGTCCAATTATAAGACAGGGGCGCTTACTATATAAAAACATCAGGAGAAGCTGATTTTAGCCAAAAAACTCTGCTTCAACCATCGCACAGAGCGTATGGTAAACAGGCAGATGGCACTCCTGTACCTGCGCCGTATTATCACCGGGGCAGGCGGCGGTTACGTCGCAAAGCTTTGACAGCGTGCTTTCCCTGGGCCCGGTGAGCGCTATGGTGCGCAGGCCCATTTGCCGGGCAAGCTTTACAGCGTTGCAGACGTTTTCCGAGTTGCCGGACGTGCTGATAGCTGCTAACACGTCGCCCTTTTTGCCGTAGCCAAGCACCTGCTGCGCAAATGCAAGGCCCGGGTCAACATCATTGCAAAACGCGGTAAACAGCGCGCTGTGGTTCGTAAGGGCAATCGCGGGCAACGCTTTTTGCAGAAGCTGTGGTTCCTGCGCATTGCTTCCAAACGCGGCTGCCGCGCGCGCATAATCGGCGCCTGAAAGCTCACGCTTTAAATTGAAGCCCTTCATCAGCTCGCCGACAATATGGTCCGCGTCCGCGGCACTCCCGCCGTTGCCGCAGATAAGCAGCTTGTGCCCGGAGGAAAAGCAGTCCCGCAAAAGATAGAAGGCGTCCATAATTTGGCCTGACAGCGGCTTTAGCTGCGGGTAACGGGTAAACAGTATATCATAATGCGCCCTTGCGCAGTCTCTTGGCGCTTCGGTGCCCACCGGCATCAGCCCAAGGCCGAGGCAAGCGGTCAGGATGCTGGCGTAGTCCCCAATTTGGTCGCCCAGCTGAGCAGGCTTGATTTCGCAGGCGGCCCGTGCTCCAGGGATTGCCTCGCGCTTGACGGCGCGTTCCATCGAAGGGCGCAGGAACTTTTCACAGCGCGCGAAAATACTGCCGATGACGACGCGTGACGGGTTATATAAATCGATTAAATAGGAAACGGCTTCCCCAAGCCTTTCCCCGATGATGTCCCACAGCCGCAGGGCGTCTGGGTCGCCGCCATACGCGTATTGGGACAAAAGCTTCGCGCTGAACTGTTCTTCCTGAAATCCATCGATTACCCAGGCCGGAGTATGGCCGTTTTTCAACTGCTCTTTTGTATCCATTTGAATAAGCTGTTTAATACCGGAACCGCCGCAGAAGCCTTCCGCGGAACCAGCCTTCCCAAACCCCACAGGCCCGTCTGGCGCTAGGCGGATGTGCCCTACCTCGCCGAGCAGGTCGTTCTCTCCGGTAAGCAGCCGCCCGTCCGAAATAACGCCGCAGCCAAAGCCTGTCCCCATTGTAAGGAAAAGCATGTGGCTGCTGCCCCGGCCCGCGCCAAGCTTCCACTCCGCCAGAGCGCCGGCGTTCGCGTCGTTCTGTAAAAAGGCGGGGACTTCGAAGCGGCGGGTAAGCATTTGCGTAATGGGGATATCGTCCCAGCCGGGAAGGTTTGGCGGGGACAGGATTCTGCCGGTCCTGCTATTGAGCGGTCCGCCGCAGCTCACCCCGATGGCGCGTATATCTTTAAAGGAAAGTCCGTGCTGCTTCACAAGCTCCTCTGCTTTTTTGACGATGCGCTCCCAGAGGGGAGAGAATCCTTCTTCGGTGTGGGAGGGAAACTGTACCCGCCCCACCATTTCGATTTTTAGCCCTGCTTTTGCGAGAATGACGGCGCATTTGGTACCGCCGATATCAAGCCCGACGATATACTGCATAGAACTGCCTCCTTGTATTGCGTTTCATTATCTATAGTATAGCGGATAGAAAAAAGTTTTTCAAGCATTTTGCGCATATAATTTTTGCGGACGCAAGAAAAGGCAAAATAAATACTATAATTTCCTAAATATAAACAAATTTTTTAAAAGTTTTTAAAATTTTATCGAAAATATACGCGTAAAATGCTTGACTTTTGATTTTATACGCGTATAATGAAGATAAAGAAAGCGAAAGGGGGAACGGATATGAAGCATGTAACGGTGGTCGGCTCGCATACCTCCGCCTATTTGATGCATTGTCCGCGTCTGCCTACCCGCGGTGAGTTTATTATGGGCGATTCCTTCAACGAAACGCTCGACGGCGGGAAAGGCTCCAACCAGGCGCTTGCCCTTGCAAGGCTCGGCGCCCCGGTCGATTTTGTCGGCGTCGTCGGAGGGGACAAAGCGGGTGAAAGCTTCCGCCGCTATTTTACGGATAACGGGGTAAACCTTGATTATACCGTGACGGTTCCGGACGGAAAGACCGCGATGGGTATTGCCTTCATAGACCCGAACGGGCAAATTATCGGCGCGACTGACCCCGGCGTTTTAAAAAGTATGACGCGTGCGCATGTGGATGCGGCTGAAAAAAGTATAGAGGGCTGCAGCGTCCTGCTGACACAGCTCGAAATCCCCTCGGATGTTGCGCTTTATGCGTGCAGGGTGGCAAAACGGTACGAAAAGGTGACCATTCTCAATCCAGCCCCGGCCGACCATATGACGCTCGACCATATCCGCAATGTGGATATCCTTACCCCGAACGAACCGGAAGCAAAGCTGCTCCTGGGAATCGACCCGCAGGCAGAGATGACACAGGAGGACCTTGCGATTGAATATACGGCACGCAGCCTTCCGTTTGCGACTGTAATTACACTCGGGAGCGAGGGCGCGATGATTGTCTCGCAGGGAAAGGTCCGCAGGGTACCATGCCCTAAGGTGCAGGCGGTCGATACGTCCGGCGCGGGCGACTGCTTCAACGCGGCGGTCGCTTACTGCATTGCACAGGGCAAGAGCCTGCTGTCCGCCGTAGAGTTCGCCGTAAAGGCCGCGTCGTTTTCTGTGATGAGGGAACAGGTTTGGCCGTCTTATCCAACGGTCGGCCAAATCATACAGCCCGGATAAAATTCTTCGTAACAAGGGAGGAAATAAAATGGACACAAGCAAAACCGCGTATACCTGGAACGAGATGCTGATGGTCCCGGTCGAAGAGCTGCCCGCGCGCTCCAGAGTGCCGATTGAAATATTCGACGACCCGAAGGATATGTTCTATCAGCTCGCGCGCAGGGTTGTGGACACGGTGAAAAGCAACAATGAAAAGGGCCTGAAAACCAGAATCGCATGGCCGGTCGGCCCGAAAAAAAATTATCCCCTGATGGTGGAAATGTCAATCAGGGAGAACGTCTCCTGGAAGAACACCATCCATTACCAGGTAGATGAATGGCTCGACTGGCAGGGCAGGAAGCTCCCCGCAAACCACCCGTTTAATTTGGAATGCTGGCTCAAGCGTGAATTTTTCGATAAGTTCCCTGAGGATTTGAAGCCCAAAGAGGAAAATATGTTTTTCCACCGGCCGCTCGAGGTCGATTACATGGACCGCATGATTGAGCAAAACGGCGGGATAGATATCCTGCTCGGCGGCTTCGGCTTTACAGGGCACATCGCCTATAACGAGCCGGTACCAAGCCGCTGGTACGAGGTATCGGACGAGCAGTTCAAAAACGGCTCCTCCCATATCGTCTACACAAACGAGGAAACCTTTATCATGCATTCCCACCGCTCCACAGGCGGCAATACCCGCCAAATTCCACCGTGCGGCATTACGATTGGGTTCAAGCAGATTTTATCTGCGAAACAGATATATTTGGTCTCTGACGGGGGAGAATGGAAAAAGACGATCCTGCGGATTATGTGCTTCCACGAGCCGACCGCAAAATATCCCTGCACCTTTGTTCAGGAGCACCCCAACACATTAATTATGGTAGACAAAAAGACGGCGGATTGCCCGTCTATGAACTTCATTGGTTAAAAGGAGGAAACAGGAAATGGCAAAGATTGTTCTCATCGGCGCGGGCAGCATGGCGTTTACGCCTACGCTTGTCGCCACATTCATCGCAGACCCGTTTTACCGCGGGTCGGAAATCGCCCTTGTGGATATCCACGAGGAACGCCTGACGATTATGCACAACCTGCTGCTCAGGCTCAACAAGGAAAAGGACCTCGACATCAACTTCACCGCGCATCTCGACAGGGAGACGGCGCTGCCGGGCGCCGACATCGTGATTCTGTGCTTTGCGGTCGGCTCGCATGAGGCGTTCCTCAAGGACAACGAAATCCCGACGAAGTACGGCTTTGTCCAGTCCGACGGCGAAACGCTCGGACCGGGCGGAATTTCAAGGGGCCTGCGCCACATCCCCGTGGCGGTTGCAATCGCGAAGGACTGCGAGCGGCTCTGCCCGAACGCCCACCTCTACAACTACACAAACCCCATGGCTCCCATGACACAGGCTGTTTACAAGTATACCAGCATGAAATGCACAGGCCTTTGCATCGGCGCGGAGCTTACTAAAGGCTTTGCAATGGAAGTGCTGCGCGAAAAGGACAACGGCGATATCCAGTTCCTGGCCGCCGGCATGAACCACGGCCACTTCCTGCTCGAATTGCGCCGCGGAACGGAAGATTTGTACCCGAAGCTCAGGCAGAAATGCCGCGATATGTTCAAGGGCAAGACCTTCAACGAGGTAACTGCCGAAATGGACGAGATTTCCAAGAATATGCCGGAGAACTCCGCCCATTTCAACGAGCTTTCCCTGTGCGTCGCCATGTGCGCCAAGATGGGCTATTTCCCCGGCCCGGGCGACGGCCATATCGGAGAGTTTTATCCCCAGTGGTTCACCTCCACACCCGACCAGAGAAAGCGCCACGACATGGACCAGGTATATATCCGCAAGCTGCTTAAGACCTATAAACCGTTCGCTGAAAAGATTAAGAAAATGTCGAACTACGAAATGCCGCTCGATTACGACCTGTTCAAGGTCGGAAAGACGTGGGAAGAAAGCCAGCTCAACGATATTGAAATCGCAAGACGCGAAAACCAGGGAAAAATATTCCATGTCAACATTCCCAACTACGGCTATATAGCCGACATTCCGGACGGAATCGTCGTGGAGATTCCCGTTGTTGTAGACGCGGGCGGTTACCATCCGATTGGCGTCGGCCACCTGCCGAAGGAGGTCGCCCCGTGCGTCGTGCGCCACGCTTTGAGCCAGGATCTTTTGATTGAAGCCGCGATGGAGGGTGACTTTGATAAGGTGATGGCGGTATTTGGCAATGACCCGAACTGCTTCGACCTGGAAATTGGCGAGCAGTGCATGAGAGAATTGATTGAAGCCAACATTGAACATCTGCCGCAGTTCCAAAAATAAATTCATCCAATATAAACGCTCAAAACAATTTTTTATTGCACGTTATGCGTAATACCTGTATAATAAAAAGAAAATATTGGAATAAAGGGAGCGTTTATATATGAGAGTTTCCGCAGATATCATATTAAACAGGCAGCAGCAAATACTGGAAAGGCTTCAGCAGCAACAGAAATTATCGATTGACGAGATAGCAGAGATGTTTGGTATTACTCCTTCGAGCGTCCGCAGGCAGCTGCAGGACATGGAGGAAAAGGGGCTCGTTACCCGCACCTATAAGGGCGTTATGCTCGCTCCCGACTGGGAATTTGAAGAGGACGTCCGCTCCAGGCGCTATGCGCAGACGCTCGAAAAACGGGCGATTGCAAAAAAAGCGCTGGAGTACATAGGGGAAAGGGATATCATCCTTTTGGGCAACGGCACGACGACGCTGGAGGTTGCAAAGCAGCTGAAAAACCGCGAAAACCTGATTATCATCACAACCTCCGTCCCCGTAGCGGCAGAGCTTTATAACAATCCCGGTATTGAGGTACAGATGGTGGGCGGGATTGTCCGCCCATATACCGGTTCTATCGTCGGCCCGCAGTCCCTGCGTTTTCTGGAGGGCGTCCATTTCAGCAAGGCGTTTATCGGCGCGGACTCCATCTCCCTGGAAAACGGGATTACGACGCCGAACCAGATTGAAGTGGACATCGACCGCTTTGTGATAGAAAATTCAGCGGAGGTGTTCGTACTGGCGGACCACTCCAAGTTCGATAAGGTGACGCTTGCGCATTTAACGGATCTCGATCAAATCGATTATATCATAACGGACACACAAAACAGTTCCCAGTGTATAGAGGAGCTGAAGAAACGGAGCCACCCGAGGGTGCTCGAAGCGCCTGTCGATTATAAATAAAGGCTTCGCGGATGCCGCCATATCGCTGGGACAAGCTAAGTATGGAAAGGAGCATTCCAATCTCATGAAAAAAAGAAATAAGGTACTCTCCATTATAATGTCCATCCTTCTGGTCGCCGCCGTTTTCGCGGGCTGCGGCGAAGCAGCCACATCGAGTTCCGGTTCACCGGACGCTTCCTCCGGCGGAAGCTCTGGCGGCGCGGACGCGGACAAATCGTTTGAGCTGACCATCTGGCACGTCAATACGGACGAGGGGCAAAACCAGCTGATGCTCAACTCGTATAAGCGCTTTAACGAAAAATACCCGAATATCAAAATCAACAACGTTCCCGTTGCGTCCGACGCCTTCGAGACGAAGCTCGCTCCCGCAATCGGCTCCGACAACCCGCCTGATATTTTTATCACATGGAGCGGCGGCAAGCTGTTTACCTACGCGGACGCGGACAAGATTGTAGACCTTACGCCGTATATGGATAAGGACGGCTACAAGGACCGTTTCCTTGACGGTGCGTTGAGCCAGGCGACCTATAAGGACAAGCTCTGGGGCGTTCCGGTTGAGAACACCACGGCCGGCGTTTTCTTCTACGACAAAGAGCTGTTTAAAAAGTATAACGTAGAGGTTCCAAAGACTTATGATGAGCTGACGGCAGCCTGCGAAACCTTTAAAGCGGCGGGAATCGCCCCGTTTGCGCTGGGCAATAAATTCCAGTGGCCTGGCCAGCAGTATTATATGTATCTCGCGCTCAGGCTCGGCGGCGCTGAGGCGTTTACCGACGCGGCTGAAGGCAAGGGAGCCTTTAATTCCGAGCCGTTCGTCAAGGCATATGAAATGCTGCAGGATATGATAAAGAAGGACTACTTCAACAAGGGCTACAATACGCTCGACACAGACGCCGGGCAGCCAAAGCAGCTGCTCTATTCCGGCAAGGCGGCCATGTACCTAAACGGTACCTGGGAGGTCCAGCTTATCCAGCAGGAAAATCCTGATTTTTACGACCGCATGGGCGTGTTTGGATTCCCGTCTATCGAAGGCGGAAAGGGTAACGCGGTTGATGTTGCCGGTACGCTCGGAGACAATTTCTACAGTATCTCGAAGGCGTGCGCGCATCCCGACGAGGCGTTTGAGCTGATTCAGTACCTTATCGACGACACCTCCGTCCAGGAAAGAACGGACGCCGGCAAGATTCCTCCTGTAAAGGGCGTCAAGATATCCGACCCGATACAGCAGGAAGTACTCGATATCGTGAATAAGGCGGAATACGTACAGCTGTGGTACGACCAGTACTTCACGGCGGAAGTCGCCAACAAGTTCTTACAGGCCAACCAGTCGGCCTATGCCCTGGAGCTGACGCCGAAGCAAGCGGCTGATGTTCTCCAGAAAGCCTATGAGGAAGACCAGAATAAATAAATGACTGTCTGTGCCGGCGAAAAACGAATTCCTTCTTTCTTTCGCCGGCACAGCTTTTGAAAAAGCCAGGGCGGGCCGCATATGCGGCGGGCTTTGGAGAAAAAGGAGGCGGATCATCTTGTCAGAGATACAACCACCCGGCAGAACGCTCAAGAAGCACCGCCGCAGCAAAGAAAAAATAGTGGTCAACTGCCTGTTTCTGCTGCCCGCAGTCGTCCTGATCGGGGTATATATCGTTTATCCGATAATCAATTCGTTTTATATCAGCATGTTCGACTGGAACGGGCTCGACCCGGTCAAGAAGTTTGTTGGTCTTGCAAACTGGGAAAAGCTGCTGCATGACCCGATATTCGGCAAGGCGGTTTTAAACAATATCTATATTGTCGTATTATCGATTGTTATCCAGCTTCCGCTCGGAATGATTGTCGCGATTTTATTGACGGAAACAAAGCACTTTGCAAAGCTATTAAAAACGGCGTTTTTCCTGCCGATGCTGATGTCGGCAGTATCCATTGGCATTCTGTTTACGTACATTCTCGACCCAAACTTCGGCGTCGTAACCGCTGTTGCGGAGGCGCTCAATATGGCCGCGCCCGATTTACTGGGCTCGCAGGCGACTGCGTTGTTTACAGTGGTGCTCGTCATCTGCTGGCAGTTTACACCGTTTTATATGGTCCTGTTTGTGTCCGCCCTCGCTACCGTGCCGGCCGACACAAAGGAATACTCGCAGATTGACGGCGCAAACAAGTTCCAGTATTACATCCACATTGCAATTCCGATTGTCAAAAATAATATCTTTACCGCCATGGTGTTGTCGCTGATTGGTTCACTGAAATACTTCGACCTGGTGTACGTCCTTACAAACGGCGGGCCGAGCGGCTCGACGGAGCTGATGGCGACCTACATGTATAAAACCGCTTTTACCAGCAGCAACAAGGGCTACGGAAGCACCATCGCGATGGCGCTGTTTATCATCGTTATGATTTTCTCGATGCTGTGTAACTGGCTGCCGCGTAAAATCAGCAAGCGAGGTGAACGGAAATCATGAATGGCGTCATCAAAAAAAGAAGAAAGCCTCTGCGGATAGGCACCGTTATCAAATGGCTGTGCCTGCTGATTATCCTCCTGGTCTGCGTCGTTCCGTTTATCTTTATGATATTTACAAGCCTCAAGAGCAGCGCGGACCTTTATACGATTCCCGTATACCAGATGCCTGAGGTATTCCACTTTGAAAATTACTGGCAGGTGCTCACGGGAGGGACCTTCTTCCAGTACCTGCTGAATTCCTTAATCGTCATGGCGGCAAGCGTGCTGCTTATCCTGCTCGTTTCCTCCATGGCGTCCTTTTCCCTCGTGCGCGTCGGCTTTAAAGGCTCTTCCGGCGTGCTCGGCATGATTATCGCCGGTATGGCGATTCCTGTCCATGTCGCGCTTGTGCCGCTGTATTTGATGAGCATAGACATGGGGACCTACGATACCCTGTTTGCGCTGATTGGCCCGTATGTCGCGTTCCAGATTCCGATGTCCATCTTTATCCTGAGCGACTTCATGCGTACCGTCCCGAAGGAAATCGAGGAAGCGGCCATGATTGACGGGTGCCCGCGCTATAAGGTATTCTTTAAGATTTTCCTGCCGCTGACGTCCCCGGCGCTCGTAACGCTCGCGATTTACAACGCGGTACAGCTTTGGAGCGAGTTCCTGTTTGCGCTCGTTTTGACGCAAAGCATAGGCAGCCGCACGCTGCCGCTGGGCATCTGGGAATTCAAGGGCGTTCACCAGGCGGATATCCCAATGATTATGACCTTCCTGACGCTTTCCACCCTGCCTTTGTTCCTCGTGTATATCGCGGGACAGGACCAGTTGATTAAGGGCATGATGGTCGGTTCGGTCAAGGAGTAAAGGGGAGAATTTTATGCGCAGGGTTTGGCAGACAAAAAACGGGCGTTTGCGTGTATGGGAAACAAAAGACCCGGCACGTATCGACCGCAGTGTGCTCCATATGGAAAACAGCAGGGTCCGTATCAGCGTGCTGCCGGCTGACGGCGGAAGGCTGATAAGCCTTTATGACAAGCAGCGTGATTTTGAGCACATCTGGACAAACGAAAGGACGCGCCGCCTGCCGCGGTATTACGGGGCGAATTACGACGACCTTTCCGCGTCCGGTCTGGAGGAGGCCTTCCCAACCGTGCAGCCCTGTGAGATAGACGGTGTGACACTCCCGTTTTTTGGCGAGGTGTGGTCTATCCCCTGGGAGTATGAAATCGAAACGGACGGGGACGAGGCGGCAATCCGAATGTGGTGCACTACCTCGATTACCCCGGCAAAGCTTACGAAAACATTTTTGCTTAAAGGGGACGAAGCGAAGCTTACGACGCAGTACCGCGCTGCAAACATTGGCGCGGGCAGCTTCCCCTACCTGTTTGGCGTGCATCCGTCCATCTGTGTGACGGAGGATACGCAGGTCTTTGTACCGCAGGCGTACTACCAAACGGGTTTTTTGTACCCGCCGGACCTGTCTGAGCAGAAAGAGTTTGCCTGGCCGGAGCTTTCCGGCAGAAACCTTGCAAAAACCTACCCCTTTGCCGATAACCTATGCGTCAACTTTTACACGGACCACGTGGAAAAAGGGATATACGGCTTTTACCATAACAAAGAAAAATGCGGAATCAACATCCTGTTTTCTCCTAAAGACTTCAAAAGCCTCAGCATTTGGCTGATTTACGGCGGATGGAGAGGGCATTACTGCGCAATGACTGAGATGTTCTCCTGCTGGCCGGCTGATTTACGGCTGGCGCTCGAGCAGGGCATCCATGAAACGCTGCGTGCGGGAGAAGAAAGGGAATATAAGGTAGCATACGAGCTTACCGGCGAACGCGCCGGGAAAGGTTAGGATTACAAGAGACATTATCCTCCTTCTTGTCTTAATATATTTGGGTGGGCCCGGAGAGCCGAAAAGGCGCTTCGGGCTTTTTCCGTGCCGATAACTCCTGTTTTCATGGGGAAGAATATAAATAGGATGCACATAGGGAAGGAGAAGGGTGTATGCGGCAGCTTCAAATAACACAAATAGACGGCCGGAAATGGTACGAGTTTGACGCGGTAATAAAAAAGGTGGAGGAAATTGACGGCGCGTATATTGAAATTCCGTTCGACGTTAAAAAGGAATTCGGAAAGGGGCGCGTCCCCGTCACCGCGCTGTTCGACGGCGTCTCCTATAACGGCAGCCTGGTGCGGATGAAAACGCCGTGCCATATTATCGGCGTGCGCAAGGATATCCGGGCGCAAATCGGCAAACAGCCCGGAGAAATTGTGCATGTGGCGCTTACCGGCCGGGCCTAGCTTATTTTGTAAAAAGGATAAACTTTTCGTGACTTTTTGAAACAGGCATGGTAAAATTAAAAAGACAAATGAGATACTTCTGAAATGGGGGCAGCACGATGAGAAAACGAAAGATGGTCGCGCCGATTGTAATTACGGCGTTAATGGCGGTGTTTTTATTTCTTTATCTCGGCCTTATCCTTTTTGTGGAGGTACCCGTCTGGGTCAAAATAGCGGTAGGGGCCGTTTTGGCTCTTGATTATGGAGTGTCTATTTTTGTTTTGGTAGAACGCATTAAAGAAATAAGGAGCGGTGAGGAAGATGATCTTAGTCAATACTGATTACATCACAGGGAAAAACCTTGAAATGCTGGGGCTTGTAAAGGGCAGCACAATCCAGTCGAAGAACATTGGCAGGGATATTACGCAGAGCTTTAAAACCATCGTTGGCGGCGAGCTGAAGGCGTACAATGAAATGATGAACGACGCCAGGGCGCTTGCAACAAAAAGAATGGTCGAGGAAGCGCAGTCCCTGGGCGCAGACGCGGTTGTAAATATCCGCTACGCTTCTTCCGCCATTATGCAGGGTGCGGCGGAGGTCATCGCCTATGGCACCGCGGTAAAATTTGTCTGATTCTTAAAATAAAACCGCCCGCACGGAAAACCCGTGCGGGCGGTTTTTGCTATGATAAACAATTGTCAGTCTGTCAGGAGCAGGCCGTATTTGTCTTTAAAGGAACCGCAGAGAATCAGAATCCAATCGACAAGCCAGCCAATTCCAAACACGCCGCCGGTAAGAATCCAGAGAATACCGGTACCGACCTTTCCGACATAGAAGCGGTGGATGCCCAGATAACCGAGAAAAAACGCCAGGACAAACGCTGCCCACTTGCTTTTGCTTGAAACCGAAGGCTGCTGGTTGATGTTATTGATAATGACCGGCTGGCCGGCCTGCGCGCCCTGTGGCTGCTGCGCTACGCCGCACTTTGGGCATATAACTGCCTGGTCAGAAATTTGCGCCCCGCAATTTTTACAAAACATGTAATAGACTCCCCCTTCATACGGCAATAGAGGCCGTTTTTTTTATTATAATCGAAAGGGCGGCTGTGTGCAACAAAATAGATAATATTGTCTATATCTTACCAAAAACGTGTGTACCTGCAGGTTATAAATTTGGGGTGAGTTTTTTCAATCTGCGTTGATTCTTTTGAGCCTGAAAGCGCAGATAACCAGCAGCGCAGCGGAGATAATCAGCAGGGGTAAAAGCAATTTTAAATCTGTATTCCCTTGGCACATTGCTTGAAAGCCCCATGCCGCCGGGAATATTTTTCCAACAGCCCCTAAGGCTTCGGGCAGCATATCGGCAGGGAACATGATGCCGGACAGTATAATTGATGGTAAAAAGACGACCTGGCAAAGCAAGGTAAGCTTGGATACGTTTTTGACAAACAGGCCAAAAGCGGTAGCAACGCACATGCTTGAAATAATCAGCAGGGCGAGGGAAAGTACATAGGAAGGCAGGTTTTCCGGGACGGACGCCTTAAAAAGAATCGGCGCCGCAAAAAATATAACCGCGCTCATCAAAAATAGATGGAGAAAACCGGAGATAAAGTTCCCCGCGGCAGCGCTCCACAGAGGAACGCCTCCCGCGCGGTACGCTTTTTTTATGTCGCTCCCCAGTATTTCCGCCAACGGGACGGGGCCGCCCAAAAGGCCGCCCATGCTCACGCCGAATACCGTCATGGACTGGATAAGCGTTTTGTCCGCGCCGGGAAGGATGGAAGTGAAAATACCGCCCATAAAGAGGAAAAACACCAGCGGGACAATATAATACATAATTAGAATTTCCTTGTTGCGCAGGTTCAGCTTTAAGTGAAGGCCCACACTGTACAAAAACGCGCCCATTTAATTTCCCTCCTTAGCAATTGCAAGAAAGCGGTCTTCAAGGCTTTCCTGCTTGAGCCGTACATCACGGATAGAAATTCCCTGCCGTTTTGATAAAACCGCAGCTTCTTCAAGCGCACCGGCCAGGTCTTCCGTTTCGAATGTCCAATACCCACGTTCCTGGCTGATATACCTGCTGTTCGTTAGGCCCTGTAATTCCGGTGGGGAGGAAAAGCGCAGCTGCAAAAGAAAGCCTCGCTGAAATTCCTGGACAAGCTCCGCCGGCGAACCGATTGCCTCTATTTTGCCATCCTTCAGAATGGCTGTCCGGTCGCACAGCTGCTCCACCTCAGGCATATCGTGGCTTGCCAGCACAATGGTTTTTCCTTGTTTTTTTAAACGGCGCAGCTCGTCATGCAGCGCGGCCCGCCCCTCAACGTCAAGGCCTGCTGTCGGCTCGTCGAGAAAAAGGATGTCGGGGTCGCCGAGCATAGAGAGCGCCAGGTGCAGCCGCCTTTTCTGCCCGGTAGACATATCGCCGTATTGTTTATTTAAAAGCGCGTCCGCACCGACCGCGCGCAGGTTTTTTTCGTCAGGCTGTACGTGCTTCCATTTTGAAAAAAAGCGGAGCGCTTCTTTTCCCTTTATATTTTTTGGCAGGGAAGAGGACTGCAATTGTATTCCGATACCGCCCTTTATTTTAATTTCACCCTGCTCGTACCGGCGCAGTCCTTCCATGCATTCCAGCGCGGTTGTTTTGCCCGCGCCGTTTACACCCAGCAGGGCGAAGATTTCACCCTGCTGAATGGTAAAGGAAATACCGTGCAGCACTTCCGTTTTTCCATAGCTTTTGGTCAGGCTTTTAACCTCAATGGCTGTTGTTGTCATAGCTGCTGCTCCATTCCCGGAAATTCTATGCCGCTTTTTAAGAAATACTGTCCTAGGACGGCCTCCATAAAGGGGTCGATTTCTTTTTGTTTGTTCGCGATATCCTCATCCCAGCCTGATTTGTCTGTGTTGAATTCCATCAGATTGGGCAGCAGGCTCATGTCGCCGCCCGTAAATTCCATAATCAAATCCCACCATTTTTTACCGAACGCCATGCTGGCTTCACTGTCAGGCGGCTCGTTCTGCTGAATCAGCCTTAAGGCTTCATCCAGCAGGCCGCGGTATGTATCAATCAGCCTTTCGCCAAGCTCCGGCCGCTGCATAAAGCGTTCCTGTATATGGTCGGTAAGCGTTTTGTCGAGGCATTTCCAGACCCAGTAATTTTTGTTGCCCATGCGCAAAAGCTCAATAATTTCCGCATACTTCTTAAAGTCCACCTCGTCAATGCGCAGCACCTCAGAGCGCAGCGATTCAAGCATCCCGGCGGCTGCCTGGAGGGAATCAATCTGCTGCTCCACTGCCGTCTGCTGCTGTTCCAAAACGGCGGCGACCTCCCGCGGCGTATCCAGGGACAAAAGCCTGTCTTTGATTTCATCCAAAGAGAAACCCAGATATTTAAAGGACAAGATTTGATGGAGCTTTATCATATCCTTTGGGGAATAGAGCCGCCTGCCGCCGCTGCTCAAGGCGGAGGGCTTTAAAAGGCCTTCTCTGTCATAATATTGCAGCGTGCGAACGGTAACGCCCATCTGGCGCGCAAGCTCGCCCACTGTCATGAAGCCGTTTTTTATCTCAATCACCTTCATTTTTATCATTTCCATATTAACATGATAACATATGACGTTACGTAACATGCAAGTGTTTTATTGGAACGGAATAAATTTCCTGTTATCTTTCAAATAGGAACAGCCCGCTTGATTATGTACCAGATTTTTCTATGAAGCGCCGCTCCGCGTTATCTTAAAAACAAAAGTCCGGCGTACTTTAAGCACGCCGGACTTTTGCCTTGATTTACCATAATCAGTCGATTTCTACCATTACCTTTGTGTTGCTTCTGATAGCGGCACTGCGGGCAATCGTACGAATCGCCTTGGCGATGCGTCCCTGCTTGCCGATAATCCTGCCCATATCGTCCTCAGCAACATGAATGTGGTAAACAATTACACCTTCCTCGTTGGGCTCGTCCTCGTCGACCATGACCTGGTCGGGAGCCTCGACAAGACCCTTTGCGATAGTCGTGAGTAATTCTTTCATGATATTAACCTTCTTTCTTAGTCAATCACGTCGTTCTTCTTAAAGAGGGCCTTTACAGTATCTGTGGGCTGAGCGCCCTTGGAAATCCAGTCCTTCGCCTTCTCGGCGTCCACCTTGAACTCCGCCGGCTTCTGAAGGGGGTTGTAATAACCAATTTCTTCAATGAAACGGCCGTCCCTGGGATATCTGGAATCCGCAACTACGATACGGTAAAAAGGAGACTTCTTCGCACCCATGCGGCGCAGCCTGATTTTTACTGCCATGTCGAACTCACCTCCGAACACAATAAAATAATACTTATATCTTCACCAATCAGCTCAAACACCATTGGATGAATACAAATTTTAGAACCTGCCCATTGGACCGCCAAGCCCCGGCAGATTACGCATTTTGCGTTTTGCCTTGCCCTTGCCGCCGAACTGCTTCATCATTTTCTGCATTTGCTCAAACTGCTTTATCAGGCGGTTGACATCCTCGACCTTCATACCGCAGCCCGCGGCAATCCTGCGCCGCCGTGATGCGTTGAGCACGGAAGGCTTTGCGCGTTCTTCTGCCGTCATAGACAGGATAATCGCCGCGTTTCGGTCCATAATCCTGTCGTCGATTTCAACATCCTCAATCTGCTTGTCAACACCCGGAAGCTTCGACAATATATTTTTCAGCGGGCCCATCTTTTTAATTTGCTGGAACTGGTCGAGCATATCGTTTAGGTCCATCTGGTTTTTGGCCATCTTTTCGGCAAGCTGCTCGGCCTTTTTCTGGTCGAGCTTGCTTTCGGCGTCCTCGATGAGTGTCAAAACGTCTCCCATTCCAAGGATTCGGCTTGCCATACGGTCGGGGTGGAACACCTCGATATCTTCAAGCTTTTCGCCCGTACCGGCGTATTTAATCGGCCTGCCCGTAACCGCACGCACGGAAAGCGCCGCGCCGCCGCGCGTGTCGCCGTCGAGCTTTGTGAGGATGACGCCCGTAATGTCGAGCAGGTCGTTAAACGACTTTGCCACGTTTACGGCGTCCTGGCCGGTCATCGCGTCAACCACCAGCAGGATTTCCTGCGGCTCGACCTCGCCCTTTATCTTTTTAAGCTCCTCCATGAGCGCCTCGTCGATATGCAGGCGCCCGGCGGTATCGAGTATTAAAATATCGTTTCCATAGTCCCTTGCGTGCCGCACGGCGGCCTTCGCAATTTTAACGGGGTTCTCCGTACCCATTTCAAACACGGGCGCGCCGGCCTTTTCACCAACGACCTTCAGCTGTTCAATTGCGGCGGGACGGTACACGTCACACGCGGCGAGAAGCGGCCGGTGGCCCTGGCTTTTTAAAAGCCTTGCAAGCTTGCCCGCGTGCGTTGTCTTACCGGAACCCTGCAAGCCGCACAGCATGACAATTGACGGAGGCTTTGGCGCGCTTGCGAGCTTTGCCTGCTGCCCGCCCATCAGCTCGGTGAGCTCTTCGTTTACAATTTTGACGACCATCTGCGCGGGCGTCAGGCTTTCCATAACGGCGCTGCCGACGGCGCGCTCTGTGACCTTATTCGTAAAATCCTTCGCTACCTTATAGTTGACGTCCGCTTCCAGAAGCGCCAGGCGCACCTCGCGCATGGCTTCCTTTACGTCCGATTCGCTCAGTTTTCCCTTAGAGCGCAGCTTTTTGAACGCGGCGTTGAGTTTATCCGATAAACCTTCAAAGGCCAAGGCGACCATCCTTTCTGTTTTCTGTTATTCTTTGAGCCTTCCGGCTGTATCGATAATGACGCGCGCGCATTTTTCGAGCGCGCCGTCGCGGTATTCCTGTTCATTGAGCCGGGCGATTTCCCGCGCCTGCGCGCTGATTTCGCCAAGGCCTTTCTGCATAGCCTCAAAGCGTTTATAAAGGCCGAGCTTTGCCTCCATATCAAATAGGGCGGCCTCGGTGCGCTTGACCGCGTCCCTCACGCCCTGCCGTGTAATGCCAAAGTTTTCAGCCGTCTCGCTTAAGGACAAATCGTTGTTATAATAGCATGCGGTGATTTCCCGCTGTTTTTCGGAAAGGAGGTCTCCGTAAAAATCGAGCAGGAGAGAAATCTGAAGGTTCTTTTCCATCGTTCCCGCTCCTGAAATCAAACTGTAAAGCTTTTTTCTTTACACCTTAGTGATTATACGGTATCTGCGGCGGTTTGTCAACCCTTCTTTCGGGGTATGGGATATTTCCAGCCAATACAAGCTTGACAGGCGGAAAAAAAGGGTGTATGCTTTATCTCGACAAAAATCGAATAAAAACACAGGGGTGCTGATTTTCGGCTGAGAGCGCGGTTGCGTAACCCTTACACCTGATCCGGATAATGCCGGCGGAGGAAGTTTGTTTTCCTGTTTTGTGAAGGCACAGGCTATCATAAAGCAGCGTTGTATATTTCGCCGTACGGTTTTCCGTACGGCGTTTTTTATTTGAAGTTTAAATTTGAGGAGATGTTTTTATGAACCAGAAAACCCTGCGCCTTGTGACAAGCGGCGTGCTGATTGCCCTTGGCACGGTGCTTTCGATGATTAAGGTGTTCGACCTTCCGTACGGCGGCTCCATCACGCTGTTCAGTATGGTTCCGCTGATGGTGCTCGGCTACATGTACGGCATCCGCTGGGGGCTTTTATGCGGCTTTGTGTTCGGCGTGCTGCAGGGAGTGCTCGGCGCGACGACCAGCCAGGCATTTGCAGGCGTTACCGGCTTTAACGTGGTGCTGATGGCGTTTCTTGATTTTATCGCCGCGTTTATGGTGCTGGGCCTTGCCGGCATGTTCCGCAAAGCAATCAAAAAACCAACGCTTGCCTTTGTGCTTGGCGGGATTGTCACGGGGCTTTTGCGCTATGTGTGCCATTTCCTTTCGGGCTATATCCTGTGGGGCAGCTATGCAGAATGGTTCTTCGGCGACGTTATGAACAACGGCACCGGCAATTATATCCTCGATAACTTCACGGGCGATTCGCTCGCAATCCTTTATTCGCTGATTTATAACGCAAGCTACATGCTGCCTGAAATTGCGATTTCCGTGGTTGGGATTATTATCCTGATGTGCGTAAAGCCTATCAGGAAGCAGGTGCTCAGCCATTCCCACGGCCTGGCGTAAAACAACAGGAGAAAAGCAGCCTGTCCAAAACGGACAGGCTGCTTTTTATATCAGACAAGCTCGTTCATCACAAGCCCAGTAATCAGCTTAGGGTAGAAATAGGTGGATTTCTGCGGCATCTTTTCACCCGCAGAGGCAACGTCGCGTATTTGTGTCACCTTAGTCGGGTTGAGCAGGAAAGCGCACTGTGCCTTTCCGCTTTGCACAGCCTCGATTGCCTCGTCAAAGATTTTGGTATAGGTGAGGTTGATTTGCTGCGCCATGTTCTCCGCGTCAATGCCGAAAAGCTTTTCAAGCACCAGCGTATGTAAAACGGTAACGTCGAGCCCCTGCGTCGCTTCGCTGGCATTTGGGAGCAGTTCCTTAATGGGGGCGAGGGTTTTGAGCGTAAGCAGCGACCATTTTTCGCCGCCCGCGTAAAAGGCAAACGCATTTTTACCCTTTTGGAACTCTCTGCTGAGTTCCTGCTCGATAGTCTCCGTCCCTGTTTTTTCCGTGATATCAAAATACCGCGCGCAGGCCTGCATGGCCTTTGCGGCGTCAAAGTCCTTTAAATCGCGCACAAGGCGGTGCGTCGGGAACACGACAAGGCCGGGATGCTCCATCTCGACGAGCATCATCATCTGGTAATCGACGGCGTCGCCTTCCTTGGCTTTGCCGGTTTCCCTGCACCAGTTACGGTAATTGAGCGCCGTCTCGTAACGGTGGTGCCCGTCGGCGATGTACAGCTTGCGTTCGTTAAAATCGCCGCAGATGGATGCAATTTCTGTTTCGTCGGTAATAATCCAGAGCCGGTGCGTCACGTTTTCCTGGTCGGCCAGCTCAATATCGGGCGCGGCCTGGGAAAGCCTGTCAAGCTTGCCGGTTGTCTGGTGCTGTTCATCCATGTAAAGGGAGTAAATCTGGCTGAAATTGCAGTTGGTCGCCTTCATCAGGTTCAGGCGGTCTTCCTTGGCCTTCGAGAGCGTAAACTCATGCGGCAGGACGATGCCCTTTGAAAATTCCTCAAGCCTTACCCTGCAAATCATACCCTTGACCTTTGTGCGTTTGCCGTAGGCCTCGAATTCCTCTTCATAAATATAGATGGCCGGCTTGTCCTCGGCCTTTAAAACGCCGCTTTCCTTTAGGCTTTTAAAAACCTCCGCTGCTGTTTCGTAAGGGCGCTCGCCCTTTGGAAGCTCCAGGCGGATAATGTTGTACTCGTTTGTCTCAATATAGGAAAGCCGCTGCTCTTCGCTGATGATGTCATAGGGAGGGCATACAAGCTCCTCGATTTTTCCTGCCTTTTCGGTGTCGAAACGCACCCCGCGGAACGGTTTTACAATTGCCATAACCCAGTCTCCTTTATTCTCGAAAAATACAGCCGTGTTTGCCTTCCATTGTATCTTTTTTCCACTCGCGCGTCAAGTAACACGGCGCCGCAAGGGGCGGCGTTTTGACTTTTTATAAGGAGAAGCCTATACTAAAGGGACTATAATAAAAAGCTTGGAGGAGGCCCTTGTATGGAGATTTTTGATTTCCACGCGCATATTTACCCTGAAAAAATCGCTCGTAAAGCGGTACAAAGCGTGGGGCATTTTTATGGAATCGAAATGGACTGCGACGGTACGGCGCGCACGCTCGTTGAAAAAGGGAAGGAATCGGGTGTGTCGCGGTTCCTTGTACAATCTGTGGCGACGTCGCCTGCGCAGGTCTGCTCCATCAACGACTTTATCGCGGGAGAGTGCGCGCTGTATCCGGAGCTTACGGGCTTTGGCACGCTGCACCCGGACATGGAGCGCCCGTTTGATGAAATCAAACGGATTCAGGCGTTAGGGCTCAAGGGAGTAAAATTTCATCCCGATACGCAGAAATTTTATATGGACGACCAAAGGCTGTTCAAGATATACGACGCGCTTTCACAAAGCGGCCTGCCTGTTTTGATGCACTGCGGCGATTACCGCTATTCCTATTCCCACCCGCAGCGCCTTGCCCGTGTACTCGGCAATTTTCCCAGCCTTACGGTTGTGGCCGCGCATTTCGGCGGCTGGTCGTTGTGGGACCTGGCGCTGGAATATTTAAAAGACAAAAAATGTTTTGTGGATTGTTCAAGCTCTATCATGTTTTTGGGTAAAGTGAGGAGCCGCGAGCTAATAAAAGCATATGGAGCAGAGCGGGTGCTTTACGGTACCGATTTTCCCATGTGGGACGAAAAGGAGGAAATCGCGCGGGTGCAAAGCCTCGGCCTTTCCCATAGTGAGCTGGAGCTTATTTTCAGCGGCAACGCGAAGCGGGTATTAGGGGAAGCCTGATATTAAAAACTATGAAAGAAAAGAAGCCGGACGCCCTACGGGGCGTCCGGCTTCTTTTCTATGCGGGGACAAAAAATTATTCGTGGCGGGGCGGAAGGTAGGTTACTTTATAAAGAGCGTTGCCGTACTGGTCGTAGCCGGAGATTTCGCCGGTCAGGCCGAAGCTGTTGGTTGGCAGCATTTCGGTTAGTGTGACCGTCTGCTTACCGTTATTATTATTGTTAATGATGAAAGAGCCGGTGTAGATGATGCGGATAAGGGCGGTATACGAGCTTTCTGATGTTTTATACATCTCAATTCCAGGCCAGCTCTGCGGAATAGCGCCGTCCCAGTAAGAAATACGGCAGCCGTTTGCGTTGTCCCAATTTCCGTAGGCCGAGCTGAAATAGATTTTTTTGTAATTGAGGCTGACGCTTACCCAATAGCCGTTGTCCAGGCCGGTTGCTGTCGTTTTGTCGGCAAAAAACGTATCTTTTCCGTCAAGCAGGTCGAGGTCAACAGTCTGGTTGCCTTTTCCATTGGTAAATATAACGTGTTCAAAGGTTTCTTCAACCTCTGCCAGATATAATGATGAGCCGTCCTGCTTTGTCATCTGGACGCCCGGCCAGGGAACATTTATATCGCCCGCGTCGTTCCAGGCGTAGCAGTATACCTCGGCCCAGTTTTTACAGTAGTTATCAAAATAGATAGAACGTGCGGCAGGTGTATCAGCCGCTCCGGCCATAGTCAGGGCGCTGGCGCACAGTAAAACCGCCATACATACTGCAAGCAGCATTTTGATGATTTTTTTTGATTTTTTCATGATTACTTCTCCCTTGTTTAAAAATTTTGTTTGCAGAAAGCAAATACTACCCAGTTTATTCTCTGTTTTTATGGCTTAGGGAAGAACGCATTATTAGGAACATAAATAACTGCCATGCCTTTTACTGCATTGGAAAGCCTCAATCAGAATATTTCTGAAATTATCGCCCATGAGGTTTTAATACGGATGGTCCTTTAAACGGTATGCTGTTTCTGTTAATCCTCAGTGGTTTTAATTTCGGACAGCGCGGTCAGCCTGGACCGGGTTCGTCAAATACGACCTCATACAGCGCGTTGCCATACTGGTCGTGCCCTGTGATTTTTCCGGTCAGCCGCATATTATTGGTGGGCCTGGTTGTCAATACATTTGTCTGTTTTCCGTTGCCGCCGTTGTTGATGATTAGGTTATCGGCGCCGTATGTTCTGACGATATACACATTTCCAGCATGGTACATTTTTATGCCGGGCCATGCCTGCGGCGAGTCATCGCTCCAATATGACGCGTAGCAATCCGTATCTCCCCAGAAATCCTTAGGAAAGAAATAAGTAGTTGCGTACCAGCTGTAGTGCCTCCACTCTCCATTGACCTTTCCCTGCTCGATTTTGTTGCCGTAGAAGGTGTTGTATTGCTCCAGGCGTGTCAGGTCAAACGTCTGCAGCCCTTTGCCGTCGGTAAATATGACAGATGTGAAGGCGGTATCAACATTTGCCATCCAGCAGGATGAATATTCATCGGCGGTCATAAGCACACCGGGCCAATCGGCGTTGTGCTCGCCTGCGGTATTCCACGCATAACAGTAAACCTCAGACCAGCCGGTGAAATAGTTGTCATAATATACTTGTTTGACAACAGGCTCTTCCGCGGCACCAGCCATAGACAACGCGCTGATACACAGCAGCAAGGCCAGGCAGGCGGCAAGCAGGGATTTTGTGACTTTTTTTGTTTTTTTCATAAATAATTTTCCTCCTTTTTATAATCCTTTTTTGTAATTTGAACAGCATACCATTTATCACTTATAATTATATATAATCTTTTTAATAAATACAATTTAAAATTGTAACAAATTATAATTGAAAATATTGTTGCATATTTTACATACCTTTTGTTTTTCGACAATAAACGACAGGCGCGTTTGCGGTACACAAGCTCCCTGTAATAAAATTTTAAAAATAAAATTAAATGTGGATTAATTTTATTGATAAATTTCATAAAAATAGATTTCATCGATAAAATTCGACAAAATATATGATTTATATCACTATAATAGTTAATGAAATAGTTTTTATTTAAACAGTCTGAAAATTTTCTTAATTAAGGACAAATTTAAAAAATCCAGAAAGGAGGCCGGAGGTGTAAATTATATGTCTGCGTTAAGAAAAGCTCGTGATAAAAAATTTTAAAACGGAGGAAAGAAGAAAATGAAACAGAAAATTTTATCGGTTTTACTCGTAGTTATCATGATTATTGGCGTAGTGCCAATCGCTTCTGTAAGCGCTGCTAATCCTATTGACGCGGCAGTAAGCTGGGCGCTGGGAATTGCAAACGATGCAAGATACGGTTACGACCAGACTTACCGCTGGGGAGAGCTGAGCCCCGCTCCGGGTTATACCAACGCATGGGATTACGACTGCAGCTCGTTCTTAATTACCGCGTGGCAAAAAGCCGGAGTTGCTGTTAAAACAGCGGGTGCCTCATATACCGGCAATATGAAAACCGCTTTTATAAGCCAAGGGTTTAAGGATATCACCAGCAGTATTAATTTGTCGTCCGGCTCCGGCCTGAAAAAGGGCGATGTCCTTTTAAAATCGGGAAGCCATACGGCAATGGTGTCTGCTGTAAGCGGCAGCTCCATAACAATCGTACATGCCAGCATTAACGAAAAAGGAACGGCTACCGGAGGCGTACCTGGCGACCAGACAGGCAAAGAAATCTGCACTCGCAGCTACTATAACTTTGCAACCTGTGTTTTAAGGTATGGCTCTACCACACCGCCGCCGTCTTCAAGCTATTATCCGCAATACACAGGCTCGTCTACATCTCTGGTTGAAGCGCTTAATGCCGTTGGCGTAGATTCTTCCTATGATAACAGGAAAGCCATTGCTGCTGCAAACGGAATCAGCAACTACAGCGGTACCGCGGCCCAGAACACAGAATTACTTAACAAGCTTAAGGCTGGCGTTCTTATAAGGGCAGGTTCAGCGGTAAGCTATTATCCCAAATATACGGGGTCTTCTACGTCCCTTGTTGAAGCGCTCAATGCAGTTGGCGTAGATTCCTCTTACAATAACAGAAAATTGATTGCTGCTGCAAACGGAATCAGCAACTATAGCGGCACGGCTGCCCAGAATACGGAGCTGCTCAACAAGCTAAAGGCGGGAACCCTTATAAGAGCATAAATGTGTTTCTGCTGAAAAAGATTCTTTCGATTATTAATTAAAAACCTGTCCCGCTCACCATCAAAGGATGGTGAGCGGGGCCCGGCACTTAGGGAAGGCCCTCCCCCAAAACCACTTAGGGGAGGGCCTTCCCTTTGTTGTAAGCGAAAACCCCCGGCTGTGCCGGGGGTTCAAGAAAAGCTTAAACGATATATAGGAAGTAAAAACTCCTTTTGGTAAGATAAGAGTGCGGCCTGACAGCAGCACTAAAATACCAGAAGGAGAACATTCGGATAGTGAATGACAATAAAAGTTTAGCACATACCACATGGAGCATATCGTATTTGCCCCAAAATATCGACGGCGGATATTCACTGCGTCCTTTTTTGCTGAATTTTACAACCATAACAATCGCGTCCGGACGAACTAAAGATAACGCGGAGATTTGACTTTAGGTGACCATCGGGGGGCAATGGTGGGCCAAGCCGTACAAAACTTTCTGCTTTGTAGGTAACTTTGCGTGACGGTGTGGTTGTCATATATAAAGTCTTCTTACTAATCCATTGATAAAAGATGCAACGCGCTTTAGAGCGGAAGATGTTTATGATGTCCTGCCATGCTTTATTCTTATTTTTTGTAAATCCTGCGGATTATCAACCCACTCTTCAACAAAGCCGCAATTACAACAAACAAATCTATCTACTATTGCTGCGCTGAATATAGTAGCACCTGTAAAAATAACATTACCTTTTGCATAATTAGTTTTTTGACCTTTCACTATTACTATATCGGAAGAGTGACATTTAGGACAAGTTTTTGTATTTTTCACTGCAATCTCCACCTGAATAAAATAAGTAAATTTATATTTTTATTATATCAAAACCTGCCGGCAAAGCAACTTGAGCTTTTTCGATAAGTTTCAGCATCTGGCGGCTAACAGGGAATCCTGCTGGCAGCCAAAAAAAGGCACCCACCTATCGGTGAATGCCTTTTTGGTGGGCCATTGGGGAGTAAAGGCGAACCCATGAAGAAGTGAGAGAAACGGCTTGTGTTAGCGGTTTCTTCCGCTTTTTCATAACCTTTACTAATTTCCTCAAGCTTTGTTCGGTCGCCGGAAGATGTGAAATTATAAGAAATTAATATGTGGTCGTCGTACACATAAACGCTATTCACAAACGTGTCAACCAGTTTGCGCCGGTATTCTTGGTCGGCTATATCGCCGCCCTTGAATTTTTCGAGAAAGAAAATAACCTGTTCACGTGTTACAATAGGATTTTTTAAGCTTTCTTCCGTGATTCCATGTTCAATAGCAACTTTTTCAGCTTCAAGCGTTTCCATTCGGCTTTTGGTGGACGGAGTTATTATTCCCTGTTCAATTGCACGAATGATATTTTCGATTGACTTCTCCACTTCCACAAGTCGATTTTTTAACCCGGACAAGACTTGATTGTTCTGCTCCCGCCGCTGAAAATCAATAACACCGTCGGCAATCCGTTTGATTACATCATCGTTTAAAACTGTATTAACGGTTTCGGATATGACAATATTTTCTATCCAGTCTTTTCCGACGTTATCTTTATCGCAATTATGGTCACGGCGGCGACCAACGCAGGAGTAATAATAATACTTCGCGCCGAGTTTACCTGTACCAGACATGCCCGTCATACCCATTCCGCATTTGCCACAGTATAATTTTGTAGTGAGTAAAAATTCCACATCATTTTTCTTTAGGCGTTTTTTGCTCGCCCTATCATTAAGTTTTTTCTGCACGGCTTCAAACAGCTCCTTTTCGACGATTTGCGGAATGGCCCCCTCGACGTATGTATCTTTATATTTGTATACTCCCATGTATTTGGGATTCCTCAAAATAGAGTTAATACCATTTATTGTGATTTTATTTCCTTTGGTTGAGCGGATTCCCAAACCGTCTAAATATTTCACTAGCTCCTGTATGGTACTACCAGTATTATACATTTGATAGATACGTTTGACAACAGGTGCTTTTTCGGTATCGAGCACATACCGTTTTTTTTCGGTTTTAAAGCCGAATGGGATATTTCCACCGTTTGATATACATTCCAGTGCGTTATCGGTCATGCCGCGTTTTACATTTTCGCGCAGGCTCGCAGAGTAAAATTCTGCTTGGCTTTCAAGTGCGCCCTCCAATAAGATTCCTTCCGGGCCGTCCGGGATATATTCGCGGGCGGAGACAACACGGATATTATATTCTTTCAGCTTCGCCTTATACCGTGCGGAATCGTACCGATTACGCGCGAAGCGGTCAAGCTTCCAGCAAATTACATATTGCCACTTTTTCTTAGCCGCGTCCTTTATCATCCTTTGAAAGCCGTCGCGCGTGTCGGTTTTTCCTGTGAGAGCTTTATCTATATATACGCCTATTACAATCATATTGTTGCGTGCGGCGTATTCTAAAGCTTCTCGTACCTGTCCTTCAATTGATTCTTCCCGCTGTCCGTGCGACGAATATCGAGCGTATATTACGGCGTAGAACATACCCGGAGCTGCTTTAATCCGTTTGTTGTACTTTTCATAGTATTCTAGCAACGCCTCAATCTTTTTATCTTTTTCCCCAGAGGTGTTAATGGCCTGAATACTTTCTATGTATTGTTCCAACGTTAAAAACATAGGTTCCTCCTGCGCCGCTCTTTCCTGTTGCAGTAAGGGAGGGCGGTGTTTTTGTTTATGCTTTTCCTGATAGATAGACTTTTACATCGTCGTATTCCTGGTAACAGTTTGCTTCAGCTTTTTCGGTTTTCCCTGCTTTTATTTGATTTTGTTTATCCGCTGTATATCCAGTATCGCAATATACTATTTCTCCAGATTTAAAAAACAGTGCTGTAAACTCTACAAATGCCGCATCTTTATCTCCGTTGTTAGTAACAGAGACAATGGCTTTATTTTTCACTTTATCAACCTTGTACGTTAGCGATGATAGAACGCAATCGAAATAGTTTTCTTGTTCTGCCTCAATTTTGTATTCAAGAGATGCGTAAGGCTCATCACAGAGAAACCGGAGAGCAACATCACATCCTGATTCAACAGCTCGCACAGCTTCGTTATTAATACCGATTACAGTTTCATCCTTGTCTTTTTGACTAAGCTCAACAGAAATATTAAGATTAAATTTTGAACCGTTATGAATGGTAAGAACCACCCAAGGGTTTTTAATTAAATCTGTGTATTCGTAGGTTTCTACTCTCAGTTGCTTAATAACTTCTTCTTCGTTAAATTCTCCCTCTGCCACAGAAGCGACATTTGAAGAATTATCGCTGTTTTCATCGCTTGATACAGGAGCGCCGTTCACTTGTTGCTCCAATTGTGCCTTTAAGCTGTCGCGCTCAGAAACAACTTTGTTGTATTCTTCCTGTGATACGCCTCCTGAGCAACTCGAAACGCTTACAGCCATCACTGCCGCCATTAAAATTACTAGGATTTTCTTCATGTTCATTCCTCCGATATTTATATACTTGCAGAATTTGACATTTCTCTACAAAGTATATATAATTATTTCGTCGAAGGAGTGACATACCTTCACAATACCTTTATTCAGGCCGTTGCGAGTGCCAGCTCGCAGCGGTCATTTTTTTATATTAAAGGGATAAGCGAAGCTTTTACACTCTTTTTCAAATTTTGGGATTTCAAAGTTTACATCAAAACTCTTTGTGAAAAAAAGAATGCGTTCTAGCTCGTCGAATTGCCTTGTAATTGTTGTTAAGTCTGCAACGATAATAAATTTATAATCACCTTTGCGCAAATCAATTAATAAACGACCAAACGCAGGCCGTTTTCCAGCCTTTTCGTCTCCGGTGTCACAATCCCAATAAATTTGTACTACTTTAACTCTGTATTTTAAAGCGTACATTCTTGCTGTGAAAATCTGTTTCCATTTTTCTTGCCGTGTTTTTGCCCGGACGTATATTGCAGCTCTACCATTCATATTAGGAAACCCACCACCATTTCCCTCGACGTTTTGGGGTTTTTATATCTTCTGTTTTAAGTTCGCGCCTCATTTCATCGGCAGACAGCGGCTTATCGTCAAGGTCGGGGCTAAAATGTAATAAATCATCATCAAAAATGGAATCACGGTCAAATGTATACAAATAGTGTAGCTTGCGCAACTCCTTTGCCCTTTCGCGTGAGGCCCTTAATACAGTACCATCGTGCATGTTTACATCTCTATCGATTATGTTATAAACATAGTAAAAATTAACGATTGTACAACGGTCAATACGGAAGAAGAAGTTTTCTTTGTAATCTTTTTCGATTTCTGCGAGAGTTGCCCGTAATTTAACATCCCCATTGGTGGTATGGGCAATAACATAGTTCCGATTACTAGTAAAATACTTGATACTCGACATATCCAGACCATCATCCGGAATTATCTCAAATTTCACCTTTTTGTGGGCGTCGTTGTATTCCCGTAAAACCTTTCTTATTGCTTCTTCGTAATCTTCATCGCACCCTTTAGTGACAAATGAAAAAACCTCGTGGTTTATTGATTCTTTAATATACTTGCCGTGGCTCGTTACATAAATAATCTTTATTCTCGGATTACTTTTATACATAAAATCGGCAACCTGAAAGCCGTTCATGCCCGGCATGTCCACATCCAGAAAAACAACATCAAACATAGCTTTTTCGTGAGCTGCTAATATTTCATCTGGTTTTGTAAATTCCCTATACGCAAAACTAATCTTACCAAATTCGTTGAATCGTTCAAATAATTCTTTTACCTTTTTTGACACTTCGATTAAATGCAGAGCACTATCATCACATATCGCAATATTCATTTTGACACTCCTTATAAAGATTCTATATCTATTATAAGGAGTTGACATATACTATTTAAAGCGGAAAGTATTGGTAATTCATTAGTGCAAGTTGCACAACGAAATGATTTTTTTATGCAGTTCGTCCCTAATTCGTGCAATTCGTCCCACAAGGGATTTACAAAATTTTGTGGATTGGTATTATGTAATCAACACCCAAACAAATCCATTTGACCGGTCATCATGGATTATCAAATTTGTGTAATTCCGTTATTATTACACATTTTAATACGCCAATTATATAAAAGCAATAGGAGGGATAGTAATATTTTACTGTGCCATAAACGGGACAGGAAATGTTTAGTAGTTAAAAATGCATTGACTAAATAGAACGAATGTTCTATTATTGGTGACAGGCAGAAGGACAAGATGGAGGTAGTTTGAAATGGAAGAAACCTTACATACTGAGAAAAAGGAAGTTCCTCAATCGTTTATTGAATTGGCAAAAAAGATTCAGAAAAGAGGGAATGGAAGAAAACAAAAAGACCTAATCGTTAGATTTATTGAAGAATGCCGAAATAATAACACTCAAGCCATCGAGAAGGTCACTTTGAGCGGTGGAAAGCTCCTGCCCCTCTTTAATGAATCCGTTATCAAGTAAAGCTTTATAAATTCCATATGCTATGTCGTTGATTTCGTCGGCTTCTGTGTCGTTTGACACAGAAGCTTTTTTTATTGAATCTTGAAATAAAAAATTTGCATCTACGCCTAAAGCATCAAATAACGCAAGTAAAACTTCCTCTTTTGGGGAGCTTATTCCGTTTTCATAATTTCCAACTGCCGATGCTGTAATACCCACCTTTGCGGCAAGCTCTTTTCTGGACATATTTAATTGTTCTCTGCGTTGCCTTACTCTATCTCCAAATCTCACTTAAATCACCCCTAATCGCATTGTAAGGCTTGTCTGTATATAAGTCAAGAAAAAAGTTACAAGAAACTTGTAAAAAAGTATTGACATGCAAAGAAACTTGTTATATAGTTAATACATCAACAAGATTCTTGTTAAAAAGGAGGCGCGTTAAGTGAGTTATATTGCAGATAACATAAAAAGTGTTATTCAGGAAAAGGGATACAAACAAAAAAATGTAGCTTTTAAGGCGGGATTTTCTGAAAAAGCATTTAGCGATTTGCTAAACGGAAGAAAAACCATTAAAGCAGAGATGATTCCAGGTATCGCTTCAGCTTTGGGTGTGTCACCAAACAGAATTTGCAATAGGCCAAAAACATGAACATAGAAAGGAGATGAAAACATGCCAAAAGTCAAAGAAATGACACGCACTGAAAAAGCGAAAATCCAAGCCGAAAAAATTCCAACAAGTGTAATTTGCGACTTCTCCGCTTCTCTGATACCCGCTATAAATGCTTATTTTGAGCAACCGGGCGTAAAGGAAGAATATGAATCGTGGTTAACTGAGTATAGGAAAAGGCCGCATAGAAAGGAGGTGAACCACAATGAGTAAAACAAAGGCCCTAGCGTCCGGCTGCTGGTATGCTGTCAGGTACCGCGTTCTCCCGTTTCTGGGCAAAAATGCTGTTGCGCTGCTGATATTCCTGTATTTTGTCTTTATCGTTGGAATGAGCGGTGGGCTTGACGCTTGGTTGATTGGCGACCCGCAAGCTGTACCCATTATACTGCTTGGCACAGGGATATGGCTCATGAGCTTGGCAGTCGTAATGATAATCAAAGGCTTGTGGGCAGGAAAGGAGGGAAGACAGTGAGATTACAGATTTATTACCTTGATATGGGAGCTTATCGCAAAGCTTACATAGGCGATTTTTCCGATGAACAGCTTGCCGAATTATTAACCGTATCTTGCTTTGTCGCTGTAAAGTTAACGGAAAATGACCCATATGGTAAGACGCTACCGGACACGATGAAAGAATTTGATTTTCGGCGCGCGGAAGATGGCACAGCCATAATAGAAAAAGCCGCCCACAGTGCTGACACACCGTGAACGGCAGAAGAAATAAACCTATTTACAGTATAGCAAACCTTTACGGTTTGTCAAGGAGGAAAACACAATGCAAGTAGGGGATTTTGTAAAAGGATTACCAAATAATGGTTACAGTGTAACCGATGAAGATATGACAAAAGGTGTTGTCACTAAGGTTGTTGAAGATACCATCAAAGTCAAAATTATTAATCACAAAAGGGGTTGTAAGGGTATATTTGATGTTTGCGCAGACAAATTCGAGATTATCGGCCACGTCAAAAAATTCAACAGAAGCGAAGTGTTTGAGCTTATTAATCGTGGCTGTATAAAAGCAATATTGGATTACGACCTCAGGTACGCAGACCTCAGGTACGCAAACCTCAAGGGCGCAGACCTCAAGGGCGCAAACCTCAAGGGCGCAGACCTCAGGTACGCAGACCTCAGGTACGCAAACCTCAGGGGCGCAGACCTCAATGGCGCAAACCTCAAGGGCGCAGACCTCAGGTACGCAGACCTCAGGGGCGCAGACCTCAATGGCGCAGACCTCAGGTACGCAGACCTCAGGGGCGCAAATATTGATTTTTCGTGTTATCCATTATGGTGTGGCAGCCTTGGGCTTAAAGCGGATAAACGTCTTGCCTGTCAGCTTGCGTATCACTTGTGTTCCATGCAGTGTGACGACACAGAATTTGTTAAAATGCGCAATTCTGTTCTAAGCTTTGCAAATCAGTTTCATAGAGCCGATGAATGCGGTGTCTTGGAACCTATCGAGGAGGAGGTTGCATAATGAACCGAAAGACAGAACAGTTAAACGTATGCAAAGCAATGCTAAATAGTTCGCAGAGCGTTGCATATTGCGAATTATCGGACGACATAATTGCCGTAACAGCAGACGGCTTTAGTTGCTACGTGCTTTCAAAAAAGGAACTTATTTTTGATTTAACAAAACTAAAAACAGCCGACTTTTCATCGTATTTTGAGAGAAACGAGAAGCAGGAACACCTGACCTATACCGGCATAGCAATGGAATGTGGTTTTAAGCGCGACATGCTTGTTAAGCTGAAAGGGAAAAGCTTTGTGACCTATGCGCGAAAGTCTCTTTTCGACAAGTTCAAAGGGTATAACCTGTATTCTGAATCGCCACGTGACGCAATTATCGCCATAGACGATTTAGGGCGGAAGGTAGGATTTTTCCTGCCTGTTGACAATCCTCAGGACGAGGAAGGTGAATCTTAAATGTACGGCTTAGAAACAGCACAACGTCAGTACGACGCGCAATACCCTGATAATGAGTTGCCGGAAGTTTTAACTTGCTCGGTCTGCGGCTTTGAAGAACCGCGCGAGAACACATACACAGTAGACGGAAAAATCATGTGTGAAGGGTGCTTTGACGATTTTTGCGCTGAAATGTACGACGAGCACGGAACAGATTTTTTTGAGGAACACAAAGAAGAATACGCGTGGTTGTGGTTTAATCAGTTGGATTCTTCCAGGCAGCGCGAAATTGTACGTGAAGATTTTGAGTCGTACATAAATAAAATTTCTTCATGGCTTGAAAAGACTTGTCTGGACGAAGATATTAAATGCTTTTGCACAAGTCTTGGTGATTGGAAAGATTACATTAAGCGCGTTGAATGCGTTGAAGAAAACAAGGAGTGATTTTAATGGCAGTAGTACAGCCTTATGAAATGAATTTCAGTGATAAAAAGTTCAGCATGATTATCAGCGGTTCACCTGGTATCGGGAAAACCACGCTCGCACTTTCCGCGCCTAACCCTGTGTTGATTGACTTTGACAAGGGTATCAGCCGCGTTAACGCGCAGCACCGCAAGACAACAATTGTAAGCGATACATACGAGGAAATTCTCAAAGACCTTAATTCCCCAGAAGTTGCGGCAGCGGAAACAATCATTATCGATACAGGCGGCAGCCTTATATCCTATTTGCAAGATTGGGCTATGCGTTCAAATCCCAGCACTAACAAACTTAAAAATGGTTCCATATCCAGAATTGGATATGGAGTTGTTGCAACAGAATTTAACCACTTTACCGAACGCCTCAAAGTCGCAATGAACAAAAATGTAATATACATCTTTCATACGGTCGAAGAGAAAGACCGCGATACAGTCAAACAGCGGCTATTATGCGAGGGTAAGGCCCGTAATACGGTTTGGCAGCCTTGCGACCTCGGATGTTACATGCAGATGGCAGGAGAGGAACGTATATTGGGCTTTACGCCGACAGAAGAATATTTTGCAAAAGGCTGCTACGGGATAAGCGGGACACGAAAGATTCCGAATCTCGGCGCAAACACACCAAATGACTTTTTAACAAGGCTTTTCGAAGAGGCGCGGAAGAACATAGCCGATGAAAGTAAAGTCTTTGAAAAGGACAAAGAGCAGCACGACGCGGCAATGAAGGAAGTGTCTTTAATAATCGAAACAATCAAAGATGCTGAAACAGCTAACCGCGCAGCAGAAGCTATGAAAGGTGTAAAACACGCCCTTACGAGCAACAGGGAATCAAGAGCGTTATTCAGGGCAAAACTTTCTGAACTTGGCCTTGTTTACAATAAGGAGGCGGGAACGTATGAGTTACCTGATAACGCAGAGCCTATTGAATAGTTGGCTCTACCTCTACAAAACCGACAAAGAAGATGAGGCAAAAGACAGCTTTCTAAATACTTTAAACCGTGTTTCTTCACCTCCAACAAAAGCAATGCAGAACGGTATTGACTTTGAAAATGCCGTATATTCGTATTGCTTTGATAATTCAGTACATCTTCCCGCTTGTTGGGAAAAAGGTGTAAAGGGTGTAAGCCGATATATTCAAGGAGGCGTGTTTCAGCTTTCAGCAAGTACAAAACGCCATATTGCCGGATTGGATTTCGTTCTTTACGGTCGCCTTGACGCGTTGAAAAAGGGAACAATTTATGACGTGAAATTCAGCGAATGCTATAAATGCGGGAAATACATAGACAGCCCGCAACATCCCATGTACTTTGCTATTTGCCCCGAAGTAAGCCGCTTTGTTTACGTCATATCAGATGGGGAAGAGGTTTGGACGGAAGCATACACACGTCAGGAAACACCTGATATAAACGTTACAATCGAGCAATTTGTAGACTACCTGAAATCGGATAAATTGCTTGATACATACTGCGAGAAATGGGAATCCAAATATGGGTAACGTAGTTGTCAAAGGATTCGTACACGGATACGACGGTCAAAACCTTACAATCGTAGCTCCATTTAAGCAAGACTGGCTACTTATGAAGCGTTGCGTAAATGAGTGCGAAATCAGGCTCAATGATGGCAGGACAATATCGGCAGACCAACGGAAGAAAATATACGCAACCATGCGGGATATATCCGAATACACCGGACATACGCCCGACCAGATAAAAGCCCTGATGAAATATGACTTTATCGCAAAAACAGGTTGCGATTATTTTTCGCTTTCAAACGTCGATATGACGACAGCTAATGAATTTCTTAACTTTTTAGTTAAGTTTTGCCTTGAGAATGATATTCCAACGCTGGACAGTTTGCTTGAACGTTCACCTGATACGGCACGGTATATCTACGCTTGCATTGCAAATAAAAAGTGCTGTATTACTCAAAAGAAATGCCAGCTACACCACGTAGACGCTGTAGGGCAAGGGAGAAACCGCAAGGACATCATACACAAGGGTATGCACGTACTTCCGCTGTTCTGGAAGCTGCACAAGGAAGCGCACGATATAGGTAAACAAAGCTTTTGCGAAAAATACCATGTTTTCGGAATAAAGCTTGACGATTATTTATGTGAGATATGGAAGGTGAGAAGCAAATGAACAAAGTTATCTTAATGGGACGGCTCACCGCTGACCCTGAATTAAAAACCACACCATCCGGTGTATCGGTTGCGAGCTTCAGTATCGCGGTAGACCGCAAATACGTAAAGCAGGGCGAGGAACGCCAGGCGGATTTTATCGACATCGTATGCTGGAGGCAGCGCGCTGAATTCGTTTGCAAGTATTTTGTAAAGGGACAGTTGATTGCCCTCGAAGGCTCTATCCAGACACGCCAGTATCAGGACAAAAACGGCAACAAACGCACGGCTTTTGAAGTGGTTGCCGACAATGTGTACTTTACAGGCGATAAACGGGGCGCAGGGGCGCAAACGGTTGATAAGCCTAATGATACCGCCTTGCCGCCAACGCAAGGCTATCCTGTAAATTCAGGCTTTGAGGATATATCATGCGATGATGATTTGCCTTTTTAAAGGAGTGATTACGGATGGATATTAAAGATTTCATTCCACGTGGTAAAGAAAACGCAATTTCAAGGGAAATGCTAAGAACCCTTACGGGTTGTTCCGACAGGGAAATTAGAAAGATGATACGAGAAGCCCGTTTAAACCATGAAGGCAGCTTTATCCTTTCATCCTCTGATGTATCAGGATATTGGCTTTCTGATAACCTTACCGAGGTTAGGGCATTTTTGCTTGAAACCTATAATCGGGCAGAAAACACAAATGCAGTTGTACAGGTGTATAAGCAGGAGCTTACGAACAGAGAGGCAGCCGCCGAGCGGCGAAAAAAGCATTCTGCCTACCACGTGAAAGAATGGAGAGCTAAAGGGCGGTACTCTTAAATGAATTACATTACACAAATCAATGGATTTTACATATGGCTCGAAACGAATGAATTGTCCGCGTCTGCTATAAATTTGTGGCACGCACTTATGCATATCGCAAACAAAACAGGGTGGCAAGATAATTTCACTGTAGCCATGTCAGTCCTAGAGATTAAGACTGGATTGCAGAAACAAGCTATTCAGCGTGCAAGAGTTCAACTGAGAGATAAAGGCCGGATTTCGTTTAAAAGCCGCAGCGGAAATCAATCCGCAGTATATCAGCTTATTCCTATTCCTGAGCGTGAGGATGATTTTCATCCACAAAGTGATACGCAATCTGATACACAACATGATACTCAAAGTAATCCGCAAAGTGATACGCAGTCCGATACACAAAGTGTCCCTATTAATAAACAAAACAAGAATAAACAAAACAAAACGAAACAAAACATGCTCTCTCTGCCAAAGACTGCATCTGACGTTATCAAACTATTTAATGCAATTTGTGTTGACCTTCCTTCAGCGAGCGAGCTGACCAATGTACGCAAAAAGAATATTTTTATAGTCCACGAACTTTTGAATGGAGACTTTGTAAGCTTTTTCGAGCGTGTGCAAGCATCAGACTTTTTGACAGGAAGAAGTGGGAAGAAGGAAATCCCTTGTACATTTGATTGGGTTATAAACCGGGATAATGCCGTGAAAATACTCGAAGGGAATTACGACAACGGAAGCAATGACGGTACAAGGGAGCACGAAACAAACCCGTTTATGAAATACGCTTTGGAGGATGACGATGGATAAAAAAGAAGCGGCGAAGCTGTTGGCAATTATCAAATGCGCTTATCCGTCACAATACAAAAACATGCAGGACAGCGATGCAAAAATCACTATTTCATTATGGCAATCGCATTTTGCTAACATTCCCGCTGAACTGGTTTACCAGGCAGTGAACAGGCATATTGCAAAAAGCTCATATGCTCCAGCTATCAGCGAGATAAACGACGAGCTGCACATAATTCACTTAAATGCGCTTGAAACAATAACAGGGATGTTTACAGACGCTACGGCAGGTGAAATAGAACGGGCAGAGCGCATTGATAGGCTACTGAGTGGATATGAGCAAAATCAAAGGAGATTGCCGGAATGAACAAGTATAGGAACAAAAAGGTCATTGTAGACGGGATTTCTTTTGATAGCAAAAAGGAAGCAGCGCGATATAAGGAACTGCGAATGCTCGAACGTACAGGAATCATTTCCGCTTTACGATTACAAGTGCCTTTTGAGCTTATTCCGAAACAAGACGGGGAACGTGCTTGTGCCTATAGAGCCGATTTTGTATATGAGCAGAACGGAAAAACAGTTGTAGAAGACACCAAAGGCATGAAAACCGATGTTTACAAAATTAAGCGAAAGCTGATGTTATACCGCTATGGAATCAAAATCACAGAAACCTAATACATACGGCTACCGTTATAACGTCAACGAACCCGAAATAAGCGACCTGTACGAGCGATTCAAGGCTTGGAAAAAAGCGCCGAGGAATGAACCGATTTCAGACGAGCAGCGTCACGAATTTGAGCGTTGGGTTGACGTTTACATGAGAAAGAAGGCGAAACAATGACCGAAGCAGATGAGAATCTGTACAGTGACGTAAAGCGTGCTATGGGACTGGTAAATCGCATTGGAATCCCAACGGTGTATGACGACCTCTATGATTTCAAGAAATACCTTGAAGGCAAGCGCGGAAAGAAGCCTGATATGGCGGCTGCGTGGACGGCGGCGACAATTATGGCAAATTGCAAAAAAGAGAGCGCACCGGAGGTTTTTGTGAAAAAGACGCTGGATTTATGCCTTTACCACAACGCAACGCCGGAAGAAATTTCTGCAACCGAATACGCTGAGTTTTAGGAGGGAAACCATGTGCGAGACATGTATACACGCGATAAAAATGGCGTTAAACAGTAGATTTTCTTGTAATTGTCCGCGTTCCGAATTTTTCCGGGAAAATGTCAGTGCCGAGAATTACTGTGGTCAATACGCCGAAAAAGCAGACAGGCAATGCGCTATGGACAATGGCAGACAGTGCCGGGGCCTAATAGATAAGCATTGCGACGGGTGTAAGTTTTATAAGACAAAGGCCCAGCTTGACAAAGAGCGCAAGAACACAAACACAAGGCTCCGGGAGTTGTCAGATGAACATCAAGTTTACATAAAAGAAACTTTTAAGGTTAGATTTTAACCTCCCTGCGTAGCTAACAGGGAGTAGGCAATGCGCATTGTCTCTTGATTTACAGGAGGCAAATTAAAAATGATACAAATACTCACGGGTGACGCACTCGAACAGCTTAAAACTCTACCCGACCAGAGCGTTAATTGCTTTGTAACGTCGCCGCCCTATTACAATTTACGCGATTACGGCGTGGACGGTCAAATCGGTTTAGAGCGCGCGCCGGAAGAATACATACAAAAGCTCGTTGAGGTGTTCCGCGAAGCCCGCCGAGTTCTGCGCGACGACGGAACACTATGGATTAATATTGCGGACAGTTATGCCGGCAGCGGGAAAGGCCGAAATACAGACGGAACCTATAATAAAAAATCTGCAAAAGCAAAGCAAGGCACAAACAAGGGGAGCATAGAGGGCAATTTAACTCCAACGACAGCGGGGATAATTTACAAGCCGAAAGACTTAATCGGCATACCGTGGATGCTTGCTTTTGCACTTCGGGCGGATGGGTGGCACTTACGGCAAGAGATTATATGGTCGAAACCCAATCCAATGCCAGAGAGTGTGCGTGACCGCTGCACAAAATCGCACGAAAGTATATTTTTACTATCAAAATCACGCAAATATTATTTTGACGCGGAAGCAATCGCGGAACCATGCGTCGGGTTTGGTAACAATGCAGGGAGGCGCAAAGAAAATAATAAAACCTTTCGCGGCGGCGGGGTTTACACAAACAACCGCTCGTTTAGCAACTCTGCAGGAAAAGAAAAAGCGTCAGTTGGCAACAAGCCAAATGAAAAAGGATTGAGAAACAAACGTGACGTATGGACGGTTGGCACTCGCGGCTATAGCGGCGCTCACTTTGCAACCTTTCCGCCCGACTTGATAGAGCCTTGCATACTTGCGGGTTGCCCGCGCGGTGGAACAGTTTGTGATATGTTCAGCGGCTCTGGTACGGTCGGCGTAGTGGCAAAAGCACACGGGCGCAACGCGATTTTAATTGACCTAAACCCGGAATATACGGATATGCAACGGCAGCGCATAGAAAACACTATCACGTCGCCGAGGAAAAGAAGCAAGCAAGAATTAACGTTATCGGGGTGGGGCGATGGCTGAATACAAACAAACCCACCAAAATTTAAAGGATTTACAAGCCGCACCGCTGGAACGAAAAATTTTACTTGCGCAAACCCGATATATGGAGTTTCACGACCGTTTTGGCGGTCAAATCTATGTGTCCTTTTCAGGCGGCCTTGACAGCACCGTAATGCTTGACATTGCTGCACAAGTACATAAAGCGGCTTATCCTGACGAAACGCTATACGCCGTATTTGTAGACACGGGCTTGGAATTCCCGGAAATACGCAAATTTGTACCGGAATACATCGATTATTTGCGTGGTAAATACGGTATAAAAATCCAACTTGACAAACCAAATCCGATAAAGCGTTTTTATGACGTGCTGCGCGAATATGGATACCCGGTTATCAGCAAAGAGGTTTCAAAAATTGTCTATGGAGCACGGCACAGCAAGGATAGCAAACAGTCATATTTAAATAAGCTCGACGGCCTAAATCCTGATTTTACAGAATCCGAATACAAGCAACGGTACAAAAAACACAAATACCTTTTAAACGCAGATTTTGAAATATCCAACCGCTGCTGTTACTGGATGAAAGAAAAACCCTGTATTGACTATGAACACGAAACCGGGAGAAAGCCCGTCGTTGCGATTATGGCGGCAGATAGCCAACAACGTAAAGATGCATGGTTAAAAACCGGCTGTAACGCCTTTGACGGCAAACGCCCCATGAGCAAGCCTTTGTCGATTTGGACGACGCAGGACGTTTACAGATACACCAGAGACTATAAACTGCCTTACTGTCCGATATATGGCGAAATCACCGAGGAAATCAAAATTAGCCCCAAACGCAAAATACAGCGCAAAACAGGCCGCTTAATCACAACGGGCGAAGCACATACAGGCTGCATGTTTTGTCTGTACGGCGCACACCTTGACGGAGTCGCCCGTTTACGCCGCATGAAATTTACCCATCCACGCCAATACGAGTATTGCATGTATGGCGGAGAATACGACAACAACGGACTGTGGAGGCCAAACAAAAAAGGGCTGGGCTTGTCTCACGTGTTGGATTATATCGGGGTAGACGCGGAGCAGCAGCAACTTATTTTAGACGGCTGGAACTAAAAACTATAATACCCTTTAAACTCTGGCGGCGGAAACGGATTAAACGCCCATCTTGTCGATACAAACCGCTTTAGGTTCTCACTCGGCAGCATTCCGCCGCAGTGCCCTTCAAATACTTTTGTTATAAATAGGGTGTCTTGTTTGCCACAATAACAAACGAGTTTGCGCCGAAGCCCAACAGCGGTAAAAGCGCAATCGATAAAAACCGCACCGTCACAAAGCTCGCGGCAAGTGCCGAGGCTATATAAGGTCTTAAAAAACGTGCTATCCTCTGCACAGCGCGGGTAAAAACTATAAACAATCAAATAAAGCACATACATCACCTATAGGTAGTATGTGCAGAAGGAGAGCAAAAATGATTCCTATAGGCATTGACAGCCATCCAATTCCAACGGTATGCCCCTATTGCGGTTGTACAGTAATATTTACTTCCAATTTCACAATTTACGGACGGGAATATGGAAACGGAAAGTGTTATAAATGTACCGCTTGTGATGCTTATGTAGGCGTACATACAGGAACTAGGATTCCTTTGGGGCGACTTGCAAACGGGGAGTTAAGAGAATTAAAAAAGGAATGTCACGCAATTTTTGACCCTGTATGGAAGAGTAAAAAACTCTTGACGCGCGGCGAAGCATACAGGCGGCTTGCAAAATTGTTAAATATCCCAATCAAAGAATGCCATTTTGGATGGTTTGACAAGGACGCTTTATGCAAGGCAAAACAAATTATGAGTAATAAAGAGTGGCATAAAGAAAAAGGGAGAAGCCATGAAACGAAAATCTATTCCGACAAAGGTGCGTAAACGAGTTTATGAGAAATACGGTGGTCAGTGTGCTTACTGCGGAGAACCGATAGAGTACAAAGAAATGCAGGTTGACCACATGGAACCGCTTGCAAAGGGCGGGGCGGACAGCGAAGAAAACTATATGCCAGCCTGCCGAACTTGGAATCACTATAAAAGCACACTGACGGTTGAGCAATTCCGCGAACAAATAGGGCTTTTAACAAAAAGGCTTGCGGAGAGAGTTTATATATACAAACTGGCACAGCGCCATAGGCGCATAACGGAAAACGAGAACCCGGTAATATTCTATTTTGAGAAGGAGGAATCACGGTGAGCATTGAAATCTACAACGAAAAACTCTATACAGCTCGCAAAGAACATCGTTGCCATATCTGCGGGATAACGATTAATCTAAACGAACAGTATTACAGGGAATCTGGAAAATACGAAGGGGATTTCTTTGACCGCTGCACATGCATCTGCTGCTATGAAGTAAGAGAGCAATTCATCATCGATGTAAATGAAACTGAATATTCCGAGTGGGAAATTTTAGACGAAGCAACCAACACATTTTGCGAAGACCATTATGAAACAAACCCCTGCGCTTGCTGCAACTATAAGAATCCTTTGCGTTGTAACAGGGTAAGGGAATATTACGAAAACCAACATAAAAAACGCTGTAAGCAAGCACAGAAACCGGAGGAATAAATCATGGTACACGAACTTAAAACCGAACCGGAGCATTACGCTGCACAAAAGGCTATGATAAAACCTTTTGAGGTGCGAAAAAATGACCGGGATTTTCAAGTGGGCGACATTTTGGCGCTGAATGAATGGGAAAACGGCAAATATACCGGAAACGCTCTTCTGCGAGAAATCACATACATACTGGATGACACTCAATATTGCAAAGAAGGTTTTGCCGTTTTAGGGGTTATTCCATTTCCGCGCGGACTAATGCACATAGACGCGCCCAAAGAATTAACGAGAAAGAAAACGGAGGAAGCCACATGAATGACACCGTATCAAATTTATACGCTCGAAAGCGTGCAATACAAAACCAAAAACTCCAACTTAAAAAGGAGTTGCGCGAAAAAATAGAAAAGCTCGACAAATCATTGGAAGACATCGAAAAGGCGCTCAAAGTCATAAACGATACGGTAAAAAATGTCCTTTGCCCGGCGTGCGGAGGAACCGGGACAACGCGATATGCTGACGCAGCCGGAGCTATGGACGACAAACCTTGCGCAGATTGCAACGGAACGGGGATAAAAATGACAAAGGAGGAATTAACATGAACAGACTGACAACAGAAGGAATGGACTTTGAAGAAATGTTTTGCGAAGAATGTACATTTTACGGAGAGCCAAACGGCTGTAATTTGCCGGGGTATAAGTCGACTTGTAAACCGTTTGCTTTTTTTGTGGATGCAGCAGAAAAGCTAAAAAAATACGAGGACACCGGCCTCACGCCGGAGGAAACAGATAAACTCGCAAAAGCGCAGGAGGAAGGGCGGCTCGTTGAACTGCCGTGTATGGTTGATAGCGTTGTTTACGCCCTTATCAAATGTGAAAGCGTTGTCATGTGGCATGACAACGGGATAAACGGAACAGGCGCTACCGAATGTCCGTTTGAAAATCAATGTGACATTGAGGAATGCGACGACAACAATCTTATAATTGTTAAAACAACGGTTGAATCAATAACTATCGAGGCTAGAGGCGCGAGCATTTACCTAAGCGATATAAACGGAGAATTTCATGCCGCTGACTTCGGCAAAACCGTTTTCCTCACCCGCGCCGAAGCCGAGGCCGCGCTGAAGGAACAGGAGGCCAACAATGGCGATTAAATATCATAAAGAAACGCAATATACAACTTTCTGTGCCGAATGCGGATGCAGTGAATCCATTTATACATCCGACGAAGAATGGAAAGGCAATGACACGCCGAGTAGATATTTTAAGCGTCAAGGGTGGAGTGACGAAACAGGCGTTACACTGTGCCCGGAGTGCGTAAGGAGGAATCACAATGAAAATTAAAACAAAAATCACCGTCCCGGCAGGGATGTATTGCGACGGTTGTAAGCACACGGGCGAAAAATATGCTGATTGCTTAACGTGCAACATTTACGGTCATCCTTGCATTTACATATCAGACGGCACCGCACGCGCCGTCAAATGCGATAAATGCCTGTTAGCTTGCGCGGCGGAATTGCGTAAATAAACATTAAACAAAAGGAGATTAAAAAATGAACAAGAACACAGCAGAACTTTTAAAACTCATCCAACAAAATCCAGACTTGCCCGTTGTCCCGATTGTGGACGGGGAAATCCCCGGCGACGATTGCGGGAGGTGGCTCGGCTCATGGGGTAGCTCGCGTGTTGATGAGTATCTTTTGGCAAACAAAAGCGAATGTGTGGAATTTAAGAGCGACGGCGAGGTATTTTTAGCTCTGGAGCAATACCTGTCGGGCGAAGAATTTGAAAAGCTTCCGGAGACAGAGGAAGAATGCAGAGGTGCCTATAATGCGCTACCGTGGATAAAGGCTATCATCGTAAACATCGATTTGCCGGATTAAGGAGCGAACATGAATAAAGCCTATGTAATAAAGATTCAAGAACCACGGGGATATTGGCGAGTTTATTACTATGCCAGATTTTGCTGGAAAGGTTTGTTTTCCTGCCCAATAGCGACTATTCGTTATGGTAATACTGTTGCTCGTCTATCTGACGCGAAACTGTATAGGAGTAAGGGTAAAGCCTTGATACGGGCAAGGAAAATCAGAAAGATACACAAAGTTGAAAACAGCAATATAGTTACCGTTGTGGAAGTAGGGAGTAATTAAAATGAAAAAAACAATGGTGAAAGCAGTTTATTCAGAAACCATTTATATAGAAAGAAAATTAAACGAGGAAATAGAGAGCCTTGAAAGAAAAGGGCATGAGATTATTACCATTACATCAATGTGTGTACATACCTGCTATATATGCCTAATCTTATATCGCGGTGATAAGGAGGTAAAACCCAATGACAAGCGCTGAAATACTTGCCTTAGCAAAGCCGATATTATTTAACACCGAAATGACGCGGGCTATCATGGATGGCAGGAAAACGCAGACACGTCGGGTCATTAAACCGCGGTACTGCGATAGCGTGTTTGAAATGTACAACGGCGTACTTTGCGAAGCTTCACCATATGTAGAGCCAGTAAAAAATGCGAACGGAACAATAACACAGCAAATCAGGCAATTTGTCCCGTGCAAACCTAAGTACAAAGTAGGTGATTATCTCTATGTGCGAGAAACATGGGTCAGGTACAGTAAGCTGGATGACTGTGAGTGTGTAATCGAGAACACAGAATGCTTCTATTACAGGGCGGACGGAGAGAACCCAACCCCGTACAATCGTTTTCTTGTACAACATCCGGGCTGGGATGAATACAGAGAATCACCTAAATGGCGTCCCTCCATCCACATGCCGAAAGCCGCCGCGCGAACGTTTTTACAAGTGACAGGAGTACGAGCAGAGCGGTTGCAGGATATTACGCAGGGACAAGCGATTTCGGAGGGCATACAAGGCTATACCAAAGACGGAAAGCTTTATAAGTATTGTGTTGATATTGATACGTGGGCTGAAACCTACAAATCTAAAAAGGGAGAAAACTATTGGCAGGGAATGCCCAAAATCGCAATAGAAGCATTCTCGATATTATGGGACAGCACAGTCAAAAAATCCGACCTCCCTTTATACGGTTGGGACGCTAATCCGTGGGTATGGGCATATGACTTTAAGAAAGTGGAGGTGGAAGATAGGCCGTGAATTTATTTTATCAAATCATAGCATTCGCCTCTTTATTTATAATCGTCAAAATCGCTTTGTTCGGAAATCTATGGATTAAAAAACAGCTTAAAAGGCTGGATGATAACATGAATAAAGTAAAAGAAACAGCTGACAAACTGACACAACTGGAAGAGGATTACCCTGATGCTGATACATTCACGCAATGGAATGAATTAACAGAAAGAGCAGCCAAGATTGTAAAAAAAGATTTGCGTTTGATTGTTTCCAAAAATGTCGTGTTTTTGGCGCAGGTTGTTTTAGTTATCATCGCTGCAATGCTATTATACGCGATAATAGGAATTGTATTTTAATGACTAACTACGAGCAAATAAAAAGCAAAAGACTAGAAGAAACGGCGGAAATGTTGTACCGATTAATAGGACGCAACTGTGATAGATGTCCCACAATAGATATTTGCTTGCGCGAAGAATATGGAATCTACAACTGTTTGAAAGCTTTTGAAGATTGGCTCAATGAGATACGCCAAAAACAAAATGCGAAAAGTGGAAAGAATCGCTTTCGCATTTCAAAAAAGACAAGGAGGAACCGCGATGAACAGTGAGAAATTTAACGAGATAATTAGTGCGCAGTTAGAACACTGCAAAATAGTCCTTTGTAAAAAGGCTAAGGAATACGCGACCAAAGACCGACTGCATAATTTTAAGGTAGCGGCGTCGCTTGAACGAACTACGCCGGTTGCCGCATTAATGGGGATGATGGCAAAGCATACCGTTAGCGTATACGACATGTGCATCGGAACGGATGGCTACGAACATTTTAACTATCCGCTTGAGCTATGGGACGAAAAAATTACTGACAGTATCAATTACCTGTTATTGCTTCGCGCGTTGGTAGAAGAGGAGAACTCACAATGAACATTACAGTACAACACGAAGTCCCCTACGATAAAAACTTAGAGAACAAGTGTCTCTATGCCGGAGATTTCTTTGGAAATGAAGTTTGTAAATATCACGTTCTACGTGACCGAACCCACGGAAGAAAGGCCCCGATAGAACGAAAAAAACCGAAATGCACATTGTTTGACGTATGGTTGCCGGGAGAAAAACAAAAATGCGAACAATGCATGAAAGCGATTGAAGCACAGAAGGAGGAACCGAAATGAACATCATCATCTACATACTCGCCGGAATCGGCGCATTAACGGTTCTGTCGGTGTTCGTATTGCTTGCCTTATGGCGGTACGCAGCACGTAAGGAAAAGAAACTCGACCGGGAATCTTTCCCGAAGGAATAGGAGGCTGTGTATATGAACACTTTTGAACAATACGAAATATCTATCCCGAAACAACTAATAGAATTCCACAAATCGGGCGATACCACACATCTATTTATTAAAGCATCACTGTATGACATTGCAGCAAGTATAAAAGCAATGAATTGTCCGTGTTATGCGCGTTGTTGGAACCTTGCTCGTTTTGCTAAAAAAGCAAGGGTAAGAAAGAAAAATCAGAAACGGTTAGACAAATGGGAGAAAACGCACGATTATACTGTCAAAAAGACATTTATATAACAATCAAAAGTAGTGACCGTTAGAATAGTTATTGGGATGGAGGATAGCATATGTGCATCTACGGATTTGGCGAGCGCTTAGAAAAAGTCATCAAAGAGAAAGAGCTATCGAACGCTGAACTCGCAAGAAAATTAAAAGTAAGGCCAGCAGCAATAAACAATTACATAGACGGTACATTCACGCCGAACGTTCCTAATCTTGTACGACTATGTAAAGTCCTTAATATTTCCTCAGACTGGCTGCTTGGCCTTACTGACGACTATAAAGAAAGGAAAAGTAAAAATGGATAAGAGAGGTAGACCTAAGAAGCCTACGACTATTGAAGCAGAATCAAACAACGACGCCGCTATTCAAGTAGCTAAGAAAAAGGCTATAAATCGTAATAGTCCCGTAATAGGAGAGAATGGATTAAAACCTATATCAGATGAAGAAAACGCATTATTTTGCCGATGTGCTCAAAATGTCTTTAACAGTCCAAAAGTCAATTTAAAGAATCCTCAAGAAGTAGAGGAAGCAATAGACAACTATTTCCGAGATTGTATAGATAAAGGTTTAAGACCGGGTAACATTGGGTTGTATACAGTCTTAGGACTAACCAAGCAAGATGTAAGTAATGCTATACTCGGATATAGTAAGGTTTTACCCCCGGCGACTATAGACTTCATCAAAAAGGCGAAGGGTGCTTTAGCAGCTTATCGCGAGCTTTTAGGCAGCCACGGGAAGATAAATCCGGTTACTTTAATTTTTTGGCAAAAAAACTACGATGGATTGAGGGACCAGCAAGATATTATTGTAACACCAAATAATCCATTGGGCGAAGTGCCAGATGCCGAAACTATGGAACAAAGGTATAAAAGCTTACCGGAAGAAATGGAATAAAACATAGGCAGGGTTACACAACGCCGCGGTACCCTGTCTATTTTATCCTTATTTAGTTTGTAAGCGCGCGAATAGAGACAACGGTAGGGTTTGTCTTATCAACCAAACAGAGCCTTACAGAGCGATTTTGAGCAAAAGAAAAGACCTCCCAAAACAGGAAGGCCTTTTCTTTTTTATTTGTAGTGTTTGCTTGCAGCTAACAGTATGCCAATCGGAGCAAGCAGAATAAAAAGTATATGCACTCGGTGCATCGCCTCCTTACACAAAATACATATTGCCGTTGACCTACACGGCGACGGAATCTTGCGAAAGTCGTTGTTTAAGTCCGTCGCAGTATGTGACAACATCATCTATATGCTCTGTTAAATCCTCTTCGCGCGCGATTGTCGATTGGCTCGTTGACGTTGTTTGTTGCCGGCACGTAAACTGTAACTTTAGACGATAGTTTGATGCAGTTTTTAAGTGCGGTTTTACTCATTATAGTTTTACCTCTTTCTTTTTGCGGGGCAACCTGCTACAATGAGATTGCCCCGAATAATTTTGATGGGTTATTCTGTGGGCGCGCCGTCTGCTTTTTGTGGTGATTAGCGGGCGGCTTTTTTAAAAAAATCAGCTGTTAATGTGGATGCCGACGGCCTGCCGGAATGATAGATTCCGTTTGTTTGTTTTTCCATCTCGGCAAATTGAAACTTGTTTGCGACACAAGACATTGCCTCAAAACAATATCTGCACGTTCCGTTCGCCGTTACCTCGTACACTGTTAGGCAGTAAATAGTTCCGCGCACAGCTCCAGGTCTCTGTGACAGATTATAAAATCTTGTTCCGGCGTAGGTCGATAATTCTTTTTTTGTCATAATTTTTGCTCCTTTCTTTTTTTAGCGGCGGGATTATAAGCTTTATGCGTGACTCTGGCGGTTTTGGGGACAATTTTAATAGACTGGCCGTTATCTTGCACACATCCAAAATAATAAAAATCTACATTGCAATAATCGATTTGACCGTCGCAATCTTCGTAATTATAAGATTTTACAAATTTGTCAACGTCATCAATAACCGCCTGGGTTACATCATTTAAGCACCGATAATAGTTGCCGTTTTCTTTCCATATTCGTTCAAATTCCGCCTTTAATTCCGGGCCGCTCCAACAGTTTAACTTAAATAAATGGTTGTGCATCATTCGCCGGCGCAATGTGTTTTTGTCATCGTCGGTAAGTTCTTCGAACTTTTTATAAATGTTTACCGGGGACTCTTTTAATTGTACGTGCAGCTCCTGACACATAGAGGCATAAGAGGTTCTGACGCTAAATTTATAATTGGGGTATTTTTGTTTTACATATGCTCGCACAATCTGAGCAATATCTTTTAAGCTGCGGTTCCAGTCGTGGCGAGTACCTTTCCAGCCGTTTTGGGTGTAAAACTCAGAGCGGGATGTTGTAGCCGTTTCCGCGGTCTGCACATTGTCGCGTATTTTCCAAACGGTAAACAAAATATCATACTCGTTATTAATCTCCTGCATTGCCTCAGTGCTCCCGCCGGTGTCAGGATGATGCTTTAGAGCGAGTGCGCGGTATTGCTTTTTTAAGTCGTCAAAGCTGGTAACTGATACAAAGTATGCCATCTTTACTCCCTCTTTTCCTCGTGCAACGCCGCGAATACGGCGTTGCATTTTGTCTCCACCTCTGCCACTGTGGTTTTCTGAGTGTCCCATATACGGCACTTACACATGATGGTGCATGCATCGTCTGCCTCGCGGATGATATAGGAGTTGTAACCCACAAGCACCGACGTGTGTACCTCGCCTGTCTCACGGTCTAGCCATATCTCCGCATAGCCGTGCGTCCAGTCGTTATACTCTTTTACCGCCTCTTTGATGCCGTTTAATTTGATGTTTGACATTATGTTTATCTCCTTTCAAATTGTGCCGCTGTGTGCGGCTTTTTGTTTACAATTAAATATTATCACGCCGGCATGATTTTGTCAATACAAAAATCATAAATACGTGATAAAAATTTGCATTTTATCTATTGTAACAAATCTTAAAAGTTTTGTTACAATACCGCTGTTTATGCGGTACGGTGGGGGATATTTCACATTTAAATAGTATTAAATTAGTCCTCCGAATTCCGAAAAAATAAAAAAGAGCTTGACATAATCATATGTAAGTGATATTATTAAATTACAAAAAAGGAGGTTGCAATAATGAAATGGAATGGAATGGTTAAAGAAATAATTGCAGAAAGCGGAATAAGACAAATTCAATTAGCAAAACTTTTAGGATTTAAAGGGCAGTCGGGTATAGCGGAACTTATTAGTAGAAAAGATATAAGGCTTTCAATTTTAACAAAAATGTTAGATATTTTGGGATATGAAATTGTTGTACAAAAGAAAAAGCCCGGCAGAAGGCCGGACGGTCAATTTCTTATTACAACGGAGGAAGAACAAAAATGAAATACGGATACGGGCGCGTTTCTTCCAGAAAACAGATTTTTGGAAACAGTCTTGAAGCACAAAGAGAAAATCTCATTGCAGCTGGAGCAGAAGAAATAATAGAAGAGTGCTATACAGGCACAAAGACTAAACGCCCTAAATTTACTGAGTTGATAAATAAGCTTAAAGCTGGGGACACACTTATCGTCTGTAAGCTCGACCGTTTTGCGCGTACTACTTCCGATGGGGCAAAACTGGTTCAGGAACTCGTCGAGAGAGGTGTTACGGTTAATATTCTCAATATGGGGATTGCCGATAATACGCCTCTCGGCAAATTTATGATTAATATTATGTTCTCCTTCGCGGAGTTTGAAAGAGATATGATTGTGGAACGCACACAAGAGGGCAAGCAAATTGCACGGCAAAGAGAAGGGTTCAAAGAAGGACGACCTAAGAAGGAAGTTCAAAATTTCCGAGAATACAAGGAAAAGTGCGATAAAGGAGAGTTATCTATCACACGCGCTGCAAAAGAACTTGGAATAAGCAGGACACAATGGTACAGGTTGTCATCAACATAACCATTTACAAAAGCGATAAATTGTCTTAAAATATTGAGTAAGTATTAAACTTATAAAATTAGGTGGTTTAAAAATGAAAAGAATAATTATTGGTATCTTACTTTTGTGTTTCCTTGCGGGATGTTCGTCTCCTGACGAAATTAAAAGTTCGCAACAATCATTTTCAGAATCTAGCTCAGAAGCGTCGGCTACTGAGCCAGAGACAAAACCAAAACTTGCATTTTCTACTTGGAAGGAATATATTAAGAATGAGATGAAAGATTATGTTAAATCTGACGCTGACGTTACTATTGGAAAAACAGAAGAGAAAAGACAGGTAATTTCGGTAAATATTGATGATATTAAAAAAGATGACCTTGAAGATTTTTTATTTACTTGTTATATGCTGGCAATCTCTATCGGAAATTATGGAGATGGAAGTGACGCTTTACCGCCGGATATTGAGCATGTAATTATTTATTTTCCACAAGGAACATTGGGTATTATGTACATAAAAGATAATTCAGATATGTATAGACAATTTCCACTCGGTGTTACCACCACCTTGTCAATAAAAAAAGATGATGAGGATGAATTACAGAAGCATTATGATAATTTCTTTTCTTTGACAGATATAATGAAAGGAATTTAAGATTAAACACGAGTGCCGTTGAGCGCCTTCTATATGGAGGGCGCTCTTTTTTATGCTGAAAACCATTGAAAAAATATATCGAGCCATAAAAAAAGACAGCGGCAACGCCACTTTGTATCAGGATGCATTTGATTGTATACGCATTATAGGTGAAACTGATATTACAAAGGCCTCGGAACTAAATAGAGAGTTAAGAAAAAAAGTGAAATCCGCAATGAAGGAAAGCAAAGATTTAAGCTTTAAAGCGCAAATGTACGATTTGCAAAAGCTTACTTATTTATTTGCAGCTCCTTATTTGTTTGATGATTTCCTGATTTATGTAGAGTGGGACAGGGAACCGGAAAAACGTTTTTATTTACCGCGTCGTAATGTTCTGTACACTACTGTTCAGGCAATGCAAGCGTTGATAGATGATGAATTAGACCTACTAACAATTTCAATGCCGCCTGGGACCGGAAAATCAACGCTCGGTATCTTCTTTTTATCATGGGTTATGGGAAGGTTCCCCGATTGCCCCAACCTTGCATCCGCGCATAGTGACAAATTGACAAACTCGTTCTATGAAGGTGTCAAACAAATTATAACCGACCCAGAATACCTGTGGAACGATGTTTTTCCTAGCTGCAAATTAGCAGCGACAAACGCGAAAGAAGAAACGCTGGATATAAACAAGAAACATCGATTCAGCTCTTTAACATGCAGGGCGATTGATGCAACGCTAACAGGTGCAACCAGAAGCGAAAAGATACTTTATGCAGACGACCTAGTTTCCGGTATTGAAGAAGCGTTGTCGAAAGAAAGGCTTGATAAGCTTTGGGAAAAGTACACAAGCGATTTAAAAACCAGAAAAAAGCTTGGGGCAAAAGAAATACATATCGCTACCCGGTGGAGTGTACATGACCCTATAGGACGACTAGAGCAAAAGTATGGAAATGACCCACGCTGTAAATTTATTGTATTGCCTGCGCTCAACGAGTGTGGAGAGAGCAATTTCAACTACCAATATGGAGTAGGGTTTGATACAAAGTATTTCATCGACATGAAGGAAAATATGGACGATGTTAGTTTCCGCTCCTTGTTCATGAATCAGCCGATAGAACGAGAAGGGCTATTGTATTCAGAATCAGAACTGAAAAGGTATTTTGAACTTCCTTCGCGTGCGCCAGACGCAATTTTATCAATCTGTGATACAAAAGACAAGGGGAAAGATTATGCGTTTTTGCCCGTTGGGTATTTGTATGGTTCAGATTGTTACATAGAAGATTGCGTATGTGATAATGGGCTACCAGATGTTGTAGATAACCGCCTTGTTGAAATCCTTCTGAAACACAAAGTAAAGCAATCACAATTTGAGAGCAATGCTGCCGGTGGACGTATTGCTGAAAAAATTCAAAATGAAATCAAAGCAAGAGGTGGGGTAACGCATGTTACCACAAAGTATACGACTGAAAACAAGGAAACAAAAATCATTGTAAATTCAGCTTGGGTTAAGGAGCATTGCTTGTTTAAAGACGAGTCAAAATACCAAAGAAACTCGGATTACGGACGTATGATGAACTTTTTATGTACCTATACCGTAACAGGCCGGAACAAAAATGATGATGTGCCGGATGGTATGGCTATGTTCGCTGAGTATGTTCAATCCATGTCAGGAAACAGCGTTCAGGTATTTAAGCGTCCTTTCTAAATATATTGCGTATCATAACCAACTTATTGGCTTTTTGATGGTGTATAATGAAAGCAGCTAAAAATTAGGTGGTGATGGTTATAGAAAGCAGGCAAACATACGGAAGGCGTATCATCTATTCGCGTGAAGAAAAAATTACCACAGATAATATTGTTTCTGTACTCTATAAGGCGTTACCAATCCATAATATAAACGCCGATGAAATTCAGTACCTTTGGGATTATTACAAAGGGAAAACTCCTATTCGTAATCGCGTCAAAGAAGTGCGGTCAGAAATTAAAAACTGTATCAGCGAAAACAGGGCGAACGAGATTGTTTCATTTAAAACCGGCTATCTAATCGGGGAACCTATTCAATATGTCCGGCGTGGAAATGATAAAGCCGCAGATGATTTGAACCAATTAAACGAAATCATGCTCCACGAAGACAAGGCGACCAAAGACAAAGAGCTGGTTGAATGGGGGCATATTTGTGGAACCGCATACAGAATGGTTCTTCCGAAGAAAGAAGTCGATTTTTCCCCTGTGGACATTTTTACATTAGACCCGCGCTTTAATTTTATCGTTTATCAAAGCGGGTTAGGGCATAAACCGTTAATGTCTGTCATGATTGGGAAAAAAGACAGAAAAATAATTTATATGGTTTATACATCGTCTTTTTACTATGAGATACAAGCGAGGAAAATCACTAAAAAAGAGCCAAATCCTTTAAACTGTATTCCAGTGTTTGAATATCCAGCGAACAACGCGAGGCTGGGTGCCTTTGAAACAGTATTATCGCTTTTGGACGCGCTGGATAACGTAGAATCCAATCGCGTTGACGGAATAGAACAGTTTATACAGGCAATTTTGGTATTTGAAAACTGCGAAATTAGTTCTGAGAAGCTAAAAGAGCTGAAAAAGGAACTCGCCATATCTGTAAAAGGAACACCGGGACTTCCGGCAAAGGTGTTTTACGCCAATGGAGAACTGAACCAAACACAAACGCAAACGTTAGTGGATGACCTGTACCAAGCGGTTTTAACTATCTGTGGAATGCCAAACAGAAACGGTGGAAGCAGTACGTCCGATACAGGAGCAGCGGTACAGTTAAGGGATGGATGGAGTGCAGCGGAATCAAGGGCTAAAGACAGTGAAGTGATGTTTAAAAAACCGGAAAAAAGCTTTTTAACGCTTACCCTTTATATCTGCGAAATTGTACAGGGTATGAATCTTGAAATTCAAAACATTGACATTAGATTCACGCGCAGAAACTACGAAAACATACAGGAAAAAGCACAAGTGCTCACAACCATGCTTGGTAGTAACAAGATTCATCCTGAGCTTGCTTTTACGCATTGTGGTATGTTTAGCGACCCTGGATTAGCTTACAGCAGCAGTATGGATTATATGAAACAACAAGAGGTCAAGACAGGAGGCGAAGAAACTGAATCAGACATTGAATGAAGCCAGATGTAAATTTTGCAACAAGCTTTTAGGAAAAATTTCAGGTGTTTCCGAGTTATCGTGTCCACGCTGTGCCGCTGTCATACGGTTTAACGGAGAAGGAAAGGCCGAAGAAGTTAAGCGAAAACCAAAAAACAGAGCGTCTTGAACGCCGTACCTACAGTAAAGGTATGGCGTTTTATTTTATCTAGGAGGAATGTAATTTGACAAAAGACGAAGTTTTAAAAATTTTTCCTGATGCGACAGAAGAGCAATTAACTGCTCTTTTATCAGGCAACTCAGACGACGATGTTCAGGCGGCTTTACAGAGGGCCAAAGACGCAGAAAAAAGCTTTCAAATCCAGAAAAACCGTCTTGACGTGGAACGACAATTCCTGAAAGCGGGAATCGCAGAAGAAGATTACAGCAAGCTTATTGATTCTATCGTTTCCGAAGACGGCAAAAAAAGCACTGCAAGCGCAGAAGCCTTTATTGCTATTCTGACCGCTCAGAAGGAGAAGACGGAAAAAGAGATTAAGGCGGAACTGCTAAAACAAACACCGCGGCCAGGCGGCGGAAAAGACGGTGAAGACGGCGACGATACAGAGGGCGAGGCTCTAGCAAAGCAGCTTGGCGCGGAACGAGCTAAAACCGCCGAAGCAGCCGGGGAATCTATGAAACATTATATGGGAGGGAAATCATGAAATACGCAGCAACACCATTCGGAAATACCTTAATAATTCTTGCAAATGACCATTATTTCGGCGTTGCAAAGGCTGTAACAATCGCGGATGGAACAGCGGTTGTAAAAGCGGGTACGCCTATTGATGAATCTGGAAACCCGATTACAACCGGTACTGCTTTTGGTGTACTGATGCACGATGTTACGGCGGATAATCCCAACGGGACGGTTATCATTCACGGGTGTATCGACAAGAAAAAGGCACAGGAACACAGTGGTGTAACCTATGATGATGCCACAATTGCCTCTATGCCAATGATTAAATTTATATAGGAGGATAGTTTATGGATTTAACAAAGCTTTTTACAGCGCGCGCAATTGCAGCTTATTATAACGAAGTTGCAAGTAACGCAATCCCGTACTTGGGTGCGGCTTTATTCCCGGCTAAAAAGAAGGCCGGTCTTGACCTGTCTTGGATTAAAGGCAGCAGAGGACTTCCAATTTCACTGATGCCTTCTAATTTTGACGCAAAGGCAAAGCCAAGGAACAGAATTGGCGCGCAGAAAATCGAGACAGAAATGCCGTTTTTCCGTGAAAGCTTTATTGTTACGGAAAAAGACAGGCAGGAGATTTTGAGGGCGCAGGACAAGGACGATATATACCTGAAAGCCACACTTGATAAGATTTTTGACGACGCTAAAAATCTTATCGATGGCGCAGATGTCATTCCCGAACGAATGATTATGCAGCTGCTTTCTCCTGAAAACGGGAAGCCTTCCATTTCTATTTCTGCGAACGATATGGTTTACTCGTATAATTACGACCCTGACGGTTCGTTTGAAAATAACAACTTCATGAAAATCGTTTCCGATTCCGATAAATGGAGCAATGCGGACACGTCTGACCCGATTGCGGATTTAAAGAAAGCGATTGAAGCTGTATATACAAAATCCGGCACACGTCCGAGCATCGCGCTTATGAGTACAGCAACCCTAACACTTCTGACAAAAAGCAAAGCGGTACGTTCGGCGGTTCTTGCACAGAACACAGGGGCTACGGTGTATATGACAGATATTGTTGTGAAAAACATTATTTCACAACTGTTGAATATTTCTATTGTTGATTACAACAAGAAATTCAAAGACAATGACGGAACTACTCACCAGTTCTACCCCGACAATCTTGTTACGCTTATACCGGACGGTGCGCTGGGCAGTACTTGGTTTGGCACTACGCCGGAAGAGGCCGATTTAATGGGGAAATCAAATGCAGCGGTTGAAATTGTAAACACGGGGACAGCGGTAACAACCATCACGCAACCGCACCCTGTGAACGTATCGACGATTGTATCCGAAATTGTCCTTCCGTCGTTTGAACGGATGGATGAATGCTATGTTATGAAGGTGGTCTAATATGAAATATCCATATATGGTTAAACACGAAGGCAAATACTACCCGCCGTACACGGAAATCCCCGAAAACAAGGAACCCAACAAAGAGCCTCAGAAGGAACCCGAACCGCCTAAGAACGAAAAACCGGGCGGCAAAAAAGGAGAGTAAGCCCATGAACTCTCTTGAGCGTTTGCGTATCAGGCTTAACGGGGAAGAAGTAGAAGACAATGTTTTGCTTGACTTGTTGGAAAGTGCAAAAAACATAATTTTGACCTACCGTTACCCGTGTGGTAACTTTCCGACTGTAAAAACAGAATCCGGTGTGGAAACTTGTTTGGAGCCCCGATATAACGATTTACAGGTGCGAATAGCCATAGAGCTGTATAGCAAAATGGGAGCGGAAGGCCAGACTTCCCACGCAGAAAACACCATTGCAAGGTCATATGAAAGCGCAGGAATATCCCCGTCTCTACTTGCTGAAATAACCCCTAAAGTAGAAGTGATTTCATGAGAACGCTAGATAAGAACAAAAGAAGTTTTTATGTGTCTTCTCCTATTATGAAACAGCCGATATTGGATGAAGATGGCTTTGAAACAGGGGAATCAGAAATTTTATATTCTACGCCCGTTAAGCAGCGTGGGAATATTTCTGAGGCGCAAGGAGAAGCGGCTAATAAGGAGTTTGGAAACATAACCGATTACGACAAAGTAATTGTTTTATCCAAATCCACTTGTCCGATAACTGAAACGAGCAGGCTATGGGTTGACAATACCGATATAACAAAGCCAGCTGATTATAGCGTGAAGTGCATAGCCAGGTCTTTGAACAGTATTTCCGTTGCTATAAAGAAGGAAAAAAGAACACGATGAAAACAATACGGTTTGGATTAAGCGTCGGTTCCATTGCAGCGGCGAGAAAAGAACTACAGCTATATAAGCAAGAAGTGGGGAAGAAGATAGAACTTGTTGTTTCCCGTTTGATTGCAGAAGGTGTAGAGATAGCAAGGAATGAAATTATTTCACTTGGCGCAGTAGATTCAGGGGAGCTATACAAAAGCCTCGACGGACTAATTTATACGGACGGGAAAAGCGGAATCATCTTCACGGATTGCCCTTATGCTGGTTTTGTAGAGTTTGGTACGGGTGTTGTAGGGAAAAACAATCCGCATCCGTTAGTTCCGTGGCAATACGACGTAAACCAGCACGGAGAATTTGGATGGGTGTACTATGACGAAGAAGCCAACAGGTTTCGATGGACGAAAGGTATGCCATCCCGCCCGTTTATGTATAACACATCAATGGAACTGCTTGACAGGGCAGAAAAAATAGCAAAAGCGGTGTTTCAATCATGATTTCTGTTTTTAATGAAATTTATACGGCGGTTACACGTTCCATGAAATCGTCCATCGAGGATTTAAATACTTCGCGTCCTTATCCAAAAGGAGAAGTTTTGTTTCCTTTGATGACGATGGAACAAAAAAACAATGTGACGTATAAAAAAACGCTTGATTCCTCATTAACAGAGAATCACGCAAGCATCATGATAGAAATCAACGTTTATAGCAATAAGGAATCTGGCGCTTCTGTTGAATGTGAAAAGATTCTTGGTGTCGCTGATACAGAGATGCAGCGGCTTGGTTTTCTTAGGACGTTTTATAGTCCTATTCCAAACATGGATGATTCCGTGGCAAGATTAACCGCCCGTTATGATGGCGTGGTTAGCAAGAGCAAGATTGTATACAAGACGTAAGGAGGAAAATTTATGGCAATAAGCAGCTTTGGCATTTTTCTTATGATGAAGAAGGAAAATGCTTATGAAAAACTGGTCGATATTAAGGACATTCCCGATTTAGGCGGCGCACCTGAATCACTTGAAAGTACCACATTGACAGATTCCATTCAAACCTATGTACAGGGAATTCAGTCAGCAGAAGCGTTAGAGTTTACTGCGAACTATACGCCCGAAGATTATAAAAAGCTGAAGGATTCTGCCGGAATAAAACAGGACTATTCAGTGTGGTTCGGTGGAACGGCAGGAGCGGACGGTACAGTTACTCCTACTGGTGCAAATGGAAAATTCAATTTTAGCGGAACACATTCTCCCCGTGTAACCGGAGTGGGAGTAAATGAAGTAGTTGGAATGGCTATTTCGATTGCGCCGTCTACGCCGATTGTAATGGACGAAACATAAGGAGGAAAAACAATGGGAAAAATCATTCAGTTAACCTATGAAGGCAAGGATTATACGCTTGAATTTACAAGAAAATCAATCGAGCGTATGGAACGCAGAGGGTTTGATGTTTCAGAGGTTATGAAAAGGCCTGTGACAATGTTGCCGGAACTCTTTGAAGGTGCGTTTCAGGCACATCATCCCTATATCAAAAAGGAAATTGTCAATGCTATTTTCGACGCAATTACGAACAAGGGCGAGTTGATAAACAAACTTTCCGAGATGTATAACGAGCCTATTACCGCAATGGTCGAGGGTTCAGAAGACGAATCCGGGGGAAACGTTCAGTGGGAGGCGAGCTGGTAAACAGTCCAGCCTCCCCGATTTCATATTCAGAGTTTTTTCACACTCAATTTCCGTTCTATCTTTCTATTGGAATGACATATGACCAATATTGGAATATGGACGCGACGCTGGTAAAGGATTATCGAGAAGCTTATTTTTTAAGGAATAAGTATGAAAATGAAAAAATGTGGTTACAGGGATTGTATTTCCTGCAAGCTTTAAACGCTTCTGTCTGCAATATGTTTCTTAAAAGCGGTCAAAAACCATGCATTTATCCAGAAGAACCTTTGCCAAGAACGAAAAAAGAAGTTGAAGAAAAACAGCGGCGTGAAAACGAAGCTAAGATAGCAAGCTTTAAAGCGAAAATCAGTTCTATCAATTCCAAATTCAAGAGCGTCTAAGAGCGCCTGCCGGAAAGGAGGCGTTCTTTTTTGTCTGATGTTACGGTTGACAGGCTCATGCTACAGGTTGATTCAGAAGCGCAGCAGGCATACAAAGGCTTAGATGCTTTAGATGCAACGCTAAAAAAACTGCAATCTACGGTAGGAAAATTAGGGCTGAATGGATTAGCTGAAAATATGAGTTCCGTTGCAAACGCGACAAAAAAGTTAAGCGGGGAATCAGTAAGTAACATTGACCGCTTCGCCTCGGTCTGGCAGAGGCTTTCTCAGCTTGGAAAACCGCAGCTATCTAAAACAACAGCAAACCAATTAACTGCAATCGGTTCAGCTGTCCGTTCGCTGGATGGTATTAACTTCAATGCTATTCGTGAATTGACTGCCGGTATAGCACCTTTGCAAGATGTTGGGAAAGCGACAAACCTTAATTCCAACCTAAACGCGCTAAAAAAGATTCCAGAAATAACAGAGACACTTGATAGTAAAAAGCTTACGGAATTTTCTCAGAAGATTAAGCAGGTTACAGCGGCGGTTAAGCCTCTTTCAACAGAGATGGAAAAGGTGTCTGCCGGGTTTAGTAAACTTCCTGCGAACATGCAGCGCGCCATCAACGCAAATGCAAAGTTGACGGTTTCTAACACGAGAACCACAAAATCGTATAGTTTCCTCGGAACGGGTATTTCCTCTGTTAAAGCAAAGCTCGGAATCTACGCAATGGCGGCGTCCAAACTCTATGATGTTGCTGGAGGATGGGTTGTCAAGTCAAATGAATACGTCGAAAACCTTAACCTATTTACCGTTTCGATGGGTAAATACGCGCAGGAGGCTCTTGATTATGCGGAAAAAGTTCAGGATAAGATGGGCATTGATATGTCTGAATGGATTAGGAACCAGGGCGTATTTATGCAAATTGCTTCTGGCTTTGGCGTTGTGGAAGATAAAGCCTATACCATGAGTAAGGGTCTTACACAAGTTGCTTATGATATTTCTTCATTCTTCAACATTGACATTGCGCAGTCGCTTGAAAAAGTACAGAGTGGTATCGCGGGAGAACTGGAGCCGTTGCGTCGGCTCGGTTATGCTTTGGACGTGGCTACATTACAGCAAATTGCATATCAGCACGGCATAGAACAGAACATCAATAAAATGACACAGGCGCAGAAATCGCAGCTACGCTATATTGCTATTATGGAACAGAGCAACAATGTGTTAGGTGATATGGCACGCACCTTGATTACTCCGGCTAACGCTATGAGAATCCTCAACCAGCAAACTGTTCAGTTACAACGTGCGTTAGGCAACCTGTTCATACCCGTTCTTATAAAAATAATTCCCTATGTTCAGGCGTTCATTAAGCTTCTAACGGAATTTATTCAGGTAGGGGCAAACTTCCTCGGATTTGAAATCCCGACAATTGATTACTCTAATATGGACGGACTGAAAAGCGGGGCCGAAGGTGCAAACGACGCTTTAAACGACGTGAATGATACGGCTGAAAAAGTAAAGAAAAACATTATGGGATTTGACCAGCTGAACATTCTATCTGAACCAAAGAGTAAAGACAGTAAAGTTGATGTTCCTTCTTATGACCTCGGTGTTGATTTATCAGCGTATGACTATGATTTTCTTGGCGAGCTGGATAACCAGACCGAGAAAATATATAAGAAAATGAAAGTCTGGTTCAGCGACTTATACAACACGTTAAAGGAATATGAACCTCTTTTAAAAACGCTCGGTGGTTTGATGGTCGCGCTTTGGGCATTTGGAAAGGTAAAGAAATTTGTTTCTTATATTCAAAGCTTGTGGAAGTGGTTTTCTAACCTAAGTATTGTCAAAACAGTGTCCGGCGCGTTTAAAGCGTTCTTTTCTGCTTTTTCAAAATACCGAAGAGATGGGAACGGGCTTTTTGCCTCTTTTAAAGGCGGAATGAAAGCATTTCGGGATAGTTTGTCAACTACTCAGAAAGTCGCGGGTTCCTTAATAGCTTTGGGTATTGAGTTCGTAACAGTAAAAGAAGCCGTTAAGAACCTTGCGTTAGGGAACATTTCTCTTAACGAAGCGCTCTATACCATAATTCCCGCGTGTGCTGCTGTTGGCGTTGCTATGTATGCAATGTTAGGGCCTTGGGGCTTGGTGGCGGCTGCTGTAGTAGGTATAGGAGCTGCTATTTACGGAGCTTGCGAAGCTTACGATGAAATGGTATCTCAGTTTGTACAGACGACGGTGTTTGACGGTGTTGGAATTTCATTAAGCGTATTTAACGACAAGCTTAAAGCAAGTACACAGTCCATCATCGATAACAACACGCAAATTATCAACTGGGGAAGTAAAATCGCCGAGGCAAATCAAAAAATCAATGAATCCGTCACTAAGATTCAGGGGCTTACATTAACGCTTGGTGAAAGCGGTACTGTAACCTATGACGAAATCGAAGAAATCAAAGGCTATTTCAGCACGCTGTATGACACCATCAAAGAAAAAATGTCCTATTCTCAGGAAGTTATCAATACAGCACTTGTACAGGCGATGAAAGATGCAACGCCTGAAATTTCAACGCAAATCGATACACTTATCGGCGAATATCAGAGATTTGTCCGTGAGACACAGGGTAGGGCGGCAGAACTGAAAAACCAGATAGAAGGCGGATATGACGAGTTAATAGGAAAGGCAACAAATTCCGAAGACTATAACAAAATCATGTCCAATATCAACAACTGGTACAAGGAATTGGGCTCCCTTCAAGGTGGTATGTCAGAGGCTTCTTTCAAGTGGGAGGACACATTATCTAAATTCAACAATGGCGAAATAGATTTTGGTGATGATGTAGGCGATGCCAAAAAGCAAATTGGAGAAATCGCTTCTACTGGAAAAGAGGCATTGGATTCTATCAAAGAAGCTCGTACCACTACAATGACAGAACTTGAAAATGCTATAGCGTATGCCTCTGAATATAAGCAGGAATATCTTCCGGCTCTTTATGACACAAGAGATTCCTTGGAGAAATACTACAGCCAGCAGGAAAGTGAAGTGAAAAAGGAAATTGAATCTGTCTTTTCTGGAATTTCTACCGGGCTAGCTGGAAGCGCAAAAAAAGTCCTTGAAGAAGCGTCTAAGAAATACGATTCAAAAGAGGGCTGGGATAAGTTTTGGTCAGACTTTGTAAGTCCAGGCGGAAACGGTAAAGCAAAATTTCAAGAAGATACAATCAGCAAATTCAAAACTGATATTTTCGACCCGATTTCAACAGAACTTAATAATCAGACGAAATCACTCGGCGCGAGTGCAAAAAATACCGGAACAGCGGTCGTCGGTGGTTTACTCGACGGTTTAAAAACCGTTAAAAACGGCAGTTACGGAGAAAACAACGGGTATTTCCTTGCCGGACAAAACGCATTGGAAGGTTATATCAACGGTGCAAACAGCAAAATGGGCGACGCTGAAAAAACTGGAAAAGATATTTTTAAATTTTCATACGATGCCCTTTATAAAGAAGGAGATTTTGGTTCACCATCCAAAAGAACTTTTAAGGCGGGAGTTTGGTCTGCTCAGGGCCTTGGAAACGGTGTGAAATCTGAAACTCCCTACGCAGTCAAATCATTTGTCGATATGACCGAAAAGAGTTTGAGTGTCGTGAAAAAGAACGCTGATTTAAGCAAGTACGGAAAACAGATGTCAAGCACGTTAGCCGATGGTATAGATTCAAACACAATTGTGTTTGGTTTTACCGATACCTTTAATCAGGTTCTTCAAAAGCTACAGCAGTTTTCCGATAACTTCACAGGCTCGTTAAACCGTGTTGTATCAGGATTTGCGGATTCCGTTTCCAATGTCAAAGTAGAGGCAAATGGTTCCGTATCATATCAAACGATTCCAAAAGTAACTGTTCCGAAGGTATACGCGGAAGGCGGATTTCCGAATAGAGGCGAAATGTTTATTGCGCGTGAAGCAGGGCCTGAATTGGTTGGTTCAATGGGAAATAGAAGCGCAGTAGCAAACAATCAGCAGATTGTTGACGGCATCTCCAGAGGCGTGTACAGGGCTGTGAAAGAAGCGCAAGGCGACGGTGCAATGAACGTTACCGTTGTTAACCAAATTGACGGGGACGAGGTTGCCCGCCGCGTCTACAAAATCAAAAAAGAAGACAGCAGAAGGCTTAATAGTGACAAGTAACTATTTTGTCGCAGAGAACGGTGTGACCCGAAG